>Ga0209164_1000036_pt1 | contig 398688 bp, 373 predicted proteins | sample MTBNYHSulfiMetaG_FD_187458 | JGI IMG/M metagenome (GOLD analysis project Ga0209164, IMG submission 187458) | Enrichment culture microbial communities from rom New York Harbor, USA that are MTBE-degrading - MTBE-NYH (New York Harbor Sulfidogenic)... | ecosystem: Environmental > Aquatic > Marine...
CGAGCCACGGGAGCCTGGCCTTAAATCCGGACGGGACCTTTATCTACACGCCCGATCCGGATTTTAACGGTCTGGACAACTTTACGTACAAGGTCAGTGACGGCGAATTGGAAAGCGCTGCGGCTGCTGTGTCGATCAGGGTCAATCCGGTCAACGATGCGCCGGCGGCGGCCGATGACAGCTACGGCACCGATGAGGATACCCCGCTGACAGTCGATGCGACCACGGGGCTTCTTGCCAACGACGCCGATATCGAAGGCGACGGCCTGACCGCCGTGCCGGCGACCGGTCCGTCTTACGGCAGCCTGATCCTGAATGAAGACGGCAGCTTTACCTATAGCCCTGCGGCCGACTTTAGCGGCACCGACAGTTTCACCTACGTAGCCAATGACGGCAGTGTGGACAGTGCTCCTGTCACGGTGACGATCACGGTCAATCCGGTCAACGATGCGCCGGTTGCGATGGACGACGGTTATGTGATGGATGAAGGTACGGTGCTGAGCATACCGTTGCAGGGGGTGTTGCTGAATGTGGACATTCGTCATGCGGAGCAATTATATGGAGCCGGGAACTATCTGTATGCGGATTTCGGGGCCGGGGTCGGGCTTTACCGATTCGATGGCGCCGAGTGGACGTTCGTAAGCGAAATGGACGCCGAGGGGATGACCTCGGTGGGAACGGATCTCTACGTGGACTTTGGCGCCTCCGGCCTGTGGAAGTATGACGGGGCGTCCCTGGCCCGGGCGATTACCTGGGATGCGCAGGGGCTCTTGGGAGTGGGGAGTGTGCTGTATGCGGATTTTGGCGGGGTGAGCACGGGCGGCCGGGGACTTTACAAATATGAAGGGGGGACCTGGTTGCGGATCAACATCAACGATGCCGAGGGCTTTGCGTCTGTGGATGCGGATCTGTATGTGGACTTTGGAGACCTGGGCGTTTACCGGTATGCAAGCGGCGCCATGAACCGGATCAATCCCAACAATGCCGAGGGTCTCTATGCCGCGGGCGAGACGCTGTATATGGATTTTGGGAGTTTTCCGGGGCTGTACCAGTATGAGGGGACGACGTCGAGCCGGGTGATTGCTGCGGATGCTGGGGCCATGGGATCGGTGGGCGTCGATCTTTATGTGAGTCTTGGCGGCAGCGGGGTGTACCGGCATGCCCGGGGGGTCTTGAGCAATGACGGCGATGTGGATGGTGATTTGCTGACGGCGGAGTTGGTGAGCGGTCCGAGCCACGGGAGCCTGGCCTTAAATCCGGACGGGACCTTTATCTACACGCCCGATCCGGATTTTAACGGTCTGGACAACTTTACGTACAAGGTCAGTGACGGCGAATTGGAAAGCGCTGCGGCTGCGGTGACGATCATGGTCAACGCCGTGGACAACCTGACGGCATCGGGAGCACCGGATGGGAGCCTGGAAGGCCTGCCGATTCTGAGCGATGCGGAACTGGGTGCGATTGAGGCTGAGGCGATCAGGCGCTGGTCGGAGGCACTGGAACTTAACGCTGGCGCTCTGGCCATGCTGGACAGGGTGACCTTCCGGATCGTTGACTTCAGCGACTTGACGCTGGGAAGGGCGCTTAAAGACGTCGTGCTGATCGATGCCGATGCAGCCGGATACGGATGGTATGTGGATACCACCCCTGCGGATGATGTGGAATTCGGGGTGACGCTGAGCGAGCTTGAACTGATGGCGGCTGATACGAGCCCTGCTTTTGGCCGCATGGATCTGTTGACCGTGGTGATGCACGAACTGGGACATATACTGGGCTATGAGGATCTGGATCCAAACGCCCATAACCTGATGAGTGGCTCATTGGATACAAATATCAGGAAATTCATTGACGCCGAAAGCCTAAACTCCGTCGAGGCATTTGCGATCGGTATGCCGGATAACATCGTATTACCGCTGCCGCCAAACAATGCCTGCGGGAGTCCCCTTGACAAAGTTTTTGGTGATGAACCGTCAAGCGGCTCTTTAACCTTTACCCCGGATAGTGGCGAATTCATTACCGCTTCCGGGCTGAAAGTACAGAGCTGGAAAGCCCTCGGGATCTTTGCGGACGGGGACGGGCCGGCAGATCTCAACACCTTTGAACCCCTTGCCGCCGCAAGGTCGATGGGGCCGGACGGCGCTGCCACAGGTTTTGAAAGACGGAGTAAAGATACAGGCCGGAAGCAGGGTGCTGACGATGGCGAATCCCAGCCGTTGCTTTCCATGATTGGGATTCAGAGTGATTTCAATCTGAACGGTATTTCCGCCCTCAATGGTGCAGCGAACGCCGCTTCAGGTTGGATCAAGGAGTTTGTATGCGATTTGGCGGATACGGTTGAGAAGAACAACCCGAACAGCGCTATCCAGATTACCCTTGCGGGCGACGATGGCAAGCAGAAAGGGAACGGCAACGGCAAACGATAGGCTGTGTTGGGGTAAGAATCTTACAGCCTCTGGCGGGGATGACAGTGTAAGGAAAATTATGGGGCTGTTAATAATTGTTTGCTAATTCGTCTAAGTTACATTATATGAAAAGCGGCTTTCAATTGGTTTTTGTGAATGGTTGAAAGATAGTGCTTGATATCGGCAGTCATCACGATCAAGTAGATAAGGTAATTATCAAACGACATCTTTGAGAGGATTCAACGGATCAAGAAAGGAGCATAACATGGAAACAGCACGTGAAAAGATTCAGAACTGGTTGATGAGCGAAGGCTGGCAGATCGCAGAACAGTCCCATCCGGATCTGGCTTGGCTGATTCGGGCGGAAGATGGCGCCCAGCGAAGAATTCTGGTGGGCCAGAGCAAGGCCAGAGAGGATCAGATCCATCTGGAAGCCCGTGTTAATGTGGGAGATGATCATCGTAAGAAGTTTGAGAGCCTCCCGGAAAAAAGAAGGCGTGAAATCCTGTGGAAGCTGCGGTTTCGGCTCCTGTCCATGAATGTGGATTTTGTCGGTGTAACAGAGCCGATGCAGGCCGTAGTGCTCACACAGAGAATATATATGGATGGCCTTACGAAAGATGCCTTCCTGCAACGGTTTTTAATAGTGCGCAATGCCGTCATTTCCGTGATCTGGTCCATTATTGAGAATCTCGAAGGCGTAGAAGCGCCTGCCGAATCGACCAAGCCCACCAAGCATTAAAAGTTGGGCGGTGACTGTTGGAATTAGGCCTATCTGACGTTTAGCGTGCAACCGGCCGCAAGGTGTGCAAATCAACCGCCATGAGGGCGTGGCAGGATATCATAAGCCGTGATTATCAATCGTCCAGGGGTCGATATTTATAATTGTTCTGGCTTTAAATTGTTTGCGTTTAAACTTAATATCCTTGACAAGCGCGGATTCGCCCGGGAAGATCAAAAACGCTGGAATAAAAAAGCCTAAATTAATTGTAATTGTTTAAAAAATTTGATAAAAGAATTTTTACTGTCTTTAGCAATTGCGGAATTTTCGACAGGGAAAATTCTTTTATTTTTTTTATCGCCGGAACCTGCTTAACGGTTCCCAAAGACATTTTAAGGAGGCCTTCTATGTCAGCGGATCAAAGCAAAAAAGATGTTAAAACAGCAGAAACGCCCAGACCTGCCCCCCAGGCCGGTCAAACACGGATCGTGTGGGACGACAGCAACATGCGCAGTGCTTATGCCAATGTGTTTCATGTATCCGGCGTTCGCGAGGAATTTGTGCTACTCTTCGGCATGAACCAGGCTTGGAATGCCGGCCAGCGGGAAGTGAAGGTTCAACTCACGGATCGGGTCGTCCTGAGCCCGTATGCGGCCAAGCGGCTGTCCATCCTGCTCAATAACGTCATCAAGGACTATGAATCCAAGTACGGTAAGCTTGATGTCGAGACCGGCCGTCCGGAATCGGCGCCCATCCAGTAATTTCCATCCAATCCGCTGTTCGGTTCGTTCCGGCATGTGACCCGGGCCGCGCAGGAAAGATCTGGAGAACAAATGGAGCGAATTCCCCCGAGCCGACGAGAGGACAACAAAACGCCTGATTCGGCCAACCGATCGGCCGATGGTTCCGGAGTTCATCCGGACCAGATTTTTTGGCGCCAGTTTGCCGAGGCCGCTTCTCCCAAAGAGTTTTGCCAGAGCTGGCTGCCGCTTCAGTGCAGCATGCTCAAGGGCGTTCGCTGCGCGATGGTGCTGCTGGGCAAAGCCGACCAGGGGCCTTATAGTCCGGTGGCGGTCTGGCCGGACGCCAAGCTGAGCATGGTTCACCTGACCGGGGCCGCGCAGCGTGCCTTAAAGGAGCGCCGCGGCCTGCTGCTTGACAGCGATTCAACTGCTCCAGCTCAAAACGTCCTGCCGGCAGCCTTCCATGTTGCCTATCCGATTGAAGTGTCTAAAAAACTGCATGGCGTGGTTGTCCTTGAGGTAGAACATCAGACAAAACCTGAGGTTCAGGCTGTGATGCGTCAGCTGCATTGGGGCGCCGCCTGGCTGGAGGTTTTGATCAGGCGGACCGAGGCAGCTAAATCCGAGCGGGTGAATGAACGCCTGCAGAAGGTACTGGATCTGATTGCCACGGTGGTTGAGCATGATACCTTCTATGCTGCTGTTATGGCCTTTGTAAACCGCCTGGCGACGACCCTTGAATGCGATCGCGTCAGCCTGGGAATCACCAGGGGCCGGCATGTCAAGGTGCGGGTGCTTTCCCACAGCACGGATTTTGGCGGGCAGTCGAACCTGATGCGGGCCATCGGGTTAGCCATGGATGAAGCCGCGGATCAACATGCCATGGTAACTTATCCGCTTCCCCCCGAAGAAATGCCTTTGGTTGTTAAAGCCCATGAAATTCTTTCAAGACAGCACGGATCCGCGGCCATCCTGACGATACCGCTGAAGGACCGGGAAAGGCTTCTGGGGGCATTGACACTGGAAAGATCGGACGGTATACCCTTTGACAAGGAAACGGTTGAAGCCTGCGAAACGGCTGCTGCGCTGGTGGCGCCGATCCTTGAAAAAAAACGCATGGATGAACGCTGGCTCATCCGCAAAGCAGCGGATTCGTTTGCGATTCAGCTCAAACGCATGCTGGGGCCCGGGTATCTCGTTCGCAAACTGTTTCTACTGCTGATTCTGGCAACGATTGTCTTTTTTTACCATACTGAAACAGAGTACCGCATCACGGCGCCCACTACCATTGAAGGCGCCGTTCAGCGGGTGGTGGCGGCCCCCTTTAACGGATATATCAAGGAAGCGTCCGCCCGTCCCGGCGATCTTGTGGCAGAAGGAGACGTATTGTGCTATCTGGATGACAGAGATCTCAAACTGGAGCGGCTTAAATGGTCCACTGAAAAAGAACAGCTCGTCAAACAGTACCATGAAGCCATGGCCAAACACGAGCGCTCTCAGATCCGGATTGTACGGGCTAAAATGGATCAGGCCGACGCCCAGATTTCCCTGCTTGACGAACAACTGGCACGCACAAAAGTGCTGGCGCCGTTTAAAGGGATTATTATGAGCGGTGATTTAAGCCAGTCCCTGGGGGCGCCGGTTGAACGCGGCCAAGTGCTTTTTGAAGTGACGCCGCTGGATGAATACCGCGTCATCGTAGAAGTGGATGAACGCGATATTCCCGAACTGGCCGCTGGACAGCAAAGTGAACTGCTCCTGCCTTCCATGCCGGGGGAGGTTTTTCCGTTTGTCATAGAGAAAATCACACCGGTTTCAACTGCAAAAGAGGGCCGCAATTATTTTCGGGTAGAGGGACGAATGCAAAAAAGTTCCGCGCGGCTGCGGCCGGGAATGGAGGGGATTTCTAAAATCCATATTGACCGGCGCAAACTGATCTGGATCTGGACGCACCAGATGATTGACTGGCTTCGTCTGCAGTACTGGAGATGGGCGCCATGAGTTTCTTTATATGAAAGACGCCCTTTTCAGCCCATCCTGGTATCGCGTTGCCGGCATTAAACCCCGTATGAACAGCCACCTTGAAATCCATCGGCATCATTATCGTGGGGAGCTCTGGTATATCCTCCAAGATCATTCTTCCGGGCGGTTCCAGCGATTTACGCCGGCCGCTTATATGATCATCGGACTCATGGACGGGAAGCGCACGGTCCAGGAGATCTGGGATGCGGTTCGAGCGCGTTTGGGCGATGACGCTCCGACCCAGGACGAAGTGATCCGCCTTCTCAGCCAACTGCACGCCGCCGATGCCCTTCAGGCCGATGTCATGCCAGACACGCTGGAATTACTTAAGCGCTTCGAGAAAAAAAAGACCAGCAAATTGCTGCAGAATTTACGCAGCCCGCTATTTGTGCGAATTCCGATTTTAGATCCGGAGAGATTTTTAACAAAATTTCAGGATGTCGTTCGTCCTTTTTTCAGCTGGGCCGGCGCGTTGCTCTGGCTGGTGGTGGTAGGGACCGCCATATTTATGGCCGGGGTTCACTGGCCCGAGCTCACCGAAAATATTACCGATAGAATCTTGGCGCCCGGGAATCTGGTGATGATCTGGCTGATCTTTCCGGTATTAAAAATTTTTCATGAGTTCGGGCATGGGTTTGCGGTCAAAATCAAAGGAGGGGAAGTCCATGATATGGGCATTATGCTTCTGGTCTTTACCCCGATACCCTATGTCGATGCGTCTTCGGCCTCGGCTTTTCAGGAAAAACGCAGCCGCGTGGTGGTGGGGGCCGCCGGTATGCTGGTGGAAATATTCATTGCGGCGCTGGCCTTGTTCGTCTGGATCAACGTCGAAGCAGGCCCCATCCGTGGTGCGGCGTATAATGTTATATTCATCGCGGGGGTTTCGTCGCTGCTCTTTAACGGGAATCCCCTGCTGCGATATGATGCCTATTATATATTAAGCGATCTTGTCGAGATACCCAACCTGGCGCCCCGCGGGCTGCGCTATCTGGGATACCTGTTGCAGCGCTATCTGGCCGGGATCAAGGATGCCGATCCGCCCCCATCCACCCGCGGGGAACGGATGTGGTTTTTCTTTTATTCGATTGCGGCCTTTATTTACCGGATCTTCATATTTACGGCGATTATTTTGTTTATTGCCGGCAAATTTTTCTTTATCGGGATCCTGTTTGCCTTCTGGGCCTTTGTGGGCATGTTTGTTTGGCCGGCGTTAAAGGGCCTTAAATTCCTGCTTACCTCGCCGCGGCTCAACCGCAGACGCTTACGCGCCCTTATGGGAACAGGGGTTGTTCTGACAGGCATCGTTTCCCTGGTCACCTTGGCGCCGGTTCCGCTCAGCACTCGCGCAGAAGGAGTAATGTGGATACCCGAACAAGCCTTTGTTCGGGCGGAAACGGATGGTTTTATCGAGCGTTTTATCACCGAACCGGGCAGCCGCGTTCAGCCCGCCGATGTCCTGATCGCCTGCTACGACCCGCTCTTGCCGGCCCAGATCAAGGTGTTGGAATATCAACTGCGCGAGCTGCAGGCGACCTATGATTCGCAGGTTTACACAGAGCGGGTCAGAGCGGAAATCACCAAAGAGGAAATGAACAACATTCAGACCAAACTGGCAGATGCCCGTGAACGGGTGGCTGAGTTGATGATTAAAAGTCCCGGCAGCGGAATTTTTGTCGTTCCGCTGTCGCAGGATCTACCCGGACGATTTGTAAGGCGGGGAGAACTACTGGGGTATGTTCTGGATCGTTCGATCGTGACGGTCCGCGTGGTTGTTTTTCAGCCGGATGTGGATTTCGTGCGGCATCATGTCACGGATATTCAGGTTCGCCTGCCGGGAAGAATGGATGAAACCTTGTCGGCCGTTTTGCAGCGTGAAGTGCCCGGCGCAACCGATCAGATTCCCGGTCGGACGTTGAGCCAGGAGGGCGGGGGCGAGATTGCCGTTGACCCGCGTTCGTTGCTGGATATCAAGGCCTTTCAAAATGTGTTTCTTTTTGACATTAAACTTCCGTTTTACAGGGGTCCTTTGAGTGTGGGCGAGCGGGTTTATGTCCGTTTTGTTCACGGGAAAGAGCCGGTGGTCTGGCGGTGGTATCGCGGATTAAGACAACTTTTTTTAAAGAGATTTAATGTATAGCGCTGCAACCGATTTAAATTCCGTAAAAGGCGTCTATCCGGAACGCGACGAACCGGATTTGAGCAAAACGGAACGCACGGCGGCTGCCATTGAGGGGTTTTTTGCGCCCTGGCTGAGGCCCCGTGCAAAACGTTTCCGTGGAATTATCCGGGCGACTGATGCTCATGCGGGTGATATAGCGGCAAAGAGCGACAAAGAAATCCTGGAAACCAGCCGGATGCTCAGACAGCGATTGCGCCGGGAAGGATTTACGCAAGAATTGGCAGGGTGGACGTTCGCGCTGGTGCGTGAGGCGGCGGACCGTGTCCTCGGCCAGCGGCATTTTGATGTTCAGCTGCTCGGCGGCTGGATCCTGCTCCAGGGCATGGTGGCCGAGATGGAAACCGGTGAAGGTAAAACTCTGACAGCCACGCTGCCGGCCTGTGCGGCCGCACTTGCAGGCGTTCCGGTTCACATCGTCACGGTAAATGATTACCTTGCCAAGCGTGATTCCGAATGGATGCGGCCGATCTACAGTGCCTTGGGAATCAAAGTGGGGCATATTGTTCACGGCATGGACCCCGCAGCCAAGCGGGAATCTTATCGTTGTGATATTACCTACTGCACCAACAAAGAGGTGGCTTTTGATTATCTCCGGGACCGGATTGTCCTCTGGGATCGTCCCACGCCGGTCAGACTGAAGCTGGAAAAGCTCTACGGTGAGACATCCAGAGTCCATCAGCTTCTGATGCGAGGCCTGCACTTTGCCATTGTGGATGAGGCCGATAGCGTCTTGATCGACGAAGCCCGCACCCCTTTGATTATTTCAGCGGAAGGCGACAGGAGCTATGGACCCGAGGTTTACCGTTGCGCCATCGACTTTGCACGGGCGCTGGATCCGAAAAAGGATTTTATGGTTGCGCCGAATGAACGCAAGGTGGAGTTAAGCGCCCGGGGGGAATCCCGGACCCGGGAATTGAATTGGACCGAAGTGGGCCTGCAGGCCAGCGAAGAACAGCGGCAGGAACTGATCCGGCAGGCGCTGGTGGCGCTGCATTTATTTGACAGGGATAAGCACTACCTGATCAAAGACGGTAAGATCCAGATTATCGACGAGTATACGGGCAGACTGATGCCCGACCGCTCCTGGGAACGGGGTATTCATCAGCTGATCGAAATCAAAGAAGACTGTCCGGTGACGCGGCATAAGGAAACGCGGGCGCGCATCAGCTACCAGCGGTTTTTCCGGCGCTATCTGCGGATTGCCGGAATGACGGGAACCGCCCGGGAGGTGGCCGGCGAACTGTGGACCATCTATCGCCTGCGGGTGGTGACGGTCCCGCCCAACCGACCGATTCGCAGAAAAAAGATTCCAGACCGTATCTATCGAACGGCACAGCAAAAATGGGACGCTGTCGTCAGGACTGTTGCCGAGATGCATCAAATCGGACGGCCCATTCTTGTGGGCACCCGTTCGGTGGAAGCGTCCGAGCACCTTAGCGGTCTGTTGGCGGACCAGAACCTGACGCACCGTGTCCTAAACGCCCGCCAGGATAAAGAAGAGGCAGAAATCATTTCGCAGGCAGGGGAGTTAGGCAGGATCACCGTGGCCACCAATATGGCCGGGCGGGGGACGGACATCAAGCTTGGCCGGGACGTGGCCGATATGGGCGGGCTGCATGTGATCGCAACCGAATGTCATGAAGCCCGGCGAATCGATCGACAGCTTTTCGGCCGGTGCGGCCGCCAGGGAGATCCCGGAAGCTTTGAAAGCGTTGTTTCGTTCGAGGATGAACTTATTACCGTTTATGTCGGCAAATGGGCTCAATTTCTGGCCAATCTGATTTTGAGACGGCCCCGGGGGGGGATGACGCGTTTATTTGGAAAAAATCTTTTTTACAGCGCCCAGCGCTCGGCTGAGCAGATGCATGCACAGATGCGCGGGAATCTTTTGCGAATGGACGAGCAGCTCGGTGAATCGCTGGCGTTTGCCGGACGACCGGAGTAGTTCCGGTCTCGTAGGGTCCGGCGTTGCTAAACACCGGAGGGGATTTGCTTTCTTTGTGTTTTTAGAAATAAAACAATACGGAAGAGCCATTTGTTTCTGACCTGCTCCAGGGGTTAGGCTTTTTAGGATTAAGTGAATGGGAGGTTGCCTTTGTTTAAGAATTTGCAAAAACTGCTGCTGTTGTTATGTGCCGTCCTGACTGCAGGATGTTTTATAACCGCATCCATGGCCCAGGAAATCATCGAGTTTGACGGGTTGATTGAACCCCATCTGGTGGTCAAGCTGGGCAGCCCGGTCGTGGGGGTTATTGAAGCCGTGACTGTGGACCGGGGAGATCGGGTAACCAAAAGCCAGGTATTGGTAATGCTTCAGTCGGGTGTTGAAAAGGCAACGCTGGAGCTTGCCCGGGCCCGTGCCGGGCTCGAATCGAGCATCCAGGCGAAACGGACGGAGCTTGAATTTGCCCAGCGCAACCAGCAGCGCATCAAGAGCCTGTATGACAAAAAAGCGCTTCCTTTACAGGAATGGGATACGGTGGAGACCAAGCGAATCCTGGCCGAATTTCAACTGGCTGAAGCTCTGGAGAATAAACGGCTGGCCGAGTTGGAGTACCAGCAGGCGCAGGAGGTGGTGCAGCGTAAAATCATTTTAAGTCCTTTCAGCGGAGTGGTGGAGGAGCGCTTTTTAACTGTCGGAGAATATGTCGAAAACCAGCCGATATTAAAGCTGGCCGAAATTGATCCGTTGAACGTGGAAGTCATTTTGCCGGTTAACATGTGGAATAAGGTCAAACTGGGCATGCGGGCGACAGTAAAACCGGAAGCACCCGTTGGCGGCGCCTATACGGCCTTTGTGAGAATTGTGGATCGTGTTATCGATGCTGCCAGCGGTACGTTCGGGGTTCGGCTGGAACTGCCGAACCCGGAACTTAGCCTGCCGCCGGGATTAAAGTGTAAAATTGTTTTTCACAAAAAATAAACTCCCTGTTTCAATATATGAGTCAGCGCTGGGTCATATTCATCATCACGTCGAGTCTGTTTCTGATTTCGCAATTCTACCGGGCTTCCAATGCGGTGATCGCCCCCCTGCTGGTCCGGGATCTGGCCATCAACACCGAAGAGCTCGGCCTGATGTCCGCTTCCTTTTTCTATGCCTTTGCCCTGACCCAGATCCCCCTCGGCATCCTGCTGGACCGGGTCGGCCCCCGGCTGACCATGACCGCGCTTTCGCTGATCGGCGTCATCGGTGCGGTCATTTTCGCCTGGGCCGGGTCGCTGTCCGCCGGCGTTGCGGGGCGTATGCTGCTGGGGATCGGCATGGCCTGCAACCTCATGGGAACGTTAAAGCTTCTGACCATTTGGTTCGGACCGGCCACCTTCGCGACCCTTTCCGGCATCGTCCTTTCAATCGGAACCCTGGGAAATATGGCGGCTGCAACCCCGCTGGTTCTGCTGGTCCAGGGGGTGGGCTGGCGCTGGGCCTTTACGCTGATCGCCGCCGTCAACTTGGTTCAGATCCTGGTTCTTTTCCTGATGGTGCGGGACAGGCCGCCGCCGGGCGCAGATGCTTCCGGGGAGCTGCGGGCGGAATTGAAAATGAACGATATCCTGATGGGCATGAAGCTGCTTTTAGCCAAAAAGGACTACTGGATCATCTCCTGCGGGACTTTCTTCCGTTACGGCGTGTTTGCCGCCATGCAGACCCTGTGGGCCGGCCCCTATCTCATCAACGCCATGGGTCTTTCCCCCCTGGCGGCCGGCAACCTGATTTTGCTTCTTAATATCGCTCTGATTGCCGGCGGCCCCATCTGGGGCGGCCTGTCGGACCGGGTTTTCAGGAACCGCCGGGGTGTCGTTATCGGGGGATTGGTACTTCTGTCCGGCTCGATTCTGGCCATTGCGCTGCTTCCCAAAGGGGCCGGCCTCCCCGTTATGGCTTTTCTGTTTTTCTGCTTCGGATTTTCCGCCGGCACCGCCAATCTTTTCCTTGCCCACATCAAGGACCTCATGCCGCTGGCGCTGGCCGGGGTGGCCATGACCGGCATCAACTTTTTTACGATGCTGGGGGCGGCGGTTTTTCTGCAGGGACTGGGGAGCCTCATGCAGCGCTTCTACCCGACGGCGGCACTGGGAATCAGCGCGTTTAGAAGCGCCTTTCTGCTGTGCGCCGCCGCACTGCTGGTTGGCGCATGTTTATACTTCTTTACCCGGGAGGTCGGCCGGGGCCGAGAGCGCTCCTGAAAATGGTTAAAAGGACTTAAAATGATTGTGAAATCCGATATTATCCAGGCGGCCTACAGTTATGGCTTCGAGGACATCGGCTTTACAACGGCCGATCCGTTTCCCGAACACAAGCAATTGCTCCTCGACAGGCGGGCGGAGTATGCATGGGCTGAGTCTGTCGGGCTTGCGCTGTTAAGCGGAACGGATCCCGCCACAATTCTGTCGAATGCAAAGACGATTATCGTCCTTATGGAAGTCTATTTCCGAAAGTCCTACCCGCGTTCTCTGGAAGGGAATTTCGGACGCTGCTACCTGGATGACGATCGAATGACCCGGGATGGGCTGAGCCGGCGAATCAAGGCGTTCCGGGGATTTCTCCGGGATCACGGCATTGATTCGAAAGTGCCGTTCAATTTGCCGCACCGGGTGGCGGCGGCCCGGGCGGGGATGGGCACCTTCGGGAAAAACTGCCTGTTCTATTCCAACAAGGTCGCCCGCGGGGGGTCCTGGACCCTTCCGATTGCCGTTGTTATCGATGCTGCTTTTGAACCCGGCGAGCCGACTATGGAAATCGGCTGCCCGGACTGGTGTCGGAACACCTGCATTGCTGCCTGCCCGACCGGCGCATTAAAGGGAAACGGTCGGATAGATCCGCGCAAATGCATATCCTATCTCACCTATTTTGGCGAGGGCATAACCCCCTTGGCATTAAGGGAGCCCATGGGAATGTATGTATATGGGTGCGACAGGTGCCAGAATGTCTGCCCGCGCAATCAGCCTTGGCTCGCCGCGGATCTTCCACTGAATGAAAAAGTTGTCGCCAAGGCGGATTGTTTTGAACTGCCGCACTTGCTGCACATGGACAAGGCATACTTTGAAACGAAAATATGGCCCCACATGTTCTATATATCGTATCCGGACATCTGGCGCTGGAAGATGAACGTCGCCAGGGTGATGGGAAACAGCCGCGACGAAACATACATAGCGGATCTCGTCCGTGCCTACGCAGACGACCCGGACGAACGCGTTCGCGGCATGGCGGTGTGGGCCGTCGGCCGCATCGGTGGACCGGAAGCGCTGTCCGCTTTAAAGGGACTTTCAGAAGAACGCAGCGATCTTGTAAAGGAAGAGATCCGGCGGTCAAGGGATCCCGCTAAAACCGATTAGGGAGCTTTATTTACATACTTTGTCATGTTTTTTATGCAACTGCAGGCTTTAATATCTATGAAAATAACGCCGCCGCTAAAAATAGCCTGGTTCGTGTGGGGGCTGGGCGCTCTTTTTTACATGATCGGATTTTTTCAGCGGGTGGCGCCCGCCGTCATGACCGAAGAGCTGATGCGCGATTTTAATATCAGCGCCGCAGCGCTGGGAAACCTGTCCGGATTTTATTTTTACAGCTACGTGATCATGCAGATTCCCACCGGAATCATTGCCGATACCTGGGGGCCGCGCCGGCTCCTCACCCTGGGCGCCTTGGTGGCAGGTACCGGCATTCTCATTTTTGCCCTGGCGCCCCAGATCATATGGGCCAACATCGGCCGGTTTCTGGTGGGCGGGTCCGTCGCGGTTGCGTTTGTGGGCTGCCTGAAGGTCTCCATGAACTGGTTTCCGCCGCGCTACTTTGCGATGGTTTCGGGGATGGCCTTGCTGGCCGGCCTGCTGGGAGCAATCCTGGCGGGAACGCCGCTGCGGCTGTTAATGGATTTTTTCGACTGGCGCACCCTTATGCTTTTATCGGCCGTGGCAACATTCATGATCGGCCTGGCCGTTTGGATTTTTGCAAGGGATTTTCCCAGCGAGAAAGGCTATGCGGATTTCGCAGAAAACTCTCCGGCGCCGGACAAAAAGTCCCGCGGCCAACTGATCGGAGGAATATTTAAAGTATTCAAATATAAAAGCATCATCCCCCTGTTTTTCGTTCCCGGCGGCATTATCGGTTGCCTGCTGACATTTTGCGGTCTGTGGGGGGTTCCTTTCCTCAAAACGCATTACAACCTGTCCACCCACCAGGCCGCGGTGCTGACATCTGCTGCACTGGTTGCCTGGGGCATCGGCGGCCCTTTTTTCGGCTGGCTGTCCGACCGCATCGGAATGCGCAAATCCATATATATCGCCGGATACACGGCCGCCCTGTTCGGGTGCAGCGTGGTCTTTTTCATTCCCGGCCTCCCTTTGCCGGTTTTGATGGGTGCCCTGATTTTAACGGGCTTCAGCTCCGGGTGTGTTATTCTCACGTTTGCCTTTGCAAAGGAATTGGTTCCGATTTCACTTGCGGGAACCATATCCGGAATCATCAATATGGGGCAGATGATCGGGCCGACTCTGATGCAGCCGGCCGTCGGGTGGGTACTGGATCAGAAATGGCAGGGCGCCATGGAGAACGGGGTCCGGATTTACAGCCTGAGCACCTACCAGACGGGTTTTACGCTGATGGTTCTCTGGGCCGCGCTGTCGCTGGGCAGCCTCCTGTTTACCCGCGAGACCCACTGCCGGCAGACGGTATAGCCCATTTAAACGCAACAGCGAGGGCATTCACTGTCCCAACCCGGTTGGACTGCTGGATTCTGCAAATATCCAAGCGTACCTTTTAATCATCATGATTTAACGACAGGGAGATCAGGTGGTCGGTGGCGTCCTGAAGTCTTTTGGCAATATTTGAAATGAGCACCTTGAGCAGGGGCGAAATGGTGCGAAACTCCTTTTGAAGACGGTCCATATCTACCAGACCCACCTTGACGGCTCCGCTGGCAATAACGGAAGCGGTCCGGAGGCCATTTTGCATCTGCAGAAAAACCTGCTCGCCGAACACAGCGCCTTCTGCGAGCGTTGCAATTCTGATTGAACCCGCCGGAGTTTTTTTTCGGACGATTACCCGGCCCTCTAAAATGAGATAAATCCAGTCGCCGTGGGCGCCTTCGGTAATAATGATCGCCCGGTCCGGGTACTCTTCTTCATCGATAATATAGGAATACAGCCGTGACTCGATAGCCATTTTTTATCCGGTTACTGACCCAGCAAAAAAAAACCGATGGCGCTTTCGGCTTCCTTGTTTAAATTGACGAATTTCAACCCCAATGAAAGGGTCCGCTCTTTTTCAAGGTGGCACAGGTTTGTAATTTTCAGCTCTATCTCAACCTTTTTATCGTTGGATAAAAAAGCGATGGCTTTAAATTCTTTACCAATATCGTGCGGAATGTCCAGCGCATTCATTCTCATGACATCCAACCGGATACCGGTTTTACTGATGTTCTTGATGCGGCCCCACAAACGGATCTCCTTGGGCGTATCCGCAGGTCGATACATGCAGTCCCAGTGGACGCTTTTACGCAGAGCCCTTTGTTTGAGATCTTTTACGGGTTTGGCAAGAGCCGGTTTTTTCTTTTCTTTTCGGATTCTGGAAAGTTCCGATATGCGGCGGTCAATCTGGACCAGACGATTTACGGACTGATCGGCAATATATCGGATAATGAACGGCATCTGCTCGTACTCTTTTGATATTCTTGTTGGATGCCATGCTTCCAGAACGGAGTTCTCAATCGCACGGACGGAGGCGGAACGCCGGGTATTGCTTCCGGTCAGGAAGATCATTTCACCGATGATTTCTCCGGCGCCGAGTTTGACTATTGAAATCTCCTTGTCGTCCGACTTGATGAAAACTTCAACCTGACCTTCTAATACCTGGTAAATAGATATACCGTAATCACCTTCTTTTACAATCAGGTCGTTTTTTTGATATTCCAGCCGTACTGCCGGCAGTAGAATTTCATCTTCTTTCTGCATGTTTCAACAAGCCTGCAATGCCTATGGAAGCGGGCGGCCGAAAGCGCGCGCAGCCAGTTTGCGGTCGCGCGGCCGGAAGGTATCATCCGCCATCTCCTTGCGAACCACCCGCTGAAAGAGGTTAAACATTTTTATTTCCTGAGGCTCATTCCGGTAGAAGCTATCCCAGGCATACTGCAGCAGTTCCTGCAGCCGGTCGGCCGACATCTGCTTCGGATGATACACCACCTTGTCGGCCGAATATTCGTCCCAGTCAAACGAAAAGATCCGGTTCTGCCCCTTGAGCTCATCATAGGCTTTGGTATGGGGAAAAGGGGTCAGGACGGTAAACTCGGCCAGATCCAGGTTGATTTCCAGCAGAAAATCGATCAGGTGCTTGATGTAATCTTCGGTATGACTGTCCAGCCCCAGCAGAACGGTGGCCTCTACGCTGATGTCATGCTCATGGTAGCGCTGGATTCTTTCGCGAATGTAATCGGAAGTATCGAAAACGGCCTGGTAGACATACCAGGCGCCGGCCCGGGCGGCCAGATCCAAAACTTCCGGTTTGTCCTCGATGGGGTGGCTGCACCACTTTTTCTTCAAGGGGATCATTTCCCGGAACAGTTCCAGCTCCCAGGCGGTATCCTGCGCCAGGGAGTTGTCCACCAGAAAGAGGCGGTTGTTGGGGATGCCTTCCATCTCCGCTATGACCGTGTCAATGGGGCGCGGCCGGAATTTTCGGCCCCCCAGGTAAGCCACCGCGCAGGGATAACAGTGAAAGCGGCACCCGCGCGATGCGTGCACCAGGTCGACCATTTGAATTCCCTTGTAATTGTAAAGATCTCTTTTCAGAATGTCCCGCCGGGCGGCGCCGACGGTTTCGATGGGGGGCTGGTTCGCCAGGTAGTCGTACAGCGGTTGCAGCCGGCCTTTTTTAAAATCTTCGAAAACCGTTTCCATCCGTCCCTCGGCTTCGCCGAGAAAAACCGAGTCGGCATGGGTCATGGTTTCTTCGGCATGCAGCATGGCCGCGATGCCGCCGAAAATGACCTTGACGCCCCTGGTGCGGTAAATATCCGCGATCTGCCAGCCGCGCTTGACTTGAAGGGTGAGCATCATGGAGATGCCGACAAAGTCAACGGGATCGTCAAAATCGATCGACTCGAGATTTTCATCAATAAATTCGATTTCAACATCTTCCGGCAGTGCGGCGGCAAAAACCACCGGTCCATGGGGCGGGAGGTGAAATTCGGTTTGCCTGGAGAGCTTCGGCCATTTGGGGTATATGAGTTTAAACTTCATTTGGGCTCCTCTAAGTAGACCGCTTCCAGCAGGTCCATGTCAAGGGCATACCCGGCATAGCCGCCGGCCGTCAGCTTCAGGCGGTGGGGAGCCTGGAAGCCGTCAAAGCGGAAGTTGTCGTTGTAAAAGATATCCAGCGTACGCTTTTCCGTAAACCAGCGTCCGTACTGTTGCACCTGCCAGTGCCGCTCAGAGTTTCTGATGATATCCACCACCCGGCGGCCGGGTTGCTGGTAGCGGCAAACAACCGATCCTTCCGTTAGCGTTCCGGCGGCAAGTAAATCCCCTTCCGGCCGGAAAAAGACCAGGCGGATGTCTGTGAGCAGCCCCCGGGCAAAACGTTCGGAGCTAAACGGCCGAACGGCCCTCAGAATCCGGATATCCTGGTCAGAACGGGCTTCAAAAACCACCATCCCTTCAATGGTCATCAGGATAAAGTGAATGCTGCGGCTTTGCGCAGAGACCAGGCTGATGCCGACCAGCACGCTTTTTTGTCCTTCCGGAAAGGCGGCCTCGATGGCATGCTGAAACTGCCAGCGCCCTTCGATGGCCGGCCGGCGGCATCGGCCGGGGGCTTCCGGCGGAACCGGACTTTCGGGACGGCGTATTTCGGGAAGCGAACCGCAAGCTCCGACCAGGAACAGGACCCCCACTAAAATACAGAGCCGCTTCATTGAATTTCCTCAAACAGCTTCCTGTCCAGAGGCCGGTTGAGTTCGACCTGTGTGAATTTGAGCAGGGTGTAAGAGGTTTCACTCTCATAGATCCGGACCGAATCCATGATGCCGGGACGCTCGGACAGCTCCAGCTCGATTCGCCGGATCATATCGGCAACGGCTTTATAATTGGGAGTGAGGGCGATCCTGCGGCCGGGCTCGAGACTTGCGCTGAAAACCGGATTTTCATCAAAGCGTCCCTTCAGCCAGCGGGAAATTTCATCAAGGACAAACTGCATGGCCGGAGATGCGGCGGCGGCATCGGCGATGAGCTTTCCGTCTTTTTGGATATATTTTCGGGTGTTGCCGGCATGGGTTATCAGAATACTTTTAATCGGCCGGAGGTATTCCCAGCGCAGCGAATCCGGAGTCTGATAAAACAGGAGGCCTTCGGATACGAGCGGCCGGACCAGCACCTTCATATGTTTTTCCTGGACGAACCTTGCGCTGACGGAGGAAATCGTGCCGGCGGCGACCTTTAAACCGTCCCAGGTATCGGCCCAGCCGAAACACAACCGGGTTGATAAGAGGACCAATGCAAAGGCTAACGTCCGTGGGGTTCCGCATCGTTTCACAATCCGGCCGTAATCATGTACTTCTTGTTTTTTTATACGCATTTCACTCGAATCCTGGAATCCTGGAACCCTTGGCCCCTTGAATCCTCTTTCCTTCAATAGGACACGCTCTGCAGCGCGATTTCAGCGATAACGGCATCGTTTATCCGGGCGACCCCTGTAATCTCCTTAAAGTTGTCAAGGAGCAAACGGGTGGTCGAACGGGTGATGATCCGGCTGTTCAAGGGGATTTCGTCAATAAAAAAGTTCGCAGATTTGATTCCGACAATCAATCCTCCGCCGACGGCAGCCCCCTTCTTTTTTTTCAATCCCCCCAGAGCCGCGGCGGTTTGGGCGACAAGTTCGATCAGAACAATCGGGTTGACCGCGCCATCTGTCAGCAGCGGCCATTGCCGGTTAATACTTGCCGCCGACATTGCGGAATCTTCATCCACGCTGAGGATTTCATCGATCAGCCGCAGGGGCCGGCGATGGGGTATGAGGGTATCGATTTCGACATCAATCGGGTTCATAAGCAACTACTTTATAATTTTATAGCTTTCTGTCAACTATTATCGGCGGACATTCACAGAGATCCTCCGGATATGACCTTGACACTCTCGATACGCTTTTGTTATCCTGACGCGAAAAAATTTCCATTTGTTATAGATACTTAGTTTCGATATACGCTTTCCATCTCTGGTGAAGGACCCGGATAGGTTCTACCAGGCCGGTGTGAAAGGGGTCGCTTGAAATTAGAATATCGAATATCGAAATTCGAAACAAATTCAATATACGAATTCTCAAATGACCGAAACCCTGTGATCGATAGTGAGGAATGAGATTGTAATATGGATAAAGAAAGAGTCGTCATCACCGGGCTGGGAACCATCAATGCCGTTTCCGGAAATGCGCCTGAATTCAGCGCCGCACTGAAACAAGGGGTGTGCGGCATCGGACCGCTAACGGTTTTCGATACGACCGGCTACCGAACCCGGACCGGGGGGGAAGTCAAGAACTTTGTTCCCGCAAAGATGCTGCCGCCGGAATTTCCGATCAAACGGATGTCGCGTTCGGACATCATGGCCATGGCGGCAGCGCTGGAGGCATTGAGCGATGCGGGGCTTTTTCCTTTTCCGGATGACCTGCAGGAGAACGCCGGCGTGGTGATCGGCGGCGGGGCCGGGGGCATGCTGGAAGGCGAAGCGGCCTATCGCCGGTATCTGCAAGGGAGCGGCCGGGCCGTCCGGTATTCGCAATTCTCCTCCTTTTGCTGCGCCTCTTCCGCCGACCGGATCGCATCAAACTTCGGGCTGATGGGTCCCAAGACCACCTTCATGACGGCGTGTTCATCCGGGGCCACGGCCATCGGGTATGCCGGGGACCTGATCCGGGACGGACGGGCAACCCTTGTGGTTTCCGGCGGCACCGAGCCCCTTTGCCGGGTGACTTATGCCGCTTTTAACGCCCTGCAGGCGGTCGATCCGGAATACTGCAAGCCTTTCGATAAAAACCGGCGGGGGCTTTCGCTCGGCGAAGGCGCCGGCATCATGATTCTGGAGGCATTGAGCCACGCGCAAAAGCGGGGGGCCAGAATCTATGGGGAGGTCCTGGGATACGGGGTGAGTTGCGACAGCTATCACATGACCGCGCCGGACCCGCAGGCTTCGGGGGCTGCGCGCTGTATTGCGGCCGCCTTGCAGGACAGCGGCATTTCACCCGACCGGGTCGATTACATCAATGCCCACGGCACGGCCACCCCGGCCAATGACCTGATGGAAACCCGGGGGATCAAGGCGGTTTTCGGCAAACGCGCGGATCGCATCCCGGTGAGCTCCACCAAATCCATGACCGGCCACACCCTGGGTGCGGCCGGGGCCATCGAAGGGGTGGTCGCCGCCCTGGCGATCTTTCAGGGTTTTATTCCGCCGACGATTCACCTGACCGAACGCGATCCGGAGTGTGATCTCGATTATGTCAGCGAAGGCGCCCGGGAAGCGGAGGTGAATATCGTTCTTTCCAATTCATTTGCTTTCGGCGGAAACAACACCGCCGTCGTGCTGGGAAGATATACCGAAAAGGGGATTGTCCATGAGTAGCGGCGTGGTCATATCCGGCATCGGCATGGCGACCCCCCTGGGATCCGGGAAACAACTTTTCGCCCAAAGGCTATTCAGGGGGGACTGCGGCATTTCACCGATCACGACTTTTGACACATCTCCGTTTTCTTCCGAACTGGGGGCGGTCGTGGCTGATTTTAATCCCAGAGATTTTATTTCCACAAAAAATTTGCGCAAGATGGATCGGCTTTCCGCTCTTGCGGCCGCATCCGCCCGGATGGCGCTGGATGACGCCGGGCTCGGCATCGATGCCTCCAACCGGGACCGGACGGGGATTATCCTGGGGACTGCCTTCGGCAGCACCGAGGTTGCGGTCCAGTTTGCCGGGATTATTTTCAGCGAAGGCCCGGGGATGGCCAGCCCCTTCCTGGTACCGAATACCGTAATGAACGCGCCGGCCGGGCACGCCTCCATCGAGCTTGGGCTCAGGGGGATCAACTCCACCGTCAATCACCATGAGGCTTCGGCCGAGACCGCCGTTGCCTATGCGGCAACAGAGATCCGCAAGGGTCGTGCCGATATCATGCTGGCCGGCGGGACGGAAATTATTTCGGAATTTTTCTTTAGAATCCTGGCGAATTTCAAGGCCCTTTCTCCCCTTAAGGGGGGGCCGGAGGGGGCGCGGCCCTTTGACGTCCGGCGCAACGGTCCGGTGATCGGGGAAGGCGCGGGGGTGCTGTGCCTTGAAACCCGGGCGCACGCCGAGGCTCGGGGAGCGCAGCCCTATTGTGAAATTGCCGGCTGGGGCATGAGTTCAGCGCCGTCCCCGCCCACCGATTGGCCTTCGGATTTACGAGGACCGGTCCTGGCGATGACGCGGGCGCTGAACTCCGCCGGGATCGTTCCGGGGGATATCGATTATGTTTCAGCCGCCGCATCCGGCGGCTGCAGACTGGACGCCCTTGAGGCCGAGGCGCTTGCCGTCGTATTTGGAAGTGCGGGAAAAAAGCCGTATATCGGCTCGATAAAAGGGGCTGTCGGTGAGAGTTTTTCATCCGGGGGAATCCGGACCGCCGCCATGGCCGTTTCGATCAAGGAAGGCGTTATTCCACCCACTGTCGGCCTTAAAAATCCGATCCGTCCGCTGGGGTTTGTGATGGGGAAAAAACTGGATACCTCCATCAGATATGGTCTGGTCAACGGCTTTTCGTCCGGCGGGACCTTCGTTTCACTGGTGCTGAAGAACATGGCATAATCGCCTTTTCATTGCCCAAAGAATTATCCGAATCGGGGAAGAAATCGGGTGAGCAAAGCGCCTGAAAGTATCAAGCCGCCGACAATGATGATGCCGACGAAAAAAGCCTCTGCGTCGCCGGTCAAACCGATCAGCAGGGGGAACAGGCCGCCGCCGATAATGAAGCCGAACGGCACCGTAAAGGAGACGGCCACGTTTTGAATATCCGCCGGGACTGCCCGTGACAATGCGGCAAAGCCGGCCGGAAAGAAGCAGGTCGCCAAAAGCGGCTGCAGGATGACGAAAAGAACGAGCCAGAGGTTGTGCGCTAACCCCAGAGCGATGGTTGCCAGCCCGGTGAGGAGAAAGACGCCGAAGATCGTCCGGTGGGCGCCGAACCGGTCCGAACTCCAGCCTGCCGCAAAAACGATAGCGGGGCAGCCTATTCGGGAAATGGAGATCAGCATATTGGCCCGGTTTCGATCGAGGCCCTTTTCAACGACAAGATAAAGCGGCAGCATGGTGTAAATACCGATGGTACCACCGATGCCGAGGCCGAACAGGAAGAGCATGATCCAAAAACCGCGATTTTTGAGCAGAACCCGGAAGGTTTCCAGTTTGGGCGCTTTCCCTGAGAAATCACCCCCCTTGCCGTACTTTGCATAGGCTCCCCCCAATAACAGGGAGACGATGCCTGTTGCGGCCAAAACGCCCCGCCAGGACAACCAGTTCAGCAGCCCCTCTGCAATCAGCGGAACGGTCAAAAAACTCAGTGTGGGCCCCAGTTCATGAATGGCAATGGCTTTGCCCCAATGGCTGCTATCGAGCTGCGCGGTCAGGGTGGCGATTCCCGATGCCAGATAGAGACCGGCAAAGAGACCCAGAAGGACGATAACGGCCCAGAAGGCCCATAGACTGTTGCAGCGGGAGGATGCTATCAGCGTCAGGCCGAGAGCAATGATAGAAATGAGGATCGTCTTGCGATGCGTAAACCGCGAAGAAATAAAGCCGGAACCGATAAGGCCGACGAAATACCCCAGGGACAACACCAGGAACAGGGAACCGGCTTCGCCATGGGAGAAATGGAGTTCCTTCTCGATTGTCGGCATCAACGGCGCTATGATGATTCTGGCAACAAAATTCAGATAAAAGATTGCCGCAAGAAAAAAAAGCGTTCCCAGCTGGGAACGAAAAGGCGGCATCCGGTTTTGGCCGGGTTCAACGGTATGGGTGGGGATCACGGATAAATTTCCTTTCAGATAATGCCCCCTGTCGCTGCCTGAGCCGGAGGGCTCCGGAACCCTCTGCCAAAGGAATCTTCAAAATTCGCCAGGGTAAAGCCTGATGTTGCAAAAACCCAGGATGCTCCAGATCCCTCCGCTAACGGGATCTTCGTTTTACTACGAAAGGCGACCAAGGGTGAAGCTGTCCCGCCACTTGGGATAGCTCAGGATCCGGAATTCTCCGCCTTCAGTTGCAACTCTTTGATGAAAAGTCAAGCGGGATTGGTTTTATTCACTGTTGGGTCCAATACCCCGCGGCATGTCGGAACGAAGTGGAGATACCGTTTTGCGGGCTGCGGGGTAGTTCATTTGGATTGCTTCATGGATTTACGGACGCTCTGGGATTAACTGAGGAGCCCATGGGAATGTTTTATACCGATGAAAAACCCCGGGAGGGATTCTCGCCTGATCCGGGTGAATTGCCGATACGGGAGCGGGAAATAAAATCAGAAAGATTTTCGATTACGTTGACCTGAGACCGGCGCCGAAAAAATTCAATGTTGTCAAGCCACGGAGCCAGTTCAGCAAGCGGCTCATCACTGATGCGATGGTAACCTGCCCCGTTCTTAACAGCAGATGAAAGTGGTTGGGTATCAGTGCTCATGCATAGCAGCTTGTATTTGTATCAGAAATGATACCTCCCATTCGTTCCGGAAAATTATTCCGATACGTATCATCGATAAAAAGTTTTCCCCGCTCGATTCCTCGAACGATGATATGATGGAGCGCGCGGGGTGCATCTATGCAGGATTTTCGAGGCATAAAACACATATGGCATGAGCATTAAATACAGTAAACTGTATATATGTGGGGCGTCCCCAAAGCTTCAGGGGCGCCCTGGTGGCCGCAGCGGCCGCACAGTCCCAAGTGGTTGAACCGGAGCATGTGCGGCTGGCCGCAACAGAAATCTTTTAAAGGAGACGGAATGAATGAAGGTCTGATTTACCAATAGAAGCCGGACCGGGGTTAGTCTTATGATTGACCTCGGTCCGCTTAATCTGAAAATTTATTGGCCGGTCCAAAATAATCAGAAAATCGCGGTCCATTTATTGTGAAAATCTACACATCTCTCCCTTTGTTAAGGTCGACGAAAACTATCAAGTGTGCAATTTTTTGAGTATCATTAACATGGCGATTGTCAAGGATATTATGATATTCTTAGTTATCCGTAGTTCCAGGGGTCGCGGACGTCTGCAAGTGGGATCACCCGGATCCTTTCAGTGAGACGATAGGCCGCTTTCCCGGGATAGACGACCCACAGCCGCTTTAATTTAAGGTCTGCAACTGCCGTCTGCATGGATCGGGTCAACCGGGGGGCGTCTTCATACTTGAATTCCACTCCCCAGCCTTGTCCACGCGCCTGCCAGAAAAGATCGAGTTCCGCGCCGGCGTGGGTGTTCCAGAAGTAGAGATCCCCATCTTCCTTTTCCAAGGTTCGGCAGACGCAATCCAGGGCAAAACCTTCCCAGGACGCGCCGAGCCGGGGCGAAGCGTGCAGTTGCTCCGGGGTTTCAATAGACTGCAAGGCATGGAACAGCCCGGAGTCGCGCAGGTACAATTTCGGCCGCTTCACCAGACGTTTCCCGAGGTTGACAAACCAGGGCTGGAGGATGCGGACCATGAACGTACCCTCCAGAATATCGCAGTATTTCCGGACGGTCATGTCGGAGACGCCGAAAGAACGGCCCAGCTCCGCATAGTTCAGGATATGGCCGTGGTAATGGCTCAGCATGGTCCAGAAGCGGCGAAGCGTCCGAGCGGGAATTGTGATCCCCAACTGGGGAATGTCCCGTTCCAGAAAGGTCGTCACGTAGTGATTGCGCCAGAGCAGGCTCTCCTCGTCCGACGCCGCCAGAAATGACGGAGGCAGCCCTCCGCGCCACCACAGGGTCTTGATGGCATCAGGATCGATATCGCTGAGGCGGAACCCTCCCAATTGGAGATAGGCGATCCTCCCGGCCAGGGATTCCGAACTCTGGCGAATCAAATCCCGGGAGGCGCTTCCCAGGATGATGAACTTGCGACTTTTTCCCTGATCAACCAGATAGCGCAGAAGTGGAAAAAGGTCGGGCAATCGCTGAATCTCGTCGATGACGATGAGTCCCGTCAGGTCTTCCAGTGCGAGCTGCGGCTGTTCCAGACGGGCAAGATCCTGGGGATTTTCCAGATCGAAATAGGAATCGGCAGCGAGCGTTCGAGCCAGTGTCGTTTTTCCGCACTGCCGGGGGCCAAGAATCGCCGTGACGGGAAATATAGACATGAGCTTGGTTAATGTGGCCTGATCCGTTTTTCTGTCGATAAAGTTCATGGGTGCAGCCTAAACCATGTGCCTTGAAAAATCAAGCTCCGTATATGATATTTCAATGAAGAGGAACGGATTCCGGATCCGCTGACAGGGAGCAGCTTGTGTTGAGCAATTAAGTTAAGTGTATGTCTTCAAGACCGGCCGGAGATTTTGGCTGTCGCCAACGAATTCAGCAGGTGAATCCGATCCGGATCAGCTTTTCCGGGAATGTCATCCGCTATGGATATGATATTGACACTTCCGATGTCCCTTTGTTATGGTGACACGAAAAAAATCCCTATTTGTTATAGATACTTAGTCATTCAAAAGGAGTCCGTCCGATGAACATAGGCGAATGGATTTTCAAGCGGGCCCTGACCTGCCCGCAGCGGCCTTTTTTAAAAGATGAAGGCCGGGCATATACCAACCGGGAGTTCAATGCCCGGGTGAACCGGACCGCCCGGGCTCTGGCGGCGCTCGACGTTAAAAAGGGGGAGCGGGTGGCTGTCCTGATGGTCAACGCCAGTGAATTTCTGGAAATCTTCTTTGCCTGCGCCAAAACCGGCGCCGTCATCGTACCCATTAATTTTAAACTGACGCTGCCGGAGATCAGTTACATCATCAGGGACGCCGCGCCCCGCGCTTTGGTCTATTCCGCCCAATTCGCTGAAAAGGCGGATGGGCTCAAAGCCGTAGCGACGGCGGTCAGACATTATTTAAAACATGGCGGGGATAAATTATCGGGCGATCCCGTGCTTTCGGATTTTACGGCCCGATTTGCGGATGAAGAACCGGTTCCCGCGGCGGAATTGACTTTGCAGGACCCCCTCGTGATCATGTACACGTCCGGGACAACCGGCGATCCCAAGGGGGCCGTCTTGTCGCATGAAAACTTCCTTTTCGGGGCGATCCATTCCCTGATCGGCTACGGCATCGATCACACCTGCAAATCCCTTGTAATCGCCCCGCTCTTTCATATCGGGGCGCTGGCCGCCTCGGCAACCCCGGTCATTTATACCGGAGGTTCGCTGGTCCTTAAAAGTTTTGACAACCCTTCGGAAGTGGTCCAGCTGATTTCCTCGGAAAAAATCAATTACATGTTTGCCGTGCCGGTGATGTTCGACATGATGGCCAAAACTCCCGCGTGGGAGGCGGCTGATTTTTCCCACGTGAATTTTTTCATCGCAGGCGGCGCTTGCATGCCCGTTCCCCTGATCCGCAAGTATCAGGAGGAAAAGGGCGTCCGCTTCGCCCAGGGGTACGCCATGACAGAAACGTTGCGATTGACCTCTCTGGACCTCGATGATTCTATCCGCAAGGCCGGATCGGTGGGCAAGGAGGTGTTTCACACCCATTTGCGGATCGTGGATGACGGCGGCAGGGATGTGCCGGCAGGGGAGGTGGGCGAGATCGTGGTAAAAGGGCCGACGGTTTTTTTAAAGTACTGGAATAAAGAGCAGGCGACCCGGGCGGCTTTTTGCGATGGGTGGTTCTACAGCGGCGACCTGGGGAAACGGGACAGCGAGGGGTTTCTTTATATCGTCGGCAGAAAGATCGATATGATTATCAGTTCGGGTGAAAATATCTATGCTGCCGAAGTAGAACGTGCGATCGAATCGATCCCCGGGGTAGCGGCGGCGGCGGCGGTCGGGATGCCGGATCCCAAACGCGGTGAAGCGGTGGCGGCCTTTGTTGTGCCGAAGGACGGCGCCGCGCTGACGGAAGAAGCACTGATCGAAGCGCTCCATGAAAAGATCGCCCATTTTAAGATTCCCAAAAAGGTCGTATGGATAAAAGAACTTCCCCGCAACAGTTCCGGCAAGGTGCTGAAAAGAGAACTCAAGGCCGGACTCGATTCCCGCTGAACATGGGATCTGCGACCGGCATCCAGAAACAACCTCGTATGAAACTTCATGTAGAAAGTTTCATTTTCGTTCAATCCGGGCTTTTTGCGCCCGGCGGCACCGCTGGATTCCGGCTGCAGTTTATCCCGCACTTGATGCGGGGCCGGAATGACAGTGTAAGGACAATTATGAGACCGTTAATAACTGGGTAATGGATCAGTGAAACGATTGGTCCTGGGGCCGCTTTCGGGTACGATTATTTCATGCTGCTTGCAATCAGGCGGACCTGGGCGGTGAGATTCAGGAGAAATGCCGCTTCAGGCTGTTTGCCTTTGCGAAGGGTATGATACTCGGCCGCTTGGATACGCCGCACGACCGCTCCTTCATTCATCCCGGCCGCTTTCAGGTAGTGTTCGATCATCTCCCGAAACGCCCGGCAGTCGGCCACCGCGGCGTTGAAAAACCTTTCACATTCCGCCGCACGAACCACGGCGTGATGCCCCGGCACGATGATTTTGGGTTTTTTCCTGCGGATCCGTTCGATGGAGGCAAGATAGTCCTCATAACTGGAGAGAAACTGGGGCGCCACCCGGAAATCATCACCTGGAATGATACCGATGGCATCCCCCGCCAGTATGGTCTCCAAATGGGGCAGAAAGAAACTTAAGCTGTCGGACGTGTGGCCGGGGGTGGCGATGACTTCAAGGGATGCCCCGGCTCCCAGGTCGACCCGTTCTCCATCCTTAAGCCTGCGTTCAACCGCCAGCGCACCGTAGTCAAAATCCCCGGGGATAAAGACAGGGTCTCTGTTGTTTTTCCCGATAAGCGCCCGGTTGAGATCGGCGATGCTTTTGCAGGTCAGCTTTTGGGAAAGTCGCCGGGCGAATCTTTCGCTGCCGCCCAGCCTGATTTCGGGAAAGTGCCGCTGCAGAAAGGGTGCGCCGCCGACATGGTCGAAATGGCAGTGGGTAAGGAAAAGAAAATCAGGCCCGCGACTGTTGCCCGGCAATTGCCGGATTTCCTTTAGATACACCGGCCCCATGAGGGCGGGCCCGGCATCGACCAGAACGATGCGATGGCCTCCAATAACGAGAAAAGCCGGAAAGCGGGAACTTCCGAGGCGATAAAGCCCCGCCGCAATTTCATCCATGAAAACCGTACCCTTTTAAAGTTGTTGAGTTCAATCAACACGTGAACCCCTCGTCTTGCAAACGGGGGGTATTCAGTTGGTATCAAAAATTCCGCCCTGAAACAATAAACATCGGGTGATATACGCGGATTGGAGTTTGTTGTTGACACCCATCGGAGCGGGGCTATAATCAGCCCGGTTTTTACAACAGATGGGTTTGGGCAGACCATGCGGGTTCAGGAGGTGAAATATTATGAAGAAGCCGATATCGAAACGCGTCGCAATGATCCGGCTGCTGTTAATCTGGGTGTTGATCGCCGCCGCTCCGGGTACTGCTGCAGGTAAGGAGCTGAAACTGGCGCATTTTATGCCGCCGGGACATATTCTGCACCAGAAAGTTTTTTTGCCGCTGGCCGAAGATCTCGCCAAAGCCACCGGGGGAGAACTCACGATAAAGATTTATCCGTCCGAAGCCCTGGGAAAAGGCGCCGTACAACAGTATAAACGGGCCGTCGAAGGGGTTGCCGATATTGCTTTCTGCATTTCGAGTTATACAGCCGTTTTATTTCCGCGGACCCTGCTGATCACCCAACCGGGGGTTGCCCGCAACGCTGAGGATGGGACCCGCAAGCTGTGGGACATTTATGACGGCCACCTCAAGGATGAATACCGTGAGATCAAAGTGCTGGGGATATGGGCCATGTCGCCCAAAGCCATTGTTGCCAGGACCCGGCCCGTCAGCACGGTGGCGGATATCCGGGGGATGAAAGTTTTCCTCAGTTCGCCCAGCGACTCGCAATTCATCCAGGCGTGCGGCGCGGTGCCGGTGGCCATGCCTGTGACCGAGGCCTACAACGCGCTCAATACCGGGATCGTGGATGCCGTTCTAATACAGCCCAGCGCGTTGTATAAACCCTGGAATCTTGCCGAAGCGGCCGGATATGTCACCGACGATCTCCCCGGCCCGACTTCCATCGTATTGCTGGCCATGAATAAAAGTTGCTGGAAGGGCTTGCCTGCCGACCACCAGACGGCCCTTGACAGGCTCACCGGACGGGAATTCAGTCTAAAGGCCGGCGTGATTTGGGGAGCTTTGGATGTGGACGCCCTTGAGAAAGCCAAAACCGATCCGAAAATAGGTTACATCAGCCCCACCCCGGCGCAGCGGGCTGGTTTCGAAGCCGCCGCCCGGAAGGTCATCGAGGCCGAACTGATCCGGCTTGAAAAAGACGGTGTGGCCGCAAGGGATATGTTCAAGGCTGTCAGCAAATAAAATCCTGAATTTTGAACAAACCATGACGGAGCCTATCAAAAGCATAATGAAACCACGCCTTGTTCGGCTGGACCGGACTGTCCGCGCTGTGGCCCTCTGGGGCGGGGGCCTGATGCTGGTCGGCCTGATGGGGTTGACCGTCGTCGATGTGGTCCTGCGGTATCTGTTTAATTCGCCTGTTTTCGGCGCCCGGGATGTGGCCAAATTAATGCTGCTGATCCTGGTGGCCTTCTCGGTTGCTTACAGCGCCCGCACGGGCGGGCAGATATCAATTGAGGTATTTACTCGCATGATGGGGCCGCGGGTGCTGCGATGGACCGAAGTTTTTGTCCGTTTTGTCGCGGCCGCCATGCTGCTGGTGCTGACGTGGCGACTGTGGTACAGCGGTCAGAACGCCGGCAGGTTCGGCGAAGCGTCCCTGGCCCTGCAGATACCGTTTAAGCCATTTTATTTCATCTTAGCCGTCGGCATGCTACTTTACGCGCTGGTACTGATTGCGGAAATCCCGCTGTGTTGGCGCAGCCGCGCAACCGGCAGCACATCTTCCTCCATTTAAGGTCGACCCGCCATGTCCCCTGCAATGATCGGAATTATCGGCCTGAACGCATTTTTTGCGTTGCTGATGTTGCGCATGCCGGTTGCCATGGCGATGCTGGTGACCGGTTTTGCGGGAATTGCCGCGATCAGCGGGCTGCCGGCGGCCTATGCCACGCTGAGCGCTGAATCGTTTGAAATTTCATCATTTATAGAACTCAGTGTCATCCCGCTGTTCGTTTTCATGGGAAATCTGGCCGGTTTGTCGGGTATGAGCGCGGACCTTTACAATGCCGCCTATGCCTGGGCCGGTCACCGTCGGGGCGGGCTGGCCGCGGCCACCATCATCGGGTGTGCGGGTTTTGCCGCCCTGAGCGGGTCTTCCTTTGCGTCGGCCGTGACCATGGGACGCGTTGCCCTGCCGGAGATGAAACGGTTTAAATATGCCGACAGCCTGGCCAGCGGGAGTGTCGCCGCCGGCGGCACCCTGGGGATTCTGATCCCGCCGTCCACGGGTTTTGTAATTTACGCCATCCTGACCGAACAATCGATTGCCAAGCTGTTCATAGCCGGTATATTTCCGGGCATCCTGCTGACCCTGCTCTTTCTGGCGGCGATAGCGATCGTTACCCGCATCCGGCCGGGATTGGGGCCGGCCGGCACCCGGGCGAACCTGGGCGAGAGGATGGCCACGCTGCGGCGGGCCGGCGCCATCGTCCTGATTGTCGTGGTGACGATCGGCGGGATTTACGGAGGCGTCATGACGCCGGTGGAGGCATCGGGGATAGGCGCATGTCTGGCGCTGGCGGTTGCGCTGATCCGCCGGTCGCTGTCTCTGGAAAATTTTAAAATCGTCATTCTGCAGACGCTCCGAACGACCGCCCTTACGTTTATGATACTGATCGGCGCCTATGTGTTTATCCCCTTCATGGCGCTTTCCCGTATCCCCGACACGCTCGTGACCTTTCTGACCGGCCTGGACGCCGGTCCCACGGGGATTCTTATGATTGTGCTGGCAGCCTATATCATCCTGGGGACATTCCTGGAAGGGATCGCCATGCTGGTCCTGACGCTGCCGGTAGTGTTTCCGGTGATGCTTGAGTTGGGTTACGATCCGATCTGGTTTGGGGTTATGGCGGTAATCGTTCTGGAAATGGGCCTGATCAGCCCGCCGGTGGGGGTGAATGTGTTTGTGGTGAAAGGGGTTGCGCCGGATGTGCCCCTGAACACCATTTTCAGGGGGATCTGGCCGTTCTGGCTGGCGATGCTGGCATGCCTGCTGATCCTGGTCGCGTTTCCGCAGATTGCGCTGTTCCTGCCGGATCGGATGTTCTAAGTGTCCTCCAGAGCCAATCAAATCTCAGAAGAAGAAAAGTAAGTCAGACTAATCACCGGTTTTGAGAACATCCGATATCTTGAGATCCTTAATGGATATCTGGCAGGAAAACCTTAGGGATTTCTTTACGACCCACGATTATTGAAATTTAAAAAAATGCATTTTTATGCTCAGTGAACCGGTAGAGGGCTTGAACTCTTAGTTTAGGTTCACCCGGCATATAGATGGCATATCAGTCGGTTCCTTTGAGCATTCCAATGAGCTCTTTCCCAAGGTCTTTTCTGAGTTTATTACCGTCGAAAAGTTCAAGAAATACCATGCCGCAGTTATGATCAAAGGATGCCGGAAGCGCTTTGCCCTGTGAAAATCTACCTCGAATGTCAGCCTTGGTACCGACCTTCGGATAGAGGAGAAAGCTTCGTCGAGCACCGAATTGGACGTTGTATGCGTGCATTTGATGCAAATCAGCGTCGCCCGGTTTGCCATCACCTGGAATTTTCCATTTGGTATCCATGACGACACGCTCGGGATCGAGTCCCCTTCATTTCCAGCAACGCCAGGGTCGGTGCCTCAACTAAAGAACGGAGGGACCCAAAATGCTGTAGCAATTGCCGTGCAAGCTCGACGGCATTGGTACCCTTGAAACCGACCCGGATCAGAATGGCGATCAATTCGGGATCTGTCAGTGCATGGGGGCCGAGGCTCATCAGCCTTTCTCTTGGCTGTTCTTCTGTCGGCCAAGAGACGATACCTTTGGATTTTGTTTTGGCGGGTGGCATGATATAAGTCTTGCCCTTTTATTTTGGTAGATGACCCATTACGGCAACTATGTCAAACGCCCGGTCAAGGTCAACACTTTCAAAATCCGATGACCTCAGCACCGGTTTAAATTTCGTTTTGATCTGGATCTTGGTTTTTCTTTTCAAGCCGGAGACAGATCGACTGGGTTTGCCGGACATTCCATTGGATTATTGGTACACACCATAAGGCAAATCAACCAATTATCCAAATCTATACACGCTTATACCCGTGTGTATTAAACTCAATATGTACACATGTGTATGGGCTACGATTTTCGTGTATAGAATGCATGGCGCTTAACCCCCGGCTGCTCAATTTTCTTTTGTTTTTCAAGACGCTTGAGCAAAATGCCGACATTTGTTTACGTGCGCGCTCATATTGCCGCTCATAAAATACGAGCGCGCACGTATTTTATGAGCGGCGCACATAAACAGTTCCCTTGCCCTTGCCTTTGGGAATAATTATACCGCCTTCGGCCAACCGTTTTAGCAATCGGCTTGCCTGAAATGGGCTGATCTGACACAGGTCCGTGGCGTCAGCACGTTTGATCGACCCGTGTTTTTCAATAAATTTCAATACCATCTGTTCTTGTTGGATGGGATCGAATCCGGCTTGCCGGACGTAGGCAGCCTTCTGGTCGGCACGCTGATACACCTTGACGCTGAGCGTGTAAGCGCGGCCCCGACCAATGCCGTGGGCCTCCACCAGGCCGGCCTCAACCATCTTTTCAAGCACGGTACGGGTCGTCTGTTCGGACTTCTGCGTGTCTTGAGTTAAGTCGGAAGTCGTCAGGCGGCGCTCGTTTCGGAGTCGCGAAAGGACAATCAGGCTGTCGATGGGCATCGCAGTTCCAGTTCGCTCCTCATGGCGTAAAATCATTTCCAGAAAATCGGTGTCGGCATCCGACTTGGGCAGCAAGACAACGACCGAAGAACTGTCCGACATACCGTAATCCGGAGCAGGGCGACCATAGCGCAGCATGCCTTCATAGATCCTGTCGATGCCGCGACCGGTGCGCTCTGCCAGCCCGATCCGCTTAACAATATCGGCCAGCAGCGGGTTGCGGGAGCGTGGCGGCGCCACAAGGAGGTTTTGCAGGGTAATGCCTTCAACTAAAGCGCCCGGGCTGGAAACAGTCAATCCATCATCGTCGATGCGGACATGAACCGCGCCCAAGCGGGAATAATCACGGTGAACAAGCGCATTAATAAACCCTTCCCGGAAGGCCCTGCGATCAAAATTCGGGATCGGCACGCGAAAAAGGCCCACCTGAATTTCCTGTTCATCAACGCGGGCCTTGAAAAGGACCTCGACTTCCTCAAAAGTCTGCAGCAGCGGTTTTCTGAAGAACTCATTGACCCGAACATCGGTGCCTTCCAGAACCTGAAAGGCAACTTCGTGGGACGGCATGTGTTGTCGCAGGGCATCTTCCTTTCCCATGATAAGGAGCCCGGCGACCGTCGGCCGACGAAAACCATCGACGGTGGTCACGAGACCCAATGCACTATCCAGTTCTTCGTCGGCCAACGGCAGTAAAGACATATCGCCGCCATAGCGACGGATCGATTCTCGTATTCTTTGGCGCTCCAAAGGATTCAAGTCGTCAACGGTAAGCGATGCGATCGGAATTGCCGAAGGATCAACAAGCCCCATGGCAGACTGGCGCTGGATAAACTCATGTGGATAGAAGGGTACAGATTCCGGTCTTCCGTTTGCCAATAACCTCCGCCGCAATAGCAAACCGTCGGATGTAGAAACGATGGATCTTGTCTTGGGTATTTGGACGATAATAATGGACTTATCATCCAAATTGACCAATTCGGCTCTGACATTTACCGGGGGATTGGTTCTGTTGGCGATTAGAGATGCAAGGCCGCCAGGGTTCTTATGATCGGGGTGAACACCGGTGACTGTTCCGTCATCCTCAACCCCGAGAAACAGTTCGCCGCCTTCGGTATTAGCCATGGCGACAACTGCTGCGATCAATTCCCGATCAGGCAGTGGCTTCCGGTCACTCTTGAATTCGATTGTAAGGGTCTCGCCTCGCAAAAAAACGTTTTTCAATTCGTTTTCATTAGAGTTCATCCAGAGTTGCTCCGGCTATAAGCCCCTCATCAAGAGATCGCGCCATAAATAGAGAAGATCTCTGCAATTTTCGATCTTATTTCACTAAATGGAATATATTGATTTGTCAAACAAAATTGAATGATGAGGTCTTAGGCGGGTGCTGATGGTGAGGTTAGGGGGTTATACATAGTTCCGAATTGAAGTTTTGGGACAAAGAGCTTAACGGTGGCAAGTCTTTCTGTTAAATGGCGGCTGATATCCTTCTTTTTTTGGGGGGAATGTTCGGTTGGGATATTACCTTGTGATCACAATCCTAATTGATCCTTTGATAAGAGAATAAAATCAAAAAAATTTGACTGGTTGGTTCCGGCATCAAGCAGGGACACATTTTTGCAGGGATGCAGGGTTCTTCAATCCCCGCCCCCTCCTTTTTAGAGCAGAAAGATGAGGGGGAAACGGCTGCGCAAGAAAAAAATCAAAACCCCTAAAGAAACCACAAAGAAGTGATCCTGACGGCCCTAAAAAAACAGCCCACTATCAGCCGGGCAGGATGTTCTAAACTTCTCATGAGAACCGAAAAAGAACTTTTTGAAAATTCCTTATCTTTTGGTTGTGGAACTCGATCCCTTCATCTTTGAGCATTTTTATTTTTTTCGCTATGGCTGTTCCCGCTGTCTTTCCTTGAAATCCACCGATCCGACCGGATGCGGCAACCACCCGGTGTCAGGGAACCTCGGGCGCATAGGGGTTTCTGCGCATGGCCTGCCCGACCCCCCGATAGGCTTTGGTTCCCAGGGCATGGGCAATTTCCTTATAGGTTGTTACGCGCCCTTTAGGCACCTTCCTTAAAAGATCGTACGCCTTCTCGGCAAATGTCTTCATTTTTCGCTCCTCTTTTTGATACATTGAAAATATCTGGACAGCTGCATTTACTAACGTGGCAGCTTGGATGCAAATCCGTTTAATTCAGGTTCAGGGACTGTAAGACAGGTTTAAACCGGCGGCTGCTTGATACAATTTTTTATCGTGGGTCCACATCGGCACGGCCGCCAGCTTCGCCGCTGCTAAAAGATGGATATCGACGAAACCGATTCCGCTTCCATGTAACTGGTTCTGTTCAACAAAATACAGATATTCATCCAGATTGACGGACGGGGCCAAAGGAAGGGATCGAAGCAGGTTCAAAATCTCATTGCGGTTAGCCATATTATCGCACGCAAGCTCCCCAATAATAAACGGATGACACGCAACCTCCGCATCAATAAGAAGCCTTGCGAGGTAAGGCTCTCCCTGTCGCAAATGATGGACCCAGACAGATGTATCAACGAGCACCACTTTTAAAGATTCCCCGGTCGGCGACGCGGAATTGAACGTAGATTCTTTTCCGAGCCGCCCAGTTGGGCTAAGCGCTTGCTGCTTTCCTTTGCGATCAGCGCTTCCAGGCCGAGCCGGACAAGGGCGGTCTTTTCGGTGATTCCCGTCAGGCGGGACGCTTTTTTCAGGATTTGGTCATCTATGTTTAATGTCGTTCTCATATGCATCAATATGCATTAAAGATACATATATGTCAAGAATCTTGTTTTCATCATAAAAACGTTTCGGCCGTCAACGACAGGGGAACCTCAAACAAAGAATCTCTTCGGGATATCCATCCCCGAAGTTTACCCCGGTTCATTTTAAGGATGGGGTCGATGGCTGCCATATCAGACCATCCCGCCGTTGACCGAAATCACCTGGCCGGTGATGTAGGAGGCGTCTTCGGAGCAGAGGAATTTCACCACCCTGGCGACTTCCTCGGGTTTGCCGATGCGCGCCATGGGGACCAATGCTTTCAGGTTGCCGACGGGGGCATCTTTTAACATTTCGGTTTCGATGAGCCCCGGTGCTACCACATTGACCCGGATCCCAAGCCGGGCGACTTCGGACGCCACTACGCGGCTGGCGGCGATCAGGCCGGCCTTGGCGGCTGAATAGTTGGCCTGGCCTCTGTGTGCGATCAGCCCGGCAACCGATGCGATCGACACGATCGCCCCCTTTTTTTGGACGACCATTTTTTCCAAGACGGGTTTGGTCATGTTGTAAAACCCGTGCAGGCCGACATCGATGACGGCCTGCCAGTCCCTGCGGGGCATGAGTACGAACAGGCCGTCGGCGGTGATGCCGGCGTTGTTGACGAGGACATCGATGCGCTCAAAACTTTTCAGAACCGCATCTATGGCGGCCTGGGCGGCCGCATGATCGACCACGTCAAACTGCATGACGGTGCCGTCGCCGCCCTCCTTTTTTATCAGGTCATGGGTTGCTGCAGCCCCCTTTTCATCGGAACGATAATTGATGATTACATGGTATCCGCACCGGGCGAGTTCCAGGCTGATGGCGCGTCCGATGCCCCTGCTGGCGCCGGTAACAATAGCGACCTTTTCCGTACGCTTGTCATTCATGGGGAGTTGACTCCATAAATAAGGTTGTATAAAAAGTTATAGAGGTACTTAGACTGAAGGCTGAAGGGAAAAAAGGGAACAGATGCCGGGTCAGAGATCAGGCCGTTGGAGAATCCATCCCGTGTCCTGATCCCTGGTCCCTGACCCCTGGAATATCCCTCAGCCTATTCCGACTGCATCAGTTGCAGCCGGACTTCGGCAATAACCGTTGATGCAATTTCACCCGTACCCCAGATTTCGATATAGCCTTTGAAATCGAACTGGTTCTCCGTACGGGTGGTGATCCGGGTATTCAGCGGTATGACATCAAGGTGGAAAACCGCCTGCTTGATTCCTACCAGCCAGCCCCGGTTGACAAATTGCTCGCCGTGTTTGTTGATTCCCTCCCGGCAGTTGCTGATGCCTGCAGTCTGGGCCGCCAGCTCAATGCACACCAGTGAAAGGACGGCTCCTTCTTTATAAAAAGGCCATTTGTCGGTCACAGTCGCAAGGGTAACAGCCCTTTTTTCGTCTACTTCAATAACTTCGGCAACCAGTTTCATCCGGCCGCGATGAGGCAAAAGATCTTCAGGCCTGATACCCGTCCGCTTCATATTTGTTCAGCCTTTTTCCCGGTATGAAAAAAGAGTTGAAAACAGATAGAAAAAAGGATAATTAAAATCTTTTAACTTTTACGAAGCTGTACTATAAATCCGTACGGGTGTAAAGCCATATGAACAATAACAGGGAGGCTTGCAGGATTCCTGTTTAAGAAGGTGTAAATGTGCCGGATGGGGAGTATAATGGACAAATTGCTGAAAGATCTGAAAATTAAAATTATCGAGGTGCTGAATCTGATGGATGTACAGCCGGAGGATATTGCAGACGACGGACTGCTGGTCGGCGGAAACCTCGACATTGATTCCATCGATGTCTTAGAGCTGGTTATCATGATTGAAAAGGACTATGGCGTTAAAATCGATAACAGGGAACTGGGGGCAAAGGTATTCGCATCTTTACGGACCCTGGCAGAATATATTTATAAAAATTCGAAAGTGTTGGCTGCTTGACCGGGATTCGGGCAGATATTCTTTTTCTGAATAAATTTTCTCAGCCGCACCAAAAGCCCCTGCCGGATGGTTAGATCCGCATGAAAATACTGCTTATTTCCGCAAACACCGTAACGGAACCTTACCCGGTTTATCCCTTGGGGTTGGACTATGTCGCCGGCGCCATCGCCGATCGGCACGAGGTCCGGGTCGCCGACATCCATACACATAAAGGGGAAAGGCTTGCCGATGAGATCCGGCAGTTTTCACCGGACATCATCGGGATTTCCCTGCGAAACGTCGACACGACGGACGCTACCCAGCCAAGGGGGTTTATCGGATCTTACCGCACCCTGGCCGCGACTATCCGTCAGCATTCAAACGCCGTTATCGTCTTAGGGGGTAGCGGGTTGACGATATTTCCCGATGAAATCATGAAGGCCCTTGACGCCGATTATGGGATCATGGGGGAGGGGGAACGCATCACCCGCCTGATCGAAGCCATCGAAAATCATGCGGGCACATCCGGAATTCCGGGCGTCATCACCCGGGATTCTTTCAGCCCCATGCCCGCTCCCTGGGAAAAGAACATCGTCAGAAAATTCAACCGCAAAGCCGATCACCTGGCATATTACCTTAAGAACGGCGGGATGCTGAACCTGCAGACCAAACGGGGCTGTCACTTTAACTGCATCTACTGCACCTATCCGCACATTGAGGGACGCCGGCTGCGGCTGGCCGACCCGGCGGCGGTTGCCGAAACCGCCAGGAGCCTGGAGGCGGCCGGGGCTAAATATCTGTATATGACCGACGCGGTATTTAATTCCGACAGCGATCATAATATCGCCGTGGCGCGGGCGCTTAAAAAAGCCGGGGTTGCGATTCCGTGGGGCGCTTTTTTTGCACCCCTCAAGCCGCCGGCGGATTACTACAGGATTCTGGCGGACAGCGGCCTGACCCATGTCGAATTCGGGACCGAGTCTCTTTCGGATCGCGTCTTAACGTCGTTCCAAAAACCGTTTAAGGTCGGTCATGTCATGGCCGCACACCGGGCGGCGTTGGATGCGGGGCTGCATGTGGCGCACTACCTGCTCCTGGGCGGCCCCGGCGAAACCCGGGAAAGCCTTGACACAACGCTCCAATATGTTGACAAGCTTGACAAGGCCGTTATTATTTTTTTCTGCGGCGTGCGCATCTATCCCCATACGCCCTTATTTGAGATTGCGGTAAAAGAGGGGCAGATTTCAGAAACCGACAGTCTGCTGGAACCTGTTTTCTACCGCGCGGCCGGGATCGATCCGGCTGAGATCGGCGAGCGCGTGGCCGGATTGGCCCAAAGCCGCCCCAACTGGTTGGTCGGCGCCGGAAATTCAGACACTGCCGGCAGAATAATGAAACTGTACCGTTATGGATATACCGGCCCGCTGTGGGAACGCTTAATTACCTGATGGTTGAACAAATAAGATGTGGTATGTTATAAAGAGCGTCGACAATTCCAATCCGGGGGAAATATCACTGGTCCTTCAGGCCCCGCCGGAATCCAACTGGTTTTCAGGCCACTTTCCGGGAGAACCGATCCTGCCGGGAATTGCCCAGTTGGGAATGGTTTTTGACGCCATCAACCGGTATGAGAACCGGAAATTTAAAATAACCGGAGTCCGGCGGGTCCGCTTTAAGCAGATTATCAGGCCGGATGATCCGTTGCACCTCACGGTTAAACCTCAGAAAAACGGTGAAGGGGCCTATGACTTCCGCATCCAGGTGAATGCGGAACTGGCATGCAGCGGGGTAATGACGGTTGCGCCTTGTACGTAAACGGGGTGCGGGACCTTTGTAAACAGACTGCGGTATCAATGGGATAAAGGAGATAGTAAGGAATGTCCATGAAAACGAATATCGAAGAAATCATTCTACATGTCGCCCAGGTTATGATCGAAGAACTCAAACTGGAAGACATCACGCCGGAAGGATTCGATCCCGACATCGATCTCGTCGATGAAATCGGAATCGACAGCATGGATCTGGCGACGGTTGCGCTGGTCTTGCGGGATCATTATGCGATTCGCATCGAGGAAGACGATTATCCCAAACTGACCAATGTGCGGCTGATTGCCGAATATATCGATCAGAAACTGAGTGAAAAGACCGTGGCTGCGGCCAATTAGAATCGGAGCGCATGATGAGCCGTATTTCCGGCAATCAGACCGGGGTAGAAAAAAACGGTTTCGGAAAAGAATGGAAATTTTCTGAGATTATTGCCGAACCAGGCGTCAGGGAGCGGTGGGAGAAGGTCCGAAAATATTTTTTTCTGCGGGAATCGACCTATGATATGACCCACCGCTGCAACATCCGCTGTGAAGGCTGCTATTATTACGAGGGCGATAAACAATTTGCAACCGAAAACGCGAACCCGGTCGATTGGCGCAAGCTCATGCAGGCTGAAAAAGCCAGGGGAATCACCTATGTCGTCCTGGCCGGTGCAGAGCCGTCCTTAGAGCCCGAACTTTGCCGAATCTGTTTCGAGGAATTTCCGCTGGGATCGATTGCCTCCAACGGTCTCAAGGCGATCCCCGCAGACATCAATTTTAAAATTCACATTTCCGTCTGGGGAAATGATGATACCAGCGCCCGGATCCGCAGCGCCAAAAACATGCTGGTGCGCCAGATCGATAACTATAAAGGCGACCCCCGGGCGGTGTTTGTTTATACATTTACCAGAAGCAATATCGATCAGGTTCATGAAGCAGCCGGCTTACTCGCCGAACATGGCTGCAAGCTGACCTTCAATATGTTTTCAGCGCCGCTGGGGTATCGCGGCGCTTTACGCCATACGGCCGAAACCCTCGGGAAAACCCGCAAGGCCATGATCGATCTGTTAAGAGCTTATCCGGATACGGTTTTGTTTTCGCACTATAATGCGGTGGCCCACACCCACCGGAAAGGGCTGCACGATCTGTACGCCTGCTCCTATCCGCGCAGAAATGCCTCCACCGATATCGGCCTGGGACGTTCCTTCCGGCAGTATCGCACCGACCTGAACTGGGATCGAAATGCGGCCTGCTGTGTTCCGGATACCGACTGTGACGATTGCCGCCATTACGCCGCAGGCAGTGCGGTGGTCACGGCGCGGATGTTTCGTCATGCCGGCGATCCTGAAACGTTCAAGGCTTGGCTGGACTATGTGGATACATATCTTGCGGTTTGGGTGATGGACTATCGGAAAGGCGTCAATTTATCCGACAAACCGGTTGCGCCGCCGGGCAATGAAATTTTTTGACGCCGCCTGTTCATACATCGGCAGGTATCGAGGGCTTTGAAAAGGAGGGCGCTTTGCAACGCTTTCATGTTGCGAGGTTCGACAAGGAGTTATGTAGATGAAGACCGTGAGTTCTCTGCTGGATCCGGAATGGCATGAACGTTATAAGCGCATTTCCAGGCTTAACATCCGCAGTTCGATTTATGACGTCACCAACCGTTGCAATTTGCGCTGCAAGGGGTGTTTCTTTTTTTCTTCCGGCGAGCATCAGGCCGCTTCCGAAGAAACCGATTTGAAAAAATGGGAGGCGTTCATTGATTGCGAAAAAGAACGCGGGGTCAACCTGGCTATCCTGATCGGCGGGGAGCCGACGTTGTGCCTGGACCGGGTAGAAGCCTTTTACCGGCGTTTGCCGACATTCTGCGCCACCAACGGGCTCATTAAAGTTCCCCGGGACCGGTTTCCGGACATGATGCTGGGGATTTCCCTGTGGGGCGATGAAAAGGATGAAAAAACTCTGCGGGGCAAGGACGCCTTCAGCATTTCCAGCAGGCATTACGCCGGCGATCCCCATGTTTATTATCTTTACACCCTGACTCCAAACCAGATCGGCAAGATCGAGCGCATTGTCAAAAAAATCAGAGATGTCGGCCTGAAAGTGCATATGCAGCTCCTTTCAAACGATGAAGGCGTGGACGGGTTCAACTGGAAACCCGAAGAACTCAACACCATCCGGTTTGAAATGGATGCGATCCTGGATGCCTATCCCGATACCGTGATTTCATCCAAATATTATCACAAGATCATTACCACCGGAAAGATGTTTGACCGGAATTTCGGATGGTACGAATGCCCTTCCGTTACCGAGCCGCTGGATCGCCGCAACCCTCGCCCCAAGCGATTGATCGAGTTCATCCGCTGGGCTTCGGATCTTGAAACCATGCACCGCTGCTGTACGTCGAAAACCAGAGACTGCTCGACCTGCAAAGACGGCGCCGCCCATATGAGCTGGGTCATGGTAAACAAACGCCTGCATATCCGCACGCCCAAGGATCTCCAGAACTGGATCGAAGTTTACGAGATGTTTGCCAAGCTGTATCAGTTTATACCGTGGTAGAATTATAAGAAGGGTTCCAGGGATCAAGGATTCAAAGGGTCGAGTGTTTACGATTAGAAAGCGCTCAGCGTTTTGCCTGAATCCTTGGGCGCCATTGTAAAAGCATTTTGGTTTCAGGTTAAGGTTTAATCTCTTTCTCAACCTTAGCCTCAATCTCACCTTTTCTTGTCGCTTCCCGGCCCCCCCTTCCCCGCTTATTTTTTTTCACTTGAACCCCCGGCCCCTTGACCCCTGGAACCCTTCCAGTGTCAATCAAGAACTAAGAAGACAGAATTCAGGAGACAGAATAAAAAACCATACAAACGGTTTTTTTATTAACCTTATTCTTCTGGATTCTCATATGACTCCTGGATACTTTTAAGTTCATGACACATTGCCTTGATTTTTAGGCGACAACCGTTTATTGTCACCCAGATAAGGCGTAGAATTTAAATTATATGTTATCAGATTTATTAGGTTTTATATGGCAGCCGCTAAAACCGTGATTGTGGGATATGATGCGGTTTCGCCCTTGGGGACCGAGCTGGATCTCCAGTGGGAAAAAGCGTCGAGAGGCGAGAGCGGTATCGGAAAACTCACCCGGTTTCAGCCCGGGGGCCATTTTCCGGTGCATATCGCCGGCCAGGTCGGGGATATCGATACCCGTCCCTATCCTTTTCTAAGCCCGCGCAGCCTGGCGCTGTGGCCTTCGCCGCTATTCAAGTACGCCCTGCTGGTGGTTCACCGGGCGCTCTCAAGAAGCGGCATCGAGATAACGCCGGAGGTGGCCCCCCGGGTTGCGATCACCTTCAGTTCGGCAGTGGGCGGGCAGGATGCGGTTTTAAATGCGGACCGGCGCATGCGGACGGAAGGAAAATTGCCGCCCCCTTACGCCAATCCCAATTCCTGCATCAATATGGTGGGGGGTAAAATATCGATCCTGACACAAGCGACCGGACCGATCACCTCGACTATTACGGCCTGCGCAACCGGGGTGACATCTGTCATCATCGGGTCGCTGCTGCTGGAACAGGGCCGCGCGGATGTGGCCCTGTGCGGGGCTGTCGATTTCGCCCTGGTCGAACCGATTCTGGCTGGGTTTGTAACCATGGGCGGGGCCTTCAGCTCCGATGCCGGCGGTGAAAAGGAGCCGGCTGAAAGGGCCAGCCGCCCGTTTTCCGTTGATCGCAGGGGATTCGTGGTTTCCGAAGGGGCCGGCTGCATGGTTATTGCCACCCGGGAATTTGCCGATGCCCACGGGCTGCCTTATCTTTTTGAGGTGGCCGGATGGGGAATGACCTCGGATGCGTATCATTTTGTCGCTCCCCGCCTGGAAACCGTTGCGCGCTGTATGGCGGAATGTATCGATGCAGCCGGGGTGTCCCCGGGAGATATCGACGCCGTCAACGCCCACGCCGCATCCACAAAAGTCGGCGACAAGGTTGAATATCAGGCATTGAAAGCGATCTTTAAGGATAAACTGCCGCCGGTGTCGGCCAATAAAGCGTTGATCGGACATGCCATGGGAGCTTCCAGTGCGATTGAATCGATCTTTGCCCTGGAGGGGATGCGGAACCGGTTGCTTTTGCCGACCATTAATTACACGCCCGATCCGGACCTCCCCATCGACTGCGTGGCCGAAGGGGCGCGCCGGCTGGAGCAGGAATTTGTGTTGAAAAATTCTTTCGGTTTCGGGGGGTGCAATTCGTGTGTTGCATTCCGTCGGATAGCGTAAGATTCTGATAAAACGTATTTTTTCGGAGTTTCTGTATCAGACTCAACTTAAAATGAATATTTAGATCATCACCATTAGGGGAGACAGTTCTGAGGATTCAAGGGGTCAAGGGGTCCAGGGTTCAAGTGAAATGAAGGCGCCTAAAAACAGACGGGTATTTGTGGTGGGATACGGAGCGGCCACGCCCCTCGGCAAGACCTTTGCCGGAACTTGGGAGCGGGCGGTTAAAGGCGAAGCCGGGTTCAGGAGACTGACGCGCTGCGAGGCGGACCCGCGCTTTTCCATCGTCGGCGAAATCCCGGACTGGGACCCGCTGACGCTGGACTTCATGGACCGCAAGGAAGCCCACAACTGGAATGCGGACTATGTCTTCCTTTCCATGGCGGTCTGCAAAGCAGCGCTCATCCACGCGGGTCTTGAAATGAACGCTAATACGGGTCCCCGCACGGCCTGCCTGATCGGTTCGGCCCTGAATGGAACCGATTCCTACCGCATTGCCATGGACAATTACGTGAACCGGGGTCCGTTAAAGGTCAGCCCCTACCTGCTGCCCAACCTATGCGCCAATCTGCCGGCCGGCAAGGCCGGCATGCTCCTCGGTTTTACCGGTCCGATTTTTTCACCCCAGGGGGCGTGCGCTTCCGGCAATCATGCCATCGGTATCGGCGCCCGTATGATCCGGGACGGGGATTGCGACTTTGTTCTGGCCGGCGGAGTCGATACCTGCCTGATTCCGGAAATTATTCAGGGTTTTGCCAACATGCTGGCTACCATCAGCGTGGGGCCGAGGGATCGTGCCTGTCAGGATCCGACCCAGGCGTCCCGCCCCTTCAGCGCCGATCGCAGAGGCATTGTTCTTTCCGAAGGGGCCGGTATCGTGGTTTTGGCCGCTCAGGAGGCACTGTCCGTTTACGGCTTGATCCCGAAGGCGGAAGTGCTGGGGGTAGGCTGGACATCGGATGCCCAGCATATCACCCTGCCGAATCCCGCTACGATCACCCGGGCCATTCACGCGGCCATCGACGATGCCGAAATCGAACCGGCCGATATTCAATACGTGAATGCCCACGGGACATCGACCAGCAAAGGGGACGCAATTGAAATACGCTGTCTTCGAAGTGTTTTCGGGAGACGGCTCTCACAAACTCCGGTTTCATCGAACAAGTCCCAGATCGGGCATACGCTGGGGGCTTCGGCCGCCATAGAGGCCGCCCTGAGTATCGAAGGGATGCGGCGGGGGCTGATTCTGCCGACGATAAATCATATTGCGGACCCGGAATTTGCCGATATCGACGTGGTGCCCAATACCGCGCGCCGGCAGAATTTCGAGTTTTTTCTGTCCAACGCTTTTGGATTCGGCGGCACCAACTGCTGCATCGTATTTAAAGGGGTGTAGTGTGAAACCGGAACCGTTTGTTCCCGAAAAAGTAGACGGCGACCACCGCTTTGTGCGCAATCAGACCGACGGCTTGGTATGGCACCTGTGCCGTTATCGGACCCTGTATGCCGATACCGACCGCTCAAAGGTCGTTTATCATGCCAATTATCTGCGTTATTTCGAGTTCGGCAGGGCTTCCTTAATGCGCGATGCGGCGTATCCGTATCGTGAAATCGAAGAGAGCGGCTATGTCTATCCGGTGATACAAATCGGCATCACGTATTACACGCCGCTTTATTACGACGATGCCATCTGTATCCACACGCGGCCGGCGGAGCTTGAACGGGTGAGACTCCGTTTTGATTACGTCATTACCGATGAAGCCAGCCGGAAAATTGTCTGCAAGGGCTTTACCCGGCACTGCGCGGTGAATGCCGCCGGCGTTCCGGTGGAAGTAGATGAAAAAACGGTCCGTTTATGGAAGGTCTTCCCAAAATAGCCGGGTTGTTGCGTCTGCCGGTTGAAATTTCAGTTCATCCCCATTTTTTTGATCATCATATCGAGGGCCGGGCGGTCTTGCCTGCGGTTGAAGCCATGCGGATTCTGGCAAAAACAGTCGACCGGTTCGAGCCGGACCGGCCGGCGGCAACCATGCAGCAGGGCCGCTTTGAAAAATTTGTGTACATCCAAAACGGCTGTTCAAAAATAGAGGCCTTTGTCGAAATCGAACGGTTGGCCGGCGGCGATGTCGGCGCCCGACTGCTGACCAAAACAAGGTCCGCAAAGTCTGCCATTACCCGAACCAAGGTTCATGCCGAGGTTGTCTTTCCCCTAAAACCGGAAGACGGCCCGGCGCCTCCGATAGACCTGCATGCGTATCTGGAGGGGGTCTGCGTCGAGGTGTCACCGGAAAGGATCTATCGGGACCTGGTGCCCTTCGGCCCCTGCTACCGGAATATCACCGCTCCGCTTTATATTTCTGAAAACGGCGCCATCGCCCGGATTACGGCCCCGGCCCGTCCCGACCGGCGGGGGGACGACGGGATTCTGGGTTCGCCCTTTCCCCTGGATGCCGCCTTTCATGCCGCCTGCGTCTGGGCGCAATGTTATCAGGATACGATCGCATTTCCGGTCGGATTTGGATGCCGCCGCGTGTATCGTCCGACGCTTCCCGGCCAAGTATATTTTGCGCGGGTGATGCCGCTGCGTGCGGAGCCGAATCTCTTGATTTCGGATATCTGGATATACGATCAGGAGGGGACGTTGTGTGAAAGCGTCGGCGGCGTTCACATGCGGGATGTCAGTGCCGGCCGGGTGACGCCGCCTGCCTGGATAAAAAGTGCGCGACCGGGTCCTTTCCTTGAAACCATCCGGCGCCGTTGCCGCGCGCTTTCCGTATCTGAAATAAAAACCCTCCCCCCCTTTGCAGAAAAGGCGCTGTCCGAACCTGAAATAAATCGCTTTCGGCCCATGGGCGTTAAACGCAGGCAGAGCTTTCTGGCCGCCCGGCTGGCCTGCAAGCGCATCAGCCGGCGCCTTTCCGGAAATGATATCCGGACGCCGGCCGCAGATATCAACACGCTTTATCCGGATTTAAGGCGCCCCTGCTGCCGGCAAATCGACACGGCCGCAGCGGTTCCCTGTTCGGTATCCCATGACGACCGGTTTGTCATTGCGTTGGTATCCGACGCGCCGGCCGGAATTGATGTGGAAAAAATTTCGGTGCGGGTCCTCCGGTCGCTGGACCTGTTCATGAGCAAGGCGGAGCAGAAACTGGTTCAGTCGTCGACGCTGGGGGCTGTTGAAACCGCCATCCGGATCTGGTCCATTAAAGAAGCGGTCGCCAAGGCAATGGACCTGAATCTGGCCGAAGCCTGGCAGGGGGTGGCGGTAAAGCGGGTCGGCCGGAACAAAAGCCGGTTTCAAATCGATTCAGGGGAGACATTTTCAGCTTTTCACGATACGATCGGAAAACATGTTTTGACCTTAGCTTGCCTGTCTGTTTGACAGAGATGAAAAATCATAATCATAACATTAAACCTGATAGGGGAGTATTCCATATGACGGGGGTGCGTCTCTTCTTATGCTGCCTGCTTTTCCTAAGTTGCGCCATGACACCTCCCCCTGGAAGTTCCATTGACCCTGCCCTGCTCAGGGACGGAATCTATGAAGGCAGTTATCGGGGCGGACCCAACAAGGCGGTGGTCAGGGTATCCATAGCAGCTGGAAAAATCAGCAGCATTAAAGTGGTTAAGCACCAGGCCTGGAGGGGCCGGAAAGCTGAACAGCCCATTGTGGAAAGGATCATCGCCACTCAATCCACCACCGTCGATGCGGTCAGCGGCGCAACCAACAGCAGCCGCGTGATCATGAACGCGGTTCAGAATGCCGTCGAAAAAGCCTACCTCCCCAAATAATCTCCCTCAGAAAGATAAAGCGATTTCTTTGCGGAAACGCTCCGGGCCGAGAATGAACTTGGCGGTCTGAAACGATCCCATGATGGTTCCGATGATGCCGGGGGCCATGACGCTCTGTCCGGCCAGAAACAACCCTTCAACCGACGACCGGTTCAGCAGGGCTGCGCTTAGAAGCTGGTCGCAGGATCGCACCACGCCGTAAGCCGAACCGCCGGGGCTGTTGACCCAATCCCGGATGGTCAGGGGGGTATACACATCCAGCAGCCGGCACCCTTTGAGGGGACCGAAAATTTTGGCTGCCTCAATGAAAAGATTTTGCGCCTGTTCCTCTTTGGCCGCCAGATAGTCCGGGCCCCGCTGTCCCGTGCGGGTGTTTTCCCATTTGCGCCAGATTTCGGCCTTTCCGGAAGTGAGTATGGACAGGACGCTTTTGTCCCCCTGCCCGCGGACCTGGTAATACCTCAGGTCCGGAATATGGCCGTTTTCATCCCGGTCAATTCTGAAAATATTATATGGGATGTCCGGGTGGGCTGCTGCGTCGAGCCGGGCGTGTACGCACAGAATGCCGTAAGTGTCTTTCAGACCGGAGATGCGCTTGCGGTATAAGGGACGCACCGCTTCGTCCGGCAGCATTGCCAGAACCACCTTGGGATGAACCGCCCCTACCACCACGGGCGCTTCTATTTCCATTCCCGAAACGGTTTTGACGCCGCGAACCCTGCGGGATTCCACCCGGATGCTTTCTATGCCTTCTGTGCAGATAATCCGGCCGCCGAGGGATTCCAGGCGCCTGACGAAGGCATCCACCATCGATACGCCTTTTTTGACGCGCCATGAAGACATCAGGTAGCTGGCCAGGGCCATGTTGTGATAAAAAGCCGGACACTGTTCCGGCGGGACTCCGATCCAGCCGGAGGGAACCCCCAGAACCCCTTTGAGTTTCGCTGAGCACCCCAGCCCCGTCAGGATGTCTTCCATGGACCGGAATTGTTCCGGCTGGGCCGACCCCATCCCGTCCGAAAACAGGAAATCAAGGGAATTCAAGTGCTTTTCAGCCTGTCGCAGGAGCTGCATGATGCCGGTGATTTGCTGCGGCTCGTCCGGGAAGGCGGCTCTCAGATTGCTTTCATAGGGATCCATGCCCTCGGGAAGGTCAAAGGTCAAATCATCGAAGATATACCGGTCGATGATGCCGGCACGCCCCATCCTTTCCACTGCGATGTCGGATGAAACTCCCAGAAAATCGAAAAAGCGGCGCAACACCTGGCCGCTGCCCAGAGCGCCCAGGTAGTGGACGCCCACCGGGCATTCCAATCCCTGCCGGGTGTAACCGCGCATCATTCCACCGGGATGGCGGTTTTTTTCCAGCACCGTCACCCTGAAACCCGATCCGGCCAGGAGGACGGCCGTGGAAAGTCCTCCGACGCCGGAGCCGATGACCACAACATCCCTGGAATGGGATAAATCCATACTCATGCTTCACCTTTTTTCAATTGGTCGCATTTTTGCAGCATCAGTGTCCGGGCTCTTTCCGCCAGATCTGAAACCGAAGTCTGCTTGTTGTCCGGCTCGATGCATCCGATCAACTCGACTCGGATAGTATTGGAGATGCAGGTGTTGAACCGGAAGCTGCCGGGAGGGAAAAGGACGTCGGTATTCTGAATGTAGAGAACACAAATGGAGGCGTTGCAGTTTGCCGCGATTTTAAAAGCGCTTTTGTTGAACCGGCCGATCCGGCCGTCGCGGCTGCGGGAGCCTTCGGGGAAGATAAAAAGATTGCCGCCGGAGGCAAGATACGCACCCATGTCTTCAATCCGCCGGATCATATCCGGATTTCCGTTCAAAGTTGACGGGATGTACCCGGAGGTTTTGAGGATCCATCCGAAAACCGGAAGTTTAAAAAACGTGCGCTTTGCAATCGTCTTTTGCCGCTCAAACAGCGAAATCAGGAGGATCGGATCAAGATAGGAAACGTGATTACAGACGATGACCGCGGAGCGGATCGAGCGCACCTTATCTGCGATGTGGAATGACAGGCCCGGGGTGATGGCATGCAACAGCCGGAAAAAAATTTTGAAAAAGAGATGATTCAGCTTCTGCCATGATAATTCCCGATTTTTGGAAAATATGAACATGGCCAGATGGGCGGGGGCAAAAAACAGCAAATATCCCGGGATGTAGTATATCCAGCAGATCAGCGGTATAAAAAAATCGGCAACCGGTTTGAGGTATTTAAAACCCATGCGATGGCTCATTGCGCTTTTCAGCGCCGTACCGGAATTAATTCCTGCTCTTTGCCATCGCATCCATATAATCGTAAATATGGTTGATGGTCCGGATTTCCATAGCCTGTTTCTTTTCCTCCTGGGTCAGCTTAAAGCCCAGTAAATTTTCAATTTCCACCAGGAGTTCGATCGCATCGATGCTATCAAATTCATATTTTTCGCGCAAGTCATCATCCGGTCCCGGATTTTCAATTTCGAAATTTTCCTCGAAAATCCTCATCAGCTCAAGCTGTGTCTTTTCACGCGTCAATGCCATTATGGGTACACAGTCCTTCTTAAAACGTAATGAATCGTAAACAAAATTAAAATGATGGTTTTGGGAAACCGGGCCGGCGCCGCATCCATTCGATATGAGCAGGGATGACCGCCTGTCCCCAAAAACAAAAATTAGAATAAAATTCAGGCTAAAAGTCAAGATTAAATCCGCCCGGTCCTCACGCGCCGCTCGGACATAACCGCTTGCAGCAATCCGTTTGGTGCGGTTTAACCGGCTTGTCCGCATAAAATGGGGTTGAATTTTGCCGGTCAAACATGTAAACAGCCTATGCGCCTGTTTTTGCGGCAATGATTTGCTATCGGTTCCATCACCCGGCGCTGAATGATTTTTAAATGATTTTTAACAAGCAGGCAAGCATTCTCTTCTACTGATTTGAAGAAAACCCTTGGAAACGTTACCTATGGCATGATGGAAACCGGCGCCTTCTCAAATTACTGGGACTATTTCGATAAAATTTTCTGCATTACACTGGCGGAACGTCCCGACAGGCAGGAAAGCGCCAAAATCCAATTTGACAAGGTCGGACTGGCCGGCAAAGTTGAATTTTTAATCGTCAACCGGCACCCCCGTAATTGTGAACAGGGTATTTATGAATCGCACCTGATCTGCATCGAAAAGGGACTCCAGGCCGGCGCCGGACATATCGTCATATTCGAAGACGACATCCTGTTTGACCGCTTCAGCTCAACCCGGTTGAAAACCTGCGTTGATTTTTTGTCCCGGCATGTCGACTGGAATGTCCTGTTTTTCGGATGTCTCGTTTCCGGCAGCGCCAGAACCTGGAATAAATCCATACTCAAGGTGCGGTATCGCAGTCTATCCCATGCCTATGTACTGAACCGGAAATTCGCCGAAGTTCTGGTTAAAAGACCCTGGCAGGGAATGGCGTATGACGAATTTCTGGACTCATTTAACCAGGAATTTTACGCAATCTATCCTTCTTTTGCTTTTCAGAGCGATTCCCCTTCGGACAATCGCAAATATCTGCAATTGGATAAATTTCGAAGATTCTGCGGAGGGCTGCAGCGGATCCAAAAAGGAAACGAATGGGTTTTTCACCATATAAGGGTTATCATAGCTTTTCACATGCTCCTCGCGGTGCTGGTCGCTTTGTGGATTTTTAAATGAAATCATCTGCTTTTAAACCGTTCCGGTTTTTTGCGGCGCTGTCAGCCGTTACGATCCTCTTTTGCATCGGTTTGTACCGGCTTGAAATCGATACCAATGTCGTCGAACTCCTGCCCCAAAATGATCCTGCGATTGCAGACGCCCTGCATATCTTGAAAAATCATCCGATTCTGGACCAGGTGGTCATTGATATCAGCCATCAGCAGGGCGGGCCGGAGCTGCTGGCTGCTTACGGCGAGCAGGTAGAAGCAGGGTTAAGGGAAAGCGGACTGTTTAAAACCGTCGGAACGGAAGCGTTTCAGGACCTGATCCCCGAATTGATGACCTTTATCGTAAACAATCCGGCGATCATGTTCACGGAAAAAGAGCTTGAGGAAACCATCCGGCCGCTGCTGGAACCGGAGCAAATCCGGCGGCGCCTGACGGAAATGCATACGGCGCTGCTAAATCTGGAGGGAATCGGCCAGGCTGAATTCATGGAAAAAGATCCGTTGGGGCTGAAAAATTTCGTGATGGCCCGGCTGACCGCTCTGGCGCCTTCTCAAACTACGCGCATTTATCGGGGGAAACTCCTGTCCGCTGATGAAAAGCATCTCCTCGTGATGGCCACGCCGATATCTGCGGGGACCGACTCGCTCTTTGCCCGCAAGCTGGAGGCACTCCTTAAACACATCACGCTGGATCTGAACCGGAATCTGTCCGGAGCGGGAGGTGCCATTACCCTGACGCCGGTGGGCGCCTATCGAGCCGCTCTCGACAACGAGCGGATCGTCCGGCAGGACGTCAAAAAAGCCATCGTGTTCAGCACCATCGGGATTTCATTGCTGCTCCTCTTTGCCTTTCCCAGGCCCTATCTCGGTCTGTTGTCCCTGTTGCCGGCAATCGCAGGAACACTGACGGCTTTCTTTATCTTTTCCCTGTTTCATAAATCCATTTCAATCATGGTGCTGGGTTTCGGCGGGGGAATCATATCGATTTCCGTCGATTTCGGCATTGCCTACCTTTTATTTCTCGACCGCCCGCAGCAAACCAGCGGGCGCGAAGCCTCACACGAGGTCCGGTCGTGCGGCCTGCTGGCCGCCCTGACAACCGTCGGTGCATTTGGCGCCCTCGCTTTCAGCGGCTTTCCCCTTTTTGAGCAGCTGGGATTGTTTACGGCGCTGGGCATATCCCTGTCGTTTGTGTTTGTCCACACGGTTTTTCCCTCGATTTTTCCGGCCATGCCGCCGGCACGCCCGCGGCCGCGGCCGCTTCAGAATTTTGTCAACCGGCTGGCGCAGGGCGGCAATACGGGCGCCTGGGTCGCCCTTTTTTTTGCCTTATTCATGCTCTTTTTTGCGAAACCGAAGTTTGATGTGAATCTCAGCTCCATGAATACCGTCAGCAAGGATACTCTGGCTGCGGAAAAACTGATGACGGATGTGTGGGGGCAGGTTTTTAACAGGATTTACCTGCTGATCAGGGGAGACAGCATCGTTGAACTGCAGCAAAAAGGGGATCGCCTGCTCAAGATGCTGGAGCAGGACATCGCCGCGGACACGGTATCTTCGGGGTTCGTCTCATCGGTAATCTTTCCGGGTGAAGACCGGCGGCGGCAGAATTCAGCGGCCTGGAAAAATTTTTGGAATCCGGCCAGGATCGACACGCTGCGCCGCAGCATGGAAAAAATTTCCGGCGAACTGGGATTTACGGCCGAGGCCTTCAGTGCTTTTTATAATATTCTCAGAAACCCGCCTGACCCGGCCGGCCCTACGCCGATTCCGGAAAAATTCCTGGGTTTGATGAACATAACGAAAAGCCCGGATGGCGCCTCCTGGACTCAGGTTGTCAGCGTGGCTGCCGCCGAGGCGCATGACACCGAAAAATTTTATGCGAAATACAAGGACTCGGGCAAAATTTTTGATCCGGTGCTTTTTTCCGAGCGGCTGGGAACGCTTTTGTTTTCGACATTTTTACAGATGCTCGGGATTATCGGCATCAGCGTCGGTGTTCTCCTGCTGCTGTTCTTTCTCGATCTGAAATTAACACTGGCCGCTCTGCTGCCGGTCGTATTCGCTTTCATCAGCACCCTGGGGACCCTGACCCTTATGGGCCGTCCCCTTGATATTCCGGGGTTGATGCTCTCGGTCATCATCATCGGAATGGGGATCGACTATTCCTTGTTTTTTATCGGCGCCTATCAGCGCTACACAGACCCCCTGCATCCGTCTTACGGGCTTATCCGCTTGGCGGTTTTCATGGCGTCGGCCTCAACCCTCATCGGCTTCGGCATTTTATGTACGGCCGAACACACGCTTTTAAGAAGCGCCGGCCTGACTTCCCTGCTGGGGATCGGGTATGCGGCGGTCGGTGCTTTTGTGATCCTGCCGCCGGTATTAAAACACCTGTCCCGCGGTCACAAAAGAAGTGCCGGAAAAGAGGGAAGCCTCCCCGAGCGGGTTTTAAAACGGTATCGGTTTGCCCAGGCGTATCCGCGCATATTTGCCGGTTTTAAAATACGCCTGGACCCGATGTTTGCGGAACTGCCGGCACTGATGGAATCGGACCGGTCGGTTCGCATCATCATGGATATCGGCTGCGGCTTCGGGGTGCCGGCCTGCTGGCTGCTGGAGCGGTTTCCGGAAGCGAAGGTTTACGGCATTGATCCGGATCCCGAGCGGGTCCGGGTTGCTTCCATGGCGCTCGGGAAAAACGGCGTTGTCACCCCCGGCCGCGCGCCCGATCTTCCCGGGGCGGCGGGGCCGGCCGATCTGGTGATGATGCTGGACATGCTCCACTATATCGATGATGATGAATTGCGGTTGACTCTGCAACGGGTGTCCGGCGTCCTTGCGCCCGGGGGAAGCCTGATTATCCGGGCGGCTCTGCCGCCAAAGGGGATCCTGTCCCGGGCTCGGGCATGGTGGTTCGAAAATTTAAAATTTAAAATCTCCGGATTTAAACGTTATTATCGGTCTGTTGATGAAATTACGGTGATCCTCCCGGCGGCCGGGTATCAAATCGAACGCACTGTTGCGTCCGGATCCAGGGGCGACCTGGTCTGGGTCGAAGCAAAAACCGGCTGAATGTATCCTAAATTGAAAAGAATCCCTCTAAATCGTCATTTTGTATCATTAGCCGAACGGGCCGGCTTGCTTTCATTGTCGGGAGCGGGGGTGCTGTTGTTTTACGATGTGAACTTATCGGTCTTGCTCCTGGCCGGTTTCATCATTCTTTGCATGATCGCCCCCTTTTTCCCCGGGTTCAGTTTTTATCTTCCCATAATCAGCCGGGGGACGCCGGACAAAAAAGCGGTTGCCCTAACCTTTGATGACGGTCCCGACCCGCTGACCACGCTCTGCTTATTGGATTTGCTTCGAAAGCACCGGGTAAAAGCGACTTTTTTTGTTGCCGGGCAGAAAGCAGCGGAATACCCTGAAATAATGAGAGCGATTGTACGTCACGGTCATACCATCGGCAACCATTCCTATACCCATGACAACCTGGTGATGTTCAGAAGCCGCAAAACCATCGTCAGGGAGATTGAGACCGCCCAGAATGTCCTGAACGATTTCGGGGTGCTGGCGCTGGCTTTCCGACCGCCAGTCGGCATCACCGGCCCCAAACTGGGGCCGGCCCTGATGAAAACAGACCGGTACATCGTCAATTTCAGTTGCCGTGCCTTTGACGGCGGCAACAGATGGATCAGGGGACTTTCCAGAAAAATCTTAAAACGCATCGGATCGGGCGATATTGTTCTTCTGCATGATGTCAGGCCGCATAAACCATTTGAGGTTGACTACTGGCTCAATGAGATGGAACTGATCCTGTCCGGCATCAGGAACAAAGGGCTTGCGGTTCGGCCCTTGGACGAGATTATCGGCCGGCCGGTGATGGTAAACCGTGACCGGAATGATGGAAAAATGGAATGATGGAACAGAAGTCATCCGTTTGTTACCATTTTCCCAGTATTCCAACATTCCAATGCTCTATGATGTTTTTAACAAAAAATTATATTAAATCGATTCGATTTCACGAATGAAAACAGGTTTGAGGTGCGGGAGTCCTTATGAGAATCGTACTCGTACATCCCACCGGGTCAAACTGGGTGCCCGGTAAAAAAGATATAACCGCGACGGCCAACCGGATGGCGCCCCTGGGTCTTTTGTCGATTGCCGCCTGGCTGGAGCGGGAAGGGCATGCGGTCTTCGTCCATGACTGCTTAGGGCCGCGGGGGCCGAAAAACAATGCGGCGCATGCCGAAGCCGTTCTGGGTCGCCGGCCGGATCTGGTGGGGTTTTCCGCGACGACTTCCGGCTTCCTGGACGGCTATGATCTGGCCGGGCGGATTAAAACCGCCCGCTCCGAAGTTCAGACCGTGTTCGGCGGCGTCCACGTTTCATCCCTGGGCGCCTCGCTCCTGGAAGATTTTGAACATATCGATTTTCTCTGCCTGGGGGAGGGAGAAGTTACCCTGGCCGAACTGGCGGCCGGCCGGCCGCCTGAACGCATTGACGGCCTGATCCGGCGAGACGACGGCCGGCCGGCGATCAATCCGCCGCGCTCCGTTTTTACGGATCTGGATGCGCTCCCGTTCCCGGCCTACGATAAACTGGAAGGGTTTCCCAAGGGCTATCACCTCCCGCTTTTCAGCTACATTCAGAGCCCCGGAGCCACCATGGTTACCAGCCGGGGCTGTCCGTATCAATGCTCCTACTGTGACCGCTCGGTCTTTAAACGAAGCTACCGGTTCAATTCGGCCGAATACATCTATGAACACATGCGCTACCTGCGTAAACGGTTCGGTGTCCGCCATATCAACATTTATGATGATCTTTTTACCGCCAACCGCCGGCGCACCATTGCGCTGTGCGAACTGCTGATCCGGAAACCGCTGGGGATGCAGTTCAACTGCGCCATCCGCGTCGGGCAGACGGACGAAGAGTTGCTGAAGGTTTTAAAAAAGGCAGGCGGCCTGATGCTTTCGCTGGGCATTGAAACCGGCGACCCGGATCTGCTTGAATTTCATAAACCGGGCATACATGCGGATGACATCCGCGACACGGTAAGGCAGATCCAGGCCAATCATCTCAGGGTGAAAGGTCTCTTCATGATGGGTCTTCCCGGTGAAACCGAAGAATCCATACAAAAAACGAGCGATTATGTCATGTCGCTGGACCTGGACGACATGAACATGTCCAAATTTACCCCTTTCCACGGGGCGCCGATCTGGCCGCGGATCTCTGAATTCGGAACGTTCGAGGAAGATTGGAAAAAAATGAATTGCATCAATTTCGTATTCGTTCCCAAAGGTATCGATTCCATCGAAAAACTCGATCAGCTTTACAACCGGCATGTCAAACGGTTCTATACTTCACCCCAATGGCGGCGCAAATTCATGAAACGGCTCTGGCAGCACCGCAAAAGCCTCATGTATTTGGCGGCGCACTTCCCCTCATTTCTGGCGGCCAGGCGAAATTTTGAACCGGATTCGTGAAGTCGGGATAGTGGGAAGGGGAGAAAAAGCCTGCCGTACGACCGGGTAAACCCCATCGTTGCAACGTCAGGGTTGCGGCGGCCGGGCGTGATGGCTTGCCAGGCATTTTCGGACGAGCGCGGCGAGGTCCGATATTTCCGCCCGGCCAAAGAAGATGCGGTTTTTTCGATCCAGCCGAAGCGATCCGTAAGCGCCGGAGTTTTTTCCCGGATGTTTTTCGAGGAGAAGAAAAACCGCCCCGGGGGGTAATCTGCGGTTCAGACCCGCCGGGAGCGGCGCGTTCAGGTTGCACACCCCGCACAGCATTTTGTCAGCCTCACCGGCGGCAATGCTTTCCAGTGCCAGTTCAAGACAAGTCCTTCCAAAAGAACCGGTTGCGTTTATCGCGAAAGTAGTTCCGGTGAGCCCGAAGCGGATGGCCGCTTCCCCCAGAAACGTACTGGGGAGGGTATATGAAAACAAGGCCGGGCTGGCGCCGATTCCGTTTTGAGCCGTTACCGTATCAAAGTAATCCAGGTCCGTATGGAGGCACCCGTATTCGGTGGAAACGATGATGCCGATATTTCGTTTTTCAGTCCATCCGTCCAGATCCGCATCCTTAAGGGCAAAAGCGATAGCGACCAGACCCAGTTTTGAATAGGCATCCATTCTGCGGAAATATGGAAAGGGTTTGCTGAAAACCGATTCGGGTTGAATTTCAGGCACGGGCAATTTACCGCCTGGCATGCCAAAGGCGTCACCCCGCCTGGGACATCCCATCCCAACGGCCGTTACCCATCCGATTCCGGCAATCTGAGCGGATGTCATGACGGCGCCTTTTCCAGAATAAGGGCGGCATTGACGCCGCCGAAGCCCGAATTGGTTGTCAGTAAGCAGTTGCCGGCAAATGCCGCCGGTTCTTTCTTGACCCGGCCGACAGCCTCATCCATCGGCTCCGTCAGCCCGGTCGTCGGCGGTAAGATCTGGGTCTCTAAGGCCTGAAGTCCTACGGCAACCTCGATTCCGCCGGCAGCCGCCAGGGTATGTCCGACAGCTCCCTTTATCGAATAGATCGGGACCGTGCGTTCGCCGAAAATCTGCCGGAAAGCGGTCATTTCCATCAGGTCGTTGTAAATGGTGCCGGTGCCATGGGCGCTGACGGCGGAGATATCGTCGGCGTGTTTTCCCGACAATTCAAGGGCGCGGGCGACGGCCTGGACCAGGCCGCAACCTGTTTGCGCCGGAGCCGTGATATGGACGGCATCATTGGCAACCCCCCAGCCGCTTATTTTTCCAAGGGGTTTTCGATTTTGCCGGCGGGCCTCTTTCGGGCTCATGATCATCAGAGCGGCGGCGCCCTCACCCAAAGACAGTCCCCGACGGTTGCGGTCAAAGGGGCGGCACGGATCAGCGGACAGCGCTTTTAAGGCTGAAAATCCGGAAAAAATAAATTCCGAAACCAGATCCGCGCAGCATACCAGCACGGCATCGGCCCTTGCGGATGCGATCATCTCCGCCGCCCGGGCCACGGCGATGGTTGAGGATGCACAGGCTGCGCTGACATTGTAGCCCCCGGCGGACAAATTGAATTTCGCGGCAACCGTTGTCACCAGGGAGGAAAGGGGAACATCCCGGATATCGGCCGAAATCCCTTTTTGAACTTTTTCCAGGGCATCGATGCCGGCTTTTGTCGTGGCCGTTATCAGGAAGGTATCGGGAGAGATGGGTCTTAGCAGACGGACCAGGCGATCGATAAGGGCCTGGATCAAAGATCGGCGGCCGCCGGCGTCGAGGTCTTCAATACTGGCGGCGATGCCGGCGCTGTAATTATCCGTCCGGAAACGTTGAACCGGCCGGATGGCGCATTCGGCGTTCAGCAGTTTCCGCCACAACACTTCCAAGCCGTTCCCAAGGCCTGTAACGGTTGCGGCATCCGTGATGACCGGGACGATCCTGCGGCCGCCAGAAGGATCTTGCGGTGATTCTAATTTCAAGATCGGCGTTGACACGGATTACCTGTGGATGTCAAAATAACGTCCCACCAGAAATAAAAAGGAATTGGCGCCGCGGTTTTCGCTGTTCAGATCAGCGTTTGAGATATGACTGAGACGAAAAACCGCAAAATAGTGTTCAGCCTTATTCCGTTTGAAATCCAGACCGATTCCGATGATGGGATTAAAGTTCACTCGAGATCCCTGGCGTTCGTACGGGGGATCAGGATCCTGCACCTGAAAATCGGTATAGGCCAGTCCGAGACCGCCTTCCAGGAAAGGACTCAGGCGGTTCCATGTCAGGGAGTCCAAATCATAATGCGCCACCATGCCGAGTGAAAACATGGCGCGGGTTTCCGGTGTGTAGGCAGCTCCGGCCGCACCTTCAATTTTAAACTTCATGGATTTCGGCGCCCAGTTGCGCCAGATGGGATCATAATCCCACATGGCAATGCCGGCGACTTGAAAAAATTGAATATCCGACACCGGATCAAACATGTTTCCCCAGGCGCCCGCCATTCCATAGCGGGAGGGACCCGGCGCCGGCATCCCGTTTTGGGCGGACGAGATTTCAGGAGCGAACCAAACAGCTGCGAAAACAAGAAGGGCCGCGATGGGTCCAAGCGTTTTAAATTGTAGGGTCATCTTGTGTTTTAACCGGCAATGAGGTATTTCAATTTACCCGTATTCATATTCATACATTTGAATAAAATTTTTTACAATCAATGAATCTTTGGAAACAGAATTTTTTGAAATTTATGAGAGGCGGGAGATGAAACCGATAACAATCGTTGCGATCATGCTGGCCGTCACGGTTCCTTTAAGCCTGGCAGGCGGTGCGGACGCGGGACTATGGACGGATTTCAAGGCCGGCATCAAAAAATTTTACGGTAAATTTAAAAAAGATGCCAAAACCTCCGGTGAAATTGTCAAAAAAGATTCCAAAAAAATCGGCAGCGACATCGGCCGGGATTTTCGCAAAGCCGGCAGTGAAATTAAAAAGGATTCCAAAGAGATGGGGCGGGCTATCGGCGCAGGAGCCAAATCAGCGACGCAAGAAATAAAAAACGCTTTTAAAAATGCCAAAGAAAAACTGGAATAATGGTACCGTATTTTTTCAAAAAACCAAACTGTTACGAATAATTTCAAAAATCGTAATTTGAACGGACAAACAGGCCGTTTTTGCGACCGGCAGATTGCAAGGGCCTAAAGAAAGGGCGGCGTTTCAGATTGTATTGAAACGCCGCCCCATATGGTGCATAGCCTCCGATGAGCATTCAAAACATCCGTCAGATCGCGGCGGCTATCGCTTTCCGATCATCCGATTTGCAGTTCGCCATACGCTTCTGAAGTCCTCGAAGACGTTTAGGCTGCGATCACACAAGGTCGAAGCGGTCAAGGTTCATCACCTTGTTCCAGGCCGCCACGAAGTCATCGACAAACTTCTTGTGCGCGTCCGAACTGCCATAGACTTCAGCTATGGCGCGAAGTTGAGAGTCTGAACCGAAAATGAGATCGACACGCGTACCGGTCCACTTGAGTTCGCCGTTTGCGCGATCACGCCCCTCGAACACGTCTTCATTTTCCGAAGATGCCTTCCACTGCGTGCCCATGTCGAGCAGGTTCACGAAGAAGTCATTGGTGAGCGTCTCCGGCCGCTTGGTGAAGACCCCGTGCGGGGTCTGTCCGAAGTTGGTCTTCAGGACGCGCAGGCCGCCAACGAGGACGGTCATCTCGGGAGCGGTCAGGGTCAGCAGTTGCGCCCGATCAACCAGCAACTCCTCGGCCGACACGGCGTATTTGGCCTTCTGATAGTTGCGGAACCCGTCCGCCTTCGGCTCGAGGACGGCGAAGGATTCCGCATCGGTTTGCTCCTGCGACGCATCCGTGCGCCCCGGCGTAAAGGGAACGGTTACAGCGTGGCCGGCATTCTTCGCGGCCTGCTCGATGCCTGCGCATCCGCCCAAGACAATCAGGTCGGCCAGTGACACCTTCTTTCCGCCGGACTGCGTGCTGTTGAACTCCTTTTGGATTCCCTCAAGCATCAGCAGCACCGTCTTGAGTCGGGCCGGCTGGTTGGCTTTCCAATCCTTCTGCGGCGCCAGGCGAATGCGGGCGCCGTTGGCGCCGCCGCGCATGTCGGAACCGCGGAATGTGGATGCCGACGCCCAGGCGGTTGCAACCAGTTGCGAGACAGACAAGCCGGAAGCCAGGATCTTGCCCTTGAGAGCGGCGATGTCCTGCGCATCAATCAATTTATGATTGACAGCGGGAACGGGGTCTTGCCAGATCAGTTCCTCTGCCGGGACCTCCGGGCCCAGATAGCGCGAGCGGGGTCCCATGTCGCGGTGGGTCAGCTTGAACCACGCCCGGGCAAACGCATCCTCGAATTCCTTGGGGTTCTTCAGGTAATGCCGTGCGATGGGCTCGTAGATGGGGTCAAAGCGAAGGGAGAGGTCCGCTGTGGTCATCATCGGCCGGTGCTTTTTAGACGGATCATGGGCGTCAATCACCATGTCACTTTCAGCGACATCCTTGGCCAGCCACTGATTTGCGCCGGCCGGGCTTTTGACCAGTTCCCACTCGTATTTGAAAAGTATCCTCAGATAGCCCAAATCCCACTTGGTCGGGTTCGGCTTCCAGGCGCCCTCGATGCCGCTGCTGATCGTATCGCCGCCCTTGCCGCTGCCGAAGCTGCTCTTCCAGCCGAGGCCCTGCTCTTCGATGCCGGCGGCTTCGGGCTCAGGACCCACATGGGTCGCAGGACCGGCGCCGTGACATTTGCCGAAGGTGTGTCCGCCGGCGACCAGCGCGACGGTCTCCTCGTCGTTCATGGCCATGCGCGCGAAGGTCTCGCGAACATCGTGGCCCGACGCCACCGGGTCCGGGTTGCCGTCCGGGCCTTCCGGGTTTACATAGATCAGGCCCATCTGTACGGCCGCCAGGGGGTTTTCCAGATCGCGTTCGCCGCTGTAACGACTCTTGGGTTTGTCACTCGTAGCCAGCCATTCCTCTTCGGCACCCCAGTAGACATCCTCTTCCGGCTCCCAGACGTCCACGCGCCCGCCGCCGAAACCGAAGGTTTTGAATCCCATCGATTCCAGTGCGCAGTTGCCGGCGAGGATCAGGAGATCGGCCCAGGAAATTTTCCGGCCGTATTTCTGCTTGATGGGCCAAAGCAGGCGGCGCGCCTTGTCAAGGTTCACGTTGTCGGGCCAGCTGTTGAGCGGCGCCAAGCGTTGGGAGCCGGATCCCGCGCCCCCGCGGCCGTCGCCCATGCGGTAGGTGCCGGCGCTGTGCCATGCCATTCGGATAAAAAGCGGTCCGTAGTGGCCGTAGTCGGCCGGCCACCAGTTCTGGGAGTCGGTCATCAGCGCATGGAGGTCCTTCTTGACAGCCGTAAGGTCGAGTTTCTTGAATTCCTCGGCGTAGTTGAACTCTTTGTCCATCGGGTTGCTCTTGTTCGAGTGCTGATGCAGAATCTTGAGGTTCAACTGGTTCGGCCACCAGTCAAGGTTCGATCTGCCGCCGCCGGAAATGGGTTTGCTGCTCCTGCCGGTTACGGGGCACTTGCTGTCTTCTGTCATAAAGTTTCCTCCTTTGGTTTAGAGTTAATATTAAATGATAACAACTATCCGTTAATGATAAAAAAATATATTACTCGTTTTCTGCCACGCAATTGCTGCATATGCCGAAAAAGTCCAAGCGATGATACAGAATTTTAAAATTGGTCTCTAAAGTAACCTCATTTAGCATTTCGTCCAGACTATCCAGTTCCGGATCGAAAATTTTTTTACACCTGATGCAGATAACGTGCGGATGGGGATTAGGCTTGTTTCCATCATAGCGATTGCTCCCATCCGGAAACCCCAGTTCCAGAACTTCACCAACGGATTTGATTAACACGATATTTTTATATACGGTGGCAAGGCTCATTGTCGAATAGTCTTTTTTGATCTGCTCATAGATATTTTCAACACTGGGATGGTTTTCACTTTCGGCAAGAATTTTTACGATTGCCAACCGCTGAGGCGTTATCTTGTGTCCGCTATCCCTTAATTTATGGATGATAATTTCAAATCGTTTTTTATGGTCAGCCAACAGAAGCCTCTTTATTTTAATTGATAATTGTTTTCTGATAACATTAATTATCTTTTAAGTCAATACCTAAATTCAATATATCACGCCGTCCGGGTCAATGCAGTTTCTTTTTGACTTCGGCGGTACTTTTTAATATTATATAAGCACTTCATTTCGATGTCTTCAATTCCGATTCTAATTCAGACAACTGAGTAACCCTTCTGAGCTGACTACTCTGCGTGTGTTTTTTTCCGCCACCCTTAGCCAGGCAAAGGTGGTCCCATGGGGAAAAAACTCAAATTTTGCGGATGGCTCCCTGCAGATGCGTTCATGCGCTGCAGGGAGTAAACCCTGCAGTTGGATCAAAAACATGGCAAAAAGCTCAGGCAGAGGCATTTTCTTTATATGCGGATTTTAATCAGGGATGCTCTCAACAAAAGGAGGGAATATGTATAAAAAAATTATGGTTCCATTGGATGGTTCGGAACTGGCCGAGTGCGTACTGCCGCATGTTGAGACCTTTATTTCCGGATGCCAGGTCGGCGTCATCGTACTGGTACGGGTAATCGAACCGTCCCCTTTGACTTACAGGGGCGCATACGTTACCAGTGCGGATGATTTAATGAAAATTGATGCCAGTACCCGGAAAATCGAGGAAGAGCGGAAAAATAACGCGTCAGAATATCTGAAGGGGGTGGTGAGTCGACTCAAACCGGATGGGGTCAAATTTCAGACTGAAGTTCTGGTGGGAAAAGCGGCAGACAGCCTGGTGGATTATGTTGAGGCAACCGATGTCGACCTGATTCTCATCGCAACCCATGGACGCTCCGGCGTCAGCCGGTGGGTGCGGGGCAGCATCGCCGACCGCATCCTGCGGGCATCCAGGGTTCCGGTTCTGATGGTGCGGGCGCCCGGGACCATGGGTGAAAACAGGGTGTGACGTTTTTTGTAAAGCAAAACGGAGCAGGCGGCTTTCATCCCTGCTCCGTTTTTTTATAGGGAGGGGGCGTAACTGCCGGCAAAAGTCGCATCATCACGATGGGATCATGAATTCTTTACGATACCCCTCGTCTTTGGCAAATTTCACAATAAAATTTCGGACATGGACCATGGAGTTCTCATCCCTGAAACTCCTTTTTGCCACTGCGGGGGTTTTAAGAATCATTTCGTCCGGATCATCCGGTAGTACGTCCGGTTTTTCATATATCCAGACAAGGATTTCCTGCAGGTCCTTTTCTGATTCACAATCACATTCACAGCAGACGGCGAACTCCCCGACAATAACCACCGGACCGACATCATCCATCCAGTAAACCGGCTGGTTGGGAAACAACTCAGGTGTCAACGGAATCATGACCATAGCGCTTACCTCTGGGCGGGAACATTATCAAGACAAGCCGGATCTTGCAAGAACTTTTAAATGTTCGTTCGGCGGACTCAAACGTCAAAAATCACCCTGGCCTCCCAACCTTCGGGTCCGCCGGTTACCTGGACCTGGTGGTAGGTGACTGCCTTGATTTCATTTTTAATAACATGTCTTGCCGGATCATAACGATCATAGCATAGGATGGCGTTGATTTTGCGCGGGGTAATTTCCTGAATATTCGCCGATTTCACCAGAAGTTCGCCGCCGCTCCACAGGTACAAAATCTCCCGCAGCCAGTTCACCATCAGATCGGGCCGATCGGAACCGGTCACGGTGATCTCCATTTGGTTTTTACCCCTGACGACACGCACATCCGTAAGCAGATCAACAAGGGCATTGGCGGCATTAGCGAAAAGATCTCCAGGATCCTTGCCGAAGACCTGGATGCCGAAATCGGCGGTATGATCTATCAGTCGGTATTTTTTTCTATTCAATTCTTAATGCCCCGGCGCTTTGGATGTTTCCCCGTTTCAACTCCAGCAGCGCCCGGTTGGCCTCGCCGAGGGGAAATTCTACGATTTCCGGTTGGCCGTCCATGTTCTTGAAATGACTTCTAGTCTAGACGCTTCTTAAAGCGGCTGACCGCTCCGATAAAGACGATTCCACCAAGGACCGCCAGTCCTGCCAGCTGCGGCCAGAGCACCTGGATCCCGGTTCCTTTCAGAAAGATGCCCCGGATGATAATCAGAAAGTATCGCAGCGGGTTCAGGTAAGTCAACCACTGGACCGGCAGCGGCATGTTGGCGATGGGAAATACAAACCCGCTGAGCATGAAAAAGGGGAGGACAAAGAAAAAAGTGGTCATCATGGCCTGTTGCTGGGTGGCTGAGATCGTCGAAATAAAAAGTCCGATTCCCAGGGTGCTCAACAAAAACAGGCAGGTGGCGGCAAACAGCAGGGTAATGCTGCCCACCAGGGGAATTTGAAACCAGAATACCGCAAAAATGGTGACCATGACCATCTGGGCCTGGGCGATGATAATGAATGGGATGGTTTTGCCCAGAATCAGTTCGGTCGGTTTCAGCGGCGTGACGATCAACTGTTCCATGGTACCGGATTCCTTTTCCCGGATAATCGCCATGGAAGTCAGGAGGAGCGTCAGCAGCATTACCAGAAAAGCGACGATGCCGGGGACATAGAAATTGCGGCTGTCGAGATTGGGATTGTACCAGGTGCGAATACGCAAATCAATGCGGCCGTAATCCAGATTCCGGAGGTAACGCTCGCGGATCATCCGGTTGTTGAAGACGTCCAGAACCGTGAGCATGTGCGAGAGTCTGACGGCGGTCATGTTGCTCATGCTGCCGTCGGCCAGGATCTGGATGGCAGCGGTATCGCCTTTGCGGATCCGGCTGCTGAAATCCGGAGGAATATTGATGACCAGGTCCACCTTTCGCCGGAGCAGGAGGTGATCCAGTTCCCGGGGATGGCTGAAAAGGTGGGTGATTCGGAAAGTTTTATTGGCATGAACGGCATCTATGAAAAGCCGGCTTTCGCGCGTACGGCTCTGATCGAAAAGCCCGATGCGGATGTCCCTGACGTCGGTGGTGACGACATAGCCGAACAGGACCAGTTGAATCAGGGGCGCGATGATTAAAAGAGGCCGGTTTTTTTTGTCTCTGAACAACTGGATAAACTCTTTGCGGACCAGTTCCCGGACTCTGAGCCGGTTCATATCAGAGGCCCTCCCGTTTTAAAGCGATAAGGTTGAGTGTCCAAAGAAAGCCGAACATGCCGATCAGAACCAGATAGCTCGGCCAAAGCAGGTTCAGCCCGATGTCGCGCAGGTACAATCCGTTGAGGATATCAATGAAATACGTTGCCGGAACGATGCGGGTCAGTTTTTGTAAAACCATGGGCATGTTGCTGACCGGGAAGACAAAATCGGAAAGGAGCAGAGACGGCAGATAGGTGATCAAGACCGCTGCCTGATTGGCCACCAGTTGAGATTTGGTTACCACAGAGATGAGCAGGCCCAGGCTCAGGGCTACCCCCAGATACAGGCAGGAAGCAAGGATCATCAGCCAGAAGCTTGCCTTCATGACGACCCCGAAGAGCAGCTGCCCCATTAAAATGGACACCAGCACGTCCACCAGTCCGATAAAAAAATACGGAATCGCCTTGCCAGCCAGAAAGTCGATGGCCCGGATCGGCAGGGATAACAGGGTCTCCATGGTGCCGTTTTCGTATTCGCGGGCGATGACCAGGGATGTCAGCATGGCCCCTACAATCATGATAATGATGGCGATAATGCCGGGAATGATAAAGACGCGGCTTTCCAAGTCTTCATTAAACCAGATGCGGATGCGTCCCTCTACCGGCGGCTTGATTTTTTCCATGTTTTTGCGGTTAAAAAAATCCGCGCGCAATTTCTGGTTGTAGTTTTCCATGAAGATGGTGATATAGCCTTGGGAAATCCCGGCATAATTCGGATCGCTGCCGTCCAGTAAAACCTGCAGGGGGCTGAGGCGGTCAGCCTTGATTTTTTCCGTCCAGCCGGGAGGAATGATCAGTCCCATGGTCGCGCGGTTGTGATCGAGATATTGTCCTGCGGATTCGGCATCCGGCAGATGCCGGACTACGCTGAAATAAGAGGAGGCGTCCAGCATGCGGATCAGGTCGCGGCTTGAGGGGGTTTTATCCAGGTCCACCACAACGGTCCGGACGTTGTCAACATCGAGGCTCAGGGCATAACCGAACAGCAGGATCAGGAGCAGCGGTATCATGAAGGCCAGGTAAAGGCTACGGAAATCCCGGATGAGATGATAGAATTCCTTGCGGGCGGTTGCCCGGATGATTCGGATATTCATACCGGCGGCTGTTCAGTCGGTCGTGTCATGAGTTTGATAAAAACATCGTTCAGGTCCGCATTGGGCTGATCCGGAAAAAGGTCGCCGACTATTCGGGAGGGAGCCCCGCCGGCGACGATTTTACCGGAATTGATCATTACGACGCGGTCACAGTTTTCGGCTTCGTCCATGTAATGGGTGGTGACAAAAACAGTGATTCCTTCGGCCGTGAGGTGCTTGATAAAGTCCCAGAAATGTTGGCGTGTGATCGGATCGACGCCAGAGGTCGGTTCATCCAGGAAAAGGATCCGGGGCCGATGCAGCAGGGCGCATCCCAGGGCCAGGCGCTGCCGCCACCCCGGCGGGAGCTCCCGGGTCAAGCGCCGACTTGCGTTTTGCAGACGGGTCATCTGCAGAACCCAGTCTGTCCGCTGTTTCCAGTCTCCGGCCGGTACATTATAAATACCCAGATAAAAACGGATGTTTTCAAAAGGGGTCATGTCTTCATAGAGAGAAAATTTTTGGGACATATACCCGATGGCCTGCTTAATTTTTTCGGACTCCTTGAAAATATCGAAACCCGCCACATGCCCGGATCCCGCGCTGGGGGTGATAATGCCGCACAGCATCCGGATGGTGGTGGATTTGCCGGCGCCGTTGGGTCCCAGAAACCCGAAAATTTCGCCTTTGTGAACGGCAAAGGAGATCCTGTCCACAGCCGTAAAGCGGCCGAATTTCTTTTCAAGATCGGTAACCCGGACAGCTTCAGGGGGTGAAGCGTTCATCGGAAAGCGCCTTGTCAATGGCCCGGATACGGTGGATCATGGCCGTTTCCAGGTCGGGAAAGTTTAAACGCAACTCCTGCGGGGGTGCTTCCGCCAGAAGACGAGCATTGTGCATTAACATCAGCCGGTCGCATTTTTCACCTTCGTCCATGTAAGCAGTTGAGACCAGGATGGTCATGCCATTGCGGCGCATCTGCGTGAGGATGTCCCAAAATTCCCGGCGCGAAACCGGGTCCACACCGTTGGTGGGCTCGTCCAGGATCAGAACGACGGGTTCATGCACCAGGACGCAGGCCAGCCCCAGTTTCTGCTTCATGCCGCCGGACAGATCCCGGGCCAGCCGGTCGACAAAAGGGAGCAGGTTAGAAAAGCCCAGGTAGAAATCCTTTCGGGAGCGGCGCTCTTTGCCGGTGATGCCGAAAATATCCATGAAAAAATTCATGTTTTCGTCAACGGTCAGATCCTGATAGAGCCCGAAACGCTGGGGCATATAGCCGATCAGGGGCTTGACGGCTGTTTTTTGCGAGACGACATCGAGATCATTGACGCGTATGCGGCCGGCAGTCGGCTTGAGCATGGTGGCGATCATCCGCAACAGGGTGGTCTTGCCGGCGCCGTCCGATCCCACCAACCCCAGGATGGTACCCTGTGCCGCCGAAAACGAAACCTGGGCGACCGCTTCATGATTTCCAAAATTTTTTGAAACGGAATCAACCGTGACGAGGGACATAGTATGTTTATTCTAACGTTGAAAACCCAATCCTCAGGGCCAGGTCAGAGTTCAGTGGCTCTGCCGTATGAAGTGCAAAGGGTCTAAATCCGAAGCACGAAATCCGAAACAATACCAAATGACCAAAATTCAAATGATCCAAACAATAGACGTTTCTGACCTCGCGAATATGATTTTGTTTTTGTCATTAGGAAATTTGATATTTGAATTTGTTTCGCATTTCGATATTCGGATTTCGAATTTTGCTAATGACTTTTGTGCAAATCATGCCATCAGGGCTCAGACCAAACCCGGCCCATCTGGGGTCGGATTATTGCGTTGCGGCTATCGGGATCACCGCAGCCAGGCATCCGCCGGCATCCCCGGTTTTAATTCCAGGTCGGGATTTGAAATGGCAATTTTTACCAGGTAGACCAGCTTGACTCTTTCTTTGTGTGTCTGGATGATTTTGGGGGTAAACTCGGCCTCGGGCGAGATGAATGCAACCTGCCCCGGATAGATTTTTTTCGGATAAGTATCCGTTTTCACCTCCACCCGTTGCCCCGGTTTTACTTTTCCGATATCCGGTTCGTCTACAAATATTTTCAGCTCCACCGTCGACAAATCAGCCAGGGTAAGAACTTCGCGACCCGGAGACACCACCTCGCCCGGTTCAACGTTTCGGCTGGTGAGGGTACCTTTGAAAGGGGCTTTCAGACAGGTGTAATCGAGCTGAATTTTCGCAAGTTCGCTGGCTGCGTGAACCGCCGCAACCATCGCCCGGGCGGCATCCGCCTCTTTTCCAGCGGCTTCAATTTTTTTCAGATTGCCCCTGGCCTGTTTCAGCACCGCCAAACCTTCCGCTAAGCGGGACCGTGCGGCCTGGATCGATTCCTTGCGAAACCCTTCCTGCATCAAACTGTAGGCCGCCCGGGACCGTTCGTGTTCCTTCAGGGCCGTTTCAAATTTCAAATCGACGCGGTCTTTCTCCTTTGCGGAGATCACCTGTTTCAGAAAAAGGGCATCGAATCGTTCTTTGTCCCGGCGAGCCTCTTCCATGGCGGCCCGGGAAGACTGGACGGCCAGGCGAGCCTGCTCAATTTCCTGGGAGCGGTAGCCGGACTCCAGTTCTTCCAGTTGTGTTCTTAATGAGCTGACGGATGCCGCGGCCCGCTCCACTTCAGCAGGGAGAGTTGCCTGATAGAGAGCCCGGACCGTTTCGATCTGATTGAGGGTTTCCCGGGAGCGGATCAGTTCCGCCTGGGACTGGGCGAGCCGGGCTGAAAATTCTTCGGCGGCAAGCCGGGCCAGAGACTGGTCTTTTTCAACCGGCTCCCCTTCGTCGATGAAGACTTGCGCTACCCGCCCGCTGACCTGAAAAGACAGGTTGGCCTGGGTTGCTTCAATGGTGCCGGAATAATACAGCTCGGCCGTTTTTTTGCGATGCTGGCCCAGGTAAACGAGGGTGCCGACACCGAGGAGCAGAACCAGGAAGAAAATCAGGATCAATCGTTTTTTCACTGCCGGCCTCCGTCAGATGATGCGCCCTTATAACATTTAAAACCGAAAGAATTCAACCCACGAGGCCTTCAAAAAATTTGCGGACATTGATTCCCAGCGTTTTCGTCAGGTAGCCGCCTTCCTGCACAACCAGAATCGGCGCCTTAAAGCTGCCGATCAGCTTGCCGTTTTCGGCAAAATCTTTGGCCGAAAATGTCCAGGAGCCGGTGGGGTCATCTTTAGCCGTGTCCAGCCCCAGAGCCACGATTAAAAATTCGGGCCGGAAATCATTGATCAGGCGCAATGCTTTTTTCAGTGTTTTACGATAGGTATCGCCGTCCTGACGTTCCGGGAGGGGGAAATTGATATTATAGCCGATACCCGGGCCGCTGCCGCGTTCGTCCTCAAATCCCGTGAAATAAGGGTAGGCAATTCGCGGGTGTCCGTGCAGCGAAACCGTTAAAACATCCGGACTGTCGTAAAAAATGTCCTGCTGCCCATTGCCGTGATGATAATCCACGTCCAGAATGGCGACATTGCCGTATGGGCGCAGATATTGGGCCGCGATGGCGGCATTGTTGAAATAACAAAATCCGCCGAATGAGCGCCGTTCCGCGTGATGACCGGGGGGACGGACCAGGGCATAGGTCAGGATTCGCCCGTTGATGACCTGGCGGGCGGCGCTGAGGGCGCAGTCCACGCCCCTGCGGGCGGCCAGATAAGCGGTGTGGTTCAAGGGCGTAAAGGTGTCTATGCAATAATAGCCCGCCAGGACGCTGCGGTCTTTAGGCGGGCGCATCCGGTTGCGGATCGGGAACACATAAGGATAAAGGGACCTGTTTTCCGTTATTTCTTCACAGGTCCGACGCAGATAGGCGAAGAAGTCCGGGTCGTGAACCTCCCGGATGTGTTTGTCCGGAAAATTTGCCGGCGGGATCCGGTCAAACATCTCGCTGGAAACTATTTTGGAGAGGATGCTTCGCACCCGCACGGGAGATTCAACGTATCCGCGCTCATGGACATGATGAAACGAATGCCGGTCGTTTACAACCAGGGCTACTTTCTGCCTGGATTTTCGAATGATCCGCTGCTGGACTTTTTGGGGTTTGACGTATGTGAACTCGCGCAGGCGAACCGGGTCGTCCCTGAAGGAGCGCACGACGGTTTTGATATACCCCGGCGGGCATAATTCCGGGTATTTTCGTTCCAGTACCGCTTTGACGACCTTGCGGGCGAATGCGCGACGCAGCGGTTCCCTGCGCGCCAGATCGTCATAGACGAGGTAAGGCATGCAGGTGTCTTCCGGTTTAATCGGCATTTCATACTTTGTATGGATTACGGGCCGGGCGCCGTAATGCTCATAAAAGCGCAAGCGCGCAACATTTTCTTTAAGGAGTTCAGGATCGGGGCATTCAGCCGGGTTGTCGGGCAGGCATTCATAAAACAGGCCCAGGGAACCAAGGGCGAAAGCTTCTTCCCGTACTTTTTCGTACAGGGCGCCGCCGATGCCGCCGCCGGTCAGCCATTGGGCGGCGGCCAGATAGTCCAGGAAACTGAAGCGGAGATCGGGATCATGCAGAACCCAGGCAAACCCCAGCACCTTTCGCCGGGCGGTCTCGGCCACATGAATGGTGGAGCGAAAATGCTGAATGAACGGGTTGTTCAGCTTTTCGCCGATGTTCTTTGCATCGGATCGCGGCGCGCCTTTAAACTGCGCCCGGAAGATATCCCGTACCTGGCGCAGGGCTTCTTTGTTTACCGGCAGAACTTCGTCATAAATACGGCGGATCTGGAACATGCAATGACCTCAGGTGTTGAGAAAAGACAAAAGCATCATTTAGAAATTATTTAATATGCACTTCGATTCACAGTTGCAAGAGAAAACAGGGGAAACGGATGGATTTTGACCTCGGAATTGGGTTCCGTCCGGTTTTAAAAATAAACGACGATCGGGACCACGCCTGCCGGTTATTGAGGCGGAAGAAGGGTCAATCTTCTTCAAAGTCCGCTTCAGGCTTGCGTTGATGCGGTTTCTTCCTGCTTTTATCCTGCCCGCCGTTCTTCGGCTCAAGCGTTCTATCTTTTTTGTTGCGGCATTCCGGGCATCGTTTGGGATTGCTGAATCCCCTGGCAAGCGTACGCTCCTGTTCTTTGACGGTAAAAGTAAAGGAACGGCCGCACTGAATACAGGAAATAATGAGGTCTTTCATTTTGCTGGGTCTGGTTGAGGGATGCTGTTTTTGTAAATTTATAATTCTTTTCTAAAAATTATCTTATGATCGCCGGCTTTAAAAAAATCATTCAATGTGCAGACGGGACGGTAGCCGTGTTTTTCGTAAAAGGATCTGGCCGGAGCATAGGCGGGCGTCGAAGATGTATCCACATAAATGTGCTTTCCGTTACTGCGCCGGACGGCTGCTTCCATATATTCAAGCAGCCTGCTGCCGACCCCTTTTTTTGAAAACTGCCGGTCCACCGCAATCCAGTACAGGTCATAGCAGAAGGCCGTCATCGGGATGGGGCCGAAACAGATGTAGCCGGCAAACACCTCAGCGGGATAGACCGCCGAGTAGATCAGGTAGTCCCGGTTGGCCGGTTTGTTCAGAACTTCATCGACGAGTTCCATTGCCACTTCGACTTCGCTGGCGTTGAAAGTGTCTCCCTGGCAAAGGATGGTGTGAATATTACTTCTGTCCTGCAGGATCAGCGGCCGTATCACCATTGCTGGCGGTCCTTTGCTTCATGAAATTTATAAAACGTTCCACCATCCGGACGTACGTTAAGCCGGACTTTTCAGCCGCCGCGGCAAACCCGGCATCCGGGCTCAGGCAGGGATTGGCATTGACTTCAAGAATATAGATATTTTTCTGATCATCCATGCGGACATCGACACGACCATAGTCCCGCAGCATCAGCACCCGGAAGCAGACATGGGCGGCCATCTCCAATTTTCGTAGCAGGGTGGCGGAAAGGTCACCGGGAAATTTTCGAACCGAGTGCTGGTACTCAAAGGAGGATGGGTCCCATTTGGCCCTGTAGTCCAGGATGGGGTAGGTGCCTTTCGGATAATCCACGAATTCGATTTCCGCTACGGGAAGCGGTCTGGCGGACGGATGGCCCATAAGGGAAATATTAAATTCCCGGCCGGCGATATATTCCTCGATCAGCAGGGTTCCGAAGCGGCGCGACAAATCTACGGTTCTTTTTTTGAGGGATTTTTCATCGGCGACGATGGACTCCTGGGTGATGCCGACGCTGGCATCTTCAAACCGCGGTTTGATAATGACCGGGAATTTTAATTCAGCCGCATGAAGTGAATCCGCATGGTTGTAAACGACATGCTTGGGCGTTGAAATTCCGGTGGCCCGCAGCACCCGCTGGGTCAGGAGCTTATCGGTCGTCAGCATCAGGGCCGTGGAAGGAGACCCCGTGAATGGGATGCCGAGCAGTTCAAAAACCGCCGCCGGGTGCCCGCACAGGTGTGCATCCTCATCCACCGTTTCACACAGGTTGAAAATCATTTCAACACGATGCGCTCTGACCTGCTCAACAAACGCGGCCAGATCGCGTGAAAAAGGGATTCGCACCGACGGGTAGTTCAAGCGGCCAAGGGCTTCTTCAATAGCTTCAACCTGGGTCAGGACATCTTGCGAGGACTCGGAAAAAAGGGCGCCGGCGGATGCCGGCAGGTTATATACGATGCCGATCATGTTTTCAGACATAAACCGTAACCTGCGTTTGTTCTCCCTTCAGGTGTTCGGAAAATAGCGTTTAACGGCGGATGAAATGATGGCGCCGATCAGCTCCGGATAGGTCATTCCCGCCTTCCGGGCAAGGATGCAAAGGTCGGAGTTCCGGGGATGAAGCCCCGCCAGGGGATTGACTTCCAGGAAATTGGGGATTCCTTTTTCATCCACGCGCAAATCGATCCTGCCGCCGTCCAGGCAGCCGAGACCCCGCCAGGCATCCAAAGCGACCTGCCCGGCTTTTTCCGCCTGGGCATCCGTTGTCAGATGATAATCCACCAGTTTTTGGAAGTGCTCCTTGTTATGGTAGGAATAGACTTCCGCTTCCGCATGTTTATTGAGAACCACTTCCATAACCCCGATGGCGACCGCTTCGGTTCCGCTGCCCAGGATGCCGACCGTAAATTCTCTTCCCGGCAGAAAGGCTTCAACCAGGACAGGTTGTTTAAAGGTTTCCAGCAGGCGGTTGCAGACCTCGGTCAACTCGGCTTTATCGGATATTTTCGATCTGGCCGTGATGCCCTTGCCGGTCCCTTCAGCGACGGGCTTGGCGAACAGCGGAAACCGGAGCCCCTGCCCGTTGACGCCGGAACCCTTGTCCCATACAAAAAAATCGGGGGTGGGAATCCCCAGATCGCGTACCACCCGTTTGGTCATCCCCTTATGCAGGGTCAGCGAAAGCACCATCGGGTCGGAAAACGTATAAGGAATTCCATAAGCATCCAGCAGTGCCGGAATCAGGGCTTCGCGTCCGAAGCCCTTGAGACCTTCGGCAATATTGAACACCATTTCCCAGCGATCCCCCGCACCCAGGCGGGTCAACAGCGAATGCAGATTGCCGATCCGGTCGGTTTGATGCCCCAGGGCCTGCAGCGCATCCTCGATGGCGCTGATGGTTTCGGGCTTGTCAAACTCGGCGGTCTCCTCTTCACTGAATCCCAGCGCCAGGTAATCCTCCCGCAGATCGTACGTCATGCCGATCTTCATGTCACCCATCCCCTTTTCGTGAAAAATTCAGGAGGTTTCTCATGCGGGCTGCGGCTGACCGGCCGGATTCCGAGCGGCGTCCGGGTAGCGGCAAATACGGCCCTGGTAGTTCTGCAGCAGCAGATCGTTACCCTCCCGGCCGACCACATATTCCGGAAGCAACGGAATTTTACCGGCCCCGCCGGGTCCGTCAATGACGTAGGTGGGGACCGCATAACCGCTGGTATGCCCCCTTAAGCCCCGGATGATTTCAAGCCCCTTTGTTACCGGGGTTCTGAAGTGGGCTGAACCGATGATGGGATCGCATTGATACAGGTAATAAGGTTTGACCCGGTTTTTAAGCAACCCGTGATAAAGCTGCTTCATTGTTTCCACCCGGTCGTTAACACCTGCCAGCAGAACCGTTTGACTTCCCAGGGGGATACCCGCGTCAGCCAAGCGCTGGCAGGCCGACTGGGTTTCCGGCGTCAGTTCATCGGGATGGGTAAAATGAATGCTCATCCATAAGGGATGATAGCGTTTAAGCATCCGGACCAGACCGTTGGTTATCCGCTGGGGAAGTACGACCGGCGCTTTGGTTCCAATGCGGATAATTTCAACGTGGGGAATGCGACGCAGGCGGGAAAGGAGCCATTCCAGCCGGTCGTCCGAAAGCGTCAAGGGGTCGCCGCCGGAAAGCAGCACATCCCGCACCGAAGGCGTTGCCGCGATATAATCCAGACCTGCCTGCCAGCGGGAGGGATTAAAGCGCTGGTTAAGGCGCTTGCCGACCATACGGGATCTGGTGCAATAGCGACAATAAGTGGAGCAGTAGTCCGTAACCAAAAAAAGAACCCGGTCCGGATACCGATGAACCAGTCCGTGTACGGGGGAATCATTTTCTTCCCCCAGCGGATCTTCGGATTCTTCCGGGGCGTGCAGATACTCTTTTTTTACCGGGATGACGCTGCGGCGCAGGCCTTGGCCGGGGTTGTCTTTTTCCAGCAGGCTCAAGTAATAGGGGGTGATGGCAACCGGAAAGATGGCATCACGATGAAAACCGGCCTGGCGTTCTTCCTCGGAAAGAGAAAGAAACCGTTCAAGTTCATTTAAACTTGTTATCCGGTGGCGAAGCTGCCAGTGCCAGTTGTTCCACTCCGTATCCGTGACGGTCTTAAAAAATTGTCTTCGAAATTCCAGAGTTTTTTCACTGGACTTGGCGGCGCCAAGACTGTTGGAATTTAAATCCCAAACAACTTTTAATTTTGTTTCTGTTGAATAACCTGGTGAGACATCGTCTGATTGAAGCGTTATGACGCCTGAACCAGGCAATGTACTCGGAGGTTCCTTTTCATCGTTGAGCAACATTTCTTTTGCCATTGGTGTTACGCCTCCCTGTAATGATAAGCGAGCGCTTTAAAACGCTCAGATTTAATTAAAACCGGGTCCTCTTTCGGCCGGTCCGTTCGTCATGTCCCTGCCTGACGGAGTATTCAACAATATTTACATAATAATTTAAATGACTTTCATCTTTTCGGGGGTGTTTTTACCTCCGACGCAGCTTAAAAATCAATCGACAATTAATGAGCAATATCCATGCCAATCATAACATTCTGATATTATTTGGTTATTATATTTAAAACGTTGTGCGGATCGGAATCCACAGTTCCTGTTTTGCGACGAAATAACCGTCAGAAACAGCGGAGATGAACGTAAAGGCGGAACTGGTGTATAATTAGACAAAAAATCATTTATGATAAAAAGCGGAAATGAAAATTCCGATTTTTAAGTCCATCGGAACTCATGGTTCTAAAATCAGCCGTGTTCGGATAAAACCGTACCTAACAAATTGATCCCATTGGGGGTTATAGCATCCCTGGGATCAAAAAATATGACGGCGACCCCTTCTATCCGGATCGTCCGGCACAGGTGCGGTCGAGTAATAAAACCGCAACAGAGAGCTAAAAAATGATCTCCCCGGTCTGACGGGTGCTGTATCCGCCCAGGGCTTCAACCCGCTGTTTGAATGCAGGGGAATGGATGGTTTCGAGCAAAATTCGGATATTTTCGGCCTCAATAAACATTTGCGGTATGACCAGATCGTAGCGTTCGGTGACGACGGGGATAAAATCCAGCCCAAGCGCCTTGGCGGCGGCGAAAATCCCGAGCCCGACATCCACACTGCCGCTGAGAACGGCGACGGCTACGGACATATGGGTAAACTCATCGGTTTCATATCCGTTTATTTCAGCGGGGTTAAGGCCAAGCTCCTTTAGGCGGTAATCAAGTAAAATCCGGGTGCCGGAGCCAGGCTGCCGGTTGATAAACACAACGTCGTTCCGCACCAGGTCCTCTATCCCTTTAATTTTTTTCGGATTTCCCGGTGCGACGATCAGCCCCTGATCGCGAAATACGAGCTGGACCAGCCGGACGCCGCCGGGGGGACTGTCCCCTGAGAGGTACTTCCGTACATATGAAATATTGTAAGTGCCGTTTTCAGTATCCAGCAAATGAGAACCGGCCACATGGCAAACCCCTTTTTTTATGGCCATCAGACCGCCTAAACTTCCCACATGACTGGATGAAAAAGTCAAATGGCTATGGGCGGCCTTGATTTGATCGGCCAGCACGTCGAGGGTCATATCATGACTGCCCACCGCTACAATGGTATTTTTAACAGATGAAAGCGGGCGCAGCAGCTCGGCCGGTACCGGTTCAAATTCTTTCAACCCTTCAACATTATTGGGTATCCGGATGATGCCGTCCGCCTCGGTAATTGAAGTGATGCAGCCCGCTCCCCGGGGCAGGGGGGTTGCGACGATTTTACCGCCGACAGCGCCCAGCTTTACCCGCAAAAATTCCTCTACTCCCAGTTTTGATGCTATTTTTTTGGTCGGTTCCACCATGATGGTGGGTCGCTCCCGGTCCGGCTGTCCCAGCAGCCGGCGGATGATCGGGTCGACGAACTGTTCAAAGGCGACAATCGCCGAAACCGGATAGCCGGGGATGCCGATGACCGGTTTAGAGCGGACATCGCCGATAATGACGGGTTTGCCCGGCATGATGGTTACCCCGTGCACCAGCACGGCGCCCAGGCTGGAGACGACCTCTTTGGCATAATCTTCCGAGCCGGCGGAAGATCCGCCGACAATCAGGATTATATGAAAATCAGCCTCAATCGCGGCGGCAACGGCTTGTCTGATGTTTTCGAGATCATCGGCGAGGATGTCGTGGCGGGTATAACGGCCGCCGGCCGCTTCCGTCAGCGCTCCCATGACGTAAGCATTGGTTTCCAGGATCTGGCCGGGTCGCAGTGCTTCCACGGCGGTATGATGCCAGTCGGCCAGTTCCGTTCCCGTGGGGATGATAAAAACCCTGGGGCGCTCCTTAACCGCAATCGAAAAGATCCCGCCGGAAAGCAAGGCCCCCACGCAATAGGGCGTGACGACGTGGTTGCGGGGAAACAGAAGTTCGGTCGCCACAATGTCTTCGCCCATTTTGCGGACGTTCTGCCAGGGAAAGGCCGCTGCTTCGATTTCGATCTGTTGCGGGTCCAGCGCATGAACCTGTTCGATCATGATCACGGCATCCGTGTTTTCAGGCAGGACATGACCGGTATTGACATAAAAAGCGTCAAGCCCGATTGTCAGTCGCCGGGGTCTGCCTTCACTGGCCCCGAAAGTTGCTGCGGCTTTGACGGCGATGCCGTCCATGGCGGCTGAATGAAAACCGGGGGAAGAGAGCCGGGCGGTTACCGGTTCGGACAGGACCCGGCCAACGGCATCCGGCACTGAAACCGGTTCGCTGGCAAGTACCGAAGACAGATGGAAATGATTTAAAGCGATTTCCCGGGCTTCAGCCAGGGTTTTCATTTTAAGATATACATTGCGGCGAGATTTCATCTCTTCTCTCCAAGTGTCTGTCGTCTGTCGTTAATTGTCAGTTGCTAAAGAATTTTCGGCTACATGCAGTCTTTGAGAGGCTTTTGCCTGTTTCAGAGATATTGATTTGAAACGAAGATAGTTTTCTTGCCTTTCAACATACAACGGACAACGAACAACGGACCTTATCTGACTATGCTAACATACCAAAATCATGGCATCTGTTCTTGACGCTCCGAACCCGCAGGATTTAAAGCGGCAGGACGTCGACTTCCGAGCCATCATCCAGTCCTTCCGTATTGATTCCGACCCGGATCAGGCCGTCGGCTTTTACCATCGTGTTGATCAGCCCGGACTTTCCCAGAATGGGATCCGCCCACAGGATATCCTCCCTGTAGGTCAATTTTACGCGGATAAAATCAACACGTCCCTGGGCGGACGAAACGTTGCGGCTGAGACGGGCGCGGAGGAGGGGCCGCAGCCGTTTTTCGTCTGCAAGGCCGCCGATATGCTCAATAAACGGCCGCACGATAACGCTGAAAACAACCATGGCGGACACCACGTGGCCCGGTAAACCCCACAGCGCTTTGGGTCCGGACCGGGCCAGTATCGTCGGTTTCCCGGGGCTGATGGAAATGCCGTGTACCAGAATCCGGGGCTCCGGCAGTGCCGAAAGCACATCGAGACTATAATCCCGGACGCCCACGGAGCTGCCCCCTGAAATCAGGACCATGTCCGTCCGGTCAAGGGCCTGTGCGCAGGCGCCATAGAGATCGTCGGCATTATCACTGACGATGCCGAAAGGGACCGGCACGGCGCCGACATCCTGCACCTGGCAGGCAAGAGTATACGTATTGATATCTCGAATTTGTCCCCATGCGGGTTTTTGATCCGCCGGAACGATTTCATCTCCGGTGGATATGATCGCAACGCGCGGTTTTTTAAAAACCGCGATCGATTTTCGGCCGAAAGCCGCCAGCAAACCCACTTCCTGTGCCCTGAGTTTCCGGCCGCGGGTCAGAATTTTATCATCTTTTTTAAAGTCTTCAGCGATTGCGACAACATGCTGACCGGGGGCGACGCTGCGATACGCTTCGATTGTCCGGTCGTCAATGGCATTCACATATTCAATCATGATAATGCTGTCGGCGCCGGCCGGCAGCATTCCGCCGGTTGAAATCCGGGCGGCTTCACCGGGACCGATGGCAAAAGATGGAGTTTCCCCCATGGCAATGGAGCCCAATACGGACAGATAGGCCGGGTTGCCTTCGGTTGCGCCGTAGGTTGAGGAGGCTTTTACCGCATAGCCGTCCATGGTGGAGCGGGTAAAATCAGGCAGGTCGACGTCGGAAAATACATCAACGGCCAACACCCGGCCGTTGGCGTCCATCAGGGTGATATCTTCGGTTTCAACCGGCCGGAATTCAGAGCGATAGTCCAGAACCTTTTCCAAGTCGGTTACTTTGAAAAAATCTTTCATTATTTTTCATCATCATCAAAATCTTCATACTCATCGTCCAGAACTTTAATCGGAGAATCGATTTTTTTCAGCGGAGGCTTGTCATCGAAATCTTCTTCAAAATCATCTTCCAGCAAATCATCGATTTCGTCTGCGTCTTCATCGACTTCTTCCACAATCTTGCGCTTGACGCGCTGTTTGATGATGAAATCGACATCGTCCAGGACAACTTCGCTGGACGGACTGGGTTCAGGGCCGTACATCGTCAAAACAGCCTCGGCAATTTTATTTGCAAACAAACCGGATGGATATAAATTCGGGGTACGCAGTGCGGCGATGAGGGCCTCTTTGCCTTTGGTTATGGCTGCCGTAATTTTTTCTTCTGAATACGTTTCCTGGCAAAGAAAAGATAAATCTTCTTTGTCCAGTTCGGAAAACTCCTTAATGGTTATCTGTTTCTGTTCGGGATTTCTTTCGATTACATATTTATGCTTCATGATAAATCTCCAATGAAAACAAAAATGATTGCCACCGGTAAATGCCGGTGCACTTTTATGGTTAAATTTTTCTTGGGAAACCATAAAATCGGCATCCTGTCAACAATCAAAATCTTTTTTTGGTAATTATCCTATTTCTTTTCTTGCGGGGTTTCAGCCGAAAGCGTGAGCCTTTGAGACGGTATAAAAATATTGACCGGATAATTTTAAGATGTTAAGGATCACCCTTAATCTTTGGAGGGATGGCCGAGTGGTTTAAGGCGGCGGTCTTGAAAACCGTTGAGTGTCAAAGCTCCGTGGGTTCGAATCCTACTCCCTCCGCCAGAAAATTCATACAGGCTGAATGTATTGTGATTTATCTAAATCCCGGAGAGATGGCCGAGTAGGCTGAAGGCGCTCGCCTGCTAAGCGAGTGTGGGGGGAAACCTCCACCATGGGTTCGAATCCCATTCTCTCCGCCATATCAATAAGTTACAGACCGGATCAGGATTCACTCCAATCCGGTCTGTAACAAAAATGGTACGATTGGTGGTACAATACCGATTAAATATGCGATGAGATTTGCATAGGAAAGAGCTGTTGACAAATATTAAAATTCAAATATGATCCCGCTCCATTCGCCTCCCACACAACCCCCTTCCGGTCCAGGACTGGCCGCGAACTGGTGACAGATAAAAAAGGATGAAAAAAGTAGAAGTTTCGGTGAAATAAGGCGCGCCGCACTTCGATACAGCTATGATGGATGTTCCGGATGACACTGGGCAGTCGAGTTCCCCTGCCAAAGGCGTCCGTGATAATATCAACGCAAAAAGTGGCCCCATCAGGGAAACTGCCGCCCCCATTGAGGATATGCCCGCAATCCGGAGCAAATCCTCTTTTTTTTAGGGTAAACAAATGAGCTCCGGGCGCCCGGTTGGATCGTGCGATCCGCAGCTCGAAACTGGAGTTATAGAACCATGACGATGAAAAACCGGACCATCCCTATTCTTATCATTTTGCTGCTGCTGCATGTCGGGTGGTGGAGCCTCCTGAATCATTCCGAGGATCCCGACCCGGCATGGAAAAACCGGCTCAAGGCGTTGTCATTCAGCCCCTATCGATCCGGACAGAGCCCTCTGGACAATGTTTTCCCCACCCACGAGGAAATCCGGGACGATATGCGACTTCTGAAAGGCCATGCAAAGGGAGTCCGGACGTACTCTTCCCTGGATGGAATGGAAATCGTTCCGGGAATCGCCGCTGCATTGGACATGCATGTCACCGCAGGTGCGTGGATCGACCACCGCCTGGAGAGAAATGAACGGGAAGTCTTTAAACTGATCGACAGCTCCAACCGGTACCGCTCAATTAAAAGGGTGATCGTGGGCAATGAAGCAATCTTGCGGGGCGATCTCCGTGTGAACGAACTTGTTCGGTACATCGAAAAAGTCAGAGACCGGGTGGCCGTGCCGGTCAGCACCGCCGAGCCATGGCACGTCTGGATCAATCATCCCGAACTGGCCGAACATGTCGACTTCATTTCGATCCACGTGCTGCCTTACTGGGAAAGAATTTCAGTGGAAAAAGCCGTTCCCTGGGTCATCGAAAGATACGAACAGGTGCGCAGAGCCTTTCCGGATAAACCCATTTTCATTGCGGAGGTCGGGTGGCCGAGTGCCGGTGAACGGCGAGGGAGCGCCAAACCCGGCCGCGACCACGCCGAACGCTTCTTCCGGAGGTTTTTGCACGAAGTTGATCGATTGAACCTCGACTATAATGTCGTGGAAGCATTCGATCAGCCTTGGAAAAAACCGCTGGAAGGAATTGTCGGGAGCCATTGGGGGCTTTTCGATGTTGACCGGAAGTCTAAGTACGTCCTGGAAAAGCCGTTCAAAGCTTCAACCACATGGATATGGATGTGTCTTGTCAGTCTGTTCGGTCTGTTGCCGGCCGTCGCCTATTTGAGAACTTATCGCGATCATGCCGACAACGCCCGGCTGTTATTCACTGTCATCATTCAAGGCTCGGCATCCGTATTCGTCTGGTTTGCCGGGTTACCGTTCCAGAACGATTTCCTGGTCGCCGAATTGCTGGTTTGGGCATTGATGCTGCCGCTTCAAGCCGGACTCCTTCTTGTGGTCCTTGCCTATGGTTTTGAAATGTCTGAAATGCTGTGGAACGAACATCCGAAACGCAGTTTCAGCACCCTGAAGGACAAAAACGGCACGGACATGCCGAAGGTGTCCATTCATGTGCCGATCTGTAGAGAGCCGCCGGCAATGGTGATCGAAACGCTCAACGGATTGGCTGATCTCGACTATCCGAATCTGGAGATTCTGGTCATTGATAATAATACCCCGGAGCGTCATCTCTGGGATCCGATTGAATCCCACTGCCGGCGGCTCGGAGCGCGATTCCGTTTTTTCCATATCGAGAAGCTTTCCGGTTACAAAGCCGGGGCACTCAATTTGGCACTGCGCCAAACGGATAAAGACGCCGAGATTGTTGCCGTTGTCGATAGCGATTATAAAGTCCGACCGGACTGGTTGAAGTCGCTCGCCCCTTATTTTTCACAACCAGCGACAGGAATTGTACAAGCCCCTCAAGACCATCGTTTCTGGAAGGGGAACCGGTTTAAAACGATTTGCAACTGGGAATACCATGGATTCTTCGAAATTGGAATGGTTCATCGAAATGAACGAAACGCCATTATTCAGCATGGAACCATGACCCTGATCCGGAAGACCGCACTTCAGGCGGCGGGGGGATGGTCGGAATGGTGCATCTGCGAGGATGCCGAACTCGGGCTTCGCCTGCTCGGTGATGGCTGGGATGCCGTATACGTCAAGGAGAGCTTTGGGAAAGGCCTGATTCCGGATTCCTTTGCTGCATATAAACGGCAGCGGTTTCGCTGGGCATACGGCGCCGTCCAGATTCTGAAGCGCCATTGGAAATCACTCTTACCATGGAGCCGGGATACGCGTCTGACCCTTGCCCAGAAATATCATTTTGCCGCCGGCTGGCTCCCCTGGCTCGGCGACGGCATCAACGATCTCGTCTCCTGGGCCTGGATTGTATGGATTTCCGGAATGTTGATCATGCCAAAACACTTTGGCCCACCGATTTCCATCCTGGTTTATCCCGTATTCTGGATGTTCGCATTCAAGTGGATCCACTTCCTCTCCCTTTATCGGGTGCGGGTGAGGTGCTCGTTTGTCGAGCAGATGGGCGCCGCCTTGGCTGGAATGGCTTTGACCCATACCGTCGCCCGGGCGGTAATCCTGGGTATTTTTACTTCTCGGATGCCGTTCTTGCGCACACCCAAATGCAAAAATCGACCGGCTTGGCTCCAGGCGATCGCGATGGCCCAGGAGGAAGCGCTGATGGCGATATTGCTCTGGCTTCTGGCAGCCAATCTCTGGATTTTCTATGGTTCCAAAGATCCGGAGTCTGGAATTTGGATAGCGGCTGTCCTGGTACAATCGCTTCCTTATCTGTCGGCTGTGAGCCAATCGGTCCTGAGCGTTGTACCTGAAGAAAAGGGAAAACTGCGGACCGACATTCCGGAGGCTGCGACAGTCCGGTGAAATCCCATGCGCGAAATGGATTCAGAGAGCATCTGCATTTATTGCCGGGGGTGCGTCTGTCCGGTTCAGTATCGACTGTTAAGCGGGCGCCCCCCTCCTTCTTACATCCGATAACCCGTGCGGAGCGCCTTCCGGTTTCGACCGGTATTCCCCCCATAAAATTTGCGCTGGGGCTGCCGATGCTGCCGGGGGCTGTCCTCACGAATGGATGCCGGTACGGTGTAGTCAAAGGTCGACAAGGTCCGCTGTTCGATATCCGAACCGATGATTCGATTGATGGCCCGAACCATATCCCGGTCCTCCCCGGTAATCAGCGTGAACGCTTCTCCGCTGCGGGTCGCCCGGCCGGTCCGGCCGATGCGGTGAATGTAGGCTTCCGGCGTCGAAGGGATGTCGTAGTTGATGACATGCGAAACCCGGGTGACGTCAATGCCGCGCGCGGCAATATCGGTGGCCACCAGAATCTGAAAAGTGCCGTCCCGGAAGCCGTCCAATGCAGCCTGGCGTTTTCCCTGGGAAAGATTGCCCTGCAGCGAAGCCGAGCGATAGCCGGCGACTGCCAGCTTTTTCTCCAGGCTCTTGGCACGGTGTTTGGTTCGGGTAAAGATCAGAACCGACCCCGTAGGTGTATTACCCAACAGATTTAACAAGAGCGCTGTTTTCAAATGCTGTGCGACCGGATAGAGCGCATGGCTGACGGTATCTGCCGGCGCGACCGTTCCGATCTGGACGGTGGCCGGATTTCGCAGGATATCTCCGGCCAGAGATCGGATTTCAACGGGCATGGTAGCCCCGAAAAGGAGGGTCTGGCGCTGTTTTGGAAGATGCGTCAAAATTCTTCGAATATCCGGGAGAAACCCCATGTCGAACATCTGGTCGGCTTCATCGATTACCAGCACCTCCAGCCGGGACAGGTCGACGCTGTGGCGGCCGATATGGTCCAGGAGTCTGCCGGGGCAAGCGACAATGATATCGACACGCTTGAGCTTCTGAATCTGCGGGCCGATCGCCACGCCGCCGTAAACCGCTGTACTTTTCAGGCGGGTCTTGCATCCCAGGGTTTCGATGGTCTGGTGAATCTGTTCGGCCAGTTCGCGGGTGGGGGCCATGATCAGGGCGCGGACGCCGCCGGTGCGGCCGATCATCAGCCGGTTCAGGATCGGCAGGACGAAAGCGGCGGTTTTGCCGGTGCCGGTCTGGGCCAGCCCCATCACATCGCAATGTTTCAGGATCGGCGGAATGGCCTGGGCCTGAATCGGGGTCGGAGCGTCGTAACCTGCTTCTAAAATGCCGGCCGCAACCGCCGGGTGAAAATCGAATGTTTCAAACTTCAAGTAATACCTTCTTTCCGTGTTCTCATAAAAAAAGCCCCGGAGTTATTCCGGGGCTTACGTAATGTTTTAATCAACAACCAGGAACACCATTAATTTGGGCCGACTCTACCGGTTGCCGGATCTTCTGTCAAGTTAAATTATGAAAACAGCATTTTTTTGATTGCCGCCTGATTTCTGGCTGATCTTCCCCGGGGAGGTGCGTCTTAGAAAACACAGCGGGAAAAGCGCTGGTTGACTACCCGTCTTGCTTCTGATATCTGGACAAAAATTATCACAATAGCTGAAAAACTCCCCTTTATGGGGGGGCCTTATGGCTGAATACTATATTCCATGAATTTTCTACTCAAACTATCCGGTCTGATCGACCGCCTGAGTGAAAATGTCGGCCGGCTCATCATGTGGCTGATCCTGCTGGCGGTGCTCCTCAGCGCCGGCAACGCCATCATGCGCAAGGCCTTTAAGATGGGCTCCAATGCGTTCATAGACATGCAGTGGTACCTGTTCTCGGGTGTGTTCCTGCTCGGCGCCGGATACGCTTTCCTGAGGAACGTCCATGTGCGCATCGATTTTATTTCCAGCCGCTTATCGGCGCGAACGCGTTCATGGATCGACATGGTCGGCATCCTTGTTTTCCTGGGGCCCCTGTGCTGGCTCCTGATCCAGTTATCCTGGCCGCTGTTCGTTAAGGCCTGGCAAAGCGGTGAGATGTCGCAAAATGCGGGCGGGCTCATCCGCTGGCCCGTTTACCTGCTTTTACCGGCCGGCATGGCCCTGTTGCTGCTGCAAAGCGCCTCCGAAATGATCAAGCGCATCGCCTTCCTGCGCGGTCTGATTTCGGATCCGCTTGCTCATGACCAGGCGAAAAACGACTCTCCGGCGGCGATGCTCTCCGACAAACCGTCGTCGGAGGATATCTAAATGGAATTCATTTCCCACCATTTCGTTCCCCTGCTGTTTGCTGGCCTGCTGCTGTTTCTCCTCACCGGCTTTCCGGTTGCCTTCAGCCTGGCGGCCACCGGCCTGACGTTCGGCCTCATCGGCATGGAAGCCGGTCTGTTTCCCCCGACGCTGTTTCAGGCCCTGCCGCTCAGGATCTTCGGCATCATGCAGAACGAAACGCTGCTGGCTGTTCCGTTTTTTACGTTCATGGGGATTACGCTCGAACGCAGCGGCATGGCCGAGGATCTTTTGGAAACCGTCGGCCAGGTGTTCGGGCAGTTGCGCGGCGGGCTTGCCCTGGCGACGATCTTTGTGGGCGCGCTGCTGGCTGCGACTACCGGCGTGATGGCGGCGGCGGTAATATCGATGGGGCTGATCTCCCTGCCGATCATGCTGCGTTGCGGCTACAACCGGAGCATTGCCACCGGTGTCATCACCGCTTCCGGCACACTGGCCCAGGCCATCCCGCCTTCGCTGGTGCTGATCGTCATGGCCGACCAACTCGGCCGCTCCGTCGGCGATATGTATGCCGGCGCCATCGTGCCCGGTTTGATGCTGGTCGGCCTGTATGCCCTGTTCATTGTTGTCTTGGCTATCTTCCGGCCGAGCTGGGTGCCCGCCCTGCCGCAGGATGCCCTGATCTACCGGGAGGTCGGCGGCGCCAGCGGACGCAAGTCACTTCTGGCGATCATGGGAATCGCGACGGCGGCCGCCCTGGCCTGGTCATTTTTGCATGAGGACATCATCAATCCGCTCGTGGGTCGTGAAGGCCAGGCGCCGATGGACGAGGTCCTGATCCTGTCCATGACCGCAGCAGCCTTCTTCGCACTGTCGATCGCGCTTGCCAACCGATGGCTGGGCCTCAGGCTGCTGTCGCAACTTTCCGAGCGAGTCGTCTTTGTATTGCTTCCCCCCCTGGTGCTGATCTTTCTCGTTTTAGGAACCATCTTTCTCGGCATCTCCACGCCGACGGAGGGCGGGGCGATGGGCGCCCTGGGCGCTTTGATCATGGCCGTGGTACGCCGCCGGCTCGATTTCAGCCTACTCAAACAGGCGCTGGACAACACTGCAAAACTGTCGTGCTTTGTCATGTTCATCCTGATCGGGGCAACCGTGTTCAGCTTCACCTTCAATGCCGCCGACGGCCATTTGTGGGTGGAGCACCTCTTCAACAAGCTGCCGGGCGGCCAGCTGGGCTTCCTGATTGCTGTCAACCTCCTGGTTTTCGTTCTTGGCTGTTTCATCGACTTTTTCGAGATTGCCTTCATCGTCGTTCCGCTTCTGGTGGTAGTGGCCGAAAAGATGGGCATCAACCTGATCTGGTTCGGCGTGATGATTGCCATGAACCTGCAGAGTTCATTTCTGACGCCGCCCTTCGGCTTCGCCTTGTTCTACCTCAGGAGCGTGGCGCCCAGGACCGATTACATCGATCGGGTTACAAACGCCCGCATCAAGGCTGTTGCGACGGCGCAGATCTACAAGGGATCGATCATCTTCATCGTTCTGCAGCTCATGATGCTGGCCGCGGTGATTACTTTTCCCACCCTCGTTACCGGCCGGCTCGACAAGGCGCCGGCAGTGAGTCTTGAAAATATTCATCTTGAAGCTGAGACCGGGGGCTACGGGACCAGGGACGACGAGGATCCGTTGAAGGCGTTCATGCTGCAGCCGCCGGAGGATCAACCCCCTCAGGCGGGCGGCGGCACGGCCAAAGAGGAAGACCCTATGGAAGCGGTCAGAAGGGCAATCGAAGCGGAAACTGAGAAAAAATAGGCCGGACCGGAGCCTCCTTGCGGAGCCCGGACAGCGCCATAAAAAAATCCCCGCGCAGCTTATGCTGCGCGGGGATTTTTTTATGGGGGGAAGTGTTTAGAACTTCTGCGCCTGCATGAAGTCGTCGAAACCGGTTTCGGCGAAACGGAACCACATGATCTGATCGGCGCGGAATTTGATGTAATCCTCGTAAATCTTTTTCCAGCGGGGGTTCTTCGCGGACAGTTCCGCATAAAGCGCGTTGGCTTCCTTGAACGCGGCGTCCATGACGTCCTTGGGGAAGCGATGCAGCTTGGCGCCGGCGGCCACGAGCTGCTTCAGGGCGATCGGGTTTTTGGCGTCATAAGTGGTCTGCATCATAATGTGGGCATAACCCGCCGCCGCCTCGATCATGGCCTTGTACTCGGCCGACAGCGCCTCATAGGATTTGATGTTGATATAGAGATCGGTCTGAGCGCTTCCCTCCCACCATCCGGGATAGTAATAGTTGGGCGCCACTTTGTAAAAACCGAGCTTGTAATCGTCGTAGGGACCCACAAATTCGACGGCGTCGATGGTGCCTTTCTCCAGCGCCTGGTAGATCTCGCCGGCGGGAATGCTCTGGGTTACGACGCCGAGCCGCTCCTGCACCTTTCCGGCGATTCCTGCGGTGCGCATCTTGAGACCCTTCATGTCGGCCATGGACTTGATTTCCTTGCGGTACCAGCCGCCCATCTGGGCGTTGGTGTTGCCCAGCGGGAAGTTGATGATGTTGTACTCTCGCAAAAATTCGCGCATCAGCTTCAGGCCGTTTCCTTCGAACATCCAGGCCGTCATCTGGCGCGAGTTGAGGCCGAAGGGGATGGCCGTTCCAATGGCAAAGGTGTCGTCCTTGCCGAAGAAATAATAGGGAGCCGTGTGGCAGCATTCGACGGTGCCGTTCTGCACCCCGTCAAGCACGCCGAAAGCGGGGATCAGTTCTCCGGCCGGGTGCACAGTGATCGTGAACTTGCCGCCGGACATGGCGCCCATCAGCTTGGCAAAGATTTCCGCTGGCCCCATGAGCGCATCGAGCGACTTGGGGAAGCTGGAGGCAAGGCGCCAGCGAAGCGTTTCCTGGGCATGAATAGCCGGCGTTAAACCGCTTACACCGGTGGCGAGTCCCACTCCGGCGGCCAAACCGGCCCCGGCCTTCTTCAAAAACGAACGTCTTGGAATGAAAATCTCTTTTGGATTTTTCTTCATGTTCAGCTCTCCATTGTGAGAATATGAATGTTCTTTATGCCTTTTACGGTTTGACCGCCGCTTTTCAAGCATGCGAAGATCGCAGGAAGTTACATTTTATGTCGCCATAAAGTCAAATGAATAGTTGTTTCAAGGATAAGGACCCTTCAGCAGCCGGGTATCCTGTCTTAAAACCCCAGTTCCTCGTTGATCAGGACGACTTTGATTCTCCCCTTTGGAAATGATTTTTCGGTGATGGTCCAGGTGTTGCAGATGCGGTCCGGGCTTTTGCAGTCATCACAATAGCCGGTTTTGACGCAGGGCGTTTTTTTGTCAAGACGTGCGGCATTGACCGGCGCGGCATAGTTTTTGATGCGGTACATGGCCTCTTCGATATCGTCCACGATTTTATTGCGGCCCACCAGGACGATTACGTTTTTTGGGCCGAAGGTCAGGCCGCCCACACGGTTCCCCTGCATGTCCAGATTGACCAGCATGCCGGTTTCGGTTACGGCGTTGGTACCCATGACAAACAGGTCGACTGTCAGTGACTGGCGGCGGCGGCTGACGCCTTCTTCCGGCGGCACCTTCCTGTCATAGGTGTCGATGACGGTGAGATCGGTTCTGCTTTTCAGGGACTCATAAACCCCTGTGGCCATCACCGTCATGGATCCGCCATATGAGACCGTTTTAACGTTCAGTTTCGGGATGATGTCTTCCAGAACGATTTGGCCGGCCGCCTGTCGATTTTCAGCCAGAAACACTTCGAAATTGTTGCCTTCCAGTTCGGTTTTAAGGTCGTTTAACCGGAGCTGCCAGTAATGCTGTATCGGTTGATCCATGGATTGCCTCCTCTTTTGAATGTTTCACATGATATAGATAAAGAGCGGGAGACTGTCAAGCAGAGACGGATTTAAGTTGCGCTTGACATAATTTGATTTGCGACTTAATTTCGTTTCGAATTTCCGTATGAATATGCGTTTAAGAATTTTACAGGAAACCAGGATGCCACCTATTATTTCGATTGTGGGAAAATCCGAGTCGGGCAAAACCACCCTGATGGAAAAACTGATTCCGGAATTAAAAAGGCGGGGATATCGCATCGGCGTCATCAAGCACGCCTTTCATGAATTCGCGTTCGACAAACCCGGCAAAGACAGCTGGCGCCATAAAGCTGCGGGGGCGGAAACCGTCCTGGTGGCAGCCCCCGGTTCGATTATCATGGTTAAAGACGGGCAGGGGGAAACCCTGGATGAGCTGGGAGAGTATTTCCGGGACATGGACCTCGTTCTGACCGAGGGGTTTAAACATGAAAACAAACCCCAGATAGAGGTTTTTCGCAGGGAACGGCATCAGCAGCCGCTTTCAAACGGTAATCCCCGGCTGGTCGCCCTTGTGACCGATGCCGGGATCGATAGGGATGTGCCGACGTTCGGGCTGGAAGATATTGTTCCCCTGGCCGACCTGATTGAAGACAAATTCTTATGAAACCGGAAGATTTTCAGAAGCTCTTAAAATGGTTTAAGATTTACGTTTCCGGGTATTTCACTGAAAATTCCGGCGACAATTATGCCTACCGGCTGAAAGCACACCACACCTATCGCGTTTGCGGCAATATCGCCCTCCTTTCCGGAAAACTGGATCTGTCTCCCGAAGATGTCCTCTTGGCGAAAACCATGGCCCTCTTTCATGACCTTGGAAGGTTCAGGCAATACCGGGAGTATGGGACATTCAACGACCGGATTTCACAAAATCATGCCGCCCTGAGTGTTGCCGAACTGGCCGACAACGATGTGTTGTCGATCTGCCGGCAATCGGAAGCCGGACTGATCACCCGCGCCATTGCGCACCACAATGCAGCGGCTTTGACCGAGAACCGGGATGAACGGACGTTGTTTTTCATGCGCTTATTGCGGGATGCCGACAAACTGGATATCTGGAAAGTCTTTTGCGATTATTACCGCCGCCGCCATGAGCAGCCGGACATTTCCCCCAACCAGACGATCGAACTGGGCCTTCCCGACCTGCCGGCATGCTCGCCGGCGGTAGTGGCGGCCCTTGGTGAAGGGCGTTATGCCCGGATCGAAGATTTAAAAACGTTAAATGATTTCAAGCTGCTGCAGATCAGCTGGGTGTATGATCTGAATTTCCAACCGTCTTTTCAGGTTCTCCGCAAGCGCGGCTACCTTGAACAAATTGCAGCGGAGGTGCCGCAGACAACTGAAATCGGAAGGGGCGTTGGAAAAAGCCTGGCTTATGTGCTGGTTTGCGCGTCGAATCCAGACTGCACCCCGCCGGCATCAAAGTGACCTTTCGGCTCCATCGGCAATAATCCGGATCCTGCAACCTTTTCTCCCAACTTGTTGGAAGAAGACTCTGTTTCATAAATTTGTGCCGCCGGTTTGTAACCAATCGGATATTTTTGACTCTATATTTCCACATGTAACAACCCAAATTGAAATGATCCCGACAATAAAACGATCTGCTAAAATTAAAAGGGAGGATATGTGGTTTCGAAAATATCGCGAAGAGCATTTATAAAGGGCGGGCTGGTGGCTGCCGGTACGGTTGCCGCCGGTGCCATACCTGCGGGGGCGGCAAGACTGGATGAGAGCCGGCAGCTGGCCACCCTCCTTGACATCAGCAAATGCATCGGCTGCGGGGCCTGCGTGGAAGCCTGCCGCGAGGTCAACGCTGAAAAAAAACCGAACCCCCAAAAACCGTTTCCGGCGATGCTGCCCCGCCGGGTGAAAGCGGAAGACTGGTCCGACAAAAAAGATGTCGACGATCGCCTGACACCTTACAACTGGTTGTTTATCCAGAGCGCCGACGTCAAAATCGGCGGCGCGGAAAAAACCCTGACCATACCCCGGCGCTGTATGCACTGCACCAATCCGCCCTGTGTCAAGCTGTGCCCATGGGGGGCCGCCCGGCAGCTTGAGAATGGAATCTCCCGGATTGATTCCGATATCTGCCTGGGTGGCTCCAAGTGCAAGGAGGTCTGCCCCTGGAGCATTCCCCAACGCCAGACCGGTACGGGGCTTTATCTTGATTTGCTGCCGTCACTGGCCGGCAACGGCGTGATGTACAAATGCGACCGATGCGCCGACCGGGTTGCGGCCGGCGGGATTCCCGCCTGTATCGAAGCCTGCCCGGAAGGAGCCCAGACCATCGGGCCGCGCCCTGAAATCATAAAAAAAGCCCATCAACTGGCCAAAGAAACCGGCGGCTATATTTACGGTGAAACCGAGAACGGCGGCACCAACACGATCTATGTTTCTCCGGTTTCCTTTGAAACGTTAAACCGGCAGATTGAAAAAGGAAGCGGCCGGCCCCATTTAGGGTCCGTTGCTGCCGCCATGGATCAGGCCGACAAACTGGTTACAGCCATGTTGATCGCCCCCTTTGCAGGAATTGCGGCTGCCGCCGGGAGATATTACAAATTGTTTAAATCAAAAAAAGAGGAGGCTGTCTCCAATGAATAAAGACACGCTCAAGCGGATGCCTTCAAAAAATCCGTTAAAATATGTCTATCCGGCCCTCATCCTGCTCCTGACGCTTTCCGGAGTCGCTCAGATGCCGATTTTTAAACGTTATTACATTGCTGATATCCCCGGGTTGGGCTGGCTGGCTGAATTTTATGTGACCCATTCCCTCCATTACCTGGGCGCGGTGCTGCTCATCGGATCGGCGGCCTACGTCCTGACGGACTTCCTGCTGTCCCGGCGAAAAACCCTGCAATTAACACCGACCGGGTGGATGCAATCTATCCTGTTGGGCGGTATTCTGCTGTCCGGCGCTTTTCTGGTCCTGCGAAATTTGGCGGGGTTCTGGTTTCCGCCGGGGATGATCATTGTTATGAACCTCAGCCACCTGGCAGGCGTGATGCTGTTTCTGATGACGGCATTATACGGCCTCCTGTTTAAAAAAAGCTGGACAATTGCGGTGCCTGAACATATGAAAAAAGGATAAACCAATGAAAGAAATTCTATTTATTATACTTTTTATCGGCGCCTGGTACCTGTTGCAGGCTTATATTCTGCCGAAACTGGGTGTTTCCACCTGAATGCGGGATGCTTGTCAGGTGACAAGAGAAAAAGATGACGACGAACAAGCCGAGGCCAGGAAAAATAAGGGATGATGATGCCGAGCTGATAGAAGCCATCAACGCCGGCCGGAAGAATCTGTTCCTTGATCTGGTGAAACGTTACCAGCACCGGCTTTATAACTTCGGCTTGCGGATGTGCCGGGACAAAAGTGATGCCGAAGACCTGGTTCAGGAAACTTTTTTTAATGTATTCAGATATTTAAAAAAATTCCGGTACGAAACCAAATTCAAGAACTGGGTATACCGGATCGCCGGCAGCATCTGCATCAAAAAACGCCGGAAATCCAAATTCGCACCGGAAAGGGAATTGTCCCTGGAAGAGTTTATCCCCAAGGAAGGCGAACCGGCCCGGACCGAACTGCCGGATTGGGCGGCTGTGCCCATCGACAAACTGCTGAACGATGAATTGTCGGAAACCATTCAAGCCGCTATCCGCTCCATTCCAGAAAAATACAGACTGGTAATCGTATTAAGGGATATGGAGGGCTTTTCAACGGAAGAAACCGCGCAGATTTTAAAAATCAGTCCGGCCAATGTCAAGGTCAGGCTCCATCGGGCGCGTCTTTTTTTAAAAAAAGAACTGCAAGAGTATTTTGAAAATGAACAGCCACACTCATGATATGAAAGCCTGTCTGGCAATGTTTGCAAAGCTGTCCGACTATATCGACAATGAACTGGACGACCTGACATGCCGGGACATTGAACGTCACGCCCGGGAATGCATCCGCTGCCAGACGTGCCTGGAGACTCTTAAGCGAACCATCGACCTGTGCCGGAATGCGGGCGATAAACCCGTGCCGGAAACGTTTTCCCTAAAGTTAAAAGAGTTTATTCAGAACCTGTCTTAAAGCTGCCGTCAGAAATCTATTCTTCTCCGCCTTTCACGTGAACCCGAATCCCCGAAGCCTTGAACCCCGACTGGATTTGCATTTTACTTTGACAAAAATCCACTCAAATGATTAAAAATAATTCTTTATATGCATGCAGGAGAAGGATTGAATGGAATTTTTTCTATGTGTGTTGGGAATGGTAATGATTCTCGAAGGATTTCCGTATTTTGCCTTTCCCGAAAAAATGAAGATCTGGGTTCGGAAAGTACTCGAGATGCCCGAGGCGATCTTGCGCAAATTCGGGTTTATTCTGATGCTGACCGGGCTCGGGCTGGTCTATATGGGCAGGATGTGACGGGATGTTTTCTCTCGATGACTATGGATATGAGCTTCCGGCTGAACGGATCGCCCAGCGGCCGGCAGCACGGCGGGATCAATCACGGCTGCTGGTGCTGGACCGGCGCCGGGGCGCCCTGTCGCACCGCCTTTTTCCGGATCTGGACGACCTGCTGGTCTCTTCCGATGTGCTGGTCATAAACAACACCGAGGTGATTCCCGGGCGGCTTTACGGCCGCAAAGATACCGGCGGCCGTGTCGAAGTCCTGATCCTCGATTATGCCGGCAGGCGTTCGCCCGAAAACAGGGCGGATGAGTTTGAATGCGACTGCCTGGTAAAATCATCCAAACCTGCCCGGGTGGGAGCGGTTCTCTATTTTGAGCGGGGGTTGGAAGCGGAAGTATTAAGGGTAGCAAACGATATCCACACATTGAAATTCAGATCGCCGGAGAATTTTGAGGAGATTCTTTACGGAATCGGAAGGGTTCCGCTGCCCCCCTATATCAAGCGGGATGAAAATCCGGAGTCAACCCGGGATGACCGTGCGACCTACCAGACCGTATATGCTTCCCGGCGCGGCGCCATTGCAGCACCGACGGCGGGGTTTCATTTTTCAACCCCCTTTTTGGAAAAGATAAAAGCCAAAGGTGTAAAGATCATTGAAATTACGCTGCATATCGGCTACGGAACATTTCTGCCGGTCCGGGTGGACGACATCCGCCGGCATCGCATGCATGCCGAGCGCTATTCCGTTTCAAAGGCCGCGGCCGCAGTCATCAACCAGGCCAAGGCGGCGGGGAACCGAATTATCGCAGTCGGGACGACCTGTGTGCGGACGCTGGAGTTCCTGACCGGCAGAAACGGAATTCTGACAGCCGCCGAGGGGGTCTGCGATCTTTTTATCTATCCCGGGTACGAATTCAGGATTGTGGATGCCATGCTGACCAATTTTCATTTGCCCAAATCAACCCTCCTGATGCTGGTTGCGGCGTTTGCCGGGAGGGAAAACATTCTAAACGCGTACCGGGAAGCCGTCGCTGAAAAGTACAGATTTTACAGCTACGGGGATGCGATGTTTATCTCTTAATGGAGGGTTCAGAGGCCAGGGTTTGAGTGAAAGGGATAAAGACAACCAATTGAATTATTTTAAAATCGTAGCACGGTCGGCAGGGTCTTGCGCCAGGGCCGGGGTACTGCGGACGGCTCATGGCGACATCGAAACGCCGGTGTTCATGCCGGTGGGTACGTTGGGAACGGTTAAATCCCTGACTCCGGAAGAACTGCTGGAAGCGGGGGCCCGAATCATCCTGGGGAACACTTACCACCTTTACCTGCGACCGGGGTGTGAGGTGATCGGACGGTTTTCAGGGCTGCATCGCTTTATGAACTGGAAGCGAGCCATTCTGACCGACAGCGGCGGATTTCAGGTTTTTTCGCTGGCCAAAATTTCCAAAACCTCTGAGGCCGGTGTTACGTTTCAGTCGCATATCGACGGCTCAGCCCATCTGCTGACGCCGGAAAAATCGATTGAAATTCAGTTAGGCCTGGGTTCCGATATCATCATGTGTCTGGATCAGTGTATTTCATATCCGGCTGAAAGGAAGGCCGTCCGGGAAGCCCTCGACCTGACCACGCGCTGGGCGGCGCGGTGCCGGGAATTTTGGGACCGGCACAGCCGGGGAGGGGACCTCCTCTTTGGAATTATACAGGGCGGGATGTTCAGCGACCTGCGCAGCGAATCTGCTGCCGGTCTGGTTGAAATCGGCTTTAACGGTTATGCCATCGGCGGCTTGAGCGTCGGCGAACCCAAGGATGTCATGCTGGACACGGCGGCGGAGACGCTGCCGCATCTGCCGGAGGAAAAACCGAAATATATCATGGGGGTGGGGACGCCGGCGGACCTGGTCAACCTCGTTGACCTGGGAGCGGATATGTTTGACTGCGTGATGCCTACCCGCAATGCCAGAAACGGGCAGTTGTTTACGGGGCGCGGCGCCGTCAATATCAGCAATGCCTGCTTCCGGGAGGATACCGGGCCGGTTGATTCCGGCTGCCGCTGCTATACCTGCCGGAACTATTCAAGGGCGTATCTGCGGCATCTCTACCTTGCAAAGGAGCTTCTGGCCTATCGGTTAAATACGATTCATAATGTCAATTTTTATTTAGACCTGATGAAGCGGATGCGGGCGGCCATCCTTGCGGGAAAATTTGGAACTTTTAAAAAGGATTTTTTCAGTAATCAAATTTAAACCACCCGTTGCCGTAAGACCTCAATCTGTGTTATTCAGGGAGCGGGATAAACCCGGTCGGATAAAAAGGATTAGCCATGCAAGCAAGGGTTCAGGCGGCATTAAATAAAATTCGTCCGATGCTTCAGGCTGACGGCGGCGACGTAGAGCTGGTGGCAGTCAATGCCGGCACGGTAACGCTTCGTTTAAAGGGAGCCTGTTCCGGTTGCCCGATGTCGCAGATGACCCTGAAAAACGGAATTGAAAGAATGCTCAAAGAGCAGATACCGGAACTTAAAGCGGTCGAATCAGTCAGTTAAAGTGGAGGAAGGCATATGACCATTGCAAAGAATATCGAGGCGGTCTTGGCGAAATCATCTTGGATCCGCAAGATGTTTGAAGAGGGGACGCGTCTCAAGGCGCTGCACGGCGCCGACCGGGTATATGATTTCAGCCTGGGCAACCCGAACCTCGATCCCCCGGATCCATTTCAGCGGGCCCTGAAAGAGGCCGTGAATGATTCCGCACCCGGGAGTCACGGCTATATGCCCAACAGCGGCTATCCCCATGTCTGCGAGGCGGTCGCGGCCTATCTTTCGCGGGAACAGAGCATCCGGATAACGGGCAGGGAAGTGATCATGACCTGCGGGGCGGCCGGGGCCCTCAATGTCATCCTGAAAACCATTCTCGACCCGGGCGATGAGGTCATTACGCCGGCCCCTTACTTTGTCGAATATAATTTCTATGCGTCCAACCACAACGGGGTCCTGAAAACGGTTCCGACCCGGCCGGATTTTACCCTGAACTGCGATGCCGTCCGCGCAGCGATTACCCCGAAAACCAAGGCCGTTCTGATTAATTCGCCCAACAATCCCACCGGCCAGGTCTATTCACAGGAGAGCCTGGCGGAACTGGGCGCCCTGCTAAAGGAGCGGTCGCAGAAGTCGGGCCGGACCCTGTACCTGATTTCGGATGAGCCCTACCGGAAAATAGTCTATGACAGGGTGGCGGTGCCGAGCATATTCGCCTGCTATCCGGACAGCATTATGGCCACTTCGTACTCCAAAGACATCTCCGTTCCCGGGGAGCGGATCGGATTTATTGCGGTTTCTCCGGATGCGTCTTCAAAGAACGATCTCATGTCCGGCATGGCGCTGGCTAACCGGATCCTGGGTTTTGTCAGCGCCCCGGCCCTGATGCAGCGGGCAATAGCCGCAGTTCAGGGGATCAGCGTGGACGTCTCCGCCTATGCCCGCAAACGCGATCTCCTCTGTGAAGGGCTCTGGGCATGCGGTTATGAGTTTGCGAAACCGGCCGGGGCGTTTTATCTGTTTCCGAAAACGCCGGACCCCGACGATGTCAAGTTTGTTAAAGCGCTTCAGGAGGAACTGATCCTGGCGGTTCCCGGCAGCGGTTTCGGCGGACCCGGTCATTTCAGGATTGCCTACTGCGTGGATGACGATACCATCCGCAATGCAATGCCCGGATTTAAGAAGGTGATGGAAAAATTTAAAAGCTAAAGGGTTCAGGGTTCAAGTGGAAGGATCCAGCCGTTATTCCTTGAATCCTGGACCCCTCGAATCCCCGAATCCTTTTTCTCAACGTGCCTTCCGCAGCAGCCGTTGCGGGTGGGTAGGTTAATGGGATGAAAAAACCAATCTATTTTGTTTAAGGAGCTGCCCGTGAAAATATTAAAGATCGACCATTTGGGGATTGCGGTTAAAAGCGTCGCCGACGGGGAAAAGTTCTGGACCGACGCCCTGGGCCTGGCCTGCGAAGGGTCCGAAACCATCGCGGAGCAGAAGGTGGCCACCGCTTTTTTCCCGGTGGGAGAAAGTGAGGTGGAACTCCTCGAACCCACTGCGGCGGACAGCCCGGTCGCCAGATTCCTGGAAAAAAAAGGCGAAGGGATTCACCATGTGGCCTTTCAGGTGGAAAATATCGAAGCGGCTTTAATCGAGTTAAAAGAAAAAGGGGTACGGCTGATCGATGAAACCCCGCGCTACGGTGCGGGCGGTGCAAAAATCGCATTCATCCACCCCGCGGCGACTCGCGGCATTCTGGTTGAGCTGTGCGAGCGCTGATTTGAGAAACAGCTAAATTGATACAAACAAAACAAATCCTCACTAATGAACTTGGCATAAGGAAAGAGAAGGAGCCGCCGATGGCAGAACACCCCCACAAGCAAAAGTGGTCCGAGCTTGCTAAGAAGGAGCTCAAGGGGCAGCCGGTTGAGACCCTCAACTGGATGACGCCGGAAGGGATCGAGGTCAAACCGCTCTACACGGCCGAAGATCTGGAGGGACTGGATTTTGTCAACACGCTCCCGGGGTTTTTACCTTACGTGCGCGGCGTCAAGGCCAGCATGTACGCGGGGAGGCCCTGGACCATCCGGCAGTATGCCGGTTTTTCCACGGCAAAGGAATCTAACGAGTTTTACCGCAAGAATCTGGCCGCCGGCCAGAAGGGTCTTTCGGTTGCCTTTGACCTTGCCACGCACCGGGGGTACGATTCCGACCATCCCCGGGTGATGGGGGACGTCGGCAAGGCCGGGGTAGCCATCGATACGGTTGAAGACATGAAGATCCTCTTTGACCGGATCCCGCTGGACGAGATGTCGGTTTCCATGACCATGAACGGCGCGGTCCTGCCGGTCCTGGCCGCTTTTATCGTAGCCGCCGAGGAACAGGGAGTCCCGCAACCCAGGCTGACCGGCACGATCCAGAACGATATCCTCAAGGAATACCTCACCCGCAACACCTATATTTATCCGCCGGAGCCGTCCATGCGGATCGTATCGGATATCATCGCCTACTGCTCGAAACGGATGCCGCGTTTCAATACGGTCAGCATCAGCGGGTATCACATGATGGAGGCGGGCGCCAATTCGGTTCTACAGCTGGCTTTTACCATGGCGGACGGACTGGAATACGTGCGTGCGGCGCTCAGCGCCGGTCTGGATATCGACGACTTTGCCCCGCGTCTTTCTTTTTTCTTCGGAATCGGGATGAACTTTTTCATGGACATCGCCATGCTGCGGGCCGCCCGGGTTCTGTGGGCGGAGCTGATGGGCCGTTTCAACCCAAAAAATCCCATCTCGAGCATGCTGCGAACCCACTGCCAGACATCGGGCTGGAGCCTGACCCTGCAGGATCCTTACAACAATATCGTCCGGACCACCCTGGAGTGTCTCTCGGCCGTTCTGGGAGGCACCCAGTCGCTGCATACCAATTCATTTGACGAGGCCGTGGGGCTTCCTACGGAAACTTCCGCCCGCATTGCCAGAAACACTCAGATCATCGTCCAGGAGGAAAGCAATATATGCCGGGTGGTCGATCCCCTGGGCGGGTCCTATTACGTTGAAAGTCTAACCCATGCAATTGTGGTGGAAGCCAGGAAAATTCTGCAGGAAGTCGAAAAGCTCGGCGGCATGGCCAAGGCGATTGAATCCGGAATGCCCAAAATGAAAATTGAAGAATCCGCCGCCCGGGCCCAGGCCAGAATCGATCAGGGCAAGGATATTATCGTGGGGGTAAACAAATATCGGGTGGCCGAAGAGATATTGACGGATGTTTTTGAAGTCCCGATTGCCGTTCGCGACGAACAGATCGCAAGATTAAAGGATACAAAGGCCGGACGGGACCCCCAGGGCCTGGCACAGGCCCTGGCCGCCGTTACAAACTGCGCCGCAGGCGGCGGCAACCTGCTGGAAGTCTGCATCCCGGCCATGCGGGCCAGGGCAACCGTCGGCGAGGTGTCGGAGGCGATGGAAAAAGTTTTCGGGCGCTATGTGGCCACTACCCAGTGCATCTCCGGGGTGTATGCGGCCGAGTTCGGTGACAGTGAAATTCTGGCGTCCCTGCGCAAGCGGACGGAAGCTTTCCACAATGAACACGGGCGGCGGCCGAGAATACTGGTGACCAAGATGGGGCAGGACGGACACGACCGCGGGATCAAGGTGATTGCCACCGCTTATGCCGACATGGGATTTGATGTGGATATCAGCCCGATGTTTCAGACGCCGGCGGAGGTCGCCCGCATGGCGGTTGAAAATGATGTTCACATCGTCGGGGTTTCGACTCTGGTGGCCGGTCACAAGGTGCTGATTCCGCATCTGCTGGAAGCGCTCAAAAAAGAGGGGGGTGAGGATATTCTGGTAGTGGTGGGCGGCATCATTCCCCTTGCGGATTATGAATTTTTATATGCCCGGGGCGTTGCCGGCATCTTCGGGCCGGGGACCGTCGTTACGGATTCGGCCAATCAGGTGCTGAAAGTGCTGGAGCAGAAAAGTAAAACGGCCCATGGAGACTGACCGCGCTCATGCCTACATCAACGGCGTTCGGGAATGCAACCGGCGCATGCTGGCAAAAACCATAACGCTGGTGGAAAGTTCGCTGCCGGCGCATCAGGAACTGGCGAGAGCGATCCTGGACCGGCTGTTCCCGTATACCGGAAAGGCTCAGCGGCTGGGGATAACCGGCGTTCCGGGGGTCGGCAAGAGCACCTTCATTGAAAATCTCGGCATGCTCCTTGTCCGCAAAGGGCTGCGCGTGGCGGTCCTGGCGGTCGACCCTAGCAGCACCCGGAGCGGCGGCAGCATCATGGCCGATAAAACGCGGATGGAAAAGCTGGTGCTGGAGGAAAAGGCCTTTATCCGACCGTCTCCTACCGAAGGGACCTTGGGCGGGGTTGCCCGCAAGACGCGCGAGACACTGCTCATCTGTGAGGCGGCCGGCTTTGATGTCGTGATCGTTGAAACCGTCGGGGTCGGCCAGTCGGAAACCCGGGTCGCCTCCATGGTGGACTTTTTCCTGGTCCTGATGCTGGCGGGCGCTGGGGATGAACTGCAGGGGATCAAAAAAGGTATTCTGGAACTGGCCGACGCCATTGTCATCAACAAGGCCGACGGCGATAACATTGAAAAGGCCCGGCTGGCCAAAAAAGCCTACGAAAACGCCCTCAGCCTGCTTACGCCGTCATCACCCTTTTGGTCTGCGCCGGTCCTGACCTGCAGTGCGCTGGAACAGACCGGAATCGACGCGGTCTGGGATACGGTTCAGGCCCACCGGGAAAAACTGACAGCTACGGGTGAATTAAACCAGAAACGCCGCAACCAGGCCGTCGACTGGATGTGGGGCCTGGTGGAAGAGGGGCTGAAAGTGCGTTTTTACGGCAACCGCGAGGTCCGTGCGCATGTGCCGAAGATTCAACAGGCCGTGGCGAGCGGGGCGATTACGCCGACCGCCGCCGCCAATGAGCTGCTTTTGTTACTGGACAAAAAAGGAATGCGCTAATGGGAATTATTGAAGATAAAATAAAAGAGTTGAAAGCGCGGGAGCAGAAAATCCTGGATATGGGGGGAACTGCCGCCGTCGCCAAGCAGCGTGAAAGCGGCAAGCTGACGGCGCGCGAGCGCTTAGACCTGCTGTTCGATGCCGGATCCTTTCGGGAAATCGATATGTTCGTAAAGCACCGCTGCACCAATTTTGAAATGGAAACGGTCGACATTCCTTCCGACGGGGTCGTGACCGGACACGGCCTGGTTTCAGGCCGGCCGGTTTTCGCGTTTTCGCAGGATTTTACCTCCCGGGCCGGCAGCCTGGGCGAAATGCATGCCCGGAAAATATGCAAGGTGATGGACCTGGCATTAAAGGCCGGGGTCCCTTTTGTGGGCATCAACGATTCCGGCGGGGCGCGCATCCAGGAAGGGGTGGACGCTCTTGCCGGCTACGGCCAGATATTTTTCCGCAATTCAGCGGCATCGGGGGTGATTCCGCAGATTTCGGCCATCATGGGTCCCACTGCCGGCGGCGCCGTTTATTCGCCGGCCATGACGGACTGGATTTTCATGGTCAAAAACAGCAGTTATATGTTCATCACCGGGCCGGAGGTCATTAAAGCCGTAACCGGAGAGGAGATATCCTTTGAAGAACTGGGGGGCGCCATGGCCCACAATAAAAAGAGCGGCGTGGCCCATTTTGCCTGTGAAAGCGATGCGGATGCCATCAGCCGGATCCGGGCGCTGCTGTCATACCTGCCGGCGAACAACATGGAAGATCCGCCCTTAGTGGATACGGGGGATGATCCGGCGCGGACGGATCCGGCTTTGGACAACTTGGTTCCGGACCGGGCCAACCGGCCTTACGATATGAAAAAGGTGATCCTTTCCCTTGTCGACAACGGTGAAATCTTTGAACCGCATGCCCTTTACGCCCAGAACATGATCGTCTGCTTTGCCAGGCTCAACGGCAGAACCGTCGGCATTATCGCCAACCAGCCGATGGTAAAGGCCGGTGTGCTGGATATCAATTCTTCGGACAAGGCTACCCGTTTTATCCGTTTCTGCGACGCCTTTAATGTCCCGATGCTGACCATTGCCGATGTACCCGGCTATATGCCCGGCAGCCTGCAGGAATGGGGCGGCATTATCCGTCACGGCGCCAAACTGCTCTGGTGTTATTCCGAAGCGACCGTGCCCAAGCTGCTCCTGGTTACCCGCAAGGCCTATGGGGGCGCCTACCTGGCCATGTGCTCCAGTTCCCTGGGCGCCGATATGGCTTTCGCCTGGCCCAGCGCAGAGATTGCGGTGATGGGCGCCGAAGGCGCCGCCAATATCATCCACCGCAAGGCCATTCAGGGCGCCGCGGATCCGGCCGAGGAAAGGAAAATTAAGATCAGGGAGTATGAAGTGCTTTTTTCAAACCCCTATCAGGCCGCTGCCAGAGGATATATCGATGCCGTCATTCTGCCGAGGGATACCCGGCCGCGGCTGATAGCCGCCCTTGAAGCCCTGGGCGCCAAGCGTGAAACCCGGCCGCCCAAGAAGCACGGAAATATTCCGGTATGACGGAGGTCCCATGGACGATGATAAAAAATTGGCCGCAGCCGTCGCTGCGGTGAACCGCTTCATGGAATTGGAAGCATCGAGGCGCGCGCACCCGTCCTTTCAGGAGCGGTCCGGCGATCCGGCCCTCCGGATGAATGTCTGGGGCGTCAGCGGCCGGCGGGACCAGATGCAGGTGCGAATGCTGATGCAGCTCAGAACTTGTTTTAGATAAGATATGGGTTGACGGGTTCACGGTTCACCGTTCACGGTTGAAGAAAAACGGCAGGTGAAGCTAAATAGCCAGCGTTAAAGGTCCGGTGCGGCGGGTGAAAGCGACCGGCATCTATCTTAGAACCGTGAACCATTGAACCGTGAACCGTGAACTGCGAACCTTTAACTCTCGTAATTGAACGTGAGGAAATATAACCATGAACCATCATGATCAGGTTCAAATGACCGCGATGAATTACGCCAATGACCGGCCCAAAGCGGAAAACCCGGTAAGGATAGAAGATCTGACCCTGCGGGACGGCTTCCAGTCCCTGTTTGCCACCCGGGGGCGCACGCAAGACATGATTCCCGTAGCTGAAATGATGGACGAAGTCGGTTTCTGGGCCATGGAAATATGGGGGGGCGCAACTTTTGACACCATGCACCGTTTTCTCAATGAAGATCCCTGGGAACGCTTGCGAATCCTCAAGCGCTATCTCCGCAAAACCCCGGTCTCGATGCTTTTAAGGGCGCAAAACCTGGTGGGGTATCGCAATTACCCCGATGACGTCGCCCGGGCGTTTATTGAAAGAACGGTTGCAAACGGCATGGATATCTTCAGAACCTTTGACGCGCTCAATGATTACCGCAATTTTGAAACCGTTGTGCCGCTGATCAAGTCAAGCGGCAAACATCTTCAGGGGTGCATCTGCTACAGCCTGACGGAGCCGCGCATGGGCGGCGAGGTGTATTCCCTCGATTATTACGTAAAGAAGGCCAAAGACCTGGTGAACATCGGCGCAGACAGCATCTGCATCAAGGACATGGCCGGCATGATCGCGCCTTATGATGCCTATGCCGTCGTCAAGGCCCTCAAGGCGGCGGTCTCCGTCCCGATTCACCTTCACAGTCATTTCACCTCTGGCATGTCCTCCATGGCCCAGTTAAAAGCCGTGGAAGCCGGCGTGGACATGTTGGATACATGCCTGTCGCCTTTTGCCTTTCGCACGTCGCACCCGGCCATAGAGCCGCTGGTGATGGCCCTGCTGGGAACCAATCGCGATACCGGTTTGGATATCCGCCAACTGGCGGCGATCAACGAAATCCTGGAGAAAGAGATTCTGCCCAAATACCGGCACCTGCTGGACGACACCAAGGTGTCCATTATCGATATCAACGTTCTGCTGCACCAAACCCCCGGCGGCATGCTCTCCAACCTGGTCAACCAGTTGAAGGAAATGAACGCGCTCGACAAGCTGGACCAGGTTTTTGCCGAGCTTCCCAAGGTCCGAAAGGACCTGGGCCAGATTCCCCTGGTGACGCCCACCAGCCAGATTGTGGGCATCCAGACGGTCAACAACGTTCTTTTCGACGATGCCGGCGAACGCTATAAAATGATAACGGCCCAGGTCAAAGACCTGTGCTACGGCTTGTATGGGAAAACGGCCGTACCCATCGATCCTGCGCTTCAAAAGAAAGCCTTAAAGGGGTATAAGGCCGGGGAAAACCCCATCACCTGCCGGCCGGGAGAGACCTTGGAACCGGAGCTGGAAAAAGCCAAAGAGGCCGTCAGGGACCTGACGGAGGACCCCGACGACGTGTTGATTTATGCCCTCTATCCGGTTACCGGCAAACGCTTTTTAAAGTGGAAATACGGCAAGGAAGCACCGCCGCCGGAAACAAAACCGATAACCCTGGAAGCGGTCAAGGCCGAAGAGGAACTGATTGCCAAGGCCAAAGCCGGCAAACTCGTCGAAAAAGCGCAGAAAGAGGTACCGCCCCCGGGAAAAAATCTGCGCTTGTTCAATGTTTATGTCGATGATGCCTATTACGCGGTCGGAGTCGAACCGGCCGACGGCATGAACGGACCGATGGGGGGCCGAAGTGTTGCGTCCGAACGGACCCGGGTGGAAGAGAAAGCGCCGCCCGACCGGTCGCCGGCCCCGGCACAGCCCCGGTCGGCAGAAAAGACGCAGGCGGTTAAACCCGGATCCAAACCGGGCCGGGAACCGTCCGGCGTCCCGCTGGAGGCTCCCATGCCGGGCATGATTGTCAGATTTGAAAAGGAGGCCGGCGATCATGTGACGGAGGGCGAGACCGTCGTGGTGCTGGAGGCCATGAAGATGGAAAACGCCCTGGGTGCGCCGGCGGCCGGCGCCGTCAAAAAGATTTATTTCAAGTCGGGCGATTCGGTTGCCAAGGGGGACGTGCTGTGTGTCATTGCCTAGCGCCGTGTCTCAAAAGTTCTGTTGCCAATAATGGCAACTTGAAATACTGGATTCATGCTCTCTTTTTCACCCGGGTCATAGAGACACGGAAACCCGAAATTCGGATTTAAAAATCTCACAATATGAATATGATCAATTGCCGAAATCAACCACAGAACTTATGAGACGGTGCATTAGGATATCAACATGCACGAAATGGGAATCGCCCTGCAGATCATTGAAATCGCAACGGCTTCGCTGCCGGCCGGAAGTAAAGATATCCAGGTTCATAAGGTTAACCTGAAAATCGGCAAGCTCGCCGCGGTGGTTCCCGCCAGCCTGCGTTTCTGCTTTGAAGTGGTCGCAAAGGATACGCCTTTTGCCGGTTCAATTCTCGACATCAAAGAAATTCCGGTGGTTGTGAAATGTCGCAGCTGCCACAGCGAATGGACCGTCAGCGGGCCGGATTTTACCTGTAAAGCGTGCCGGAACGGCGAGGTCGATATTCTGTCCGGCCGGGAGATCGAGATCATGTCGCTCGAAGTGGCAGGATGAACAGCCTTATACCGAAAACAGCTTCACAAGGTCGATTGATTGATTGTTCCGGAACAGAAAGACCTTTTAAAAATCTCCCCCAGCCTCTCTTTGACAAAGAGGGGTGTTCCTCCCTTTGGAAAAGGGAGTTAGGAGGGATTTTTAAGGCATTCCATAATGGAGTAGGTCTATTCAGCTGAGGATAAAAAAATGGAAATCAAAGTCGTTCGTAAAGTGCTGGATGTTAATGACACCCTGGCTGCGCTTAACCGGAAGATGTTTTCTGAAAAAAAAGTGTTTGTCCTGAACCTGATGAGTTCACCGGGCTCGGGCAAAACCACCACCCTGGAAAAAACGCTGACCCGCATCCGGCCGGATGTTAAATGCGCGGTCATTGTGGGCGATATCTGCACCTCCAACGACGCCGACCGGCTGGCAAAAACCGGGGCGCCGGTGGTCCAGATCAACACCGACGAGTTCGGCGGGGACTGTCACCTGGCGGCCCATGTGATCGGGAAAGCGGCCGAAGACCTCGACCTCGCTGCCGTTGACTGCCTGATCGTCGAAAACGTGGGGAACCTGGTCTGCCCGGCTGAATTTGATATCGGCGAGGATGCCCGGGCCGTAATCCTCAGCGTGACCGAAGGCGAAGACAAGCCGGTCAAGTACCCGCTGATGTTTCGGGTCTGCGACGTGGCTCTGCTGAACAAGATCGATCTGCTGCCGTATCTGGACTATGACCGCGACGCCGCCGTCGGCTATATCCGCAAAATCCATCCACAGATGCCGGTCTTTGAACTGTCCGCCAAAACCGAAGAAGGGTTCGACCCCTGGATCGACTGGCTGAAAGACAAGGTCCGCCGGAAATTGGCAGCCGACCGTTATTTCGGAAGTTGATAAATGGATAAAATATATGATCCAAGAATGCATTCTGCTGAACATATTCTGAACCAGACCATGGACAGGATGTTCGGTTGCGGACGTTGCTTTACTGCACATATTGAAAAGAAAAAATCAAAATGTGACTATCACTATCACAGGGATTTAAGCGGCGATGAAATTAAAGAAATTGAAAACCGTATCAATACCCTAATCGATGCCGATTTGCCGATAACTGAAGAGTATATCAGCAAAGAGAATGCATCAATTGATTATAACATAAAGCGTCTGCCGAGAAATGTCGATGATAACATCAGAATCATTAAAGTAGGCAATTATGATGCCTGCCCTTGTATTGGTCTGCATGTCAGTTCAACCAAAATGATCAGGACGTTTTGGATAACATCAACACGCTTTAAGGATGGGGTGTTAAGGATAATTTTTAGACTTAAAATGTCAACCGATAATGAAATGGCTTTGAAAGTCCCATAAATATCCAGCAGCGAATCCGCAGTCAGTTTTACCTTCTTTTTATAGGAAGGAATGTTTTTATCGGAATAATTTTCCTTATCACATGAACACCTGACGATACAACTTCCAATTCAGTTTTAGCGCCCGGCTGCCGGCTGCTTTTGGATAAAATCCTGCCAGAAGGGCGACATCTGCCGCAGGCGCGCGATGATGGGCGGCAGATTTTCAATGATATAGTCGATTTCCGCCTCCGTATTGTAAATGCTCAGGCTGAAGCGGATCGATCCGTGCGCGGCGGTGAAGGGAACCCCCATGGCCCTTAAGACATGCGACGGCTCCAGGGAGCCGGAGGTGCAGGCGGAACCGGAGGAGGCGCAAATTCCCAGCGCATCCATCATCAGCAGGATGGCTTCGCCCTCAATGTATTCAAAACCGAGACTGGTGGTATTCGGCAGGCGGCGATTCCTGTCGCCGTTGACGATCACTTGGGGGACCCGCTTTATAATTTCATTTTCCAGTTTGTCCCTCAGCCCCCTGACGCGGGTGTTTTCTTCTTCAATATGTCCGGCGGCCAGTTCACAGGCCTTTCCCAGGCCGATGATGGCCGGGACGTTTTCCGTTCCGCCCCGGCGGCCGATTTCCTGGTGACCGCCGATGAGGAAAGGTGAGAATTTGGTGCCCTTGCGCACATACAGGACCCCGATCCCTTTGGGGGCATGAATCTTATGGCCGGACAGAGAGAGGAGGTCGACCCCGGTCCGGCCGATGTTGATGGGGATTTTACCGGCAGCCTGCACGGCATCGGTATGAAAGAGGATGCTTCTTTCCCTGACGGCCTGTGAAATTTCCTCGATGGGAAAAATCACGCCGGATTCGTTGTTAGCCCACATGACGCTGACGACGGCCGTGTCTTCAGAGAGGTTTTTCATCAGATAATCCGTGTCCAGGCGACCGCTGCCGTCCACCGGCACCACGGTCAGGCGGCAACCGTTTTTGCCAAGGTGCTCGCACAGGTTTTTGATGGCGGGATGTTCAACGCGGGTGGTGATGATGTGGCGCTTTTCGGGATTCGAATCGATTGCGGCCCGGATGGCGGTACTGTCGCTTTCGGTTCCGCAGCTGGTAAAAACAATTTCCTCAGGAGCGGCGCCGATCAGACCGGCAACGGCGCTGCGGGCCGTTTTTATTTTTTTAGCCGCTTGGCCGCCGAAGCTGTGCATGCTGGAAGGGTTTCCGTAGTATTCGGAAAAGTAAGGGAGCATGGCTTCCAGCACCTCGGGGGCTACCCGGGTAGTGGCGTTGTTGTCCACATAAACCGTTTTCATCTTTCTATTCCTCCGTAACAACGATTTCCGGGGTTACGAGTTCTTTTAACTTTGATTCAACGTAATGTTTGAGGGTAACCTGGGAGGCCTTGCAGGTGGCGCAGGTTCCGCGGAGTTTCACAAAGACCCGGTTGCCGTCCACATCGAGCAGTTCGATATCGCCCCCGTCTTTTTTCAGGGCCGGCCGTATTTCCCGCTCCAGGGTTTCTTCGATCAGTTTGATTTTCTGAATGGTGGTTAACCGGGCCGGTTTTTGCGGTTCGGGGCGCACCTGCCCGCTTACGGAGTCAATGATTTTCCGGATATTATCGTGACAGTTGCCGCACCCGCCGCCGGCCTTAACATAGGCGGTGACATCATCGATGGTTTTCAGATTGTTTTCCCGCACCGCCCGTTCAATTTCAAGGTCCGTAACCCCAAAGCATTCACAGACGATCCGGCCTTCAGATTTTTTGGGTTTGTGGCCGCGATAGTCGGCGATGGCATGTTCCAGGGCGTCCCGCCCCATGACCGAACAGTGCATTTTTTCCCTGGGCAGGCCTCCCAGGTATGCGGCGATATCTTCATTGGTTATTTTGGCGGCCTCCTCCAAAGTGAGTCCTTTGATCATTTCGGTCAGGGCCGAAGAAGAGGCGATGGCGCTGGCGCAACCGAACGTCTGAAATTTGGCTTCGGAAATGCGCTTGTTTTCATCCAGTTTGAAATACAGCTTAAGTGCATCACCGCAGGCCAGGGATCCGATTTCACCGACACCGTCGGGATTTTCAATCTCGCCCACATTGCGCGGGTTTAGAAAGTGGTCCTTAACTTTATCGGTGTATTCCCACATGGCGACCTCCCCGGAAAAAAACATTTTTCGTATCAATCAGGCTTATCGTATTTTTTTTAAAAACAAACCTATCACTATTTTTCAAACACGGGTTTGTTTGCTGTCCGGGTATAAGCTAATCATTGTGGTCTAAAAGAAAACAATTCCATCCAATAAAATTATTCCGGATGGCCAGGGGTGGTCATCTCTGTCGGGTTTGCGGACACCTGCGTCGTTGATTACCTGTGACAACCGGGATTGCCTTCAGACATTCTTCCCATCTGCCGATCAGCGCTGCTGGAACCGCAGCAGTTTTTCTTTCAATTCGGGCGGAACCGGGACGGATCTGTTCAGGCTGTAGTCATAGCAGACCTGGATGGACTCGCCGGATGCAAACACAAGGGCATCGTCCTTGCGATCGGTCAGCCGGTAGGCAAATGTAAAGCTTTTGTTTTTTATGGCGCCGACGGTGATGTGCAGTTTTAAGCGGTCCGCCAGCCTGACCGGTTTCAGGTAATCGCAACTGATGCGTGCCAGGATAAAACCGAACCCAGTGGGACCGGAAAGCATGAAGTGTTTTTCAAAGAAGATTTTGCGACCCTCTTCAGTGTAAGTAAAAAAAACCGCATTGTTCACATGGCCAAGGGCATCCAGGTCTCGGAAGCGGACATCGATATTTGTCGAAAATGCAGGGGGCGGATTCATCGCAGACCTCAGTCATTAACAGGGATGGATTTTATGTGAAAATCCCCCCATCCTCCCTTTGCCAAAGGGAGGCCGCGGGCCGATTTTATGATTCGTTGTGTCCATCCCGGGCATGAGGGTTAGTAAAAATATATTGGACATCAGGTCCGGCATATGGCAAATTATATTTAAATCTGTATTAACACAGAAACGTCCGAATCTTAAAGCGCTTTCAACAACAACCCGTAACCGGGAGGAGGCAAACGCCATGAACGCCAGGAAAGCCATGTTTGCCGGGAGCTGGTATCCGGACAATGCGGCCGCTTGCGAGCGTGAAATAGCCGCATTCATTCAAAAGGCCGAGGGGTCGTCCATGGACGACAAAAAACGGGTAGGGGGCATTGTTCCCCATGCCGGCTGGTATTTTTCCGGAAATATCGCCTGCAATGTCATCCATCGCCTCAGCAGGGGACTGCCGCCGGATGTGGTCGTCGTTTTCGGCATGCACCTTCATCCCGGCTCCCCCCGCTATATGATGACGGAGGGGTCCTGGGAAACGCCTTTCGGCGAATTGCCGATTGCAGCCGAGTTGGCCCGGGAACTCAGCCGGCGTTTTGAATTCCAGATTGAAACCGCTGCGCATTTCAACCGGGACAACACCATTGAACTGCAACTCCCCTTTATCCGGTATTTTTTTGAAGACGCGGCCATTCTCCCCGTGGGCGTTCCACCGGCAATAGAATCCCTGGAAGTTGCCCGGGCGCTTGTCGAGATTGCCGCCGGTCTTGGCCTGGGGCTGAAAATTCTGGGTTCGACCGATTTGACCCACTATGGCCTGAACTATGGATTTTCACCCAAGGGGGTAGGCGCAACGGCGGTGGACTGGGTGCGGAATGAAAACGACCGGCGCATCATCGATGCCATGCTGGCCATGGATCCCGAGGGGGTCATCCGCGAAGCGTTGGCGAGTCAGAACGCCTGCTGCGCCGGGGCCGCGGCCGCGGCGATTGCCGCCGCAAAACAGCTGGGCGCTGAAACGGCCGAAACCGTCGCGTATGCCACCAGCTACGATAAAAGTCCCGGGGACAGCTTCGTGGGGTATGCCGGGGTGGTGTTTTAATTTCACTTGAACCCTGGACCCCGTGAACCCTTTAACCAGATGATCATTCTTATTTTTGTTTCTGTTCAATCCTGGCCCAGGTGTCGCGCAGGGCGACGGTCCGGTTGAATACCAGGCCATTGTCCGAAGCGTCCTCGAGGTCGACGCAAAAATACCCCAGGCGTTCAAACTGATAGCGGCTGCCCGGGGCCGCGCCCGCAAGGCCGGGCTCGATCCGGCAATCCGTCAGCACCTCAAGCGAGTTCGGATTCAGCGAGGATTTAAAATCCGGGCTTTCTTTTTTGTCGGCGGGGTTTTCGTTCAAAAAAAGACGGTCGTACAGGCGTACTTCGGCCGGGAGCGCATGCGCGGCCGAGACCCAGTGCAGGGTGGCCTTGACTTTGCGGCCGTCAGGGGCGTCGCCGCCCCTGGTGGCGGGGTCGTAGGTGCAGTGCAGCTCGACGATCCGGCCGGTTTTTTCGTCTTTGACCACCCGGGTGCAGGTAATAAAATAGGCATAGCGCAGCCGCACCTCCCGGCCGGGGGCCAACCGAAAGTATTTTTTGGGGGGATCTTCGCGAAAATCCTCCTGCTCGATATACAGAACACGGGAAAAGGGGAGCATGCGCATGCCCATGCCGGGGTCTTCCGGATTGTTGACTGCTTCGAGCATTTCCTCCCGGTCTTCGGGATAATTTTCAATAACGACTTTCAAAGGCTGCAGGACGGCCATGACCCGCGGCGCCCGCTTGTTCAAATCCTCGCGGACGCTGTGCTCCAGCAGGGCCATGTCCACTGTGCTGTCGCGCCGGGCGACCCCGATGCGTTCGCAGAAGTTGCGGATGGACTCAGGGGTGTAGCCGCGCCGGCGCAGACCGGAAATCGTCGGCATGCGGGGGTCATCCCAGCCGCCGACGTGCCCTTCTTCGGCCAGTTGCACCAGCTTGCGCTTGCTCAGGACGGTGTAGCTTAAGTTCAGCCGCGCGAATTCAATCTGCTGCGGGTGGCATTCGACTTTCAACTCATCCAGGACCCAGTCGTACAGGGGGCGGTTATTTTCAAACTCCAGGGTGCAGATGGAATGGGTGATCCCTTCGATGGAGTCCGAAAGGCAGTGGGTAAAATCATAGAGCGGGTAGATGCACCAGGTGCTGCCGGTGCGGTAGTGCGGCGTCCGGCGGATGCGATAAAGGGTCGGGTCCCGCATCAGCAGATTGGGCGAGGCCATGTCGATTTTTGCCCGCAATACATGGGCGCCGTCCTTAAACTCGCCGGCCCTCATGCGATCAAACAAATCCAGGTTTTCCGTCACGCTGCGGGTGCGATAGGGGCTATCCCGGCCTGGTTCGGTCAAGGTTCCGCGGTAGTCCCTGATTTCATCGGCGCTTAAACTGTCGACGTAGGCCTTGCCCGCCCGGATCAATTCGACGGCGTATTGATAGAGTTTTTCAAAATAGTCGGAGGCGAAAAAGAGGTTGTCGCCCCAGTCAAACCCCAGCCAGCGGACATCGGCCTGGATGGATGCGACATATTCCATGGACTCTTTGCTCGGATCGGTGTCGTCAAAGCGCAGGTGACACCGGCCGTTGTGTTCAGCCGCCAGTCCGAAGTTGAGGCAGATGGATTTGGCATGCCCGATATGCAGGTAGCCGTTGGGCTCCGGTGGAAAGCGGGTAATCACCCGGCCGTCGTTTTTATTGGCTTTGATATCTTCTGCGATAATGCTGCGGATAAAGTTGGGTGTCGGTGTTGATTCAGCCGGATTCATTTAATAATTCCTTCAAACATAATTAAGGGATAGCTTCAGCCTTCCGACCGGACAGTCGGAAGGCTGATTTCATTAATAATTACCAGAACCTTTTTATATATTAAATAGAAGTCTGGAGCAAGTGCCGGCAGCAGGTAAACACCTGCTCATTTTAATCGTAAATAAAAATGGCTGCAGTACTGTTTCTGCAGCCATTTTTATTTTGGCTGAGGGACTAGGATTCGAACCTAGGTTAACGGGGCCAGAACCCGTCGTCCTGCCGCTAGACGATCCCTCAAAATCAATTAAAGTTGATCGTTACATAAAAAAAAGAGATCGGGGTGTCAAGTTAAAAGAGCAAGGAGGTCATTGCAAAACTAAGGCTGCCCCTCTCCTGCTTCTGTTATTTCCTGATCGGCAATAAATTGGACGGCCTGTCTTAAACGGGAAATTACCCGCTCCCTGCCCAGCACTGCAATTATTTCGAAAATGCCGGGGCTGGCGGTTTTGCCGGTCAAAGCCACTCGGACAGGCTGGGCGATTTTGCCGAGCTTTAAGCCGGTTTGCTCCAATACGGACAGAAATGCGCCTTCAAGGGCCTTTTCGTCAAATTGCGCCAGCCGGGTTAACCGGTCTACCAGCAGATTCAATGGTTCCCGGGCGGAAATCGTTAGAAATTTCCGGGCGGCCTTTTCGTCATACGGGATATTTTCTTCAAAATAAAAAAGAGCACTTTCGGCCATGTCCAGAAGCGTCTTGCTCCTTTCACGCAGGGTGTTGATGACGTCCTCAATAAAGGCGTCTTCCGCAAGGTGATATCCCCTGGCTTTTAAAAACGGCTTCAGGGGTTGAACCAGTTCGGCTGGCGGGGTGGCCCTGATATGTTCGGCGTTGAGGGCTTGGAGTTTTTCAAGGTCGAACACGCCGGGGGAGCGGCCGATGTTTTCAAGGGTAAATTTTTCAATCAGCTCCTCGCGGGTGAAAAATTCCTGGTCGCCCCAGGACCATCCCAGGCGGACAAGGTAATTGATGAACGCATCCGGGAGATAACCCATATCCCGGTAGGCCGTCACCGACATGGCGCCATGGCGCTTGCTCAAGCGGCTGCGGTCGTTTCCCAGTACCATGGGGACATGGCCGAAGGTCGGCAGGGGGCTCCCCAGGGCGTTGTAAAGCTGAATCTGTTTGGGGGTGTTCATGACGTGGTCGTCGCCGCGAATAACGGTGTTGATACCCATTGTCAGATCGTCGACCACCACGCAAAAATTATAGGTCGGAGTCCCGTCGCTGCGGGCGATGATAAAATCGTCCAGCTCCGAGTTCTGGAATACGATGTTCCCCTTAATGACGTCCGAAAGTACGGTCGTACCGGCCAGCGGGGCCTTAAACCGTACAACGGCATCCGCCGATTTCGCGAGGGCTTTATTCCGGCAGGTGCCGTCATATTTGGGCTTGCCGCCGGCAGCCATCCCTTTTTGTCGCATGGCTTCGAGTTCCTGGGGAGAACAGGTACAGTAATAGGCCGCCCCTTTATCCAGAAGCTGCCGGATGTACTGCCGATAGACGTCAAGCCGCCTGGACTGGAAATAAGGGCCGTCATCCCAGTCGATCCGGAGCCATTCCAGACCTTCAAAAATGGCATCCACAGAGGCCTGGGTCGACCTTGCCGTGTCGGTATCCTCGATCCGGAGGACAAATTTACCCTTCATATGTCGGGCATAAAGCCAGTTAAAGAGGGCCGTACGGGCGCCGCCCACATGCAGAAACCCGGTGGGGCTGGGGGGGAAACGGGTGACGATGGGTTCCATTTTTTCCTGCCGTTATCTGTAATAGTTAGAATGTAGCTTTTTGTAACAGTCTTATATTATAGCATATAAAAATGCTTATGTTTTAAAATAAGCATTTAAATTAGTAATTCATACCGTCTTCCGCAAACGAATTCAATTGTAAAATTAGGTGCAGCGGCTGTGCTGACGACAACCATCCGTCCGCCGCAAAAGATCACAGGGTTCGGAGGCGACACGGTTGTTTCAAAAATATATTTGATTATCAGGCAGATATCAAGCTTTCAGTTAAATCCATGATAATTTTAGAAGCCTCCATAACATACTTGTCGGGCGCGTACAAGCGGGCAGAATAAAAATATATGAAAATTCTTGACATTCAAATTTATTTTGATTACTAAAGGGAGGCTTGAAAATTGATTAGTGATTATCGTTTAATATCAATTAATAACAATTATTTAGGAGATTACTCGTGGCAAATCCAAAACACAAAACGTCTAAGTCAAAACGCGATATGCGTCGCTCGCACGACAAGTTAACCCCACCGAATGTTTCCACCTGCCCGCAATGCGGCGAGACCAAACTGCCGCATCATGTCTGTCCGAATTGTGGGTCCTACAAGGGCCGAACCGTAATCGAGAGCAAAGACGAATAAGTTTGGAAGGAGTTATATCGATGTCTTCACCTCAGACAGAATCGGGCGCCCAATTAATGGGACTGGATCCGGATTCGAGAAAAATGGTTCTCGACACCGTCAAGGATCTGCGCAAACGACTTCTGACCAAAGAAAGAATTCTCGAATTTGATAAAAAAGACGTGTTTCCCGAAGCCGACATTCGCAAGATGCTGAATCCCGAAATCGGTCTTCAGCTCCTTTTTATTCCGGAAGCCTATGGCGGCATCGGCGGCGGCGCCAGAGACAGCTGCGCAGTCACCCGGGAAATGGGCCGGATCTGCCTGGGGGTGGCCACCGCTTTTTTTGCCATTCAACTGGGCGCAGACCCACTGCTGGTGGGTGCGACCGAGGAGCAAAAAAAGAAATGGCTGGGCAGGATTGCCGAGGGAAACTCCCTGGTTGCCTATGCCGTAACGGAACCGGATGCCGGCAGCAACCTGGCGGCGCTGACCACAACGGCGGACCCGGTCCGGGACGATTCAGGAAAGATTATCGGCTATAACGTTAACGGCAATAAGCAGTTCATTTCCACCGGCGGGTATGCCGACTTTATTACGCTACTGGCCAAAACCCCGGAGGGGCCTACTTTTTTCGTGGTTGAGAAAGGCACCAAGGGTTTCGTCCAGGGAAAGGGCGAGGAAAAGCACGGCATCCGGGCGTCCAACACGTCGCCGCTTTCATTCAGCGATGTTTTTGTGCCGGTTGAGAATCTGATCGGCGGGGTTCCCGGGGTCGGGTTAAAACAGGCCAACGAGGTGTTCGGATATACGCGCCTGATGGTGGCTGCGATGGGGCTGGGCGCCGGGGAATCGGCCCTGAGCATCGTCATTGCCTATGCCAGGGAACGCATTCAGTTCGGATCTCCCCTTTCGGAAAAGCAGGGGTATACCCACAAGCTGGTCGTGCCCAACGCCGTCCGGCTGGAAGCAGCAGCCGCCTATCTGGATGAAGTCGCGCTGCGGTTTGATTCGGGTGAACAGGATCTTCAGGTAGAAGGATCCATTGCCAAATTCTTTGCAACGGAAGCCGCCAACAAAACGGCCGATGATGCCATTCAGGCCCTCGGCGGCTATGGCTACATCGCCGAGTTTGAAGTCGAAAAAATCAAGCGGGACGTCAAAATCACCTGCATTTACGAAGGGACCAGCGAAATCCAGCAGAATATCATCAGTACGTTCCGCTGGAAGAAAACCCGTAAGACAAAGGGGGCGTACTACGGTTCCATCGCGGCTGAAATGGAAACAACAAACGAAACGGTCGCCGATGTAGGCTGCCGCTATTACGGATTGGCTGCTGTGGCATTGAACAGCGCCATTGAACTGGTTCACGACAACCGCCTGACCCGGGAGCAGTATGTCATGTTTCTGCTGGCCGATATGATGACCTGGGTGGAAGTCGGCGTCAGCCTGGCGCGCAAGGCCAAGCGGCTGGCCGAATCCAAAGCCAAAGAAGCGGAAAAGATTAAAACGATATCCAGGATCTTTGCTGCCGAGACGGCCCAGGTGGTTGCTCAGAATACCCTTAAAATCGTGAAGGGTACCGGCGCTTTTGATGAAAAAAAAGCCGCGGTGTTTATGAAAACGATTGCATATGACCAACTGATTTGCGGCTGTGAGAACGTTGTCCGAGACATGGACAAGGTCGCGGATATTTTGTTCGGGAGGTAAACATGCCGGAAGAGGCGAAACGGACGATTGTGGTAACAGGGGGGTCCCGCGGAATCGGACGCTCGATATGTATGGCAATGGCGCAACCGGGCAGACGGATCTATTTTAATTTTTATCCGGAAGATCCTGCTGCCGCTGATACCGAAAAACAGATTGCCGCGCTCGGAAGCGAAGTTAAAAGCGCCTGTGTTAATGTGGTTTCGGAAATGGAAGTTTCAGATTTTCTGGACGGCATTATCAAGGAAACCGGCCGGATCGATGTGCTGGTTAATAATGCCGGCATTACCCGCGACAGTCTTCTGGTCCGGATGAAGGAGGCCGACTGGGATGCGGTGCTGAATGTCAACCTGAAGGGCGCATTTCACTGCACCCGCATAGCAGCCAAACAGATGATGAAGCAACGTTCCGGCTGTATCATTAACATTGCGTCCATCGTCGGTGTAACCGGCAATCCCGGGCAGGCGAATTATGTGGTGTCCAAAGCCGGGATCATCGGCCTGACCAAGACGGCTGCAAAAGAGCTGGCGCCACGGGGAATTACGGTCAATGCGGTCGCCCCCGGGTTTATTGAAACCGACATGACGGACGCATTGCCGGAGAACATAAGGAATAGCATGCTTGGCCAGATTCCGCTGGGTCGGGCCGGCAAGCCGGAAGATGTGGCCGATATGGTTGCCTTTCTGGCGTCGGAACAGGCGGCCTATATCACGGGCCAGGTCATTCATGTAAGCGGCGGAATGTACATTTGACTTTTTACGAGATGGTCACATTTGATGGTCTCGTAAAAAGTCGAAAATACGCCTTTAGGGTCATTCCCGCGAAGGCGGGAATCCAGTGATTTCATATGGTTATGGATGCCTGTCTTCGCAGGCATGACGGTTTTTGGGACTTTTTACGAATGTGTTACAATTAAAAGGAGGAAAATTTCATGTCCGTAGAGGATAAAGTAAAAAAAATAATCGCAGAGAAGCTCAGTGTTGAATTGGAGGAAGTGGTTCCGGAAGCATCCTTTGTGGATGACCTGGGCGCCGATTCGCTGGATCTGGTGGAACTGATCATGTCCATGGAAGAAGAATTTGATATCGATATTTCCGATGAAGATGCCGAAAAATTGGTAACGGTCAAAGACGCCATTGATTACATTAATTCACATTAATGCGGCCGGCGTATACGATTGTACCTGAGAAAGCGTACCCCCGGCGAAAGCCGGACAGGCGGCCGGGGTTTCTTTGGTTTGGGGCGATTTTGTTTTTCAGCACTGAACCGTCGCAACAGTCGCAGCGATGGAGGAGGGTTTTTTGGATAGACGGGTAGTAATAACAGGTGTGGGGTTGGTGACCCCTTTGGGGATCGGCGTCGATGAAACCTGGACGGCCGTTTGCGCCGGCAAATCAGGCATCGGTGAAATCACCCGGTTTGATACGGCTCAGTATGAAACGAAAATTGCCGGCGAGATAAAAAAATTTAATCCGGAAGATTTTATGCCGAAAAAAGAAGCCAGGCGCATGCAGCCTTTCATTTCCTATGCCATTGCCGCGACGAGGATGGCCATAGAAGATTCCGGCCTCGTGATCGACAGCCGCAATGCGGACCAGGTCGGTGTGATTACCGGATGCGGGTTGGGCGGACTTTCCTGGCTTGAAGAGCACAGTATACTCATCCATGAAAAGGGGCCGAAAAAAGTCAGCCCGTTTTTTATTCCGCTGATGATCGGCAATATGGCTCCGGGCATGATCTCCATTCAGTTCGGCGCCAAAGGCCCCAATATTTCGATTGCCACGGCCTGTGCGGCCGGAGCGCATGCTGTGGGCGATGCCTACAGCATTATTCAAAGGGGCGGGGCCGAGGCGATGATTGCCGGCGGGGTGGAATCCGTGATTACACCCACCTGTATTGCCGGGTTCAACGCCATGAAGGCCCTCTCGACCCGCAACGGGGATCCCCAGAAAGCCTCCCGCCCCTTTGATCGGGAGCGGGACGGTTTCGTGGTGGGGGAAGGGTGCGGCATCGTGATTTTGGAGACCCTTGAAGGCGCCCTGGAAAGAGGGGCTCATATTTATGCCGAGATGATCGGATATGGAATGAGCGGAGACGGGCATCATATCACGGCGCCGTCGCCGGACGGCGACGGCGCGGCCCGATGCATGCAGGCGGCCCTTCGCAGTGCCGGTATCAATTATGACAAGGTTGAATACATCAATGCCCACGGCACATCAACCCAGATGAACGACCTTTTTGAAACCCGGGCGGTAAAGACCGTATTCAAAGAGAAAGCCAAATCGATTCCGATCAGCTCGACCAAATCGATGACCGGGCACCTGCTGGGGGGCGCCGGCGGAGTGGAAACCGTTTTTACTGCTCTGACGGTTCATGACGGCGTGATTCCCCCGACCATTAACCTGGATAACCCCGGCGAAGAATGCGACCTGGATTATGTGCCGCATACCGCCCGCAAACAGGAAGTCAAGGTTGCCATGACCAATTCATTTGGTTTCGGTGGTACCAATGCGTCACTCATTTTAAGTCGATATTCACAATAATTCTCTATGGTCATTAAAGGATGGGGCATTGAGAAGGCGGGTATCAGCATTGCTGAAACCCGCCTTTGGCATATTGATGCCTTCAATTTTTTTCTTGCGGATATTTTTATTCAAAGTTAATAGATAAAGTTATCAATTAAAATGCTACATCAACATCTTGTGTAAAAATCAGGACCGTGCTTACACATGTTGCTTGGCTTAGCAGGTGATAACCACATACGGATTTTTTACAGGGGGTAACTTAGTGAGTGAAACCAAACCGCCGATTATTATCGGGTGTGACCATGCCGCCTATGCGCTCAAGCAAAAAGTCAAGGCGTTTATAGCAGCGCAGGGTTACCCAGTTGAGGATGTCGGCACCCACAGCGAGGCATCCGTAGATTATCCGGATTTTGCCGCACGGGTTGCCGGAAAGGTTTCCGTCGGGCAATTCAAGAGGGGCATTCTGATTTGCGGTACCGGCATCGGGATGTCTATGGCCGCCAATCGATTTCCCCATGTGCGGGCAGCCCTTTGCAACGATCTTTTTTCCGCGGTCATGAGCCGCCGTCACAATGATTCGAATATTCTGGCTATGGGTGGACGGGTTGTCGGAGAAGCGCTGGCGCTGGAAGTGGTGAAGGCATGGCTGGAAACACCTTTTGAAGGCGGCCGGCATCAGTTGCGCTTAAACAAGTTCGACCGGCCCGATGATGTTATCGGTTCCTGTCCGGACGCTTAATGGATCAGATTTTGAGGGTCATTTCCAATTGTGTTGATGATCCTGAAAGGATTCAAGGATTCCAGGTTCAAGTGAAAAAAACAATCTGTAACGCTTGGAAGCTGGAATGCAGGGAGGCTGGAAGCCCTCCTGATATAATTATTAGAAAACAACCCCTCGAATCCTGGCCCCTTTTCTCCCAATAAATCGGGAGAAGGACAAATATAATAACTATACGAAAGCGGTTACATGGTCTCTCAATTGATTCAAATAGCGGATCCGGAGATTGCCGCGGTCATTCAAAAAGAGCTTGACCGCCAGCAACAGACACTTGAACTGATCGCTTCGGAAAATATTGCCAGCCCCGCCGTGATGGCAACCCAGGGTACGGTATTAACCAATAAATATGCCGAAGGGTATCCGGACCGGCGTTATTACGGCGGCTGTGAGCATGTTGATACGGCTGAAAAACTGGCGATTGAACGGGCAATCAAGCTGTTCGGAGCGGACTATGCCAATGTTCAGCCCCATTCAGGGTCCCAGGCCAACATGGCCGTGTACTTTGCCATGCTCACGCCGGGGGATACGGTTCTGGGGATGGATCTGTCCCACGGCGGGCATTTAACTCATGGCAGCCCGGTCAGCTTTTCCGGAAAATTTTTCAAATTTGTTCATTACGGCGTCAGACCGGATTCCGGGACCATCGATTATGATGAACTTGCTCTCAAGGCCAAAAAGCTTAAACCGAAAATGATCGTTGCCGGCGCCAGCGCCTATCCACGGATCATCGATTTTGAGCGGTTTGCAGCCATCGCCCGTTCGGTCGATGCCGTACTGATGGTGGACATGGCGCATATTGCCGGTTTGGTGGCGGCCGGGGTACATCCGTCCCCCATTCCGTACGCCGATGTGGTAACATCGACGACGCATAAGACCTTGCGGGGACCACGCGGGGGGCTGATCCTGGCCAAAAAAGATTACGGCGACCGGCTGAACAAGGAAATTTTTCCGGGGATCCAGGGCGGACCGCTGATGCATGTGATTGCCGCAAAAGCGGTGGCCTTTAAAGAGGCGCTTTCCGAACCGTTCAAGGCGTATCAGCAGAATACCGTCGCCAATGCCAGAGTCCTTGCCGGCGAGTTAATGCAGGCCGGTTTGCAGCTCATATCCGGCGGGACCGATAATCACATGATGCTGGTGGATTTGAGAAACCTCGGCATTACCGGGAAAGAGGCCGAGGCCGTCCTGGACCGGGTGGGGATCACCGTCAATAAGAATACGATACCTTTTGATCGCCAGGGGCCGTTTGTGACAAGCGGCATTCGCATCGGTACACCGGCGGTGACGACCCGGGGAATGCGGGCGCCGGAGATGCAGATGATCGCAGGGCTTATTGTCGACGTGTTGAAGCATTCCCGGGACAGCGCCGTTATTCAGCACTCACGGAAGACCGTTCAGGCCCTTTGCGCCGCATTTCGCATTCATTTCGACGGCATTGAACAGAAAGGTTAATGGGAAAATGGCCGCACAATCGGATCGCCCTTCCTGGGAAAATTATTTCATGGGGATTACGGCGCTAGTGGCGAAACGGTCCACCTGTCTCCGGCGTTCGGTCGGCGCCATTATCGTCAAGGACAAACGGATCCTGACGACCGGCTACAACGGCGCCCCCAGCGGCATCCGGCATTGCCTCGAGGTCGGTTGCCTGCGGGAGCGATTGCAGGTGGCCTCCGGTGAAAGGCACGAGCTGTGCCGCGGCATTCATGCCGAGCAGAATGCGATTATCCAAGCCGCCTTTCACGGCGTTTCCATCAAGGATTCGAAGCTTTTCTGCACCAATCTGCCCTGTTCCATCTGTGCGAAAATGATCATCAACGCCGGCATAAAAAAAATTTATTACCAGTCTGGATATGCGGATGCCCTTTCTGAAGATATGTTGCGGGAGGCCTCCGTTGAAGTGATACAAGTTGATGGCGAACTGGGGAATTGCGGGTCAACGGGATTTTTATAGCCAGGCAGGAGGAAGTTCATGAAATGTCCATATTGCGCAGAGGTTGACAACAAGGTCATTGATTCAAGGCTGAGCAAGGACGGCAATGTCATCAGGCGGCGTCGGGAATGCCTGTTGTGCAGCAGGCGTTTTACGACATACGAGCATATCGAGGAAATTCCCATCATGCTGGTTAAGAAAGACGGGCGCCGGGAAGTATTCAACCGTGAAAAGGTCCGAATGGGGATGATCAGGGCCTGCGAAAAGCGGAATATCAGCGTTAACTTGATCGAAGAGTTCATCGACGAACTGGAGCGTGATCTGAAAGAAACCGGCGAAAAGGAAATTCCCGCCCGCGAAATCGGCAAACGGGTCATGGAAAAGCTTCATCAGATTGATGATGTTGCCTATGTCCGCTTTGCATCCGTTTACCGGGAGTTCAAGGATGTAAACGATTTTATGGCTGAATTGAAAAATTTGCTCAGTAAGCAGGAATGACCGGAATTCAAAAGATCCCAATCTTTTGGCTGTTTTTATGAATGACGAAACCATTATGAAACTGGCGCTGGATCTTGCCGAAAGGGGGGCCGGATTTACATCGCCCAATCCGATGGTCGGCGCCGTGCTGGTTAAAGACGGCAGGATTGTCGGCCAAGGGTATCACCACACGGCCGGAAAAGACCATGCCGAAGTCAACGCCATCGATGATGCCGGCCCGCTGGCGAAAGGGGCCGTTCTTTATGTGACGCTGGAGCCGTGCAATCATGTCGGTCGAACCCCCGCGTGCACGGAAAAAATCCTGGCGGCCGGGATCAGTGAAGTCGTGGTGGCCATGCGGGACCCCAATCCCGATGTCGCCGGCGGCGGCAGCGATTATTTACAGCAGCGGGGCATCCCGGTCCGAACCGGAGTCTGCGAGGCCGAAGCTAGAAAACTGAATGAATATTTCATCAAACACATTACCACCAAACGTCCGTTTGTGACCGTCAAATGCGCGGCGACCCTGGACGGCCGGATCGCCACCCGAACCGGCGATTCGAAATGGGTGACCGGGGCTGCGGCGCGGGGGTTTGTCCACCGGCTGCGGCATGGCGTGGATGCCATCATGGTGGGCATCCATACGATCCGGCGGGATGATCCCCGTTTAACCACCCGGATAGACGGCGAAAATGGGAAGGACCCGGTCCGGGTCATTCTGGATACCCGTCTTTCCATTCCGGAGGATGCGAAGGTGTTGCGGCTCCAATCCGATTCTGCTACAATCCTTGTCGTTGCTGCGCCTGAATCGGATGACCGCAAAAAGAAAAAGGTCCGGCTGGAAAAAAAAGGGGTCCGGATTCTGGAGGCTCAGTTGAAAGCAGGCCGGATCGATCTTGATAAACTGATGGATCGATTGGGGGGTGACGGCATTGCCAGCCTGTTGATCGAAGGGGGCGGGGAAGTTATCGCATCAGCCCTGGCGGCCGGTATTGTGGACAAGGTTTTCTTTTTTTATGCGCCGAAAATACTGGGCGGCGATGATGGGGTGCCCATTTGCAGGGGTAAAGGGCCGGAGCGGATGGACCGGTGTATTCGCGTCAGGGATATGGAAATCCGCCGGTTTGAGAGCGATGTTCTGATCGAAGGGTATATTGATAAATAACGGGTGCCTATGTTTACAGGTATAATCGAGGGGCTTGGAACCGTCGCAAAGCTGAGGTCTTCCGGCCGCGGCAAGCGGCTTGCCGTTACAGCCGATTTTGAACTGCGCGGGATGAAGATCGGCGACAGCATTGCGGTCAACGGCGCCTGTCTGACGGCGGTAATGATCAGCGCCAATCGCTTTGAAGCGGACCTGTCGCCGGAGACTCTCTTCCGGACGACTTTAAACAAAGCTAAACCCGGAGAGCGGGTCAATCTTGAAAGGGCGTTGCGCATTTCAGACCGCCTGGACGGCCATCTGGTTTCCGGGCACATTGACGGGATCGGAACGTTAACCGGGCGGGAAGACGCCGACAATTCCGTTATCATCAGCATTGCCGTACCCGAGTCGCTTTCACGCTACGTGATACCCAAAGGATCGGTCGCGGTGGACGGCATCAGCCTGACCGTCAATGACTGCAGTCATGACCGCTTCAGCGTCAGCATTATTCCGCATACATCCAAGCTGACAACCCTGGGTTTTAAAAAAAAAGGCGAGGTTGTCAACATTGAAGCGGACATGATCGGAAAGTATGTTGAGCGTTTTGTGCAGAGAGCGGACGGCGGCCATAAAAAAGATTCCGGTAAAAATGCCGGCGTCGATAGGGGGCTGCTGCTGAAATCTGGATTTATATAACCGGCCGGCGGTTTAAAAATTCCCCCGTTTTCCACTTTTTAAGGGTGCGGAGGGGGGATTATGAAGGGTTTAATTCGTTTGTTAAAGGAGAACCTGAAAAATGTCATTGCTGACGATAGAAGAAGCAATTAAGGAAGTACGAAACGGCCGCATGGTGATTCTCGTGGACGATGAAGACCGCGAAAACGAAGGCGATTTGATGATTGCCGCCGAGCATGTTACCCCCGAGGTGATCAACTTTATGGCGAAATACGGCCGGGGGCTTATCTGCCTTTCCATGACGGCGGAGAAAATAGATTCTCTCGATCTTCCCCTGATGGTCGACAACAACACCTCAAAATTCGGTACGGGATTTACGGTTTCGATTGAAGCCCGCTGCGGTGTCACAACAGGGATTTCGGCGGCAGACCGTGCCACCACCATCCGGGCGGCAATCGCCGACAATGCCAAGCCGGCCGATCTGGTCAGGCCCGGGCATATTTTCCCTTTGCGGGCCAAGAAGGGCGGTGTTACGGTTCGTGCCGGCCAGACCGAGGGGTCCGTTGATCTGGCCCGGCTGGCAGGTTTAAAACCGGCCGGCGTTATCTGTGAAATCATGGATGAAGACGGTTCCATGGCCAGAATGCCGGCGCTTGAAAAATTCAGCGAAATCCACAAGATCGGAATCTGTACGATCAAGGATCTGATCGAGTATCGCATGCGAACGGAATCTTTTGTCCGCAGGGCCGCTGAAACCGTCATCCCCACCACCGTTGCCGGTGAGTTTAAAGCCGTTGTTTATGAAAATGACGTAGATGACCTGCTGCACATCGCCATGGTTAAGGGTGAAATCAATTCCGAGCAGCCGGTCCTGGTTCGGGTTCATTCGGAATGTCTGACGGGGGATATCTTCGGATCGCTGCGCTGCGATTGCGGCGATCAGTTGCATAAGGCCATGGAAATGATCAACGCGGAAGGGTGCGGGGTGCTTCTGTATATCCGCCAGGAGGGCCGAGGGATCGGACTGGTGAACAAGTTGAAAGCCTATGCCCTGCAGGACCAGGGCCTCGACACGGTCCAGGCCAACACCGAACTGGGATTTAAACCGGACCAGCGAAATTACGGCATCGGGGCACAGATCCTGGTCAATCTGGGTGTAAAGAAAATGCGCCTGATGACCAACAACCCCAAAAAAATGGTGGGGCTGGAAGGCTATGGCCTGCGGATTGTCGAGCAGATTCCGATCGAGATAAAACCGAACGAATTCAACCGTTGCTACCTGGAGTGCAAAAAATTAAAAATGGGGCATCTGCTGAACATCGATTCAACCCCTTGAACGGGATAACGCCGCCGGGGCCGTAATAGTTTAGCTTTTTGAAAAAATACGATGATTTGAGTAACAGCTAAATTGATACCTGGGGCATGTGGATTATTTTAGGAGCGCTGTTCCCCCCTGCAACCGGGTAAAGCCTGCTTCTATAGACAAAACATGTCAGGGTGTCGAAACAACGCGTGCTATGTTGCACCGACAGGGTAAATGGTTAACCGAAAGGAGCATCAATGCCGAAAACTTTTGAAGGAAATCTGATTGCCAAGGGCAAGAAATTTGTACTGGTGGCCAGCCGATTTAATGATTTCATCACCGACCGGCTGGTCGGCGGCGCCATGGATGCACTGTTGCGCTGCGGGGTTAAAGATGCCGATATTGATATCGTCAAGGTTCCGGGGGCGTTTGAAATACCGCTGATTGCAAAAAAAATGACTGCTAAAAAGAAATACGATGCGGTCATCTGCCTGGGTGCGGTCATCCGGGGTGCGACCCCCCATTTCGATTATGTCAGTGCGGAGGTGTCCAAGGGGATTGCCCTCGTCGGCATGGAATCCGGCGTGCCGGTGATTTTCGGCATTATCACGGCGGATACGATCGAGCAGGCCATCGAGCGGGCCGGCGCCAAGGCCGGCAATAAAGGCTGGAGTGCGGCCATGTCCGCCGTTGAAATGGCAAACCTGATTGAAGCCGTTGACCAGAAGTAAATATGGGAAATCGTCGTCGGGCAAGAGAACTTGCCATGCAGGCTCTTTTTTATATGGATATGCGCCAAAAGAGTTCCGCCGATATGCTGGAACTCTATTGCCACTGTTTTGCGCCGCCCAAAAAAAACCTCCCCTTTTTCATGGAACTGGTTAACGGGGTAATGAATCATAAACCGCAAATCGATGCGATCATCGAGCGCTTTTCCAACAACTGGAAAATTAGCCGGATGTCCTGCGTGGACAGGAATATCATGCGGATTGCGGTGTATGAGATGCTGTTTTGCCGGGATATTCCGGCAAAGGTTTCCATCAATGAGGGTATTGATGTGGGTAAAAAGTTCGGTACGGAGGAGTCCGGCGCTTTTATTAACGGGATTCTGGACAGCATCCGTATGGCATTGGATAAAAAGATTATCGAAATCAACGGGGTCGAACAGTCAGACGGAATAAAATCGCCGTAAGGAGGAGGAAATTATGGAGGTCAGAAAAGTTATTTTAAATGAGGATGAAATGCCGCGCCAATGGTACAATATTCTTGCGGATATCAAGATGAATCCCCCACTGGGACCGGACGGCAAGCCCATTGGTCCGGAAATGCTGGCGCCGGTTTTTCCCATGAACCTGATCGAGCAGGAGGTCAGTTCGGAAAGGTGGATTGATATACCGGAAGAGGTCATTAAGGTTTTGCGCATCTGGCGTCCTTCTCCTCTGGTTCGAGCATTGACCCTTGAAAAGGCGCTCGGCACCCCCGCCAGGATCTATTTCAAAAATGAAAGCGTCAGCCCGCCGGGAAGTCATAAACCGAATACGGCCGTTCCGCAGGCCTATTATAACAAGGCTTTCGGCATTAAGCGCCTGACCACCGAAACCGGGGCCGGTCAGTGGGGCAGCGCATTGGCATTTGCCTGTTCCCAATTCGGGATTGAATGTAAGATCTTCATGGTGAGGGTCAGTTTTGATCAGAAACCGTATCGTAAATCCATGATGGAGGCTTGGGGCGGCAAATGTGTGGCCAGCCCCAGCACCGAGACCAAGGCCGGACGGGACATTCTTGAAAAAACGCCCGACTCCCCCGGCAGCCTGGGCATTGCCATCAGCGAAGCCGTTGAGGCGGCCGTAAGCGACCAGAGCGGCCAGACACGCTATTCGCTGGGGAGTGTTTTGAACCATGTGATGCTGCACCAGACCATTATCGGTCTGGAGGCCAAAAAGCAGATGGAGAAAATCGGGGAATATCCCGATGTCATTATCGGTTGCGCCGGGGGCGGCAGCAATTTCGCCGGTCTGACATTCCCCTTTGTTTATGACAAAATCAATGGAAAAGAAATTGAAATTTACCCGGTCGAACCGGCAGCCTGCCCCACCATGACAAGAGCGCCGTTTGTGTATGACCATGGGGATACCGCCGGATACACCCCGCTGCTGCCCATGCACAGCCTCGGGCATACCTTTATGCCGCCGCCGATCCATGCCGGCGGTCTGCGGTATCACGGTATGGCTCCGACTGTGAGCCAGCTGATATCCGAGGGGATCATTACGCCCAAAGCCGTTGCCCAGAACTCGGCATATGAAGCCGGCGTGTTGTTTGCGCGGACCGAAGGAATTATTCCTGCACCGGAGACGACCCATGCCATGGCGACTGTGATTGAAGAGGCTAAAAAGGCCAAGGAAGAGGGGAAGGAAAAGGTTATTCTGTTTAACTGGAGCGGCCACGGTTTGTTGGATCTGGGCACATATGATAAATATTTTGCCTGCCAGCTTGAAGATTGTGTTCTTTCGGAAGAGGAAATTATAAAGACCATGAAAGCATGTGATATGTTTCCCAAACCGCAGAAACTGGTGAGCCGGATAAGATAACCGTATGGACGAACGCTTTGACCTTCTTGAGCGGCGCTGTCCCCGACTGGGCGGACCGGTGATGTTTGCATATTGCAAGGGGTGCGGCGATCAGGACCAGCCATGCTGGAAATCCATTGACTGCTGGTGGGAACATTTTGATATCGTAGCCTATCTGCAGGAAAACCTGCCGGCGGAAGCATTTCAGAAATTAATGAATGCTCGGCCAAAGCCCAAGCTCGGCAGTCTGGTGGAAATAATTGAACAGGCTAAAAAACGGATAGGCTGATGTGGATCCTGATTCTTTGGGTAGGGATAGAATTAATATTCCCCTGTTGGAAGTATTCGGCAGAATAAAATCCGAAATTGGAACCGCGAAAATTCGAAATCCGAATATCGAAATTCGAAACAAATTTCTAAATGTCCAAATGACCAAAACAATTTTTTGTTAGTGATGTCAGTCTTAGCTTTTGTTTTTATCATTTGAATTTTGGTCATTATTTATTGTTTCGGATTTCGGGTTTCGTGCTTCGGATTTCATTTTTTGGTTCAATGTCCGGTAATCTGCCTTTGCAGGGCTAACTAATAAGAAGATCCATCTCAGGAGTCGGATTTATACAACAGGAGGTTGTTTTGATTATTAAAGATTTGGTTGTCGGGCCGATCATGGCAAACTGTTTTATCGTCGGTTGTGAAAATACTCGGGCGGCGGCGGTTATCGATCCGGGTGCGGATGCGGATAAAATCCTGATGGCGCTGGCCCGATTGAAACTCACAGCAAAGTATATTCTCAATACCCATGGCCATTTCGATCATGTCGGCGCAAACAGGCGGATGAAGGATGCCACCGGCGCTGAAATTCTGATTCATACCCTGGATGTACCCATGCTGAGCTGCCTTTCGGCCAGCGCGGCCGCCTGGGGCATGGCGGCCGAGGATTCGCCGGCGCCGGATCGAACCCTGGCAGACGGCGATACGGTTGCCTTCGGCACCATCACCCTGAAAGTCATCCATACCCCCGGACACACCCCCGGCGGGATTTCATTCAGCACCGACGGTTTTGTGTTCGTGGGGGATACACTGTTTGCCGGCTCCATCGGGCGCACCGATTTTCCGGGCGGCGATTATGACACCCTGCTGGGCAGCATCCGCAATAAACTTTTCCTGCTGGACGAAAAGGTAAACGTGTTCACCGGGCATGGACCTGCCACAACCATTGGCCAGGAAAAACGCTCTAATCCGTTTGCGGGACTGCGCTAGCCGGATTAGGTCAGCATTCCTGACAGTTTTACGGCAATTTGAGAGCAAGGTAGCACCGTCCCCGCCACGTTCCGATGTCATCCCCGTCAAGCAGGTGCCGTTTTCAAATTATACAAAACCCGACAAATGGGAATTTAAATGATGAACACCTATAAAGTAGGACTGGTGCTGGGAAGCGGTTCCTCCCGGGGATGGGCGCATATCGGGGCTATCGAGGCCCTGCAGGATGCGGCGATTCCCATTCATCTGGTGGCCGGGTGCAGTGTCGGTGCATTTGTCGGTGCGATCTTTGCCAGCGGCGGCCTGGAGCAGTTGAAAAAATATGTCATTGACATGGACGGTGAAAGCATATTTTCATTTTCGGATTTAACCCTGATCAGGCCGGGGTTCCTGGACGGCGATAAAAAACTCAGAGAGCTCTTCTGCATGCACAGCGATAAAAAGGATTTTGCCGAACTGGAGATTCCTTTAAAAGTCGTTGCCGCGGACATGTATTCCGGCGATCAGGTGGTTTTAGATTCCGGAGATCTGCTCAAAGCGCTGCGGGCATCCCTGTCTTATCCGGGTCTTTTTGCGCCGGTATACCACAAGGGCCGCTGGTTGTTGGATGGCGGGGTGGTCGACCCGGTTCCAGTGGGGGTCGCCCGGGCCATGGGCGCGGACATCGTGATTGCCGTGAACCTGGATTCGGAACTGGTATCGCGCAAGCGCCACCATAAAACTGGAACCGCTTCCGAAGTAAAACCGCCTCCGATCCGCAACGAATTTTTAAAAACCCTGGTAACCCGTTATGAAGCCGCGGAAAAAATAATCCGGACCCGTTTGGAAATCCGGGAAAAAAAGACACCGGCGACCCCCGGCACCCGGAAGGTTATCCACGCGGCGATCCAGATCATGCAGGACCGGATCACACGGGTTAACTTTGCTGTCTATCCGCCGGATATCCTGATCACACCCCGCCTGGGAGACCTCAAAATGCTCGATTATGACCAGGTTGAGCACGCCATTGAAGAAGGCTACATCGCCACCTGCAACAAGATCAACGACATCCGGATGCTGCTGGAAACACCGGAGCCGGAGGGGAAGGAGACAAAGGAAGATTACAGTTAAAGTCGACTGCCCCTTCAAATACTTCAAAAAAACGCCTCAATCCCCTTGACATAAGTTACAAAGTGATTAGATTTTTCTCAAAAACCAGCATATCTTATTGAATTTATACATATTAAATTTTTTGAATCTTTATTCAGACGAGTCTTGTTGGATGAGGAGGTGAAAAATTGATGTATATAAATATCAATAAAAATCCATTCCTGTAGCGCAGGCGGCGTAAGCTTTCACCTGTTGATCCGGCAGTGTTTCCCGTTGTAAAAAAAATAAATTGAAACCAAAAGTTTAAATTTGAACCTGTGGCATTCGGGTTGATTATAATGATGACCACAGAGATGTCATTACAGGAGGTGGTTCTATGAAAAGCTTGATTCCGTGGAAAAGACGTCATCGTGAGATGACTCCCTTTCGTAAAGACAAAGAGGATATTTTTGATCGTTTTTTCAGCATGCCGATGCATTTCGGCCGGGGTTTATTTTCCGACGACAGCTGGTACCCCAGTGTGGACGTGAGTGAAGGGGAAAAAGATATCATTGTCAAATCGGAAATCCCGGGTGTCGACCGCAAGGATATCGACATATCCCTGAATGGCCGGGTGTTGACCATAAAGGGTGAAAAAAAGCATGAAAAAGAAGAAAAAGATGAGCACTATCATCGCGTGGAAAGTTCCTTCGGATACTATCAGCGGACAATTGAGCTGCCTGCGGAAGTGGATGCCTCCGATGTTGATGCAACCTACAAAAACGGCATCCTGAAATTAAAACTCAAGAAGATAAAAACGTCTGATGCCAAAACGATCAGGGTAAAGACAAGTTGAAGATAACCAGAGGTCGCTTCAGGCCTAAGGTTATTCGATCTAAAAAAGCAAGAAAAGAAAGGAGGGATGAAAAATGACGGATTCAAATGGTAAGGAGCTTCAAGCAAGACAGAAAACAGAGGTCAGTGCGTCTGCTGAACAAACAACCCCCGGGGCGGTTTTCGTGCCGGCGGTGGATATCTTCGAATCCGAAAAAGATTGCCGTTAAAGCGGCTTGATGCTCAGGCCGGAAATCTCTGATCGGGTAGATTTCCGGCCGGGATTTTTTCAGGTTACGTCAATGACGATCGTATCTGTTTTCGCAACAGGAGGAGGTTGACATGATGAATCTAAAATTATGGGACAGGATCATTGAAATTGCCCGGATGGATGCTAAAATGGTTGATATTGATAAAAAACTCGGAAAAGAAATAAAAAAGTAAGGAAGGTGCATGGCTAAAAGTTATTTCGCTATTCTCGGTGTTGCATCGGCGGCAACACCTGATGAGGTTCGTTCGGCTTATCGGCGACTTGTCAAAGAATTCCATCCGGATTACTATGAAGGCGACAGCGGGCCTTTCAGAGAGATTCAGGAAGCCTGTCAGGAAAATTTGAACAACGGGTCAATAGCGGTGCGGTATTCAATCCCCTGGTGTCTTAAAATATCGTAATAAATAATGATCTGCTTGACATATTCAATCGGCTCCCTGCCGCGGCAGTAACCGTATTCCGCCTTCTGGTAATGTTCCCGAATGCTGAGAAGCGGGAGGGTTTGGGCCAAAGAGGCCCACTTGTCGGGATCCAGATTCATATCCCTGGCAATTTTGCGTGCATCCTGGATATGTCCCTGGCCGATGTTATAGGCGGCTAAGGCTATGAACAGCCGGTCGGAGCCGGCAGCTTTATCAAAACGGTCATACATGTTCCGCAAGTGATGGACGCCTGCATGAATGTTTTGGTATGAATCCAGTATGTTTTCAACCCCGAGACTTCTGGCCGTCGAGGTCGTCAGCTGCATCAGACCGTAAGCGCCGGCATGGCTTCTGGCTTCGGGTTCAAAATGGGATTCCTGATACATCTGGGCTGCAATCATGCGCCAGTCAAATTCATGTTTGCGGGCCGCTTCCTCGATAATGGGAAGATATTTAGGGAGCCGGGTTTTAAGGCGCCAGTGAAACGTCCGCAAATCGACAAAGTCAAAATCATCCACATGGGCGTAATACTGATCGTAAATTCTATTAAAGGATCCGTTTGACCGTATTTCCTCAAAAAATTCATCTATTTTTTTTAAGAGCGGGATCGAATCCGGATGAACCGCCCACCCCAGATGTTCCTCCGGTCCGATAGCGCCGGAGACAACGATTCTTGGGTGGTAGCGGCGGTAGCGAAGGGCGATATTGCTGTCGACGATGGTGACTTCAATTTTTTCCTCTTCAACCTGCTGGATGAGTTCCTCGGTAGATATGTCATCGTGCAGTTCAATAGTCAGGTCATACCCTTCGGCCATGAGTTCTTCCAGGCGTTCCTGGTACGCAGTTCCCCGGCCGACATGGACGGTTTTACCCACCAGGTCCGACATATTTTTTATGTGCTGATTTTTTCGATGAACAATGATATGCTGCTGAATCGTCAGATATTCTCTGGAAAAAGCGACTTGTTGCTGCCGCTTGGGTGTTTTTGTAGAACTGGCGGCGATGAACGCACCGGTACCGTTCATTAAAAACGGAATCATTCCTTCCCACTTTTCAGCGATTTTCACATCCAGATTGACCCCCAGGAAATCCGCAAAGGCTTTGGCAAGATCATATTCGAACCCCATGGCCTGATCCCGGTAGAGATAATAACAATGGGCGTTGTTGCGGGTAATAACCGTGATCTCACCTTTCGAAAGGACGCCTTCAAGAGTGGCGCGGTCCGGCGGCCCTTGACATCCGAACAAAAAAAGAATGAAGATTGAAAAGAGAAAGCGACCGGAAAGAGTCGCGCGGCCCGGATGGTAACCTGCGGCATGCTGGGCTTTCGGGCGGTTCAACTAGAACGCCCCCAGTTGACACGGTTTGATTTTTATCCCCATGGCTTCGCAGGCGCTGCTGACCGTTATTTTGGAAACGCCGAAACGGACGGCTATTTCCCAGGCCATCCGGCACGGCAACCTATCATCCACGAGATCGGCGCGGATCGCATCCGACAATGCCGGATCAATATCCGCCGCCGGTTCTACAACCTTGTTTTTTGCGGGATAGCCAAACAGGCCCAGTTGGCACTTGGCCAGCCGGATATTCATCAGGTCCGCGCTGCGGCCGATGCGGTCCGGCGAAACATTCAGCCGGTCGGCAATATCAAATGCAACGGCACAGGCGATGGCTTCCCCTTTTATCCGATTGAGGATCTCTTTCTGAATAAAATCTTCGGGCTTCTGATCAGCTCCGTGTTTTTCAAAAAAAGGCTTTTGGGTTGAACGTGTCATAATGCTGTCTCCTTGAAAATATATCAAAATATGAAAATAAAACGAAATATAATCCAATTTTATCCGAAAAACAATTCATAAGTGTAAGTGTCTATTTTACTTGAACAACCCTAATGGGTTTGTTAAACTGGCATAAATTAGCGCTTGAGAAGTTCCGGTTTCAGACTTAACGTATTTCAAGGAATTTTTTTCAGCAGTCCTGCGGGCAGACTTTGGAATCGCTTTGATGACATTTCCCATAAAACGCAAAAAAACACGCCGGATAACCGTCGGCAATGTGATGATCGGCGGTCAGGCGCCCATCACAGTCCAGTCCATGACAAACACCTTCACCCAGGATGTTGCCGCCACGGTCCTGCAGATAAAAGGGTTGCAGACGGCCGGGTGTGACATCGTCCGGGTTGCCGTGCCGGATACGGACGCAGCCGAAGCAATTGCAGCCATAAAAAAAGAAATATCCATACCGTTGATTGCCGATATCCATTTCGATTATCGACTGGCTATTGCTGCGGCCCGGTCCGGTGCCGACGGCTTAAGACTGAACCCGGGCAACATCGGCGGCCCCGGAAAATTAAAAGCAGTGGTTGAAACGGCACGGGCATGTAATATCCCGATCCGCATCGGGGTGAATTCCGGATCAGTTGAAAAAGATATCCTCAAAAAATACAAGCAAGCCAGCGCTGCCGCCATGGTCGCAAGCGCGCTGCGGCATATCGAAATGCTCAGATCCTATGACTTTCACCAGATTAAAGTATCCATAAAGGCGTCGGATGTTAACCGGACGGTGGCGGCTTACCGGCTGCTGTCCGAAAAAACCGATCTGCCCCTGCATGTGGGCGTAACCGAGGCGGGCGCGCTTTATCCGGGGATCGTTAAATCCTCCATCGGCATCGGTATGCTGCTGGCCGAGGGGATCGGGGATACCATTCGGGTTTCATTGACGCGCGACCCGGTGGAGGAGGTGCGGGTGGGGTTTGAGATTCTGAAAGCCCTTGGAATCCGGCAGCATGGCCCCGATATAATTTCCTGCCCGACCTGCGGCCGCTGCAACATCGGCCTGTTTGAGATTGTGGCACAGGTGGAAAAGGCGCTTTTAAACAAGCCGGTTCCCGTTAAAATCGCCATCATGGGGTGTGTGGTCAATGGACCCGGAGAAGCCCGGGAGGCCGATATCGGCATCGCCGGCGGCGACGGCGTCGGAATTCTTTTCAAAAAGGGGAAAGTCGTGAAAAAAGTGCCGCAGGCGCTTCTGGTGGAAGTCTTACTGGAAGAGGTTGAAAAATTACAATAGTTCAGCTTTTTAAAAAAATACGATTTACCTGATTGGGTTTGGGCCGCAGCGCGCCGCAACAAATGCAACCGCGCCTTCGCCCAAACCCGATCAGGCTCGATGCTTGCTAAATTGATTCGAAAAAATTTATAAATAGGGGCGGTTTAAAACGGTTTTTAAAAAGTATGGATCTAACCGGGTAGCGCAATGGGAAAGGAATGTTATGGAAAATCCGGTAAAAACGGCGATTTCACCGACTCGCGCGGAGGATTATACGGAATGGTACCAGCAGGTGGTCAAGGCTTCGGATATGGCCGAAAGGTCGCCGGTCAGAGGCTGCATGGTGATCAAACCCTGGGGGTATGCCATCTGGGAAAATATCACGCGTATACTGGACGGGATGTTCAAGGAAACAGGCGTCAAAAATGCCTATTTTCCGCTTTTCATCCCCTTGAGCTTTCTGGAAAAGGAAGCCGAACATGTTGAAGGCTTTGCAAAAGAGTGCGCGGTGGTGACCCATCACCGGCTTGAAAAAGGAGCGGGCGGGTTGAAACCGGCCGGGCGGCTGGCCGAACCTTTGGTTGTACGGCCCACCTCCGAAACCATCATCGGCGACGCCTTCTCAAACTGGGTCAGCAGTTACCGCGATCTGCCGCTGTTGATTAACCAGTGGGCCAACGTGGTCCGCTGGGAAATGCGGACCCGGATATTTTTGCGGACCAGTGAATTCCTTTGGCAGGAAGGCCATACCGCGCATGCAAGCGAAGCGGAGGCTTTAGAACGGACGCGGCTGATGCTGGAGGTGTATGCAAAACTGGCGGAGGAATTTTTAGCCATTCCGGTGATCAAAGGAAGCAAAACGCCGTCTGAAAGGTTTCCCGGAGCAGTGGACACTTTATGCATTGAAGCCATGATGCAGGACCGCAAAGCACTTCAGGCCGGAACGTCTCATTATCTGGGTCAGAATTTTGCCAGGGCCTCCCAGATCAAATTCCAGAGCGCAGATGAAAAAGAGACCTATGCCTGGACGACGTCGTGGGGCGCTTCAACCCGGCTGATCGGCGGGCTGATCATGACCCACGGTGATGATGACGGTATTGTCCTGCCGCCCAGAGCCGCCTCGGCCCATATCGTGCTTCTACCGATCATTCGAAAAGAGTCCGACCGGGCCGTTGTTATGGAATACGTTGAAACCTTGAAAAGGGAGCTTTCCGACCAGAACTATGCCGGCCGCCGGTTGGAGGTGGAACTGGATGCACGTGATATCGGCGGCGCCAGGGGATGGGAGTGGATCAAAAAGGGGATTCCGGTACGCGTTGAAATCGGTCCCAGGGATTTGGCCGGAAATTCGGTCTTTGTCGGCAGGCGCGATAAAGCGCACAAGGACAGGGTGTCGCTGAAAAGGGAGGTTTTCGTCGGTAATATTTGCAGCATGTTAGATGACATCCAGAACAACCTTTATCAGAGAGCCCTGTCTTTTCGCCGGGAAAATACCGTTCGCATTGATGCCAATAAAGAATTCCATGAGTTTTTTACGCCGCATGATTCCGAAAAACCGGAAATTCACGGCGGTTTTGCAATTTCAGGCTGGTGCGGCGCTGAAACCTGTGAAGCCAAGATAAAAGAGGACTTAAGCGTCACCATCCGCTGCATTCCATTTGACGACGATACGGACGGAAACAGGCCCTGTATCTGCTGCGGACGCCCCGATGGGCGGCCGGTGATATTCGCCAAAGCATATTAGTTTCGATATAAACCCTTCACCTCTGGTGGAGGACCCGGATAGGTTCTAACGATCCGGTGTGAAAAGTATCACTTGAAATTCGAATATCGAATATCGAAACTCGAAAAAAATTCAAAATACGAATTTTCAAATGGCCCAAACCTTGCGACTGATAATGAGAAGAGATTGTAATGTTTTAGTTGTTTGGATTTTTGTCATTCGTATTTGTTTAGGATTTCGTACTTCGGATTTCGAATTTAATCACCAGACTCGCATTCTAACCCCCTCCAGGGGGGCACCTGGGGCCACCCGCTCTGCGGGTGCAAGATTCACTGGTAGAAAACCATGATTCGTATTACCGATATTATTGACAGGGTTCTGGCTTATAACCCCGATGCCGACGTGGCCATGATCGATCGCGCCTATGTTTATTCGGCCAGAGTTCATGAAGGCCAGGTTCGGCTTTCCGGGGAACCCTATCTGATGCATCCGCTGGAGGTGGCCGGGATTCTGTCGGAAATGAAGCTGGACGTAATCAGCATTGCCGCCGGGCTGCTGCACGACGTTATCGAGGATACCCATGTAACCCCGGAAGAATTGAAAGAAATGTTCGGCCCTGAAGTTTACCGGATTGTATCCGGGGTAACCAAGCTGAGCAAACTCTCTTTTCATTCCTCCCAGGAAAGACAGGCTGAAAGCATCCGGAAAATGATCCTGGCGATGGCCGATGATATCCGTGTTATTTTAATCAAGCTGACGGACCGGCTCCATAATATGCGGACCCTGCAGTATCACAGCAGCCATAAAAAGATAGAAATTGCTCAGGAAACACATGATATCTATGCCCCTATCGCCGGCCGGCTGGGAATTTACTGGATCAAGAAAGAGCTGGAAGACAGCGCCTTTATGTATCTCCAACCGCAGGAATACGGGCGGATTAAAAATCTGGTCAGCAAGGACCGGGAAGAGCGCGAACAGTATATTAAGACCGTCCGAAACTATATTAACCAAAAAATGAGTGCAGCCAATCTGACCTGTGAAGTCACCGGCCGATACAAGTATTTTTATAGTATTTATAATAAAATGGTCACCCAGAACCTGGCTTTTGAAGATGTTTACGACCTGATCGCCTTCCGGATCATTCTGGATACGATTCCCCAGTGTTATGAAGCTTTGGGTCTGATACATTCCCTCTGGAAACCGATCGATATTAAATTTAAAGATTATATCGCCCGCCCCAAACAGAACATGTACCAGTCCCTGCATACGACGGTAATCGGACCATATGGCGAACGGGTTGAGATTCAGATCCGTACCCATGAGATGGACCAGGTCGCCAAGTCCGGCATTGCGGCGCACTGGAGTTATAAAGAGGGGAATCAGTTCGACGAAAATGTTCGGAAAACCTTTGCCTGGATTCAGAATCTCGTTGAAAACCAGGAAAATTTCCGGGATCCCGAAGAATTTATGGAAAATGTCCGCATCGACCTTTTTCCGGAAGAGGTCTATGTGTTTACCCCGCGCGGCGATGTGAAGTCATTGCCGAAAGGCGCCACACCGGTAGATTTCGCCTACCTGATTCATTCTGAGATCGGGAACCAATGTACCGGCGCCAAGGTCAACGGCCTGATGGCGCCTTTGAGGTATGAACTGAAAACCGGGGATATCGTTGAGATCATCACATCCAAAAATCACCATCCCAGCAAGGACTGGCTCAATTTCGTTAAAACGGTCAAAGCCCGTTCGAGGATCCGGCAATGGATCAAAACCCAGGATCAGGAGCGAAGTATTACCCTGGGCCGGGAGATGTGTGAAAAGGCGTTTCGCAAAAATCGCCTTAATTTTAACAACCTGCTGAAATCGGACGAAATGAAGGAAGTGGTTTCCGGTTTTGGGTTTAAAACCATTGATGATTTAATCGCCAGCGTCGGTTACGGTAAAATTACCCCGTTGCAGATCGTTCGCAAATTTGTGAAGGAGCCGGAGGAAGATTCCGAGGGGTCCATTTTAAACAAAATAATCGGCCGCGTCCGCAAGAAAAAACAGACGGCGGGAGTTATTGTTAAAGGCGTTGATGATATCCTGATCCGGTTCGGAAAGTGTTGCCAGCCGGTTCCGGGGGATCGGATTATCGGGTACATTACCCAGGGATACGGTGTAACGGTTCACCGAACCCAATGTGTCAATGCCATGAAAATGAACCCGGAAAGAAAAATAGATGTGGAATGGAACAAGGAAGCAACGGTTTTGTACCCGGTTAAAATCCGCGTGCGATCCTACGATCGCACCGGGTTGCTGGCCGACATGGCGGCGACGATCAGTAAAAGCGGCGCCGACATCATCAAGGCGAATACCGAAACACGCGACAATAAAGATGTGGACAGTTTTTTTACGATTACCGTTGAAGATACGGACCACTTGGACCGGGTCTTGTCCGTTGTCAGAAAGGTCAAGTTCGTTCAGGATGTAAAAAGAATCGACGATTAAGGGGCCTTGACGACATAACCGGACTTGATGCAATTGGTGCAAACGACCATTTTCTTTACAACGCCGTCATGGACGGTCCGGACCCGTTGCAGGTTCGGGTTAAAGCGACGCTTGGTAACATTATGGGCGTGGCTCACATGGCTCCCGACCATTGGTTTTTTTCCGCATATTTCACACATTTTAGACATTATATGAATTCTCCCCGGCTAAAGTCGTTCCTGCATTAAAAAAGGTACTTCTACACCAGAAAACCGGTTTTGTAAACAATTATTTTATGTCCGTTCCGGGGTTTCAATAACCGCCGTTTGAATGATCATTACAACCGGCGAACCATCCGGGTGTCGGAGCACTGAAAAGGGTTTTATGATCCGGTCCGGTTTTTGGAAGCCGCTTCCGCCCGGGCAAGGTATTGCAGGGCCTGGTAATGCAACCCCACATCCGGGTATTTGTTGAGAACCACCTCGAACCTTTTGATGGCTGCCTTGTAACGCTTATTTTTGAAATAAAAAAGTCCCACGTAAAATTCATGTCCGGCAAGGGATTGGATACATTTTTTGATGTGTTCCCCGGCCCTGGCGGCATAGGGGTCCTCCGGGAACTGGTTGATCAGCCGTTTAAATGTATCGAGCGCTTTCTGGCTCGATGTCTGATCACGATCGACCGTGTCGATCTGGACGAAATAGCATTGTCCGATCTGATAAATAACGTAGGGGATCGCTTCGTTGCGCGGATGAAGGTTTTCAAATTCTTCGTAGGCATAAACAGCTTCTTCGTACTCTTTTAAATTAAAATAAGCATCCGCAATTTTAAGTTCGGCCAGAATCGCATACTTGCTGAAAGGATACCAGTCCTTGATTTTTTGAAAAGATTCAATCGCATCGTCATACTTGCCTTTCTGGAAAGCTTCCATGCCGTCGCCGGCGAGCTCCTGGGCGGGCTTTTCCTCCTTGGCCTGAAACCAGGCGCAGCCGGTCAAGAAAAACAACAATACGAGGCAACCGATAAAGATATGTTTCATTTTTTATTGCAAAGCTTCTACAGAATTTTATTTATGGTTTCTTCGAGCTTTGATTTGGCGACCATGCCGGTAATCTGGTCCACTACGGTCCCGTCTTTAAAAAAGATCAGGGTCGGAATGGCTTTAATTCCATATTTTCCGGGGGTGGCCGGATTGTCATCCACATTGCATTTGGCGAATTTGATTTTATTGCCGAACGTTCCGGCCAGTTCTTCGATCACCGGCCCGATTGCCTTGCAGGGCCCGCACCAAGGCGCCCAGAAATCCACCAGCACCGGTTTGTCGGATTGCAGCACCTCGCCATCAAAACTGCTGTCATCAATTTCCATAATCCCTTCGGCCATGAGAAAAATCCTTTCCATAATAAGATTAAACCAATCGCAGCACTATAATATCGGGGACGAATGTTGTCAACCAAATCCATTTGCCGCATCAGGAATTGACACCAATAGCCGCTTCTGATAGCTGTCAAACCGAACGGCCGGGACCTTTGCAAAAGGTTCCTTATTTCAAGAATCCCGGTACCCGAAAAGGGAGGAAATTCATGATACAAAAGCTGCGTATCGGTGTATTGATTTCCGGCGGCGGTTCCAATCTGCAGGCCATTATCAATGCCTGTGAAGCAGGCAGAATAAAAGGGGAGGTGGTATTTGTCGGATCGGACAATCCCCGGGCGACCGGTCTTGAGAGGGCAAAAAAGCATAAAATTGAAACATTTACAGTCGATTATGCTTTGATTATCCGAAATTGCCGACAGAACCCTGATGGTGTTGCCGGGCCGGCGGATTTGGATCTTGCGGAAATTGCCGCCCGGGAAACCATCGTGCCGGCCGGTTCGGATTCGGAAATGCGCAAGGCTTTTCTGATTTCGCGGGCGCTCGCCGAAGCCGAATTGCTCGAAAGGATGAAACCTTATCCCTTTGACCTGCTGGTCCTTGCAGGTTTCATGAGGAATTTAACACCCTATTTTATCGACAGGGTCAATACCGTTGCGGGTGAACCCCGCATCATGAACATTCACCCGGCGCTGCTGCCGGCATTCCCCGGAATGGACGGGTATGGCGACACGTTTCGCTATGGCTGCAAAGTGGGCGGATGCACGGTGCACTTTATCGACTATGGTGAGGATTCAGGCCCGATCATCGGACAGCGGGCGTTTCAGATAGAGGAAACGGATACCCTTGAGAGCATCAGAAACAAGGGATTGGAGCTCGAATGGCAGCTCTACCCGGATTGTATCCGGCTCTTTGCGGAAGGACGCCTGAAAACCGTAAAAATAACATATAAAGTAAACAAGCGTACGGTACAAAGAACCGTTGTTAAAATCATCCGCCCGTGATCCGTCGATATCTATTGAATCGGTTTGGGCGGCCACATTTTCATTAACTTGTGCTTTGTAGATAACCGGGTTGTGGTTGATCGGCAACCCGATTCGGACAATGAAGGATTCCGGGAATGTCTCAAACGGCCATTTTCCTGGTGCTGCTGTCCGCATCGATTCATGTCGGCTGGAATTTTTTAACCAAAGCGAGTTCCAGCCCGAAAACCTTTACGCTCTTAACGGGCGTTTTTTCGATAGCCTTTTTTTTGGTCGCAATTCCCTTGATTCCATTTAATGCGATTCCCCCCGCTGTCTGGCTGTATATCGCCCTTTCCGGCGGAATTCATACCGTATATTTCATTGCGCTGAGCAGCGCCTATGAGACGGGCGATATTTCCTTCGTTTACCCTATTGCACGATCATCACCGGCCTTTGTTGCGATTGCTGCATTTTTCATGCTGGGTGAAACCGTTTCAAGGCAGGGGGTGCTCGGCATCGGGATCGTGGTCGGGTGCGTTTTCCTGATACAGGTTAGGGGAAAAGGCCGGACGGGGCTTAAAAAGATCCTGAATTCGATCAAGCAGAAGGACTGCATCTGGGCATTTATGACCCTCGCTGCGGTGGTGGCTTACACGCTGGTGGACAAGGCCGGAATGGTAGCGTTCAGCAGGGCAAAGGGGGTCGCTTCCGGCCTGCGGGGTCCCATTTACTATCTGCTGCAAATGACGCTTTGCTATTTATGTTATCTGATCTTCAACCGGGATCGCATCCGGCCGGGGTTCGGCTATATTCTGAGACATGAAGGGACCAAGGCTGCTGCTGCTGCGCTGGGCACCATGGCTTCCTACAGCCTGATCCTGCATGTTATGCAGACCGAAACCGTGAGCTACATCGTTTCCTTGCGGCAATCCAGCGCGCTGATGGCGGTTGCGGCGGGAGGGTTCGGGCTTAGGGAGCCCTATGGCCGCTGGCGGTTTTTTTTGGCAAGCATCATGTTGGTTGGTTTTTACCTGGTGGCATCGGCAAAATAATATTTCCGCCGGGGGTTTTGATGATTCCTATTGATTTAGCATTAACCGTTGAATGACATCCAGCAGCGGCGGTTTCAGCGGGCGCCACCTGGGATCCAAGGCTTTACCCTGATGCCATGAAAATTCAACAATCTCAAATCGTTCAGGAATAATATGCTGGTTCTGTTCTCCGTATGTCTGGGACGGATAATATTCAATATATGTCATCCGCTGGGGGTCGATCTGAAATGTCTGGGCCACCCGGGTAGCGACATGCCCGGCACAACTGCGAACGGACAAGCTGCTGCCCGCCGCATCCGCGACAATTGACACAAAGGGTTTCAGGTAAGTCAGGCTGCCGGTTTTGCCTTTTCCCAGATCATAGATACGAAGCCGGCATTTACCGCTTCCCAGACGAAGCGCACCGCCAAAACCTTCCCAGCTGAAAATATCGTCGTAAATACGCATACGGTTTTTGATTAAAATCGTCGGACGGTCGTCATCAGGGTTGCACAAAAATCTTTCGTTTGAAACCGGTTGTTAAAAAATCCGGAGATGATCCATAAAACTTCATATTACCCGATGTCAAAGTTATTATCCATTCAGCCTTGCATTGCCGCAATGAATGATATAAGTAAGCCGGGCCGAATGAATTCTCAAATTGTATTTTTCAAAAAGCTAACCAATTACGATTTTTATTATATAGCATATGCCGATGACAAACAATCATGAAGCCGTCCACCGCCTCCGGGCGGATGAAAACGAGATCATCCTCGTGGGTACCGCCCATGTTTCCAGGGAAAGCGCCGAGCTGGTCGCCGAGGTGATCAGATCGGAAAAGCCGGATACGGTCTGCCTGGAACTGTGCGAATCCCGATATCAGGCCATTCGCCAGAAGGAACGCTGGCGCGAGATGGATATCATCAAGGTCATCAAGGAAAAAAAGGCTTTTTTACTCCTTTCCAATCTTCTGCTGGCAGCCTTTCAGAGGAAAATCGCGAACAAGTTCGGCATCAAACCCGGGCAGGAAATGCTCGACGCCATTGATACGGCAGAGGCGGTGGGCGCGGGCATCGTTCTGGTCGATCGGGATATCCGTATAACACTCTCGCGCATATGGCGCAGCATGGGCTGCTGGCAAAAATTAAAACTCTTATTTCAACTGATCGTATCCAGCGGCGAACTGGAAGATATCAGCGAAGCCGACATCGAGAAAATGAAGCGGCAGGACGTTTTGGAAGCCCTGTTGCTGGAAGTGGAAGGATCGCTTCCGGTTCTTAGAAAGATCCTGATAGATGAAAGAGATCGATATCTGGTCCATAAGATCAGGGCGGCGCCCGGAAATAAAATAGTTGCCGTGGTGGGGGCGGGGCATGTTCCCGGCATCAAAAAGTACTGGAACGACCGCATTGATGTGGGGTTGCTGGAAAAGTTGCCGCCAAAGAGCAGAACCGCCGGATTCTTTAAATGGTTTATTCCGCTGGGGATCGGCGTACTGATGATCTGCGGCTTTTATATCGGCGGCGCCGATGCTGGAACCCGGATGCTCAAATGGTGGGTGATCGTCAACGGGCTGCTGGCAGGTCTGGGGGCTTTACTGGCTTTGGCGCATCCCCTCACGATTTTGTCGGCGGTTTTGGCCGCACCGCTGACTTCATTGAATCCCATGATTGCAGCCGGATGGGTGTCCGGACTGGTTGAAGCGGTTTCAAGAAAACCCAAGGTCAGGGATTTTGAAAGTTTATCGGAAGACATCCTTTCCCTCAAGGGGTTCTGGCGCAACAAGGTGACCCGGGTTCTGCTGGTGGTGGTGTTTACCAACCTGGGAAGTTCCATCGGCACGTTTGTCGCCATACCCCTGATGGCCAGGGCGTTTTAAATTCTGCCATCACGGAACCCTTTCTCCCGGCCAATCGGAAAAAGAATCTAATTTTTCTGCCAGCGAACCGCAACGAACGCACCGGTATCCAGATCAAGGGAACGTCCCCGAATTTCCTTTTCAACAGCCTTTTCCGGGGAATCGTCTTTTTCGAAGTGGATGGCAGTCCTGGCAATCCCGGCCGGAGGACCGTAACCGAGGAGTTCCCGGGGGGATCTGAAATACGCATTTTCCAGGATATGCTTCCGGCCTCGCCGGGTTTTGGCCCTGCGGCGGTCGGCCCAGGGGCTGAGGCTGTTCAAGGTGGCAACCACAACCAGACCTCCCGGCCGGGTGACGCGAAAGAGCTCATCGATTGCTTTTCGGGCATCCCTGATAAACTCCAGCGCCGTTACCGAAACAGCCTTGTCAAAGGCATTATCGTAAAAAGGGAGAAACAGCATGTCGCCCTGAACGCCCTGGAAGGGAAGGTTGACTTTTTTTTTCTGCGCCAGATGGAGCATGGGGCCGGACAGTTCAAGTCCCACCACCCGGGCGCCGGCCAGGAGAAAATCGCGTGTAAAAATTCCCGTGCCGCTGCCGGCATCCAGAATTTTTTCATCCGATCCCGGGCGCAGGAGGTCGTTGATCAGATTCCCTTCAAATTCCCTTATGCACCGGCCGATGGGGGTTGTGAACCATTGATCGTAACGTTCCGGCCAATCGTCAAAAAGGTTTTTAATCGTCATTTCATGTATGTTTTCTCCGCCCGGCCTATGAGCGGGTTCAGGGGTTAGCGGCAGGGGTTTTCAAGGATGTCGCCCCGGGACCATCTTTCCACGAAAAACTCCGTAAGTTCGGAACTCAGTCCGGCTTTTTGCGATGCTTCCAGCAACAGATCCCGCATGGCATCGACCTTGGGCCGGTCCTGGATAAGGGCATAGATTTTAACGGCACGCTTAAAAAACCCGACCGCCAGATGGGCGTCGCCTTTGCCGTAATGAATCGATCCGATCGCTGCCAGATCGTCGGCCGTACCCCTGTAGTACGAAGACGACCGATCGGCTGACAGGGCCGTTTCGAAATAACGGATGGCTTCAACGGGGCTGCCTGTTTTCAGCATTAAATTCCCCAAAGCAAAATTAACCGCCGCAAATTCAGGCGAGTCGTGCGGTTCCGTATTTTTTAAAGCGGCATCCAGAAAGCTTCGAGCGCGTGGAAAATCTCCTTTTTTGAACAGGAGCACCCCCTGATTCCTCAGAAGGGGGCCAAAAGGTCTGGGACTGCCGCCGCTAATTTTCTCAGCCCGTGCAAGCTCATGCTCCGCCGCATCAAACCTTTCGGCGTCTATCAGCGCAGCGGCTTTATTTGAAAGCGACTGCAGGGCACCGTCAGGGTTTTGCAGGGCCGAATAGGATAGGCAGGCTTCCTCATAAAACAGGAGGGCGCTTTCCAGGTCACCGACCGCCCGATAGGCATTTCCGATATTATTCATGCTCATGGCGATGCCGGCCATATGATCGGAGGCGGTAAAGCGTTCATGCGCTTTAAAAAAATGCTCCAGCGCCCGGGGATAGCATCCCCGTTGATAACGCTCGTTGCCCTTAATGAGTTCATTCATGCCGGCAATGCCGTCGGGCGGCAAGGGGTTTGGGGCTGCACCTCCGCCGGCGCAGGCGCACAGCAGCAAAGCGTAAGACCCTATCAACAGGCTTGTCCTAAGTTTCATAATCATCTCGCTAAAAATTTGGTATTGATGAGGGGTCAGGGGCCAGGGGGCAGGAAGTATAAGTAACAAAACCTGAGCCCTGAACCCTGGTTCCCGACCCCCGACTATTTTCGTATCCGTCCGATCAAAAATGCTCCAAAAAAAAGGGCGGATGCCAGTGTGACGATGGTTGCCCCCGAAGCGATATCGGCGTAATACGAAACAAACAGACCGCCGATGGTAGCCGTCAGTGCAATGATGACGGAAGCTGCGATCATCAGGGGATAGCGGCTCGTCAACTGCAGCGCGGCGGCGCCGGGGATGACCAGCAAAGCGGACACCAGGACGATGCCGACGATTTTGATGCTGATGACCACGGCAAGGGCCAGAATTGTCAGCAGAAAATGATCCAGAAAGGTTACGGACATCCCGCTGACAAAAGCGACATCCCTGTCAAAGGCAACGAAGAGCAGTTCTTTGAACAGCAGGAATGTAGAAAAAAGGACCAGGCTCCCCAGGACGGCAATCGAAACCAGGTCCTGACGGGTAATAGCCAGGATATTTCCAAAAAGATATCCGAAAAGATCGATATTGTACTGGTCGGACAGGCCGATAAAAATAACGCCCAGGGCCATTGCCAGGGAAAAAAAGATGCCTATGGCCGTGTCGGTGCTCAGTTTGCCGCGACTGCTGATATAGCCGATGGCATTGGAAACGGCCACTGCAAAAAGCACGGCGGTGAGTGTAGGGGAGATGCCGAGCAATGCCCCCAGGGCAACCCCGCCGAAGGCCGAGTGGGCAACACCCACACCGATAAACGAAAGGCGCCGCAGGACCACAAAAAAAGAAACGACGGCCAGAACAACGCTAAGCATGGCGCCGGCTAGAAAGGCATGCTGCATGAAGGTCAGTCTGAATATGTCAGGAATCATCCCGGTGCCTTTGCGAACAGGAAACGCAGGCGGGATCATGCAGCATCACTTTCATATGATCACCGAATACTTTTCGCTGGATTTCCGGTGAGAGGCAGTATTGCGGCTCACCGTGATAATGAATTTCTCTGTTCAGGCAGGCCACGTGATCGGCATGGGAAGTAATCACGCCGATATCGTGGGAGACCAGGATTGCCGAAACCCCCTGTTCATCTCTGAATTTTGCCAGCAATTCATAAAAATCTTCCTGGGCCACACTGTCAATGCCGGTGGCAGGTTCGTCTAAAATCAGAAGCCTGGGATGAGAAGCCAGGGCCCGGGCGATTTGGACGCGCTGCTGCTGACCGCCGGAAAGCATTCCATAGGGGCGATGGGCATGGTCTGCCATGTTTACCTGTTCGAGCAGCTTCATGGCGGTTTGGACATTATTCGGGTCGGGCCGGCGAAACAACCCCAGGCGGCCGTATAATCCCATAAGGACGACATCCAGAACCGTTACCGGAAAGGAACGATCGGCCCGGGATATTTGCGGAAGATACCCCACCTCCCGGCGGCCCTCTTTGTCGGGTTCGCGGCCGAACAATCGGACAATCCCTTTTTCCGGGCGGAGCAGTCCCAGAATGACATTGAGCAAAGTGGTTTTACCGCTGCCGTTGGGCCCGACGATGCCCAGGATTTCTCCGGGATGACAGGACAGATAGATGGACTTCAAAGCCCATTTTTCGTTATAACGGGCCCAGACATCGTTTAATTCCACGATGGCTTTAGAGTCCGGCTGCCGGAGCGGCGACGGCCGATTCATTGCATGGCCTCCTTTAGGACGTCCAGATTATACCGCATCAATTCCAGATAGCTGCTGCGCCCCGTGAGTGCCGGCGCTCCCATGGGATCCAGGAGTAAAACCCGAACACCGGCCTCTTTGGCTATCACCTCCGCGACTTTGGGGTTCAACTGGGGCTCGGCAAATACCGCGCGGATATGGTATTTTTTGATGTCGGCAATGATTTGCCTGATCCTTTTGGGGGTCGGGTTGCGGCCGGGAGCGCTTTCAATGACCCCCGCCGGGACCAGTCCGTACCGCATTGCAAAATAATCCCAGGCGGCATGAAAGGCAACGTATTTTTTTAAGGTAAAACCCGAAACCGCCGAACGGATCTCCCGGTCCAGAGCCGTCAGACTGTTTAAGTAAATTTCCCCCTGCCGGCGATAGTGATCCGCATGAACGCCGTCGACGCTGCAGAGAATCGCCACAATCCGGGCGACCATCGACCGGGCGATAACCGGATCCAACCATATGTGCGGGTTGGCCATAGCGGCGTTATCGGCGGCGTGGCCCGGTTCGGTAGGCTCCCGTACGGACGGTGCGTCATGATCGTCTTCGTGGGCATGCGCTGATTCGGTGGAACCAATTAACGTGATGCCGTCCGAAAGGGTGACCGTCATAAGATCCTTTCCGGCGGCTGCGGTAAATTTTTCGGCCCAGATTTCCAAACCGGCCCCGATCGTGAAAAAAACCCTGGCCGCAGCGATTTTTTTGATCTGGCTGGGCTTGGGTTCAAAGGTATGAGGACTGGCGCCGGCCGGAATAATGAAGGTCACATCCACGTAAGGACTGCCGACCTGTTGAACCATATCGGCAACCGGAAAGATGCTGGCGATAATGGGAACTTTTTCCGACAAGGCGGTCGCAGGGTAAACAACGCTCATAAGGAAAAACAGGGCGGCCAAAGCCGAAGCCTTGCAGTGGTTGTGTTTCATCAATCAAAATCTCCTTGACGGAATGCGTCCGTCGCCGACTTTCTGATCGGGAGGCGGATATCGATAAACCAATTGGGTATAATTTCTATAAGACTTAATTTTTACTGAAGCCATTCGCGTTCAGCTTTAAAACAACTTCTCATCAATTTTCATGCAAGATTCAGGTAATATACTTGAATTGCGCTGGTTTGAATATTACCATAGGTATACATAAAGGTACAGTCCAAAAGGAGGAGAGCGATGCCGTCAAAAGCCTTGATTATTGTGGATATGTTAAATGATTTTATTGATGAAAAGGGAGCGCTGGATTGCGGTGAAAGCGCCCGTGAAATCGTTCCCTTCATTGCGCAGCGCCTTGCCGCGTTCCGAAAAAACAAGGATTTGGTGGTTTACCTGCAGGACGCCCATGATCGCAACGACAAGGAGTTTGAAAAATTTCCGGAGCATTGCGTCAGCGGCACCTGGGGCAGCCAGATCATTCAGGCGCTATCACCCATGCTGGGAGAAAAAGTGGTTCCCAAAAAACGATTCAGCGGATTTTACGGCACCGACCTTGAAAATATTCTGGCCCGGGCCGGAATCGCTGCGGTTGAAGTGGTCGGTGTCTGTACCTCCATCTGCGTGATGGACACGGTGGGGGGGCTTGCCAATCGCGATTATTCAATAACAGTTCCGCTAAAAGGGGTGGCGGATTTTGATCCCGAGTTCCACCGGTTTGCCCTAAAAAGAATGGAAAAGCTTTACGGGGCCGAAGTTTCCTGAGAAGAGACCTTTGCCGGACCATTAGCGCGATACTTTTTCCATAAGATATGGCCCAGTGAACCCAGAATGAACAACAATGCGACCGACATCAGGGATGCGGACAACGGGTCGGCCCAGAAGACGCTGTAATCTCCCATGGAGAGTACAAGCGAGCGTCTGAAGTTGGTTTCGACCATAAAACCGAGGACCACCCCCAGCACCATGGGCAACGGATTCAGCCCGGCATAGCGCATCAGATAACCGACGACCCCGGCCACCATCACGAGGGCCGGCTCGAACAGGCTGTGGTCCAGGGAATAGGTGCCGGAAAACAGCAGAACATAAATAATCGCCAATACGTACGGCTTGGGACGGTTTACCAGCCAGATCGACGGTCGCAGCGTCACATATCCGATGATCAGCATGAACATGTTGGCTGCGACTAAACCTGCATACAGACCGTAAACGACATGCGGATTATTCTGGAAAAGAGCGGGTCCCGGCCGGAGGCCGTGCAGCAGAAGACCGCCCAACAGAATCGCGGCTGAATTGGAACCGGGTATGCCAAAGGACAACACCGGAATCAAAGTGGTCGCAGTCACCACGTTGTTGGCGCACTCCGGGGCGGCGACGCCTTCCGGAGAGCCGTGGCCGAATTCTTCCTTGTGCTTTGACCAGCGCCGGGCCTCATTATAGGAAATAAAGGAGGCCACTGTTCCGCCGGCGCCGGGCATGATGCCTTCAAAGGTTCCGATGATGCAACCGATGATCTGCGCCATCCGCAGACGCCCGAACAGCATGGACAGGCTCGGCAGCACAATGCGCATCCTGCTTTCGGATTTCGGCCACGGCGGCAGACCGCTTTGAACGAGCAGTTCACTGACCGCAAAAAGCCCGATCATGACGATGATGGGATGAATCCCGTTGATCAGTTCGATCCGATTGAATGTAAATCGATTCACTCCGGAAACCGGATCGGCGCCGATGGTGGCGATCATCAGGCCGAGAATCGCGGGGATGAATCCTTTGACCAAAGACCCTTCCGACAGGCTGGCAATGACGCTCAGTCCGAGTAATCCGATGGCAAAATAGGCCGGCGGTTTAAAAAGCAGGGCGACTTCGGTAAGCCAGCCGGTGAGAAACACAAGCACCATGATGCCGAAGATGCCGCCCACCCATCCGGTTATCAGGGATATCCCCAAGGCTTCGCCGCCCTTTCCCTGCCGATACATCTGGTAACCGTCGATCAAAGTGGCGGCGGCCGAGTTGGTTCCGGGCGTTGATATCAGTATCGCGGGGATGGAGCCGCCGTATTCGGCGCCGATGTATACGGCTGCCAGCAAAATGATGGCCACTTCCGGCTTCATTCCGTAAGTGAACGGCAAAATGAGGGCCATGCTGATGGAGGGTGAAATCCCGGGCAGGGCGCCTCCCAAAATACCCCAGGCCACACCGAAAGCGGCTGCAAACAGTGCCGGCGTGGTCGTCATTACGGTCCAGGCTACGCTCAATCCGGACATGCATATCCTCCTATCGGATCAGATTCGGCCAGATGCCGGCGGGCATGGGAATATCGAGAACATAAACAAAGAACAACCAGAAGCTGCAGGCGCTGAGAACACCGGTCAGCACCAGTTTTCTTGAGACCGGCTCACCCTGAAATACGGCCACGGTAAAGATCAGCAGGCCCACGGCCGGCGCATACCCCAGAATAGGAACCGCGATCAGGTAGCCGATGCCGATCAGCAGCATGATTGCGGCCTTTTGGGCGGCGTGTTTTTCCTTTTGCTTTTGGGACGCGCTCGTTTTGATATGACGCGACAAAAATCCCTGCACCAGCAGGATGCAGGCAAACCCGAACAGGGCGATGCTCAATAGTTTGGGGTAGCCCTCGGCCCCGATTTCATCGCTTAGAAAACTCCGCGGCAATGCATCGGCCGTTATGTAATACACACCGGCGAGGCCCATGATCAGCAAACTTGTAACGATGTCGCGCATGCCTATTCCTCCGGAAATGGTTACAACCCGTGCGTTGGAAAAAGAAAACAGGGAGGCATTATTGTTTTAATTTCTATTTTGGGTCCGATTCCCTGCAGTGTGCCGCGATTCGTCATTCCGGCGAAAGCCGGAATCCAGAAACATAAACTGGATGCCGGTCGAAGATCCCGTGTTCAGCGAGGATCAAGTCCGGCATGACAGCCGATACCCCGCAGCTTATCGGAACGGTGTGGAGATCCCGTTTTGCGGGGCTGCGGGGTAGTTCATTTTACCATTGAAAATCGGCTACTTGATCACTCCCATGCTGCGTAAAAAATCTTCGATACTCTTGCTTTGTTCATCGGTATAAAGCTTGAATTCTTTTTGGGGCATGAACCGCGCCACAAGCGCATCCTTTTGGTATTCCGCCTTGTATTCGGGGTGCGCCAAAAGTTTGGGTATCGCTTCCTCCCATGCCCGAATCACATTTTGCGGCAACCCTTTAGGCCCGGTTAATCCACGGAACTTTGTCTTGACGATATCCAAACCCTGCTCGCGGGCCGTGGGTACATCCGGGAATTCGCTCAGACGTTCGTCGGTAAATGCGGCCAGCAAACGGATCTTGCCGGCATCGAGCTGGGCGCGGAGTTCACCGGGCTCTCCGATACCGATATCCAGGGTGCCGCCCATGACGCTCAACATCAGGTCTCCGCCGCCTTCAAATGAAACGACCGCCACTTTGTCGACTCCGGAAACGAATTTCAGCATTTCCAGGATCTGCCGTTCCAGCGAGGTTGGATTGGCCGCTCCCCATTTTCCTTTGCCCGGGTTGCTCTTTGCAAATTTGACTGCATCGGCAAGGTTTTTGAATGGACTGTCGGCCTTGGTGTAAGCAACCATCGGGTCCAGAAATACGTTTACCATGGGTTCCAGATCGCGATAGGTAAATTTGGTCGTACTGACCAGCGGAGTCATCAGGTACGTGGGCGTGCATCCGTAAAAGATGCTGCCGTCGGCCGGCGACTCAACCAGTTTGGCCATGGCTTTTGCACCGCTCCCGCCCCGTACGTTTTCAACGACAAACTTGACCCCCATTATCGGCCCCAGAAAAGGGACGGCATTCCTTAAAAAGACATCGGTTCCGCCACCCGGGCTGGAATGGGTGACCAGCGTTACGGTCTTGTGCGGATACTCGGCTAAAGCGCTTGCTGAAATTGCCATCACCAGAAATGCCGTTAAAACGAATTGAAAAAATCCTTTTGTTCTCATGACGATTATTCCTCCCTTTGCCGGTCTTTGATAATTGGGCATCTTGCCCGTTTTAAACGCTCATTGCCGTTTGCGGCTTTCACTGTGAGCGAGCGTTCATGGAAGCATTTTTAATTGAACGGTTGCCGGGTTGATAAGAATTCCCCATTGGGGAAGCGATCGTCGTAGCATTTTGATTGAGTACGGAATTGAATGAACCGCAATGCGGTAAAATATCCTGGTTACGGTGTGAATTGATGCCTTGATATCAATTAGGAGACGGATTGTCAAGCGTCGTATTTTTATCGAAAAACCATACCATATGGACAGGCTTCGACCAGGGAGTCGGGATTGATCATATAATCATTCACAGGTCGGTCTTGCACCGACTTCCAGGGGACTTTTTTTGCAGATCTGGTAGCGTTTTCCGCTGTGGGGAAGGGCAGGGACATCCGTTCCGATGCCTGCCACATCTTCGGCATGGCTCCCGGGCTGACCACCTCGGTGAAGGTTGTCTTCCTTACTCCAACCGATCCGCAAGATTCAACTCTGCGGCGAGCTGCCGGAGATTGGATATGACGATCGGTGCAAGGGGAATCCCTTTCCGGATCCGTTCGTGAATCTTATAATGCTCCATCTCTCCCGGAAGCCAGATGCGGTCGACCCCCTGCATGCGCTTGGATTCCCTGATTTCCCGTATCACCCGGTCCATCTCCTGTTTGAAAGATTCGACCGGCTGGAAATTGTCGACCCTCATCGCCATGATCATATGGCCGCTGTTGTTCCGGCTGGCGACGTCCTTGTTGAAGTCGACGACGTTTCGCCCGAAGGTTGCTCCGTTCAGAATTCCGGCCAGTATCCCGATGACCACATTCAGGCCGTATCCCTTGTAATCTCCGATCGGCACCAGCAAGCCTTCCGACGACCGTCGGGGGTCCGTGAGGGGCTGCCCCTTGTGGTCGATCATCCATCCCACCGGGATCGACTCTCCCTTTTGAGCTGCCAGTTTGATTTTGCCGTAGGAGGTCATCGTCGTTGCGATGTCAAGGACGATGGGGGGTTCGCTCCCGGCGGGAATAGCAAAGGAGATGGGATTGGTGCCGAGAATCAGCTCGACGCCCCCCCAGGGGGCCATATGATTGGCGTTGGCAACGGTCATGTACATGCCGATCATGTCGTGGGCAACCGGCATCGAGGAATAGACGGCTCCGGCTCCGGCATGGTTGCCGTTGAAAGTGCCCACCCAGGCCAGTCCTGCCGCCTGCGCCTTCTGAATCGCCAGTTCTGTCGCAAAGTTCAGCACCACGTGGCCCATGCCGTTGTCGCCGTCCACGAGCGCCGTCACCGCGTTTTCCCGGACGGTCTGAACCTTCGGATGGAGGTTGATCCCCCCCGCCTTGATTCTCTGGCTGTAATGGTTCAGGCGGAAGATGCCGTGCGTGTCCACGCCGCGCAGATCCGCATCAATCATTCGGGCAGCGCAAAGCGCCGCATCCTGCTGCGGAATTCCCAAAGCCGCAAGGGCGCCGGCCGCGAAAGCCTCCAGCCGCTTGGCCGGGTAATTTCGTTTCTGTTCCTGTTCCGTCATTTCTTTTCTCCTCATGATCGTTGCGGGATGATTTTCCCGGCAATACCTTTCAGTATTGTGAGTATTTCTTAAATGCTTTCACCTGGCGGCGGCAGCATGAAAAGGTTTTCGAATTAAAAAGGCTTATATCCCCAGATACGCTTTTCGGACGGATTCGTTTGAAAGCAGGTTTGCGGCTGTATCGGTCAGGGTGATCCGGCCGGTTTCCATGACGTAGCCGCGGTGGGCGATCTTTAAAGCCAGGTTCGCATTCTGTTCCACCAGGAAAATGGTGGTGTTGTTTTCGCTGTTGATTTTGGTGATGATCTCAAAGATTTGCCGGACAACCAGCGGGGCGAGACCCAGGGAGGGCTCATCCAGAAGAAGAAGTCGCGGCCGGGCCATCAGGGCCCGGGAGATGGCCAGCATCTGCTGCTCGCCTCCGCTGAGGGTTCCGCCGGCTTGGTGGCGCCGCTGCGCCAGGATGGGAAAAAGTTCAAAAATATAATCCAGGTCCTGTTTCAGCGCCCCCCGGTCCGTCCGCAGGAAAGCGCCCATATCCAGGTTTTCCAGAACGGTCAGGTAGGGGAATATCCGGCGGCCTTCCGGTACCTGGCAGATGCCGAGGGATACGATTTTATGGGCGGGCAGGGTATGGACCGGCTCACCCATGAAAAGGATTTCGCCGACCCGGGGTGGAACGATGCCGCAGATGGACATAAGGGTCGTTGATTTTCCGGCGCCGTTGGCCCCGATCAGGGTGATGATTTCCCCCTCGGATATATCGATGCTGATCCCTTTCAGGGCTTGAATGTTACCGTAGAACGTCTGTACATTCTTCAACTGGAGCATCAGTTTCTTCTCCGAGATAAGCTTTGATAACCACCGGGTTGGCTTTGATTTCCTGCGGCGTTCCCTGGGCGATTTTGCGGCCGTAGTCCATGACGACGATCCGGTCCGACAGGCTCATCACCAGCTTCATGTCGTGTTCAATTAAAAGAATGGAGATTCCCTCCTGATCCCGCAGCTGGACAATCAGGTTGTCCAGTTCCCTTGTTTCCAGAGGGTTCATCCCGGCGGCCGGTTCATCCAGCAGCAGGATAAACGGTTCGGTTGCAAGGGCCCGGGCGATTTCCAGGCGCCGCTGGGCGCCGTAGGGGAGATTTTTGGCAAATTCATTTACAAATGAAGCCAGGCCGATTTTTTCAAGAATGCCGTAGCTGTCGGCCACAACCTGTTTTTCCTCCACAATTGTGGATTTCGGTCTGAAGACGGCCCCGATGATCCCTGCGGACATGCGGCAGTGACGGCCGATCATGACATTTTCAAGGACCGTCATATTGGGAAACAGGCGGATATTCTGAAAGGTGCGCGCCAGCCCCCGGGCGGTGACCTGGTTGGGCTTCAGGTTGTTAATTTTTTTGGCCTTTTCCCCCGGCGGCGTGATCAGCATGTCGCCGCTGCTGGGTGGATAGATACCGGTGATGCAGTTGAAGAACGTTGTCTTCCCGGCGCCGTTGGGACCGATCAGGGCGACGATTTCATCCCGGTAGACCTCCAGGTTCAGGCAGTTCAGAGCCCGCAGACCGCCGAAATCCTTGGTCAGGTTTTTTACTTCGAGGATGGGATGGGCATCGTTATCGTTTTTCATCTTTATTGCCGATAGCCTCGAACTGATAAGTCCGACGGGCCGTACTGACGATTCCGCCGGGTCGAAACACCATCATGACCACCAGGATAACGCCGAAAAGGAGCGTCCGGTATTCCGAAAAAGCGCGCAGATATTCCGGCAGCAGGATCAAGGTCAATGCGCCGGTAATGACCCCGACGATGGAACCCATGCCGCCTAAAACCACGATGCAAAGTATGATGATCGACTCCCAGATGGTAAAACTGGCCGGGTTGATGAAGGTGGTCTTGGCCGCAAAAACGACCCCGCCCATTCCGGCCCAGGTAGCGCCCAGAGCAAATGCGGTCAGCTTCGTTTTGGTCTTGTCGATGCCCATGGCCTGGCAGGCGATGTCATCTTCCCTTAAGGCAATCCAGGCCCTGCCGATCCGGGAATCCTGCAGACGGTTGACGACAAAGATCGTGAAAATGACCAGGGCAACCATCATAAAGTAGATAAAGATGGTGGATTGATGCAGTGAAAAATCGATGCCGAAAAAACCCGGACGGGGGATATTGGCTATGCCGCTGGGACCGAAGGAAAATTCGTTCCAGTTTTCCAGGATCAATCGAATAATTTCCCCGAAACCGAGGGTGACAATCGCCAGATAGTCTCCACGCAGGCGCAGGACCGGAAACCCCAGGATGATGCCGAAAAGAAACCCCATCCCGGCGCCGATGGGCAGGGCCGTCCAGAAGCCGATGCCGAAATGATGGTTCAGCAGGGCATAGCTGTATGCCCCGACGGCGTAAAAGGCCACGTAGCCGAGGTCGAGCAGCCCGGCCAGGCCCACCACGATATTGAGTCCCAGTCCGATGACGATGTAGATCAGGGCATTGATCATGATGTTGGTCTGGTACAGTGAAAAGATAAACGGGAATGCGGTTGTGAAAACTGCCAGGGCCGCCAGGGACGGGATGAGCAGTTTGGGGTTGTCAAAGGCCGACTGGATCAGGGATTTTACCGAGGTCGAACCGGGTTGGATTTTTTTTTGCCCGGTTTCTTTGCGTTTGATCAGGTAACGCCATAAAAACGAAAGAAAAAAGCTGCCGGCACCCACGATAAGCAGGTTCCGCCAGCGCCATTCCACCGTTTTATAGATCGTGTTCACCCGGATGACCATGACGGGAAATGTCAGAAACATGAACCAGAGGGAAGTCAGCAGGGATTTTTTTATTTCAGCAAGACTCGGGATCATGCCGTCACACCTTTTCCGTTTCCGAACGTCCCAGGATGCCGGAGGGCCTGAAGATCAGAATAAATACCAGGAATAGAAAAGCAAACACGTCTTCATAATCGCTGGACACATATCCGGTAAAGAAGCTTTCGGTCCAGCCCAGGACCAGGCTGCCCAGGACGGCGCCGGGGATGCTGCCGATACCGCCGAGGACCGCTGCCACAAAGGCCTTTATCCCGGCGATGAAACCGATGTAGAAATTAATCTGTCCGATATGGGAGGCAATCAGCACCCCGCCGATGGCGGCCGTGGCCGAACCGACGATAAAGGTGACCGAAATGACCCTGTTGACGTCCACGCCCACCAGCATGGCCATTTCGCGGTCCTGGGCCGTGGCCCGCATGGCCTTGCCGATCCGGGTAAATTTGATCAGCAAGGTCAGTAGAATCATGACTGCGGTAGTTGTGATCAGGATGACGATTTCCGAAGACCGGACGATGTGGGCGTAGGGCGCCAGAAATTTAAATTCAGGAATCAGGCTGGGAAAGGGCAGGAAATCGGAAGTCTGGGCCAGCAGGACATAATTTTGCAGAAACAGGGACATGCCGATGGCGCTGATCAGAGCGGACAGCCTGGGGGCATGCCGCAGGGGCTTGTAGGCTAATTTTTCAACGGTAAAGCCGTACGCGCAGGAATAAATTACCGCCACCAGGGAAGCGATTACCAGAATCGCCACCTGGTTCCAGCCCAGCAGCGTGAGTACGCCGGCCACGATCAGGGCCGTAAACGCCCCGATCATGTAGATTTCACCATGGGCAAAGTTGATCAGCTGGATGATGCCGTACACCATGGTATACCCCAGAGCGATCAGGGCATAGATGCTGCCGCGGGTCAGGCCTCCCAATAAAAGTTCGAGAAAGTAATCCATATGAAAAATAAAATCATTCAAAAAAACCAGGGGGCCGGGATATGCCTGCCCCCTGATTTTTAAAAAAAACAGGATTATTTCAGCTCGACATAAACGCCGTTTTGTACCTGATATACGGAGAAGCCGACCCCAATGGCGTCCCCTCTATCGTCAAAACGGATTTTTCCCAGGGGAGTTTCAACATCCTGGGTGCGAAGCGCCTTGGTGATGGCGTCGTATTCCGTCGAACCGGCTTTTTCGATGGCATTCAAAATCGCCTGGGCGGCGGCATAAGCATTCAGGAAGAATGCGCCGGGATCCGCTCCATACGCTTTTTTATGGGCTTCATTGGCGGCGATGGCCAGGGGGTTTTTAGAAACATCCTTGGGACCGGTGGCATAAACGCCTTCGGCGTATTTGCCGGCGACTTTGATAAAAGTGTCGTCTTTAACACCGTCGTCTGAAATGAAAATCGTATTCATGGCCCTCATCCGCATCTGGCTGACAATTTTAGAAGCTTCCGGATGGTAGCCGCCGAAGATGACCGCTTCAGCTTCCGACCGTTTAATTTTCTGAACAACGGCGGAATAGTCCACGGCGCCGGGGGTGATCCCTTCGTAAAGAACCACTTTGGCCCGGGGGTCTTTTTCCAGGAACGCTTTGGCGAATTCTGCCAGCCCTTTGCCATAATCGCCCTTGTCATGCAGCACGGCAATTTTGCTGAGTTTAAGGGTGTTTAAGGCGAAATCGACTTCAAGCCGAGCCTGGGCGTCATCGGATGCGATGGTCCGGTAAAAGTTGGGATAATCGCCGCTTTGCGTCAGCGCCGGGTTGGTTGCCGACGGGGATATGGTGATGATTTTGGAATCTTTGTATATACCGAGGGCCGCTTTGGTGGCGCCGCTGCAGATATGGCCCAGAACAACATGCGCTTTCAGGGATACCAGTTTGGTCGCGGTGTTGGTGGCCACTTCCGGCTTGCAGACATCATCCTCGGCCAGCAATTCGACTTTTCTTCCCAGGACCCCGCCTTTTGCATTGATGTCCTTGACCACCAGTTCGGCAGCCTTTATGGTCGGGATGCCGTATGAAGCCAGATCGCCGCTGTGGGCTCCGGCGACACCCAACCGGATGGGATCGGCAGCGAAAACACTGCCGGCAATCATCAAAATCGATACCGCTGCGGTTAGCGCCAAAGCTGCCGGTACTCTTTGCTTGAACATAATACCTCCTTTGCTGGAAAAATAAGTAAATGCATAAATCCGACGGAACTCAAAAAGATTTTTTATCTATATAACATGCGGCACACAAGTCAAGCAAAAGAAATCCTTAACAAAATGAAATTGAAAAACACACAAAAAACTCTTGCCGTAATAAGAAATTGTTTGTAATTAACCATTTGCAGGCCGGTAAAATCGAACCAGCCGAAATATCAGGGTTAAAACCCGACACGTATTCAGCAGGAGTTGATCCGACATTGAAAAAAGTTGGCTTGGTGGTCAAAATCGATCCGGAGGCCGTCCATAAGGCCGATGAGCTTGAGAGCTGGCTCCGCTCGCAAGGGGTTCAGGTGATCCGAAAAGAGAGCGCCCCTCCCGATCGCAGACTGAAGACCCATCGTAAAACGTGGGCTCCGGCGGATTTGTTCTGTGTGTTTGTCCTGGGCGGAGACGGCACATTTTTAAGTGCGGTCCGCTGGATCGGGGATCAGAATATTCCTATCCTGGGCGTCAAGTTCGGGGAGGTGGGCTTTTTAGCTGAAACCACTGAAGAGAGTCTCTTCAGTGTTGCCGGGGAGATTTTAAGGAATGATTTTAAAACCGAAACCCGGATGCGGCTGAAGGTCACGGTAGACCGGGCGGGACGAGAAATCATCAGCGAAACGGTCCTCAATGATGTCGTTATCAACAAGGGCGCTCTGGCGCGGCTGGCGCAGATTAAAACCTTCATCAATGAACATTATCTGACTACCTACCGGGCCGATGGGCTGATCATTGCAACGCCGACCGGCTCGACCGCCTATTCGCTGGCGGCCGGGGGCCCGGTCATTCATCCGGAAGTACCTGCCATCATCATGACCCCCATCAGCCCCTTTACGCTTACCAACCGGCCGCTGATCGTACCGGATTCAGTGACCATTACCATTAAACTGGAGGAGAAGTCTGCGGACATTCTGCTGACCTTCGACGGCCAGGCCGGTCTTGAGATCGATGAAAAAGACACGATTACGGTACGCCGGGATATACACCCCATTCACATGATCACCATGCCGGGACAGGACTATTTTGACGTGCTCAAAGCCAAGCTCAGATGGAGCGGCGGTCGGGTCTGACGGTTCGGCATCTTGTCGCAGCTCCGTATCGGCCGGATGCAATCGATCGGATCCGGCGGAGCTGAAAAAATTAGCGCTTGACAACCCTGCTCGCCTTTTGTATGTAATTTCATATTATTACCGCAATGGGGAGGCTTCCATATGTTGCGGTCAGGATCGGTTCCGCATACAACCATAAGCTTTCGATTACACGCCTTCAAAACAGTAAGTACATAACAAAAACAGAAAAGGAGGTCGTTATGAAACATGGAAAAATGTTTATCGTAATAGCCGTGGTCCTGGGACTTTTGATGTCGGCGCCGCCGGCCGTAGCTAAAACGGATGTTCTGTTCGGCGGTGCAGCCATCGTCGGGGTTTATTATCAGGTAGCCCTCCAGATCAGCAACCTGATGAACAAGAACATGGGACAGAAGTACAATTACATCGGCCGGCCCACGGGCGGATCCGTGTTTAACATCAACGCCCTTATACGGGAAACGTTTGATTTCGGCGTGGCTCAGTCGGACCGCAATTTCCAGGCATTTAAAGGCCTGGCCGACTGGGAGGGCAAACCCGTGACGAACCTGCGCAGCGTCTTCAGTATGCACCCTGAAACGGTCATGCTGGTGACCCGCAAGGACACCGGGATCAAGAAGGTCACGGACATCAAGGGAAAGCGGATCAACATCGGCAATCCCGGCTCAGGCCAGCGCGGCAATGCAGAGGAGGTTTTGAAGATCTACGGCATCGATAAGGATAAGGATATCATGGCGGAAGGGCTGCAGCAGCATGAAGCTTCCAGGGCCCTGGTGGACCGCAAGATCGACGCCTTTTTCTACACGGTGGGCAATCCCAGTGCGGCCCTCGAGGAGCCGGCCCAGTCGATTGACATGGTCATGATTCCGCTGGACCATCCCGATATCAAGAAACTGGCTGAAGAAAAACCCTACTACGTCTACACCAAGATTCCGGCCGGAACCTACCGGGGCGTGAATTATGACGTTCCCACCTACGCGGTGACGGCTACGGTGGTCAGCCACGCCGCGGTTCCGGATGAAGTGGTGTACGATATGGTGAAAACCGTTTTCGAGCGCCTGAATGATCTCAAGGCATCGCATGCGGCTTTCCGGCACCTCGATCCCAAGCAGATGCTGCAGGGTCTGTCCGCCCCCTTCCATCCCGGGGCGATCAAGTACTATAAGGAAAAAGGCTGGATGTAGCGCGTTTTGCGCGAGGGGGCTGCAAGGCCCCTTCGCGCTTTTTCGACTGCATCAATCGTGCAATGCACCCTCCTGCGACGGTTTGCAGGCGTGCTTGTTTTTCGACAGTCCTCATCCGGCAGGGCTGTTTCCTCTTTCCTTTTAGAGCAGGATATCCATGGGCTCGACTTCAACTTCCGACAATCAGGACGAAAAAAGCGAAAATAAGCCACCCCCCAAGTTTGGGGAATCCGCCCAGGAAATCCTGGCCAGGGCCGAGGCCGGCGGCAGAACTCCCAAAAGCCGGGCGGCTTCCGGGGTCATTACCCTGATTTGCCTCGGGTGGTCGGCTTACCAGCTCTATATCGCCTATCGGCCGATCGACTCGCACGTGGCCAGGGCTTGGCACCTGGCGTTTGCCCTGGGCCTGGCCTATCTCGTATACCCGGCCTACAAAACCCACAGACCCCCGTTCTGGGTGAGGGGTCTTCAGAAAATTTTTCCTTTTCTCGGGAGGCGTTCCACCGTCAACCGCATCCCGCTCCCGGATATCCTCTTTGCCCTGGCCGCCGTATGCGCCTCCTTATTTATCTGGTGGGACTTTGATGAACTGGTCTGGCGCCAGGGGATTCCCAGCATGGCGGATATCATCCTGGGCACCACCCTGATCGTCCTTCTCCTGGAGGGCGCCAGGCGATCTCTGGGACCGGCCCTGGCCATCCTTGCGGGGCTCTTCCTGCTCTACTCCATCGTGGGGCCGTACTTTCCCGAAGTCCTGCGGCACCGGGGCGTGCCCCTGGACTTCATCATCAGCGACATGTACCTGACCACGACGGGCATCTTCGGGGTCCCATTGGGCGTTTCCACGGATTTCGTCTTTCTCTTCGTCCTTTTCGGGGCATTATTGGACAAGGCCGGAGGGGGGAAGTATTTCATTGACATTGCTTTTTCAGCCCTGGGGACTTTTCGCGGAGGACCGGCCAAGGCCGCCGTCCTGGCATCGGGCCTGACCGGGCTCGTTTCCGGTTCATCCATCGCCAACACCGTCACCACCGGGACCTTTACCATTCCCCTTATGAAGAAGGTGGGGTTGCCCGCCTATAAAGCCGCGGCCGTGGAAGTGGCGGCATCCACCAACGGCCAGCTCATGCCTCCCATTATGGGCGCGGCCGCTTTCATCATGGCCGAGATCCTGGGCATCCCTTATCTCGATGTGGTGCGGGCTGCCATTCTTCCGGCGCTCATATCATACATGGCCCTGTTTTACGTGGTGCACATGGAAGCCCTCAAGCTCGACCTCACAGCCATTCCCCGGAAAGATCTCCCCCGGTTTGTAAGCACCTTTCTTCGCGGGAGCCATTTCCTTATTCCCCTGGGGGTTCTGATCGTCTATCTCGTCATCCTGCGGCGATCTCCCATCATGGCCGCCCTCCTGGCAGTGGAGTCGGTCGTGGTGATCATGCTCATCCAGCGGCCCGTGATGGCATTCCTGAAAATAGGCTTTGAACGCAAGGCCGGCACCCTGGATCCTGCCGTGGACCTTACATCCTCCCTTTGGAACGCCTTTCTGACGGGGCTCGGGGATGTATGGAACGGTCTGATCGGCGGAGCCCGGAACATGGTTTCCGTGGGTGTGGCCACAGCAACGGCGGGAATCATTGTGGGGGTGGTGACCAGCACCGGCCTGGTGGGTCGGTTCATAATCCTGATCGATACCATCTCCATGGGGAACGTGGTCCTCATGCTTATATTTACGGCAATGACCAGCCTCCTGCTGGGGATGGGCATGCCCACGACGGCCAATTATATTATCATGGCCACCCTTACGGCTCCGGTAATCGTGCAGCTGGGTGCGGATGCCGGTCTGGTCTTCCCCGTGATTGCCGCCCACCTTTTTGTTTTTTATTTTGGAATTCTGGCGGACGACACGCCGCCGGTGGGACTGGCCGCCTATGCTGCGGCTGCGATTGCCCGGTCCGACCCCATCCGGACCGGCATCCAAGGGTTTACCTATGACTTACGCACGGCCATCCTGCCGTTCATCTTTCTATTCAATAACGAAATGCTCATGATCGCCGGGGTGACGGAAACCGGGGGGATCATCTGGATGGATAATCCCCTGCGGATTCTCTGGATTTTTTTCTCCGGGCTCATCGCCATGTTTGCCTTTGCTTCGGCGCTGCAGGGGCAACTGGTTGAACGCTGCAACCTGTTTGAAAGGTTTCTGCTCCTGGTCGTGGCTGCGTCCACGTTCAGGGCCGGCGCGGTCGAACCCTATGTTCCTTTGGGGACCGTAGGTATCCGGATTATCGGTATAAGCACCTATTTTGCCCTGTATGCGTTTCAAAAGATGAGGGCCAAACGCCGCCGCGCCTGATGCTGTTTCCTCTCTTATACCTGTTGTAATAGTTTAGCTTTTTGAAAAAATACGATAAGCCTGATTGGGCTTGGGCCGCAGCGCGCCGCAACAAATGCAACCGTACCTTCGCTCAACGCCCCCAAACTTTTAAGAGAATTTTCACAGGCAGCAACGGTATCCGCTGTTGTGCGAGATTATTCTCTGGGGCTGTCCGAAACGATCTGAGCGGGTTATGCTGCCGTTGCAGAATCCTGAGTAATATTGTTGCGGCGCGTTGCGGCCCAAACCCAATCATGTTCGATGATTTGAGAAACAGCTAAATTGATACTGCCTGTTAACCTGTCGCTTCCTTTTCAAGCTGATCCAGCTTGTCAGGCTCTGAAACGGTAATGTCAACCAGGCACTTGGGGATGGAACTCTGCTCGCACATGACTCGGATCTCTTTCTCCTGATCGCTGAATTCCAGAATTTCACGAATGGACTCAATATATTCGAGCATCTTATCCGGCGGAATGTCTTCAATGGCAGGTCCGGCTGCCTCTGCCTTTTTCCGGGCGGCGGCCTCTTCGGCCAGCCTTTGTTTTTCCATTTGCTCCGCTTCCATTGACTGTTTGGCGGCATCGATTGCGTTCCGGTCGACTTTCGCCATTTCCAAGATCAATTTTTCGGAAACGTCATTGGCAATCAGGTGCTTCACCTTTTCCTCGCCGGATTTGTCCGCGACCGCTTCGAGCAGCGTTGCCACCCTTTCCCTCTCAGCGCGTTCCTTTTTTATCGCGGTGTTCACCTGTTCCAACTCTTCCGTGGTGATGTCCAACGCACGGGTGATCACTTCGGGAGCCACTTTTTGCTCAATGAGGAAGCGGATTCCGTTATCGTCGGGCAGGCCCTTTGCCTTGGTAATGAGCAGGTCGAGCCTTGTCTGCTCGACAATCCGGATTACATCCGGTCTGCGCTCGGCCTTGTTGATTTCCGGCCATGTCTTTCCGATATCGGCGATGAGTTTTTCCGTGGCCGAATAGGGATCGGCTACGTCCTCCAGGGTAAGTGCCGCGATGGCGGTGTTGAAATCCTTCATCAGGGGCCTTCCGACCTTGTGGGCTGCATCCATCGACCATCTCAATTGAAGCATATTGCCCCCATGATGGGAAACCTTGTGACCTGCATTGTCAAGTTCACCTGCAATTCGCTGGATCGATGCTTCCAGATTTTCCCCTGAAAGTCCTTGCGGATCGAGGTCAAGGATTTTCTCTTCGATTAACAACCAGAAGGGTTTTTTTTCTGCCGAGTCGCTTGTCGTCATTTTCCAATCTCCTTATTTTTATGAAATATATCGAAAAAAATGCGCCTGCCGATTTCCTTCGAAACGATGTCAATGCTTCTCCGTGGAATAAAACCAGGTCGATAAGAAACTGTCTTGCCGGTGAAAGACTATAGAGAAGCACCCGTGAGAGTCAAGGAAAAAACCACAACCTGCATCGAGCGGCCGGCCTATTTCCTTAACCCGGCATCGGTATTTTTCCCGACCGGTTGCGGCGGCAGATTCGGCCGGACCAGAAAGTTCTGCTGCAGCGATTTCACCACCTTGTCGATATTCTCGACTGCTTCCCGGATTTCCTGAATGCCTTCATCCGTTGAGCGGGTGACTTTCGGGATGTCGAAGCTGGCTGTTTCCATGTTTTTCAGGATGACCCTGAGTGCATCCAGATTTTCCTTGACTTCCGTAAGAATCGCTTTGAGGAGCGTGATGTTTTCAGCCAGGCCGCTTCCGACCGCCCGGATCGTTGCCAGGTTGTCCTGAACCTGATCCATGGCCGCCGGCGTTTTGGCGGCGGCGTCATGAATATGGTTAAGGATCCCGTCGATCCGGGTCGCTTTTTGGGGCAGCGTGGCAGCGGCAGATTCAATCTGATCGAGAATGGCGCCGGCTTTGTTCAAGTTTGCGTTGATGCCGTCCCCCAGCCTATCGGATTTGAGCAACGCGCCCGCCGTTCCCCTGCCCGCCTGAAGTTCCCCGGCAATTTTTTCCAGATGGGCCACCGTAGCGCCGATGTCGGTGAGGATGCGCAAGAGAGGACCTTCAGGCTTGCGCAGGATGTGGACCAGTTCTGAAATGTCCTGGACAGCCGTAACGACCATCCGGGCGGTTTTTTCCACTTCAAACTCTTCCAGCAGGCTCGACAGCGATCTTCTCGGAACCGAGGGGATCAGGCCTCCTTCCGGAATCAGTGGCGCATCCTTATCCTTGCCGGGTTTGATGGCAACATACTCGGAACCGATCAGCGTCGGGCTGCCGACGCTTGCTACCGCGCCGACCCGGATGCGGGGGGCATATTCTTCAAGAATCAATAGCTCAACCTGCACCCGGTCGCCCAGGAGCGAAACTTTTTTTACTTTGCCGATATTGGTTTCCAGCAGTTTTACGGCGGTGTCTTTCTGCACGTTGTAACTTTCTTCAAAGGTCGTGTAGTAGGGGACATATTTTTCAAACCAATCCTTGCCCCTACCAATGATCACGAGCGCGACCAGCAGAAGCACAGCACTGCCGATGATAAAAAAGCCTGCGATCCTTTCTTTGCGACTGTAATTCAGTTCCATGTTTTTAACCGATCAATTGGGTATTAGGCAAGTGATATGGTCAAGCGCCCTTTGGATATCCTTACCTGTTTTTTGGAAAACGTTTTAGTAAAATCCGTATCGGAGGAATAAAACACCAGCGGCAGATTTCGCTGCGTCATGGCTGCAACGGTTTCCATGAAAAGTCCGAACTTGGTATGGTCGATGAAATCTTCCGGGCGATCCAGCACCAGTAAAACGGGATGTTTAACCAGCTCCCGGATGGTTATGGCGTTTTTGATATCCTGCGGATGCAGGTCGCCGGGGCGCCGTTCGAGATTGTCAAACAGTTCGAATTTACGGCACAATTGGGCGGCGTGGTCGTCAAGGGGCAACTGCAGGTCGTCTTCATGAAAATATCTCATGAAAAGTAAATTTTCACGGACCGAACGGTTGCTGATCAAGGCCGCATCCGACGCAATATATCCTATCTGCCGCTTGCAGGGGAGCGAGTTGCGGTAGTTGGACAGATCAACATTCAGGTTGTTGAAGCGGTATGTCCCTTGACGGGGCGATACCAGCGTGACCAGCGCCTTTAATAAAAGGGCGGCATCGTCGATTGAATCGGTCTCAATGGCATATCCGTCCCGGCTGTCTACCGAAAAACTGAAATCAGCCAGCCCGTTGCCGGCGCCTTGCGGTTCAAGGGTATAATCCATCAGTTCAATTATCGCCATATCATTTTCTAAATGTAAAATAAAATGGATATGAGCACATCGATGACCAGGCAGCTGAAGAAACATTCAACCGCAACTTTTGAAGTTTGTACAGGAATTTCCGTTATCTTCATATCGGCTTTAAACCCGTGGTAAAGGCAGATAACCGTGATGAAAAACCCGAAGCAGAAGGCTTTGATGATTCCGGCCAGGATATCGGTTAACGTGATCGCCGATTCGATTTGTGCGAACAGACTTCCCAAGGGAATATCCGTGAAGATCAAAACAAGCAGATATCCGCCGATGACGGCGACGAGATTGAATATAACAAAAAGACAAAGGATGGCAACGGTAATGCCGATCAGCCTGGGGAGGCAGATGATTCGCAGCGGGTCAATTCCGGCCATCTCAAAGGCTTCGATTTCATGAAACACCTGCATGTACCCGATTTCGATGCTGACGGCCGTGGCGGTTCGCAGGATGACCACCAGTGCCGTTACAATGGGACTGACTTCGCGGACGATCAGTAAGACCAGAATTTTGCCGAGATCGTACTGGGCCGAAATTTTGACAAACTGGACGATCAGCATGCTGCCGATCAGCAGGGCAACGGGTATGATGACATAAAGCGCCTGAAAGGCCGTAAAGTAGATCTGTTCGAGGGTAAACATCCTCAGCATCGCCCGCCCGGCGGCGGGCCGTTGGAAAATCAGCTTTAAAACACTGTAAATAAATGCGAGCAGATCAAGGATATGTTCGACGGTTGCCAGCGTCCGCCGTCCGATGTGACCGGCAATAGGTATCATGAGAAATCGGTTGTCTTGGTTACGCCCCGGGCGTGGTTGTGTGAATCCTGAATCAGATTGTTGACAATTAAAAACTCTTACACTATAAGTCGGAGAAAGATCAACAAAATTAAATAAATACCCCACATGAAAATGAGTAACAGGTTGCATCCGTTGTTATTGACGATGCTGGCCGTCGCTGCCGGGATCGGCGCCTATTTGTTCGGCGTTCCTTTTCTTGACGTGATGGAGCTTAAGACCGTTGATTTAAGGTTTGAATCCCGGGGAAGAGAAGCTCCCGCTCCGGAGATAGTCCTGGCGGTCATCGACGAGAAAAGTATCGCCCGCGAAGGCAAGTGGATCTGGCCCCGTTCGAAAATGGCGCAGCTGGTCAAGCAGTTATCCGCATACGGCGCCAAGGTGGTGGCTTTTGACATCGGCTTTCTTGAACCCGATGAAAACACCGTCGGCCGGATCATCGATCAGATTGCCGCAGAAATTGAAAAGAGCGGCGATCGGGATCAGACGATACAGGCATACCTGAAAAAATTAAAATATGAAACGGATAACGACCGCCGCCTGGCGGATGCGATCCAAAGTTCAGGCGCAAAGGTCGTGCTGGGGTATTTCTTCCAGATGGACCGCCAGGGGATCGACCGGCTGCCGCAGGATGAATACCGCCGGCACCAGGAAAATGTTAAAGGCTCGCGCTATCAATTCGTCCGGTATAAAACCGATGATGCCCGCACGGTCAGACTGATCGAACCGGCTTTGCCGCAGTCGAACATCCCGGTCATTTCAGAGGCGGCGGAATATGCCGGTTTTTTTAATATGGAAGCGGATCGGGATGGAGTCGTCCGTAGAATTCCGGCGGTTTTTAAATATGCAGAAACCCTTTATGCCCCGCTGGCGATCATGGCCGTCGGGGCGTTTCTGGATGCGCCCCCATCTCTTCAAGTAGCCGATTACGGGATCGAATCCCTGCAGGTGGACCGGATCTCCATTCCCGTCGACGATCTGGGGCGGGTTCTGATCAATTATCGCGGCGGCACCAAGACCTATCCGCATATTTCGGTTACCGATATTATCAACGGCAATGTTGCCGAAGCGGATTTGAAAGATAAAATCGTCATCGTCGGCGCCACCGCCGTGGGGATTTATGATTTGAGGGTAACCCCTTTTTCCAATGTTTATCCCGGCGTTGAGATTCACGCCAACATCATCGACAATATCCTGTCAGGAAATTTTTTGTATCAACCCTCCTGGGCGGCCGTGTTCGATATTTTTGGAATCCTTGCGATCGGATTATTACTGGGTTTTGTTTTGCCGCGTACGGGCGTTTTTGCCGGAATCCTGACCAGTTTCATGATTTTTGCCGGGTATATCTTTTTATGCCAGTTGTTTTTTACCCAAAAGGGATTCATCCTCAACCTGGTGTATCCCCTTGCCGTGCTGTTTATCGTCTATGTCATTATTACGGCATATAAATATTTGATTGAATCAAGGCAAAAGCGGTTTATTAAAGATGCTTTCTCCACTTACCTGGCCCCCACGGTGGTCAAACAACTGATCGATTCTCCTGAAAAACTGGTGCTGGGGGGAGAAAAACGTTCGATAACCGCTTTTTTTTCGGATGTGCAGGGATTTACCAGCATATCCGAAAAGTTGAGTCCTGAAATGCTGGTGGAAATTTTAAATGAATTTTTAACCGAAATGACCGATATCATTTTGAAACATGAAGGAACAGTGGATAAATTCGAAGGGGATGCCATTATCGCATTTTTCGGCGCTCCCAATGACCTTGAAAATCATGCGGCAACGGCCTGCGCCGCCTCCCTTGAAATGCAGAAAAAGCTGGTCAGGCTCCGGGAAAAGTGGAAGGCGGAAGGAAAGCCCGAACTTATGATGCGGATCGGTCTCTGCAGCGGTCCGGCCGTCATCGGCAATATGGGGTCGAAAAACCGCATGGATTACACCATGATGGGGGATACGGTCAATATTGGCGCCCGCCTGGAGGGCGTCAACAAGGTCTATGGCACCTACACCCTGATCAGCGAAACAACTTTCCAGGCGGCCGGCCAGGGTTTTATTTTCAGAGAAATCGATAAAATCAATGTGGTCGGTAAAAAAGAACCGATCAGCGTCTATCAGCTGATGGGGCTTGCGGGCGAGGGCGATGTGCGCATCGATGCCGTGCGCAATTTTTATGGCCTCGGTCTGCAGGCCTATCGATCCCAGGAATGGGAACAGGCCATCGGGTTTTTAAATGAGGTTCTGAAAATTGAACCCGATGACGGACCCGGTCTCAGCCTGCTGGCTCGCTGCAGGATGCTGCGTGAAAATCCCCCCGGGAAAGATTGGAACGGCGCTTTTGCCATCAAGCATAAATAACGCAATCCAGTTTCCCTTTGCGCTTTTGTTAATCAAATTTATGACGCAAGCACGCGAAGCTTTGTTAAAATCATCATGGACCTCCATTTATTGATGGAAAACTTACAAAAAAAGCTGCCTTGTCTAAAAGTTTTTTTGTAACATAAACAGTTCCAATTGTCTTTTATAACAGCTTTTTCAGCAATCATTGAAATCATAATATTCATAATCGTTAATTATTTTGATTAGTTATCTTCCTTAAGCAACCGCTTGATTCTTTTCGGCCGGGTTGAAAATTTATTTTTTAACTTTTAAGAATTTGGCATGAAAAATGAACAGGAATCTGTATTGGTACGACAGGGATCATACAGCCGGGAGATACTGTTTATGGGTAATCGATCGTCCGATGGGCCGGCCAAATGTTCAACAGGGAAAGAAAATAAGCTGATGCTGAAAAAAATGATTTTGTTCATTACGGCACTGATTTGCTTTTGCCCAACCGTTTCAACCGCCGGTGAGCGGGTAACCGCAAAAGGAATCAGTTTTTTTGATTCCGGCCGCGAGGTCGTTGCACGTGAAAAGGCCATGGATGAAGCCAAGCGGGCGGCCATCGAACTGGCTGTAGGCACGATGATTGAATCCCGGACGGTGGTGGAAGATTTTCAGGTTGCCAGAGACCAGATTTTCAGCCGCACCAGCGGATATCTTAAAAACCTGGCTATTCTGGAGGAGAAAAAGTCGGATCTCGGCACTTATGAGGTAACGATTCAGGCGGAGGTCGAAATTTCAGACCTGGTAAACGATCTGGACCGCTTTAAAAAAATTTTAGGCTGGCAGAAAAATCCGCGGATTGCCATTGTCGTCGAACCGTCCCTGGCGAATGAATATCTGGCCGCGGCCCGTAAATCGGCCGGTCTGCTGGCAAACCGGTTAAAGGACGACGGCATCAAGGTATTTCAATATTCCGGTTCGAGTGATATTCAAATGGGGTTACTGGTGGGCCTTAACCTGGAATTGAGTTCGAAGGGGACCCGGTTTCAGGATCTCGACCTGACCTTGAATGAAGTCAGCCTCAACGCCAATATCTATCGACCCGGGGACGGTGAAATTATTGGCGCCGCCAGCGCCGTCAAATCGCTTCCCGGTGAAAACAGGCTGCAGGCGCTGGACAAAGGCGCCAGATTCTGTGTGGATGCCATCTGGAAGGATTTGCGTCGAAAACTGACCGCAACCTGGGAAAAAGAACTGTATGGCGAGCGGGATGTATATTTGATCGTCAGAAACATTCCCACCTACGCCGGAGCCGAAGAAACCGCTTTTATTTTAAAATCGGATGTCAGCGGCGTTGTGGATAGCGGATTGATGGCTTACGGCGAGGAAACGGCCGAGTTCAGCTTAAAGTATCGGGGATGGCCGGAGCAGCTTTTGAATGAACTGCAGATGTCTTATTTTAAAAATAAATATTTTGACGCTGATCTTGAAGCGGTCAGCGGGAATAAAATCGTTATAAAAATAAAATAAATTGGTGCAGCAGGAGGGGAGTTATGAGTCAAAATAGATATTTTCGCATCGGAGCGGCTCTGGCGATTGCGTTTTTTCTGTATGCCTGTGCCGCCGGGCAAAAACAGTATGAAATCGGAACGCAGCTCGGACAGGCCGGCAAGTACAAGGAGGCCATTGCCTATCTAAAGCAGGCCATTGAAAATGAGCCCGGAAACATGACTTATCAAAAGGCATTGGCCGATCTGGTAGACAGTCATGTCGCTAAATTTGTCGCCCGGGGTTCCCAGGATTTGAAATCCGAGGCGCCGGCAACATTAACGTCCATCAACCGGGCCAAGGACCAACTGCTGCTGGCGCGGGAAATTGCGCCGGATTCTCCGGCTGTTCAGGATCTTTCCGCCGCCATCGACGCTCAGGAAAAAATTCTGCTGGAAGATATCCGCAAACTTTATTCCCAGGCTAAACAACATATGGCCGGGCAGCAATGGGTTAATGCCTACTTCAATCTGCAGCAGATTCAGAACCGCTATCCCAATTACGAAGACTCTTTCCAGCTACTGAATGAAGTCGCCGACAAAGGTTCCGGTGCGTTTTACCAAAAGGCCAAGACCCTGTTTGATCAGGAAGATTTCAAGGGGGCCGATGAGAATCTGCGCAAAGCACTTTCTTTAAGGGGAGACAGTCGGCCCGCCCGGGAGCTGCAGGCGCTCATCCGGGAACGGAACAATAAGGAATATTTTATCGGCCAGGCCAGGGAAGCGATTACGGCCCAGAAATGGGACCGGGCCGTCGGCGCTTATGAACGGGCACTGGAATATGATCCGGAGAACAAAGACCTCCGGCAGCTGATTTTACAGGTCCGCAACAAAGCCGGGGAATTCAATATCCGCAAAGCCAAGGAATTAATGGATCAGGGCTGGCTGCTGCAGGCATTTGAAGCGTACGAGTCGGCCGTCCGCAATATCAATGACCCCAATGACTTTAAGCTCAACAGCCTCCTCAAGGATCTGACGGAACGGGCCGCCTACGCGGCCGAGCAGTTCAAAGAGCAAAGCCGTTTCGGCGCAGCCTGGTTCTGGTATGAACAGATAAGAAAAATCGATCCCCATTTCAAAGATATTTTCTATCTGATCCAGGCGATGGAAGACAATATCAAGCAGCGGGTCCAGAAATCCATCGCTGTTTTCGACTTCAACAGTCCGACCGACAATAAGGATGCCGGCGTTATTGTCGCCAACAACCTGATTACAAACCTGTTTAAGAACGCCAGCGGCGATATCAAGATCCTTGAAAGGGAAAATTTGAAATCGATCCTGGAAGAAATGAAACTGGGTCAGATCGGCGTGGTTTCGGCAAACTCGGCCAAGGAGATGGGCCGGGTGTACGGCATCGATGTTGCCATTATGGGCAGTGTTTTACTCTACAAAGTGGACTCCTCCGTTTCCCAGGGGGTAAAGTCGGTCCGGTATCAGATCGGAACCAAGATCGAAGACAATATTCAATACCTGAATTGGAAGGCCAGGCATCCGAACCCGAATGAAAAGCAACTGGCCGAAGCGCCGCCGGCTAAAATTACCATTCCTGAGTATACCGAAAAGGATTATCAGGTTTCCAATCACAAAAAAGTCGGTTTTGTGCAGTTGTCTTTTCGCATTGTGGATGTCCGTACCGGCGAAAACATCCAGGTCCGGACCATCGAAAGCAAAAAAACAGTTGAGGATGAAACCAGCGCCGGCCTGCCGGAGGCAAAGGTCCAGTTTGACCCTCTGAATATACCGACCGATACGGAACTGCTCCAGAAAATGACGGATGAAGTGGTTTCGGAGCTGGGCCGTGAAGCGTTGCGGCCGTTGAGCAATCTGGAGAAAACCTATTTTCGGGAAGGTGAAAATCTGATCAGACGCCGCGATCGACTGATGGCTGGTGAAAATTTTATAAATGCAATTTTTGATGAAAGATTAAAACAGATTCAGGGCTCCCCCATGACGAAGCAGGCTTTGGAAAATCTGGATGATATTTTCCGAAACTATAAAATTGCCATAGGGGGGTGAACCATGTTCCGTGTGCGGAACACTTCCATTTTGCTCCTGACCGTTTGCATTTTGCTCCTTCCGGCAATTGCATCCGCGCGTCCGAATGTCCTGGCTATTTTCAACCTCATCCCCACCAACATCGAAGCGATGGGGTATAACGGCGATATTTTATATGCGCTGATATCAACACTGGAAAAGGAAAAATGCGTTGAACTGATGCCCCGGCGGGAAATGGAGGAAATCCTGTTTCACGCCGGGATCGTTCAGGGGGACAATCCTGAAATGATTCTAAAAGCCGGGAAGGTTCTGGGCATCAACTTCGTACTTTTCGGCCAGGTGACCAAGACCGGGCAGCAGATTGAAGCCCGTCTGAAATTGATGGACATCAGTAAGAATGCCGTTGTGCGGAACTGGACGCCGACCTATTCGGGACGAGAAGCCATCCTGAACGACGTGCCGGCGCTTGCCAGAGAACTGAGTGACTGCGTATTGGGCGGCTCCCCGGCGGCCGCGCCACCCCCGGCCGATCCGGTCGAAATCCGGTTGGACATCAACAATTTTCGGGCTGAATCCCAGGACGGCAAAGTGGTTTTAAGATGGGAAGTGGATACAAAGCGACCGGTGATCGCTTTCAACCTGTATCGCTCCGAAACCCCCGAGGGGCCCTATCAGTACCACGGCAAAGTTGCGGAAAACAGGTTTGTCGATGCCGACATCAAAAGGGGACGATCCTATTATTATCGACTGGGCGCATTGCTGGTTTCCGGCGATGAGGTCAAGGGGATGCAGGCGGCCCGGATCCAAAGCGTGGGCGAAAAAATACCGCATCCGCCTTTAATTTTGGAGGGCGGCGGACATATCCGCAGAGCGGTCATCAGATTCGTGCCTTCACTGCAGAATGAGCAGGAAAAGTTTGTAATCCGGGAATATAACATTTATCGCCGCAAGCAGGCGGGCGGCGACTGGAAAAATATCATGACGGTTGAGGCCAAACTGTCTTCCCAGTCGGAGCTGGCATTCAGTGTTGAAGACACCCGGGAGCTTGATGACGGGCAAACCTATGCATATGCGGTAGCCAGTGTGGACCGGGAGAAACGGGAAAGCCCGTTGTCGGACCCGGTTTCCATTACCACGATTGCAAGACCGGTTTTAAACCTGGTTCAGGACAATTTGCTCCGGCGGACGATTGTTTCCTGGCAGCCGCTTCAGCAGGTTGACGGTTATTATCTTTATCGTCAAACGGACGGAAAAGATTGGGAACAGGTCGGCCGGATCGGCGCGGCGGCGGAAAGTACTGAAGACACTTCGGATCTGGAAGACGGCTGCTTTTATCAGTATTGCCTGTCGGCCTATGATGTCAAAGGTGAAACCGGTCAATCCAATCGGGTCAAGGCTAAAACAAAAGACCTGCCGAAGCCGCCGGCAGACCTGCTGGCGGAGAGCGGGCTGGTGAAGTCGGTGCGCCTGAGCTGGACCCCGCTGGATGATCCGGATGTGGGAGGGTACTTTGTATATCGGGGAACCCGGCTGGATGAGCTCAAACAGATCGAAAAAATTAAAAATCATACCAGCGGTTCCTATCTGGATAAGGGCGCGACCTTTGTTTCGCTGGAAGACGGGACCACCTACCATTATGTGGTTTCCAGTTTCAATCTTTTCGGAGCGGAAGGCGCCCGGACCCCGGCGGCCACGGCCAGGACCAAGCCCCGGCCCGTTCCCGTCAAAGGGCTTGCGGTCAAAACCCGGGAGCTGCAGATTATCGTGAGCTGGATGCCGAATCCCGAGGCGGATATCCGGTCCTATGTTCTTTCCCGCAGCCGCGACGGCGGGTTCTGGTCGGAAATCGCGACGGCGGTTCCGGATCAAGACAGTTTCATCGACAGTGACTTAAAACCGGAGTCCAAATACCGCTATAAAATAATCGTCCGGGATAAGGACGGGCTTCAAAGCGACCCGGTAGAAAGCGAGCTGATTTTAAGCCCGATCATTAAGCCGAAAAAATAGCCCTGCAGATGCAGGCCGCCGATAATTTCATGGTGAATTGCAATGGGATGATTGTTTTTAATAGGATGTCAAATAATATGAACTCAGTATGACCCGTGTGCATCTGAGCGGATTGAAGGAGGGATTATGCGCAAGTGTAAAATGATTGTGATGGTGTTCTGCCTGTTTTTTGTTTTTTCCGCTTGGGGGAATACGCAAGAGTGGCAGGACCTTCTCGAAAATATGGGGAGCGGCAGCATCAACTGGTCCAAGGGACTTGTGGTGGCTAAAGGAATCGGGGCGCCGCCGCAGCAATATTACGGCAAGCCCCAGGCCCGGCCGACGGCATTAAGGGCTGCGCGCCTGGATGCGATGCGAAACATTCTGGAAGCTATTCAGGGGGTGCGCATTGATTCCACAACCACCGTGCGAAATTTTGCAACGGAAAGCGATATTATTACATCCAAGGTTGAAGGGATGGTCCAGGGCGCCAAGGTGGTCAAGCAGGAATATCTGTCGGACGGAACCGTGGAGGTTATGGTTGAAATGAGCCTTTACGGCGGTTTTTCCCAGTTGGTTCTTCCGGCTGAAATCAAACAGGTGGAAACTATTAAACCGGTTTTGCCGGAGCCCAGACAGGAATCCGAAACGCCTCCGGTCTCTTCCGCGGTTTATACCGGACTGGTGGTTGATGCGCGCGGACTGAACGCCCGGCCCGCCATGGCGCCGAAAATAATGGATGAATCCGGACAGGAAGTTTATGGCTCCGCCTATGTCAGCCGCGAGTTTGCGGTTCAACAGGGCATGAGCGGTTATGCCAAGGAAATCGACGCCGCACGCCAGAACCCCAGGGTTACCGCTAATCCCTTAATGGTCAAAGGTTTGAAAACGGACGGCCCCGGCGGCGCTGATGTGGTCATCAGCAATGCCGACGCCGCCAAACTCCGGAGCGCATCGGAAAATCTTTCGTTTCTGAAAAAGTGCCGGGTGATGATCGTCGTGGATTAAGTCCCGGCGGCAAAAGGCGTCGAAACGGATATATCAATAGACCGCTTAACCTGCCGGAATTTATCTGCTGCAACGACGCAGCTCCCTTTCGGCGGCCCGAACAAGGAGGTTTTATGCGTTACGGAAAAAAATTTCTGTACCTGTCGATGGTATTGATCTGTCTGTTGGCGGCATGCGGTCCTAAGGCCGAGGCGCCCCAGGCCAAACTGGATACGCCTGAGCATCATGTCAGGAACGGAAATAAATTGCTCGAAAACGGAAAAATGAATGCGGCTTTTTATGAGTTCAACCGCGCCCGGGAGCTGGATCCGGAATTCGCCGCCGCCCATATGGGTCTTGGACTGGTGGCAGCTTACCAGGGGGATTTTACAGAGGGATTAAAAACCATGAAGACGGCCCGTAAATATGCCCGCGACGACGAACAGAATCGATCCGTCAGCGTCGGCTTCATGCGGGTCTATCTCCTGGGGGGCGAGAAGATAGATAAAGACTGGCTGGAGCTGGTGGAAGACGAATTCAACGCCGCCAAAAAAATCGGACCCGATCACCCTGAGGCTTATTACTACATGGGGCTGGCCTACAAAATGTCTTTTGAGTTTGCCCGGGCTTCGGAACAGTTTCGAAAAGTCCTCCAGCTCAACCGGGGCTTTATCCCGGAAGCGGACCGGGAATACGCATTGATGCAAAAGATCGAACGGGCCATGCCAGGCTCCGTTTATGGGAAAAATATCGCAATACTGGAGCAGATCACCCGTGCGGATGCGGCCGCTCTTTTTATCGAAGAGTTGAAAATCGATGAGCTCTTTGCCAAGAGAACTCCGAAAAAGTTTGATACGGCATACAAAACGCCGGGCAAGGAATTCGTCTCGGGGCAATATGTAAAAATGGAACCGGCCATTGATATTGACAATCATGTCCTGAAAAATGACATCCTTGCGGTGATCGAAATCGGCATCAAAGGGCTGCAGTCGTTTCCCGACCATACCTATCGGCCCGAGCAGATGGTCAGCCGGGCTGAATTCGCCATGATGGTGGAAGATATCCTGATCAAGATTACCGGTTCGGATGGACTGGCGACACAGTTTATTGGCAGCAAATCGCCCTTTCCGGACTTGCGATCCGATCTGCCGTATTTTAACGCCGTGATGACCTGTACGACCCGGGGCATTATGACCGCTAAGAATATTCGGACCGGTGAGTTCGATCCGATGGGGCTGATTTCAGGCGCCGATTCCCTTTTAAGCATTCGGGCGCTGAAATCACAGTTGTAACCATCAGGCAGGAGTAGAATGAATGAGGCTTTTTTTCAAAACAACGCTGGCGCTAATGCTGATCGGGCTTCTGCTGAAGCCGTCTTTGACACCGGCTCAAGGCCGGGCCGTTGCCATTCAGACCGCAGACGGCGATACGGTCATTACGATGTTGGAAGGGGAAGTGTTTTTAGTCCGGGAAGATCTGACCCGGATCCGTGCACTGGCCCGGGGAGATCAATTAAAGGTGACCGATCGCGTTCAAACCGGTAAAAGATCCCGGGTCGAACTCAAGCTGCCGGATGAAAGTTATATCCGCTTTGACGAAATGACCATCTTTATCCTTAAATCGACAGGATTTGATCCAGCCCAAAAGCAGCGGGATATCGATGTGGCTATGGTTTTAGGAAAATTATGGGCCAAAGTCGCCAAATTCCTGCACAAGGAAGACCGCTTTGCGGTTTCAGCCCATACGGCCATTGCCGGCGTCCGCGGAACGACGTATCGGATGAATGTGAATCCGGACAACTCCGCCATGGTCAAGGTGTATGACGGAGAGGTCGAGGTCCGCGGCAAAAGAGCGGAAACAGCCGCCGCACAGCCTCCCGGGCCGGGAGCGCCCTCCGTCATCCAGGGTCCGCGACCGATCCCCGGGCCGCGTCCCGTAACAATGGAACAGTGGACCTATATTGTCGGCGCCATGCAGCAGATAAACATCCAGCCGGACGGGACGCCATCGGAACCTTTTCGTTTTTCAGCCGAGGCCGATCTGGATGAATGGGTACGCTGGAATAAGGACAGGGATCGATAGGGAGCGTGCGCGCCGGAGACTGTTTGAAGGGCGGTTGAAAAACGGCGCCTGAGGCTGCCATGCCCCGCCGGGAAAAGGATTTTTCGTTTAGTATGAACCCGAATGGCAAGATGAAAATACCCCTATACCAGGTCGATGCGTTTACCTCTGAAGTTTTCTCCGGTAATCCGGCCGCCGTTTGTATCCTGGATTCATGGATTGACGCAAGCTTGTTGCAAGCCATCGCCGCAGAGAACAACTTGTCCGAAACTGCTTTTCTCGTTCAGACCGATAACGGATTCGACCTCCGCTGGTTTACTCCCGTGACCGAGGTCGCCCTTTGTGGCCACGCCACCCTGGCGAGCGCTTTCGTGCTGTTTTTCCGCCGCAACTGGAGGGCGAATAACATCCGGTTTCAGACGCAAAAGAGCGGCCGGCTTGCGGTAACCAGGCGTGATGATCTCCTTGAAATGGATTTTCCGGCAAGACCTCCCCATGTCCGAACCCCTCCTGCCGGTCTTTACAAGGCATTGGGAGTTAAAGCGGGACAAACATTCGGTTCAGCGGAAGATTTAATGGTAGTACTGGATAGCGAGAAAGAGGTCCGGGACGCCCGGCCTGTTTTTGCAGAATTGGAAAAGATAGAGCGTCGCGGCATAATCATTACCGCGCCGGGAGAGCGAAGCGATTTCGTCTCACGGTTTTTCGCACCAAGCGTTGGGGTGCCGGAGGACCCGGTAACAGGCTCCGCGCATTGTGTGTTGATACCCTACTGGGCAAGCGTTCTGGCAAAGAAAGACCTTCATGCTTTTCAGGTTTCGAAACGGGGCGGTGAGCTGTTTTGCAAGGATGCCGGCGAACGCGTCAGGATTTCCGGCAAGGCCGCGCTATACCTCGAAGGGACCATTACGATATGAGCCGTTGAAAAAACAGTTGAGATCTGATAAGTTATCGATATGAAAAAGATTTCGCACGATTTTAATGAAGAATCGATGGAAGCTAAAGTTCGGTGGTTCCGCGCCCTTCCGCTTTCCGAAAGAATGGAAATACTCTGCAGTTACACGGACCTGGCATTGGAAATAAACCCTGATTTGGCAGGAAAAAAAGATGCTCAACCGATTAAAGGACGTGTTCGCATCCTTTCAGAAGCATGATGTCAGATATGTCGTAATCGGCGGCATCGCTGCTGTCCTTTATGGCGTTCCCAGAGCAACATTCGATTTAGATATTCTTATTGAATCCACTCCCGAAAACGCCCAACATCTGCTGGATGCCCTATTAGACGCCGGCATGGGGACTGCTGTTCTCACAAATGTTGAAGAAATCCTTTTGAACGAAATAACTATTTTCAAAGATCGCGTTCGTATTGACGTTCAAACATCTACACCCGGCTTGCAATTCCAGAATGCCTGGAGTCGACGCAATACCCTTGAATATCAGGGGCAGCCATTTTATATCGCTTCACGCGAAGATTTAATTTCTTCGAAAAAAGCTGCGGGGAGGGATGTTGATCTTGAAGATGTGCGCTTGTTACAATTTCCAATTGAAGATGATGACTCATAACATGCAGCTTCCATAATATTCGGGTCGCCTCGATATTAAAATTACTGGCAATATCATTTTCAATTTGCGCTGAAATCGGATCTGATCTGAACCCGAACTGTGGCAAGCTATGTTTGAAATGGCAATTCGCAAGTTCAGACAATAATCAGGCAGGTTCGATACCTCCGTCGCCGCGGGGTGTCAAATGGTTGGATGCACTTGCGACACCTTTAGCTTGCACAAGTTGTCACGGAACCTACGTCCCCTTTTTCCGTCCCCTTTTTCCGGGCGTTCATCCCCTCACGTTCCTCAAGACACTTCTTACCGCCGATGCCGCAACCGCACAGGCGGAGCTGTACAATGATTCTAGTTGATCTCAAATAATCAGGCATAAAAACAAATGACGGCTTCTGACGCCGATACTTCGTAAGTGAGATAGAGTGAATGGTGTTCCGTCTTCGGGGGAAGGGACTAAACTGTTACCAAAAAGTTTCTGGATGAGATCAGGAAGGGGCATTTTAGCAAGGTCTCTGACCCCGAGCTTCCGCAACTCAATCGGATCATAAGGGACGAAGACCCTGTTAAATCTTTGGAACGTGCGGCAAAGGCGATCAAATTCGATCTTGACAAACTCAGGCAATCAAAAAGGGTTGGCAAAAAAGACGTTCAGAACAGGGATGTTCTGCTGTATTATTTGCGGGAGACAGGTCTATATAAGAACAAACAAATCGGGGATCTATTGAATCTGACCTATTCAGCGGTGAGCCGGAGGGCCGATATTGTCGGGGCGGAGATGGTCAGACATGCCGAGATGAGGCAGAAATACAAGCTGATTAAATCAAGAATCAAGGTGTGAACCCATAATTGCTTTCCAATCCGGCGCCATTTTAAATCTTGATTTTTTTCAGTAACCGCCACATATTCCTACCAGTAAGATTTAATAGGTTTATGGAGGTCAAAATGGCTAATGTATCAACAACAAAAATGTCCTCGAAGGGGCAGGTCGTTATTCCTGAAAATATTAGAAAACAACTGAACTTAAAGGTCGGAGCTCAATTCGTCGTTGTTGGTGAAAAGGACGTTGTCATTCTGAAAAACATATCGCCACCATCGCTTGACGAATTTGGTGATCTTATAGCTGAGGCCAGAAAAAATGGGAAACAAGCTGGAATTAGAAAACGTGATATCAGCGATGCCATTTTAAAAGTTCGGGAAAGAAAGGAATGAGAATCATCCTTGATACGAATGTTTTCATATCAGGGATTTTCTTCAGCGGACCGCCGTCGCAAATCCTCAAAGCGTGGGAGAAACAAAGCGTTTAAATTGTACTTTGCCAGCAAATTCTTGATGAATACCAGCGAGTAGCAGATGAGCTTTCCGCTAAATATCCGTTGGTTGACATAACGCCGATTATTGAATTGCTCACTATTTTTGGTCAATTCGTAGATACAAAGGGTGTTGACATATCCATATGTGAAGATCCTGATGATGATAAATTCATCGAATGTGCTATCGCCGGAAAATGCGACACCATTGTATCAGGTGATACACATTTATTGAAATTGGCGGAGTATAAGGGCATCAAGATTGTGAAGCCACGTGATTATATAGAAAAATACTTGTAGAATCAAAAGCGAGCAACCAAATGCACCGGATGTAAAAGGCGGGGCTTCTTTCACAGCCGCTGGTTTTCCATCGATGGAGGCTTTCGCATAATTTTGTGGAAGCCTTTTGCACTCGCTGATTTGGAGTATTTAGGGGACATTGGATTATTGGTTCCCCTACCTCTTGAGCAGGCTTTTTATGACTAATTATCCGAAACCTGTGTATTCTGATTCCGATTTTTTGCAGGATATCGACTGAATGATTAATTGCGATGGCAGTCTTGATGCGGATTTTTAATTTCTCATCAATCAGGGGGATACCTTCCCTCAATGCCGGATTGAGTAGGCGATTTTATGCCAATCCGATGGGGATCCGGACCGGATTAGTGGAAAATCCGCTGGCAGTTTTGGGTGCGAGGGCCGTCGCAACGATGAAAGCGCCGATCATCTGTTTATCCGGCCGAGATCTCCTGAACCGCTTAATTGACAATTTTCACCCAATACGTATATTTAATTAAAGTATTGTTACACCCATTCTTAGAAAAGATATTAACATACTGAAAATTAACCGCTTAAAGAGGAGGTAACAATATGTATCGAAAAGTATTGGTCCCACTGGATGGATCAGAATTGGCGGAATGCACGTTATCCCATGTCAAAAACCTGATTAAAGATGGGTCTGTGGGGGAAGTGACCCTTCTCAATATAATCAAGGTTGATATACCGTGGGCGCAAATCAGGTCCGAGCATCACCAGGTCATGGATCTCGATGAGATCAGAAAGCCGCTTTTTGCGGATTCAAGGAAGTATCTGGCGGAAATAGAATCCCGGTTTTTTCCCGGTGGCGTTAAGGTTAAAACGGAGTCGCTGGAGGCTAACCGGCCTGCCGACACAATCACCGAATACGCCCGGGAAAAAGGTATGGATTTGATCATTATCGGAACCCATGGTCGTACCGGATTGAAAAAACTGATGATGGGCAGCGTGGCTTTCAGCGTTCTGCATCAATCCCATATACCGGTACTCCTTATCAGACCGGAGTCCTGCCAGCTTTAACAGGCCGTTGAAAAGCGGCGCCTGAGGCTGCCATGCGACCTTGCATGGCAGCCGGATTCTTGTTTTTTCCTGTTAGGGCTTGATAGGAAACGATGTCGCGGCGGCAGCATAAAGGGATTTAAAATGCTGGTGAAAAATATTTTTGCCTTTCCCGTGGGAAAGGCAAAAATATTATGTGCCCATGGTCCAGGACGACAGGTATTTTTTCTGCTCGGCTGTCAGGTTGTCGATGCTGATTCCCATGGCAGCCAGTTTTTCCCGGGCGATCGCCATATCGATATCCGCCGGGACCGGATAAACATTATTGTCCAGTGTCGTTTTGTTCTTGACCATGTATTCGATGCTGAGGGCCTGGTTGGCGAAACTCATATCCATTACGCTGGACGGGTGGCCTTCGGCGGCCGCCAGGTTGATCAGCCGGCCTTCGCCGAGCACATTGATGCGCCGCCCGTTTTCAATGACATGCTCTTCCACAAATGGCCGGATGGTCCGCTTCGATTTGGTAATAGTGTCAAGCCCTTTCAGGTCCAGCTCCACATTAAAATGACCGGAATTGGCCACGATGGCGCCGTCCTTCATGGTTTTAAAATGTTCCTTGGCGATGACGTTGATATTCCCCGTCAGGGTGCAGAAGATATCACCGACTTTGGCGGCCTGTTTGATTGTCATCACCGTAAATCCGTCCATGACGGCTTCCAGCGCGGCGACTGCATCGACTTCCGTTATGATCACATTGGCGCCCATGCCGCGGGCCCGCATGGCCAGTCCGCGGCCGCACCAGCCATAGCCGCAGACTACGAAACTGGAACCGGCGATCAGACGATTGGTTGCCCGGATGATGCCGTCGATGGTGCTCTGGCCGGTGCCGTAGCGGTTGTCGAAAAAGTGCTTGGTGCGGGCATCATTGACGGCGATGATCGGGTATTTGAGCACGCCGTCGGCGGCCATGCTTCTTAAACGGATGATCCCGGTTGTGGTTTCTTCGGTGCCGCCGCGTACGCCGGCGATCAGTTCGGCCCGTTCGGAATGCAGGGTCGAAACCAGGTCGGCGCCGTCGTCCATGGTATAATGCGGCTTTGTATCGAGAGCGGCGTTGATGTGCTGATAATAGGTCTTGTGGTTTTCGCCCTTGATGGCAAAGACGGAAATCTTGTCATTTTTGACCAGAGCGGCGGCGGCATCATCCTGGGTGCTCAGCGGATTGGATGCGCACAGGACCACGCCGGCGCCGCCTGCTTTTAACGTCTGCATCAACGAAGCGGTTTCCGTGGTGACGTGCAGGCAGGCGGTGATGCGGACGCCTTTCAGCGGTTTTTTCTTTTCAAACCGGTCCCTGATGCGGTTCAGGACCGGCATGCTCTGGTTGGCCCAGCCGATTCTGAGCGCACCTTCTTTTGCGAGCTTGATATCCTTTATATCAAAATTCATGTTGAAGTTTCCTTTCCTAATTATTTTGGCAATTGAGTTAAAAGCCTGCTTTTTCTCTCAGCTTGTCCGCCATGTTGGTCGTTTCCCAGGTAAAATCCGGATCGTTACGGCCAAAGTGCCCGTAAGCGGCGGTTTTCCGGTAAATCGGTCGTAAGAGATCGAGATATTCGATAATGGCGGCCGGCCTTAAATCAAAAACTTCTTTGATAATTTCAACCACGCGGTCCTTGGGAACCTTGCCGGTGCCCATCAGGTCCAGCATGATGGAGACCGGCTGGGCGACGCCGATGGCATAGGCAATCTGAATTTCACATTTTTTGGCAATGCCGGCTGCGACGATATTTTTTGCCACATGCCGGGCCATGTAGGAACCGCTGCGGTCGACCTTGGAAGGGTCTTTGCCCGAAAAACAGCCGCCGCCGTGGCTTCCCTGCCCGCCGTAGGTGTCGACGATAATCTTGCGACCGGTCAGACCGCAGTCGCCCATGGGTCCCCCCACGACAAACCGGCCGGTGGCGTTGATGAAATAGCGGGTGTCGCCGTCAACCATATCCTTGGGGATTACTTTTTTGATGACCTCTTCGATTATGGCTTCGGTCAGGTCTTCCCGGGAAACATCCGGTTTGTGCTGGGCGGCAATGACCACCGTGTCGACCCGCTTGGGAGTTCCGTTTTCATACTCGACGGTGACCTGCGATTTGCCGTCCGGCCGCAGAAAATCAATCGGGCCGTTTTTGCGAACCGTCGCCAGCCGGTTGCAGAGCTGGTGGGCGTACATAATCGGCAGGGGCATCAGTTCGGGCGTTTCGTCGCAGGCATAACCGAACATCAGGCCCTGGTCTCCGGCGCCCTGCTCCAGAATGGTTTCCCTGTTCACGCCCTGGGCGATATCGGGAGATTGGTGGTCGATGCTGGTAATTACCGAACAGGTTTGCCAGTCAAAGCCCATCTGGGAAGAATGGTAGCCGATATCGCGGATGGTGTTGCGAACGATCACGGGCATTTCAACATAGCAGGAGGTGGTGATTTCGCCGGCGATAAAAGCCAGGCCGGTGGTAACCAGGGTTTCACAGGCAACCCGGCATTTTTTGTCCTGTGCGATAATCGCATCCAGGATTGAATCAGAGATGGCATCGGCGACTTTGTCCGGATGTCCTTCCGTAACCGATTCGGATGTAAAAAAGAATTTTTCCTTACTCATGGTGTGTGTCTCCTTTGTTTATTTCACTGGAATCCAGAATCCTGTTGTCAATCAGGCGGGTTGTTCCAACCTTTACGGCAAGCGCCATTAATGCCGGCCGGTCAACGATGGCGATATCTTCGAGCGTTTCCGGGTCGCAGATGGCGATATAATCTATGTCGGTTTGCGGATGGGAAAGAATCTTCTCTGCGGCCGCCTGGGTCAGACGGCCGGCGTCGTTCATACCCCTGTTCAGCATCGCCTGGGCATCTTCCAGGGCCTCGGAGAGGCAGCGGGCATGGCGCCGCTGGTCCGGAGACAGGTAGCTGTTGCGCGAGCTCATGGCCACTCCGTCCGCTTCCCGAACCGTCGGGCAGCCGACGATTTCAATGCCGAAGTTTAAATCCGCAACCATACGGCGGATGACGACAAGCTGCTGATAGTCCTTTTGGCCGAAAACCGCCGTATGGGGTTTTACGATGTTAAATAGTTTGGTGACCACCGTGGCGATGCCGCGGAAAAAAAGGGGGCGGGAGATTCCGCACAAATGTTCGGGAAGTTCTCTAAGCTTGACAAATGTCTGAAATCCCTCCGGATAAAGTTCCTTGTCGGAAGGGGCAAACACGACATCCACGCCTTCCGTACGGATCAGTTCAAGGTCCCGGGCAAAATTGCGGGGATAGGTTTTTAAATCTTCAGTCGGCCCGAACTGGGTCGGATTGACAAAGATGCTGACCATCAGGCAATCGGCCCTTTTGCGGCCTTCCCGGATCAGGGAAAGATGGCCGTCATGCAAAAATCCCATGGTGGGAACAAATGCAATGGTTTTGCCTTGCTGTCGCAGCCGGTCGGAATGCGCCTGCATTTCCACAACTGAATGGATAATTTTAATGGACGTCACCTCATTTGAGGTTTAAAACGTATTTACTTAAATCAAATCAACCGGAATGTCAACTTCCCGTAAAGTCCGATTACCAGTCTTCCGGCCGGCAAAGCTCCTCGCCGGAATCCTCCCGGTTCTTGTAGATCTTCAGTTCGTCGATCCAGGTGCGGTCCGAGAGTTCGACGCCGCTTAAATAAGAGGCCCGTCCGACCAAATGGGCGGCCACCGGTGCGGTTAAAATCAGCAGCGCGATAATGGTGAAGGCCCGCAGGATAACGCCCAGTTCCTGGTAGAAAACGGCCCCGCCGACGATCAGCAGACCGGCGCCCAGGGTTCCTGCCTTGGTGGCGGCGTGCATGCGGGTGAGGGTGTCGGGCAGGCGCACGATGCCCAGCGCGGCGACAAAGCAAAAACCGCTGCCGATAAGTATCAGGCAGCCGGCAATGATTTCACGCATCCCTTTTTTCCTCCCGGTTTTGGCAGCGCAAACGGTAATAGGCCCGCAGCAGAAAGCGGGCCAGGGCGATGGTTCCCAGAAAGGCGATGCAGGCGTAGGCGATGGCCACATCCAGATAGGTTTTTTCCCTGGCATAGACGGCGAAGGCCACCAGAAATGCCAGGACCAGCACCGAAAGCAAATCCATAGCCACCACGCGATCAGCAGCATTGGGCCCCCTGGCCAAACGCCACAGTACGATGGCCATGCTGACCAGAAGGAGCACCAGGGCGGTTGAAACAGCGATGCTTAAAAAGCTATCCGGAGCAATCATGATCGCATGACCTCCAGCACGCGCCGCTCGAGCTCTTGTTTGATGACTGCGCGGGACGCTTCCACGCTGTCCAGGAACATTACGTGGACGAACAGCGTCTGTCGGTCATCGGAAAGGTCGACGCTCAGGGTGCCCGGCGTCAGTGAAATGAGATTGGCCAGTATGAAAATTTCAAGGTCGCTGCGGGCTTCCAGGGGAATGCCGATAATTCCCGGACGGTTGATCTGTTGGGGGGTGACGACGTCCCACAACACCCGCAGATTGGAAACGGCCAGCTCTTTTAAAAAATAGAAGGTCAGGTTCAATGCTTTGGGGAATTTCTGAAAGTAGCGCGTCTGCGGATAGAGCGGCTTGGTGAACCACAAGGTTGCATATCCCAGGGCGAATCCGAGAAAAAAATCGGTGATGCGTCCGCTCTCCAGCAGTGCTGCGAAAACCCCCGCAAAGGCGATGTTCAAAATGAAAAGATTCATGGCGCACCTCCCAGTACGGCCGCTACGTAATACCGGGGGTCCAGCAGTTGCCAGGCGGCCGTCTCGGCGAAGCGGATCACCGGGTCCATGAAAATTCCCAGAAGAAGGGTGATTCCCGCCAGGGTCAGCACCGGCGCCAGCATCCAGACGGAGACCGGCGTTCCGGCATCCGGTGGTTGTCCGGAATCTGACGGGAATGGTTTCCAAAACACTTCGCCCCAGATTTTGATCATCGAAAAAAGGGTCAGCAGACCGACCGCGGCCGCCAGAACGGCCATGGCATAATGTGCGCTTTCCAGGCTGGCGCGGATGACCAGCAGTTTGGCCCAGAAGCCCGACAGGGGCGGCATGCCGGCCAGGGCCAGGGCCGATACCAGAAAACCGAGGGCGATGAGTCCGTGTGTCTTATAGAGGCCGCCGACTTTTTCAAGATGAAAGGAGCCGGCGGTATGCCGCACCAGCCCGCTGACCAGAAAAAGATTCGCCTTGGCAAGAATGTTGTGCAGCAGGTAGATGATGGCCCCGGCAACAGCCGCAGGCGTGAGCAGGGCCAGTCCCAGCACCATGTAGCCGATCTGGCTGATGATGTGAAAAGAAAGGATCCGGCGCATCTCCATCTGGGCCGCAGCACTGACCACGCCAAACAGCATGGTAAATCCCGCAACCACCAGCAGGATCGTGTGGGTAAAACCGGCATCGGCGGTAAACACCAGGGTAAACATGCGGATCAGGGCATAGACGCCCACCTTGCTCAGCAGACCGGAAAAAAAAGCCGCCAACGTTGCCGGGAGAGTGGGGTAGGCCGCCGGAAGCCAGAAAAAGAGGGGGAACAGCGCCGATTTGATTCCGAAGGCCACCATCAAGAGCATGGCCGCGGCCGTAACCAGCGCAGGGTTTTCCACCTGGGCGATCTTGACATGCAGATCGGCCATGTTGAGGGAACCGGTCAGGCCGTAAATCAGCCCGACGGCGGCAAGAAACAAAAGGGTGGCAACCAGGTTGATGGCGACATATTTTACTGCTCCGGAGAGCTGGGATACCCGGCGTTCCATGACCAGCAGGCCGAAGGATGCCATCAGCATCACCTCGAACCAGACATACAGGTTGAAGAGATCGCCCGTCAGAAAGGCGCCGCTGACGGCCGCCGTGACGATTTGCATGAACGAATAGCAGCCGGACCGAACCAGCACCGGGTCGATATCCTTCCGGGCATACACGGTTACGGCGGTGTGAATGACGGCCGTGATCAGCACCATTACGGCGCTGAAGTAATCAGCTACCAGGGAGATGCCGAAGGGGGCCGGCCAGTTGCCCATCCAGATTACTAAATACTGCCGATCGATTACAGCCGCAAGAAGTGCGCCGGCAGCCGCCAGATGAACGACTGCACCGGCCAAGGCTATCCGGTGAGCGCGCAGAACGTCGGACCGGCTCAGGACGATAGCGGCAGCCGTGAACATGGGCGCCAGGATCGGCCATACCAGCAGCAGGTTCATGCCGGACCCCTTTCGGATAACGGTGCTGCGGGCGCCGGGTCATCTTCTTCGCGCAGCAGACGGTCGTCATCGGCATCGAGAGTGCCGGTTTCCGCGTAAGTGCGATAGAGCAGCGCCAGCAGGAAGGTCAGCAGGGCAAAACCGATAACGATGGCCGTCAGAATCAGCGCCTGGGGCAGGGCATTGGCCGCCGGTGCGGACAGCGCCGTCTGGCCTGCGGGAATCAGGGGAGGGCCGTCGTGCTCGAGACGGCCGGCCGTGAAAATCAGCAGGTTGACGGCGTTGCCGGCCAGGGCGAATCCGAAGATGAACCTGACCAGCACGCCGGATAGCATCAGATAGACGGCTGCGGCAAAAATCAGTCCGATCAGAACGGCCAGGACTCCTTCCATATCAATTCTCCTCCAAGGCCAGGATGATGGACAAAATGGCCCCAAGAACCGCCAGAAATACGCCGGCATCGAATATCAGCGGGGTTCCGATGACCATTTCAACCCCTTCCGGCCGTTCCAACGCCCACCAGACACCGGTCAGAAAGGGCTGCCCTCTTAAAACCGCCGGAAATCCGGACAGTCCGGCCAGGCCCAGACCGGTCATGGCGATAAATGTCGGCCGCAGACGAACGGCCGCACGCACCTTGGCGGGCCCCTCGGCGATGGCAAAGAGGGCAAAACCGGTGCTGGCCACCAGGGCGGCCGCAAAGCCGCCGCCCGGTTCATGGTGGCCGCGCAGCAGCAGGTAGACCGCAAACATCATGATCAGTCCCACCATCAGCCGGGTGGCGGTTTTTAAAATGACCGAACGCATCAGGAAGGCTCCCGGGTTTTACGGATCAGCGCTACGCCGGCCCAGGCGGCCAGAAAAACCACGGTGATTTCTCCGAAGGTATCCAAGCCTCTGAAATCCACCAGGATGACATTGACAATGTTGCGGCCATGGGCGGCCAGGGAGCTGTGGGTTTCGAAAAAGGCCGTCAGGTCGCGTTCCAGGGGCAGGTGCAACACTCCCATCAACAGCGCCGCCAGCACCCCTCCGGCTCCCAGGGACAGGACGCCGTCCATGACGCGGCGATATGTGCCGCGTGTTTTGAATTCCTCCAGGGGGGGCAGCCGCAGCAGGACCAGCGACACGATAATGAGGGTTAATGTTTCGATGAGCAATTGGGTGAGGGCGATATCCGGGGCGCCGAACACCAGGAAGAGCAGGGCCGTTCCTGCGCCGACCCCGGCCAGACCACCGATGGCCATCAGCCGTTTTTGGGATATCACCACCACCAGGGTGGAGACAGCTGTCAGGACGGTCAGTCCCAAAGCAGCCATGTGCAAAGGAATAGTGGGGGTCTGGGGAGCAAAGGCCGCATGTTGCGCCCAGGGCCAGAGAGCGGAGGCGACCATGACAAGCAAAATGATAGTCAGGTAAGTGTGCAAGGCGCCGTTCTGCAGCCGGTTTGTTATCACCTTGGCGCTTTTCAGAAAAAAGTAGAGCCCCTGATCGTAAAGGCCGGCGGCGGTGAGGGGCAGCCGTTTAATGACCGTTCCGACAAACCTTCCCAGAATCCGGCGCAGGCCATAGAAAACGGCTCCCAGGGAAAGGGTGATCAGACTGAGCAGCAGGGGGATGTTAAAGCCATGAAAAAGTTTTAAAAGGACCTCTTCATGCAACGGATGAAAGGCCCAGACTGCGGGCTGGATCAGGTAGGCGGAGACCCATTCGGGAATGATGCCGAAAAAGATCCCCAGTCCTCCCAGGATGATGGGGCCGATCCACATGGTCCAGGGCGGATCATGGGCATCCGGTAGCGCCGAAGGGCGCCGGCCTGCAAAAGGACCGAGCAGCAGAACGGCGGCCACCGCGGTCATCAACGCATTGGCCAGCACCGCCGCGGCGGTGGCGAACTGGGGGAAGAAATCCTCCATCAGGGCGCCCTTGTACATGATCTCCTTGCCGATAAAACCGAAAAAAAGGGGAAACCCGGCCATGGACATAGCGGCGGCGGCCACCCCCAGGGCGGTCAGCGGCATGCCCCGGGCCAGCCCACCCAGGCAGTCGAGCTGCCGGGTGCCGGTTTCATGATCGATGATTCCGGCAGCCAGGAACAGGGCGGCTTTATACAGTGCGTGCACCAGGAGGAACGTCGTGGCAGCGGTGAGTACCGCAGCGCTTTTGCCGCCGAGAAACATGGTCATCAAACCCAGGGCCATGGTGGTGGTAAATGCCAGCACGCGCTTGAGATCCAGCGGCCCGAAGGCTTGGAGCGCGCTCCAGACCGCCGTGAGGCCGCCCACGATCACCAGGGTGCACATCCAGGCGGGGGTGCCGCCCAGCAGGGGGTGAAACCGCATCAGCAAATAGATGCCCGCTTTGACCATGGTGGCCGCGTGCAGGAAGGCGCTGATGGGCGTGGGTGCGCTCATGGCATTGGGCAGCCAGAAATGAAAGGGAAATTGGGCCGACTTGGTCAAGGCCCCCAGCAGCACCATGGTCAGGATAAAGGGGTAGAGCGCATGTTCCTGAATGGCGCTTGCGCCGGTCATCCATCGGCTGATGGTGTAAGATTCTCCGGCCAGTTTCAGGGACAGTATTCCGATGAGCAGCGCCAGTCCTCCGGCTCCCGTGACCAGCAGGGCCTGGCGCGCGTTGTCGCGGGCTTGGGCCGATTCGTGATCGAATCCGATCAGGAGATAGGAAAAGACGGTGGTCCCTTCCCAGCAGACGAACAGGAGCAGCAGGTTGTCGGCCGTCACGATGCCGAGCATCGACAGCATGAAACCGTGCAGCAATACGAAATAGCGTCCCGTGTGGGGATGACCGGCCATGTAACCCGAGGAATACAGGGTCACCAGCAATCCGGATCCGCAGATAATCAGGCCAAACAGCAGACTGAGGCCGTCCAAACGGAAACTCAGGTACAGATCCAGGCTGGGCATCCACGGCCAGGACACGCTGAACACCCGCCCGCCGGCAACCGCAGGCCAGAAGTAAAAGAGGGCGATCAACAAACCCAACGGCAGAACGGCCGAGAAAATACCTTCGCGTCCAGGGCCTTTGGAATTAGAATGCTTTGAACCGTTGCCGGATGCCATGCCGTTTTCTTTGAGGTTTGTCGAGGGCCGACACCATTTTTGCTGCGCGGGGAGTCCCGGGCGGCAAGGGCAGTACTGTTCGGTGACGGCAGGGTTTTCTGCTTGCCTGGGTGATGGTTTCCAGATCGGTGGAACTATAAAATACTGATAACAAAGGCGGATTTTATTGTCAACTTCTCTTTTTGGGTTGCGGGGGCTTCGGCCTCTGCGGAGGACCCGTATGCCGTAATGCGGGCAGGTCATGATTCCCCTCTCTCTGATTTTATCGTTGACCATTATCGCCTGATGGCTGTATCTTATCCGGGGCGGAGGTTTCTGCGCCCTTTCGTGTAACTGGAAAGCACAGGAAAAGTCCGAGCTGAAGCGACAACCTCGGCCGACCCATGCGCGGCGGATAAAAAACGAGGAGGTTTCCGAGTAATGGCCAGAAAATACGTCCCTTTTGCCATCGCCTACGACTTTGACGGCACCCTGGCGCCGGGCAACATGCAGGAATACGATTTCGTGCCGGCCATCGGCATGACGGGAAGGCGTTTCTGGAAGGAAGTCAACGATCTTACCCGAAAGCATAATGCCGACCAGATCCTGGCTTACATGATGCACATGCTGAACAAGGCACAAGCGGCCGAGGTGCCGGTGCGCAAGGAAAACTTTGTGGAGTTCGGCCGGTCCGTGGCCCTGTTCGAAGGTGTGACCGGCTGGTTCGATCGCATCAATGCCTACGGAAAAAAACAGGGATTCAAGGTGAAACATTACATCATCTCTTCCGGCATCCGGGAGATGATCGAAGGGACCCCCATTGCGAATCAATTTGCGGCGATTTACGCCTCGGCGTTTATCTACGACCACAACGGCGTTGCCAAATGGCCGGCCCTGGCAGTGAACTACACCACCAAAACCCAGTTTCTCTTTCGCATCAACAAGGGGGTGCTGAACGTCTACGACAACAGCCGGATTAATGAATTCATCCCCAGAGAAGACCGGCCGGTTCCTTTCGAAGACATGGTGTTTATCGGTGACGGTGAAACCGACATTCCCTGTTTCCGGCTGGTCAAAGAACAGCGCGGGCACGCCATTGCCGTTTACAAACCGAGCACCCGGGGCGCCAGAACCAGGGCCCAAAAACTGGTAATGGAAGGCAGGGTCAATTTCATCGCTCCGGCCAACTATTCTGAAAACAGCGAAATGGACCGGTTCGTCAAGGGTATCATCGATAAAGTTGCGGCGGATCTTGCCCTGATGCAGTTGGGGAAAAAGGAGTGAAGGGGTGGTTTTAATGGTTACAAAAGCAGACGCAGTATACATTCCGGATTGCTCCACGGCGTGCGCGCGGCCCTTGTTCATGGTGCCGGTTGCGGCCGGTTTCCCGTCCCCGGCGGAAGATTACATGGAAGGCCGGCTGGACCTTAACCGGCACCTGATCAAGCACCCGGCCGCGACCTTTTTCGTACGGGTGAGCGGTGATTCCATGATCGATGCCGGCATTCACCCGGGCGATATTCTGATCGTGGACCGCTCGCTGGAACCGGCCGACAGGAAAGTCGTCATTGCCGTCGTTCAGGGCGAATTGACCGTCAAGCGGATCCGCAGACTCAAAGGCAAGATCGTGCTGATGCCCGAAAACGAAAAATATAAACCGCTGCCGATCGACGAGGAGATGAATTTTGAGATCTGGGGGGTGGTGACAAACGTGATTCATCCGCTGTAATTTATTTATTTCAGAAGTTTTTCCGGAAAAGTTTAAAAATGGATTGCCGCCAAAAGCGTTTGTGACGCTGAGGATTCAAGGAGTCAAGGGGTCCAGGGTTCAATTGTTGACCCCTTGAACCCCCGAATCCTTGAACCCTTTCCCCCAACCCGTCTTCCATACAGACTACCGCGGAGGGAAGACCAATCGGGAGAAGAACCGGGAGAGACTGGTTTCATGACCAAGGTCTTTGCGCTGGTGGATTGCAACAACTTTTATGTTTCCTGCGAGCGGGTGTTTAACCCCGGGCTTGCCGGAAAGCCGGTCATCGTCCTGTCCAACAACGACGGGTGCGCGGTGGCGCGTTCAAACGAGGCCAAGGCGCTGGGGTTCCGGTTCGGCGTGCCGGCGTTCGAGATCCAGGCCCTGATAAAAGCCCATGACATCCAGGTGTATTCATCCAACTACGCCCTGTACGGCGACATGTCCCGGCGGGTGATGGAAACCCTCGCGCGGTTTGCGCCGGAAATGGAAATCTATTCCATTGACGAGGCCTTTCTGGACCTGTCGGAATGGGCGAGGGACGATCTGGCCGCATACGGGCGCCGGATCCGGAGCGCCGTTCAGCAGTGGACCGGGATTCCCGTTTCCGTCGGGATCGCCGAAACCAAGACCCTGGCAAAGATCGCCAACCGGCTGGCGAAACGGTCGGAACAAACGGGCGGTGTTCTGGATCTGATCGCTTTTTCCGACCGGGACCGGGCGCTGGCCGAAGTGGAAGTGGACGACGTGTGGGGGATCGGCCGCCGTTATGCCGAGTTTCTGAATAGAAACGGCATCCTGAACGCCCGTCAGCTTCGCGATGCGGACCGGGATTTTATCCGGGGCAGGATGGGGGTCATGGGGACCCGCATCCTGCAGGAACTCATGGGGTTTTGCTGCTATCCGCTGGAAGAAAATCCCCCCGTTAAAAAAGGGATCACGGTCTCGCGCAGCTTTAAGGCGGAAATCGAATCGCCGGCGCAGCTTGGCGAGGCGGTTGCGACGTACGTGTCCCGCGGGGCCGAGAAGCTCCGCAGGGAAAACGTTGCCGCCGGCGTCCTCATGGTTTTTGTGATGACCAACCGGTTTAAACAGGAGCGCTGCTACTGCAACCTGGAAACCATCCGGCTGCCGGTCCCCACCAGCGATACGGCCGAACTGATCCGTTATGCCGGCGAAGGGCTCCGGGCGATTTACCGCCGGGGGTACCGCTATAAACGCGCCGGGGTGATGTTTAAGGATCTGGTGAGCGCCGGCCCGATTCAGGCCGGTCTTTTTGACGGCAGGGACCGCCTCCGGTCCAAAAAGCTGATGCAGGTTCTGGACCGCGTTAACACCCGAATGGGCGCCGGCACCCTGCTCTACGCCGCCGCCGGCCTGGGGAAAGGGCAGGACTGGCGGACGGCCTTTAAAAAGCGTTCTCCGGCTTATACCACGAACTGGGCGCAACTGCCCACGGCCGCATGAGACCGTTGCAAAACGCCCCCTTTTAAAGAAGCGTTATTTTATTTGAGTAGATTTTCTGCAATGGGGGCGTCCGTGCTCCCGGCGGCAAACCTGGCAGCGGTCGTCTCCACAGTCCTGGCAGGCAAAACAATCCTTACAGGCGTGTTTTTTTTCGGTTTTCGGCTTTTTGTCCGGGACATATAATTTACCGGCAAGCCCCGGAATTTTGACAAAGGCCATTGTTTATTCTGCGTAAAAGATCCGGTCGTCAAGGGCCGGATCAGGTTTGTCCGGCGGCGTCCCGCCTGCCGGCGACACCAATCTGTCTATTTAATTATGCACGCTTTAAGATTTCGTGCGGAAAGCGGCGGGGCTGCTTGAAAAAGTTCCCTTTTTGTTTTAGAACACCAAAACAGGGTGTTTGTCAAGAACGGTTGCCGGCCCATGTCGGCACCCTATGTGTCGCAGCGGCGCTGCCGTGCGGGAGGATTCAGATGATCGATTTGACAAAAATAGGATTTGCAGGAAAAATTTTGCGCGTGAATTTGTCCGAAGAAAAAACAGGGACGGAAAGTCTGGAAGAAGCCACCGTCCGCAAATGGGTCGGCGGCGTCGGTCTCGGCGCAAAATATCTTTATGACGAGGTGCCGCCGGAAGTAGAATGGTCCGATCCGCAAAACCGGCTGATATGGACCAGCGGTTCGCTGGCCGGAACCGGAGTTGCCGGCGCCGGCACAATCAACATCATGGCAAAGGGCCCCATGACCCACCTGGCCGGGTCTTCCCAGGCCAACGGTTTTTTCGGAGCCTATCTGAAATTTTGCGGCTACGACGGAATTATTTTCCAGGGCAAGGCGCCGCGCCTGGTCTATCTCCTGCTTCGTCCGGGAACGGCTGAAATTCGGGATGCCGGGCATCTAAAGGGAAAGACGGTAAGCGAAGTGGAGGAAATGCTGAAAAAAGAACTGGCGGTCAGCCGATACGGGGCCAGTGTTTTCGGTATTGGTCCGGCCGGTGAAAACCTCGTTCGACATGCCTGTATTATCGGCGACGGCGGTCATTCCGCCTCCCACAACGGCCTGGGGGCCGTGATGGGCGCCAAGAACCTGAAAGCAGTGGTGGCCCTTAAGGGAGAGGCCCCCTTCAACGTCAACGATCCGGACCTGCTCAAAATCAAATCTGCTGAAATGGTTGAATACGCCAAAACCACCCGAATCTACCAGTGGGGCACCGGCGGCGGGCTTTCGGTTACGCATAATCTCGGCGCCCTGCCGGTTAAAAATTATACGACCAATATTTTTCCGGAGCATGAAAAAATGAACGGCCAGTATCTGCGCACCCATTTTAAGATCCGCTCCAGGCCCTGCTACAAATGCGCGGTCGCCCACGTCAAGGAGGTTACGGTTACGGAAGGTCCCTATAAGGGGCTTGTGGGGGAAGAACCCGAATACGAAATGCTGGCAGCCTGGGGTCCCCAGATCGGCAATACGGATTTAGGGGCGGTGGTCATGCTCGCCAGCGAAGTGGATGCTCTCGGAATGGACTGCAACGAAACATCCTGGATTATCGGCTGGGCCATGGAATGTTTTGAAAAAGGCGTTTTTACCGCCAGAGAGACCGACGGGCTCGATCTTACCTGGGGCAACGTGGATGCCGTCAAAACACTGATGAACCGGATTGCCCGCCGGGAGGGCGCTTTCGCCGACCTGCTGGCCGACGGGGTCATGCGTGCTTCGAAGAAAATTGGCGGAAAAGCCGCCGACTGGGCCGTGTACGGCCAGAAAGGTTCGGCTCCCAGAGGCCACGACCATCGCGGCCGGTGGTTTGAGCTTTTTGACACCTGCCTGACCAATACCAGCACGCTGGAAGCAACCCACGGTCCGATTCAACCCGAACTGGTGGACATGCAAAATCCCAGCGATCATTTTTCCCATGAGCAGGTTTCCACCTTCAATGCCAAGTATAACGGAATCGGCCTCTATCACGACTGCACCGGCACCTGCCGGTTTGTGGCGGCCGATCCCAAGCGGTTGATTGCCTGTTTTAACGCGGCCACCGGCTGGAACTGGACGCTTGAAGACGCCTTTACCCTGGGCCGGCGCACCGTCAACCAGCTGCGCGTCTTTAACCTCCGGCACGGACTGGATATTAAAACCGAACGGCCATCGACCCGGTACGGCTCGGTTCCGGTGGACGGTCCCAACAAAGGGGTCAACATCATGGCAAAATGGGACGCGATGGTAAAGAATTACTACACCCTGATGGGCTGGGATCCTCAAACCGGCGCGCCGCTTCCCGAAACGCTGGAAAGGCTTGATCTTAAAGAGTTGATCAACGATCTATGATTTTTAATGGAGGTTTAAGTGATTATGGGTGGAGCCCTTGATGGTATCCGGGTAGTTGATCTCAGCCATGTGCTGGCGGCGCCGACAGCGACCATGTTTCTGGCGGACCTGGGCGCCGAAGTGATTCATGTCGAGCCGCCCTGCGGTGATGACGCCAGAGAATACGGCCCCTTTATAAAAAAACCCGACAAGAACCAGAGCGGTTATTTTATAAGTCTGAACCGGAATAAAAAGAGTATGGTCTTAAACTTGAAACATGAGCACGGCAGAAAAATATTGTGCGAATTGATCATAAAATCCGATGTTCTGGTTGAAAATTTCAGGCCGACGACGATGAAAAAACTGGGCTTCGGCTGGGAGGAAATTCAGAAATTAAATCCCAGGATGATATATGCCTCCATTTCCGGCTTCGGTCACGATGCGCCGGCCGACTACGCTGCGCGCCCGGCTTATGATATGGTCGCCCAGGCCTACAGCGGCATGATGAGCATTACCGGTCCGCCGGAAGGCCCACCGTGCCGGGCGGGATCATCCATTGCCGATATCTTTGCCGGTCATCAGGCCGCCATCGGGATCCTGGCGGCGTTAATGCATCGGGAGAAAACAGGCCGGGGGCAATTTTATGACGGGTCCATGCTGGACGGCTTGTTTGCCGTTCTGGAAAGCGCCGTTGCCAGATATACCATTGACGGCGTTATTCCGGGGCCATTGGGTTCTGCGCATCCGTCCATAACGCCATTTCAGGCGTTTAAAACCAGAGACGCCTGGATCATCGTTGCCATCGGCAATGACAATCTCTGGTCTAAATTCTGTAAAATCCTTGAAAGAGAAGATTTGACCGATGACCCCCGGTTTCGTTCCAATCCGGCCAGAACCGAGAATATCAACACGCTCGCCGGAATTATACAGGAAGAAATCGGCAAACAGACTACCGCTCATTGGATGGATATTTTTAAGAAAGCCGAACTTCCGTATTCACCCATAAACAATTTGAAACAGATCTGTGAGGATCCGATTATCCGGCATCGAAACATGCTGGTAGAGGTGGATCAACCGACAGCCGGTAAAGTAAGGATTGCAGGATCTCCGATTCACCTGTCTGAAACTCCCGGAAAAATTTATGCGCATGCGCCGCTTCTGGGAGAGCACACGGAAGAAGTTTTACGGGAAATCCTGGGTTATTCCCGGCAGGAGATAGACCGGCTGGTTGCCGGGGGCGTTTTAACAGGCAACTGAACCCGGCCGGGCAGACCCTCAGGGAGGATAAACAAGGGATCGTTGGAAGCTGGAGGGAAATTCTATGAAGCTGAAGCTGATAACCTGCCTGTTTATTTTCATGCTGTCTTTGACCGCCCAGGCCCAGGACGAGCCCAGAAGATATTTCGATACCTTTACCGTCTACTGGGAAAATGATACCTTTTTCGGCACCGACCGGGATTACACCAACGGACTCAAATTGACCTGGAGCACGCCTTTTCTGCCGGACCCGGCCGTGTCTCATCTGCCGGATTGGAGCCGTTCGGTCGTCAACTTTCTTCCTTTCATAAATAATCCTGAAAAACGGCGTGCCGTATCCCTGGCTGTCGGTCAGAACATCTACACGCCTGAAGACACAAAACGAAGCGATCTGATCGCGGATGACCGTCCATATGCGGGGTATGCTTTTCTTGCCGCCGGCTTCCACAGTGAAGCCGCCGGCCGCAAGGACACCTGGGAATTCAGTATCGGGGTCGTCGGGCCGCATGCCTTTGCCGAAGACACCCAGAATTTCGTGCACGACATGATCGGGTCTTCACATGCCAACGGCTGGGAGCATCAACTGGAGGATGAGATCGGCCTGGGAATTACCTTTGAAAGCCAGTGGCGTCTCTTGCATTCCGAGTTCGGCCGTGGCTTCAGCGGCGACTTTATCCCGCATCTGGGCGGCAGCTTCGGCAATGTCAGCATCTACGCAAATGCCGGTGCGGAAGCCCGGGTCGGCTGGAATTTGCCGCAAAATTTCGGTACCTGCCCGATCCGGGCCGGCTGTGAAACCGCCAGCGCATTTATTTCTGAAGGCGGCAGCAGTATTTTTCAAAAAGACCGGTTCGGAATCCACCTTTTTATTGCCGCGGACGGGCGGGCGGTTGCGCGCGATATTTTTCTGGACGGGAATACGTTTACGGACAGCCACAGCGTCGATAAAGAGACTTTTGTAGCCGATCTGATGGCGGGCATCGGCATTGAATACGGCAATATCAAAGCGAGCTATTCCTACATCTGCAGGACAAAACAGTTCAAGACCCAGGATAAAAACCAGATTTTTGGCGCCGTCAGCGTTTCGGTTACTTATTAACGGGATCGACTTCATTTAAAATTTATACCTGCGAGTGTTTTGCAGGCGACAAATCTTCAGGGGGCATTCAGATGCAAAGAAACATTTTCGCACGAAAGTTTTCGCGGGTTGATTTAAAGATCATCCTCAAAGGTTTATTTTATTTAGCACTGTCAGCCGCCGTGCTCTTTACGACAATCCCTTCGGAAGCCAATGACGATTGGTTTGTCAGCATTTATGGGGGGCAGGTTTCGGATACGGCATTTAACGAAGTCATCCGGTTTGATACGAAATTCGAAGATTATTATCTGGCTGCCGTTGCACTGGGCAAGGAACTTTGGTCCGATCGGAAGTACCTGGCCCTGGAGGCGGAAGGACAGTTCGTTCAGCATTTTAAAGGGAAAGAACATCAGGAGTTTAACGCCGCCCTGATCCTGCGCTGGCTTCCCTTTCCGTGGGATGATTATCTCGATACCAGTCTTGCCGTCGGAAACGGCATCTCCTATGCTACCCGCGACCCGGAATTTGAAGAAAAAGAAGCCGACGACAATATTACTGCTCAGACCCTGTATTACCTGATGCTGGAGGTTGTTTTCGCCATTCCGGGAGATTCGCACTGGGGGGTATTTACGCGGGTTCATCATCGTTCCAGCGTATTCGGGCTCATTGAAGGCGCATTTTCCGCTTCAAACTACGTGTGCGCGGGGCTCAGATATAAATTTTAATCCATTCCCGCCAGAAGAACCCAGGCGACCAATTTAAAATGGGGGCCGGGCAGGGGCTGAACCCCTTTGGGCAAACGCCTAAGGGCTTTATGGTTTAGGGGCGCCGTCATCAAGTGGTGTCGGGTGGGGCCTTGTCGAACTGAATAAACGGCCGATAACGCGAAAGATCATCCGGACTCCCCGCCAGAGCTTGGGCAGCAGCCAGATCAGGAGCAGTATAAAAACCGCCAGCAGCGCTACAAACACCCAGGGATGGTAGAGCGCGGCCCACAGGCCGGCAATTACGGTAAAATCTTCCAGCAATGAAACAATCCAGTTGCTGAAGGGTTCGGGCGATGTGTTGATGATAACCCGGGCGCCGGACTTGGCGGCATGGGTGCCGGCGGCCAGGCCGCCGCCCACGATGGCAGCGGCAAGCGCCAGGGGCGGATTCACACTTCCCACCGCGCCGGCGGCCAGCAGGGCGCCGAGAGGAATGCGGACAAAGGTTTGAACCGTGTCCCAGCCGGTATCAACCCCGGGGATCTTGTCGGCGACAAACTCCACCAGATACATCAATCCGGCGGCTGCGAAGACGATCGGGTTTGCCAGGATCTGCAGGTCCGGCGGCAGCATGATGTTGCCAGTCATACCCAAAAAACCCAGCACCAGGATGGCGGCGTAAAGGTTAATGCCGCTGGCCCAGGCCGCGCCCATGGTCAGGGCGATGATTTTCACAATCGGTTCAAGCTGCTCCATAAACAAACTCCCGTATTCCCTTCCTGTCAAAACTCTGAAGCCGATCGCCTGCAGGGCTTACACCTGCCGAAACTTCCGGATTCAATCCAGCACAAGGGTTTCGCCATGCTTTAACACCGTAAAATCAGGGGCCGGGTTTTTCCGCTGCTTCCGGGCCGCCTCCAGTTTTCGGGGCGGCTCATCCAGGGGTTCGTCCGTGAGAATAAAAGTGCCCCAGTGAATCCCGATGGACTTTTTGGCCTTGATATCTTCATGAACCTGCAGGGCCTCTTCCGGGTCCAGGTGGTGTCGCTGCATGAACCAGCGCGGTTCGTAGGCGCCGATCGGTATGGCCGCCAGATCAAAGGGACCCATCCGGGCGCCGATTTCTTTAAAATACGGGGTGTAGCCGGAATCGCCGCAGAAGAAGAACCGAAACCGCTCGGACCGGACCACCCATCCGGCCCACAGGGTTTTATTTCTTGCAAACAGGCTTCTTTTGCTCCAGTGCTGGACCGGCACCGCCGTCACTGTCAGCCCGTTTTGCAAATGCGTTTCCCACCAGTCCAGTTCAACCACATTGCGGATGCCGAGATCATGGAACCAGTCTTTAAAACCGAGGGGAACAAAAAAAACCGTGTCGGCGCCCCTTTCCCGTTGATACAGGTTTATAATGGTGGGTTTGTCCAGGGCATCGTAATGGTCATGGGAAATTACCACCATGTCGATGGGCGGCAGGTTTTTAAATGCAAGCCCCGGCGGAACCACCCGCTTGGGTCCGGCCCACTGTACCGGTGAAGTGCGCTCGGAAAAAACCGGATCCGTCAGAATGTTTTTTCCATCGAGCTGGAGCAGCAGCGTGGCATGGCCGATCCAGGTCACGGTGATTTTATTCGTGTTCCGCCTGAGAAAGGCAGGTTCATTTTCCGCCAGGGGGAACGCGTAGGAGTCCGCTGCCGGCCGGTTCTGCCAGAGTCGCTGCCAGCGCCATTTTAAAAAGTCCGCAAAGCCGTGGCGCTCATCATCATCAAGATTCCGGAAACCATCGGCGGTATGATGGGGCTTGTCCGGCTTCGGCATCTGCGCCGCACAGTTGCCTGCAAGCATCACCAGAAGGGCAAACGCCAGCAGATTAAGGGTTTTGTATGTGGGCGCCGGGTTCAATCTAAAAATCTTTCATGGCCTTAAGGGGTCAGTTTCGCGTACACTTTGTCGTGCAGCGGGGTTGGAATGTCCAACTCCTTTCCTTTTTGGACAATATAACCCGTAAAAATATCGATTTCAATCCTGCGGCCGGATTCATAGTCCATTTGCAGGGAAGTTTTGGTTTCATAAGGAAACAGCGCATTCTTTTCAAGCGCCGCCCGGATCATTCCTTCAGAGATGGCGACTCCCTGGGCGATGCCGATATTCGCGACTTCCCGCATGAGACCTTTCAGGAAGTCGCGCTTTTCGGATTTTTCAACAAATGCGCCGATAGGCTGCTTTAAATAAGCGCTGGCGCTGGCAAGCGGCGAGACAAACAGGTATTTTTCCCATACAACCGTCCGGATGTCGGCTGTAAGCGTTGCCTTGATGGCCGCATTTTGCAATACGGATTCGATAGCGGACAGACCCTTCAGGTTGCCGTCTTCAGGCCCGAACAGCAACTGGCAGGTTCCGCCGGCCTGCCGGACGACCCCCGGCTCGACAATATGGGCGCCGATATAGACGCAGCCGTTTAAAACCCTAGCTTCGGAGAGAACGGCTCTCAGCGGCCGGACGTTGTCGACGCCGTTTAACAGCGTGATGATTGTGCTGGTGCGGTCCACGTTGTTTTTGATCTGGGCGGCGCTGCTTTCAAGTCCGTATCCCTTTACGCTGAAAAGCACCAGGTCGAAATGACCACAGGTTTCCGGCTGATCGGTTGCCAGGTGAGGAACCGCGGTAAAATTTCCTTCAGCGGTTATCTGCTGCAAGCCGGTTTGTTGAATCCGGTGCAAATGTTCCCCCCTGGCGATAAAAATAACCTCTATCTCTCCGCCGGCAGCATAATGGCGGGCGAGCTTTCCGCCGAAGTAACCCCCCACGCCGCCGATTCCGATTACGGCGATTCGCATGGATTCCCCCTTGATGCGTATTTCAAAAAAATAGAATCGGATCAACGAATTCGGTTATGGGCTGTGTACATCCATTTGAAATGCGCCGTCATCGGTTTCGATGATCAGACGATTGCCGTTGATAATCCGGATGGTAAAATCCTTATAAATTTTATGATTGAATATTAATATTTTGGATGTGCCCTGGTGAAAATAATTGCCGCCGTTTGCCTGGATGGTTCGTTGTATCAGCGCGTCGTTCGTTTCAATGATCTGGTCGGCCCGCTGCTTCAGGGCTCTTTGCTGCGAAACAGGTACGATTCCGGAGACCGGGTACTGAGGCCTGAAAGCCAAATCATCTGCTGCAGCCGGTAATTGCAGCAGAAGCAGAATCGAAATGCAAATGAGCAGGGGAACGATTTTTTTCATCGGCTTTCCTTATGTCAAGACCCGGATATTTTTGTGTACTATCTGAAACCGTCTTAGTATAATATTTGTTCGAAGTTACTTTCAAGGATAATATTTCAGCAGTGGCGGTTGCGGCCTTGAGCATTTATGCCTTGTCCGGTTGTTTTATTGGCGCGCATACTTCCCTATCAGCTCGGCTTTAGCGATGATGTGTCCGGCCATGGCCGTTTCAACCTGTTTTTTGGACGAATGGGCCGGGAGGTCCAATTTGGCATCCAGGGCATACAGCTTGAAAAAGTAGCGGTGTTCTCTGTCCGGCGGGCAGGGGCCGTAATAATTCAGATTCCCGCCGGTCCCTTTTCCATGCGTCCCCTCAGGTTCTTTCCCCTTCTTAATTTCACGAACGTTCGGCGGGATGTTGAAAACCACCCAGTGGTCCCACATGCCGTCCGGCCGGATGCTTTTGGGGACATCCGGATCATCCATGATGATCACCAGGCCTTTGGCATCCGCAGGAACGTCGCTGATGGCCAGCGGCGGGCAGATATTGGGTCCGTCGCAGGTGTATTCCTTTGGGATCTTGCCTCCATTTTGAAAAGCGGAACTGGTAAGTTTCATGATAATTACCTCCATAATTAAAAAGGTTGTCAGCCTCCCGATCCCTGTTACTCCGGCGGCTGCCGTGCATCAAAGATCATGCAGGTTGTAGTGGCATGGGCGTAGAGCCGGTCCTGGCTGTCCAGAATTTTTGCCTGGGCGGTGCCCACGCGCTGCCCGACATGGATGATTTCAGCCACACAGCGCACCCGTCCGGTTTTGTCTGTAAGGGGCCGCACAAAGTTTACCTTGAACTCCAGGGTGGTGTATACCTTGCCGGCGGGAAGCGATGTGTGGATCGAACAGGCCATGGCTGAATCCAGGATGGTGCTGGCAACCCCGCCGTGCACCATGCCGATGGGGTTGTAGTGGTATTCAGCCGGATCCAGCTCGAATACCGACCGGCCGACACCGATTTCGGCAATCGTGTAACCCAGCAGCTGCGCGATCGGCGGAGGGGGCAGGGCGCCGTTTTTGATGGCCTGCAGGAACTCGATGCCTTTCATAACGGTCGCCGCATGTGCGCTGATCATGGGGTCCTGCCAGGAGATGGTGCGCTGTCGCCGGGATTCGGTTTTGTTTTTTAGATTCATCGGTTTTCTCATCATAAAGTTTTATGGTTATCCGGAAAGCTTAAGTAAAGGCACTTGGCTGCCGGGAGTGTCCGATTTCGCTCCTTAATCCTTTTGTACGGGCCGAACGTACCAGAACGAACACAGCCATCGGGAGCGAAGCGCCAGTGGAAAGAGCATGATAATGATCAACAGGACGGCCTGCCGGGGCGTAAACCAGTTTATTTTCCGGACGGAAGTAACGATGGGCGGCTGTTTTATGATTCTGAACGTTAATCCTCTTTGTCGGCCCCAGGATCTGAGGCGCCGTGAAAACCAGATTTCCTCGCTGGCATAGACTTTTTCGCTGAACCCGCCTATGGCCTCAAATCCCTGCCGCAGGGTGTAGGTAAAACAGCCGGCGGCCCAGCCGAATGCGCGGGACATCCGGTTCCACAGTTCCATGCTGAACCGGACGGCAGCAGGGTGAGGTTCTGTCGATGATACCCAGGCGCCACCGCCGCAACAGCCGCCGCTCTCAAGATTTTGCAGGGCCGTCTTCAATAAATCGGAAGGAAGGAGGGTGTCGGCGTCCAGAAAGATAAAATACCTGCCCCTGGCAGCGTCCGCACCGGCATTGCGCGCCCGTGAAATCTGGTTGCGTTCCACGAAGATGACCCGTGCGCCGTGCGCGGCTGCTATTTGAGCGGTCTGGTCGGTGGAATTATTATCCACCACGATGGCTTCGCCCGGAAGGCCGCTTTCCGCCATAGCGATTTTCAGGCGGGTCAGCGTTTGGGGCAGCCAGTTTTCTTCGTTATATGCTGGGATAATAACAGAATATTTAATTTCCATTAAAGACTCTTAAATAACTTTTGATGGTTTCGTAAAAAGTCGAAAATACGCCTTTTGCGTCATTCCCGCAAAGCTTGACCTCAACCGGATCGGGGAGCGGGAATCCAGTGATTTCAGATGGTCCTGGATGCCTGCCGCAGTTTATCCCGCAATTGATGCGGGGCAGGTATGACGGGTTTTAGGACTTTTTACGAATATGTCACTTTTAGTCTTGACATGCTTCAGGTGTTCTATTTTGCCCTGGCAACATTTCGAGGCGTTCGCACGCAAGTCGGACTATACCTCTTTTCTGTTAAAACGGATCAGCATCAGCGTCATCAGGGTCATAATGAAAAAAGCCAGATTAAGGACCGGGTGAAAAGGGCCCATATTGTTAAATTCGCTATTACTGATGATGGAACCCGCATAGGCCTGAAGCATGAACACTTTCGGAAATAAAATTCGCCATAGCGAGGGATCTGAAATCACAACGTTTGGAGCCGCTGATCTTACCATTTCACTATTTAAGATCTGATAGCCGCCATCGGAAACAAACCCGACAAACAGGATTCCCATGGTAAATATAACGCTGATAAAATCCGGCATAAAAAGAGACAGCAGGCAAACACACGCAATAATAAAAAGAAGATTAATGAATGAGATCAGGGATGCTGTAAAATATCCCGGAATTAAAGCGCCCGTTTTCGTCCACACCGTTAGAAAAATTGTCGCGTGAAGGATGATCATGAAAACAAGGCAAAGTATCCATGTGCCGATAACCCGGCCGACAACATATTGCCACCTGAAAACAGGCCGGGAAAGAAACAATACGAGGCTTCCATCCGCGTGGTCCCTGCTGAAAATCCGCATGGAAAGCATGGCGGCCATTAGAAACATACCGGCCGCGATGAACTGGAAAGCAATTCTGGAAACATGCCAGGCGACCGCAATACCATCCAGCGGCTTTCCATTGACCAGATATTCGCTGTTATAACATCCGCGGATCATCAGAACTAAAAGAACGGAAATGCCCAAAAGGACATAAAAGCTTTTATGCCGCATCTGGTCCCGGATCGTATACCCCGTAATTTTTATAAAATTATTCATTTTCCGGCTCGACATATCTGATAAAAACGTCTTCGAGGGTTTCGCCGTTTTTTAAGATCGAATGGATGGAGTCCTTAACAAGAATTCTGCCTTTATGCATGATGGCCATGGTTTCACAGGTCTTTTCCACCTCTGAAAGGAGGTGGGAATTCAAAATTACCGTAACCCCCTTGTTCCGGAGGGTTTCAATGATTTTTCTTTCGTCACGGATGCCGATGGGATCCAGACCGGTGACGGGCTCATCCAGTATCAGCAATTTCGGCCGGCCGAGAATCGCTGCGCCGAGGCCGATTCGCTGCTGCATTCCTTTAGAATAAACAGTGGAATTTTTCTTTTCCAGACCTTTCATGGAAACCAGTTCCAGGACCCGGTCCACTTCCCCGACCGCATCTTTTCCGGACAGTCCGATCAATGCCGCATGCCGCATGAGATATTCAAATCCGGACAGACAGGCAGGGATCCGGTGCTGTTCCGCCAGGTAGCCGACGCCCCTGCGGGAATCCGGGTCGGAGACGGGTATTCCATCAATAGTAATGCTGCCCGAGGACGGCTTGATAAAATCTAAAAGCATCCGCACGATGGTTGTTTTTCCGGCGCCGTTCGGGCCGAGCAGCGCAAAATACTCACCCTTCCCAATGGAATACGAGACACTATCGACGGCTGTAAACGCGCCGAACTTTTTAGTAACGGAGTTTAGCGAGATCATATGCGCCTCACCATACCAAATGGGAGTGCCGAAGACAAGGATGGCCCGGTCATCTTCCGGGCTTTTCGGTCGGGTAAACCCGGAATCTCACACGGCGATATCCAGCTTCTCCGGATCGCAAAGCAACTCGGGATTGACGGCTGTCTGCCCGCAATTGCGGCATTGCCACCTGTCGTTATGGACTTTCTTATGGCAGTACACGGGCGGCTTTATCCCCTTGGTGCCGCACCAATCCATCTTTTTACCGGAGCCCTGCACAGCGCAGAGGTTATTGGCATCCAGTGCAACGGCGCCGCAGTTTGCGCAGATAAACGCCTGGGTGTCTTTGGGTACGGGAACGTGGCTCTTTTTCATCATTTCGACGACTCCTTGTTAGAGATTCGTGAGGCAAACATTATTATGAATAGAATATAATCCAGATTTTTGTAATGACAACCGGAAATCGGGCGACGATGCCGAAAATTATACCTGCAATTTTTTTAAAATGGAATCCAGCTCAAACCGGTTGCTTGAATTCAAGCAAAAAAGACTTAATTTGAAAACATGGCATCAAAGAAATTGGCATTGACCTGGTTAGCCTTTAATCCCGGAAGTGTGCGAAATGACAAAAGGTGGAGAACAGAATCGGCTCTTGCGGATGCGCTTGCGTCTGGGGCAACTGGCGGCGGTTGAACCCGGTGAAGCCCGGGCGCTTTTCTGGTCTTTTACCTATTTTTTTGCGTTGCTGTGCAGCTACTATATTATCCGTCCCATGCGCGATGAAATGGGCATTGCCGGCGGAGTGGACAAACTGCAGTGGATGTTTACCGGGACCCTGCTGGCCATGCTTGCCACGGTTCCCTTTTTCGGCTGGGCGGCGAAACGGTTTCCGGTACGGCGGTTCCTCCCTTATGTTTACTACTTTTTTATAACCAACCTCCTGTTGTTTTTCGTGCTGTTCAAGTCGAACATCACCCACGCGTATGTTGCCCGGGGCTTTTTCATCTGGGTCAGTGTTTTTAATCTTTTCATCGTTTCCGTTTTCTGGAGTTTTATGACGGACATTTTCAGCAACGACCAGGCCAAGCGGCTGTTCGGCATTATTGCGGCCGGCGGAACCGCCGGCGCGTTAACCGGCCCGGTTCTGACTGCTGCGCTGATTAAAGGGCTGGGACCGGCGAATATGCTCCTGATCTCTTCCGCATTTCTGTCTGTTGCGGTCGTGTGCATCCATCGGATCATTGCCTGGAAAAACGCAAAAAATATCGATTGGGTTTCAGGCCGGCCGGCACCCGGCGCCGCCCGTTATCCCGGTAAAGATCAAGCCATCGGGGGGAGCATTCTGGCCGGTGTTCGACGGGTGTTCAGTTCATCGTATTTGGCCGGGATTTGCCTGCTGATCCTGCTGTATACGACCCTGGCGACATTTCTATACTTTCAGCAGGCCCAGATCGTACGCGACAGTTTTGACGATCCGGCCGGTCGCACCGCCCTTTTTGCCGCTATTGATTTTTCGGTCAATTTTCTGACCCTGCTGACCCAATTGCTGCTGACATCCCGCATCGTGACTAAAATCGGGTTAAACTGGTCCCTGGCGCTGATTCCGCTGATGCTGGGGATCGGGTTCCTGCTGCTGGGAATGATGCCGACTCTCGCTGTTCTGATGATTGTCCAGGTATTGCGTCGGGCCGGCAACTATGCCGTAATGCGGCCGGCGCGCGAGATGCTCTATGTGGTGTTGGGAAAAGAGGAAAAGTACAAGGCCAAAAATTTTATCGATACGGTCGTCTATCGCGGCGGAGATGCCGTCAGCGCCTGGGCGTATGCCGGCCTGAAAGCCGCGGGTCTCACCCTGTCAGTGATTGCCCTGGCGGCGGCGGCGCTGGCCGGGGTCTGGGCCTGGATTGCGTTTAAACTGGGAAAGCGGCAGTCGCAGATGGCTGCTCAAAAAGATTAACGTTAATGGAGAGTTTGGGTTTTTGGGTAAATTTTAAAAGCATTTTTTCGATTCGAGCTTCAACAGAACCGATTGGAAAAGGGAGGTGCACATGATTAAGCACATGACAACGGCGCTGAGCCGCCGTCATTTTATACAGGATATAGGCCTGATTTCAGCCGGCATCATGTTGATGCCGAAAGCGATATTCGGCGAAAGCCGCAGCCCCGTCACCCGCGCAATTCCATCCAGCGGGGAGCGCATGGCGGTTATCGGAATGGGAACTTCGGGAACCTTCGACGTCGGCAGCGATCCGGCCGCCAGATCCGGGCTGGAAAAGGTTTTACAGGTCTTCTTTGACAATGGCGGCGCCCTGATCGATTCTTCACCCATGTACGGTTCATCCGAATCGGTGGTGGGCGAGCTGTTGAAAAAAATCCGTCATAAGGACGCCCTTTTTGCGGCAACCAAAGTCTGGACCGATGGGAGACAAAACGGCATTCTTCAGATGCAGGAGTCGATGCGGCTTATGGGGGTGGCGGTCATGGACCTCATGCAGATTCACAATCTGCGGGATTGGAAAACCCACCTGCCGACTCTCAGGGAATGGAAAGAACAGGGCAAGATAAGATATATCGGCATTACGACTTCGCACGGACGATCGCATGCCAAACTGATGCAGATCATGCGGTCGGAAACGCTGGATTTTGTCCAGTTCACATACAACCTCGAAGACCGCGCCGTGGAGGACAGCCTGCTGCCCCTGGCGGCCGATAGCGGTATCGCTACCCTGATCAACCGGCCCTATCAACGCGGCGCCTTGTTTCGCAAGGTAAAGGGCAAAGCCTTGCCGGAATGGGCGGCGGAATTTGACTGCCGCAGCTGGGGGAACTTTTTTCTAAAATTTATCGTATCGCATCCGGCCGTTACCTGTGTCATTCCGGCAACCGCCAAGGTGGACCACATGCGCGACAACATGGCCGCCGGTTTCGGGCGGCTGCCCGACCCCGGCATGCGCAGACGCATGGTGCAATACGTCGGTTCCCTCTGAGATCCGGTTTGCAAAAGGGGTCTTCCGGTTACGGCAGTCAACTTTTTAAAGTCGTTCGATTATTTTGCTGGAACCGGACAAACCGTTTGACATGCTGCGGTGAAAGCATGTATTGTTAAACCAACTCGTGGTTTTCAGGGTTTCTTTTCGCAAGTAAGAGATTTCTGCCTGCCGGAAATATTCTTCAGTTTCTTACCGACCGATTATCTTGGAGTTTCCACCCATTCCAACAGCACCCGTCTCACGGCGACATTGCTACAATTGAAGTATAATCATAAGGAGATTTTGTGATGGATTTTATTCGAAATCAGTTCGCCAAATTAAAAAAGACAACAACGCTTCAGCAAAGAATCATACTTTCCGGCATCGGCGCGTGCTATGTCCTGACAGCAGTTTTAGCAGTAACGTTTTTCATGGTATGAAACAGGCGGAAAATGTAGTCGTTTTTTACCAGTAAACCATCGCATTCCTGAAAACCGCATGAAGATCGGACTCAGTCACCGGCCGGGGGGACAGCTTGATCACGCGGTGCTGGGGGAGCGTACCCTCCACCAGCCGGGGGATGTCGTCCTGCGTGTACCCCACGGCGCTGAGACCGTTGGGGATTTTAAGGCGTTTCATGAAGGCGATCACGCGCTCGGAAAGAATCCTGCCGGCGTCCTCAGGCCCTGCCCCGGATATGTCCACGCCCAGGGCTTCGGCGGCCTTAAGATGTTTTTCCGGACATGCCGGAGCGGTAAAACGAAAGGCGGCCGGTGCGTTCAGGACCACGGCCATGCCGTGAGGCACCAGGGGACGGTCCCCGGGGTATTGTTCAGGCCGGTAGCTTTTGACCATGCCGGAGACCGGGTAGGACATGCCGTGGGGCAGAGTGACGCCGGCATTTCCAAAACCGATGCCGGCAAACGAAGCCGCCAGCATCATCATGCCGCGGGCGTTCTCATCGGACGGATTCTCAACCGCCCGGATAAAATTTTCATTCAGCATTCTCAATGCCTGCAGCGCCCACAGGTCGCTGACCGGATTCGAGCCCTGATAGGCGGGCCGCAGAATCGGCTTCTCCGGCCGGGGACGCCGATCAAACGGCAGGGCGGTATACGATTCGATGGCGTGCGTCAAGACGTCGAGACCCGTGGAAGCGGCAATGATGGGCGGCAGTGTCCGGGTGTTTTCCGGATCAACTATTCCCAGAGTCGGTTTCAGGCGGCGATGAGCAATGCCGGTTTTGGCGTGAAGCGCTTCAAGGTCAAAAATAACGACCCCGGTGGTTTCACTGCCGGTTCCCGCCGTGGTAGGTATTGCGAAAAGCGGTTTGAGCGCCCCGGGAACGGGGAGTCCCTTGCCCACCGGCGGGTTGACATAATCCAGAAAATCAGCCGGCGGATAAGTACTATACAGATTGGCCGCCTTGGCGGTATCAATGGTGGAACCACCGCCTACGGCGACAAAACCGTCGAAATTGCCGGTGGTTGCAAAGGCAATGGCATCCTTTAATGACGAGTCCGTCGGTTCGACCCGGACGTTCGGGTAGAGGGCGTAATCGATGTTCCGGTCTGCGAGTGATTCCAGCACCGTCCGAACCGGCTGCAGCCGGCGCAGATGCACATCGGTCAACACCATGACCCGCCTGATCTTCATTTCCGCAAGATCCATCCCGACTTCACGGGTAGTTCCTTTGCCAAAGCGGATATTGGAACTGGCCATTTCAAAGGCATAATCGGTTTCCATGGAAACAATTCTCCCCGCGCTCTTTTACAGCAGCGTCTTATCCAAACGCCGTCTCCGGTGCAGGCCGACCGCCGGCGGCAAGTCCGGCAAGGAGCGATTACTGTTTCAGAATCTGAAAATTAATGACTTCCAATTTGTTTTCCGAAGCGTCCAGTATTTCCACATGCCAGGAATCGGTTTCATGGGGCTGAATGGTTTTCGTACTCCAGGTTCGCCAGGTTGCTGAATTAACCGAAAGGGAAATGCGAAACACCTCGGCATTGCCGTAGTACCACACGTGGGAAACCGTGGTGGGGGCTTTGGCCCCAATGATTTTGCTGAAGCAATAAAGCTTTCCGATTGAATCCGGAAAATTGGTGTCGGCGCCCACCGGTTTGCGGTCGACCACATCCCGGCAGACGACGGCTTCCACATCCAGAACTTCAGGCGCCTGGGAAAATGCGGTTTGCGGCGCGCATACTAAAAACAGAAAAATGAGAACAACGGCCATGCGGGAAAATGAACGCATCTGTTTCATAAGAGTACCCTCCATAAGTTTGATCGGTGTTGTCAGGGGATTGCACGAACAATGTATAGCATTCTCCGGATGGGAAGAAAAATGTTTTTTTGCCGGGATGCCTGGCAGAAAGCGGGTGGAAAAAGCAGCGCACCACCCAACAAAAGAGAGCGGCACATGAACACCTGCCGCGAAGTTTTCATGACCATGGTTCCATGCCGACCAAACCCTTTAGCGGACACTCTGAACAGCGCGGGCTATTCGGGCATTATCTGTTTACCCAGCGCAGCCAGATGCTTGCGGCAACGCCCCAGACTGCATTATAAAAGATAACAAACAGCGGGGTTAAGGTCCCCAGTTCCAGCCCCAGGTAGCCTTTATGGGCGATCAGAGGGAAAATTACAAAGAGTTGAACCAGGCTCGGACCGATACTGAAAATCAGCCCCCTTGAAAAACAACGACCTGACGCCAGCGGCAGCAGAAACAGCAGTCCCCAAATGCCGCCCCAGACAATCCGGGGGTAAAGCCATGGCGGCGTCAGCGCCGGAGCCAGTTTGACACCGGCAGCCGATGTAATTCCGACATCTCCGAAAAACCATACCGCCAGACTGTTTAAAAGGCCGCCCAAACATCCGGCCGCAAAAACCAGCGTTAATTTTTTGGCAAACTTCGTCATGTCGCCTCCATTCGGTTGGAACCGATGACGGCTGTCGGGACGTGCCGTCCGGATGATCATCTCTCACCCTAAACCACCTTTTCGAGTTTATCAAGATTTATCAGAAGGCAACATGTGCTCCGATTGAAACGGAATGACCCGGCAGCCGGATTGCCGTCAATTTGCGGATTGCAGATGGCCGGAAAAAGCATGTTCAATTTTAGAGATCGTTTTAATAATTACATATATATAGTTTTTATACATATATAAAACATATATGTATTTTTTAATAAGGTGGTTAAAATCGTATAAATAATCTATTTCATATATATACAATGTGTTATCTGGATTTTTTTCTATTAATCAAATTGGCACGCGACTTGCTTTATGGGAAGACAACGCCACGCGGAACCATTCAATCAATCCGGGCAAAGGAGGAGAAAGTTCGATGAAACAAATTTCGACGATCATAAAACCTTTCAAACTGGACGAGGTTAAGGAAGCCCTTAACGCCATGGGGGTGACCGGCATGACCATCATGGAAGTAAAAGGGTTCGGGCGCCAGCGCGGTCACAAAGAGATCTACCGTGGTGCCGAGTATCAGGTGGACTTTGTACCCAAAATAAAAATCAATGTCGTTGTGGCTGAAAGCATCGCCGGAAAGGTTGTGGATACCATTAAAAGAACGGCCAGGACCGGTAAAATCGGAGACGGGAAAATTTTTATATCGACCATTGATGAGGCTGTCCGGATCCGGACCGGTGAAATGGGAATAGAAGCACTATAAAATTTTTGATTTTAAGGAGGAAGCACGATGAAATCGATAATCTTACTGATACTGATAACGCTGGCGGGTATTACCCGGGCCTTGGCAGGGGATGAAGCGCCGACGCCCCTGTCAAACAAAACCGCTATAGACCTCGTCCAATCCCATGCGGATTATGTCTGGACGCTGGTGGCAGCCGCACTGGTCTTCTTTATGCAGGCCGGGTTTGCCATGGTGGAAACCGGGCTGACCCGGGCTAAAAACGCGATAAACATTATGATGAAAAACCTGATGGATTTTTCCATGGGATCGATTGCCTACTGGAGCATCGGTTTCGGCCTGATGTTCGGCGCTACGACCACAGGCTGGTTCGGCGCCAGCGGATTTTTCCTGAGCGATTTTACTGCCGGGGGTGATCCCTGGGTCCTGGCCTTCTGGATGTTTCAGGTGGTTTTTGCCGCAACCGCCGCGACCATCGTTTCCGGCGCCATGGCCGAACGGACCAAGTTTTCCGGGTATTTGATATACAGTGCTGTTATCAGCGGATTGATCTACCCTGTCTTCGGGAGCTGGGCCTGGGGGGGGCTTTTTCATGGCAAAGGCTGGCTGGAAAGCCTGGGGTTTATCGATTTTGCAGGCTCCACTGTCGTCCACTCCGTGGGCGGCTGGGCAGCGCTGGCAGGCGCGATTGTTCTGGGGCCGCGGATGGGAAAATACACCATTGATGGAAAAATCAGACCGATTTTGGGTCACAATATGCCCCTGGCGGCTCTCGGTGTATTTATCCTGTGGCTGGGCTGGTTCGGGTTTAACCCGGGTTCTACCACGGCCGCAAATAAAGATATCGCCATGATTTTTGTGAACACCAACCTGGCGGCAGCAGCCGGATCCATCCTGGCCATGTGTGTTTCCTGGCTAAAATTCGGAAAACCAGAAGTCGGGATGACGTTGAACGGTGCACTGGCCGGGCTGGTGGCGATCACAAGTCCGTGTGCGACGGTTTCGCCCTTTAGTGCAATCGTGATCGGTTCTTTTGCCGGTGTGATAGTGGTGTTCTCGGTCTTATTCTTTGACAAAATCCGGGTGGATGATCCGGTCGGCGCTATTTCCGTGCATGGCGTCTGCGGCGCCTGGGGCACCCTGGCGGCGGGTATTTTCAATATGGGCGGGACATCCCTGAAAGTTATCGGCGTTCAGGTTCTGGGTATTGCCGCTTGCTTCCTGTGGGTGTTTCCGACTGCGTTTGTTCTGTTCAAGCTGATTGAAAAATCCATCGGGCTACGGGTCTCCCCCGAAGAAGAACTGGATGGGCTTGACTTTGTGGAACACGGTGGAAATGCCTATCCGGACTTTGAGGTGTCTACGCGCGGAGGCATGTCGACGCCGGGAGCGCCTGCCGGGGCCGCGGCAGCGGTTTTGGCCGGAGCGGTGAAAATCTCCCGGGAGATAAAGGCCGTCTGACAGGTCCCACGGGCGACAATTCATTTAGAAGCTTACCAACAATCCGGCGGCGGGAAACACAACCTGGCGCCGGATTTTTTATGCAATGTTAGGGTAAACTTAACGGCAGATAGCAGCGGTAGCGGCCGAGCACAGCCGGCTCAGATCGATCGGGGCCAGTTCGATCTGAAGACCGCGTTTACCAGCACTGACGTAAATGGTCCGGTGCTCCAGGGCCGACAGATCGATTATGGTCGGCAACCGTTTGCGCTGTCCCAGGGGGCTGATTCCGCCCAGAACGTAACCGCTGACTCTTTCGGCATCCCGGGCATCCGCCATAGCTGCTTTTTTGGCGTTAGCGGCGATGGCAAAAGACTTGAGGTCCAATTGGGCGGATACCGGTAAAACGGCAACGGCAAGGGGATCTTTTGAACCACTCAATGAAACCACCAGGGTTTTAAATATCCGATCCGGGCTTATTCCCAGCGCGTCTGCTGCTTCAGGGCCATAGGCAGTGACGTTCGGATCGTGTTTGTATTCGTGCAGGGTGTATTTAACTTTTGCCGCAAGGACCGCTTTGACTGCTGGTGTCATATCAATTCTGGATGCCGGCCGGAGAACCCGTATTTAGCGGGGTTCAAGTCCGGATGACGGCTTAGAAACCATTGCAAAACCCCATCTGAAACCGAAAGGCAAAAAAAAGCGGTTTTCCGATTTTATGAAATCGGAAAACCGCCAAAATTCCGAAACAGCTTAGAGTGAAGCATTGAGCTTTTTACTGGCTTTGAATTTGGCGATTGTTGCGGCCTTGATGGTAATCTTCTCGCCGGTCTGCGGATTGCGGCCTTTGCGGGCTTTACGGCGGGTTTTGGAGAATGTTCCGAATCCAACCAGCGTTACTTTTCCATCTTTTTTCTTGAGGGCTGATGTAACGCCTCCGATGAATGCTTCCAGGGCAGCGCCGGCTGCTGCCTTTGTAATGTCAGCCTCTTTTGCAATGATGTCGATCAATTCTGCTTTGGTCATAAATATTCCTCCTTTTTTATTGGTTACGAACATGAAAACGCAGAAGCATAGAGGGTTTATTGAAAGTACGTATAAATGTCAACAAAAAAAAACAATTTAATAAATTTTTAACATGCTGATATAATAGCATTAAACAATGATTAAGGATTTTTTTGCTTGGGACGGGGCCTGAAAACTCCCTGTAAATCTGAATTCAGGAGTTTTGCCGGGATAGAATCCACTTTCGGATTTGAGGAACACTCTCTTTTCCCCATTTGGGTTCCAGACGCAGGCGGATAAACTGTTTGTAAAGATTACGGACCAGCGCCAACGCCTTTTCGTACAGGAATACCTTTTCCAGCAAAGCTCCTTCCAAGTCCTCTTTGTTTTCAACCGGTCCGGTTTGCGGAGTTTTAAGCCCCGATAGGTGCAGACTTTCACCCTTGATGCTGAAGCGCCATTCATGGCTTCCGGATTTATATACGAGGTTGAGTTCGGTTACCAGCGCCCCTTTGCGCAAGGACAGGGTTCCTTCTTCCAGACCGGCCTGGTCCCCCAGGATGGTAATGCTTTCCTCCGAATTGTTACGATGATTTTCAAGCATGATGCGGTTCCCGATTTCAAGCGATAACAAATCGGGATCCGCCTTCCTGAGCATTTCCTGTCGTTTTTCCATGACAAACCACAACCAGGTAAGAAATTCATATCCTAAAAACTTATATCGATTGTAAGATACGGCAACATCCAGCATGAGTCACTCCATGAAGCTGATGGGTTCGAGCTGAGCCAGGCGGTCCTTTTCCGTGTCTTCGAGTCCCAAATCCAGGTCGGCGGTTGTATAAGGGAAAAGATGGAGGAGGGTGAGGTTGAATGATTTTAAAAACAACGTTTCAAGAACCTCATTGGCCGCTTTCAGATTTGAGAAAAACCACAGCCAGGATTCTTCCAGGTTCCAGATCAGATCATACGCATTGGGGGTGGCCGGTATGCGCCGGATCAGAGCGGCGGCAACATGGTCCCTGATGTTTTTTTTCTCGTTGGTTGATAAAAATTTTCGGCCGCTGTGCTTCAGTTGTTTCGCTATTTCAATTGCAACATTTTTCCGGATGACGTTGGCGGGGATCGTTTTTTTATCCAGCCGCAGTGAAAATACAAGATAAGGTCCGATGACAAAGGAAGAACCTTCAAAATCCGGAAGATACGGATTCTTGAATGAAGTCCATCCGGCGGTTTTTTCCACGGGCTCATCATCGATGGGCCGGACGGCGTGGCGGGTGAGTCCGTTATAGAGCGTATCGGTGACCGGTTTTTGAAGCTCACCGCTGACTTTATAACGCGTGATTGAAACGGAAGATGACAGCAAACTCATAAGGCCGTACCCTGAATGTTATGATAAATATGGATGCCGGTTTGAAAATCGTAAAGTGTCCGACGACCGGAACAGATGGAAATTGAGCGCATGTATAACGTGTTTATAAATCGACGGCAAGCATTTTCTATGGATATTTCAGCAGCCGTAGATTGGACCGGGCTGTTCACGCATTCATAGATTTGGCGGCCGGTTCCAGGGATGCCCGCACGGCTTCGGCAATGATTTCCTTTTTGGCCGGGTCGTCTCTTAAATCCCGAGTAATTTCCAACTGAACCCCTTTTCCGGTCCGGCCGCGATTGCAGATATTGTCGGGGTTTGCTCCTTTATAGCGGGCGTCCTTCAGGGATACCCCGATTCCTCTGGATTGAAGTTCGGCTGCGATTGATTTTTTTAAAGGCGTATCCAAACCGCCCAGGCAAACCAAGCCGGCTGTGCCGGTGCAGGCGTGGATGGTAATGACGATGTCGGATGCAGCAATGATGTTCAGGGCGGCCGGTTCATCAAAGTTGTGGCTGGTGATATGCAGGCGGCTGTTGTTGCGTGTTTTAATTCCTCGGAAACAGTAGCAGTTATAGTCCCGGGCAGCGATCAGTCTGGCGATTTCCGATGTGCCGGGTTCAATTCGGCCGCCGTGCGGTGCGACAATGGTTACGGCGGAACCCGCATCGCTGATGACGATCTGGTAATCCCGGTCGACCTTTTCATGTTTTGCCAGTTCGTTAAATCCGGCGTATGTGTCCCTGGCCATAATCCGTAATGTATTTGACTAAAGTTAAGTACCGATCCCCACAGGGTTTACTTTATCAGCAATATCAATCACTTGTTTAAATTATCCATGAACACTGACTCGATCCAAAGGACCGTGCTTTCTATACGGGAATAAAAATATATTCAACGTGCGTAAAACCACCACCTATGGGATTTTTCCCGTCAGCAAGGCAATCTTAATCCCCCCAAGGGGCAGAATATGAACGACTGATTTAAAGGAAACCTTGTCGACCAGGGAAATCCTGGGGGCAATCAGAGCGAATTTCCACCCCCGATATTCCTTTTTCAGCCACTGACAAATCTCTGCGAACAGGGCGTCGCTTTCCTGCAAAGATCCCAGGCGGCGGCCAAAGGGGGGATTGAGCGCGACCAATCCTGTCCGGTCCGTCCATTCCTTTGGCGAGTAATCAAAGAAATTCCGGGTGGAGGCGGCAACCACATCCGCCAGACCTTGCCGGGACAGGTTTTCTTTCAGGGTGTTAATCGTCTGTTGATCCCGGTCCGAAGCAAAAACGACAGGGGTTTTTATGGGTACAATCTTCATTTCGGCCCGACGGCGAAGGTGCTTCCATCGTCCGGGCTGAAACGATGGCCAGTGCCTGAATGCAAAATCCCGGTACCATCCTGGTGGAATGTGCTGCGCCATCAGGGCAGCCTCAAGTGAAAACGATCCGGAGCCGCACAGGGGGTCTATCAGGGGCTCGGCGCCGGTGTACCCGGCCAGGATCAGAGCGGCGGCGGCAATGGTTTCGCGAAGGGGCGCCCTGGCGGCGTGGGGTTTGATTCCCCGTTTATACAGCAGTTCCCCGCTGCTGTCGATGGAAATGGCAACGTCGTTTTGGAATACTCTCACAAATATTTGCGGGGCGTCGGCTGCGGCCCGGCAGGGCTCTTCCGGGGTGTTTTGCGCAAAACGAAATAAGATGCATTCCTGAATGCGTTCGGTAATGGCATCTTTGTGGTACAAACGGGATTGCCGCGTCGTTACGTGGATTCGGGTTTTATTGCCCGGGTGAACATATAGTTCCCAGGGGATATCCACCAGGCTTTTTTCAAGTTGCCGAAAATCGGCGGCATAAAAAGTTCTGATGCGCATGAGGATGCGATTGGCCGTATGCAGATTCAGATTGGCCAGGTAGCAATCCGGAAGGCGGCCGTCAAATTCAACCCCGCCTTGGCCGGCCGCAATATGAGTTCCGGGGGGCAAAAAAGACTTCAGTTCATTCCGGCAAACCGTTTCAAGTCCCGGCGCAGTTGCAGCAAAAAACCGCTGCAACCGACCGGTTACGTGCCGCTTGATTCGTTTTTGAAGGGGTGTATCAGTTGTCGATCGGGTCACGGCTTGGCAAGCCTCTATGGGTGCGAATCACATCGGGCGCTTTTTCATCAAATCCCTGCTCGTTCTGCAGGACGATGACCGCGGCAATGACCATGATCCCTCCGGCGATCTGCAGCGGCGATAGGATTTCATTTAGAAATATAAATGACAGCACACCGGCGCTGATCGGCTCCAAGGTGGCGGTGATGCTGGCGCGGGTGGAGCGAATCAGATTGATGCCTTTGAAATAAAAACCAAAAGGCAAAAGCGTTCCCAGCAGACTGATATAAACGATCCAGCTCCATTGCAGCGGGGAATAGCTGCGCAAAAAGGCGCTAAAAGGCGGTTGCAGGATGTTCCAGGCGACGGCGCCGAACAGCAGGGCGAAAGACAATACCGTCCAGGGATGGTACCGGCGCATTCCATATTCACCCTGGAGCGAATACCAGGCAAATCCGACGGCTGAAGCGATCCCGCTGACGACGCCCAGGTAATTAAGCGCCAGCAGGGTGAAATTGTATGCACCCACCACCAGGTAGCAACCGATAAAGGCGCCGGCAAGGGCCAGAAGCGTCATCCGGCTTAAGCGGTCGCGGGTGACGGCAACCGTGTAAAGGGCAATAAGGCCGGGCGCGAGATATTGCAGCAGAATAGCAGCGGCAACCTGAATTTTACTGATGGCGAAGAGGTAGGTAAACTGTACGGCGGACATGGCGCCGCCGCCCAGAATAATAAAATAGCCGATGTCGCGGGGCGCTATTTTAAGACGCGCGGGACAGCTGAACAGGAGCCAGGCCAGCAAAACGACGGCGGCGATTGTCAGGCGAAGCTGCACCAGTTCAAAGGGTGATATCCCGGTGCCGAACAGAAACTTGGCAGCCGATCCGGAAACCGCCCACAGCAGGGCTGCCAGAATCACATACAGATACCCCCGTTTCTGGGCGACAAAAAACGATGGAAACCGCATATCAGACACATTAAATGAAAAAAATCAGGGTTTGTCTTGATTAAGTCCGGTAAAAATAATATGGATGCGGGTATTTAACAGCCGCAACTGAATTTGTAAATCGATTTTCACGTATCCTATATGTCAAAAGTTATCTTTAAACAATCCACATATCAATACGACATCTTAAAACCCATACTCTATGAAATGATGAGGTCCCTGGGGGGAGATCTCTTTGCCGGAAACCAGCGGGTGCTGATCAAACCGAACCTGCTATCCCCGGCCGGACCCGAACGGGCGGTGCTGACCCATCCGCTGGTGGTCCGGGCGGTCGCAGAATATGTCCTTTCCAAGGGTGGGCGGCCGCAAATATCGGACAGCCCGGCGCTCGGTTCTTATGAAAAACTCCTCAAGGAGGGCGGTTATTTAAACGCATTTCAAGGGATGGACGTTTCATTTAAACCGTTGGAAGAATCCGTCTGGGTGGATATCGGCGAGCCCTTCGGGCGCATTGAGGTCGCCAGGGACGTCATGGAAGCGGATGTGGTGATAAACCTTGCCAAGCTGAAAACGCATTCGCAGATGCTTCTGACCCTGGGGGTCAAGAACCTGTTCGGCTGCATCGTAGGCTTGCGCAAGCCGGAGTGGCACTTGCGGGCCGGGGTGGACCGGGAGGTGTTCGCACGGTTGCTGGTTCAACTATACAACGCCGTCCGTCCGGCGGTGACCATCGTTGACGGCATTCTGGCCATGGAAGGTCAGGGGCCGGGCAAAAACGGAACGCCGCGACGGCTGGATGTGCTGGTCGGCAGCCGCAGCGGTATTGAAACGGATCGGGCCATCTGCCGGATGCTGGGGATGGAGCCGGATAAACTCCTGACGAACGCGGCCGCTGCCAAAATGGGACTGGCCAGCAAAGAGGTCTATATCAAAGGGGACTTTCACATTATCCATGATTTCAAGCTGCCGGTTCCGGGACCGGTGACATTCGGCCCCCGCCGGCTGCAAAGGGTTATTCGCAAGCATCTGGTCCAGCGGCCGGTTGCGGACCATGCGCTTTGCATGAACTGCGCGGAATGCCGGCAGTACTGTCCCGTCCAGGCCATATCCTTTATGAGAGGACGGATGCATTTTGATTATGACCGGTGTATCCGCTGTTACTGCTGTGCGGAAATCTGTCCCTGCGGAGCGATTCGGGCGGTGGAAACCCTGCCGGGAAAAATCATACGGCGGTTGACAAAAATTTAGAATTAAACCAACAAAGAGGTGAATTATGGCAGGCATCAACAAGGTTATTTTGATCGGCAGGCTGGGTAAGGATCCTGAAGTCCGATACACACAGGACGGAAGTGCGGTGGCCAGTTTCAGCGTCGCGACATCGGAAGAATGGAAGGACAAGGATACCGGGGACAAAAAAGAGCGAACCGAATGGCATCGGATCGTTGCCTGGCGCAAGCTGGGTGAGCTTTGCGGGGAATACCTTTCCAAAGGACGCCAGGTATATATTGAGGGGAAACTCCAGACGCGGTCGTGGGAGAAAGATGGCGTTACCCGGTATACCACCGAAATAGTCGCATCCGATGTTCAGTTTTTAGGCGGCCGTGAATCGGGGGGCGCAGGCCCGCAAAATCAATACAAAGACCCGGACTCAAGTGGTCCATCCGGTTCCGGGCCGCAGGATGACGACATTCCTTTTTAGGTTCTCGAATCCGTCGGGCGGATGATGGGGTGTGAGGGAGCCGGCAAGAGCGTTGAAAAGATTCGCTTTGACCGAATTTCTGTGCTTGTTCCGTGGGACGCTTGTCCTGAAACCACTTCGGGGCGAAGTCGATCTTTGCGGGGTGGTTCATTCCGCCGGAACGAAACGACTATCCCTGAACGAAACAAACGCTTTTTCGAAGGTTTTAGTTACGGCCAAAAGTTTCCTGAGAAATCAGTTCGGTTCAATCGGTTTATTTTCTTCTTTTATCTTTTCAGCTTCCTTTTTTTCCGGTTCTGTTGTGGCGCCTTTAAAATTCCGAATGGCCTTGCCCATTCCGGCGCCGATTTCAGGAAGTTTGCCGGCACCGAAAATGATCAGTATTATTACCAGAATGATAATCAATTCAGGCATTCCAATTCCAAACATGACAGCCTCCTATCGATCGGGGGTGGGTTGCTTCATTTCTCGCAGAAGCCTTAAAAACTCTTTTGATTTTAGATAATTGTCAAGGGAACTCTGATAATCAATCCATGACTTCCAGACACCCAGCCAGGCATCGTTGTGCCAGTAACTGTCCGGATCACCCCCCCCTTTGAGCCGTTCGATAAAGTCGAGATATTCTTCAGAGCAGCTTTCACAAAAGCGGTAAGGAATTCTTGGATTGGGCTCCCGGTTAAATGTTCCTTCCCGGGTCGTACTTAACTGGGTTCCGCATTTTTCACACTTATATGCGCAATGGGTGCACTGGAACACTTTCTGAACGGCCGAAATTTTTCGCTTTCTGATTATATCAGCCTGCTTGTCTTTGGTAAGCCGCAGCTTATCCTCAATGGATATAATATCAGCCATGTCCCCCCGATGGCGGCAGTTGCTGCCAGGTCGGATTTAATCACGGGCAGCACGATGTTAAAATTTATTTTAAAGTCGAAATCAATATAACATCAGGGATGTAACGTGTCAATCAATTAGCAGGCTGCTGAAAAACTGCATCCAAGGCCATTTTCGCAGGATTGTGCAGCTCTCGCCAATGCCATACCCCTTGTAATGGAACGGCAATCGTGTTAAAAACTTTCCGATTATATGGCGTTGCGGCGCCGTGAAACAACCCGATTGATATAGGATCCTTATATGATGAATCGTTTTAGGCCGAACTGTCTGCCGACACTGATCGGGAGTCTTCCGCTGGATGACCACATAAAGGCCTGTGAGCTTGTCTTTGAATGCGTTCCGGACATTCCCATCTGGGTGCAGCTGCCGGTTTTTAAACAGGAGGGGATGCTGCGGCAGTTTCTGCCGGGTATGCCGGGGTTTACGCTGCAGCAGGAAAAGGTCTCGATCGACACCTCTTCTGAAAATTTTGACGCGGAAATGGTCTCTTTTTTTGAAGATTACATGGCGGTAACGGAGGGAAAGAAAACCCTGGCAGAATCGCGTTTCAGGTTGACGCCGGAAACGGCAAAAGGCTTTTTTGCCCTGCTGGACCGGCTCAACCGTACCGGGACGAGGCCGGCGGCCGTGAAAGGACAGATCACGGGCCCCTTTACCTTCTGTACCGGGATCTGCGACCGGAATGACCGAGCCATTTTCTATGACGACCAGCTGCGGGATGCAGCCGTGAAACTGCTGGCCCTCAAAGCCCGATGGCAGGTGCAGCAGTTCAGGCCATGGGGGTGTCCGGCCATCGTTTTTCTGGACGAGCCGGCCCTGGCCGGGTTCGGATCTTCCGAGTTTATCAGCATCTCGCGTGAAGATATTGCCGCCTGCCTTGGCGAAGTTATCGAGGCCGTGCATGCGGATGGAGGGCTTGCCGGGGTGCATGTCTGCGCCAATACGGACTGGTCCCTGCTGCTGGATTCGGAGGTCGATATCATCAACTTTGATGCTTATGCTTATTTCGATCGCTTCATTTTGTATCCGGAACAAATCAGGCGGTTCATCCGCTCAGGCCGCATCCTGGCCTGGGGGATTGTGCCGACGTTGAATCCGGAGGATATCGAAAACGAAAGCGTCGATTCATTGATGAACGCCTGGCAGGAAAAAACCGATCAAATCGAAGCCCTCGGCATCGACCGCAAGGCAATCCTGGCGCAATCAATGATCACCCCCAGTTGCGGGGCCGGATCGCTCAGTCTTTCCTTGACCCGAAAGGTGCTTTGGCTGACAAGAGCGTTGGCGGATCGGATCAGGCTTCAACGGTAGCCCTCTCAGCCGGATGCCGGCGCCGGGGAGCCCGGGTTCATGTGAAGTGTTGAATAATTCATAAAAATATACGGGAAAAGAAGGGGTTTTTTATGGTGAACACAAAAACACAACGGAATTTTAAAGGCGCAACCCGCTATGTGCTGGACGACGAACTGGCCGGCATTGTCAATATTTCCATGGCCCTGGAAATGCCGTTGCTTCTGAAGGGCGAGCCGGGAACCGGTAAAACCATGCTTGCGCACGCCATTGCCGAAAATCTGCAGATGCCCTTGCTCGTGCTGAACGTAAAGTCCAGCATGAAGCTGGTGGAAGCGCTGTACCAGTATGATACGCTGACACGCCTGAATGACAGCCGTTTCTGCGATTCCAAAAGAGACGTCAGCAATATCGAGGAATATATCCGGATGGGCAAGATCGGACAGGCCTTTACCTCGGAAGAACGCACCGTCCTGCTGATCGATGAAATCGACAAGGCCGACACCGATTTTCAGGACGACATGCTGGACGTGCTGGACCAGATGGAATTCGATATTATTGAAATCGACAAACGCATCCGGGCCAAGATACGGCCGGTTATGATCATTACTTCCAATGCCAAAAAAGATTTATCCGATCCGTTTCTGGGCCGCTGCAATTTTCATCATATTGCCTTTCCCGACCCGAAAATGATGCGCCGGATTATTTCAGTCCATTTTCCGGATATCGATACGGATCTGGCTGAGAATGCCGTCAACGCCTTTTATAAACTGCGGCAGATTGACAACATTGAAAAAAAACCGGCCACCCGGGAACTGATCAACTGGATCCGGGCACTGGAAGCCGACCCGGATTTTAAACCCAAGCAGCTTGTCAAGGGAGAGCTGCCGTTTCTGGGAGTGCTGTTTAAAAAAAGTCAGGACTTCGAAAGAGCCGCGCATATCGTGACTTACCGCAAGAATTTTTGACCAAATAGTGCTTAGCCGAAAAGCATAATTATTTACTGAAAAAATATAGGAAGATCTTAACCCGATACATGTTCATCGATTTTTTCTATAAACTGCGCGAGGCGGGGATTCAGGTAAGCCCCACTTCCTTTTTAACGCTGCAAAAGGCGCTGAGTTGCGGCCTGGTGAACTCGCTGGAAGAGTTTTACCGGGCCGCCCGGACGATTTTGATTAAAAGCGAGCGCTATTTTGACCGCTTCGACCAGGTGTTTGCCCACTACTTTGAAGGGGCCGACATGCCGGTCTATGAAGAAGTCGATTTCGACGAAATGACGCGGATCATGCTCGAAGAATGGCTGCGGAATCCGCGGGGCCTGGCCGACGCCCTGGGGGTGGATGAATCCACTTTGAATAAACTCAACCCGGAAGAGCTGATCGATTATTTCAAGGAACGGCTCAAGGAACAGAAAGAGCGCCACGACGGCGGATCAAAGTGGATCGGCACTGCGGGGACTTCGCCGGTGGGTCATTCCGGGTATCATCCCGGCGGGATGCGCGTGGGCGGGATATCGCGCAACAAGTCCGCCGTCAAAGTCGCCCTGGAGAGGCGTTATAAGGATTATACCCTGAGCGGGCCGCTGACCCAGGCCATGGTGGGGGAAGCGTTAAAGCGGCTTCGCCACATGCTGCCGACCGGACCGAAAGACCAGCTTAACATCGATGCCACCATTTACCAGACCATGAAGAACGCCGGTGAAATTGAGATCGTGTTTGACCGCAGCATGAGGGACCGCTTGAAAGTCATCCTTGCCATCGATAACGGGGGCTGGTCCATGGATCCCTACATCCGGGTGGTGCAAACCCTGTTCGATTATGCCAGGGCTCAGTTCAAGGATCTGAAAACGTATTATTTCCACAACACCATCTATGATTTTCTATGGGAAGATCCGGCCAGACGCAGCAAGCCGAAGATGCTGGAAGAATTCACCCGGATGGACCCGGAAACACGCCTGGTGCTGCTGGGGGACGCCAGCATGGCGCCGTATGAACTGATGGCTACCGAAGGATCGATCTATGTCGGCGACCGCGGTTCCATGCCGAGCATTGAGCGGCTCCATTTTCTTGCCAAAATATTCAGGCACAGCGTCTGGTTGAACCCTGTTTCCAGCCTGCGCTGGGATTACACCCATACCATCCGGCTGATCAGCCAGATTTTCCCCATGTTCGAACTCTCCATCGACGGCCTGGAAAAGGCCGTGGAGCATCTGAAGGTCAAGTAGCGTTGATTGGCCGTATATTCTAAAATCCCTCCCGGCCTCCCTTTACAAAAGGGAGGGGCAAAAATTCCCTCTTTATTAAAGGGGGCAAGGGGGGGGTCAGAATAAACGATTTGGAATCGACCGGGTTATAAACCGAAAAAGGCCGCGATATATTTTGCCGCCGTAAGAACGATAATGCCGGCGAGCATCCATTTGATTACCCCGGCCGGAACAAACTTCTGGCAGCGGGCGCCCAGGTACATGCCGGCCATTCCCCCGATTCCGAAAAGAAAGCCCAGCAGCCAGTCCGGCGCTACCGACAGGTTGGGATAAAACGGGGCGATGGCCTGATAGAAGGCAACGCCCGCCACCGAAGTAACGAAAGTCCCCATGAGGGCGGCCCCGGCGACGGTATAAACCGGGAGATGAAAGAAGGTCACAAAAAAAGGAGCAATGATGGCGCCCCCGCCGATGCCGTATATGCCGCCGACGATGCCAACGACGAAACTCAGCATGAAGATGCCCCAGAAGGGAATATCGAACCGTTCTCCGTAAAAGGTATAGCCGAGCCGTTTCCGATTGAAATGGGTAACACATACGGCAGGCAGCGTTTCCTGTACTGACTCCTGGCCGGCTGTCTGGCGGCGGTAGCTGCGCACCAGTTCCTGGAAGCGTTTTTCGCCGGTGCTTTTATCCCCCGAATTCTTTTTGAGCAGGTCCCGGACCATCCGCAGGCCGATATACAGCAATACCCCGGCTGCAAACAGCTTGAAATGCTCCGGATCGGGGAGATAGGCAATCCGTACGAAAGCGCCGATGAAGACACCCGGAAGGGTGCCGGCCACTACCACCCAGGTCAGGGGCCAGACCATGCGACCTTCCCGATAGTATCTGTAAACGCCGCTGGGGATGGCGACGATATTAAACAACTGGTTGGTGGCGCTGACGGAAGGGTGGGTGTACCCGAGAAACGACATTTGAAACGGGAGGAGCAAAAAAGCGCCGGAGACGCCTCCCATTGAGGTGAAAAACGAAATGACAAATGCCACCAGCGGGGGGAGCCAGGGGGCGACTTCAATTCCGGCGGTTTCGAAAAACATGATGAAACTCCCGAGTTTAAGGAGATTTTTTAACCGGGCAGTATTGGCACGAAACTTATTAATTTCGTGTTAGTATAACAGTGCGCCTGAAAGGTTGTCAAGCGCGAAAGCGTTGCTTTTCAAATATTACCGAATATGGTAAAAAATAATGGAATGCAATCGGGCTATTAATCGGCCTTTCCGAAAGGATGAAGATGGGCAAAAAAAGGATGACGAAAGGAGCGAATGAACCCCGGACCGGCTCCGTATCGATAGCGGAGCGCTCCAGCCATGCCCGCATCCTGTCCGTGTCGAAAGGCAGCCGTTTTCTCGATACCCTTCAACTAAACCGGCTGGAAAAATCCTTCCGCGACTGGGCCGGGAACGCAGTGCGCGGGGATGTCCGCGGGTCGCGTCGGCGAATTCTGCTTATTTTTCTGCTGATTCGCTACACCGGGGCCAAGTTGAACGAGGTGCTGGCCCTTAACCCGTTTCAGGACATCGATTTTGATCAGCACAAGATTGTATTGGGCAATCCGGTTGCTGGCCGGGATCTGGACAAACGGGAAGTTCAAATATCAGAAACGCTTTCGAAAGACATCCGGATCTTACTGACGGAGCCCGCGTTTAAAAAATCTTTAAAGAATCTTTTCAAGGTGGACCCCGGCCACGTCCGCCGTAAGTTCTATGAACGCGCCGCCTCCTGCGGCTTCCCAAAGGCGCTGGGGGCGCCGGATGCCGTTCGAAAATCCCGCGCCCTAGAACTGATGCAGAGCAACTTGCCGCTGCCGGCGGTCCAGAGAATTTTAGGGCATTCTACCCCGAACCTGACCACCGCTAATGTTTCGTTTTCCGATGAAGATATTCGCGTGGTGACCCGGTACTTCATGGAAAAGGAGTCCGGCCGGAAAACCAGTGCCCGCAACACATTCTTCGGTAAAATCGGCGCCATCCGCAGCGGCGATATTCAGGCTGCGGTGGAACTTGTCACCATCGGCGGAGATTTGGTCCGAGCGGTCATTACCAATGACAGCCTGGAGCGCCTCGGCCTGAAAGAAGGAACCCTAATTTCGGCCGAGGTCAAAGCGCCCTGGGTGATCCTGTTTAAAGGGGAAGAAGAGCCGGACACATCGGCCGACAACCGTTTTTACGGAACAATCATTCGGATTGCGGCCGGCGAAATCAACACCGAATACGTGGTGCGCATTTTCGATGGAACCGAGCTGTGTTCGCTGGTCAGCAGCGAGAGCGGCCGTCGGCTGGGGTTTCAGGTGAACGATCCGGTCTGGGCCGTATTCAGCAGTTTTTCAGTTGTGTTGCATATCGATTGATGTAAACAAAAATAAAATAAAAGAAACGCCCCCGCAATTATGCAAGGGCGTCAAAGCAACGATGGGGAGATTGGGCAGATGTGCGATCAATCCGGGACCAGGCTGAAAAGCTCACTCCCGACCGCCCTCTGGTCGAAGGTAAATGTCGTATCCGCCTTTTCCCTCTGATTGGACAGACCGATGAGATAGTCGGAAAAATCCGCCTTTCCGGTTTCAAAAAGTCGCAACGCCTTCCAGGCCAGTTCGGCTCTGCTCACCTGAATTTCCCGGACGGAAAGGATGCGGCGAATGACCCGACCCGCCGTTTTGCGATCATACCCGTAACCTCGGATTAATACCCAAACGATTTCGCAAAGGACAATGGGATTAATCAGGCCGGGGTTTTCGGGAGTGCATCGGGTTTCGATCAGCCTGGAAGCGGCTTCGGCCTGCCGCGGGTCATCTCGCACGATATATCGGATAAGCACGTTGGTATCCAGCCCGATCAATTCTTTGCTCCTTCGGCAATAGCGTTTTCCATTTCTTCGAGGGCCAGCCGCTTTTTAGGCTTTTTTACCATTCCCTTGAGGCTGACAAGTGGCTCGACAACGGGTATGGCTTCCAAGCGTTCATCATCCGTAATGATGAATTCCAACTTGCTGCCCGGCCCCAGTCCTAATCGCTTTCGGATTTCGGACGGCAGGGTGACTTGGCCTTTGCTGGTAATGGTGGCGATCATTCTTACCTCATAGTATAATTCCTTACATTTTTGCCTTACAATATGGCATTGCCCGGTGTTTGTCAATAAAATATTGCCTGGCTTGGAAGTTTTTAAAATTATCTTTCAGACAAGGGCTGAATCTTCTACGTCTCCTTTGATAATCATGAGCCGGTCTCTGATTTCAGCGAGCGCGGGCAGATCCGCTTCGATTTCACGCTCCCGCTTATCGATATCTTTTTCGTCCCGGCTTCTCCGGGCGATCCCTGTTGCTGCGGCGATACCGATTCCTCCAAAAAGCCAGGGCGCCCAGCCAAGGGCATATTTTGCCGGGGCGGCGCATCCTATAAAGGGAGCTAAAAATCCCACCAGGCCGACTACCGTTACTTCCTTCCACTTGGCGCGAAGAACGGTGGGTTCCAGTTCCGCTCCGGCCAGAAACGTAAGAAGCACGGCGCCTGCGCCGGCCAGAAACTTCAGCCAGTCCACCTGGCTTCCCAGCGATCCGGGTCCGAAAAAATGTTCGGCGACGACGCCGGCGGCAATGCCGATGCAGATCTCAAGAAGCGCTATTGAAACCCGCAGGTGGTATGCAAGGATGCTGGCGCCGACAACCAGCGCCAGCCAGACGGCGGCAATGCGATAAGCTTCTTCCATGGAGTTCTCCTCAATCGGTTGATTGTATCCAGGCCAATAAAAAACCCGCCTGTGGGCGGGCCTGTTGCGGGCTGAAATGTCTCTGCCGCTGCAACGGCCTGTGCGGCAGGAGTCATCAGCCCTATCCGAGCGGTTATGAGGGGGACTCCATCCCCGGGAAATCGATTAATTTTTAAATCATCTTTTAAAACCTGTCAATTCAAAGTTATCCTTTTCCCAACATAATTAAACTCAACCTTGCTGCCCATGACCTCAATCAGATTCGTGGTTGCCTCCAAACCCGTGCAATGGCCGCAGCTTATCAGTTGAATACCTAAACCCTGCAGCCACTGGGCCAATTCCTTGATTTTATCCGCTGGGGTGTGACACAGGTGCAGGCCGCCGATGACGGCATGGATTTTCTTTTCCCCGGTCATGTCCATAACCTGCTGCAGCGTATTTTTCAAACCATTATGGGTGCAGCCGGTGACGATCGCCAGCCCCTGGGAGGTTTGAATGGCCAGGACCTGTTCGTCGGTCAGCGGATCAGGGACCAATTCGTTGCCTTCTTTCCGGAATCGTTGGGACATGCGCTTATCATCAGAGGCTTTTTTCCTTACAATCGGCCCAATCAAACGAAAGTTTTTCGCGATCTCGATCATTTGCTCTCTTAAAACAAATTCGGCGCCGTCCGCCTGAAAATCCTCCAGGGATTTTGCCATGCCGTTGTATCTCGGCGGTTTTTCAGCGCTGATGACGTATTTGGGTTTAAAGATATCAGGATGGACATAGACGCGCATTTTACCAGTGGTTTTCAAGACTTTTTCCAGACCGCCGGTATGATCGAGATGCGCATGACTTAAGGCCACGGCATTCAGTTTCCCCCAATCGACGCCAAGGAGCTTGGCGTTTTCGAGGATAGTGGCGCTGGTGCCGGTATCAAACAAAATGTTGAGCTCATCGGAATTTATCAAAAAAGAAACGCCATGTTCTCCCAACAGCCCCCGGGCCGTATATTCCGGATGGGCCAAACAGTTGTCAACCAGGGTGGTAATTGTAACTTCACGCATAATGATCCGAGCCCCATTTTGAAATATGAAGAATCAAAATGATCAGCATACATATTGCCTGCTTGAAGCGCAAGTTCAGCTTGCTGTATGAAATGATGGTTGGATATCAACGGGAAAACAAACTGTCAAGTAAGGATTTGGCAAGCACGCCGGCGCGCCCGAGTGCTCGGACATTTCGTATGAAGCCATCATAACATGGTATTATGATAAATAATCGTTGTCTATTATTCCAAATTGGAATATATTGATTTGGACTAAAACGGGAAAGCACAATCTGTCGAACACAAATGAACCCGGCGGCCCCGCAAACAGAATCTCCACTTCGTTCCGGCATGCTGCAGTCCCACCCCGGCGGGACGGGCCACGCAAGCGCTGTTGCGGTTCAAAAATGAGTGAATCCCATGATATCCGAAGGGAGCAGCCCCTTGGTCAAAAACGATGCGTTTAAAGGCAAGCACAGATTTTCTATTTTCGCCGTGGGCCTCATGCTATTATTCCCGGCTGGTTTGTTTGCAGCCGAAAGGTTAACCGTGGGGGTGGCCGCTAATTTTATTCTCCCTTTCAAGGCTCTGGCGCAAACATTTGGCCGGAAGCATTCCATCCCGGTCGAGGCAACCTTTACATCTTCCGGAAATCTCTATGGCCAGATCATTAACGGCGCTCCCTACGACTTGTTTTTATCGGCCGACAGAGAGCGTCCCGAAAAGCTTTTTCAAAACAGGCTGGCTGAAAAGCCATTTGTCTACGCCAGGGGTAAGATTGTCCTGTGGGGGCTGAACAAGGATCTTTACTCGACCGATAAATGGGAAAAAGCCTTAATGCTGCCTTCACTAAAAAAAATTTCCATTGCCAATCCGGACACCACTCCCTATGGATTTGCCACCATGAAGGCGCTGCAAACCATCGGCCAATGGCCGGTCGTTCAAAACAGGCTTATCTTTGCGCAAACCATTGCCCAGTCATTTCAATATGCCCACATCGGATCGGTGGATGCAGGGTTCTGTGCATATTCATCGATCTTTACAGATGAGGGAAACAGAGGCCGGCATCTTTTGATCTACCATGCTCCGGATATTATTCAAGCCGCTTGTATTTTAAAACGGACGAAAATTCATAACAGGGCCGAAGCATTTGCCGAATTTTTGATTTCGCCCGAGGCTGAAAGGATTAAACAGACATATGGCTATCGGTGAAGTGGATTGGACGCCGTTCTGTCTTTCCGGAAAGCTTGCCATTATGACGACCGCCATACTGCTGATTCTGGCCGCTCCGCTGGCATACTTTCTGACGTTTTCCCGCTTCCGGGCAAAGTTTCTTTGCAGCGCCGCCATTAATCTGCCCTTGGTGCTCCCGCCAACCGTGCTCGGCTTTTATCTTCTGATTGTAATGAAACCCGATGGTTTTATCGGGTCCATCTGGGGTTGGTTCAGCAACGCTTCTTTGCTGTTTTCATTTTCAGGCATTTTATTTGCTTCGCTGATTTACAGTCTGCCGTTTGCCGTCACCCCCATGCAGACGGCTTTTGCCAAAATTGATATCCGCCATATTGAAAGCGCCAAAGTGCTGGGGCTTTCATCGACGGCAGCCTTCTTTCGGGTTGTTTTGCCAAATTCGCTCAATGGAATATTTGCCGCTGCAATTCTCATTTTTGTCCACACGCTGGGAGAATTCGGCGTCATTCTGATGGTTGGCGGCAGCATTCCCGGAAGAACAAAGGTCAGTTCCATAGCCATTTACGAAGCGGTGGAGGCCCTTCGGTATAAAGAGGCGGGAATCATGTCGCTGGCGCTTCTATTGATCTGTTATGTCGTCCTCATTACGATAAACCTGTTAAACAGAAAAAACGGCTATGGAACTTGATGTATATTTAAAAAAAACCCGGTCTGATTTTAAACTGGAGATTGCATTTACCGTCCGGGCAGGAGCGCTAAAAGTAATTACCGGCCCATCCGGAGCCGGAAAGACGACCATTGTCCGCCTGCTCGCCGGCCTGGAGAAACCTGATGAGGGCCATATCCGCTTTAACGGGGAGACATGGGTCGATACCCATAAAAGGATTTTTATGCCTCCGCAAAAGCGGCGGATCGGTTATGTATTTCAGGAATACACGCTGTTTCCCCATTTGACCGTTTATAAGAATGTTTCTTTTGCCGCGACCGATGAAAATGCAGTTGTAAGCTTAATGAAACTGTTCGGCATCTGGCACCTCAAAGACCAAAAGCCGAACAAAATCTCCGGCGGGGAGCGCCAGCGCTGCGCCATCTGCCAGAACATGGCCCGAAACCCCCGTTTGCTTTTGCTGGATGAACCCTTTTCGTCCCTCGATTTGGAAATCAGGCGAAAACTGCGTTTTGAACTCATGCAGTTAAATAAACGGATATCTTTAAGCATGGTTCATATCACCCACGATCTGGCCGAAGCGTTATTATTGGGAAATGATGTTCTGTCGATTGTAAATGGAAAAGAAAATCCCGACTGGTTTAAACAGCAGCTCAAAAGCTTATAAATCTTCTACAACTTCCTGTTGAAGCTCCTTTATTTTATTGCGCAGTTTATTGAGTAACGTTCGTCCCTTGGGGGTGGCGCGGTAATACTTGCGCTGTTTATGTGCCACCGTCCGCGCACTGCAATATAAAAAACCGTCTTTTTCCAACTTCGCCAGAGTCGGGTAAAGCGTGCCCGGACTGATGCGGTAGCCGTGGCGCGCCAGCTCCTGCATCAAACCAATGCCGAATACTTCTTCCTTTTCGGCGTGGTGCAGAATATGAATTTTGATGAATGCCAACTCCAGATCGCGCAACATATCGCCTCCTAATTTATGATTAAATGGTGTCGCTTCAGCTGTTGAAAATTCTGGGTCAACAGATCCAAGGATTAATCCCGCAGGGCAAAAAACATGACAAATTTTTTATGCAACTGTAGGGTTAACCTGATAGAAAACTCACGCCGGCGCACAATGCCACGACCAGCCATGAAGGCGTCTTCCAGAACTGGAGCAGGCCGAAAGCCCCCAAGCCGATCATAAAATCGGTCGGGGCATGGATGCCTTTCAGCCATACCGGATCATAAAGCGCGGCCAGCAGGATGCCCACCACGGCGGCATTGGTTCCCAGCAAAGCGGATTGGGCGGCAGGCTTGACGCGAAGCGTATCCCAGAAGGGGAGTACACCGAGCACCAGCAGGAGTGCAGGTAGAAAGATGGCTGCCAAGGCGGACAGGCCGCCGAGCCAGCCGTTCGGCGCCGGTTCCAGGGCGGCGCCTAAATAGGCGGCGAATGTAAAAAGCGGTCCGGGTACGGCCTGAGCGGCGCCGTAGCCGGCCAAAAAAGCTTCGCTGCTCAGCCAGCCAGTGGGGACTACCGTGGCCTGAAGGAGCGGAAGAACTACATGGCCGCCGCCGAAAACCAGTGAGCCGGCGCGGTAAAATCCGTCGAGGACGCTCAATACGTGGCTGTGGGACAAAGCCGAAGCCAGCGGCAGCCCAGCCAATAAGACAAAGAAAAGGATCAGATAAACACGTCCCGACCCCTTGTAGATTGAATGATGATCGACAGCCAAAGGAGATTCTTTTTGGTGGTAGAGCGCATAGCCCGCAACGCCTCCGCTGATGATCACCAGTACCTGGGTAAAGGTCGTGGGAAAGATCAAAACCGCCAGGGCCGCGGCGAGCGCCAGGGTGGCACGATTCCGGTCGGGGCAAAGTTTCGTCGCCATGCCCCAGACTGCCTGCGCAACGACGGCGACTGCGGCGACCATGAGGCCGCGCAGCCAGCCGCTGTGGAGCACTTCGCTGAAGATGGTCACACCGTAAGCAAAAGCGATCATCAGGATGGCCGATGGCAGGGTGAATCCCAGCCATGCCGCCAATCCGCCCCGGAATCCGCCTTTTCCCAAACCGATGCTGAAGCCCACCTGGCTGCTGGACGGCCCCGGCAGGAATTGGCAAAGGGCCACCAGATCGGCATAGGCGGAAGGGGTCAGCCATTTGCGGCGCTCCACAAACTCATTTTGAAGATATCCCAGATGCGCCACCGGTCCGCCGAAGCTTGTCAGCCCCAATCCCAAAAAGATTTTAAACATCTTAAAAAAGGGGACCCGCTCGCTATCGCCGGAGGCAACGTTGTTTTGAATTGACTTGGTTGACTCGGTGTTCATCGTGATTAGCTCTTATACGATTCATTCCCCGCAGCCTGGCCTTATCATTAAACAAATCGAGGTTAAACCAATCTATGCGGGGTTTGCTGTTGTTAACGATATCGTATGTTAATATTGATATACGATATTGTCAAGCATTATTTCATGACAGGGCTAAATTTTTCTGGAAAAAATTCTTGACAAAAATAAAATGAGGAATCATTATCGTATTATGATATCGTATAGCGATATAGTTGTCCTGGTATTGCTGCAACCGCTATGGGCATATCGATTAAAACAAAATTTGAACACAACAATGACACGGAGAACTATCGTGCAAATACCAGCAATCGAAATCGATAAATTGACTATTACGATCGCCGGCCAGACCATTTTCTCCGGCCTCAGCTTGTCCCTTTTTCCAAAGCAAAAGACCACCCTGGTCGGCCGGTCGGGCTGCGGCAAGTCAACTTTGCTTCAGAGCCTGCTGGGGTTTGTCGCGCCGAAGTCGGGCGCCATCCGGATTTTCGGCAGGGAACTCAGCAGCCAGTCCGTCTGGCAACTGCGAACCCGCATGGCTTATGTGGCCCAGGAGCCTGAGATGGGAGCCGGCAATGTCCGCGATATTCTCGCGCGCCCCTTCGCTTTCAGAAATAACCTTCATTTGCGCCGAAACATGGACCGCGTTCCGGATCTTTTGCAGCGTCTTTATTTGCCCGGGACACTGCTGGATAAAGACGTTTCGGCCTTGTCGGGAGGTGAGAAACAGCGAGTGGCGCTGATTGCCGCCTTGCTGCTCGAGCGCGAGATTTTGCTGCTGGACGAAGCCTCGTCGGCGCTGGACCAATCCGCTAAACATGCCGTTATCGACCTGTTGCGATCGAACGAAGCGCTGACCGTCCTCTCCGTCTCCCACGATCAGGAATGGATCGGCTTTTCCGATTCCCATTTCGATCTATGCAAGGCTCAGCAGGAGGCTGCGGCATGACTATTATCGACATCAGCCCCTGGCGTCTGGCCGCCGGATATATTCTTCTCGCCATTCCCCTCGGCATCATTCTCTGGCTGCGGCTGCCGATGCTGGGGCAGGCGATAAGCGCTATCGTGCGCATGACGTTGCAGCTCCTGTTCGTCGGCTTCTATCTGCAGTTCGTCTTTGATCTGAACAATATCTGGGTCACGGGCGCCTGGGTTATAATCATGATCGGAGTGGCCGACGTATCGATTGTGAGAGGCTGCCGCCTGCGAATGAGCAGGCTCGGCGGAGGGCTGTTCATCGCGCTGCTGGCAGGGACCATCGTTCCGCTGCTGATTTTCGTGGTGGTGCTGCAGGGTAAAGCAGGGCTGAATGTGCAGTACGTTATTCCGGTCTGCGGGATGATCCTCGGCAACTGCCTCCGGGCAGACATTATCGGTATTCGCAACTTCTATGAGTCGCTGCGGAAAAACGAAAAAGCCTATCTGCTCAGCTTGTCCCAGGGAGCGAGCCTGAAGGAAGCACTTCATCCTTTTGTGCGCGACGCCTGCCAGGCTGCGCTCGCTCCGACGGTGGCCAGCATCGCAACCATCGGCCTGGTATCCCTGCCGGGGATGATGACCGGCGTGATTCTGGGCGGCGGCAATCCCATGACGGCCATCAAGTACCAGATTGCCATCATGATCGCCATCTTCACCGGAACGGCGTTGACGGTCATCCTGGCCATTCGGTTGACGTCTTTGAAAAATTTCACAACTCAAGGGACTCTTGATCGAGGCTTTTTCGAGGCCGGATGATCTTTACAGGTGTCGAAAAGACGACACTGCCGGAGTACAATCAAGCTGCTAAATTTATTGAACGGCAAAAACCGTTTTATCCGTGAAACGGCCGGCCCATCGCTTTTAAGGCTGTTTCCGGCATGATTTCCGACAAGGTGGGATGAGCGTGGATGGTATGGACCAGATCCTCCACCGTAGCTCCCAGATTTATTGCCAGCGTCGCTTCAGCAATCAGATCGGTGGCATGTGGGCCGATCAGATGAACCCCTAAAATTTTACCGCTGCCGATTTCGGAAACGATCTTGGCCTGTCCGGCGATTTCGCCCAGAACCTGAGCTTTGCCAAGAGTTCGGAACAGCGCGCTGTCCGAGCGTACTTGCAAACCCTGCGTTTTGGCCTGGGCTTCGGTCAACCCGACAGCGGCGACCTCCGGCGCGGTGAAGATGGCGCTCGGCACGGAGCGGTAATCCATTTCGCAGCTGCCGCCCATGGCGTTTTCAGCCGCCGCCAGGCCTTCGGCCGAAGCCACATGGGCCAGCATGATTTTGGAAGGTCCTAAAATATCACCGACGGCATAAACATCGGGGGCACTTGTTTCCATCCGCTGGTTGGCCAGCACCCATCCTTTTTCGTCTAATTTTATATCCAGAAGTTCAAAGCCCTCTATGCTTGCGGTGTTGGGAGTGCGGCCGACGCAGACCAGGATTTTGTCCACGGTTGCATAAACAGGTATGGAATTCTTTGCCGCCGGGCTATTGGGAAACGGGAGGGGTCTGATGGCAGTTTGTAGCTTGCCGTCTATTTCGCTGACTCCCTCCACCGTATGGTTGAGGATGACATTGATTTTGCGTTTTTTCATTTCACGCTGCAGCACCTTGGAACAATCCTCATCCACCGAGGGGAGCGGCAGGACGCGGGACAATGCCTCGACAACGGTTACCTTCGATCCCAGGGCTGAAAACAGGCAGGCGAACTCGCAGCCGATGACGCCGCCGCCGACAATTAAAAGGGATTCGGGAATCTTCTGCAGGTTCAAGGCATGGTTGCTGGAAATGATGCTCTCGCCGTCAAACGGCAGATGCGGCAGGGAAAAAGGCCTGGTGCCGGTAGCCAGGATGAGCTTGTCCCAGGGAGCCTCTTTTTCCTCTCCTTCCGGCATCCGCACTGCCGCCAGGTTTTTCCCTTTCAGAACGCCGGTCCCCGTTACATATTGAACCCGGTGATGTTGCAGCAAGTCGAGAATCCCTTTTCGCTGGCTTTCGACGACCCGGTTCTTTCTTTCCATCAGCCGCAGCATATTCGGGCGGACGGTCCCCGCGATGGCGATGCCGAACGCCTCAGCGGTTCTGATTTTTTCCAGCAGCTCCGCTGTCGCGATCATGACCTTGGAGGGAATGCAGCCCCAGTTGAGACAGGTGCCCCCCGGGTTATCTTCTTCGATAACGGTCACATCGGCGCCCAGTTGGGCCGCCCGGACCGCGGCGACATATCCTCCCGGTCCTGCGCCCAGTATTACAATTTTTACTGGCACAAATGTTTTCTCCTGACCCGATTGGCAAAAACACCGGCGAAAACGCCCAAGCAAATAAGCATTTCAGTCTTCATCCAGAGTATTTTTCCTCAATGATCGTTTGATGCGCCGCAATGATCTTGCGGGTCATTTCAATGCATACCTGCTGATTTTCGGTGCAGCGATCCGGATGCCATTCCCGCAGCAGCCGGCGGCAATTTGATTTGATCGACTTCAGGGTTGCCGTTTCCGGTAGCTCCAGAGGTTCCCTGGCCTCCGTGATTCCCTGGTATCGGTTCATTTACACACCGCTTTGCTGATTTTACTATTACACTGAAAATAATACAGACGCGAAATATAAATCCTCACTTCCCTTTGACAAAGGAAGGGATGCTTCCCCTCTTTGACAAAGAGGGGTCAGGGGAGATTTTTCAATTGATGTCCATACAATATGAAAGCCTTAATACCTGATCCGGTGCTCAACTTCTACCGGACCTCAGTTAATCGGCCGACGAATTTTCTTTCCACGCTTTTTTGCTGCGCGCAATCTTTTTTTGAACCGTTGCCCAAGTTTTTGTCCTTAGAAAAGAATCGCCGTAGCGCTTGAGCATCGCATGAAAAATGGGAAAGGGGACCGTGAATGAAAGCTCGTCGGTTTTAAAAAATTTTCGTGCTGAAGGGTCCCATCCGCCCACCACGGCCTTGTTTTTTCCCTGCGCCAGATAATGCAGCGGCCAAACGGCAAGGCTGCCGCAGGCGGCGCTCCACGGCGAGGCAACCACTTCCGGGTCATTGGTGACAAAGGCGGCAAGCTGGTGGAGTCCGCAAAGAGATTCGGGTCTTGCGAAAAATAAGACCAGCTCGGGATCTTCACCTTCGACAAATAAGCTTATCGGCTTGACCACGCAGTATTTTTTGGGCGCCGGACGCGGGTCCACAAACGCAAAGATCCGTCTGAGCGCATCCGGCGATTCGCAATAGCGCTCTCCATCGGTCCAGTTGGGTATACCGGTGGAGACATAATGGATAATCGTTTCCGTTTGCGGCTTGTTGAAACCCAGCCAGAATGCTCCGCCCGGGCACCCGAATTGCTCGGCTGAAAAATAGGCGGCCGTTTTCTTTTTGCGTGCCCGCCAGATGTGACCCAAAACGCATGAAAACTTGCCGAATACGGCTTGCCAGTTTATTTCATTTTTGATTTCTTTTTCCCGGGTCGGGAGATCGATCGGCTCGGGGGAAAAACCTTCGGCCGGTTTTTCATCGGTATAAAAAAGACCCATGGGCTCTTCGTCAAGACCTACTTTCTCCAGAAATTTCGACAATGTCTCTGACATATGTGCATCCATTTTTTCCTCATGAGTGTATCTGAAATATTTTATAGGAATTGTATCTATATGTTATATTTAATCAAGATAATTTTAAGATTCCAACTCTGACACATGAGTAAAAAGTTCCAAATCCTGTCATGCCTGCGTCGGAAGGCATCCAGAACCATTTGAAATTAATGGATTCCCGCTCCCCGATCCGGTCGAGAACAAGTTTTGCGGGAATGACAATAATGATATATTTTCGATTTTTACGAGACTATCAATTCATATTTCTTGACATATTCAATTAAGCCTATTAGTAATCATTTCAATGTACACTTAATTGGATCTTTATGGATAATCGTATCAATCTATTCAAAGCGCTTTCCGATCCGACCCGACTGCGGCTTGTCGATTTGCTTTTAACTTGCGACCTGTGCGTGGGCGCTCTGGCAAGTCGCCTGGGCATCTCCAAGCCGGCCGTGTCCCAGCACCTGCAGATTTTGCGCAAGGCCGGCCTGGTCAAAGGCGAAAAGCGCGGCTACTGGACGCATTATATCATCGAAAGAAAAGTCCTGCTTCAACTTGCCGGCGCGATCAAAAGCAGGGCTGATCAAGTCTTTTTGCCCATGGGGATTTGTCAAAGAAGCGTTTCAGATCCAAACACAAACACCAATGAAAAAAAGGAGGCCGCCATGTGTAACGATTGCTGGAAACCCGAACTGTTAAAAGGAAAACCAGAGGAATGTTCACCCGCACAGATCAAGACATGCCACGGGGATGCCAAAGACCACCCCTGCGTTAAAGGAGGAAAAACGGGTGACCGCGAACGTTGAAGTCTGCTTCTCCAACAAGGTTCTCATGATGTTGAGATTAATGAGCTTGCTGCTGTTGATAACCGACCACGCCCGCCATGCCATCCCCGGCCATTCTCTTGATCCAGCGCACGGGCAATAATTTGGGGAGATCACCTAAATGGACGCTCCAATTAAGGGGAAGGGAGCAGCGCAGCCGCCTGCCCTGTTGAAAATTGCGGGAGTGCTTCTTAAGGTCGGATCCACCGGCTTTGGCGGGGCCATGCCGATGCTGTCCCTTGTCCATACCGAATATGTAGAAAAGCGACACTGGGTCAGCCAGGAGGAGTTTGAAGAGGCGGTCATGGTGGGGCAGATCATGCCCGGCCCCATCGCCGTCGATGCCATCACCCACATTGGCTACCGCCTCAGGGGGTGGCCCGGCGCCATCGTCTCATGGTTCTGCTTTATCCTTCCCTCATTCCTGCTGATGCTTGCCCTGACGCTGTTCTATATGCGCTACGGCGGCCTTCCCCAAGTTGTCGGGATCTTCAAAGGACTCGGTGCGGGCGTGGTGGCCGTTATAGCCGTAGCAGCGTGGCGGATGGGGAAACCGCACCTCAAGAACGTTAAGACCGCATTCCTGATGGTGGCGGCCCTGCTGGCGCTTTTGCTTCTCAAAGTCAATGTCGTCCTGCTGGTCATCCTGGCCGGCCTGACCGGAATGGCGCTCTTCCGAAAGCCCTCGGACTTTCAGCCCAGCCGGAACCCGATGAAGAGAGGAGCGCGGTAATGCTGCAACTGATCCTTACCTTCTTGAAGATTGGGGCCTTCACCTTCGGCGGCGGCATGGTAATGATCCCCTTCATCGAGCAGGACGCCGTCAACACGTATGCGTGGCTTACGCATCGGGAGTTTTTAGATGCCATTGCCATGGGACAGATCACCCCCGGTCCCATCGTTATATCCTCGGTCTTCATCGGCTACAAGGTGGCGGGGCTTCTCGGCTCGGTGCTGGCCATGGGCGCCATTTCCCTGCCCACCTTCTTTTACAGCATCGCCGCCGCCTATCAGCTTCATCGGCTGAAGGCCAACCTGAGGGTCAGAGCCTTTTTGAAAGGCGTGGGTCCTGCCGTGGTCGGCATGATCGGTGCGGCCGGGTTTATCATTGCTCGCGCTGCGTTGACAGACCTGTGGGTCGGTATCCTGGCTGCTGCCTGTCTGGCGGTGCTGGTGCGCTTCAAGCTGGATGCCTCCCTTGTGATCATTGCAGCCGGCGCCGTAGGTTTTTTTCTCGGGTAGCCATGCCTGAAGGTACGTACGAACCTCGTACTCCAATTGAGATATCGGAAAGTGAACCCGGCAAAAGCCGAAGACAAAAGGAAGGATAGAATGGACAATGCATCCACCGGCAGCGGACCGGCAATCGAGGTGCGCGGTCTGACCAAAAAGTACGGGAAACTGACTGCCGTTGACGGCATCAGCTTTGAGGTGATGAAAGGGGAATTCTTTGGTTTCCTTGGACCGAACGGCGCCGGCAAAACAACCAGTATCCGAATGCTCACCGGAATAATCAGCGCGAATAGTGGGGAAGCAAGGGTAATGGGGTATCCCGCGGGAAGTATCGAGTCCAAGCAACTATCCGGGGTTGTTCCCGAGCAGTCCAATGTTTATATGGACCTGACCGCCTGGCAGAACCTGATGCTGACCGCAGATCTATATCGCATTGCGTCATCCGAGGCAAAGGTAAGAGCGCAGCGCCTGCTCCTGCAGCTCGGATTAGACGAAAGAAAGCATTCCCATGCCCGGGAATATTCAATGGGAATGAAAAAACGGCTGCTCCTGGTTTCGGCGCTGATAAGCGATCCTGAAATTGTCTTTCTGGATGAGCCGACCAGTGGTCTTGACGTTCAGAGCGCCCGGTTCATCAGAGGGTTGCTTCTTGATTTCAAAAAAGAAGGTAAGACCTTTTTTCTGACCACCCACAACATGAGCGAGGCCGCCGAAATGTGTGACCGGGTGGCAATCATGAATCGAGGCAGGCTGGTGGCTCTGGACACTCCCGAAAACCTGCGAATCACCACCGGGAAAGTCAGTTTAATAGATGTAAACTTTGATAAATCAATCCCAGAGGAGACATTGAAAGCGATTCCGGGAGTGCTGCGCGTGGAGAGCTCTCAGGCCATAGAGACCGCGGAGATAATGAAAGCCATGGTGGCGATGGGTGGGATGGGACCGGGGAAAATGGGGCAGGGGATGAAAGGGGGCGGCAGGGCCGGAATGCAGCGAGCGGGAATGCTGCAGACGCAACCGCCGGAAGCGAGTGGGAAGAAACCGCCGGGCAATCGGTTCAGGCTGCACACGGAGAATACCGGAGAATTATTAGCAGCACTTGTAGACTTCAGCCGGGCGCACTTACTCAAGATGAATGTACTGAGCGTCAATCCCCCCTCATTTGAGGACGCTTTTGTCATGTTGACCGAGGAGGCAAACCGTGAAAAATAGGATTCTGGACCAGATCATCCGCTCGATGGCCCTCTTAAAAAAAGATGTCATGATTTACTACTCCAAGGGCCCGGTAGTGCTGATGGGGGTTCTCTGGCCTGCCATCATGTTTATTTCCTTTGCCTTAGGCCGGGGAATGGCCATTGAGGCATTGATGCCCGGGCTCATCGGGGTATCGGTTTTCTTCACCTGCTCGGCTATTTCCCCGGTGGCTTTCCCCTGGGAGACAGCCCAGAGAACACTCGAAAGGTTAATTTCCGCACCGGTCGCCATATGGACCATACTTTTTGGCGATATGCTGGCATCTGCGATGGTGGGCATTGTTGTTTCCATCGTGCCCATTATGATCGCCCTGGGATTTGGCGTTACCTTTACGAACCCCTTGATGATGGCTTTGGCCGTTATCGTCGGTTCAGTCTGTTTTGCCACGATGGCCCTGCTGATATCGGTTCCCCCGGTCAGTGCACCGCAATATACCCAAATGCTGAGCACCCTCATAAAATTTCCCCTCTTGTTCATCAGCGGCGTCTTTATCCCTTTGAGTAGCCTTTCGCCGGCAGCGAGAGCGATTAGCTACATCTCTCCGCTTACCTACTTTACCGACATTGCCAGATATGCCGCCGGCCACGGCAGCTACCTGCCTCTCTACGCGGATTTCCTGGCTATTCTTGCCTTTACCTTTGTTTTCTGGGTGGTAGCCGTCAAACTTCACAATAAAACGCTGCCTCTAAGGCTCTAAGAACCCAATAGAATTAATTTGAAGAGGGAAGATTTTTACTTGTGCTGGATATTTAATATCCATATCACCATGACCGACTGGATATTATATGCCCACGAATATAAAATCGTCCAACCAATTGTTTTTTAAATACATACAATTCTGCTATCTATTTCAGTATGTTATTGCAGAATAAGTAAAATTCTTTCATCTGGCATATTACTTGCGATGATAGAAAGAAAACGAAAGGAGGCGCCGGTATGACAACAAAGAATTTCAAGAAAAGAACAGTTGCATTAAGCCTGCTGATTGTTTTAATCATGTTTTCAGGCGGGTCGGCGGATTCTGCAGAGATATTAAAATTGGCCGTTGTGTCAGACGGGCAAACCGCAACCGCTGCTGTCGCGAGCGAGGCCGCTCGCAGTTCTTTCTTTCTCATATTTGACGGCGAGGGGAAATTTGTTGAGGCGATCAGCAATCCGCATCAAAAAGCCCGCTCAGGAGCAAGCACCCTGGTTGTGAATTTTCTGGCGCAGCATGGGGTCAATGTAATTATCTCCCAGGCTTTCGGCGAAAAAATGGTCGGCGCCTTGAAGACAAAAGGCATTATGAATTTCCAGGCCAAAGGCAGTTCCGGCGATGTCGTCAAGAAATATCTGAAATGAGATAATCGGTTTAGAGCCATCCGGCAGGGAGATACGATGTGAAAGATCAATCCGGTTTTCCAGACAAATTCCGATTCGTGGAAAATTTTAGCCATTTCAGGTGCGAGCCTGCTTTTTTTTGAATTTATGATTATAATGATCAGAAAGTATGGCAGGGGATCAAAGGTTTGACAGGAGCAGAAAAAAAATCATTATCGAAGGAACAGCATGAAATTATCGCATTGTTGCGGCAGCACGGCAGCAGTATGCTTCAAACAGAAATTGCCGACAGCATTGCCGGCGACTTAAGTTACGTTGTCGATGTCTTATTAACGCTTGAAAAGAAAGCTGAAATCAAAAGATACTGGGACGCTGACAGGGGAGTCTATCGGGTTTCTGCCGTAGATGATCCTTTATCAAAAATCCGGGAGGAAGGGGATATGCAAATGATTGTGGGAGAGGGTCTTTCCAAAACCTATCAAACCGGCGAGGTGGCGGTGGAAGCCCTGAAGGGTCTTAACTTTTCCATCGAAAAAGGGGCGTTTGTTTCTTTTGTGGGGCCTTCGGGGAGCGGCAAGACCACCCTGCTCAATCTGATCGGGTGTCTGGACCGTCCGACCCGGGGACGCCTGATGGTGGCCGACAGGGAGGTGTCGGAATTTACACGCAAGGATGCGGCCCTGTTTCGCGGGAAAAACATCGGTTTCATCTTTCAGGGTTTCAACCTGATTCCGGTCCTGACGGCCTTTGAAAATGTGGAGTACCCGCTGATCATGGTTCAGAGCGTTCCGGCAGCCGAACGCAAAAAACGGGTGTTGGAACTGCTTGAGGCGGTCGGCATGCTTGATCGGCAAAAACAGTTGCCGGATCATCTTTCCGGCGGTCAGAAGCAGCGTGTCGCCATCGCCCGGGCGCTTGTGACCCACCCGGTTCTGGTTCTTGCCGATGAGCCGACCGCCAACCTGGATCACGATACCGCTTATGGAATTATCCGGCTTATGAAAAAAACACAAAAAGATTTCCAGACGACTTTTGTTTTTTCAACCCACGACACCCGCATCATCGATGAGGCCGAAATCATCTACCGGATCGAGGACGGCGTTTTGAAAAACGGGAACATGAAAGGGGGCGCCCATGTTTAATCTTTTTAAGATCGCTATGCGCAATCTGCTCCGATACAAGCGGCGAACCCTGCTGACCCTGGGCTTGATTGCCCTCGGGGTGGTGTTTGTGGCGGTGTTTGTGGCGATTACCGGTTCTTTCAAGAACATGATGATCGGGCAGATTACCGATTCCTTTGTGGGACACATGCAGATTCACCGCAGGGGTTTTTTGGCGTCGGTGGAAACACTGCCGCTGACTATGAATATGAAGCCAAACGCCGTCAGGAAGGTGGAGAATCTGCTGCAGGAGACCGCCGGGATCGAAGCGGTTTCACCCCGGATCAAATTCGGCGGGATGTTCAGCAATTTTGCTGAAACAAGCAGCATCCGGCTAAACGGCGTCTTTCCGGAAGAAGAGATGCGCACCGTACCGCTTTTTCTGTCCAGAATCCAGGAGGGGAGTGGAAACCTCAACAAGGGGGAGATCCTGATTCCGGAACTGCTGGCGCGGGGGATGAAAGTCAAGGTGGGCGATGCGGTGGTCATCATCGCAACCAATCAGGACGGCTCGGTAAACGGCAGGCAATTTGTCGTGGGAGGCATTATTGAGAGCGCCACCGGTCCCGGCGGCCGCGACGGATACATCCATATCGAGGACGCCATGGAAGTTCTCAGGATGGACGAAATGGAGATCAGCGAGATCGCCGTGCGGGTAAAGGATTTCAGCCGGCTGCAGGCGGTATACGCCGATCTGGAAAGGGCGCTTTCCGGGGAAAAGAATAAAATGGGACAACCCGCCTTCGAGGTGCACACCTGGGAGAAGCTCTCTCCGTTTTACAACATCGCCCGCATGATCGACGTCATGACGCTGTTCATCAAGATTATGCTGATTGCAATCGTCCTGATAAGTATTATGAACGTGATGATCATGGCCGTTTATGAACGTGTGCGCGAGATCGGCACCATGGCGGCCATCGGCACGCTGCCCGGGAAAATCCTTTCCCTTTTTGTAGTGGAAGGTTTCGGGCTCGGTCTGGTCGGCGCCGCAGGCGGCAGCCTGATCAGCTGCGCCGTTATTTATATCATTAACTTTTCAAAAATAACCTATGACTTCGGCAGACAGAAAGGAATCATTATTTCGGCGGGCATCAGCCCCGAAGAACTCGTCATGATTTCGATCATTGTGATCCTTGTATCCATTCTGGCAAGCCTGCAACCGGCGGTGAAGGCCTCGCGGATGGATCCGATCGAGGCGCTGGGACATATCTAAAAATGGATAATCTCCGGATTGGTGGATAATCCGGATAGGGTCAAGGGGTCTGGGGTCCAAGTTAAAGGGAAATAAGCTGGAAAGCCGGGAGGTCGGGAAGCTTTAATAAATCTGCCATCATAGCCCCCAGCATCCAGGCTTACCTGCTAAATGCCAAGCATTTTAAGCACTTGGCACCTTGGCTGCTGGAGTCCTGGAACCCTTATTTTTAAATAATTGTTTGAACAAACTTAAAAATTCAAGGAGATAAGAAGTGACTGTCCTGTATTTTTTACTGGCGCTGGCACTGGCCGCACCGGCGGCGGCCATGGATGCAAATGAGCTGCTCAAAAAGGTGGATCGAAACCTGACGCCCGTTTCCTACGAGTCTTACCGCAAGCTGATCAATGTCGAGCCCAGCGGGCGCACGAAGGAATTTGTTCTCTTTACCGTCAAAAAAGGAAGGGAAAAGGTGGCCAGCCTTTTCCTGTCGCCGGCCAGCGACAAAGGCCGCAGCACCCTGCGGCTGGAGGACAACATGTGGCTCTATATACCGAATGTCGCCAAACCGGTGCGCATCACCAGCATGCAGTCCGTCGTCGGGGGGGTATTCAATAATTCCGATATCCTGCAGCTCGATTATGCCGACGAATATGATGTCTCAAAGCTTGAGGATCTGGGCAAAGAATATCTGCTGCATTTAAAAGCCAGGACCAAAACCGTCGCCTATGATCAGCTCAGGATGTGGGTGGACAAGGAACGGGTGTCGCCTTCCAAGGTTGAATGCCTGACGGAAGCCTCCATGCTGATCAAGACGCTTTATTTTAAAGACATCAAAGATTTCGGCGGCGGCATCGTCCGGCCGGCGATGGTGGAAACCGACAGCCCGCTTTACAAAGGATATAAATCGGTCATGATGTTTGCAAATGTCCGGACGCGTGATTTCGCCGACGAGGTTTTCACATTGACGTTTATGCCCAAGCTGGACACATTGCGGCAAGGGCAGTAATTATAATAATCTGAAGGGGGCTCCAGGGGCCAGTGGTTCAAGTGGGAAACTGAAGAACTACAAAGAAATAAAAGAATCTTCAAATGAGTTCATTGCAGCGGCTGTTTGCAGTCTTCTTGATCATTCTTAATGCCGGCGTTTTACCGGCTGCGGAATATACCTTCGATCTGTCGGAAATTGAGAAAAAGCCATACGGCTTTGGCGGCTTTCTTGAATTCAGGCCGGTGCTTTTCGGTCTGGACCGCGAAGCGGCCTTTTATCGGATTAGATACTTTGATCAGGAACAGGAAAGCATCCGGGACGATTACAACTTGGGTCTCCGGCTGGAGGGAAGCTATGAAAAAGGCGCAACCGGTTTATTTTTCAAAAGCGACGCTTTACTGAATTATACAGACGATGACTGGAGCGATGATTTCAAAGTGCTGGAAGGTTACCTGGCTCTCAAACCGGCAAACGGGTTTTCCTTGAATGCCGGCAAAAGGGTGCTCCTGTGGGGAAAGGGATATGCATTCAACCCGGTCGCATTTGTATCCCGCCCCAAAGATGCGGATGACCCGAACGAGGCCCTTGAAGGGTATTACGTCATCGATGCCGATTTTATTAAAAGTTATGACGGGCTGCTGAAAACCCTGGCATTTACCCCGGTGCTCCTGCCGGTGACGGATGATATCAACGACGATTTCGGCAGAGCCGATCACCTCAATTTTGCCGCAAAACTTTATTTGCTCTTCTGGGATACGGACCTGGACTTTATGGTTTTCACGGGTTCAAGCCGCACCACCCGCTACGGATTTGATTTCTCCCGCAATATCGGCACAAACTTTGAGGTTCATGGAGAAGCGGCGTGGGTTATCGATTTTCAAGAGAAATTCATTGACAACCAGGGCCGGCTCACGACGGAAACAGCGGATGTCCTGCAGGCCCTTTTCGGCATTCGCTACCTGACAGCCAACGACGTTACCTGCATTATTGAATATTATCACAACGGCGGCGGCATCGGGGTCGATGACGCCGAGAATTTTTATAAATTTGTCGACCGCGCTTATGACCGCTATCTTGCCGCCGCCGACAGTTCGCAGCTTTTCCGGGCGGCGCAGCTGTCCCGCGGCACGCTGGCTGCCGCCAGACCGATGCGCGATTATATGTATTTCCGGGCAAGCATCAAAGAACCCTTCGACCTCCTTTATTTTACGCCTGCGTTCACCTCGATTGTGAATCTGAATGACCGGAGCCTGTCTCTCACGCCGGAATTGGCTTATACCCCCATCACCAACCTGGATCTGCGGCTGCGCTGTGCTTTCCTGGCAGGAGCGCCGCAGACCGAGTTCGGTGAAAAGCAGAATAATTACAGGCTGGAATTGCGGGTCAGGTATTATTTTTAGAAACCATCAATTCACGGCCTCAGAGATCTTTCAGCACTTCGGTCTTCAATAGCCGTGTATCCCACATATATATATTTAAATTATCATCTCCACAATATGATGTGGTTTTTATTGACAAATCGCTTTTAAAAAGGTATAAAAAAATAATTCCTCATCCTAATACGAAAAAGGCTTCTTATTATGAAAAAATGCTCTGTTCCGACCCATGGGAACGGTAGTTGAATTGAATACGGACTTCATGCCATCCCGAGCTGGTTCAGCATCCGACCAGATTGTGGTTATAAGAGACAATTCAATTTTCATGATCCTTGTTTTGAGTGCTCTGACGATTCTGGCGTTGCTGGCACTGGCCCGGGTGTTGGCCGACAAGGACGGGCCTCATGCCCATACATTGCCGCCGCAGGTTATTTCGTTCCCAATAAAAACCAAACAAAAACTGGAAAAGAGCCCCTCTGCGGCGGGCGCCACAGCCGAAGTTCAGCCGGCGGCGGTTAGGGCCAACGGGCAAACGGAAAAGACAAAGGATCCCCAATCAACAGCGCCGGCCACCTGGGATCAGCCGCGGGAAAAAACTGCTTCAGCGACTCTGGAACCTTCAAGGGCAAGGGGCGCACCGGCCGGCGAGGACTTGCTGCAGAAAGATGTTGCTTCAATTCCCCCCGAGTCTTCAAAGGTAAAAACCGCGCCGGCTGCAATGCCGCCGTCTGTCTCTCAGATGATGAGGGCGCCGCGACTATCCGCCATCTCCGCTGAAGGTTCTAAAGATGCCGGCATCGTGATAACCACGATGCGGGGCGGGCGCCACCCGGAATATGCATCCATTGTTTTCCAGGCCTCGGGGGAAATCACTTACGATACCCCTCGGATAAATGCTTGTGCCATAAGATTTAGGTTGGCAGGCACGGCAACCCGCCTGTCTTCTTTTCGCCAATATAAAACATTCGATTCTTGGGTTCAGCTGAAAAAGGCCGGCCCGGATCTTGATGTCGTGGTCGGTCTTATACCGGGGTTAATTAAATTTTCCGTTTTTTCGATGGAGAACCCGCCGCGGCTGGTCGTCAACCTTTACGACGGCGGACCTCTTCGATAACCCTTACATTTTGAAAGCGAAAATTCTAAAAACATGTGAGCCTGGGTTTGAAAATAACCATTGATTCCGCATAGAATTTCATGCGAATTAAAATCGCAAATATTTCAAGACCTTGATAGTTGATTCGGAATGCATGGAAAACGCCGACCTGTGGTGCCGTCTAAAGAGGGCCGAAGCATGAATCCGTTTATAGAGACAGAGTTTTTCGATTTTCTAAAAATTCAGTTAGCCATAGCCATAGGCCCTATGGCGGAATATATTATTACGGATGGACTCCAGAAGTTCGGCAGTGATTTGGACCACTTTCCACGTGATCGTGTTGCGGAGCTGGTCGATCTGCTATCGCGTCAGATCCGACGGCCTGAAAAAAAATTGGCTTTTGAACGGGCGATGGTAAAGAAAATAAAAGAGTCTGCGGGTTGAACTGCAACAGCGAGTGCATTCCCCGCAGATTGTCGGAGCGCAGCGGAGATCCCGTTTAGCGGGGCCGCGGGGCTCTTCAAATTTTTTTGTAAAGCGTTCGAGGAATAAAGCGGATATGATCACGACCTGTAAGAAATGTGGTAAAAAGTATCAGTTCGATTCCGCTAAAACAAAGGTGATGGCCTTTAAATTTATTTGCAAAAGCTGCGGTCATGAAAATACTGTAAGAATAGCTCATGAAAAATCACTTGGACCCGAACCAACCGTTTCGAAGCCGGGCGGGATCGATCCGTCACAAGAAAATCGGCCGGTGAAATCTGTCTCTTTCGAAATATCTGAAGGAAGTAAAAAAAACGCTTATTCCTCTAAGCGGCGACATCGGCTCCGTTTCGGCTTGACGGCTAAAGTCTTTGTGCTGATGGTTTTGATTGGCATGACACCGCTTATTGCCTGCTGGGCATTTGCGCTTGCGCAGGGGCAGGCGAGAATCGACCTGATGACGGCCGCAATCGTTTTTATTTGTGCTGCTGCCTGGTTGTCAGGCCGTACGCTTTCCAAACCGATTATAAAGCTTACGGAGGCAGTCTATCGCATCAGTATTGGAGAGCTGGACAAGGAAATCCTGATAAAGAGGAATGACGAAATTGGGAATCTTTCCGAATCCATCGTGCGAATGCAAGACAGTCTCAGAATCTCGATGGAAAAGCTGCAACGCAAGTCATAAAAAATTCGGCAGGGTTTCGAAGAGGAAAATCAATGCCCCCAAATGTGCTGATTGTTGATGATGACCGCATTCTGTGCCACCTTTTGCAGCAGAAGCTGAAAAAGCATGCTGATGCCTTTACGGTCCTGACCGCCGAGGATGGCCGTCAGGCTGTGGCTGTTTTAAATAGAAAACACGTTTCGCTGGTGGCTACCGATATAAATATGCCGAAGATGGACGGCTTTGGTCTTCTGGCGTATGTGTCGGAACATTATCCGGACATACCGGTTATCGTTTTCACTGCTCTGAGTTTGCCAGAATTTAAGAAGTCGACCATTATGAGCAGAGCCTTTGAATATATGGAGAAGCCGATCGATCCGGACGAACTGGCCAAAAAGATTCTTGTCGGCCTCGCGAAGGAATCCGAAGGCGGCGTGCTGCAAACCGTTACCCTTGAAATATTTTCCCAACTCGTCGAATTAGAGCAGAAAACCTGCACCATCCGTATAACGAACAAGATCACCGGACAAAAGGGAGTTTTGTTCTTCAAAGATGGCGTGCTTTATGAAGCTCGAATTGGCTCAGCCAAAGGGCTGAAGAGCGCTCAAAAGATTTTTTCATGGACTAAGGTTTCTTTGTCAATTCAGGATATCTGCCAGGTAAAAACAAATCAGATCGGCGTCAGTCTTCAGTCAATGTTGATGGAGGCCATGCGGCAGAGGGATGAGAGGACTGAAAGCGATTATGCAGCGCCACAGAGCCCGGAGCAAGGAAGCAGAACTGGAAATCGGATTCAACATTTCGAAGCAGACGAATCAAGCCGGCTTACCTCAATTCAGGACAGATTGGATGAACTGCAAGATGAAAAAAAATGGGTAAAAGAGGTCTTCTATGACGACAGCTGGAACAAACTGATGTCGGAGGCCGCAAAAGTCTCAAGACTATTTAAAGGCGGAAGATTGAGGTGCTGTTTTTTCAATCGTGCTGAAGCGAGCGATTATATCGTTTTGCCGGGTGTGAAAACGGTTACTATCAGCATAAATCCGGGTTGTCCGCATGATAGGATCATGCAGGTACTGAGCAAATGAAAAAGTTGATAGAAAATCTAATCGAAGGCGAACCGGTTTTGGACGTTGTTTATTGTTCGTTCGGCGGCAATATTCTTTTTCACTATGTTGAACAAAAACAAACGCCAGGATCCGCCGACTGGGATCTGTCGCCGTTTTCCTCTGCGCTAACAGAAATCCAGGAAGCGGAGCTGGTATTCGAAAACAATCTATTTTACATCATCAGGGGGCGTCATGGATTTCTTTTCGTAGTGATGAAACGCTCGGCGTCGGTTGCGCTGATTCGACTCAACTGCAGTATCCTGCTGCCCGAGCTTGAACGGAAGTTCAGGCCCAAAGCCGGGAGGTTAATACAATTTTTCAGAAAACAGAAGTCATCCTGAACTCCATCGTGCGATAAATTAGTTCTAATGGCGAAAGGCTTGGGCACATCAGTTTTGATTCATTGGTAAATATTCAAAGACCAAGCGTACAAAGTGTGTGATCGTTCACATTTTTGGGTGGCAAAAACTTTTCCAATGCAAGAAAAGTCGAGATAAGCGTTAAGTTTGGTAGTAGCCCAGATTTTATCGATTTCGACCCGGGCGTGATATTGTTTTTTGAGTAGGACCGAACAAAAAAACCTGTGGAAGGTGTTACGAAATAAAAAGATCCTTGCTGGAAAAATTGGGATCGCTGGTGAGGTTGACTCCCAGTCGTCTCAAACCGGCCTCATCTCCCGGAGTGGGAATATGGGTCATGTGCACTTCACAGCCCCTGAGATCTTTCAGCGCCTCCATGGCTAACTGGGCGGCCGAATTGGTTGTTGCGCTGATGCTTAAAGCGATCAGTGTTTCCACCAAGTCCAGGCTGAGGTTTTTTTCGTATAAAACTTCTGTTTTGAGATTTCTGACCGATTCTATAATATTCGGGGGAAGCAGCTTGATCTTTTCCGGGATTTCCGCCAGTTGTTTCACTGCGTGCAGGATGAGACTTGAAGCCGCGTGCAGTTGGGGTGAGTTGCTGCCGGTTACGATGGCGCCGTTCTTAAGGGCAATGGCCGCGCCGCAATAAATGCCTTCGTTGCCCCGATCTCTTTCCTGCGCATCTATTGCGGCCTTCCGGGCCGGTTCCACAACCCGCCGGTACGCCAGATCCAGGTTGAAGTTTTTGATGAGCAGTTCCACCCGCTGGACCGTTTCCTTATCGGTCAGGCCCATTACATATTCACACCGGTATCGGAAATACCGCCTGATAACTTCCTGTTTGGCAGCTTCCATTGCCAATTCATCGTCCGTAACAGCAAACCCGGCGCGATTCACACCCATATCCGTGGGCGATTTATAACAGGAATCCCCATCCAGGATCTTTTTCAAAATTCTTTGCAGAATCGGGAAAACTTCTATGTCGCGATTGTAGTTGACCGCCTGTTGATTGTACGTTTCAAGATGAAAGGGATCTATCATGTTAAAATCCCTGATATCTGCGGTAGCGGCTTCATAGGCCACGTTAACCGGATGTTTGAGGGGGAGGTTCCAGATCGGAAAAGTTTCAAACTTGGCATAGCCTGCACAGATTCCCCTTTTATGTTCGTGATAAACCTGAGAAAGGCAGGTCGCCAGTTTTCCGCTTCCCGGACCCGGGCCGGTGATGATGATCAGGGGTTTTTCAGTTTCAATATATTCATTGGCGCCATACCCCTCGTCGCTGACGATCAGGTCGATATCGGTGGGGTATCCCTTGGTATATTTATGGGTATAGACCCGGATCTTTCTTCTTTCCAATTTGTTTTTAAACTGTTCGGCCGCCGGCTGATTTTCAAAACGGGTGATGACGACGCCCAAAACATTAATGCCCCAGCCCCTTAAATCGTCGATCAGTTTAAGCGCATCGGAATCGTAGGTAATGCCGAAATCCGCCCGTATTTTTTTTCTTTCGATATCTCCGGCATAAATGCACAGCAGAATATCCGCCTTGTCTTTTAAAGCCTGCAGGAGCCTCATTTTTATATTGGGATCATAACCCGGCAAAACCCGGGAGGCGTGGTAGTCGTATAAAAGCTTTCCACCGAATTCAAGGTAAAGCTTGTTGTCGAACTTCAGCGTTCTTTCTAGGATTTCCGATGTTTGTTCTTTGATGTATTTCTCGTTGTCAAAAGCCGTTTTTGCATCCATTCAACTTTTCCTGTCTGTTATGAAAACATGCCTGATGAAAAAAATTTTTAACAATCGGAATATAGAGAAACGACCCTTGTATGTCAACAACCCGTGCCGATCTTCACCCTAATGTTGCATAAACAACATGGCAACGATAGGGTTCGATCCGTCATGAAAATAGCTTGACATGTCTTCGGGATGCCACTGCATCCCGAAAGTACGATATGTAGATTGGTACTGACATTTCGGCATCGACCACCCCATCCTTCAGTTTGAAACCGTCCGGTGCGGAAACGGCGGGCTGCTGTGCGAGATCGGCAAACCGGGGCAAGCAGATTCCTGCAATAGCCCTGTAAAGAATTAAAAAGATACAGGCTTGGCGATAAGGGAAGGTGTCTTATGAGTTTAAAACCGGCTCACATCGAACTGAATATTTCTGAAATCCAGCATATCTTGGCCATTGCCCTGGACGATGATAAGGAGAAGGCGCTGGACTTTATTAAACAGGTTTTGTTAAGAATTCCCTTTTGGGAAGGGACTGTATCGAAAATTTATGACTGTGTGTGGAACTTGAGTAGACCGCAACATCATAGATTTTCTGAATCAGCCGTGCCCAGTTTTTTCGAAAACCTGTATAGCGGAACCATCCTTTGATCGGTATTCCTCTTGGCCGGCTTCCTGATGGTAGGCCATCCTTTCCTGGGAGAAAGAGGCGCGGATGATGTACCGGGCCAGATTTTCCATTGAGCTTTTCTGCCAAGGTAAAATCCTCGACCCGTAATAGGCATTGAAGCCCGTATGGCGCCATTTATCCAGCAGCGCGATCACATCCGGGCTGATTTTGCCTTTAGCCAAAAGCATCTTTAAGACCACATGCCGGAAAATTTTCTCCAAAGCGTCGATATCGATAGCCGGTGAAACGGGAGTTCGGCTCCGCTTATTACAGCCAGATGAACTGGAGGAGCAGATGTACGATTAAAACCGGCGTTACCGAAACAGGGACACTCAGGGCTAGGAATTTTCGCAATTCGATCTTGTAACCGCGCTGTTCAAGCATACCGCAGGCCAAAACGTTGGCAGTCGCCCCGACCGGTGTGATATTCCCCCCGATGCCGCACCCCACGAGCATCCCAAAATAGAAAACGAACGGGGAGATGCCGAGACTGTCTGCCACGTAGGTGCAGACGGGGATCATCAGGACGGTGTACGGAACGTTGTCGATAAAGGACGACAGGAGAACGGACATCCAGATGAAAATGAACAGGTAGACCGCCGGGCTCTTGAGACCGGTGGCGGCCATCCAGCCGGCGAAATCCTTGAGAAGGCCGACTTCCTCCACGGCGGCGATAATGATGAAGATCCCGACCAGAAAGAAAATGGAGGCCCAGTCGAATTCTCTGTGCATCCGCCTCGCCTCCTTCCAATTATACGCCAGGGCGCCGGCGCCCACGAGAAGCCCCACGGTTCCTGGGTTCACGAGAAAAATCCCTTCGTTCATGATCGGAAGGGAGAGGGCGACGACGCTCGCAGCGAAGATTGCAAGCGGGATGTAGCTTCTGATCCGGACCGCCTCCGCTTCGATGTTTACCGCCTTATTCCGCATGTGCCTGAATTTGTAAAGCAGGACGAGCAGTGCGGCGATGATTCCCAGAACCGAGATAGTTCCGAGGCCCGCTTTCCCCTGGAACCAATAGAAGTCGATGAACTTCATTCCGGTCGAGGAGGCGACGATCAGCGCCGGGGGATCGGAGATCATCGCCACGGTGGTGACGATGTTGGAGGAGATGGAAAGGCTGATCAGATAAACGAAGAGGTTCGCCTTCAATTTTTGGGCGATATCGATCGCGAGGGGAGCGAGGAGGATCACGACCACAGGATTCGCCATGAAGGAGGAGAGCACTGCCGCCAGAACGCACAGCAGGAGGAGGATGTATTTTTCTTTTTCGACATGCCGGAGGATGGCGGTGCCTGTCCAGGCTGGAAGCCCGCTTTCGCGGAATGCGAAGGCGAGCATGCCGTACCCCCAGTAGATTGCGAGGACTTTCCATTCCACCGCATGCCACAGAGCCGCATCCGGCTCCATGATCCCCATGCCGATGAGGAGGCCGGCCCCCGCAAGGGAAATATAGACGATATCGAACTTGCGATAGAGGACCAGCGCGAATGCGGCGGTCAAAACGGCGAAAGCGATGATTTTTTCGGTCCTGGGATCAAACAGGTTGTACCATTCCATTCGAAGTTCCTTTCAGTAAGCTCCTCCCCCAAAAAAAAACCTTCACACCCATTTTCAGGATGTAAAGGTCTTGCCAGGCATTTATCCGGTAGAGCCAGGCCATCAGGCCAGGATGTTGACTCTACGCTTTGATAGCTACTCCCCCTTACTTAAGTGTGAAATATATTCAATCCCGGCCGGCTTGTCAAGAAGAATGCGAAGCGTGGGGTTTTTTTGCTTGAAAAATAAGGCAATTTTACCATAACACCGGCTTTCGAAAAGCAATCTCCTATCCGTATCCCTTCTATCACTCCTCTTGACCCTTAAACGAGGATGAGCCCCATGAATCCATCTCATCGAGATGTGCCAATGAAAGCCAAAAAACGCAGAGCGGGTATGCCGTCGGCAAACAGGTTGAATCGTGATCTTCCCAATGCCTCGACGGATGGCGCCGACACCTCGGTTCGGAGCGGAACCTGTTACGATCTGCTTCTCAAAGTGGGCGAGTTCATTGATCCGGGGTCAGGCCGCCGGGGAAGGCTGGACGTCGCCTTTTCGGGGGATTCAGTATAAAAAGGGGACATCCATTGGATTATTGGTACAAACCTTTAGGCGGGTGAGCGAGGGTATTTGGATTTTCAAGTTTCAATTAAATTTAACATTTTAGCTTTCTGGTATCATGTCAACCTAAGATACTGTGTGTCGATCACAACTTCATTCAAACTTGACATAAGAAACTTTATCTGTACCAACTTGCCGCAGAATGATTTTCAATTCGTTGTGAAAATAGCTTGACACGCCTTTGGGATGCCAATATATTCCGAAAGTACGATATTCAGACGGATGTTGAAAGCGTTTATAAAGTTAATAAAGGCAGCGCCGGATTCCGGCCTGATAGAGGTTATAGAGATCCCGAAGCCTTGTACTATGTGCATCTTCGGGGGGAGGCGATGCTGAAGACGATCCTTCCATTAACATATTGCTTTATCGCGATATAAAGGGCGCAACTGTCAAGAGGTTTTTATCATGGAAAAATCTTTTCAGAAAAATGCCGATTACGAAAATGAATTTCATTCCGGGAAAACGGTTAAAGGAGACTGGCTCCCGGCTGAAGAAAACCGCCATCATCGCCATGTTGATTTGAAAGATACCAGCGGGCCGCGCCTGCTGCTGACGTTGGCGCTTAATTTTATCATTCCGGTTGCGCAGATTGTGGGCGGAATCCTTGCAAACAGCGTGGCATTGATCTCCGACGCCATGCACAATTTCAGCGATTTTACTGCAGTGCTGATCTCTTACGTAGCATTCAGGATCGGGCAAAAGGGCGTTTCGGCTAAAAACACCTTCGGATACCAGCGCGCGGAAGTTATGGCGGCCCTGATCAACGGCGCGATTCTAGTGGGCGCTTCGATTTTTATCGTATATGAGGCGGCTGTCCGGCTCCAGCATCCCCAGCCGGTAATCGGAAGGATCGTCATGATTCTGGCTGGCATCGGAATTTTGGGAAACGGATTTTCCGCCTGGCTGCTCTACCGGGGTTCCAAAAACAACATTAATATCCGGGGGGCATTTCTGCACATGCTGGGGGATTTGCTGACGTCCGTGGTGGTCTTGATCAGCGGGGCGATCCTCATCTTCAAGCCCTGGTACTGGCTGGACCCGCTGCTCTCTGTGTTGATCGTGGTATTTATCCTGAAAAACTGCTGGGACATTATCAAAGAGGCCACAACGGTTCTGATGAATGCCACTCCCAAAGGGACCGACATTCAAAAAATAAAGGAGTTTCTTGAAAATATTCCTGAAATTTGTGCCGTGCATTATCTGCATGCCTGGAATGTGTCCTCCTCCAGCATCGCCTTTTCGTGTCATGTGGAAGTGAATGATCAGGCGGTGAGCCAGACGGAAGTGCTGGCCGAAAAAATCCGTCGCGAACTCTATCATCGCTTTGGCATCGACCATCCGATCCTGCAATTTGAAACCGTCCGGTGCGGAAATGGCGGACTGCTATGTGAGATCGGAAGGCCGGTAACGCATCCCTATGATTAAGAAATCGCTTGACACATTCTATGTTCGCCAATATATTCCAAAATAACGATATTTAAGTAGACCCTGAAAGATTTCATCATGCCCGAGAATATAGCTGCGAATCCAACCCTGATTAAGATATTGAAAATGTTGCAGCATTGTTGCGTATGCGTACGCGGGGTCCAGACAGCGGCAGGTGCGGCGCAGTCTGCGGCCGGCTATCATGCAACAACCAATACATTATATTATCGCGATATATGGCTTGTCGAAAGGAAGGTTCCATGAAGGAACGTAACAAATTGATTCTGATTATAGGCTTTTTCCTGACGGCTTATTATGTCCCCTGGAGTCACCCGGTGATCCGGCAGTCCGGGCTGGAAGCCTTCATGATGCTGCAGGAGTATGCCCGCGAGCATGTATTGACCTGTCTCATTCCCGCTTTTTTCATTGCCGGGGCCATAGCGGTATTCGTGTCCCAGGGATCGATTTTAAAATATTTCGGCGCCCAGGCCAAGAAAATACTTTCCTATTCCGTAGCCAGTGTTTCCGGAACCATCCTGGCGGTGTGTTCCTGCACGGTCCTTCCGCTTTTTGCGGGGATCTACACCCGCGGCGCCGGAATCGGTCCGGCCACGGCCTTTTTATATTCCGGTCCGGCCATCAATGTCCTGGCCATCAGCTTGACGGCTAAGATACTGGGCTGGCAGTTGGGACTGGCCCGGGCGGTGGGCGCAGTCTTTTTTGCCGTTATAACCGGTCTTCTGATGGCCTTGATTTTCCGTAAGGACGATGCCGCCCGCACCCAGGGACAGATTTATGTCCCCGAGGCCGGCGCCAAAGAACGGACCCTCACCCAGGATGTCCTCTATATCGGCACCATGGTATTGATCCTGGTGTTCGCCGCTTTTGCCAAACCAGCCCAGGGTTCGACCGGTTTATGGCCGGCCATTTTTGCGGCCAAGTGGTATATCACAATTGCCCTCCTGAGCGTGCTCGGTTTCATGCTGAAAGCCTGGTTTACCGGCGATGAGTGCAAAAGCTGGGTGGAATCCACCTGGGGCTTTATGAAGCAGATTTTTCCGCTGCTGGCAGGCGGGGTCCTGGTGGCGGGATTTATGCTGGGGCGGCCGGGACACCCGGCTTTGATACCCGGACAGTGGGTTCAATCTCTGCTGGGCGGCAATTCCCTGAGTGCGAATCTGATCGCCTCGGTGGCCGGGGCACTGATGTACTTTGCTACCCTGACCGAAGTGCCCATTTTGCAGGGGCTCCTTGGCGCCGGCATGGGGCAAGGCCCGGCCCTGGCACTGCTCCTGGCCGGCCCGGCCCTGTCGCTGCCCAACATGCTGGTGATCGGAAGCGTTATGGGGGTTAAAAAAACGGTGACCTTTTGCAGCATCATTGTGATTATGTCCACCATTGCCGGTATGATTTACGGAAGTTTTGCCGGATAAGCAGCCAAGACTAACGGGACCTTATGACGTCATGGGTTTTAATAAGGTTTGATATAATCGCCGAATACTATTATATTCCAAAAAAACGATATGGAGTCAGGTGATGAGAGACTTTATCAAGGTAATGAAAGCCGCCGCGGATCCCACCCGGGTCAAGATATTGAAGATGCTGCAGCGCCGCGTCATGTGCGTTTGTGAAGTCCAGGCGGCTCTAAACACGGCGCAGTCGACCGCCAGCAAACATTTAAAAATTCTGGAAGAAGCCGGGTTGATAAATGCATCCAAAGAAGGCACGTGGGTGAATTACAGCCTTGCAGACGGCCGTCAAAGCCCTTATGCCGCCAGCCTGATAGGCAATCTCAAACACTGGCTCGAAGGCGAACCGGAAATTGCTGAGTTAATAAAAAAATTGCCGGGTATTCACAGAGAGGATATTTGTAAAAACCAATGACGACGAACAAATATAAAATTCTGTTTTTATGTACCGGCAACTCCTGCCGCAGCCAGATGGCTGAAGGGTGGGCGCGTCATTTGAAAGCGGACCGGATCGAAGCTTATTCCGCCGGAATTGAAAAACATGGTCTCAATCCGCTGGCTGTCCGGGTGATGGCGGAAGCCGGGGTCGATATTTCGAACCAGAAATCGAAACTCGTCGAAGAACTGCCGATCAAAGAATTCGACTTTATCATCACCCTCTGCGGCCATGCCAACGAGACCTGTCCGTTTTTTCCGGGCAAAAAGATTCACAAGGGATTCGATGATCCGCCCAAACTGGCCGAGGCTGCAACAACCGAAGCTGAAAAGCTTATCCCCTATCGCCGGGTAAGGGACGAAATCCGGGAGTTTGTGGAGACACTACCCGATTCACTCAGGGAAGAGTGACAATTTTTACTATAAAAACTCCATTGCTCACCTTTAAAAAAGGGAAGTAACAGGGGATTTCAATAAATAGAAATTCCAAATCAATAGAAAGCAAAGAAGAATAAAAGGAGAGGAGATGGATATTAAAGTATTGGGGCCGGGTTGCAGTAAATGCAAGCAGGCCGAAAAAAATGTTTTGGAAGCGGTTGCCGAAACCGGGGTGAATGCAAAGGTTGAAAAAGTGACCGACCTGATGAAAATTGCCGGCTACGGCGTGTTCGGCACGCCGTCGGTGGTGGTGGACGGCGAGGTAAAGTGCGTCGGGAAAATCCCCACCAAGGAAGAGGTCAAAGGCTGGATCAGCAAATCTTGAAAGGTTTCAAGGGTTCCACCGTTCTATGACGGAAATGGGTTTGATCAGAATGAAAACTAAGTTGTTGATTTTATGCTGGCTTTTTGTGTTGACGGTCGCAGGCTTCCGGTGGGAAGTGAACGCCCGGGACTTCAGTGCAGCGCCTGCCAGGGGAATGGTGACCATGATCGACCTGGGGGCGGATTCCTGCGTTCCCTGTAAACTGATGGCCCCGATTCTGAAAAAACTTGAAAAGGAATACGAAGGGCGGGCCGCCATTGTTTTTATCGATGTTTGGAAATATAAGGATCAGGCCCGGCGGTTCAGCATACGGGCCATTCCGACCCAGATCTTTTTTGACAAGGACGGGAAAGAGGTTTACCGGCATCTCGGTTTTATGAGTGAAAAGGCGATTACAGAACAACTAAGGAAGATGGGGGTCGAATAGGTATGCAGCGATTACTTCATACCAGCGTATCCTGGACTTGCCGTCAAATCCAAATCCCCCTGAATCCCCCTTTGCAAAGAGGGACTTTAAAGGAATAAATGTCTGAATTGATATATTTGATTAAAGAGGACCGATGATATTAAAAACAAAACTGTTTATGCAATTTTCGATATTTGGGATTCTATGGCCAACGATCGCTGGTATAGTATTATTTTCCACTTTCGTTGCATTTTCGGTACACGCATCCGGTGATGAAACGGTTGAATACAAGTATCCCGGCCTGGCCGCCGGGATTCTTAAATCGGCCCGACTTGATAAGTTGGGCTCAGGCAAACTTCTTACTGCCGACGGGTTCGAGATTCTGCAAACCTGGGTAGGAGAAACCATCAATGCAATTCCGGCGGAGATGCGTGAGGAGGCAGCGGGAAGCCTTTTTTTTCTGCTGGAGCAGGAAGTCACGCGCCGGGTGGTCCTGCGGGATGCAAATAATGCCGGTATTTCAATGAAAGACGTGACTGAAGATGAGGTCATCCGGTTGTATTTAAGTCAAAAAGTCGCCGGGATCACTGTATCGGATGGAGAGGCGCAATCGTTTTACGATGCCAACAGGGAAATGGTTGGCGGCTTGCCGTTTGATCAGGTAAAGGGAAGCATCCAAGACTTCCTGGTTCAGCAGAAACAGCAGGAAGCCGTCATTGATTATGTTAAAAATTTGGAGAATTTGAAAGACTTTCGAGTGAATGCGGAATGGGTCAAAAATCAGAACGTCCTTGAGAGGGACAATCCGGTGGATCGGGCAAGGCGTTCCGGCAAGCCGACCATGGTGGAATTCGGAGCCGCCGGCTGCGTTCCCTGCGACATGATGCAGCCGATATTGGACAAGCTGAAAAAAACCTACGGCAAGCGCTTGAACGTGGTTTTTGTGAATGTCCAGGAAAATCAGATCCTGGGTGCCCGGTTCGGGATCCGCTCCATACCGGTCCAGGTTTTTTATGACCGTTTCGGCCGGGAAACCTTCCGCCATGTCGGTTTTTTTGCCGAAGCCGAGGTAAATAAGGAGCTTGTAAAATTAGGTCTGGAGTAAATTGTTAAGATTTCATCATTGAATAGACACACTCGTTAGAAAATCTCCCCCGACCCCTCTTTTTCAAAGAGGGGAATTATTACTCCTTTTAGAAAGGGAGGAGTTTCACCGGGGCGGGATTCCCCCTTTATTAAAGGGGCAAGGGGGATTTTTTAAGGAAAGTATATGTGCAAAAGAGAAAACGAATAATCAGGGCTGCAATCAATGTAAGGAGACTTGAATGAAAGAATTGGTAATCGAATGGAAACATCTGGATGTGGATGGAAAGACCTGCGACCGCTGTGCCGGAACCGGCGACGAAATCCGGGAGTTCGTCAATCGCTTACACGAAGAGTGCGCGGCCCAGGACGTCCATATTAAACTAAAGGAAGTCAAGCTTACGGACAAAGAAATTCCGGAGTCAAACCGCATTTTCATAAACGGGATTCCACTTGAGGAAATCATCCCGGGAACGACCGTTTCTCAAAATGATTGTCCTTCCTGCAGTGATCTGCTCGGGAGTTCGACCTGCTGCCGGACCATCATCCATTCGGGAATAGAGTATGAGACCATACCGCGGAAGTTGATCCGGGAGGCTGTCTGCAAAATAGCAGGTTGCTGCTAATTAATCCGCCTGAACCCAATTTTAACGTCGTTATTTGTTGATGCTACTTATAAGCATCATAACCAAGATGGCTTTGGGAAGGAAAATCGGCTTGCTTGAGACGATATTTTTAAATGTGAACAACTGGATGGTGAGCGGATCATATATCGCCGCTATGGGGAGTTTTCTCTGGGGCATGATCAGCGTGCTCTTCAGCCCCTGCCATTTGGCTTCGATTCCGTTGATCGTGGCTTATGTGGGTGGACAACAAATAGCGGTAAAACCAAAGGAAGCCGGCACCTATGCGGCCATGTTTACGCTGGGCCTTTTTATTACCATTGCCGTGATCGGCGTCATATGTGTCCTTTTGGGCCGGATGCTGGGGGACATCGGCAATTACTGGCAGATTTTGATCGGCGCCGTTTTGATTTGGGTGGCCATGGGGATGCTGGGAGTTCAGGCCTGCTCGATGTCCGGTTCGCTGCTGTATCGTCTCAACCTGCGGGGAATTTACGGCGCCTTCGGGCTGGGATTGGCCTACGGTGTACTGTCCGGATCCTGCACCTTCGGGTTCATTGCGCCGATGCTGGCCATTGTCACCGTCCAGCAAGAAATCCTGGCAGGCCTTCTGATGATTTTACTGTTTGCGCTGGGGCATTGTCTGCCTATTGTTGCCGCCGGCAGTTCCACGGCGCTGATCCGCAAGCTGACGGAAAACAGCTCATGGCAGGGCGCCGGCAACTGGTTTCGCAAGGGCGCCGGCGTGGTCATCGGGCTTTTGGGCATATATTTTGTTCTTAATCCGTTTTTTATTTCCTGATCAATATTGCGTTATTAAGGAGGTCGAGCATGTCTGAAATTAAAAAGCTTTCATTTCTTGATCGCTTTCTGACGCTCTGGATCTTTCTGGCCATGTTCGTGGGGGTCATGGGCGGTTATCTGTTTCCGGGCGTCCGCAATGTGATCAATTTCTTTCAGGTGGACACCACCAACATTCCCATTGCCATCGGACTGATTCTGATGATGTATCCGCCGCTGGCCAAAGTGAAATACGAGCAGCTCGGGCAGGTTTTTCGCAACTTCAAAGTCCTTTTGCTTTCATTGGTCCAGAACTGGATCATCGGCCCGATCCTGATGTTTCTGCTGGCGATCGCCTTCCTTTCGGGTCAGCATGAATACATGGTGGGGCTGATCCTGATCGGTCTCGCCCGCTGCATCGCCATGGTGATCGTCTGGAACGATCTGGCTTCCGGCGATACGGAATACTGCGCCGGACTGGTGGCGTTCAACTCCATCTTCCAGGTTCTGTTTTTTTCCATTTATGCCTATATCTTCATAACGGTGGTTCCCCAGTGGCTGGGCATTAAAGGCGCCGTGGTGGATATTTCAATCGGACAGATTGCTGAAAGTGTTTTCATTTATCTCGGCATCCCCTTTATCGCCGGCATCATCTCCCGGGTCGTCGGCCTCAAGGCAAAGGGCAAAGACTGGTATGAAAAAAAGTTTATCCCCAAAATCAGTCCGATCACGCTGATTGCGCTTTTGTTTACCATCCTGGTGATGTTTTCACTCAAGGGTGAATATATTGTTCAGCTTCCGCTGGATGTCGTCCGGGTGGCCATCCCGCTTTGCATTTATTTTTTTGTCATGTTCTTTGTATCCTTTTTTCTGTCCATGAAGGCCGGGGCGACTTACGAACAGTCCACCACACTCAGCTTTACGGCGGCCTCCAACAACTTTGAACTGGCCATTGCAGTGGCTGTGGCGGTTTTCGGCATCGACTCCGGCCAAGCCTTTGCGGCGGTTATCGGCCCGCTGGTGGAAGTGCCGGTACTCATCAGCCTGGTCAATGTGGCGCTGTGGTTAAAGCGCAGGTATTTTCCTTTTGCCGTGGAAACACCGACGGGTATCTGTCATGTTGCCTGTAAACCTTAAGCGGGGTTTCTATGCTGCTTGAAAGCTATTCTCTGGAAATTTTCAATTCGGAATGCAACCCCGGCGCCATGAGCGTGCACTGCTTTGCGCACCTGGACCAGGACGTTTCCGAGGCGCTTCCGTACCTGAATAGCGTTCTGGGCGGTTTTGAATATATCAAGGATCCGCCCTCGGTTACTTTCCGTGCTCAGGGAAAACTGATTACTGTGCACGGGCGCAAAATTGCCGTCAATGCGTTAAAGGACGAAGCCGAAGCGCGCAAGATCGTCGAGTGGCTCAAACGCGAAATTAATGCGGCCTGGGAAAAAAAGGGCGAAATAAAACCCAGCTTTGAAAAAGCGCCGCGCCCTCAACTCATTGAGGTCCTGAAACTGCTGCCGAAAACAAATTGCCGGAAATGCAATGAACCGACCTGCATGGTTTTTGCAGCAAAAATGGCCGAAGGGATTAAAGGGGTGGGGGACTGCCCGCCGCTGGATGATGCCGCCCGTCGGCAGTTGGGAGCCTATATGAGTCGGTTCAAGCTTGACGATTAAAACATTCGTGCGTAATCTGATCGATATTTTTTTAGGGAGATAGAAAAATGCCTAAAATGCCTAAAGTTTGAAATGCCTAAAATAGGAGAATGCTCCCCCCATTTTAGGCATTTTAGGCATTTTAGTTCATTTTAGGCATTTTAAAAAGATGGAATCCTTTCGTTTAATTCATAAATGGCGCAGGGCGCTTTGGCAAATTCCGGCAATTATTATGGTAGCCGGCGCCTTGGCCCTTTCGAGCAACAATTTGCGCAAGGAATCGCTGCCTCTGGTTGGAGACTGGTCTGCTGCTGCAAGCCTGACTACTGTCAGCGGCGAATACCTGGATATATCCATTGATGAGGCTGCACGACTCTTTCGTGAGCAGGCCGCCGTTTTTATGGATGCACGATCGGCGGCGGATTATGAAAAGGGGCATATCCAAGGAGCTTTGAGTTTGCCGTGGCAGGACGTCGATCGACTTTTTTTTTCAGCAACAGCGGGCGTGCCTCCGGATATGCCGATTATCACCTATTGTGACGGCGAAACGTGCAATCTGAGTCATGATTTGGCCATCTTTTTGCGGGATATGGGATTTGAAAATGTCAAAGTCCTGGTGAACGGCTGGACAATTTGGAAAAATACCAATCTTCCGGTTGATTGAAAGCATACGGTATCAGGATGAAGCGAATTGAAGTAAGTGAAAATAAAAGAACATGGCTTTCCCAGACAAACCTTCTTCCTGCCTGCCGGCTCTTTCTGGGCGGAATTTTCATATACGCCAGTTTGGATAAGATTTTTAAACCGGGCCTTTTTGCCGAGGTGGTTTATAATTATCAAATCCTTCCGGATGTCTTGGTCAACCTGATGGCATTGGTCCTGCCATGGTTGGAACTGGTCTTGGGCTTGATGCTCGTTGCCGGCTTCTGGCTGCCGGGCGCCGTATTGTTGAGCACCCTGCTGCTGCTGATATTCAGCGGCAGCCTGATTTTCAATATGGTGCGGGGGATCAATATCAATTGCGGGTGCTTTTCGACGGAACCTTCAACGGATCCGATAACCTGGTGGACGGTAATGCGGGATGCTTCTTTTCTGATCCCGGCATTTTATCTGCTTTTAGCAAACCGGACGGAAAAAACGGCCGGTGAATGAGACAGTTGCCCTGCGGCTGATCTTTCAGGAGGAACCTGATGAAACGGTGTTTGACATTTGTTAAGAGATTTCTGCTTGGCTTGATCTTCTTGCCATTCCTGCTTGTTCCGGCATACGGGCAGTGCCCGACGCCGGATGAGGTCGCCAAGGGGCTTAGTAATTTTGCGGCCAAAGGTATCCAGATCATCGCCGTAAGGCCGAGCGTGTATGCTGAAATTTGCGAAGTTCACGTTCGCATGCAAACCCGCGACCAGATATTTTATGTCGGAACCAAAGGCGATTTTTTCCTGATGGGTCAATTGTATGACGCCTCCAGCGGCCGCAACCTGACCCGGAGCGCTATTGAGGCGGTCACACTGTTCTCCCATGATGAAATGCTTCAATTGAAGGACCTGACAGCCTTTTCAATCGGGAATTCGACCCAAATACTCTATTACGCTACCGATCCAAATTGTACCTACTGTAAAGCGGGGGCGGAAATTTTAAAAAAACTGGCAGCCGCAGGCGAACTTCAGGTAAATTTCCTGCTGTTTCCTTTGTCAAATAACGCTAAAGATCAATCCGTTTCGGTCATATGCGACGGCAAATCCCTGCATGAATTTGAAAGCGGCTATCGTTCCGACAATCAGTGTTCAGACGGCGTTTTGAAAATCGACAAGACGATTAAATTGCTCAAGGAAAAAGGGATCGGCGGGACGCCCACCTACATTTTTCCGGATGCACGGTTTCACTCCGGCCTGCTTAAGGAAGAGGAACTGCGCAGCCGCCTCGGGCTGCCGAATCCGATGAAAAAATAAAGGGGCAGAAATGATTCGAAAGATTTGGATAATAGCGCTGCTTACGGTATTTTTAACCCTGCCGACATATGGTTACGCCGCCCAGCCGGCAGCCGACCCCGCCCCCCGGGCGGTGCTGCCTGAAAGCGAATATAATTTCGTAAAAGTGGTGGAAGGAACGCAGGTTCGGCACGAATTTATTTTAAAAAACCAGGGAAGCGGTCCGCTGCAGATAATCAAAATTGAATCCGGCTGAGGCTGCACGGCCGCTACGAGCACGCGGCAGATCCCTCCCGGCGGAGAGGGGACGATTAAAGTGATAGTGGAAACGCTTGGCCATGGCGGGAAAAGTATCCGTGAAGGAGTGCGCATCCGGACCAATGATCCCGAACGCCCTTATTTGGGCGTGGCCGTGGCCGGCTTTGTGGATGAATTTGCACAGATTTCAAAAAAGCATATCCGCTTGTCCGGCAGTGTTTCAGATCATCTTTCCGGTCAAATCATCATTACGCCCAAAAAAGAGTACCCTTTTAGAATAGAAGATGCGAAAGCCGGGGACGGCCGCAACATTTCCTTGAGCATCAAGGAGGAAGTGACAGACAACACCCCTCGTTATATTTTAACGGTTGAGAATATCCGCAAGGAAAAAGGGGATTATAACGACGTGATCAACATCTTTACCAGCAGTGAATTGCGAAGGAACATCGCGATATATGTTCTAGGGATTATTCGTGACGCCAAATAATGATGAACTCATAAAAAGTCAAAATTTACCTTATCTGTCATTCCGGGCTTGACCCGGAATCCAGTATTTTCAAATAGTTCTGGATTCCCGCTTTCGCGAGAATGACGGCGTTGGGGACTTTATACGAAACCGTCAATAATGACTGAGCCATACTGATTGTGAAAACTCCGGAAGAAATTGCCCAAAGCATCATCACTGCCTGCGCCGATTGCGACACCTGTCGGTTTTTGATGGATTCCAACTGCTGGTTGAAAAAACAAAGTCCAAAAGCACCAGAAGGGTTGAAAGGAAAAGTCGCCTATTTGGCCGGGCTTGATCATCCGGGGGTCTTCACCTTACGCTGGATGGAGGACGGTTTTGCGATTCAGGGATACATGCAAAAACATCATCCCCAGTCGGCGCTCATACTCGGAGCAGGGTACATCGGCATGGAGATGGCCGATGCGCTAACCCGAAAGGGGCTCTCTGTCACCCTGCTTGTTCGATCGGACCGTATCTTGAAGACCCTTGATCCGGAAATGGGTGAAATAATCCGGAAAGAATTGGAACGCCATGGCGTCGACGTAATCGATCAAATTGCCGTTAGCGCCATCGAAAAGCGGGAAAAAAAACTTTTCATTATAAATTCCCGGGAAATACCCGTCGAAGGAGACATGGTTCTAGTCGCGACCGGCGGGCGGCCGGAAACAACACTGGCCGGGACGGCCGGTATCGCAACGGGCGCCCAGGGCGCCATCCGTGTCAACCGCGCAATGGAAACCAATGTAAAGGACATTTATGCCGCCGGAGATTGTGCGGAGACATGGCATCAACTCTTGAGGGAAAATACCTATCTTCCCTTGGGCACAACCGCCCACAAGCAAGGCCGGGTGGCCGGTGAAAACGCGGTCGGAGGCAATGCCGAATTTGCAGGTTCTTTAGGGACCCAGGTGGTCAAGATCTTCGACAAGGTGGCGGCCCGGACGGGCCTCCGCGAGACTGAAGCCCGCGAAGCCGGTTTTAATCCCCTGACCACCGAGCAGGAATTCTGGGATCATAAAATCTATTATCCGTCAGGACTTTCTACTGAATAAACGTTCAACGATTATGGATAGAATTCAGGCTGAAAAGAAGTTCGGCAATTGCCGATGCGCCCTTAAAAATCCGTCCGGGAAATGATGCCTGGGTGATGTCCGCCAGGTGGTGGAACAGGCAAAATCAACCATTAAAACGCAATTCTGCTGAACTGAGACTCTGCTCAGGAAAATGGCCGTGAATTGCATGGTACGCGGTAGAGTGATCTTAAATTATATATCTCAATTCGACTGGGGAATCTGATACAGCCGGCAACTGTTTTCCCATAAGACGGATGCCAGGGTTTCAGGATCATCCTTTCTGACTTCCGCCAGCTTTAATAAAACCGATCTGACAAAGGCAGGTTCGTTGCGGCGGGTGCGGTTTTTTTCCGGCGCCGGGGTCAGGTAAGGCGCATCGGTTTCGACCACCAGTCGGTCCGGCGGAATGTCCCGGGAAAGTTCGCGCAGGCCGGCGCCCCGGTCTTTCAGCGTCAGGATTCCGGTAATTCCGATAAAAAATCCCATCTCCAGGTATTGCTCCAGCTCCAGCCTGTTTCCACTGAAGCAATGAACCACCCCTTTTCTCTCCCTGTTCGGATATTCATTTAACAGTTCCAGCAGCCGGCCATCACTGTCTCTTTCATGGAATATGACCGGCAGGCCCAATTCGTCCGCGATCAACAGTTGAGCGATAAACCAGTCTTCCTGAATGTCGCGGGGTGAATGCATGCGGTTAAAATCCAGGCCGATTTCGCCCCAGGCTTTTACCCTGGGGTTTTGGGAGAGGCTGCGCATGAAATCAAGGTCGCTTTCGCCGACGTCTTTGGCGTCGTGGGGGTGGGCGCCGACGCTGGCATAAAGCCCGGGAATCGTCTCGGCCAGCGCTACGGCTTTCTGCGAGCTTTGCTTGTCCGTTGCGACCGACAGCATGGCGCAAACACCGGCGGCATGGGCGCGGTTGACGACGGCGCCGATATCGTTTTTATAAGCACGGTCGTCGAGATGGCAATGGGTATCGAAAATCTTCATGGCAATTAATAGATATCAGGGCTTGGCGCCATAGCATCGGTTGATATAGTCTGGATACAAAGTTAGAATATGGTCCTTGACATACGGCCGGATAAGGGATAAAAATTTTTCAAATTTGAACAAATCTGTTGAAAGGCGCCCTCTAATCAGCCGGTTTCAAAACTTTTTTTGCTTGAATTACGGGGGTGTTATAAAACAGACCGCGCATTCCGTAAAGATTTTTTTATTTTCAGGAGGATAATTATCATGTTCAAAATAGTCAGACGGGAAGAGATGGCCGAAGGTACGGTAATTCTGAATGAAATTAAAGCCCCCCTGATTGCAAAAAAGGCAAAACCCGGGCAGTTCGTGATTTTGAAGGCCAATGAAACCGGTGAGCGGATTCCGCTGACCATGGCCGATACGGACCTGCAAAAGGGGACCATCACCGTTATTTACATGGTGGTGGGAAAATCAACGGCCATTTTCAAAAGCCTGAAGGTCGGTGATGGATATATGGATATCATCGGGCCGCTGGGGAAGGCGACCCACCTGGAAAAGGTGGGAAACGTGGTTTGCGTGGGCGGCGGGACCGGCGTGGCGGTGCTCCATCCCATTACGCGCGCCCTGAAAGAAGTCGGCAATCACGTGACCTGCATCATCGGCGCCCGGAACAAGGGGCTGCTCATTCTGGAAGACCAGATGAAGGCGGCTTCCCATGAATTGATCGTCTGTACCGACGATGGGTCCTACGGCCGCAAGGGTTTTGTGACCGAGGCCCTTAAGGATGTGCTGGACAATAACAGCATCCAGCTGGCGGTGGCGATCGGCCCGGTTCCGATGATGAAGTTTGTATCCAAACTGACCAGGGAATACAATGTCAAGACCATTGTCAGCCTCAACCCCATCATGGTGGACGGCACCGGCATGTGCGGCGGCTGCCGGGTATCGGTGGGCGGTCAGACCAAATTTGCCTGTGTGGAAGGACCTGAATTTGACGGACATCTGGTCGATTATGACGAGTTGATGCAGCGGCTGCAGGCTTATGCCGAACAGGAAAAACAGTGCTATACGGATCATCAGTGCCGCTTGAATCCGTAGGCAGACGGGACACGTTCGGGATTTCCGGTTGTGCGGCAGGTCCGGTTCCCGGCCGGCGGTCAACAAGCGGTAACATTGTATTTTGCCAGGCCATGCCGGCGGGATATGCGATAAAATAACCATCATTAGATGGATCGATGCTATTTTGAGGAGGGAAAGATGGCCCAGCAGGAAGGAAAAAAAGAAAAAATATCCAGACAACCGATGCCGGAACAGGCGCCGGAAGTCCGGCGCCGGAATTTCGACGAGGTCCCCCTGGGGCTGAGTCCGGAAGCAGCCCGACAGGAGGCGCTGCGATGCCTGCAGTGCAAGAAGCCCAGCTGTACCGAGGGGTGTCCGGTATCCATCGATATTCCGGGATTTATTAAACTTGTTTGCGAAGGCGACTTTACCAAGGCGACCCGCAAGATATGGGAGCGCAATGCCCTGCCGGCGGTTTGCGGCCGGGTATGCCCCCAGGAAAGCCAATGTGAAGGCCTCTGTATTGTCGGCAAGAAGGGTGAACCGGTAGCCATCGGCAACCTGGAGCGATTTGTTGCCGATTATGAACGCAAGCACGGCAAGGGCGAACTGCCTCCCAAGGCAAAGCCCACCGGTAAAAAAGTTGCGGTGGTGGGATCCGGACCGTCCGGGTTGACGGTGGCCGGCGACCTTGTTTTAAAAGGGCACGAGGTTACCATTTTCGAAGCTTTTCACCGGCCCGGCGGCGTGCTGGTTTACGGGATTCCGGAATTCCGGCTTCCCAAGGAAATCGTTTTTCAGGAAGTCAATTTTCTGGAGCGGCTGGGTGTAAAGCTGGAATGCAATGCCGTGGTCGGACGGACCGTGTCCCTGGATGAGCTGTTTGCGGAAGGGTATGATGCCATCTACTTGGGGGTGGGTGCCGGACTGCCGAGCTTTCTGAACATTCCCGGTGAAAATCTGATCGGAATTTTTTCAGCCAATGAATATTTGACGCGATCAAACCTCATGAAGGCCTACCGTTTTCCGGAGTATGACACCCCCATCATCAAGGGTAAGAATGTCATTACCCTGGGGGCCGGCAATGTCGCCATGGATTCCGCCCGGACGGCCCTGCGCCTCGGTGCGGACGTTTCCCGGATCGTCTATCGCCGCTCCCGCCAGGAAGTTCCGGCGCGGGCCGCAGAAGTGCATCACGCCGAACAGGAAGGGGTTGAGTTTCACTTTCTGACCGCTCCGACAAAGTTTATCGGCAATGAAAAGGGGCGGGTTATCGGTATGGAAGGGCTCAAGATGGAATTGGGCGAACCGGATGAATCCGGTCGCAGGCGGCCGGTCCCGATCAAGGGATCTGAATTTGTGCTGGATTGCGACCTGGTGATCATTGCCGTAGGCGCCGGCGCCAATCCGCTCCTGACCCAGTCCACCGAAGGGTTGCAGCTCAACAAGCGGGGATACATTATCGCCGACCCGGAAACCGGAAAAACCAGCAAAAAAGGGGTATGGGCCGGAGGCGACATCGTCACCGGTTCGGCCACCGTTATTCTGGCGATGGGTGCCGGCAGGAAAGCGGCCGATTCGATCCATAAATATTTAACTTGGGGATGGTAACCCCTTTTATTTTAAGCTATCCAGGAGGTTTTGATGTCTGCACTGAAATCCCGCCGGAAAGCATCCATTTTTTTATCGGTTTTAATTCTTTTCCTGCTGCAGATTTTTGTTTCCGCGCCGGTTGACATTGCCATCGCTCAACCGGTCGGTGATATCGGTCCCGCCAAGGGCAATGAAACCGCCCTTGAAAATCTTCGTAAAATGAGTCCCGAGGAGATCAAAAATCTGGACGAACTTTTGGCCCAGGCGCTAACGCTTTATTATGACCGCAAGTTTGGCTTGGCTCTCCCCATTTTTACGGAACTGGCCGGGAAGGCCGAGACCATGGATATCATGTTCTGGCTCGGCACCTGCGCTGCCCAGGTGGGTCAAAACCAGTTGGCCATTGAAAAATTTCAAAAAATGCTGGCCATTGATCCGGGACTCCATCGGGTTCGTTTGGAACTGGCCGCGGTCTACTTCACAATGGGCCGGGATGCGGATGCCCGCAAAGAATTGCAGACGGTGATGGACACGAGCCCCCCGGCAACCGTCCGATCGAATATCGCTAAAATGATGGCCGCTATTGAGGATCGAACCCGAAATTTATTCTGGAATTTTCGATTGTCCAGCGGTTACATGTGGGACGACAACATTTCCTCGGGACCCGATTCCGGCATTTACTCTCTGCCGGGGGGTGCATCCTTTGAGCCATTACCGACTTCGGCCAAGCTTTCAGACCAGGCTTCGGTTACCAGTTTCAGTGGAAATCTGCTTTTTGATTTCGGCGAAAAGCAAGGGTTGATGTGGAATACGGCCGCTTCAGGCTATCTAAAGTTTTATATGGATTACAGCCAGTTTGATTACACCGCCCTGGGTGTCAATACGGGTCCATGGTGGACCACCCAGAAGAGCATTTTGAAAATACCTGCCGGGTTGACGCACACGGAATACGGCAGCGATCGATTGTCCTACGTTCTTCACGTCGACCCCAGCTATGAGTATTTTTTTAACAGGCATGTCAGCCTGAAAGGGTCCTACTCTTACCGGGATGAACGTTTTTATCAGAAAATCCGCTCCAATCTTTTCGACAGCACCTCTCAGATCGTGGAGCTTGCCCCGACCCTTTATCTGGGCAACCGGCGGCATATCCTTACGGCTTCGCTGGGGTATGATTTTCATGATGCAAAGGACGATGTCTATTCCTATACCGCTCCGCTTGTCGGCATCAGCTATTTTACCCGGTTTCCTTCCCTTACGGAGCTGTACCTGGGATATCAGTGGACCGCGCGGGATTACGAAGATCTCCAGCCGTTTCCGTATGTCGGTCTGAAACGTGAAGATACACGTCATTTTGTCACGGGCGTTGTGAGCCAGAAGATTTTTAAATATTTTAATGTGTCCTATGCATTTACTTACATGGAAAACGATTCCAACCTGGAGTTGAATGATTGGGACAGAACCACCCATACCGTCAGCATGGGGTGTCAGTTTTAATACCATAAGGGGGTGAGTCGCATGGCAAGATCTTATCCGTCCACTGCATATAAGACCTGTTTGTTGTTTTGCGCAGCATTTATACTGTTATTCCCCGTTGGCATTGGCGCCCAGGAAAAAGGCGGAAGTGGGGCGCCGGCCGGTCTTCCTGAAGAATTGGAAGGAATGGCCATCAGCGACACCTTTATCCCGCTGTTTGCCGAGGCGATCGGTACGATTCAGGCGGTCAGGGGCCGGCTGGTGGTCCGCCACGGCGATACGATGCGGGCGTATTATGCCGCAGCCGGAAACCAGCTTTATGAAAAAGATATCCTCTATACGCTTGACGAAAGTCGTTCCCGGTTAAAGTTTGTGACCGATGAGATCATTACGATGGGGGCCAACAGCCACCTCCGCGTGGATCAGGTGCTGGACAACCGTCAGGCCCAGGAAAAACAATCCGTATTCAGCATGATGAAGGGCAAGGCCATGATCTATGCCCTGCGCCTGTTTCGCTATAAGAAGGTAACTGTCGATGTCCGCACCCCTACCGCGATTGCCGGCATCCGGGGAACCAAATTCGGGATCGAGGTGGTAAAAATTGAAACGCGGCAGGCATCCGCCGGTCCAATTTATCTCGCGGATGCATCCGGCAGTCTGCCTTCGGGGCTCCTGACGCAGAACAGTTCAGGGGGGGGATATCAGACCACTGTTTACGGGTATGACGGTGAAGTGGAGGTGACAGCCACGGGCGACGGCTCGATTCAGACCCTGGGACCGGGTGAAAATATCGTCGTCGGTGAAGAGGGGGGCGGGGAAGTGACGCCGACCGATCCCAATCAGTCCCAGCAGTTTGCCGAAGATACCGATGCCCCCGATGAAGGTGACGGGGGAGGCGAAGGGTCCGGCGAAGGCGGCTCCGGCGGCACTCAAAGCGGTGAAGGGGGCGGTGCTGGTGATGAAGAACCTGCCATCGACACGGTCGCCTTGGATGCCGAAACCGGCGTTTCAGATTTCAGTCAAAACCAGACGACCGAGGACATTCAGGATCAGGCTGCTCAGACGGTTGTTTCAGGAAAACATGTCGGTTATTTTTCGGCGCTCCTGACCCTTGAATATGAAGGGTTGGAGGTGGCGGATGTGTATGCCAATTCCACCCGGGCGGATATTGAGGCGGATGAAATTTCCGGTAATTCCATTTTGGATCCGGCCGGTTTTATCACGGCAGCCGGTACCGGTGCAGACAGTGAACAAAGTTATGTCAAGCGGATCAAAACGACGGGCTCATGGGGTGCGTGGTGGGAGTCGCTCTGGGGGCCGCTCGATACCGGGGATCTGGGAATGAGTGCTCCCATGGACGATCTGGGGGAAGCCGACAGACTCGGAACCAATGCTTATATGGAGTGGGGAATCTGGAAAATGACCATTTGGGTGCGCGATGCTTCCGGAAGCGGACCTGACTTTGCAGTTACCGACCATGCCTTTTATGTCGGCGGAGAAGTGACTCCGGATGTCGCCGTTCCGGGGATTTCCGGTTATTATGAAGGACCTGCTTATGGTACATTTTTTAATGGCGCCGGCGGGGTTCCCATGATCGGGGATTTTTATGCCGAAGTTGACGGTCTGTCTAAGACGGTGCCGATTTTTAGCCTTGTTGTTTCTAGTCAAAGTGAGGGTTACGCCCAAATCGTCGGATCGGGAGCTTTTGTCGGAAACAGCAGTGAATTTAAAATCAATGACGCAACTTTTAATCTGAATGGTTCGTCGGCAGAATATGGGGCTTGTCATGGTTCGCTGTACGGTCCCAACGGCGAACATATCGGCGGCGCCTGGGCTATGAAAGCCGGAAACGAGGCGGCCGTGGGGATATTTGCGGGAGATAAAATCGTCAACGGCCTGACTCCATAATTAGAATTATTTAAAGGGTTTTTTGTACGAAGAAAACGATCGACAGCCCGGCGGGAAATATCTCCTGCGGTTTTTTTATAGGCTGATGATCGGGTTGCAAACCTTCATCAGCGCCTGCATTAAACGCGTTTCTCTTTGCGTCAGAGGGGAGTCCGGGAAGGTTCTGCCGTAATAGGAGTTGACAATCTGAGTTGAAGCGATATTTAGCATTTTCAGAAACGTGCACCAATCTCCGGCCTGCAAATACAGGCTGGCATCGTTGACAAAGAGGATCTCTCTGGGATCCTGCCGGAACCTATCAAAAAGCACTTCAATAGCCCGGGCATTTTGAGCAGCCAGCCGGCGGATATGGGCTTCATCCACGCCGGTCAGGCGTGGGGCGGTGATGGTTGTCGTTAAATAAAGTAGAGAGGCATCATCCGGCGGGGTCATTTTCCCCCCGATGCCGCCGGTCAAGTCCGGCGCCATGTCGATGACGGCAATTTTTTCAGCATAACCGGCCCGGATAAACTCCCGCAGGATTTCCAGCGTCCGGGCGGTTTTGCCGGACTTGACGTCCCCCAGAATAAGGGTGCGTTTATTTAAGTAAGCCATCATGTTTCCCATGCGCAGCTAAACCCGCCTTCATCTTATACTGGAAATCTGAGTTATTGAAATTACAAATCACAATTATCAAATATCAAACAATTTCCAATGACCGAAATTCAAAAATCCAAACAATGTTTCGTCCCGGAAGGTTTTGGTCATTGAATATAGGAATTTAAGATTTGATTGTAATTTGATGCTTGGAACTTGTGATTTTGTTCCTGTCCATATATTATTTTCTACGGCCAAAAGTTGAACACCTCCTACCCTTCAGCGCCGCAAGACCAGGCAGGCGGCCAGCAGCAGCAGCGAACCTGCAATGGTCAGCCAGTCTGCCGGTCCCATGCGATATTCCTTGTAAAATGTACGGCCGGGGCGTCCGAATCCCCGGGCTTCCATGGCGGCCGCCAGTTCTTCGGCCAGTTGAAAGGCCTGGATCAGGAGCGGCCCCAGGAAGGCGGGGTAATGCCGCAAGGCTGACCAGCCCGGTTCAAGGGGGATTCCACGGGAGCGCTGGGCATCTGTAACATTTCCGGCCTTTCTTCCGATCATCGGCACAAACTGCAGGGAAGTGCTGAAAACAAATGCGACCGGGTAAGGCAGGCCGATTTTTACCAGCGAATTTCCCAGGTCTTCCGGGGTTGTGGTGCTGAAAAAAACAAAAAAGATTGAAATGAGAATCAAAAGCGCCAGGGCAGCCGTTAGACCGGCCTTCCAGTCGGCCGTCCACCATGTGACGGCGCCGAAAAACAGTGCCATGGGCAGCGCCAGCCGCAGCCAGCGCGCATAAGCCCGCCCTTTACCGATAAAAATCACAAATGCGACAAGCACCGCCCATTCCGGCAGGAGCCAGGAAAGTTTCCTTGAGGTCACCACCAGGATGGTGAAAAAAATCGCCGTTATCAGTTTGGTGCGGGGGTCCAGCATGTTTTCCATGGTTTTTTTTCTGATCAATTTTTTTCTCCGCCAAAAAGCCGAAACCGGTCCGTCGGTTCCAAATGGGCCCGCTGCATGGCGGCTTGATTTCCCATGACCCGGCCGGGGGATCCCTCGGCGACCATTTCCCCTTGCGCCAGCAGGAGCCAGCGCTGGGCATGTTCCTCGGCAAAGGAGAGGTCCTGGGTGATGAGCAATACGGCTTGGCCGCGCTGTCGGAGGTCTGCCAGCAGCAAACCCAGGGATCGCCGGAAAAACATATCCTGGCCGGCGGTGGGTTCATCCATGGCCAGGATGGCGGGACGCGCCGCCAGGGTGGCTGCAAATGCCACCCGTTTTTTTTCTCCTTCGCTCAGCCGGTAAGGCGCGCGGTCCAGCAGGGGCCCCAGTTTGAATAATCCTACCAGTTCCCTGGTCCAGGATACATCATAACAATGGAGGGCCTTTGCTCCCACTGCGATTTCATCGCGGACCGTCAGTTTGAAAAACTGGCTGTTGGGATTCTGAAAGGCCACGCCCACATAGCGGGCCAATTGAGAAACTTTCAACTCCCGGGCGGGCCGGTTCATAACGATAACTTCCCCCCGGGACGGCCGGTTAAGCCCATTGAGGTGTCTGAGCAGGGTGGTTTTGCCGGCGCCGTTGGCGCCGACGAGTGCGAGGCATTCCCCTTTTGCCAGGGTAAAACTGATATCCCGCAAAAGCGTCCTGCCGCCGGCATGAAAGCAAATGCGGTCAACCGTTAAGACGTGTTCATCAACGTCAGTCCGGGGCGTTGCTAAAGCCGATGAAGCCGGAGGCTCAAGTGGTTTGTCACTGGAAATTTTTAACTTCAGGCTGTTGATATCAAGGGGCAGAGGCGTCATTCCCATCCGCCGGCCGATACGCACCGCCAGGGGCGATTCAAGGCCGTAACGTTCGATACCCTGCTTCAGAACTTCTTCCGGAGTACCGTCCAGGACAATCCTGCCCTGATGCAGGACGACCATCCGCCGGGCGTCGGCGACCGTCAGGGCCAGGCGGTGTTCAGAGATGATGATCCCGGTTCCGTTTCGATGAATCTCTTTCAGCGCTGCACGGACCCGGCGGAGATTGAAGGGATCCAGATTGGCATAGGGTTCATCCAGGATGATCATTTGCGGATGCAGGGCCAGAACCGCGGCAATCGATACCAGTTGCTGCTCGCCGCCGGAAAGTTCATGGGGGTTTTTCGACAGCAGGGTATCGATCCCGGCAGTGGTCGCGGCTTCAGCGATTCTTCTTTTTATTTCGCTGCGTGCAAGGCCGATGCTTTCCAGGCCGAAGGCAATTTCCCTTTCCACGGTCCGGTTGAAAAGCTGTGCTTCTGGATTCTGGAAGACCATGCCCATGGTCGCAAAAAGACGATCGACGGATTGCTCCGCGGCCGGAATTCCGGCGATGCGGATATCGCCCTGGAGCGAACCGCCGAAAAAGTGGGGGATCAATCCGTTGAACGTTCGGCAGAGCGTGGACTTGCCGGATCCGCTGGCGCCGCAAACCAGGAGATACTCGTCCGGCCTGATTTTCAGGTGGGCACCGTCAAGAATCCATTTTCCTCCGCCTTTTCGATAAGCGTAGCGCAGCGATTCGATTTCGATCAAGAAGGGCGATCTCACATTTTCCTGCCGGGGAGTTCAATAATATCGGCGCGTTTCAGCAAATCAAGCGCCAGGATGCCCAGGACGGCGCCGACGATGGCACTGGCCAGAAAGGACGGAACCAGGGCAAAAAGGGGGATCACATTCCCCATTAAGAACGGCGCAACCAGGAAGGCGCTTGCCACCGGCGCGATCAGGCCGGTGCCGATAATTTCGCCGGTCGCCCCGGCATACACATTGCGGGTCCGCTGGTAGAACAGGCCCGCCAGAAAAGCGCCGATCATGCCGCCGGGAAAAGCCAGCAGCGTGCCGACCCCCAGCACATTGCGGATAACGGCGATGACTGCGGCGGTGACAACGGCCCACCAGGGCCCCAGCAGGGCGGCCGCAAGGACATTGATAAAGTGCTGGGTAGGGTTGACCTTGGCGATTCCGATGGGAAAGGAGGTATAAGGCGCCAGGGCAACACCGATGGCCGCCAGTACCACCGCATAGGCAACCTTGCGGGTATCGGTTTCCCCTCTTTTTTTAATTTCAACATCCTGAATCATATAAGGCTCCGTTCAAAAATAGGATTGGATTTAGCGTTCATGACGGCATCCCGGCGCGTCGGTAGAGATCAAAAAAGTGGTTAGTGGGTCCGTAACCTTTGCCGATGGACAGGGCGTGCCGGATGGCGCCGGTAATATATGTTTTGGCGTCGGTTACGGCGCTGAAGAAATCTTTACCCAACGCCAGATTGGCCGCAATGGCGGATGAAAAGGTGCAGCCGGTGCCGTGGGTGTTGCGGGTGTCGATGCGGCTGCTTTGAAGTTCCTTGAACCTGCTGCCGTCGTAAAGAATATCGGTGGCGACCGCATCACCCAGGTGTCCGCCCTTGACCACGACTTTTTTGGCGGAAAGTTTTATAATCGTTTCGGCGGCAGCCTTCATTGCGTCAAGGGTGCGGATTTTTTCACCTACCAGGGCTTCGGCTTCAAAAATATTGGGGGTGACCACTTCAGCCAGTGGAAAAAGATGCTCCACCAGGGCTTCCTGGGCGTCCGACTTTAAAAGCCGGTATCCGCTTTTGGATATCATGACCGGATCGAGCACCACCTGCGGCGGGTTTACTGCTTTTAAGGCTGCAGCAATGGCCGTTATCAGCTCGATGCTGGAGACCATGCCGATTTTGACGGCGTGGATGGTTGCGTCCTCAAACAGACAGGTTATCTGGTCTTTGACGAGTTGCGGCCGGATCTCCTGGACATCGTAAACCTTTTGGGTGTTCTGGGCGGTAACGGCGGTGATGACGCTCATGCCGAAGACTCCGTGGGCCTGAAAGGTTTTGATATCCGCTTGAATTCCGGCCCCTCCGGAAGAATCCGACCCGGCGATGGTGAGTGCGACTTTCATGCAGCGCTCCTTAGAATGATCAACTCTGTAAATGCGATTTAACTGTGATCACCTTAGAATGACAGGTGATCCCTTGAGGATCCGATTCAAGTGAAAAGATAAACGAGTATGGAGATAAAGCACTTGAACCCTGGAATCCTCGGCCCCTTTCTCTCCGCGAGGGGAGAGAAACATAAATTGTCGGTATTTTCGATTGGGGTTGGGAAATCATTCGGATGAAAAAAAGGAGATTACCTTTTGGCGAGACTTCTCCGAGTTCCCTACGACAGTACGAACTGTATCAGGTTCAGTGGGTATGCTCTCAGTTCTGCATTACTGACAGAACACCCCAATCGGAACGACCTTTTTGTATCATTACACCGTAAATTTATCAAGGGATTTTTATCCGAATCTGTCTTGAACTTTTCAGCGGCTGCCGTGCTGAAAGGAGGCGATCCCCGGCGGCAGGTTGAGCAGGTGTTTACCGCTGAAGGGAAGACAGCGGCCGACCTGTGAGGCAGACGGCAGAATTTTTTGAATCCGGTCGAAGATATCCGGCGGGCAGCTGAAAAGAAGCTCATAGTCTTCGCCGCCGGCCAGGATCATCTCTTCCGGCGTGAAATCGTGCCGGTTGCAGTAGGAGACAAGGGCGGGGTTTTTAAAGCAGGTCGTCAGGTCGAATTCAATTGTAAGTTGTGATGCCGCCGCGATGTGGCCGGCATCACCGGCCAGACCGTCGCTGATATCCATGACGCAGGGGACCCGGTGCTCGGCCAGAATCCGGGCGGCGTCAAACCGGGCTTGCGGGAGTTTAAAACGGGCGATCAGGTCCGGGACGCAGTCGTCTTTGCGGCTGAGGGCATCCAGGCCGGCCCGGGCCAGCCCCAGGGGCCCGGTAACATAAAGGCCGTAGCCGGGGCGGGCGGCGGAACGGGTCGGGAAAAGATCACCGCGGCCTTCACCCACGGCAAAAAGATCCAGGGACAGCCGGCTTCCTCTGGAAATGTTGCCTCCGCCCAGGGCGCAGTGATACCGGTTCAGTGCTTCCCGGAAGCCCTGGTAAAGCGCTTCAATGGTTTCATCCGGAATGTGGGGGGGAAGCGCCAGGTTGATAAAAAGAGCGACGGGTTCGGCATATGAGGCCGCGAGATCGCTGAGGGTCACCGCCACGGCTTTGCGGGCGATCTCCCGGGGTGTTTGCCAGTCCAGCCGAAAATGGATGCTTTCCTTATGGGTGTCGGTTGTGATGACAGGGTTTTTCAGGGGAGCAAGCAGGCTGGCGTCATCTCCGGGAGGTATTTTGATGTAGGCCGCTACGTTGTTTTCAAGGGGCACCCGGTTTAATAATTTTTTAATCAGAGCGAATTCGTCATTCCAGGGAGTCAAGAGTGCCGTCCGCGGCGGACACTGGCACGCGACACCCAGCCGGCGGGCATTCTCGAAGGGATGATCGGCCCTTGAAATATGGCTGATTACGGCGACTCCGGCGGCCCCGTGCCGAAAGCAGCCGGCGGCGTTTTCAGAAGCAATGCCGCCGATGGCCACTACCGGGAGCGGCGCAGCCCGAACCACCGAGGATAGTCCTTCAAGCCCGCAGGCCGGTTTGGCATCTGCTTTTGTCAGGGTCTTAAAAACCGGTCCGGTCCCGATATAATCGCAGCCGGTCAGATCCGTACGTCCCAGTTCCTCTAAATTGGATACGGAAATGCCCACGATCGCTTCCGGTCCCAGAAGACGCCTGGCAAGCGCCGGACTTTCGTCCGCCTGCCCCAGGTGGACGCCGTCGGCCGATACCGCTTTAGCCAGCAGAATATGGTCATTTACCAGAAAGGGGATCGAGTTGCATTTGCACAGCCGACAAATGGCGGAGACTTCTTCAAAAAGCGCCGACGTAAATGATTTATGGCGGTACTGGATCATGGTTGCGCCGGCGCGGATGGCAATTTCGACCTGGTCGAGGGGGGGACGGCCGGGTGCATTTTCGTCAGTGATGTAATAAAAGCGCAGCTTCTTTTTTAATTCTTCTCCGAACATCATTCCGTCCGTTCGAATATATTCATCCATTGTCGAAACCGGTCGGCCTTGTCCGGACCGAATTTTTTCAATCCCGTTAAAATCTCTTCAAGCGGATATTCCCGGTCGCAGGCCTGGGGGTTTTTGGAAAAAAACTTGTCGGCATAGCAGATGATCTGTTCTTCGATGGTGACCGGTTGCATATCCCGCAGCGGCAGCGGCAGCCTCTGGCACTCGATGTCGGCGACTGAAATGCCGGCGCCGACGTGGCGTTCGCATACCCGCGCATGCCGGGGAAATCCTCTCTGCTCCAGGAGGTTTCGGCCCAGGTAGCCGTGGCAGACATAGGGGTGCGCACCCGTGCATCCCAGCCCGGGTGTGTTTGTCATAAATATTCCGATATCGTGCAGCATGGCGGCTTCCCGGATAAAGGTTGTGTCGGGTTTTAGATGCGGCACCCGGGCGGCGGCCTGAAGCGCTTTTTCAGCCACCTGCCGGCCGTGGTTCAGCAGGAGTTTATAGGCCACAGAACCGGTGTCGTAAAATTCCGCGATGATTTCAACGGGGTTGAGGGTTGCCAGACCCGGCCGGTACATGTCAGGGTTGCGCCTTTCCTGCAAGCAATACCCCTTCAATAAAGGGATCAAGGGCGCCGTCGAGGACTGCATTGACGTTGCCGACCTCCAGATTGATGCGGTGGTCTTTGATCATCTGGTAGGGCTGCAAGACATAGGACCGGATCTGATTGCCCCAGGCGATATCCCCTTTGCTGTCATGGATTTCCTGAAGTTTATCGTCCTGCTTCTGCTTTTCACTCTGGTACAGACGGGCCTTTAACACCTTCATGGCCATTTCCTTGTTGCGGTGCTGGGATTTTTCCTGCTGGCACTGGACGACGATTCCCGATGGGAGATGGGTAATGCGCACGGCGCTGCTGGTTTTGTTGACATGCTGGCCGCCGGAGCCGCTGGCCCTGAAAACGTCGATCCGCAAATCCTTGTCTTCGATATCGATGATAATTTCATTGTCCAACTCGGGATAAACAAATACCGAGGCAAAAGAGGTATGGCGTTTGCCGCTGGCGCTAAAGGGCGAAATTCGCACCAGGCGATGCACCCCGGTCTCCGATTTTAAAAAACCGAAAGCATATTCGCCGGCGGCTGTAAAGGTAACGCTCTTGATGCCGGCCTCGTCACCTGGCTGAAAATCGATAATTTCCATCTTGAAACCTTTGCGCTCCACCCAGCGGGCGTACATCCTGAAAAGCATCTCGGCCCAATCCTGGGCTTCGGTACCGCCGGCGCCGGCATTTATGGATACAATGGCGTTGTTGCCGTCATCTTCATCATCCAGCATGAGTTCAAGGGAAAATGACCGGATGCGTTTTCCGAGAGCCTGAATCTGCGGGGTAACCTCCGCCAGGGCGGTGGCATCCGCCTCGTCAACGGCAAGATCCAGCATGATGTCGCATTCTTCCAAATCATGCGACAATTCCCGGAAGCGGTCGATTTTGTAGGACAATCCGGAGCGTTCCCTTAAAATCGTCCGGGTTTCTTCGGGGCGGTCCCAAAACCCGTCTTTGGCGATCAGCGCCTCAATTTCACTTAATCTTTTTTCCTTGGCAGCCAGGTCAAAGATACCCCTTTAATTGATCCAGTTTGATCTTCATTTCTTTGAGGGTGTGTTTCAATTCTATGGCCATATAATACCTCCCGATTTTCAAAAATATGGGTTCTTCTCCAAATTATTTAAAGAAGAGTGTCCCGGATAATCAACTGGAGATGATTCAAAAACAAATTACCGCAACTCAAAATAATGACTTTCTATTTTTATAAACCAGTATAAATTTCCATATTGCAGCAGCCAGTACGGTCAGTAGACACACCTTTGCAAATGCATCCCCGTATCGGGTGTAAAAGGTTGTATTCGTCATGACCGGAATAGACCGGGTCATTACAGCTTCTTCGAAAAGCCCTGTTGAAGCGATAATCCGGCCGGCCGGATCGATGAACCCGCTGATGCCCGTGTTGGCGGATCGCACCAGCGACCGCCTGTTTTCAATGGCCCTGAACACCGCCATGGAAAAATGCTGATAGGGCGCCGCAGTCCTGCCGAACCAGGCGTCATTGGTAATGTTCACCAGCAGCACGGCCTGGTTTTGCACCATGGCCCGGGAAAGGTCCGGGAAGATGATTTCAAAACAGATCTGGACCCCCAGGCGGTAATTCCGCCAGGAAACCGTATTTCCTTTTTCGCCGGTCTTGAAATCCCCTACGTTCGCAACCATTTTGCCTAAAAAAGGGAGCCATTTTCGCAAGGGCACATATTCGCCGAAGGGAACCAGGTGCGCTTTGTCGTACTGGGCTGAAACCATGCCGTCCGATAAAATCACGAAGGCGCTGTTGTAATAATCAATCCGATCTCCCCGGCGGACAAAAGAGGGACTGCCGATCAGAAAATCCGTCCCTGACGATTGAATCCCCTGCCGAACCAGACCGGATAAGCGCTTATCGGACAAATAATAAAACGGCGTGGCCGTCTCAGGCCATACCAGCAGTTCCGGCCGGTCTTTCATTGCTGCAAAAGAAAGTTTAATGTACTTTGCGGTAGTACTTTCCTGGAACGTCGGGTCCCATTTGCGGGCCTGATCGATGCTTGCCTGGACGACGCCGGCCCTGACCAGGGGGGAAGCGGAAACCGTCCTGTCGACATAACGGATTCGCCAACCTCCATAACACCAGCAGCCAAGGAAAACCGCAACAAAAACCAGGGCCGATAGAGCTGCCGGTATTCCGGCAACGGGGATTCCGCGCCAGTGTTTTTTTGTGAAAAAAAGAAAGCCCAGGAATATGGCCGCGTTCGCCAGCGCTACTAAAAACGAAACGCCGTATACGCCGAATATATCTGAGATTTGAACGATGTGCAACCGGTTAAATTGAGAGTGGCCGATGAATTCCCACGGAAATCCGGTTAGCAGAAAAGAGCGCAGGTATTCGATTGAAACCCAGACCAGCGGAAGGGAAAGCAGGCATCCGGTTGGACCGGAACTCCATGCGCTGACGGCCGCCGTAAAAACTGCGATATAGAACGCAAGATAGGCGGCCATGAGGATCAGAACCGAAACGGCCACGGGCAGGGGGAGATCCCCATAGGATTTCATGGTGTAAACCAGCCAGTATAACAGGGTGAGGTAATGGGCAAGGCCGGTTGCAAACCCAAGCCAAAAACTTTTTTTAATGGAAAGCGATCGGATGGAAATGAGCAAAGGAACCAGCGCAAACCAGGCCAGCCAGTCCAGACCGAACTTGGGGAAAGAGGCCGTTAACAGCAAGCCGCTGGCGGCTGCCAGAAGCACGCGGGGACGGTCGATAGTATCCGGATCTGTCGTCATTGGGGTTCCATCATATGAGTCCTGCGGGAGGAGGACAGGTATGAGTTTCTCATCCATGATTATAGTAGAAAACCCATCTCAAGCCGCACCTTCAGCCGCAAGTTCTGATAATATTTTAAGCATCTTAGCATTAAAAGAGGGGCTGTCAACAGGTTTTTGTCTCTATCCGGAATGTGGGTTTCGGCGATAGCATCTGGCAAATCAAGCCGTTCGGGTTCGGACCAGGCCGGTCCCAGCGGGGCGGGATATTTACGTGTGACCGGGAGTATCTGCAAAAAACAAAAAAAGAGGTGCAATTATCATTATTTTTTTGATATAAAGATTCTAATCAGGGCCTAAAAAGAACTCGAAAAAACTCCACACGAAGAAAGGGATAAATTCATATGGGACGCAATATTTTAGTGGCTTTGGATGATTCCAGCAATGCGATGCGGGCGGTTCAATTTGTGGCAGAGACATTTACGCCGGATCATACCGTAACCCTTTTCAGCGTGGTCCAGGATTCGGCGACCCTGTGTGAAATGAACAGCCCGGAACTGACCCCTTATTTTATGTCTCAGCGGGAGAGCTTCTGCGTGCTCGAGGATAAAAAGAGAGAACTAATCAGGGATGCTCAGGAAAAGGCCGGAAAGATTCTAATGGACGCCGGATTTAACTCCAAAAATATTATTTCCAAACTGAATCCCAAAAAAAAGGGGGTGGCCAGGGATATCATCGAAGAGGCCCGGTCCGGGTACGACATGGTCGTTATGGGCAGAAGGGGGCTTTCGGGCATCAAGGAATTCGTGTATGGGAGTATCTCCCAAAAGGTGCTTCAACTGACAAAAGACGTTTCGGTTCTGATCATAAATTAGATATCTGACGACGTTTCGCGTTGCCGCAGGAAAAAGAACAGGAACACTCCTCCCATCATCATCAGCAGGCACAGGATCTGCCCCATGGAAAACGACAGCCAGACAAAACCGAGATGGGCATCGGGCTGACGGAAGTATTCAATTACAAATCGCACCAGGCCGTAGCCCAACAGGTAGTGGGCCAGCATTGAGCCCCGGGGCCCTTTAAGGTTTCTGATGTTCCAGAGTACAAAAAATAGAAAGAGGCCTTCAAAAAAAGCTTCATAAAGCTGGGACGGATGCCTCAATTCAGGACTTGGCGCCTGGGGAAAAACCATGCCGATGGGGGCGGATGTTATCCGCCCGTATAACTCGCCGTTAATGAAGTTGCCGATGCGCCCGAAGGTGTACCCCAGCGGTATAACGGGCACATACAGATCGACCATTTCCCAAAACCCCAGATTCGTCCTGCGGATATAGAGCCAGGCCGCCAGGATAACCCCGATCAAACCGCCATGATAGGACATTCCCGAGAAACCGATAAAGACAATGCCGTTTGAAAAATCAAATGGCAGAAAGATTTCCAGCGGATTTCGTAAATAATGCGGCAGGTTGTAAAAAAGAACATATCCCAGCCGGGCGCCGATGATCAGGCCTAGGACCATGCAGGTCGTCAGATCGGCAACCTGATCCCGGGTTGCCCGGAAATGGGCCTCGTGTTTAAGGCGGAAAATCACCAGGAAATACGTTATGGCAAATGCAACGATGTACATAAGGCCGTAATACTGGGGTTTGAAGGGGCCGATCCTGAAAATGACCGGATCCATTTTTGCGGGCAGATGCTGCCACCACTCCCAAAATTCAATCATATCCTTTTGCCTTTATATGGAAAATCATTTTTGGAGACTTATTTATACATGCATCACCCGTCATGATCCCTGCCATTGTGTGCTTAATAGGTTTTTCTGAAAATGTCAAAAGCCGACGTATTCAGCTCTTCAACGGCATAGCAGGGATTTTTTCCCCGGCGGCCAAAACCCAGCTCGAGTTTCCGGATAACCAAAAAGTCTTGATTGTCTAAACCACATAACGATCGGAAATTTTTTTAGATGGATGCGGTTATTTTTTATCCGCTTGCCCTCATCAACCTGCCTATTTAGTATCCAAAATGACAGGGTTTTTTATCGGATGAATCGGGCGCAAGGGTAATCCATCGGTGGTTATAATAATATTTATAAATTATATCATGTCGTTATAAAAGATAGCGATTTTTCCGTACAGGTTGGCATATGGTTTGCTTTAAATAAAAGCGCAAGGACGAAAAAAGACAAAAACCAGGATTTCAACTTTAAAACCAATTTTGGGCAACAAAATAGAAAGGAGCATAAAATGAAAAATCGCAATGTTGTAAAAACACTGATGGTAATCACCGTTGCAGTTGTTTTGGGTTTCGGCGCAACCGCTTTTGCAGGACCGGGGTATGGCCGCGGGGGGTACGGACCCGGAATGATGGGCTACGGACCGATGGGACCGGGATACGACATGGGATCCGGCATGGCGGGTTATGGACCGGGCGCGGGCAGAGGGTTTCGGGGCTATGGATATCCCGGCGAGCTGAAGGATGAAGACTTAAATAAATTAAATGAACAGCGCAGTGCTTTTTTTGAAGGGACTAAAAATCTGCGAAACGATCTTTATCAAAAGGGGCTTGAGCTTCAAAGCGAACTGGCCAAGCAGGATCCCGATACTCAGAAAGCCGCAAATCTCCAGAAAGAAATTTCGGAACTGAAAGCCCAGTTTGATCAGAAACGGATCGCACATCAGATCGAGATGAAAAAGATCAATCCCAATATCGGCAGGGGTTTTGCCGGAAGAGGGCCCGGCGGTTATCGACCCGGCTTCCGGGGCCCGGGCGCCTGCTGGCGGTAACCCTATCGTCAAAGACATCCGAGCGGGGCGCAATCAGGACACGCTCCGCCCTAAAAACCCCTGATAATGCAGGGTGTCCGGTAACGGCGCCCTGCTTTTTTGTGCGGCGGCACTTGACCCCGTGGCTAATGCGTATTACTTATCGTCAAGCTTTTTTATAAATATGATCATCTTTTAGCTGATTGTGTGTTCAGGGGGTGTTTTATGGCCAGGCAAACCGATATCACTACAGGCTATGTCAAAAAGAGTTCCCTGCTGCTGGCTTGTTTAATTTCAGCAGCGTTGGGATTTCTGGGGGGCATTGTTCTAAGTGCTTATAAGTCCAGCTCTGCTATTTCGCTGCCGGGGCCGGGCCCGGGACAACAGTCGGCGCCGGGGCAGAAATTGACCGGTGAATTGGCCGGTGTGATTGAAGCATTGGAACGCGAAACCTCGCAAAATCCGGGTAATGCCAAGACCTGGATAGAACTGGGAAACAATTATTTTGACACCGACCAGTTTGAAAAGTCCATCCGGGCTTATGAACAGGCCTTGGCGCTGGACCCCGGCAATGCAAATGTGTTAACTGACATGGGGGTCATGTACCGTCGCAGCGGTCAACCGCAAAAGGCCATAGCCGCCTTTGACAAGGCCATTGCCGTCGATCCCAAGCATGAAGTCTCCCGCTTTAATAAAGGGATTGTCATGATGCATGATTTGAACGACCGCGATGGCGCCGTGCAAGCGTGGGAGGGCCTGGTCCGGATAAACCCCCTGGCCAAATCCCCCAGCGGAATACTGATCAAGGAAATGGTCGATAAGTTAAAGCAGGGCGGGAGTTGACGTTTAGGCCTTTTTTAATGCAAATCAGTAAATGGGTATTATGTTTCGTGTCAATGCAGTTGGATAAAAGGGCTGTAGATTATCCCATTTATCAACAGATAAACACCAATTCCCAGGGCGATATAGCCAAAAACAAAATACACAACGCGGTACCATAAGATCGGACTATTCGCAGCGGTTCCCTTCAGCCGGCCCTCAATTTTTAATCGTTCAACCCAGGCAGGCTTTTCCGACATGACTTCTTTCAGCTCTAAACTGCCCGCGAACATTCCTTCATTCATGGGAAAGCTGGACGGGCGCAGATGTCCGATAAAGAAATGAACGATGAAAATATAGGTGGTTGCCAACACGGCTTCCGCCTTATGCAACAGAACCGCTACATTCAGACTCCAGCCGGGCAATATCCGGCTGGTTGCCAGAGGAAACATCAGCATCAGGCCTGTAACCGCCAACAGCGGCAACCCCCAGAAAACCGCCCAGTAGTCGAATTTTTCCCAGTAAGTCCAGCGGTCAAATCTGGGGGGCGCACCGATGCCGAAAAACCACAGAATTCGCTGGCCGAGATGTCTCAGGTCATGAATGTTGGGAACCAGTGAATCCGGTCCGAAGAAACTGGCCCTGAGATTATTCCATTGTATTTTCGTTAGCAGATAGATGATGTGCAGGATAAACCCAACGATCATCAATATCCCTACCCATTGGTGGATTAAAAACGAAGTTTCATACCCTCCTAAAAAAGCGCTTAGCTTCCGGCCCCATCCGGTGGTATGGAAAAGGCGGCTGAATCCGGTAACGGACTGAACCAGAAAGGTCAGCATCAAAAAAAGGTGAAAAATCCGATCGGTCTTATTAAACCGTTTAATCCTTGCTGTCTGCTTCATTTCCCGGTAATCCTTTCTTACCGAATAACTCCCGCAGCCCCGTCAGGAAGCTATGCGGTATGAAAAATGCCAGCGTCCCCACCAGCAGAACAAACATGAACCAGTAGGCATAATACAGGACCGGGAAACTATTTTTGGCTTTGAGTGATCCCGCCAGTGGTTCATGTACGACGTAACCGGCATAGGAGGCACTGGCCCCTTCATGACATTTCGCACAAACGTACGCATGCCGCCGGATCGGGTTCATGGGCGAATAATAGTGGTTGATGCTGGCGATGGGTTCGCCCCCGTGGCACTGCCGGCAGGTCAGGTTGGCCCTGACGGTGTGAATATCCCGGGCCTCCTGAATGTGGCAGGTTTCACATCGAAGGTTTTCGTAGAATTTGATTCCCAGGTGAGAATCCGCCAGCCGTGAACGATTGCGCACTTCGGCGGCTGCCGGGCTGTAGGGGAAGACACCCCGCTTGACACCCGGAATCGTTACGAATGGACGCTGACGCTGGGGGAGCACCTCGTATTCTTCGTAATATCCTGTGCTGGCTTCATAACCCTTGTAGCGGCGAATCGACGAGGCGACCTCCTCCTGAGCCGGCGCCAAGGCCGGCAGGAGCATGGCCCCTGCCAGCAGCATTTTCACCGCGATTACCAGTAGTTTTCGGATACGAATTTTCGCCGTCATATACGGACACCTTCGCATGATCCCTTTATATTAATAACTGATCGGTTCTATACTCCTGCCCAGGGGTTTGGGAATTTTTGCCAAGGACTTCCATTTGTCATCCAGCGCTTTCAGGTTTTCGTCCTTATGCCGGTGACAGGTCTGGCAGGAATTGGGGATATCCTTATTCTTAAGCGTGTCCGCGGGGAGCAGGGTGACGAAAACGTGACTGTGCAAATCACCGGTTTCCGCACTCTTGACGATCCGCGGCATATGACAGCCCACGCAATTGGCAAAAGAATGGATCGAATGCGCCATGTTATTGTTCATTACCGTGTGACATTGGAAACATTGTTGCGACCCTGCCGCCAAAGTCTGGGAACGGGTTGGCGCAATACCGATCTGATGGACATAATGACAGGAAAGGCAGGTCACTCCTTCCTGATAGTGCTTCGATTGTTTCCAGTCGATGTACTGCTGATGATGGGCCTTTGAAAACTCGTTGCCATACAGATGACTGGCATCACCACCGGCAAATGAGGTGGACCTGTAATAGGCTTCCAGGGCTTTGCCCGGTTCATACCCCACCGGCCAGCCGGCGCCTTCGTGTCTGGTTGCCTTGCCGCGGTTGTGGCAGGACCCGCAGATCTGCACGGCCACCCCGGTGGTAAGCTTGGACGGGTTGGTAATGGTCTGTCTTTTTTCAAAGACCGCCGTCTTGGGAAGCGCCGCGTGCCAGGACCCTTTTCCGTGGCAAGCCTCACAGCCGACCGCCGGTTCCACGAATTTTTGCTTGTCGAGATCGACGCCGGTGGCATGACATCCGCCGCACTTGAGCAGCCAGGGATTCTTGTCCCACGTGCTTTCATTATAGTTTACCCAACGATGGGTATCGGCATTATATTGCACCGGCGAAATATAGAGCGTGCCGTCTTTTTCCACGATATAACGCTGTTTCCACTGGCTGCCGATGGTGTACCTGATCTCATCTATTTTGGGGATATAGATCTCATCGACCGGGACCTTTAGATTTTTTATTTTGGCCAGGTCCTCCCGGATTAACTTTTCGTCGAATTCCGCGATAATTGCGTCCAGATTTTTCCGGGCATCCTGGGTCATGCGGCTGTGAAGCGTCATTTTCCAGGAATCATAATGCTCCAGGTGACACTGTTTGCATGTTTCCGACCCGACGAAAGCTTTGGGCTGGGCCATAACCGCTTTTACATCCACCGGTGCTTCAGCGCCGCAAGCCGTTAGCGTCAGGGCCATCATTCCCAGGGCAAAAAGCTTTATAACCTGATTCCCTTTCATTTTGCCTCCTTGATTGGTTTTTTTAATGCAAAAAAACTTTTATTTGAAGAAGTTCGTTGCCTTTTCGGTCTGGAAGCGTTCTTACAGCCCGGGTAAAGTCATCATCGGTAAATCGTACCAGCAGGAGGAGAGAAGTGCCTGAATTTTAACATAGGGTATTTGATTTTTTATAAAAAAGAATGGGGTAAAACATGTATTTTGCCGGATTTAATCAGGTAGGCGCAAGTGCCCTTGTTCGGCTGGACAGTTCGATTTTCAAAGCACGGATTTTATAATGATTTTGCTTGTCAAATTCCATTTAACCCCGTATGGAAATTGAATCGGGCGATTAAACCGGAGGGATAGCGCGTATCGGATTTTGAACGGGTAATTATCAACACATGCGAAGGGAGTGAACAGATGCGACTGGCCATACTGGATGATTATGAAGAAGCCGCCTTGAAACTGGCGGACTGGGAAAGCCTGGGATCGGCGATTGAGATGGATGTCTATCGGGATCACGTGGGTGAAATCGATGCCCTTGCGGATCGGCTTTTACCTTATGATATTCTGGTGATCATGCGGGAGCGAACCCCTTTTCCGCGCGATCTCATCGCCAGGCTGCCCAATTTAAAGCTGCTGGTCACCACCGGGGCCAAAAATCAGGCCGTCGATGTGGCGGCTTGCAAGGAACGGGGAATTGTCGTTTCAGGGACGCAGTCTTCAAAAAAGCCGCCGGCCGAACTCACCTGGGGCCTGATCCTTTCGCTGCTGCGAAGAATCCCCCAAATGGACCGCTCGGCGCGAAACGGCCGCTGGGGGGACGGCATCGGATCGGGGCTTAACGGCAAGGTGCTGGGCCTCCTCGGTCTCGGCCATGTCGGGGCACTGGTGGCGAAGGTCGGGACGGCGTTTGATATGAAGGTCGTCGCCTGGAGTCAGAATCTGACCGCCGAACGGGCAACTGCGGCCGGCGCGGTCCGGGTGGAAAAGGAAGAACTTTTCAAAATAGCGGATATCATTTCCATTCACCTGGTCTTAAGTGCCCGCACAAAAGGACTGGTCGGGGCTCCCGAATTTAACCAGATGAAACCGTCGGCCTGCATCATCAACACGTCGCGGGGTCCGATCATTCATGAGCCGGCGCTGGTGGATTCCCTCCGGACCGGCCGCATCGCCGGCGCCGGACTGGATGTTTTCGAAACTGAACCGCTGCCCCCCGATCACCCTTTTCTTTCCCTGTCCAATACGGTGGTTACTCCGCATGTCGGCTATGTGACCACCGAAAATTTCAGGACATTTTTTACCCAGGCCGTTGAGGATGTCGCCGCCTGGCTGGAGGGCCGACCGGTTCGTTTGTTATAGCAGCGCCCGGCAGACGGCCGCTCCCATGTCTTCCGTCGAAACGGTCCCGCCTAAGTCGGGGGTGACGCTTTTCATTTCGGCGAGCACGGCGGCCATCGCCGGTACAATTTCCCCGGCGGCCTGAACGGCGGCGGCATCCTGTTTTTTTTCAGCCAGCCACATCAGCAGCATCTGGGCGGACATGATCATGGCATAGGGATTGGCAACATGTTTTCCGGCGATGTCCGGAGCCGAACCGTGAGTGGCCTGGGCCATGGCATAATCGGGTCCGACGCATAAGCCCGGCGCCATTCCCAACCCCCCCACCAGTCCGGCAGCCTCGTCGGATAAAATATCGCCGAACATGTTGGTGGTCACCACGACGTCGAAGTTCTGGGGCGTCATCACCATATTCATGGCAAATGTGTCCACCACCCGCGTTTCAAAGGCGATGCCGGGATACGCCTTGGCAACGTCGCTGCAGGCGTCTACGAACAACCCGCAGCCCAGCTTATACACCGTATTCTTGTGAATGGCCGTCACCTTTTTTTTCTGGTTGCGCCGGGTTGCCAGCTCAAAGGCCGTGCGGGCCACAAATTCGGAGTTTCTTCTGGTGATGACGCGCAGGGAAAGGGCCATATCCGGGTTCGGCATGAATTCAGCCTTGCCCATGAACATGTTCCGGTCAGGCTGAAACCCTTCATTATTTTCCCGTATGATCACCATGTCGACATTCTGGTGCAGCGATGGAATGGCGGGATAGGATTTGGCCGGCCGGATATTGCTGATGAGATCGAACTGCCGCCGTAAAATCGGATGGGGGTTGACCGCCTTGGGATCGTTTTTGGGATAGGCCATGTGGCCGATGGGGCCCAGGATCCAGCCGTCCAGATCATGGAGCGTATCCAGGGTTTTTCGAGGGAGGGTTTCCCCCGTGCTGAAGTAGGAAGGCATGCCGACGGGAAGATCGACCCAGTCGATGCGGACCTCCGGATGTTTTTTTACGGCGGTTTGCAGCACCTCAACGGCAACCGGAACAATCTCCAGACCGATATCATCCCCTTTTAAAATACCTATACGGTATGTCGTCATATCAATTTTCCTTTTCAGATAATCTTTTTTTCTTTCAACGCGGCAATCTTCTCCTTAGAATACCCCAGAAGTTCGGAAAGGACCCGTTCAGAGTGTTCCCCCAGAAGCGGCGGCGGATTATAAACCGGATTTTCGACACCGGACATTTTGATGGGGTTTCCGACATCCTTTAGTTTTCCGGTATGGGGGGAGTCGATTTCTATCACCATGTTGCGGTGAGCGACCTGGGGATCGCTGAGAGCCTTATCGAGGGTATTGATCGGACCGGAGGGGACCTCGGTTATATCAAACAGCGCCTGCCACTCGTCCGTGGTTTTTTTAAGAAAGGCCGCTTCGAGCAATCGATCCAGTTCTTCCCGATTGGTCAGCCGGTTCTGTCGGGAGTTGAAGCGGGGATCGTCGCAAAGCTGGTCGACATCAAGCACCTGGCAAAGATTTTTCCAGAAATGTTCCATGAAGGCTTCGATGACGATATAGGAATCTTTGGTGCGGTACGCCCGCAGCGGAACACTGCTGACATGCGCGGTTCCGACCGGCTGGGGAACCACTCCGGCCACGAAATAGTATTTGGCGCGGTAGGTATGCAGGGCGATCATGACATCCAGCATCGAAATATCCACTTTGCGTCCTTCTCCGGTCTTGGCTTTCGACACCAGCGCCGCCAGGATTCCCGAGACCGCCTGGATCGCCGCCCCCAGATCCCCGAATGGAATCCCGCAGCGGACCGGCGGACGGCCCGGCTCGCCGGTATAGCTCATGACCCCTCCGATGGCCTGGGTGATGATATCGTAGGCGGGCCGGTTGCGATAGGGGCCGTCCTGGCCGTAGCCGGTGATGGAGGCCCAGACGATTCCCCGGTTGATCCCTTTGAGAGTCTCGTAATCAAGCCCCAGTTTTTCCATGGTTCCGGGAACAAAATTATTGGTTACGACGTCGGCTGTTTTCACCAGTTCGAAAAAGATTTCTTTACCTTCAGGTGATTTCAGATCGAGGGTGAGGCTTTTTTTGTTTCGGTTCAGCGACAGGAAATAGGCGCTCAGTTTTTTTTCACCGACGAAGTGCGGCGGCATTCTGCGGGTCTGATCTCCGATTTCCGGGCGTTCAATCTTGATTACCTCGGCCCCGAGATCGCCGAGAATCTGGGTGCAGTAGGGTCCTGCCATAACGTGGGTAAGATCGATTACCCGGATGCCTTCAAGTGGTAAACTCATCTCATTTCCTCCTTTAGCGTAGACCCCCGGATGGCCGGGGTGTTTTGTTTTTATCATTAGGACATTTGATATTTGAATTTGTTTCGAATTTCGATATTCGAATTTAGAATTTCGCCAATGGCATCCACAAAAATCATGCCATCATGGCTTAGACCAAAGCCGACCCCTCTGGAGTCGGATATTTATTCCAATCAGGCCAGGGCCGGTCCCGGCCGGGTTGTTAAACCGGCATATTGGCATGCTTACGTTCTACCCGGGCCGCTTTCTTTTTTTCCAGCAGGTCGAGGGCTTTTATGATCTTGGGCCGCGTCTCGCGCGGGTCGATGACATCGTCGATATACATCTTTCGGGCGGACTCGTAAGGTCCGTCAAAAATCTGCCGGTAGGCTTCGATTAATTTCTGCCGGGTTTCGCCGGGGTTTGCGGATGCGGCAATCTCCTGCCGGCAAACCACGTTCACGGCGCCTTCGGCTCCCATTACCGCCAGTTCCGCAATCGGCCAGGCCAGGACCAGATCCGTGCCCATCGGTTTGCTGCACATGGCCTGCTTGCCGCCGCCGTAGTCCTTCCGGACAATGACCGTTATCTTCGGGACCGTCGCTTCGGCATAGGCAAAAAGCATTTTGGCGCCGTGCCGGATGATGCCCCGGGTTTCCTGCCCGATGCCCGGAAGGTATCCGGGGACATCCACCAGGGTAATGACCGGGATGTTGAAAGCATCGCAGAATCGGATGAAGCGCGAGGCCTTGTCGGAAGCATCCACATCCAGGGATCCTCCCAGGTAAGCCGGCTGGTTGGCGATAATTCCGACGCTGCGGCCGTCCATTCGACCGAAAACGGTCAGAATGTTTCTGGCGTAGCGATGTTTGATTTCAAAAAAATCGCCGTCGTCCAAAATGGATCGCAGAACTTTTTTCATGTCATAGTATTTTTTGGGATCGGGGGGGACCAGCGTCAGCAAGGCTTCATCGCGTCTTTCGGGGTCATCGGCGGATTTGCGCCGGGGGGCCTGGTCCTGAAAGCTGTCCGGCAGAAAAGACAGGATCGTCCTGATCGAACGGATCGCTTCGTGTTCATCTTTAACGACGATGTCGCACACGCCGCTTTTTTCCGAATGCACCCGGGCCCCGCCGAGTTCCTCTTCGGTGACGACTTCGTTGGTAACGGATTTGATGACAAGAGGCCCGGTAATAAAAAGCTGGCTTTTTCCTTTCACCATGATGATGAAATCCATCAGCGCCGAGCTGTAGGCGATCCCGCCGGCGCAGGTTCCCAGGATGGCGGAAATCGTGGGAATAACTCCGGAGGCTTGTGTCAGTGCGTAGAAAATGGAGTCAAAGCCGATATTCTTATTCCCCTCCTGGATGCGCGCCCCGACCGAATCCTGCAGGGCGATCAGGGGGACTCTCAATTCGCAGCATTTGCGGATAATGCTTACGATCTTGGATGCATGCACATTTCCAAGCGACCCCCCCTGAACGGTTTTGTCGTGGGCATACAGGCCGACGGTTCTGCCGTCGACCTTTCCGAAACCGGTGATGACGCCGTCCCGCGGAATATACGGAGGACTGGGGCCGAACTCCGCCGGCTGCGGGCCTGCAAATGTATGCCATTCCAGGAAGGAGCCCGGATCCACCATCAGATCGATCCGTTCTTCGCAGGTGAGATAGCCCTTTTCTTTGAGTTTTGCGATCCGTTCACTGCCTCCCCCCAGGGAGGCCTTTTCCTTCAGTTCATTGAGTCGATTCAAGGCCGCATCCATACCGTTCATGTAGTACCCCTTTCTGCGTCAGCCAGGGAAGCGAGCAGGACATTTTTGGCATCCAGAATATGATGCTTCATCAGCCGGGAAGCTTCGGCTGAATTGCCGGCTTCAATCGCATTCAGAATTTCTTTGTGCTGCCGGTAAGATGTCGCCACCCGCTCCTGGAGCGAGAGGTTTGTTTTTCTGCACAAAGAAGCTTTGTTGTAGATGCCTTCGATTAACGAAAACAGATTGTTGTTGCGGGAAAGGCGGACGATTCCGCTGTGAAAATCGATATTGGCCTTAAAATAGCTTTTGAAATCGCCCGCATCAATTGCATCCAGCATATTCTTCAAACACCCTTTCAGACCGTTCAGTTCCTTGCGGGTGGCCTGCCCGGCGGCTTTTTCAGCAGCCAGCGAATCCATGGCGGCGCGGATGTCATAAAGTTCGATGACTTCGTTGATATCGATCTCGTAGACAAACGATCCCCGGCGGGCTTTGACTTCGACAATCCCGCGTTTTTCAAGCTGGCGGCAGGCCTCGCGGATGGGCGCCCGGCTGACCCCCAGTTGAGTGGAGAGCTGACTTTCGTTGATTCTTTCCCCGGGCTTCAGCCGGCCGGACAGAATCATATCTTCGAGCTGGTCGTAAATCACATTGGTCAGAGATTGGGACTGAACCGCTCTGATTTTTCGGGTATTGAATGGATCCATGTCAGCTCTCCCCTGAATTGATGGCCGTCAACTGTCGACAGTTTTAAAGAAAGAGGATAATCCTGTCAAGAAATAATTGGTCTAATTCTCCAAAACGCCGGAGGCCCCTGGTCGTTGCGGATGACGCTCTAAGTTGAGTTTTTTTATTTGCGCGCCCGGCGGCGCTTGCTTAAAGCGGTAAATGCCGTGGAAAGGATCATGATGCAGACGATCAGGATCGCACCAGGACGCTCCAGCAGGTAGGAAATTTCTCCGCCGCTGACCTGATAGCTGCGCAGCAACTGGGTTTCCACCAGCCGGCCGAGGAGCAGGCCCACAACCGTGGCCGCCACCGGGTATTCATAGCGGGAAAGTCCCCAGCCGATGACGGCGAAAACGAACAGGGTGATCGGACCGGTCAGGTCTCCGGTGACCGCAAAGGCGCCGAAGGTCGCCACCACCAGAACGGTGGGGATCAGCAGGCGCAGCGGCACGCGCACGATGGAGCTGGCAACGAATACAAATGCCAGGCCGAAAACAAGGAGGAGGAAGGCCTGGACAAAGTTCATAAAGATGATGGCGTAAACGATGTCCTTGTTCTGGGCGATGAATTGGGGTCCGCCGACGATGTTGTGAGTGGCAAACGCCGCCAGCAGAATGGCGGTGGCGCCGCCGCCCGGAATTCCAAGGGCCAGCATGGTGGCCATGGATCCGCCTTCGGAGCTGCTGTTGGCCGATTCCGCGGCGATTACCCCCTTGGGATTGCCGTTGCCGAAGCTGTCCGGGTCCGGATCGTTGCGCTTGGTTTCGGCATAGGACAACAGGTTCGAGATCGAGGCGCCGACACCGGGGATGGCCCCCACAAAAGCGCCGATGGATGCGCCGCGCAGGATCACCAGCGGGGAATTCCAGGAGTCGCGCACCCCCTGGAGGATTTTGCCCAGGTTCATCCGGCGGCCTTCCTCGGATTCAACCAGGAAAGTGGTGTTTACCAGACTTAACAACTGGCTGGCCGCCAGCATCCCCATCATGGCTGGAACGACCGGGATGCCGTCCAGCAGCCAGGGGATATCGGCGGTTCCGCGAATGTATCCGGCCGTGTTCATGCCCACCGTCCCGAGAAGCAAACCGAAGGTTCCGGCCAGCAGACCGCGGGCGACATAGGTGCCGGCCAGAGAACCCAGGAGCATCATCCCCCAGATGGCGATGGCGAACATCTCCAGGGGGCCGATCTTCAGAACGATTCTGGAGATGGATTCGATCAGCAGAAAGAGAAGGATATAAGAGAACAGTGTTCCCGTGGTGGAAGCCCCCAGGGCGAGGCCAAGTCCTTCGTTGTGACGCCCCTGGCGCGCCATGGGGTAGCCGTCAAACGTCGTGGCCACGGCCGAGGAGGTGCCCGGGATCCCCATCAGGACCGCAGGCACCGATCCGCCGAAGCCGGCGCCGGTAAAGATGGCCGTCAGGAAGATGATGGCCGGGAGAAAATCCATGTACATGGTCAAGGGCAGGAAAAGGGCCATCGCCATGGTAACGGATATGCCGGGGAGCGCACCGAATATGAGCCCGACGAGCAGGCCGGGTATCAGCAGCAGCCATGAGGACTCGGCGCTGGCCATTATACTAAAGGCGGCATCGATTGCGGATAAATCAAACATGGGTCGGCTCGCTTAGAAAAAGAGGGTGTGAAACGGATAGGGGATTAACTTCTTATACCCCAGGACAACCAGGACCGTGAACACCAGCGGCAGAACGATCAATATTAAAAGACGCCGTTCACCGCAGATCAAAAGGCCGATGGTGATAAAGATCCAGGCGCTCAGGTCGAAACCCAGAATTTCCATCGTGAAGACAAAAAATCCGAAGGCCGCTGCCAGGGCGGCAACACGCAGGAACTCAGCCGGGGTGAGCCGGTTCCTGGAAGTTATCTCCCCGGCGGCTTTGGAAATTTCAGCCGGGGTATCCGCCACCTGCCGAATGCACTGGGGCAGTATCAGCAGGTACAGAATGACGGCGATGATCGTTGCCGGCTGCACCAGGATCAGGTTCTGAATTTTCAGCGAGGTCGAACGGGCATCAATCAGATAGACGATGCATGAGCCCAGGATCAAGGTCGCCACCAGCAGATGCGCCCAGTCAACCTTATAAACGCGGCCTGCAATGCGCATTATCATCGGACTTCTCCAGCGTCGTTAGTATCGAAAAGAGCGGCGCGCCTGTTCTTCAGTGAGAACCCGCCGGCGGCCGGGATGAATCCGGCGGCCGGCGGGGAACACTCAAACGCGATTAACCCTTCAACAGGTGAACAAATTTCTTCATGACTTCGCAGGTACGCAAATAAGTGCGGTTGGATGCCTCCGGGCCGTACCAGGTGGTCTCCAACTGCTGATTTTTCAGGGTGCTGATGCATTCCGGATTCTTGCTGGCGCGTTCAACCGCCTGGAGCAGAATCCGATACCGATCGGGATAATTTTTGAGGAAGGTTGCATGCACCGCCCAGCCGCGCTGGGAGCCGGCCACAAAATCGATATCCGTACCTTTTTTTGCGGCATACTGTTTCATGGTTTCGACTTCCTCAAAACCGGGAAAGGGATCCTCGTCAAAAGCCAGCAGCGGGCGGATGATGGATTTCATGGGGAGGAAGCCCTGGGCGCCCACGAGTCCGACATCGACATGGCCGCCGGCCGTAGCGGTGCGGTTGGGACCGCCGCCGTCATACGTGACCGTACGGATCTTGGCGGTATCGATTCCTTCGGCCTGCAGCGCCAGCAACATGTTCAGGTGGTCGGCGGAGCCGGGCTGAATACCGATGCTCAGGCTGCGCGGGTCGGCTTTCAGGCTTTGAACGACCTGGCCCCAGTTCTGGAGTTTGCTGCCGGGCGCGGTCGCCGCAAGGGTGGCGTCCCGGGAAGGGAGGTTGATCATATAAAAGTCTTCGGCTTTGTAAGGCGCTTTCTGCGTTAGAATCGTCGTAGGGATGTAGGGTGTGGCGGATGTACATATAATTGTGTAGCCGTCATCCTTCTGCTGCATGAAATAGCTGTGTCCCAGCATGCCGCCGGCGCCCGGACGGTTGAGAATCTGCAGGGGCTGACCCAGTTCCTTCTGAAGGAAGGGCTGGAACGCGCGTGCCAGCCGGTCATTGTAACCGCCGGTGGCAAAAGGGACAATGATATTGAGCGGCTGGGTGGGGTAATCCGCCGCCCGCAGGAATGCCGGCGCCGCCAGACCGCTGGTTGCGACCGCCATGCCGGCGGCGCTCAATTTCAGAAAATCGCGCCGGCTAAAAACTTTTTTGGATTTTTGGGTTGCGTCCTTCATGGGTTCCTCCTTCAGCTGTTGATGGGTTGATGCGTCTTGTTACCGTTAACAAAATTCTGCGGCCAAGGGTTGGGACTAAATCTCTTATTCTTCTGTTTTCAGTGGATTGAATCAGGTCTTTTAAAAAGTGACGACCGTCAACTGTCGACAATTTAAAAAAAACGAACAACCGTGTCAAGGAATTTTTATCAGGATTTAAAATTACAGGGCATCTCAACGGAACAGCCGTCAGTCCTTGTGAGGGTTTCCCCGCGTATCAACCCTTATTTTCCTCAAAGACAACGTACGGATTAAACTATTCCGATTTTTGAAATACCTGCGGGCAGTTTGAAACGGGCATCACCCCGGGGCATGCATACACAACCGTTGACAACATCTTCCGACCTGGTTTAGGTATAAAACGCAGCGGGCTGTAAAATTCCATTAAAACCGGTTATCCGGCAACCTTTTAATAAAGAGGAGCGAATCCATCGTGCCTGTTTCTAAACAAAACTGTCCCGTAACCCAATGCACTTTCGGCAAGAATTTTCACTTCTTCGGATATTATGAAAAACCGCAGTGGGATTTATCCGGGAAATATCTGCTGGGTTTGGAAGTCGCACCGATCAAACGATACATGCGATCCGACGACACGGCCACCATCGGGATGATTGATCTGGAAAATCAATACAAATTCATAGCGCTTGCGCAGACAACGGCCTGGAACTGGCAGCAGGGAGCCGCCCTGTCGTGGCTCGATTTTTTCGATGACGGCAACTGGCTTAGCTATAACGCGCGCAAGCAAGATGGTTCCGGATACGAGGCCGTTTTGCTGAATATCAAAACCGGCGAACAACGCAAGCTTCCGATGGGCATTTATAATGTTACCCCCGATCACCGATACGGCCTTGCGCTCAACTTCAAACGCCTGCGATACGCCCATCCCACGATCGGGTATGCCGAACCGGATGAAGGATCCCGTTCAGGGGGCCGACCCAACGATGCCGGTGCGGTCGCCCGTCCGCCGGACCATCCGGCGGATGACGGCCTGTTCCGGATGGACCTGCAAACCGGAGAAGTCAAATTGATTGTTGATCTGGAAAGCACGGTTCAAATCGGGCATGACCCCAGCATGGACGGCGCAATCCACTGGTTCACCCATCCCATCCCCAGCCCTTCGGGACACCGGGTTTTATTTATCCACCGCTACGCCCGTGAAATCAGCAAACGGCACTACTGGTCCTATCGGTTGATTACTGCCGGCATCAATGGCGGGGATGTTTACATCCTCGATCAGTCCCTGAGCCCCCATGCTCTGGCTGCACTGGATCCGAACATAGCCGAGGAAGCTGTTATAAAAGATCGGCATGAACATGGTTATTCCCACGATCTCTGGCTGGATGATGAACATCCGATGGCCTGGGGGCATCGTCCCGGAGGCGCCCATTATCATGTCTATGCGGACAAAAGCGATGCGGTTTCGATTCTGGGTGAAGACTGCCTGACGGAAAACGGACATTTTTCTTTCTGCCCGGCAAACCCCGACTGGATGATCAGCGACCTGTATCCCGATGCGGAGCACATGCAGACGCTTTTTCTCTATCAGCTCTCCACCGGAAACCGTATCGACGTGGCCCGATTTTTTCATGATCCCGAGCAGTCCGGCCACTGCCGCTGCGATCTGCACCCCCGCTGGAGCCGCGACGGCAAAACGATTTGTGTTGATTCGACCCACAACCGGGAACGCCAGATGTATCTTGTGGATGTCTCAGCGATTACGCGGGCATGATGACTCGTGAAACCTAAATCGATCATCCACCTGGATATGGACGCCTTCTATCCTTCAGTCGAGGTGCTGGACAACCCCGATCTTAAGGGCAAAGCGGTGATTGTCGGGGGGATTGCCGGAAGGGGGGTGGTTTCATCCGCTTCTTATGAGGCGCGAAAATTCGGCGTCCACTCGGCCCAGCCGATGGCGACGGCCATGCGCCTTTGCCCCCGGGGAATATTTCTGCCGGTCAGAATGACACGATATGCCGAACTCTCCGACCGGATATTTGATATTTTTCGACGCTTCACCTCCCTGGTGGAACCGTTGTCCATCGATGAAGCGTTTCTGGATGTGACCGGGTCCTCCCGTCTTTTCGGCGATCCGGTTTCGATAGCGAAAAAGATCAAGCAGATGGTCCGGGAAGAGACCGGTTTGACCGTGTCCGCCGGTGTGGCGCCTTCCAAATTTGTGGCCAAAATAGCCTCTGATATCGACAAGCCGGACGGATTGACGGTGGTCTCCCCCGAAAGGGTCCGGGAATTTTTGGAACCGCTTCCCATCGGTAAAATGTGGGGGGTCGGCAAAGTGACGCAGGCGGCCTTAGCCCGTCTCGGGATCCACACTTTCAGGGATCTGAGCGGGGTTCCGACCGCGGTTTTGGAAAGAAAATTCGGCCAATACGGTCCCCGGATGAAAGAACTGGCCATGGGGGTCGATGAAAGGGAGGTGGTTACCCGGCAGGAGGTCAAGTCGATCGGGAATGAAGAGACCTTTAATGAAGATATCCGCGCGCTCGATCCGGCCAGAAAAGAACTGCTGGCCCTTGCCGGCAGGGTGGCCCGGCGGCTGCGGCAGGAGGGCGTTGCAGGCAAAACCGTCATCCTGAAAGTGAAATACAGCGATTTCGTTCTGGTCACCCGGTCGGCGACCCTGAATACATTCACAAATGATGGGGCGGTCCTTTATCGGACCGCCTGCGGCCTACTGGAAAAAACCGAGACGGGCAAAAGACCCGTACGGCTACTGGGCATCTCGGTTTCACATTTCAGCACCCGCGGCGCTGAAGAACAACTTGAACTCTTCAGCGCCGGGGAAGCGGATCATAAAAGAAAAATATTAATCAACACCCTGGATTCATTGCAGGACAGGTTCGGGGAGGACATTGTGCGTCCGGGCACGCTGATCGATGATTAGAAGCCATTTCAAAACCCCATCTGAGGTTTGATAGCTGCGTTGCAAGCCTCTTCAAAATGCTCACAACCTACGTGGTTGCTGCGCTTTTTCATCGGCTTGCGCCTTGCTCTCAGACCTGATCTGAGGTTTTGAAATGACTTCTATGAAGGCGGAAATTATCCCCGCACCTTGATCCGGACTTTCAAAGGAGCGGCCGGGGACCCGGGTCTCAGGGTGTGGTTTCACTCTCCCGATGGCAATCACAATGATGATCCCCGCACCGTGGACACACGTAGGTAACCGGTTTTTCGGTCTCCGGTTTTCTTGCAAGCGCCCGCCATAGAATGAAGGCTGCCGCCAGTACCATAAGAGAAACAATGATGATATTCATCGCGTGATCCTTTTCCCGGGCCGAGTAATCAGAAGAACCGCAGGATTTTGAAGTTTGACGTTCGTGAATTTAAACGGTAATGTCTTGTCGATATCACAGCAAGGCCCGGCAAGGCAATATTTACCCGGTTGTCAATATGGAAAAAAATTCAAATCTGACGCTCCAAGCAATTATTTTGTTTTTCCTTCCGCTCCTGTTCATGATGGAACTGATCCAGATTTCCCATTCCATCACCAACGCCTTCCTGGCCCGCCTGGCTGCATCCAAAGAGGTGCTGGCCGCTTTCAGCATTGCCTTTGCATTCTGCGTCACCGCCAACGGCGCCACCATGATCGGCACCCAGGCCGGCATCTGCTTTATAACGGACCGGACGTCCGCCTTGCGTTTGCTGCGGTTCTTTATCCTGCTGGTGTTGATCCCGTTTTCGATTTTAGAATTTACCGCACTGACGCCCTTCGGCGACATGGTTATCGGAGAATGGATGGGAACCAGCCCTGCCGTCGTCCGGCAGGCCAGAAACGCTTTGGCGATTCTGGGCTTGTGGACGTTTCCGGTCCTGATCCGTAACTTTGCATACGCCCTTGTCATGAACCGGCGCAGAACGATCCTGATCACGTATGCCACCGCCGTCCGGCTGATCAGCCTGATTTTATTTCTGATACTGTTTTCGAAATGGTTCAGCGGCGCCGTCGTCGGGGCGCTGGCCACGGTATCCGGCATGACGGTTGAAGCCGTTTACATGATTGTCGTTGCCCGGCCTTTCTTCGCGCGTCTCGGCAGGGATGTCGACCATCCGGCAACCTACAGGGAATTCTGGTCCTTTTGCTGGCCGTTGATCATAACCCAGACCATCGAAAACGGCGTGCTCCTTGTCATCAATTTTTTTCTTGGAAACCTGGCAAATCCCGACCTGGCGATCGCATCGTTTGGTGTGGTTTACGGCCTGTTGCGGATCCTCCTGGCCCCCCTTCGCAACCTGGTCCAGGCCGCTCAGGCATTGCTGAAGAAACGGGCGGATCTCGTTGTGATGTACAAATTTACCATCGGCCTGATTCTTTTCTATATCGTCATCAATTTTTTGTTGTTTTACACACCCATGAACGACCTGATCCTGAACGGCATTATGGGGCTGAGCCCTGAATTGAGCGCGTACAGCACGCCTTCCGTAAGAATTATTTTTACCGTCGCCGTTTTCTGGGCAACCGCTTCACTGCTGCGGGGGATTTTGTCGGGCATGCGCAAAACCCGTTTCATCGCCGTGGCGGCAGGTATCCGCCTGGCGGTGGTGGCGGGCATCGGGTATCTTTCCTTTTTATTTCCGCAGATAAACGGCTCCGTGCTGGGGGTTCTCTCCCTGGCCGGTTCTTTTGCGGTGGAAACCATACTCCTGGGCCGGCACTTCCAGAGCCGCGCCAAAATGCCCGGGCCGCTGTTTCCTTCCCGGGACCAACCGGAGGGCGCCCCGGATTAGAGCGGCCGCCCGGCCAAACTTCCCTTGTCTCCCGCCTTGTTTTTGCCGTGATACGGTATTATGTTAATGACCTATTATCCGGTTGTCTGCAAAATCGCCGGATTGCGGACTTCGGGACAGCATCGCAATCCATCAATTATGATCAGATACGGGAGAACCGTCATGGCCATCCTTGAAGCCAAAAACCTGAACAAGACCTACACGGTGGATCATCGCTCCATCCGGGTGCTCAACGACATCTCGCTGCAGGTGGCCACGGGAGAATTTGTGGTCATCGCCGGCAGCAGCGGCAGCGGTAAAACCACGCTGCTGACCCTCCTTTCGGGACTGGACCACCCTTCTTCCGGCCGGGTCTTTATTGATCAGCGCGACATTACGGGGGCATCCGAAGATGAACTGGCGCCTGTTAGAAACCGCATGATCGGATTTGTTTTTCAATCGTTCTATCTGGTACCCTCCATGACGGCCAGGGAAAACATCATGTTTCCGGCGGAATTGCTGGGATTGCCGGATGCGGAAGAAAGAGCCCGGCACCTGCTCCGGCGGGTGGGGCTTCTGGACCGGGCGGATAATCTGCCCAGCCAGTTGTCGGGGGGTGAAAAGCAGCGGATTTCCCTGTGTCGGGCCGTGATCAACGATCCGAAACTCCTTTTTGCCGATGAACCCACCGGCAATCTCGATTCGCAAAACGGCCGGCTCGTCCTGGCGCAGCTCCTTGAACTGAAAGCCGAAAAAGGCGCCACCCTGATACTGGTAACCCATAATCCTGAAATTGCCGCGGCCGCCGATCGCGTCTTGACCCTTAAAGACGGCCATCTGACAGGATAACCCGGCATGATCCACGCAGACTTCATCCGGCGCGAAATCGCGCGCTCATCCAGGCAGGCCGTTTTATTCTGCCTGTGTGTGGCGCTGTCCCTCACCAGCCTGACGGCTTTTTCCGGTTTTTCCAAAAGCGTTTACCGTTACCTGTTGAACGATGCCAAAAAACTGCATGCCGCCGATGTCATCGTGCATTCGCACGAAGCGCTTTCGGACGGACTCGAAGACGCCATCGCCGCCGAGATCCGGCAGGGGCGGGTGCTCCGCAGCCGCACCCACGAGTTCTACAGCGTGGTGCGAACGGAAGACGACCGGGCTTCAGTCCTGGCAAACGTCAAGGCCGTTGAAAAGGGGTATCCGTTTTACGGTGAAGTCATTTTGCGGTCGGGACGATCATTTCAGGATGTGCTGGCGGCGGGGCAGGCCGTGGTGGAAGGGTCGCTGCTGGATCGGCTGGGAATCGGCGTCGGCGCCGGGCTCAAGGTCGGGTATCGTACCCTGACCATCGTCGATGTGGTCGAAGCGGAGCCGGACCGACCCGTCAATGTTTTTTCCCTCGGGCCGCGCATATTTGTCTCCAGCCGGGATCTGGAAGCCCTCGGGCTTGTCCGGACCGGGAGCCGCATCAGCTATCAAACCCTCCTGAAGGTAGTGGACGAAGACCGGATCGACGCTGTTTTCAACCGCCTGCGGCAGGCCGTGCAAACCGACCGGGAAAGGGTCGACACCTACCGGACGGCCCGGACCCGCGTGAAACGGTTTCTGGATAATTTCATCTTTTTTTTAAACCTGATCGGTATTTTTATCCTGGTAATTGCCGGCATGGGCATTCAGAACACCCTGACGGCATTTTTCAATGAAAAACGGCAGACCATCGCCGTGATGAAAGCGGTGGGGGCAAACAGCCGCCGAATTATCCGTTATTTTCTGCCGGTCGTTTTTCTGCTGGGCCTTCTGGGAACGGTCATGGGCATATCCGCCGGGATCGGGGTTCAATTCGGCCTGGCAGGGCTGCTCAGCGACTTTTTCCCTACCGGTCCGGCGCCGGCCGTTGTCTGGTCCGGCATCGGCGAAAGCCTGGCACTCGGTTTCGCGGTGGTGGCCCTGTTTACGTTTGTGCCCCTCTACCGCCTGAAAGAGATGCGGCCGGTCATGATTTTTCGCAGGGATACGACCGGGTCCTACCAGCGCTGGCCGGTTTATGCCTCCGCCGCCGGGTTTATGCTCTTTTTCTTCGGGCTGGTTCTGCGGCACATGCAGGATCTGCGCTTCGGCATTTATTTTGTAGCCGCCATGGGCGGGCTGATCCTGATTGCGGCTTTCCTTACCCGCCTGCTGCTGGGGGTATTAAAACGCCTCAGCATTCGCCGGATGGTCTTGCGCCAGGCCGTCAAAGGTTTGTTCCGCCGGGGTAATGCCACCCAGGCCGTTATGGTTACACTGACGGCGTCCTTAAGCGTCATCTTTGCCATTTACCTTATCGAACAGAATCTGGACAGGACCTTTGTCCAATCCTACCCGGCCGATGCGCCCAACCTGTTCGTACTGGACATCCAGCCCTCCCAGCAAAAGGCCTTTGCCGACTTTGTCGCCCAGCCGCTGACCTTCTACCCGGTGGTGCGGGCCCAGGTCGCGGCTGTCAACGCCAAACCGATCGACCGCCGGGCCGAACGGGACCGGCGCCGGGATAATCTCGGACGGACCTTTAACCTGACCTATCGCGACACCCTGCTGGACGATGAAAAAATCATCAAAGGCGGCCTCCTGTTTCGCGGCGACTGGACCGGACCGCAGGTGTCGGTGATGGACACGGTGGTGGAAATGCACCCGATGGACGTGGGCGATACCATCGCCTTCAACATCCAGGGGGTCCCGCTGACGGCCAGAATTTCAAGCATCCGCACCCGCACCGTGGATTCCCTTAGACCCTTTTTCTATTTTGTGCTGGAAGACAAGACCTTGCGGTCTGCGCCCCAAACGATTTTTACGGCCCTGCGGGTTCCGCAAGAGCGGGTCGGCGCCCTGCAGACTCGCATGGCCAAAGCCTTTCCCAACATCAGTGTCATCGATCTGTCGGCGACCATCCGGGTTTTTGCGGGGATCATGCAGAAGCTCTCTGCGATCGTGCGCGGGTTCAGCATCTTCAGCATGGCAGCCGGAATTCTGATCCTGATCAGCGCGGTGTTTGCGACCCGGGCCGAAAGAATGGTTGAATCGGTTTACTATAAGATCCTGGGAGCGCAAAAGTCGTTCGTGACAAAGGTATTCATTCTTGAAATTTTTATTGCCGGCCTTTTCAGTGCGCTGCCGGCGCTGGTCATGTCCCAGTTCGGGGCGTTTTGGGTTTGCCGCTATTCCCTGGATATTCCCTACCACCCGTTTTGGGGGTCGTGCAGTCTGATTATTGCGGTCGTGCTTTTACTGATCATCGCCATCGGCCTGATCCCCGCCCGCTCGATCCTGGCGAAAAAGCCGATCGTCTATTTACGGGAGCAGCCGGATGAATAAAGAACCGCGCCGCGGTCCGGCGCCGGATAAAGCGCTGATATCGGCGCTCTTCATCCTGGTCCTGCTGGTATCCCTGGCCGGTTGCGGCGAGGCGCCCTCATCCGACGGGGCTGCGCCCCGGACAGCGCTGCAGACGCCGCCCGTGCGGGGCACCATCGTTGCCATGGGCGACAGCCTGACCGCCGGTCTCGGCGTCGCCGAGACCGAAGCCTATCCTGCCCTGCTGCAAAAAAAGCTGGCCGCCGCCGGTCACTATTTCAACGTCGTCAATGCGGGCGTCAGCGGTGAAACCAGCAGCGGGGCTTTTGCGCGCATCGACTGGGTCATCTCAGCTCTCAAGCCGGATCTGATTATCCTGGAAACCGGCGCCAACGACGGCCTGCGGGGGATCGACCCGGACGTTCTGCGAACAAACCTGGACCGGATCGTCGCGGTCATCAAAAGCCGCGATATTGCCGTCATCCTGTGCGGCATGCAGATGCTTCCCAACCTGGGGCCGGCCTTCACGCAGGCCTTTAAAGACATTTATCCGGAAATCGCCCGAAAACACGCGGTCTCCCTGATCCCCTTTTTCCTGGAAGGGGTAGCCGGCGATCCGCAGTACAATCAGCCCGACGGGCTGCATCCCACGGCCGATGGCTACCGTCGCATTGTCGATCATATCTTTCCCCATGTTCTCGCCGAAATCGAAAAACTTTCCGGAGGCAGCCCTCCCTGAGCCGGTTATTCCAAATTGAAAACCGGGACTTCAGGACCCGGTCGGAGCAGCGCTGCTCGGCTCAGCACCTCCGGTGCGGCTTGGCCCGGGCGGTGGGGCGGGCGTTCAGGGGATCGTCGGGCCAGTCGTGCCGGGGATAGCGTCCCTTGAGCTCTTTTTTGACGGCCGGATAGCTGTTGCGCCAGAAGCCGGCCAGGTCCCGGGTAATCTGGACCGGACGCCCGGCCGGCGAGAGGAGGTGCAGCTGCAGCGGCAGGCGGCCGGCGGCGATGGCGGGGGTGTCGGCGGCGCCGAACATCTCCTGCAGACGCACTGCCAAGACGGGTATGTCGGCGCTGTAGTCGATGGGCCGGCGGGAACCGCTGGGAACCACGATATGGGTGGGAACCAGCGTGTCGAGGAGGTGCTGCTGCCGCCGGGAGAGCCGGCTGTAGAGCGCGGTTTGCAGATCGAGATGCGCCAGCGCTTTGATGCGGGTCACCCCCTCCAGAAAGGGCGCCAGCCACGCCTCCAGATCGGCACTCAAGGCCGCATCGGACAGGTCCGGCCAATCTTCCCCCCCGGCCGCAACCCGTCGCAGGAGCATCACACGGCCCTGCCAGGTGCGCAGGCCCCGCGTCCACGGCAAGACGTCGATGCCACACTCCCGGATGCCCGCGAGCATGGCGGCGTTCAGTGATCGGGGATCGGGATCGGCGATCGGCTCGCTGCGAAGGGTCAGCGCACCCAGGGTCAGGCGGCGCTCAGCGGCCACGGCCCGACGCTTGCCGTCCCAGGCCACCTTTTCCTGCCATTGAACCTGCCGGCTGAACTGGTCCATCAGGGTGTCGCGATCATAGGCTGCTGCCATAAAAATGCGGGCATCGCGGCGCTCGCCGTCCAGTTCGGCGATCACCAGGAAATCATGCATGCCGAGGGGGTCGGGCGGATCGAAGAAAGCGCCGCGGCCGTTGGTCATGAGGTAGCGGCCGACAGCGTCCGGCCGTCGGCAGGCAATGCGGTCCGGGTAGGCCCAGGCCAGCAGGCGGCCCGGATCGGGCGGGGATTTTTGACGGGCTTTAATGCCCAGGCGCTGCTGCAGGACTGCTGCGACTTTTAGAATCCGTCGCAGCGTGCCGCTGTCCGTACTGCATTCGGGCAGGGTCATGCGGTCGTGCGCCTTGAAGGCGCCGAGGACGTCCAATCGCAGGCGCAGGTCGGCGTCCCGCCTTCCGCCCGTAAAATGGAGCGGATCGCGTTCGCTTAATATGGCCGCCACTTCGCAGGCCGAACTTCCCGCGCCCTCCTCCCGGGCGGCCAGGACCATGTGGGCCAGGCGGGGGTGCAGGGGGAGATCGGCCATCCGGCGGCCGCGGGAGGTGACCCTGCCGTGAACATCAACGGCTTCCAGGTCGACCAGCAGTCTCTTGGCCTGCTCAAAAGTCCCGGCCGGCGGGGGATCCAGCCAGCCGAGGAGGTCGGGGGACGTTAGGCCCCAGCAGGCCAGTTCCAGCGCCAGGCCGGCCAGGTCCGTATCAAGGATTTCAGGACGGTTGTGGGGGGCGAGAGTGGAATGAGCGCTATCACTCCACAGGCGGTAGCAGATTCCCGGGCTCAGCCGGCCGGCCCGTCCCCGGCGCTGATCGGCCGATGCCCGGGACACCGGCAGGGTGGCCAGCCGGGTCATGCCGCTGCGCGGGTCAAAGCGCGGGGCGCGCTGCAGGCCGCTGTCCACCACCACCCGGATCCCTTCGATGGTCAGGCTGGTTTCGGCAATGGCTGATGCCAGGACAATTTTAAAACGCCCGGCCGGGGGCGGAGCAATGGCGGCATCCTGTTCGGCGCGGGTCAGGTTGCCGTAAAGGGGGGCCACATCCCAGCGTTTGTCCAGCCCGGCCCCGGACAGCAGGCGGGCCACCCGGCGGATCTCCGGCGCCCCGGGAAGAAATGCAAGAATGCTCCCTTCTTCGGCGGCGGCGGAGCGCAGCAGGATATCGGTTACGGCGCGTTCCATCGGTTTCGACGGGAGGGGGGGCGCATAGCGGGTCTCCACCGGAAAGGAGCGGCCCTCGCAGTGGATCAGGGGTGCATGGTTCAGCAAGGCCGTGACCGGTGCGGGATCCAGAGTGGCCGACATCACCAGCAGGCGCAGGTTCTCGTTGAAGACTCCCTGAACCTCCCGGCACAAAGCAAGTCCCAGGTCGGCATCCAGGCTGCGTTCGTGAAATTCATCGAAGATCACGATGCCGACGCCGGTCAGAGCGGGGTCGGACTGGAGCATGCGGGTCAGCACCCCTTCGGTGATCACCTCGATGCGGGTGAGGGGGCCCACCCGGCTCTCCATGCGGATGCGATAACCCACGGTTTCTCCCACCGCTTCGTCCAGCAGGACGGCCATGCGAAAAGCCGCGGCACGGGCTGCCAGGCGGCGCGGCGCCAAAAGCAGCAGCCGCTTGCGATCCAGCCAGGGGGCCGGCAGCAGCGCCAGAGGTATGGCGGTGGTCTTGCCGGCTCCCGGCGGCGCTACCAGCACGGCGCTTCGGTGATGGTCCAGCGCCGCTCCAAGCGCGTCCAACACAGAGGCGACCGGAAGGCGGCTGAAAATGTTTCCGGATGCAGGATTCCCCATAATGCCTGCTGTCATAGCACACTTTCAGGCAGAATGCATAACCGATAGGGCAACACCCTTATTGACGGAAAGTCGAGGGCGCTTCAGCTTCCCCCGGAACGGGATCTTCGCAAGGCCTCCATTCATGGCAGGGATATGGGCGTGTTTGCTGAAGGCATTGCCGTCTCTAACATCTTTAATTGTTGACAAATTTTATGATTTTCGCATAAGGTGTTTCCATCCTTCCCAACTTTTTATTCCAACAGGAGCATGACGATGTCACTAACAAAGGCACAGATCGCTGAACGTATCCATGCAGAGCTTGACTTTACCCGGCACAAATCCGTTGAGCTGGTCGAAACCATTATTGAGCTCATTAAGAGATCCCTTGCATCCGGCGATGATGTCTTAATCAGCGGATTTGGGAAATTCAGCGTCAATTCAAAGAAGGCGCGCAGGGGGCGAAATCCTGCCAGTGGGAGCGACATGATCTTGGCCGCCCGCAAGGTGGTTAAGTTTAAATGGTCGGGAAAGCTGAGAACCCGGTTAAATGGAAAATAGCCTCTGGGTTGTTTATCTGATTCGATGTGCCGATTAAAGTAAAAACCGGTAATGCTTTTTCGCCATTCCGTCTTCCAATCAAACCCCCGGTTTGATCCCTCCGGGTGCCTGTAATCATTATGAAGCGAATCTTACCCGAACTGCTTGCAGTCTTCATTATCCTCAGCGCAACCTGTTCAGCGGCATGGGAACTTCGGATCACTGCCGACAAACTTTCACTTCAGGCCGATCAGGTCCCGCTGCAGGAAATTTTAAAGCAGCTTGTCGGCAGCGGGATCAGGGTCCGCATCGATCCGCAGATCAACCCGACCCTGTCGGCCGCTTTCAACGATCGCGAAATGCAGGCCGCGTTGGATTCCATTTTAAAATCACTCAACTATGTTTTAGTCTGGGAATCCATCCCGGGGCCCGGAGGCGCACTGCCCCTGCTGGCCGAAATTCAGATTTTCAAGCCCGGTCGGCAGGAACATATGCTGCTGCTGGCGCCGGGTTCCGCCCTGTCCCTTGCCATGGATCCGAAGGGTTCGCATTATGTGAAAAATGAACTCCTCATAAAGCTTAAGACCGGCCTGAGTTTGCCGGAGTTTCGGAAGCTGCTTGTCGAAATCGGGGGCAGGGTGACCGATTATGATGCCGCTACGGGGGTTTACCGGGTCCGCCTGCCCGACCATTCCGATGTTCCCGCGGCAGTGGAACGCATATCGAACCACCCTGGCATCGCAGGTGCGGAACCCAACTATGCCTATCCTGTTTTTAATCCCTACCCGGATCCGTCCCCCAGTCTGCCGATTCCGGACTTTCCCCGGGTATCCGGCCCACAGGGCGCGGCGCCAATTGCCGTTATCGATACCGGCCTCTTGCCGGGAACCGGCCTGGAACGGTTGATCCTGGCAACCCTTGATACACTCAATCCGGGAAAGCAGATTTCAGACACCCAGGGGCACGGCACCCAGATGGCGCTGATTGCAGCAGGCGTGATAAGGCCTTTCGGAGCGAAGGATGATGATGCCTACCTTGCGCCCCTCATTGCCATCCGGGCATTTGACGATAACGGATTTACTTCCGGCTTTCAACTGATGCAGGGGATTGAGTTTGCGATCCGCAACGGCGCCCGGGTCTTGAGCCTGAGCTGGGGCGCCGATACCCGCAGCGAATTTCTGGAAGACGCCCTTGCCGATGCCGCTTCCAAAGGGCTCATTGTCGTAGCCTCGGCCGGCAACGAACCTACCGGAAGGCCGGTTTATCCGGCCGCCTATCCGTCGGTCATTGCCGTCGGAGCTCTGGAGCCGGACGGAAAAATCTGGGGGCAGTCCAATTTCGGCCGCTTCGTTTCGCTGTATGCCCCCGGCTTTGCCTCCCTGCCGGTCGGCTACCGGGGCGAGCCCGGCAGCTACGCCGGTACGTCCATCGCCGCGGCTTTTGCCGCCAACCGGATCGCCGACCACCTTGCAAAACACCCCGCGGCCGATATTCAGGAAATTTTCAATGCCCTGCGGACACAGCGGGCGCGATAGTTTCGAAGAGATTCCAGCCCATGGCTGGCGCTTCCGCCTGGTTACGTATATTCCCTTCCCGGTTGGACCCGTCTGCCAACCCTATCGTTGCAACGACGGGGTTTATTCCAGTCTTGTGAGGAGGCATCCTTCATAAATCGATTGAATCGATCCAACAGGACCGTCTGTACCTGGGCCAGGTGATTCATGTGTTCGGCGATCGTCCAGAAGCCGTCGCCCCTTCGCCGGTTTCTTTTGCTTTAAGGGATGGTTTCGATAAATTCAGACAAAATAAGGGGCGTTCGCCTCAACCCTTCCAATAATTCAGGTATGTCGCGTTTCATCATAACTCCTCTTTCCTCCATTGTATCCACACAGATGACGAAAAGTTCAGCCGTTTGGCAAACGCATCGGTCGGAGCGGCGGGTCAGGTTACCATTGAATTCATCCTTTATATTTGATGAAAGTCCCCTGCCGATATTCCTCAAAAGCGATTCGCAATTCTTCATGAGTGTTCATAACGATGGGGCCATACCACGCGACGGGTTCACCAATGGGCTTGCCGGAAATCAGAAGGAATCTAACCTTATGCTCTTCAGTTAAGACTATTATCTCATCACCGTCATCGAAGAGAACAATCGTTCCGTTGCCGATATAGGGATCGCGCTGAATGTCAAAATAGTTTATTCCTTCGACTTCGTAAGTGAAAGGATTTTTCTCGTTGCAGAAATATCCCCGGCCGTCAATTACGTAGGCGAAAACCGTATGGCCCTGTTTCGTCGGATGTGTGAATTCTGAATTTGCGGGAATCGTAACGTCTATATACTCAGGATCAATTACGACATCCTGTACCGGACCTTTAATTCCGGACAATTGACCGGAAATGATCTTGACGGACGCACCATTGGGGAGTTTGACTTCGGGTATTTGTTTGTTCGCCACGTCCCGATACCGTGGATCCATCATTTTGTCGCGGGACGGCAGATTGGCCCAGAGCTGAAATCCGTACATTTTTCCGTTTACACTTCCTTTCGGCATTTCCTGGTGGATGATTCCGCTTCCGGCAGTCATCCACTGTACATCCCCCGAGCTGATAATTCCTTTGTTTCCAAGACTGTCGCCATGTTCCACGTCTCCCTCCAGAACATAGGTGATGGTTTCGATCCCGCGGTGAGGATGCCACGGGAAACCTTTGACGTAGTGGTCGGGATTATCTGAACGGAAATCATCCAAAAGCAGAAAAGGATCGAATCCGGGAACATCACTGAATCCAAAAGCCCGTTTCAGGTGAACGCCGGCGCCTTCGATCGTTGGCTTGCTCTTTATGACTTTACGTATTTTTCGAATGGTAGCCATGGAAGTATCCCTCCTTTATTCGGGGTTGGGGTTGGAGCCGCGACAAGCCGCATTACGATTCTGAAGCTGTTTGTCCGGTTCAGATTGTTCGTCTTAATGTGTTGAACATATTAACAAAAGTATTAGACGAAGGCAACCGTCTTCGCAATTGCTTCGCCGCAAAGGGGACGTTGGTTCTAAAACAACTTGACTTGACTGTTTTGCTATTGTAGGATTTCGTTCATGGCAAGACAAGCAAGACTGGATGCCCCCGGGACCCTGCATCATGTGATCGGAAGGGGGATTGAGGGTATCAAGATATTCCGTAATCAAACCGACCGCGAAGATTTTCTCACTCGTCTGGAAGATCTGTGTAATAACGAGACGTTGCAGGTCTACGCCTGGGCGCTGCTGGACAACCATTTCCATCTGCTGGCAAGGACCGGGAAAGAGTCGTTGGCCGTCAACATGAGGAAACTTCTGACCGGCTATGTTGTCAATTTCAATCGAAGACACAGGCGCTACGGGCACCTTTTTCAGAATAGGTATAAATCCATTATCTGCGAGGACGATCCATACCTGTTGGAATTGACGCGGTATATCCACCTGAACCCTTTAAGGGCAGGTATGGTAAAGGGCCTGGATGAGCTGAATGCATACAGGTGGTGCGGTCATTCCGTAATTATGGGAATGGTTAAGAGGGAGTGGCAGGATCAGGATACGGTGCTCGCTTATTTCGGCAAGCGAAGAAAAGAGGCGATAAAAGGATATGGGGCTTTTGTGGAAAAAGGGATCGCCATCGGGAGACGCCTCGAATTGGTGGGAGGGGGCCTGGTCCGGAGTCTGGGAGGATGGTCGCAGGTCCTTTCTTTAAGAAGGACCGGGCGAAAAGCCTATTCGGACGACCGCATTTTAGGCAGCAGTGATTTTGTCCGGACCGTTTTGCAAGACGCTGAGGAAAAAGTCCGGGAGACCCTGAGGCTGAATCTGAAAATAACCGATCTTAGCACCCTGGCGGAGAAGTTATGTGAAAAGACAGGAATTGAGAAATCGGATCTGCGTTCGGGATTGAGGAATAAGACGGTTTCAAAGGCTAGGAGATTATTTGCCCAGATCGCGGTCAAAAAGATGGGGTACAGCGGCGCCGAGGCAGCGCGATTTCTCGGGGTTACAACTTCAGCTGTAAACCGTTTAGCTGCTTCCAAAGAAGCAGATGAGATCAAAACTTTCACGTAAGTTGTTTTAGAACCAACGTCCCCATTATATGAGATCAAAACTTTCACGTAAGTTGTTTTAGAACCAACGTCCCCATTATCTGCGGTATAGAGGCTGGTTAATCAAGGTAAAAAGGGGCTGAAGGCCGAAAGCGGATTGGCTGAAGGAAGAGCCAAAGAGATGAACCGCAATCGGGACATCCTCGGCTTTTGCAGCAACCGGGCTTACTTGTTCCCCAATTGCCGCAAGGTTTCTTCAAGAACCGGAAGCCGTTGCTTGTCTTTGGGGTCTTTGGATTTTCTTTTAAGATCTATCAGCATTTTAATGTCGAGAACTCGAATCGTGCGGCCTCTGAATTCAATTTCTATTGCGTGGTTGAGAAGATCCTCATGGGTTTTCCCCTCTTCGATAAAGGCCAAAACGTCCAGTGGACCCAAGCGGGTCGAAAAAAGCGCATGACTCATCCCTGAAAAGTCTTCCACTTTTGGCGCTATAATTTTATTGTCCGGACGGCGATAGATCGCGTCGATCGATTGTAAAAATGCAAAGAGTTTTGAAATATTTTCAGGACAGCGGTTATAGACGATGTCCACATCCATCGTTGTGACGGGCGCCCCCTGAATGACCGCAGCAAGGCCGCCGACAATGACAAACTGAACCTCCGCCGTTACAAGGCCTTCAATGATGGCGCTTAGATCCGCGCCGCTTGTTGTTCTGCTGCTGGCAGGCATTTCTCAATTCCAAAATTGCCCGTACGGCATTGTCATTGGCACTCAGACGCTCCTCCGGCGACATCCTGAGGAACAGAGCGACCAAGCCTTTATCAACGCCGGAACTGTTCTCGGTTTCCAACTTTTCAGCCATCGGACACCTGTTTGAAGGTTGTATTTTTTACGATAAACTCTAATGAACAGGCACCGGGGTGTCAAGGGTAAAAAGAGGCTGAAGGCTGAAGGTGGATAGGCTGAAGGCTGAAGACTGAAGTAAGATAGACTGAAGGCTGAAGACTGAAGGAAGTGCCAATGAAATGAACCGCGAAAGATTTCTCGAAAGGATGACCCCAAAGAATAGACTGATCATTTCATCTCCGGCCTTTTGTCGGCTTCGCAACCATATGCCTAATTGGATTCCGTGACGACATTCATCTTGACAACTGTCACGTGACAAATTACAATCGGGTCATGATAAAAACGTTTGCCAATAAAGAAACTCAACAGATTTTCGTTAAAGGCAAATCAAAACGTTTACCACCTGATTTGATCCGAAGGGCCATTCGCCGCCTGGAATATATTCATTGGGCAACAGGTTTAAATGACCTGGGCGTCCCTCCAAGCAATCGATTGCATACCCTCAAAAGCGACAGAGAGGGGCAATATACGATATCAATCAACGATCAATGGCGCATTGGTTTCCGGTTTATCGATGGCGATGCGTACGACGTTGAAATAATTGATTATCATTGAGGAGAGATCCAATGACGAAATCGAATACAGCCGAACGAGAAATTCCCTCGACACATCCCGGTGAAGTTTTACGGGAAGATTTCATGCCGGATTATGGGTTGACCACAGCGTCACTGGCAGATGCTTTGGGGGTATCCCGTCAAACGGTAAATGAAATTCTAAGAGAAAAAAGATCCATCACCCCTATTATGGCATTACGATTGTCCCGCCTTTTCGGTAATTCTGCCGAATTCTGGTTAAACGCGCAAAACGCCCATGATATTTGGGAATTCGAACAACATTTCAAGAATGAGCTTAAACACATCCGTCCACTTAATGCTGCACAGCGGCCTGTTTCACACTAATTTAAACAAGAAGAATTGAGGAATCATTCATGGCGCGGATAGACGACTATGTGGCCGCAAAAAAACTGGCGGCTGAGAAGCTTGCGGGCGAAGCTTTCGACGCGATTGTAAAACGCTCCGGATTCGATGCGCCGGAGCCAAACGTATTGCGGGTTCCCTTCCTGGACCGCGTTTACAACGTTCTCTTTCCCGGGTTTGATTTCAGCGATGAAAAATCCGGGGAGAAGGAAGCGCCGATCCAGGAGCAGATTCTGATCCTGCATTACCTGCTGGCCCCGGAAACGCCGGGGCCGACCGGAAACTGGGTGGCGTACCGCGAAATACCGGGGGCCGCTTTCTACTTCAGCGCCTTTGTTAAAAGGGCTGTCGACCCGCTCAAAAAAACCTTCGGTCGCAATGCCGCCGGGCTGAAACAGGCATCCCTGCGATTGGGCGCAAAAGCGGTTGAGCCCGGCGACGCCGCCTTTGAGTTCAGCCTGTTTCCCCGGGTGCGGATCCGGTTGATTCTGTGGGAGGGGGACGCGGAATTTGCCCCGGAAGCCAACATACTTTTTGACGACGCCGTCGGAAAAATCTTTTCTCCCGAAGATATCGCCTGGCTGGCGGGCATGTTGGTGTACCGGCTGATGGCTCTTGCGAACCCGCCCGGCCCCAAATAGGCAGTATGGCAGCAGGTGGGTCCCTATTTTTATCAATACGCCGACTTCTAAAATCCCTCCCCCTCCCATTGCAAAAGGGGGGCGTACGGCGAGGGGCGATTCCGCCTGATCAAAGGCGGCTTCGGGGATTTTTCCGGAGGGCGTCTTAAAACGGGGCCGGAATTCGTGAGCACAAATACGAAAGCGCGTCCTTAGCCGCGTTTTAAGCAGGACTGCCGTATGGGTATTGCAACCGACATCATCCTTCTCGTGGTTACCGCCTTTTTCAGCGGCCTCCTGATGCAGCGGCTGGGCCAGCCCCTGATTCTGGGATACATCCTGGCCGGGGTGATCCTGGGGCCGCACACCGGCGGTCTTTCGCTATCCAGCATCCACGAAATCGAACTGCTGGCCGAGATCGGCATTGCCCTGCTGCTCTTTGCCCTGGGACTGGAATTCTCCCTTAAGGATCTCAAACCGGTGCGGAAAGTGGCGCTGATCGGCACGCCCATTCAAATCGTGCTGACCATCGCCCTGGGTTTCGGCATCGCCCGCCTGATGGATTGGGACCTGAAATCATCGTTATGGTTCGGGGCCCTCATTTCGCTTTCGAGCACCATGGTGATCTTAAAGACGCTGATGAACCAAGGCTGGCTCGGGACGCTCTCGAGCAAGGTGATGATCGGCATGCTGATCGTTCAGGATCTGGCGGTGGTACCGATGATGATTATCCTGCCGCAGATGAACCGTCCGGAGGTGGGCCTGCCGCTGCTCGGGTATGCGGCTTTAAAAGCGGCGGTTTTTATTGCCGGGGCGATTCTGCTGGGGACCCGGCTGCTGCCGCTCCTGATGGCGCACATTGCCAGGCTGGGATCGCGGGAGCTGTTTCTGGTCGCCATTACGGCCATCGGGCTGGGGGTCGGGCTGGCCACTTCCCGGGTGGGACTCTCGTTTGCGTTCGGCGCTTTTGTCGCCGGCATGGTCCTGAGCGAATCGGACTACGGCCACCAGGCGCTCAGCGACATCATTCCGGTCCGGGACCTTTTCGGGCTTTTGTTTTTCGCCTCGGTGGGGATGCTTTTAGAACCGGCCTTCCTGCTGGATCATCTCGGCCAGATCCTGCTGATCGTTTTGGGCGTGAGCGTCGGCAAGGGATGCATCTTTGCACTGACGGCCCGCCTGTTCAACTATGGAAACGTGATTCCGCTGGCAGTCGGGCTCGGGCTCTTCCAGATCGGCGAATTTTCTTTTGTGCTGGCCCGACTGGGGGTTTCAACCGGTTCCATCGACGGGGAATTCTATAACCTTTTCCTGACGGCGGCGGTACTGACGATGGCCCTGACGCCGCTCGTCTCGGGCCAGACGGCACGTCTGTACGCCCTGAAGAAACGCTGGTTCCGGCATGAACCCCTCGATTCCATCAATCTTCCCCAGGCCGGACTGTGCCGGCATGTCATCATCGCCGGCGGCGGCCGCGTGGGCTTCCAGATTGCCAAGGTTCTGAAGCGCGTGGGGATGCAATTCGTGATTATTGAGATTGACCAGCGGCGCGTGGAACGGGCGAAGGCGGCGGGCATGCCGGTGGTTTACGGCGATGCCGGGCATGAAACCGTCTTGGAGGCGGCTGCGGCCGGACTGGCCTATCTGCTGGTCTTGACGACGCCCGGAATCGTGGAGGCGCGCGCCATCATCATTACCGCGCAGCGCTGCAACAGCCGGATTAAAGTCGTCGCCCGAACTTCCGAAGCCGAGTTTTTCCCGGTTTTCAAGGAGTTGAACGTTACGGAAGTGGTCCATCCCGAATTCGAAGCCGGCCTGGAAATGACGCGCCAAGTCCTGCTGCACCTGCGATTTCCCGTATTGGAGATACAACGTCAGACGGAAACCCTGCGCCAGGAGCTGTTTGCGCCGATCTTCAATTCCGTCGGCAGCTACCGGACCCTGGCCCAGCTCAGATCCGCCGAGCAGCAATTTGATCTGCAGTGGGTATCGATTGAGCCCGGAAGTTCCCTGATCGACCGTTCCATCGGCGAGGCGGAAATCCGCAAGGCAACCGGCGCTTCGGTCGTCGGGGTCATCCGCAATGAAAAGCTGGAACCGAATCCCGACACGCAGTTTCGCTTCTGGGCAAACGATCTTATCGCCATCATCGGCAGCGAACAGGCGCTGGAGGGTTTCCAAAGGCTTTCGCAGCCGGCTGCATATGCCGCGCTCGCGGATGAACGTTCGCATCGTAATCGTCTATGACTAAGTACCTGTCGGCATAAATGCGATTACGTTTTAAAATTCCTCCCGGCCTCCCTTTATAAAAGGGAGGAGGCCCGCCGGAGCGGTGACCCCTTTGGAAAAGGGGGCGGGGGGCAGTCGCTGCGGCCGGGTCAGCGCAGGACCTCGAGAATAAGTTCCGCCGTTACCGGATCTGATGGTTGCAGTGCCGCGGAAGTTCTGGGTTCAAGCCGTTCGGTAGGGATCTCCCGGGGACCGCTCAACTCTGCGATGACGGCCTTCGCGCGGGCATCGGCCAACCGGACCAGTTCGGCATCATCCACCGGTTCCACCTCCGCCAGCCGGAGAAAGAGACGTTTGGCCAGCCGGCCCGGATCCTCTCCCGCGCCCCGGGGGGCGCCGGTCTTGTCCGCGGCGGCCGTTTCCGTCTTTATTTTCTCCTCCTCCGCCTTTAGTTCAGCCTCGAGGGCATGGAGCGCATCGATGCCGAAGCGCTCTGAAAATAGAGCCGCCAGGGCCTGGCCGGTTTCCGGGCTGCTGTAGTCCACCGGTCCGGGGTCCCTGTCCGGAGCCGGGCTTTGACCCAGGCGCGTCTCCAGGGTGCGTCCCAGGGCGGCGCTGCGCAAGACCGCCCGGTCGGTTTCAGGATGGTAGCGCCCCCGGACGGCAAGCTTCAATTGCGGCCGCTTCTGCAGGGCTTCGGCCAGAACGGCCAACTTTTCCTTTTCCGGCGGAGGCAACCCGGCGCTGCCGGGTTCGAAGGCGACATTCTTGAAGGCTTCCTCCCCGGCGCCGGGAATCAGGGCGGCAAGGGCGCGGAAAGGACTTGTTACAATTTTAGTCAGAAGGTTTATGATCGCTTTACCGATCAGGGCGCCGAAACTGAATTCGGGAGAATCGAGGTTGCCGCGTACCGGCAGGCCCAGATCGATGACGCCGTTGGCATCCTCCAAAAGCGCGATGGCGAGGTTAAGCGGCAGATTTACCGCATCCGGACTCTCGACTTTTTCTCCAAGGGTCAGGCGCTCAACCACGATCTTGTTTTCGCCCGTTAGACGGCTCTTGTCGATCTTGTAATTCAAGTCAACCGACAGTTTGCCGGAATCGATCCTGCGGCCGGCGAACTTGCCCGAGTAGGGCGTAAGCCGGGACATCTCCACATTGCGGAAGACCACATCGATATCGGTGAAAGCCTTGGGATCGGAAGTGTCCAACTCGCCGTCGACCTTGGCGGTGCCGTAGTCGTCCACCCGGCCGTCGAGCTTTACCTGGGCGCGGGCGTTGGGGGTGGCAGAAATGCCTGCCAGAGTTCCCTTGAGTTCATGGATTTTGGTTCCAAAAGGGATGGGCAGGTTCAGGTCCGCAAAATCAAAGGTGCCGTCGCTGAGGAGCACCCGGCGGACGCGGTAGGGGAAGCTTGCGGCCGTATCCGGGGGTGTCGGTTTTTCGGCTTTTTTTGTAACGTCGGACCTGACGGCCTTGGCCAGATTGAGGGTTCCATCCGCTTCGATGATGACTTTCCCGATCGGCTTAAGTACGTGGATGTCGCCGATGTCGATTCCATCCGGTTCAAGCTGCAGTTTCAACTGCTCGCTTTGAACCGATTGCCAACCCACCAGGGGTTCACTTCCGCCGACCTCGGCGACTTGCAGGTGGTCGATTTTAAAGCCGCCCTGGTAAAGCGTTTGGGCCCCGGCGGTTTTGAAACCATGGCGCAGGTTTCCCCGGGTGGAGAAGGCGCCCGACGTCAGCACCAACGCGGTCGCCCGGTCGATGTAGGGCTGCAGCGGCAGCAATCCGAACTCAGCCACCTCGATGGCGGATTCCACTGACGGCGCCGATGGATCGATAATGCCGCCGGCCTTGATCCGGCCGCCCTCCCGCACCTTCAGGTCTAAATTGAACTTCATCGGGGACTTCCCGTCCACATCGAAGACTGCCACGGAAACCGGATCGAGGTTGATTAGCGAGGCTTTATCCTGAACTGTCAGATCGGAAAAAGCGGCCTTAATATCCGATAGTGAAACGGACTTTATTAAAAATTGGAAAGGGTGGCCCTCGACGGCGGCTTCATCCTTCTGTTTAGCAATGGCCCCCTTGGCAGGAGGTGCAGCCAGCAGCGCCAGGTTTACACCGCCGTCGGTCTGGCGTCGCACGTCGATGCTCCCGCCTTCAATGGAAATTGCGGCGGCGGTCAGACGATTGGCCGCAATATCGTAAGCCCCTCCTGCAAGGGACAGCGTGTCGATCTGCACGGCCGGTTGGCTGCCGTCGGAAAATCCGGCCTCAAAGCCCGTAATGGCCAGGGCGATATCGTTTATCCTTCCCTGGATTTGAGTGCCGGCCTCAGCTTCGGCTTTAAGGCCCACCTTGATTTTACCCACGCCGGCTTTGAGGCCGGGCGTGCGGCTTAGATCCTCGTAATCGACGGCAATTGCGTCCACGTCCAACGCGTTTAAGGTAAGCTTCCAGGGTTTGGTTTCAATGTCCGGGGTCGGAGGCGAGGGAAGGGATGAGGCTGCTTCGGAAATCCTGACAATTTGCTGCAGATTGAGCGCGCCGTCTGCATCCACCGCAAGGCGTGTCTGCCCGCCCTTGACTGAAATGAGGGCGATGTCCGCCCGGCGGCCGGTCAAGTCGAAGCGGCCGCCGCTGATCCGGGTGTCGGGCAGCTCCAGAAACGGGGTTTCGGTCCCCTGCAGCCTGAGGAGGATATCGGTGATGGCAATCGACAGGTTTGTCAGAACAACCCGGGGCGTTTCTTGACCCAAATCCACGCTGTAGTCGGAGCTGAGGCTGAGCTTCCCGACCGGCGGTTCGATATCCAGGCTATCACGGGCAAAATCCCAGAGCGTTTCGGCCCGCAAGTTCTCAATGGAGAAATTTCCCTTTGTTACCAGCGGGTTGAGTCCGAGGGTGCCGGTCCATTTAAAGGTTTCGCCGTCGCCGCTGGTTGCAGTGATGGATTTCAGACCTGCCTGATCCGGCAGGGTCGAGAGATTTTTCATTCGCAGGTTCAGCGGTTCGAAGGTGATGGAGGCCGGTTCGGACTGCCGCCGATCGCTGAAATCGATCCGCCCCCGGTCTATTATGATATCTTCAAGGATCAGACGCGGCGGTTGGCCGTTCTCATTCCGTGGGGGTGAAACATCCGAAGGCGGGGCGAGGTCCGCCAGGTTCAGGCGGCTGTCCGGATCGATCACGGCATTGAGTTCCGGCTCCTCGAGGCGGATCTCGCGGAAAGTCCAGGCCCACTTGAACAGGCTCTTGAGTTCAAAATCAACAAAGAGGCGTTTGAAACCGGCGATCGGCTTTCCGTCGGGCTCGTCCAGGCGAAACGCGTTCGCCTCGAAGGTAAACAGGTACGGATTGACGCGCACCGCGCCGATGGAAGCCTGTTTATTTAACTCTTTCTGAACGATTCCGGGAACATATCGCTTTACAAGGTAAGGCGTCAGCAAAAAACCGGCCAGGGTGTATGTCAGAATCGCGGCTGTTGCGATGATGAACGGCTTGCCCAGAACGATCTTTTTCAGAAGATTCATACGGCACCCCCATATGATTGGTATAATCAGTCATGATGATGCCCGGGTCCTGAACGGCTCCAGCGAGGGCAAACGTGCCGCCGGTGGGCGCATCGCGGCCGGGTACTGATAAAAACATTTACACGGAGACTTGATTATAAGGATAATCATAATGGTATTGCCTTTCCAGACGAAAGGCAATAAGTAAGTATCAGATTTGATTTCAGCCAAAGTGAAAAAAGGGGGATCGTATGATTGCAAAAAACCATCGGATGCCCGTTTATTTTATCCCGGCGGCGGTGTTCGTTCTGCTGCTCGGGGCGTGCTCCCAGGCGTATTACGGCGCCATGGAAAAGGTCGGCGTTCATAAGCGCGATATCCTGGTGGATCGCGTCAAAGGTGCCAGAGATTCCCAGGCCGGAGCGCAGGAACAGTTCAAGTCTGCGCTGGAACGGTTCGGCGCGGTGGTTCACTTGAAAGATACCGATCTTAAGAAATCCTATGAAACCTTGAATGCGGAGTACGAAGATTGTGAAAAATCCGCAGAAGACGTATCCTCACGGATCGACAAGGTCGAATCGGTGGCGGATGCGCTGTTTAAAGAGTGGCGGGAAGAGCTGCGTCTTTATCAGAACCCCGAACTGCGTAAATCAAGCCAGCGCCAGCTTGAGGCAACCCAGTCGCGCTACGCCAAAATGCTTGCAAGCATGCACCAGGCTGAAAAAAGCATGGCGCCGGTCTTGCGTATTTTTCATGACAATGTCCTGTTTCTGAAACACAATCTCAATGCCCAGGCCATCGGTGCGCTGCAATCCGAGTTTTCGACATTACAGGGAAGTATTGACAGCCTGATTAAAAAGATGGGCGCGGCGATCGAGTCTTCCGACAAGTTTATCGCCGATCTCAAGGAGTAGCATTAATCTTTCCGGCGAACTATTAAGGAGTGCATTATAGAGCAGACATCATAACCCCGCTGGTATGTCTGAATCATTTATACGAAAATTCCCCCTGCCGGCGTGCAGCGCACGGGCAGGGGGAATCCATCGCGGGGGGCCGTTCAGTTGTCCATTATCTTCTCTCGAACATTTCCATTTCAGCAGTAATGACCGCCTGGATGCGGCGATTCTTGCGGCGGCCTTCATCCGTGTCGTTTGAAGACACGGGACGGTCTTCGCCGTAACCCTTTGCCGACAGTCGATCCGGGCTGATCTTAAAATTCCGGACCAGGTAGTCGCGCACGCTTTCAGCCCGGAGCTGGGAAAGCTTCTGGTTGTAGGCGGCCGAACCGATGCTGTCGGTATGCCCCTCGATGGCGGCCTTTGTTTCCGGATAAGCCGCCATGAAATCGGCGACTTCCTTCAGTTTGTTGTGATATTGGGGTTTAATATCGGCCTTGTTGCTGTCGAATTGAATATCCAGATCAATGGTGGCCGTCTTTTTCATAAGGATGGGACATCCGTCTTTATCGACCTTGAACGTTTTGGGCGTTCCCTCGCATTTGTCGAGATAATCAAAAACGCCGTCGCCGTCGGTATCGAGCGGGCAGCCGGAGCCGTCCACCGGGGCGCCCTTGGGTGTTCCCGGGCACTTGTCGAGATAGTCATAGACGCCGTCGCCGTCGGTATCGAGCGGGCAGCCGGAGCTGTCGACCGCCACCCCTTTGGGTGTTCCCGGGCACTTGTCGAGATAGTCATAGACGCCGTCGCCGTCGGTATCGAGCGGGCAGCCGGAGCTGTCGACCGCCACCCCTTTGGGTGTTCCCGGGCACTTGTCGAGATAATCATAAACACCGTCACCGTCGGTATCCAGCGGGCAGCCGAAGCTGTCCACCGTGATCCCTTTGGGGGTTCCCGGGCATTTATCCCTGCTGTCCACCACGCCGTCCCCGTCGCTGTCGAGCACCGGCGGGGGCGGCGGCGGCGCCGCTACCGGTGCAACCGCAGCCGGCGCCGCTTTTTTCCTGCCGCCAAAGAGAAAATCGACTCCCAGGGTATAGATCAGGTTGTTGTAAGTGTCGTCAAAGGAAATGACATGGCGCAGGTCGCCCCGCAGGGCGATCATTTCGGTTAAAAAATATTTCACCCCGCCGCCGTAATTTACCAGAAAGCTGGTATCATCGTTGCCGGTGTCCGGATCGATGGTGATCCCGCCGATGCCGGCGGCAATATAGGGTACCAGTTTGTTTTCGGGCATGAAGTGATACAGGCCGTCCAGCCGGTAGAGGTAGCCGTCCACGTCCGTTCCGGTGGTATCCGTTTCCGTGTTGATGTAATTTAAAAAAACCTCAGCGCCTAAATTCCGGGTGAAATTGTAGCCGGCGCCCAGCCCGAAGGTGAAGCCGTGTTCCAGGTCCTGATTGCCTTCAAAAACATAACCGCCCAACTGGGGACTGACCGAAAAAGAACCTTCGCGAATCTCTGCGATGGCGCCGCCGGAGAAGATCAACGCATACGCCAGCGCTGCGACCGCTGCCATTAAAAGTCGTCGTTTCATTACATGCCTCCTTTTTTCTTCAGGTTATTTCATGATCCGATCCTTAATAACGCTCCCGGCTTTAAGAACGGACTGTGAGGGGTATAAGACGCGCTTATTTCCGACCGGACTTCATACATACTGCGATGCATCTCCATATTCAAGCAAAATCTGTCGCGGCCGTTCAACCGCAACCGGATAACCGATGACCGAATAAGAAATCAGCACCCGCATTCCGCATGATTTTTAAATTGCTATTTGACGTGTTTTTATATAGTTGTTGTTACAAGAATTCATATCCCGCGTGTCTGGTTCCAATGAAATCGCGATGGGGCAAAAGTATGCGGCTGCCCATGGCCGGTTGTTGAAAACCATATCAAACCAAGGAGCAAAATATGCTGAAAGAATTTAAAGAGTTTGCAATGCGCGGCAATGTGGTTGACATGGCCGTCGGCATCATCATCGGCGGCGCTTTTGGAACGATCGTCAAAAGCCTGGTTGCGGACGTATTAATGCCCCCGCTGGGGCTGCTGATGGGCGGGGTCGACTTTACCAACCTGTTTGTCGTCCTTAAAGCGGGTGCAAAGGCCGGTCCCTATGCGGCGCTCGCCGATGCCCAGGCCGCCGGAGCCGTTTCAGTGAATTATGGTGTTTTCATCAACACCGTCATCAGCTTTTTAATCGTTGCCTTTGCCGTTTTCATGCTGATCAAAGGGATCAACAAGCTGCATCGCAAAGAGGTTGCTGCGCCGCCGGAACCGACCACCAAAGAATGTCCGTTCTGTTTCAGCACCATCGCGATTAAGGCGAAGCGCTGTCCTAACTGCACTTCCGATCTGGTCAAGGCTTGATGGCATGAAACCGTACCGGCTTGGATGAGCAACAGTGATGGTCTCGTAAAAAGTCGAAAATACGCCTTTGGCGTCATTCCCGCGAAGGCGGGAATCCAGTGATTTCATATGGTTCTGGATGCCTGCCTTCGCAGGCATGACGGGTTTTGGGACTTTTTACGAATATGTCAACAGTCCCGCGGCTATTCAAAAGTAAAAGAAGCCTGCCTTCCGACAGGGAGGTCGGGTTCTGATCAGATGGTCGGGTTTCAACTGTTGCGTCAATCGTATAATATGCGCGTTTTTTCATCCGTTAACACATGCCGGATGCGTTCTTGCCAGCTGTCCGATTTCCAGGTTCCCAGGTCCCGGTGGGTCAAGTAGTAGTTTTGCGGGATGGGATGCGTGCCGACGACGACATCCAGCCCGTACTTGGCGGGGATAAATTTACGGAAAGCCTGCAGGCGCGGGCAGGGCGGATAACCGACCACCAGGCCGGTCGCTAAATGGACGACATCCGTTCCATTTTTTTTCATTTCCGCCGGCGCATATTCGATGTTGCCGCCGGGGCAGCCGCCACATGTGGTGTAGCCCACCAGTTCGACATCCTCGTCTTTGTACAGGGCAAAGGCGCCTTCCCGGTTCCGCAAAGCGCGCAGGCACTTTCCACCGGCACACCTGTGGTAACGGTTGCAGATGATGATGCTGATTTTTTTCATTTTAGCCGATTCCTCCTTTAACGGGTTTTTCTATAACGCTTCAGGGTAAACAGAGAAGGACTCCGGACGGGTTGCGCTTTCTCTTAAACCGTGGAGTCAATGCGGGCTGTGTTCATTGCAACGGCGTTTGGGCCTCGGTGTTTCCCAATTGGGGTGCAAGCCCTTCGATCAGCGCCGAAGTCGTTTTCTGGGCATCGCCAAAGAGCAGGATGGTTTTGGGATTCCGATAGAGCAGATTCTCCACGCCTGAATATCCCGGTTTTTCATCCAGATTGCAAACAATAATTTTTCCGGCGTCCTGGGCCATCAGGATCGGCATGCCTGAAAGCGGCGTTCCTTCAATGGCCATGGCGGCCGGGTTGACGACGTCGCAGGCGCCGACCACCAGCGCCAGATCCGTGGTTTTAAACTCGGCGTTGATCGCATCCATTTCATACAACAGGCTGTAATCAATCTCCGCTTCCGCCAGGACGACGTGCATGTGCCCCGGCATCCGTCCGGCCACCGGGTGAATCGCAAACCGGACCGTTTTTCCCATTGCGCAAAGTGTTTGCGACAGCTTGGCCACATTGAACTGGGCCTGGGCCAGGGCCATGCCGTAGCCGGGGATGATCACGATGCTGCCGCACGCTTTTAATGCCGTGATGGCGGCCAGCAGGTTGTCCAAGGGGGTGTTTTTGCGAGCGATCGCTTGTGTTTCCGTCTCCGAACCGGCGTCGTCGAGATTGAAGATGACATCCGGCCGGAGGTGTGCTGCGGCTTTACTTCCGGTGAAAACCTTGCGGATTCCGCGATTCATCGCTTTGCACATGACATGGGTCAGAATCGATCCGGATGCGGCCACCGTGGCGCCGAAGGTAATCAGCAGGCGGTTCTGCAGGGCAATGCCGCACCATGCTGCGGCCAACCCTGCGGTTGCATTGAGAAATGAAATTAAAACCGGCATGTCGGCGCCGCCGATTCGCATCGAAAAGAGGATTCCCAGAATGGCCGCGGCGACCCCTGTTCCGAAAAGCAAGATCGCTGCAAGCGGTTTTGCCGAAATCATACTGAAGACGGCAAGCGCTGCGACGGCAATGACGGCGACCATCAGCAGCAGGCTGTGTTTCGGAAGAACCGACGGCGTCTGCCGGATGCGGCCGGCCAGTTTCCCGCCGGCAATCAGGCTGCCGCTGAAAGTTCCTGCGCCGATAACCAGGCCGATGATACCGGCGGCCTGGTTGACTCCCCCCGGCGCTGCGGCGCTGCCGGTCAGCTCGACAAAAGCCACCAGGCAGGCTGCTAAACCTCCGGCGCCATGCTGAACGGCGATCATGGCGGGTATCTGGAGCATGTTGACCCGCAGGGCCAGGCGCCATCCCGAAACCGCCCCAAGGGCTATCATCACTGCCGGCAACCAGGGATACAGAAGCCCGTGGCGCCAAAGGGTCGCCCCGGCGCCGAACACCAGCGCGGCAGCCGCCATCAGATTTCCGATCCTGGCGTCACCCGGTTTGTTGAACAGGTAAATGCCCGCCAGCAGGATCAGGATGATCATCACATCCAGGAACAAATCAGGACCGCTGAACATTTTCGTCTTCCCCGTTTACCAAGATTCGTAAATGATTCATCGTTATTTTTCCCGGTTGCGTCCGGGCCGGACGTCGGCAGGGACCGAGGGTTTGGTTTTAAACATTTTAAGCATGCGATCGGTAATAAAAATACCGCCGATAATATTAAAGGAGGCCGCCGCAATCGCCAGGGCCGTCAGGAACAATTCGCGGCCGTCGCGCGGGATCGACAGCAGAACCAGGGCGCCGAGGATCACCACGGCCGAAATGGCGTTGGTCATGGACATCAAAGGGGTGTGCAGCCGGGGCGGAATTTTAGCGATCAGGATGTATCCGGCCCCGAACGATAAGCTGAAAACAGCGGCCATGAAAAGTATATCGGTCATAAATTCACCTTGCCTGGTAATTACAATAATGACATGGAATTAACTTCGCGTCAGCGCCTTTAAAGTACCCCGATGCAGGATTTTGCCGCCGTCGGTGACAAGGGTGCTGCGGACGATTTCATCCTGCAAGTCGGGCTTTTGGGCGGCATTTTTGTAAAGAACTTCAAAAAAATTAAAGATATTGTTGGCATACAGCCAGGTGGCGTGAACCGGAATCGATCCGGGAATGTTTTTAGTGCCGCAGATCAACACGTCGTTGAACGTACTGATTTCAGCCGGTACGGTCGCCGCGCAGTTGCCGCCCTGGTCGATGGAAACATCGACAATTACCGCTCCCGGTTTCATGCCGTTGACCATATCCCGGGTAATCAGCAGGGGAGCGACTTCCCCGGGAACCAGGGCGCTCAGGATGACGGCATCGGTCTCCTTCAGCAGGGGGAAGATGAGATCGCGTTCCTTTTGGAGCCAGGCATCCGGCAGCGCCTTTGCATACCCGTCCTTTTCCCGGGCGATCTCTTCGGGAACTTCGAACCCGCTGATTTTGGCTCCCAGGCTCAATGCCGCTTCCCGGGCTTTTTCCTGGATATCGACCACGCTGACGATCGCCCCCAGCCGCCGCGCGGTGGCAATGGCCTGCAGGCCGACAACGCCGGCGCCGATGATCAAAACGTTGGCCGGTTTCAGAGGCCCGATCGCAGTGCCCACCATCGGCAGCAGGACCGGCAAGTGCGCGGCGGCGATCATGACCGCTTTATATCCGGTTATCGTGCTCATGGAGGTCAGGGCGTCCATCCGTTGCGCCCGTGAGATACGCGGAATCCCGTCCATCGTATAAGCGGTTATGTTCTTATCCCTCAGCTTTTCCACCATGGCATGGTTGCCGGGCGCAGCCGGGTGCAGAAAAGCGATCAGGGCGGCGCCGTCCCGGATCATGTCGATTTCATGCACCCCCAAATCCGTGTTGAAGATCGGTTCCTTGACCTTGAGAACAATATCCGCCCGGGAAAAAATGTTGCGGGCATCTGCGCTGATCACGGCGCCGGCCTCCGTATATGCCGCATCTTTATGATAAGCACCCCGGCCGGCATTTTGCTCTACCAGCACCTCATGACCGAGGCCGAGAAACTTTGCGACGGTTGCCGGCGTGGCCGCCACTCGATTTTCACCCGGCATGATCTCCTTGGGTATACCGATTATCATTTTTGGTTTCCTTTCCTGTGAGGATTTCCATAGCTGCACGGCTGCACCCGAAAGGCGTGCCGCCGGCTGCGTTTACTTTAAATTCTGAAGACAGTTTTCGACGGCATTGAAAAAAATCGGCGGCTGCGGCGTTTTCATCAGCAAATTCAATTGGTCCGCGACCGGCACGCGGGACAATAATGCGCGATCCGTTTGGCGGGAGCGGCAGTGCGCGAGCAGTTGCTGCAGCGCTTCGCTGGCCAGGATCCTGGCTTCGTAGTAGATATTGTCGTCCATGATGATGGCGAGCACCGCTTCACACAGGCGCGTTTCCGGATTTTCGATTTTGGGTATTAATTTCAATACGGTTTCCCGCAGCCGCCAGTTTCCCTTGAACCGCAGGATTCTGATCAGGCCTGCCTGGCAATCGGCCAGTCCGCCTTTTTGATTAAGTTCATCAAGCTGATCGAGAACCGCCCCCCATTCCAGAAGATTGCCGAAAGGATCTTTGTCCACTTGTTTCCCCTCCTTGGTTGATCCTGTTTATCCCCGTGGTTGCAGGGTTTCCAGGTACTCCTTGTATTTGTCGATTTGTTCGGCGCTGAACAGGCGGTCGCGAAAAACCCCTTGCGGGTCGATGGTCTCGGCGGCATCGAAAAGATGAAGTTCCAGCCTTTTTACCTCTCCCTGGGGTGTAACCAGGAGCCCCGTTCCGTTTTCATAATCCGTGATCAGTATGAAATATTTTCCTGAAGCTTTATTCCTGACTATTTCCATGCCGTTGCGCTTCCCGCCGGATAAATTGGTTTGAGTTGCCTTTCTCAAGAGCAAACGCTTCCACCAAAAGCAAAAACAATGCCAGTTTATGAAAAGGGCCTGCGCCCTTGAATTTCAGGGAATTCCGGGGGATGCAAAGACGCATCCGTTTCCCTGAAGCGGGACAAAAACGCCCGCCCGGGAAGCCGATTAAGAATATTATTCTTTTAATTCAAAGGAGTTGCCATATTGGGCGGAATCGCCCGCTTCGGGCGATTCCGCCGGCTGAAAGTCACTCATTTTCCTGAAAAGCGCCCGGCGGGATATGCCGAGGAGTGCGGCTGCCCGGGTACGGTTCCCGCCGGCCTGGTCGATGGCTCTGGAGACCAGGGATTTTTCCAGTTGTTCAACCGCTTTTCGCATTTTCAACGACCCGGGGTTTGCGGAAGCCGCGGCGTCCGGAAGCGGGTTGAAAAATTCCAGGCGGTTGAGGGTCACATAGCGCTGAAGCACATTTCGGAGCTCGCGAACATTCCCGGGCCAGTCATAACCGGCCAGCCGGTCGATAAACCAACCCGGAACCTGGGCCCTCCGGGCGTGATTCCGGTCGGTTTTCAGGAAATATTCCACCAGAAGGGGGATGTCTTCTTTCCTTTCCCGAAGCGGCGGCAGGTTGATTTGAATCACCTGAATCCGAAAGAAAAAATCAGCGCGCATGCGTCCGGAGCGGATGTTTCCGGCAAGAAGACGATTGGACGCCGAGAGGACTCGGAAATCGGAAAAGCGGGGCTGAGTGCTCCCCACCGGGCAATATCCGCTTCCCTCGATCGCCCGCAGGAGTTTAACCTGCATCGGGTTCGTCAGTTCGCCGATTTCATCCAGAAAAAGGGTTCCGCCGTCGGCCAGATCCAGAAAACCGGGGGCCTTGGCATGGGCGCCGGAAAATGCCCCCTTGCAGTGGCCGAAAAATTCCCTTTCAAAAAGCGTTTCCTGAATCGCGCCGCAGTTAACGGCGACAAATCGGCCTTTTCTGCGACCGTTCTGCCCGTGGATGGCCCTGGCGACCAGTTCCTTGCCGGTCCCGGATTCTCCGAAAATAACTACGCTGGCATCGGTTGTTGCGGCCTTCAGAATGAGCTCGTAAACTTCCTGCATGGCCGGGGACTTTCCGATGAGATCGCCGAATCGGTAGCGGTCCCCCAGGGTCGATTTCAGCGCCAGGTTTTCCCGCTGCAGGTTCTCGGCCTTGCGACTGGCCGCAATTTCCTGCGCCTTGATTTCCGATACGTCCTTGAAGGTGGAAAGAATCGCCGGCAGTCCCTTGAAGGTGATCGGACTGTGGCAGATCTGATACCAGCAGGACCGGCCGTTGCGGCTGAATGACAGGACGGTTTCGATTTTTTTAAAACCATCGGCGGGCTGCAGGGCTCCGAAAACCGTCCGGATGTCGGCAACAGCGCCGACATCCAAATCTGAGACCAACCTGGCAATGACCGTTTCGGGGTGCCCCAGCTCAAAGAAGGCACAGAAGGCCGGGTTGGCGTAACAGAAGCGGCCGTCCTGAATCAGGGTGACCCCTTCGGCGACCTGTTCGGTCACAATGCGATAGCGTCCCTCGCTTTCACGCAAAAAGTCTTCCGATTGTTTGAGCCAGATGATTTTACTCAGGCGTTCGGAAATGGCGTTGAGCAGGCGTCTTTCTTCTTCCAGAAAAGGGCCGGCTTTTGAAACCGCCGCCGTCTCCGGATAGAAAACCTCCACCTTCCCCACCGTGAGACCGTTTACGGCAATTTCAGCGCTCTGCTTCAAAGCGGTTTCCCGGAAATTTTTGGTATTGAAAACCTGATCCTCCAGCAATATGCGCGCGCAGGCGTTTTCAGCATATTGCCAGGCGGCCGGAATCAATTCAACTGCGCGTTGCAGGATCCACGGCAGCGACACCCCCTGGGTTTCAAAAAGGTTCGAAATGCCGTACAGGCAATTCAACTCCTTGATCCGTTCGGTCAACTCGGCGGACCGCTTTTGCAGCAGGGCGGCGGCATTTTTATCATCGGCCGGAACGGACGGCCGGCGGTCATCCCTGGGGGGGATCGTTTTCATCATGCGCCTTTCTTTCGGGAGGGATACGCGCCTTTTACAAATGCGCGCAGGCGGTTTTCGAAATCTCCTTCCCAGCCTTCGTGATAGACACCGGCCGTGGCCAGTTCAACGGCCAGGATGGCGGACTTGATCTTTGGCGGCAACCGCTTCGTCCGGACCCGATATTTCGGACTGTTGCGAATGAGGGCCGGCAGATGATTCAGAATGACCTTGCGGAAGATCGGTTCATCCACCAGGCGGGGTGTCTCCTGAAAAAAGCGGAAGAGGCGATCGTACCGGCTGTTGATCTCCCGGCTGATCTGGTCGCTGATTTCGGTGTAGGGACGGTTTTCATGGTTTTCGCGGCAGCGTTTAAATATCAGGTTGACCTCTTCCGCGACGCGTTCCTGCAGAATATCGATCACATCGGTTACGTAGGTTTCCTTGTCTTTGCGAAATTCCCTGACGCTCATCAGAAGGTTGGCGATGATTTCATAGGAAGAGGAGATCACCCCGCCCTTGTTGGCCGTGGCGTCCCGCAGCAGGATAACGCCATGCTTTTGCAGGTTGGTGCGGGCATCGGGGGTGATGAAGGAATTGGCGCCTTCCACAATCACCTGCACGCTTAATTTTTCGTTTTCGGAAAAAAACCGGTTCCAGTTGTCGGCATTGATGGTTTCGGGCCTGCCGCCGCACGGCAGGAACAGATCGGCATTTACTGCGAAAGTAAGCGCGGCGCTTTCCCGGTGAAACTCGTCGGCGGTGATCCAGCGATCTTCTACGCCCGTCTCGGTCCGAACGGCCTTGCGGTATAGTTCCCGAAAAGATTCCAGGCGGCGCTCATTGCGAAACAGGATATGTCCGCCGGGAGCGAGGGCGGCGGGGGGATAATGATCGATATCGGCCGCTGAAATCAGGCGCTGGAGTACCTCGGGAGCCGCGCCGGCCGGATCAAACAGACCGCCGCTGCCGTCAACGATACTCACTATTTTTACGCCGGGACAATTCGCTAGGAGCTGCCGGATGGAATTGCCGGCCACGTCGCCGTTGGGGCCGCCGGTCATTTTGACGGTGAACCGGTCTAGATGGATATCGATTCCGATTTCTTTAAGGGCGATTTCGGCTGCCTTCACCACGCCCCGGGAGGTGACGCCATATGCCTTGTGATTGATGCCGATCTGTTTGCTGGAGATGATGCCGATCCCCAGGATGTAACCGCGAGCGACGGAAAGCTGTGCAATCTTTTCGATCATCTCATTGTAAAGGTTCTCATCAGGACCCAGCTCAATCGATTCATCTTCGCGGTAATAGTCCACTACCCGGTCATCGCAGGCCGTTCCATTTCGGGTGACGAAAATGTCGAAAAAGGCGTGGATGAATCCGAACTGGAGTTTGTAAAGCCGCTGCGTGACGGCGTCCGAGGCGTCCAGGTCGCGGGCGTCTAAAATCATGGTAAGTTTGCTGCCGCCTTCGTAGATGTCCTTGTTTTTGAGGTGCTGGGTGTATGCCAGGACAAACACTTCCCGGAACAGGTTGTTGCAGGCCGTTACGTATTCATCCGGAGTGCGTCCGATGATGGTCCGCCATCCGCCCCGGGCGATATCGGAAAACCCGATATGATAACCGATGCCGTGCCGCCCGAAAAAGAAAGTGATGCGAAAGGGCACGGCCGGGGGCAGATCGGTCATCAGTTCCGGATTCATTTCGGCCAGATAAGCCGGATTGAGGCGGAAAACGAGGGCATGCTTTTCGGGAACGAAGAAGTTGGTTTTCAGGGTATGGGTGATCATGAGCAGCGCCGTTTTGAAAACAGTCCTGCGGATCTCGTCCAGGTAGCGCTGGCCGCTGTTGTAACCGCAAACGGTCTTTTCAACCTCGGCAAGGGTGGAGCGGTAGATTTCATGGCGATTTTCAAGCTGGGGATCGAAGCGGATGCGAAACAGGTTGACCAGCATCAGGACGATGTCTGGATGCGCGTAAAAGGACGACCGGACCGTTTCAAGATCAAACCGATCCGGCTGGCTGTGGCTGAGCATGGTGTGGGAAAAGGCGATCAGCGCTTCCGCCAGAGAGGCTTCTTCACCGGTGAGGATCCGGCCGGATAGAAAGCTGGTGTAGGCCCCGCTCTCGGCGGCGAGGATCTGGGTGTTGTATAGTTCCGTCTGCAGTCGCCGGCAGAGGGCCGATGTCTTGCTGAGCAGGCTCCCGTTGTGCGCCCGGACATAAAAATTTCCCAGGAAATAGGGCGATTCGTCCATGGTCAGGGTCAGGCTGTAGGCCCGGCGAACCCCGATGTCGAGCCGCTGGAAAACCTCCATGACCTGGGATAAAAATTCCCTGCGCGGAGGGAGCGCAACGCCGAAAAGGACGCGTGACTCTCTGGGGGTCTTGCCGGCGGCGGTTGTTTCAATGTCAAAGAAAAATCCGTTATTCTGCCGGGTTTGCTGGTAGACCCACAGGATTCGTGCAATTCTTTCAAAGGGTGAAATCCGCACATAGGAAGGATGGCTGTGCCAGAGCCGGTCGAAGGTTCGTCTGAATTTTTTGAAGTTAAAATCCGGGTAATGGTTTTTGAGGGTTTCGACAACCGCCTGCCGGATCTTTTGAGGGACATCGCTTTTTTCCTTAAGCGGATAATCTTTCGCGGGCTTTAAGTCAAACTCAAAACGCTGGACTTCCAGGTTGCCGTCGGCGCCGGGAATGGGTGTGGTCGAGTGTGTAATTTCAGCATAGGAAATTTCCCTTCCCCGGATATTTTTCAACGTGTCGTAAAGGGAACCGGGGCGGTCGATCCGGGCAATGAGGAGTTCTTCCTCCCGATCGGCCAGGGTGATCGTGCGGTGGCTCCCGAGCAACTGAAGCTGCATTGCCAGGTTGGCGAGGGCATCGGTTTTTTCGCTCATGGTGATGAAAAAATAAGACGGCATATTTTGCTGCAGCCAGTTCAGGTTTCGGGATGCCTGACCGTGGCGGACGTCGATGGCGATCTTCAGTTTTCGGGAAAATTCATCCCGATAATCCCGATGCGCGACCCTTTTGGCGCCGGAGCGGGGTTGGGCTTTGATTGTCGGCATGCTTCGTCTCCTTCAGGCGTACTCTTCGCAGTGCCAGACGCCGCCGGGCGGTTTAGGGTAAATACATGTCCGGCGATTCAGACAGTTGCGGCAAAGCCCCATGAGTTCGGGTTGATCCGTCTCTTGCGCGGACGGGTTCATCCGGACGTGGCCGGCCGTGAAGAGGCGGTCGCCTTCTTCAGCGTCGGTGGTGGGTATCAGCCTGAATTCCTCGCAGAAAAAAATGGAGGTGGTTGAACCATTCCGAAAAGAACAATCGGGGTAATGAACGCAGGTGCTGCAAAGGTCTGTTTTGCAGGTTGCGGCTGAGCGGGTAATCAGAGCGGTAGTATTCATTGGGTCCTCCCGTTAAATTAAGGAAGTCTTTGGCTGTCTCCGCTGCTGCTCGTGAAATCGTGGGGGAACAGCCGGATGTTTCGGGCTTCCGCCATGTTTATAAGCAGATTGCATGCCAACCGGATAAATTTTTAAAATTTTGATTTTATTTGGTTTATTTGAATGACGGGTAATAATAGGAGTGAGGGTGCGCGGGCACTTTCGCACCGGCGGGCAGAAAGTGCCCGGTTGCATTTGCTGCGGCGCGCTGCGGTCCAAACCCAACCAGGCGCGATGATTTGAGAAACTGTTAAATGGATCCGATTTTTTTAAGCTTTTCCCGGAGCGTTCTGCGGTTGATGCCAAGGATGCCGGCCGCGGCCGTTTTGTTGCCGCCCACTTCGGCCAGGACATTGCAGATATACTCGGCTTCGACTGCTTCCAGGGTTCGGTCGGCCTTGGGGGTCGTGAGAGACGAAAACCGCATCAGGGAGGGGAGATCCGGCACTTCGACGATATCGCCCTGGGTCATGGAAAGAATCCGCATCATCACGTTTTCCAGTTCGCGCACGTTTCCGGGCCAGTGGTAAGATTTCAGAATCTGAAACGCCTGGTCTGAAATCTTCGGCGGGGTCTTGTCGTATTCCTGAACAAACCGATTGATGAAGTGATTGATCAGCAGGATAATGTCGTCGCCCCTCTCCCGCAGGGGCGGGACGCTGAGGGATATAACGTTCAGGCGGTAGAACAGGTCTTCCCGGAAGCCCCCCTTTTTCATCAGGGCGGCCAAATCCTTATTGGTGGCGGCGATGATGCGCACATCGACTTTTATCGGACGGGTCGCGCCCAGCATGTAAATTTCTTTTTCCTGAAGCACCCGCAGCAGCTTCACCTGCATGCTGGGGCTGGCTTCGCTGATTTCGTCCAGCAGGATCGTACCGGTATCTGCCGTCTGGAAAAACCCGGCCTTTGTCCGGATCGCACCGGTAAAGGCCCCCTTGATATGGCCGAAGAGTTCGCTTTCCAGCAACGATTCGGGAATGCTGCCGCAATTGACCGGGACGAAGGGGGCCGAATTACGCGGGCTTTCGTAATGGACGGCCCGGGCAATCAGTTCCTTGCCGGTTCCGCTCTCTCCCTGGATGAGGATGGTGGCATCGGTTTCAGCCGCCCGGTGGATTTCGTTCAAAAGAGTTGTCATCCCTTCCGATTTGCCGATGAGACCGTACTTTGCCTGGGAAATGGAGGCGCTGCTCAGATTTTCATGCAGCCGCTGTTTTTCAAAGGCGCTGTCAACCGTGCTGAAAAGCTCTTCATCGGTAAACGGTTTAATCAGATATTCTTCCGCGCCGGACTTCATCGCCCGGATGGCCTCGTCGTAGCGGGGATAACCCGTAATGACGACCACGCCGATGTTCTTATAGTTCTCCCGGACGTAGCGCAGCAGGTCGAGTCCGTCGGCGCCGGGCATCCGGATGTCGGTGATCACCAGGTTGACCGCAACGCTTTCCAGGATGCGGAGGGCGTCTTCAGCCGATGGCGCGGTGGTGGTGCGGTACCCCCGGCCGGCCAGGTTCCGGCGCAGCACTTCGCGGGTATCGACGGAATCATCCACGATCAAAATATGCCGGTTTGCTTGCATGTCATTATCTCTTTCAGGGTTGTCCCCTGCCTGGAAAACGAAGATCGAAGCAGGTCCCGCGACCCGGTTCACTCTGAACGCTTACGGTTCCACCGTGGGCAGCAACGATTTCCTGAACCACGGGGAGTCCCAGCCCGGTTCCCTGATAATGGGGTTTTGTTGTAAAAAAGGGGATGAATATTTTTTCCATGATTTCCCGGGTCATGCCGTTGCCGGTATCCTTGACCGATACAAGGATTTCGTTCGCAGATCCGCGGGTTTCCAAAGACAGTTTTCCGCCGCCGGGCATGGCCTGGATGGCATTCAGGATGAGATTGGAAAAGACCTGGCGCAACTGGCTCAGATCCGCCCGGATCGGCGCAAGTTCCGGCGACAGACGGAGCTCAACGGCGATTTTTTCTTTTTCACAGCGGGCTTCGAAAAAGTGCAGGCTTTCCGTCAAGATGTCGTTGACGTTCACCTCCCCGGCGCGGGACGGCATTTTGCGGGCGAACATCAGTAATTTACGTACAATTTCACGTGCATGCAGGGAGGTGGAAATAATTTTGTCGATGTCGTCCTGGGCCTGCCGGGGAAGTCCCGGGCACTTGGCGGCCAATTGGGCATAACCGAGCAGGGCCGTCAGCGGTTCATTGATTTCATGGGCCACGGCGGCTGACAGTTGACCGATCATGTTCAGGCGATCGGCATGCTTGAGGCGGTCGATAATTTCGGTCTTTTCTTTTTCAAACAGTTTACGCTCAATGATCAGGGTAAGCTCCCTGGCAAGCGCGTCCAGAAGTTTTCGTTCCTCCTGCAGAAACGGGCCCTCATCCAGCAGGGGATGTTCCCGGCGGTATGCGATTTCGATCAGGCCGCGGCGTGTTCCGTTCAGGACGATATCGGCGGCCAGTTTCGGCCGGTCCTCGGGAAAACCGCTTTCCGGGAAAGAACGTTCATCCATTTTGATTCGGACGCAGGCGTCTTCCGGGTAAAGCCAGGCGGAAGGGACGATCGCGACAATTTCGCGCAGAATGTCTTCCAGGTTTTTTTGGGCGGTTTCGTCCACCCGCGCCATCTGGTAAAGACAGGTCAGCTCCTTGACCCGTTCCTGGAGGGCCAAATGGGTGTGCCAGTTTAAAAAGGCGGTTTCGAGTATGGGCAATATCTCCTTAAAACCGGAGATTCGGGCGGGTGTAAAATGATCGTCCGTATTGCCGGACAGGAGCAATATCCCCGGGCCGTCCATCCGGGTGCTGAAAGCCGTCAGCATCAGAGAGGACCGGTCTTTCCCGGTCATATCGGCTATAAAGGAAAGTTCCCCTTCTGAAAATCGGTTTTCCGAGAGGGCCTGATGGATATTGCCGCTCCAGCAGATGCCGTTGCAGCAGTTCAATCCGAAGACAGGCGCGGGGGAACTGCTGCAAAGCCTGTTCAGCAATTGATCGGGAAAGTTTTCAATCGGCCGGATATCCATCGAAAACGTTTCGGGAGAACTTTTTTCGGGCGGGGATTGCGAAGGAGCGTTCGGTCCTGTCCGGCTGCATTGGTAAAGACTGTCGCCGGAAAACCAGATGGACGCAGCCGCGCAATCAAAAAGGTCGATCAGTATCTCGAGACAGCCCCTGATAAACAGGGCCTTGGAATTGGATTGATCGGCTTTGAAAAGAATTGCGGATACGGCCTGCACGTACTTGTCGGCTGGCATGATATTGAAAAAATCCATACGGTTTAAGCGTTCTCCCGGTCCGCCATGAGAAAGGGATAGGCGTCCGGGTTCCGGACGCTAATCCCGGCACGATTACAGACAGTTAAAGCGGCAAGCCGCAAATGACTTCCCGATTTGTTTAGGATTCTAACACATACCGGCGGGAGCATTCAATTGAAAAGGGAGGTAAGGAGAAAATTCTATCGGCCGGTGCTTTTCAATCTCCTTGAAAACCCGGATAAGCTCTGCTACATTAATCCATAATGTTTTGATGTAAATGGGTTCCGATTCCGGGAGAATTTGATGGTAGAGTCAAGGGCGCTTGAAATCAATCTGGCCAGTTATCAGGTCGATGTGGTGATCGACCCCAAATATGCGCCGCTGCAGGAAATCATGTCGGATTATTACGGCCTGGCGGAGGGATTGAACGTTTTCCTGAAGGAACTTTCCCATCCCTATCGAAACTGGCAGTTTATCGTGATGGAGGCCAGAGGCTATTCTCTGGACTATTTCCATCTTTTCGTCCATCATCCCAAGGGTCCGCAGGCGGCGGATCTCATGGTCGATATTTTCGCCGATGCCATCAGAGAAGCGGGGGACCCGGAGGTTAAGGCCGATGCGGCCGACAACCTGCTGCTTTTTTTACAGAAGGTCATTAAAGAAGCGGGGGACGAGCTCGACCGGTTCAGGCAGGTTCTCAACACCGCTTTCAACCGCATCCGGCAGTTCAAAGATGCGCATTTCTTTCTTTTTCTGAAAAGCTTTTATCAGATCAAGCGTCTGGCGGAATTGCTGATGCGTCAGCCGGCCGCAGGCGACTTCGATTTAAAGCCCATCAATGCGCTCCTGATCAAATACTTTAAGGAAACCTACGCCTACTGGCTGAAAGAAGACGATCCCTTGCGCTGGTTCGCCAAAGAGGTCGGCGCAGGTCCCGAAGGGGAGGACCTCGAGGAGATCTTCAGGGGTATTACCCATGCGGATATCCGCGAACTGAATGAAACCCTGGAAATCCTTGCCAAGGAAAAACCGGGCGGTTCCCGGGCCGTGCTAAATCGTCTGGTGGAACTGCCCGGCTATCATCAGATCGTGGAGCAGTACCGCGACATTCCTCAGAAACTCTATGCGGCCGGGTCTGAACAGGATCAGGGCAATCTGTGGAAGCTGGTCTTTATTTTCCATATCATGAACACCGTGGGCCTATCGATTCTCCACGAAGAAGCCCTGCGTGACATCAATCGGACGCTGACCCTGCTGATCGGCCACGAGGATGCGAAAACAGTCCAGGAGCTGGTCCAGAAAACATTCTCCATTTTAAAAACACGAACCAGCCGTTTTCCCTCCACCGCCCTGACCTGCGTGCTCAATATGGGCAAGGCGGTTTACAAGACCGATCAGAGCGACCTGATCAATTATTTTATCGATTCCGTGATCGCCCTTGGGTTTCAGGCGCCCGGCATCAGCGGCGTGGGCAACGACTGGCAGATAAAGGTCAACAGCGCTCATATCCAGAATATCCGCACCTGGCTGGAACTGAGCGAGCTCAACCCCAAATGGTCCACCCGGCTGCTGTCCGCGCTGATTATTTATCTTTCCCTGTGCGGCGTCTTTATCAAGGACACGGACCTGTTTCCGCGGGATATCACCCATCTGCTCAACGTCGATATCGGCCCGGTCTACAACCTGGTCAAGCAGCTGGCCCGGCTGTTCCCAACCTATTTCAACGATATCGGCGCCGAGGGCGAGCTGCGCGAAATCTCCACAAGCATCGATGAAATTTGCCACCGCAAGGATGTGCTGGTCCACTTTTTGCGCAAGCAGAGTCATGTGGAAAGCAGCAACCGGATCATCCCTTTCATGGACGCCGCCCTGAACTTCTGGAAAACAAAAGACAAGAGCGGTTTGAAACCGTTCATTCCCCCCAGCATTTACGAGCAGGTGAAAACCCGCGGTCCTTTTATCGACGGCGTGCATAAGATCCTGGCGCATCTTGAGCAAAAAGGGATGGCCCTACCCGGGGATTTCCTGTCCGCCGATAAGGAGAAAATCGAGGATCTGCTGCAGGGGCTTGCCGAAAGCAGCGCTCAGGACCTGGAAAGAGTGAAGCTGGCCATCAGCTTTTACAAGCTGCTGCATCAGAAATACAGCCTTGGAGCCGGTGGAATGGACCATTATCTGGCCCAGCTCGGAACCGAAGCCTTTCCGGATTTAAACCGGCTGAAAAAGGCTCTGGCTGAAAAAGACCTCAAGCAAAAAACTTTCGAACTACTGGATTACCTGGAGGTTCTGAAAAAGATCATCCTGTCGTCGGAAACCTTCGAAATCCGTGAAGATATCTATAAAAAGCGACATTTTACCGTTGACATTCCCTCCATGTACGGCCGCTACCATGAAATCAAATTCGATGCTTTGGGGTTGACTTTTCGGATTGAATCCCTTGTCAATGTTCTTTTCGAAGAACTGGTGGCCACCATTGATCTGGGGCTGATCACCAAGGCGACCTTTTTTCAGGTTTACGACCGGCTGAAACTGTTCAATAAAGCCCTGAAGCTGGACGGCATCTCTTCCGACGAGATCGAGCGGCAGCTCGACTTCCTGGTCCATTCCCTTGAGGTCAGGGGGTTTACCTTTACCCAGTATCTCGATATTTTCAAAGGGTTTGCCCAGGCGGTCAAGAACATCATCAACGATTACTTCAACAATATCCACGAACGCAATCTGGACCGGATTCTTTCCCACCTGCCGGTTGAGCAGATCCTTCCGAAATACCTGCCCCGGGATCCGGACGGCGATTCTGAAAAAATAAAGCACCGGTTTTCAGAGATTTTCTTCCGGGAGCGGATCGCCCTGTCCCTGGGGCTGCAGCAGATGGACCTGTTTTTAACCCGGATCCTCAGCACCATTTTTCAGCAGGCCGACAAGGTGCCCAAGGAAAAGCTGCAGACGCTCCTGCTCTATGACCACCGCAGCGCGGTTGCGCCCATCGACCGGACGGAAAACAGGATTTCCGGCATCATCCATCTGGGCAACAAGGGACTGAACATGGTCAAACTGAAATCCTACGGGCTTCCGGTGCCCCCCGGATTCATCATCACCACCGAGGTGTTTCGTTCCCGCGACGTCATCCAATCGTACCTCCCGGCGGAAGAAAACTTAAGGGAGCAGATCGCCCAGCAGATCGCCGCCATGGAAAAAAGACTCCATAAAACCTTCGGCAGTGCTAAAAACCCGCTCCTTTTCTCGGTCCGGAGCGGTTCATCCATATCGCAGCCGGGAATGATGGATACGTTTCTGAATGTGGGCATCAACGAGGAAATCGCCGCGGGCATGGCCGCGCAAAGCGGCAATGAATGGTTTGCCTGGGATAATTACCGGCGGTTTCTGCAGTGCTACGGCATGTCCTTTAACCTGGTGCGGGATGATTTCGACGCGATTATCGATGATTTTAAAAAACGCTTCGGGGCTCCCTTAAAACGCAGGTTTACCGGCGCGCAGATGAAACAGGTGGCACTGGCCTACAAACAACTGATCCGGGATACCGGCATCACCATTGAGGAATCTCCTTACGAACAGCTTTACGTCATCATCGGAAAGGTTTTCGATTCCTGGTATTCATCCAAAGCCAAAACCTACCGCAGGATCATGGGGATATCGGACGATTGGGGTACGGCGGTGACCATTCAGGCCATGGTTTACGGCAATATTTCCGAGCAGTCCGGGACCGGGGTTATTTTTACCCATAATCCCAGGTGGTCCGGCGACAGCCTACGGCTGTGGGGAGACTTCACCCTTGAGAATCAGGGCGAAGACGTCGTTTCCGGACTGGTCAAAACCCTGCCCATATCCGTCGTACAGCAGGAGATTGAAAATCGGGACACCCATATGACCTTGCAGACCCATTTTCCGGACATCTTCAGCAAGCTGGAAGCATGGGCCAATGACCTGATTTATGAAAAAGGGTGGAGCCCCCAGGAGATGGAATTTACGTTTGAATCGCCCTCGGTGGACCATCTGTATCTGCTCCAGACCCGGGACATGGCCATCCGGGAGCGCAAGGATTATGTCAGGTTTGATCCGGACGGAATGACCGAACAGAAGTTTCTGGGCCACGGGATCGGTGTCAGCGGCGGCGCCATGAGCGGACGGGTCGTATTCAGCTTGGATGAAATCGACGGGTGGCGGGAAAAGGAACCGACGACCTCCCTGATTCTGGTACGAAGCGATACGGTTCCGGACGACATTCGCGAGATTTTTGCAGCCGACGGTCTGCTGACGGCCCGGGGCGGCTTGACCTCGCATGCGGCCGTGGTGGCGCACCGACTGGGGAAAACATGCGTGGTGGGTTGCGGCAACCTGATCTGTCACGAAAAAGAACGCGCCTGCGTTTTCGGCAACCGCAAATTGAAGGCGGGAGATTTTATCAGCATTGACGGACAGCAGGGGTCCGTCTATCAGGGCTTGCTGAAGATGAAAGCAGGATGAAAGGAGGCATATGGAAGTGAAATCCGCACAAGAAAGCAAATCCAAGCTGGGAATCAACGGCTTCGGCAGAATCGGCAAGCTGTCCGTCTGGCATCAGGTCGGGCGTAAATATTTCAGTGAACTGGTCGTAAATATCGGGCGCCGATCGGGAAACTCCCTTGCGGATTTGGCCCATTATGTCGAGAGAGATTCAACTTATGGCCGGCTGGGGGCGTATCTCTACGGTTGCCGGGCCAAGCCGGTCATCAGCGACCTTGACGAGAAAACCGGCAGCATGCGCATCGACGGCATCCGGGTCCGGTTTTTATACTCGGCCAGAAACCCGGCCGATATCGAGTGGAAGGATGCCGGCGTCCGGCTGGTGGTGGATACGACCGGCCAGTTTCTGGACCCGACTCTCCCGGCGGATGAACCCAAGGGATCCTTGCGCGGGCATTTTGAAGCCGGCGCCGAAAAAATAATCCTGTCGGCGCCGTTTAAGATCAAGGATAAGGGCGCGGCCATGCCGGAAGACGCGGTGACGACGGTGATGGGGATTAATTCCAGCGATTATGACCCCCGCAGGCACAAGATCGTTTCCAATGCGTCCTGTACCACGACCTGCCTGGCCCACATGATCAAACCGCTGATCGATTTTTTTGGACCCAAGAAGATCCTTTCGGCGTCCATGGCGACGGTGCATGCAGTCACCGGTTCACAGGAGGTGCTGGATCGTCTGCCGAAAGCGGATGCAAAGGACCTGAGAAAAAACAGAAGCGTATTGAACAATATCATCCTGACGACAACGGGCGCCGCCCAGGCACTGAAACTGGTCATACCGGAAATGCAGCAGATCGCATTTATCGCCGAATCCGTGCGTATTCCCACGACGACCGGCTCCCTGATCATCCTGATGATGAACCTGCAGGAGGAATTGTCGGGGGATCCGATCCGCCGGGAAACCATCAATGCTATTTATCGGAAAGCGGCCGCAAGCGATCCCAACGGCTACCTGCATTACTCCGACAAGCAGAACGTGTCCTGCGACGTCATCGGGCTGCCCAGAGCGGCCGCCATCATCGAAGGGCACGAGATCCACACCCGCACCTCCGAAGTGAAAATCGACCTCGAAAAGGCGCTGGGACTCGATGCCGAGCTGGTTGCTTCTCTGGCTGAGAAAATTGTACGGGTGCCGCTGACCCAGGCGGTCATCTACGGCTGGTATGATAACGAGATGGGCAGCTATGTCAATATGCTCGGCGACCGGACGGTCTCCATGGCGGAGTATCTGTAATGAACACAGGGTTCAAGGGGGCAAGGGTTCAAGTGAAATAAAATATCCCCGCCTTTTAAGGCGGGGATATTTTAAACAACGCATTGCTTAATTTTACAAAATCTTCCACGCTGAGGGTTTCCGCGCGCCGGGAGGGTTCGATCGCAAGATCGGTCAGGACCTGCTCCACCGCCTCGCCTGCAAGGGCGAGATCGCTGCCGGCCAAGGCATTTTTCAGGGTTTTACGCCGTTTGGAAAATGCCGCTTTAACCACCCTGGAAAAAAAGGCTTCATCTTCGGCGGCGAATGCCGGGGCGTCTTTAAAATGAATGCCAAGCACCTCTGAGTCCACTTTCGGCCTGGGATAAAAAAGAGCGGCCTTTATATCGGCAATGCGCCTGATATCGGCGCTGTATTGCAGCAGGACCGACAACCGGCCGTAATCCCGATCACCCGGCGGGGACATGATTCGCCGGGCCAGTTCTTTCTGGAACATCAGGATACAGAAACGGACGGCCGTGCGCGCCTTGATGAGTTGAATCAGGACCTGTGAAGAAATATTATAGGGCAGGTTCCCGAACACAACCAGCGGACGGTTTTCATCCCGGGCCAGCTGATCGATATCGACATCCAGAATATTTTTATTTATCAGGGTGACATTACTGCAACCATGGGAAGCCAGGATGCCGGCCAGCACTTCCGACAGCCGGCCGTCCTTTTCAACCGCATAAACCTTTCCGGCGGACCGGGCAATGGGGATCGTCAGGGCGCCAAGCCCGGCCCCGATTTCAAGAACCACATCCTGCGGCATCAGATCGGAGCGCTGGATGATCATGCGGGCCGTGGAAGGGTCCTTTAAAAAATTCTGGCCAAACTGCTTTTTGGGGAACAGGTTTTGGGCATGGAGAATCCGTGCGGGCGAGGTCATGGCGTTTTACCGACCAACTTCTTTTCGATCCTGCGCGTGCGCAGGGTTATGAATATTTTCCGGGTAATGACATATGCCGCGATTCCCGGAACAATGCCGAGAATGACGCCGCCCACCAGCATGGCGATGGTTGCATCCAGCCCCAGCCGGGCAAGCTCCGCAAGAGATTTATATCTGGGGTCGAAAGGAATCGAATTTCCCAATATCAAATTTCCGACCTTGTAGCTGCCCAGATAAAAAACGGGGATCGTCACCGGGTTGCTGACCCATACGGCAATGACGGCCGCCGCTTTGCTTCCGCGCAGCAGAAAGGCGAGAGCAAAAGCGATGGCCGTGTGGAAGGGGATGGTCGGCGTAATGGCGACAAAGACGCCGATGGCCATTCCCACGGCAATGAAATGCGGATCGCCTTCGAGATTTTTGGCCCTTTCGATAAAATTATGGAGCCGCTGCTTCAGCCTGTTTTTTGCCGCAGCCGGTTCATTTCGGTACGGATCGTTCGGGTGCATCCAAATCATTCTCAGAGATCGTTATCTGAAGTCTCAGGTTCGTCCTGCAACAACCGGGATTGTTGAATTGCGGTTGTTTGCTTAACATGAAAGGGTTCTCATTTCAATGTTCTAATCATTCTTCGCAAAGCGGAGCGGAAAGCCGCCCGATCCCACGCTTGACTTTTGGTGTAAAATTACATATTTTTCTTAATAAATTTCCCGTGGTTAGATGCCCTGTCGGCAGCGAGTCGCCATGGGTCTTTAAAACAAAGGGGGCCTTATGCCAAAAAAAAGAGGAAAGTCGATCAGTTTTGATGCCATGGTCAAATTCTTCATGCAGAATTACAATATCCCCACCAAGAGCGATTTCGAAAAATTGATAACCCGAATGGATCGACTGGAAGAACTGATCAGGGCAATGACCGTTTCAGGGAGGCGCGGCCGGACTGTGCGGACAAACAGCGCTAAAACCGGGTCATCAAACGGCGCTTCGGCCAAAACAGCTTCAGACAGTGTTCTGGAAGTCATTAAGGCGTCCGGAGAGGGGATCGACTTTGCCGATATCCGCCGGCGGATCGGGTATGAGGATAAAAAACTTCGCAACATCATCTTTCGATTAAACAAAACAGGCAAGATCCGCCGGATCCGACGCGGAATTTATACGGCCAGAGGATAATCATGTCAGCAGATTCCAACAACGCGAAACTTTGCGAAGGCGCTCGGATACTCGGCTACCGCCTGGTGCGAAAGGTTGCCCTCTCAGAAATCAATTCCATTTATTATGAGCTGGAACATACGGCCACCCGGACCCGGCACATTCACATCAGCAACGCCGATGCGGAAAACACGTTCAGCGTGGCCTTTAAGACGGTGCCGGCCGACTCAACCGGGGTGGCGCATATCCTGGAACACACGGTCTTGTGCGGCTCAAAAAAATTTCCGGTGCGGGACCCCTTTTTCTCCATGCTGAAAAGAAGCCTGAATACCTTTATGAATGCGTTTACCGCTTCGGACTGGACCATGTATCCGTTTTCCACCCAGAACCCGAAAGATTATTACAACCTCATGGATGTCTATCTGGACGCGGTTTTCAGACCGGTTCTGGATCCGCTCAACTTCAAGCAGGAGGGGCACCGGCTGGAAATCGAAAAAACCGGTCCGTCCGGATCCGAAAACCGCCTGGCGTACAAGGGGGTGGTGTACAACGAGATGAAGGGCGCCATGTCGTCCCCGGATCAGGTGATGGTGCGCTCCATGCTGGAAGCACTCTATCCGGAAACCACCTATCGTTTCAATTCCGGCGGAGATCCGAAGGAGATTCCCCGGCTTAGCTACGATCAACTCAGGGCCTTTCATGCGCGCCACTATCATCCCAGCAACGCCTTTTTTTACACCTATGGCAATCTGCCTCTCAAGGACCATCTTGAGTTTATCGAAGAGACGGTTTTAAAACATTACGACTATCTGGACCCCCGGACGGAGGTTCCCAGCCAGCCTCGCTGGAATCAGCCCCGAACGGCGACGCACGCATATCCCCTGGGGGAAAATGAAGATCCGGCCGGAAAATTTCAGGCCTGTATGGCGTGGCTGACCGCCGATATAAAAAAAACGGACGAGGTGCTGGTGTTGACCCTGCTGGAGCAGATCCTGCTCGGCAATGCCGCCTCGCCGCTGCGCAAAGCCCTGATTGATTCGGGCCTGGGTTCATCCCTGAGCGACGGCACCGGGTTTGATGCCGACAACCGCGATACCCTGTTTGCAGCCGGGTTGAAGGATATTGAAAAGACCGCGGTCCCGAAAATAGAGGCGATTGTTTTCGATACGTTGGATGCGCTGGCGACAAAGGGGATCGATAAGGAACTGATCGATACCGCCATCCATCAGATTGAGTTCCACCGCAAAGAAGTGACCAACCATCCCTATCCCTACGGCATCAAACTGCTGCTGTCTTTCGGCGGAAGCTGGTTTCACGGCGGCGATCCGGTGCGAACCCTGCAGTTTGACAGCGACCTGGAAAAGATCCGCCGGGAGGTAGCGGCCGGTCCTTTTTTTGAAGGCTGCCTGAAAAAATACTTTCTGGACAATCCGCATCGGGTCCGGTTGACACTGACTCCGGACCGTACCATGGCAGCGGAGGAAGAAAAACGGGTGGCGGCCGAACTGGCGGAAATCAGGGCAGGGCTGTCCGCCGAGCAGCTGCAGCGGATCGAAGCCGATGCCCGGGCGTTGCAGAAGCAGCAGGAAGCCGAAATGGATGTTGCCTGCCTGCCGACCCTGTCGCTGGATGAAATTCCGCCTCACGTCAAAGCCGTTTCGGAAACATCCGGGGACGGACGCAACCGGCTGAGCGTTTATGGACAGCCGACCGCCGGCATTTTTTATCTGACGGCCGCCATCGGCGCCGGCGCCCTGACGAAAGAGCAGATTCCGCTGGTACCGTTTTTCTGCCACGCCTTTTCAAAAACCGGAACCACCCGGAGGGATTATGCCGAGATGGTCCGGCGCATCGATGCCGCCACCGGCGGAATCGGTTTAAATGCTAACGCCCGCACATCGTTCGGGCGTGCCGGAGACTGCCGTTCTTTTTTGGCGCTCAACGGCAAATCTCTGGTGCGCAATCAGAATCGGTTGTTTGACATCATTGCAGAACTGATCGGCGCCTTCAGCTTTGGAGATTTAGCCCGCCTGAAGGCCCTGCTGCTGGAATACCGGGCCGCGCTGGAAGCCATGATCGTTCATAACGGCCATCGGCTGGCCATATCCCTGGCCTCCCGGAATTTTTCCGCGGCTGAGGCTCTGGATGAGACCTGGCACGGGATCCACCAGCTTAAAACGATAAAAGCGCTGACCGCCGACCTGACGGACGGCGCCTTGCAGTCGCTTGCGGACAGATTGACCGCTATCGGCAAATTTCTGCTGACGCGTGAAAATATAAAGATCGCCCTGATCGGAGAAGACACCAACCTGGCGGATGCCCGGACGTCTGCCGCAGCGCTCTATGACGGCATATCCTCAGGAACGGCAGCCGGTTTCGGCGCTCCTTCCTTCGAAATCCCCGCTGAAATTCCCAGAGAAGGGTGGACAACCTCAACGGCGGTCTCGTTTGTGGCCCGAACGTTTCAGACGGTCAGAATGGACCATGTCGATGCGCCAGCCCTGGCTGTTATCGCCAAGATGCTGCGGTCGCTGTACCTGCACCGCGAGATTCGGGAAAAAGGGGGCGCCTACGGCGGGCTTGCCATATACAGCCCGGAAAACGGACTGTTCAGTTTCGGCTCCTACCGGGATCCCCATATTGTTGAGACCCTGGCGGTGTATGACGGCGTTGCCGGGTTTGTTCGCTCCCGGAGCATTACGGACGAGGATGTCAAGGAGGCGACGCTGCAGGTCTGCGCCGAGATCGACAAGCCCGATCCGCCCGGTCCGGCCGCCCGTAAAGCCTTTTATCGCAAAATGATATCTCTGTCGGACGAAGCCCGCAACCGCTTTAAAAGCGGGGTGCTTGCGCTGGCAAGAAACCGGGTTCAGGAAATTGCCGAAAAGTACTTCCTGGACCAGGTGCAAAATCAGGCGGTGGCGGTGATATCCGGCGAGACGCAGCTGCAGGCGGCCAACCAGAAGCTCGGCGACCGTCCGCTGCGGCTGTATTCGATTTGACCCGGTTATTTCGTGAAATATCCGGGACGGGCGGAAACCTTTGCAAAGCCGGCGTGGAGCGGCAAGGGATCGGATCGGCAGTTGCAGGCTATCAAGGGGGTAGGGATTGTCAATCGTAACGATTTCGAGGGGATCATACAGCCGCGGAAAAGAAGTTGCCGAAAAATTATGCCGCGAACTGGGATACGAATGTATCTCCCGGGATATCATTCTCGAAGCTTCGGAACAGTTCAACCTGCCCGAGATCAAGCTGATCAGGGCCATCCATGATGCGCCTTCGATCCTGGACCGTTTTACTTACGGTAAAGAAAGATTTATCGCATTTTTTCGCGCTGCCTTTTTGAAACATCTTCAAAGGGATAACGTGGTTTACCACGGGCTGGCCGGCCATTTCTTTCTGCAGAATATTCCGCATGTTTTAAAAGTGCGCATTATCGCGGACCTGGACGACCGGGTCAGGGAGGAAATGAAGCGTGAAAAAATATCGGCCGAGCAGGCCCGCCGTATCCTGATCAGAGATGATGACGAGCGGCGCAAGTGGAGCCTGGCGCTTTACGGTATGGATCCTTGGGATCAGAGTCTTTACGACATGACCCTGCATATCGGCGCCATGGAGGTGGACGACGCTGTCTACATTATTTTGCAGGCCCTTCAGCGGGCCTGCTTTCAAACGACGCCCCGGAGCCGGGAACTCCTTGGCGACCTGGCGTTGGGCGCCCGGGTCGAAGCCGCATTGATCAATGAATTTCCGAAGGCATCCGCCGAGGCCGGCAACGGCATTGTCTGGGTAAATATCAGAGCATCCCTCGTTGATGAGACCGCGATCTCGAGGAAAGTTGAACAGCTGGCTGCAAACGTGGAAGGCGTCAAAAAGGTACAGGTCAACATCGTTCCCTACGTTATCGAAGACTGAACCCGGCGTTCAGCCGCCGGAGAGGATCTTGCTCCTGGAATAAACGTAAAAGGCAGCAGGCGTCATGAAATTTGAAAAGTTCAGAAAGCAAGCCAGTCCGGCCAGGAACATCTGGCGGAAACTGTTTCCCTTCCTGCGCTGGTGGAACTTCATGGGCTGGGATACCATCAGGGCCGACTTCCTGGCGGGATTGACCGGAGCAGTTGTGGCCCTGCCCCAGGGGGTGGCCTATGCGATGATTGCCGGCCTGCCGCCTGAATACGGGTTGTATTCGGCCATCGTCGTCCTACTGATTGCGGCCTTGTTCGGGTCTTCCCTGCATCTGATTTCCGGTCCCACAACCGCTATTTCCATCGTCATGTTCGCGTCCCTCAGTCCGATGGCGGAGCCGGGTTCGGTGGAATTTATCCGGCTGGCGCTGACCCTTACCTTTCTGGCAGGCGCTTTTCAGCTGGCACTGGGGCTGGCGCGAATGGGAACTCTGGTGAATTTTGTGTCCCATTCCGTTGTGGTCGGTTTTACCGCCGGCGCCGCCATCCTCATCGTTACGAGCCAGTTGAGGCATGTGTTCGGCTTGGAGATGCAAAGGGGCCAATCGCTTTTTACTGCCTGGATAAATATTTTTAGCGAGATCCATCGGGCGAACCCCTATGCGCTGACGGTGGCTGTCGGATCTCTCGGCTGTGCGGCGCTTTGCAAGGTTTTCCGGCCGCGCTGGCCGGGCCTCCTGCTGGCGATGATCACCGGCAGCCTGATCAGCGCGATCCTGGGGGCTGAATCCCACGGGATTCAACTGATGGGGGGATTGCCGGCGCATCTGCCGCGCCCCTCGTTGCCTGATTTTTCCATCGGCGCTTTACATCGATTAACGCCCAAGGCCCTTGCGGTTGCATTGATCGGCCTGATCGAAGCCTTGTCGATTGCCCGCTCGATTGCAGCGCACTCGCGCCAGCAGATCGATGGCAACCAGGAATTTATCGGGCAGGGGCTGTCCAACGTAGTGGGGAGTTTTTTTTCAAGCTACGCCGGTTCAGGCTCCTTTACCCGCTCTGCGATTAACTATCAGGCCGGCGCCATGACGCCGCTGTCCGCGGTTTTTTCGGCTGTATTTTTGGCTCTGATCCTGCTGCTGGTGGCGCCCCTGACCGCCTACCTGCCGATTGCGGCCATGGGGGGAGTGATCCTGCTGGTTGCGTTCAATCTGATCAACGTGAAGCATATCCGCAGCATCATCCGGACCGGCAGGGATGAAACGATCGTGCTGCTGACAACCTTTCTGGCAACCCTGCTGCTTGATCTTGAATTCGCCATATATACCGGGGTGCTCTTATCCCTGATTCTATATCTCAGCAGGACCTCGCGCCCCGAAATCGTTCACCTGCGGCCGGACCCGGAGGCATCGGGACATTTTCTGCAGCAATCCGAAACCGGCTGCCCGGCCTTTAAAATCATTCGTATCGACGGATCGCTGTTTTTCGGAGCGGTCAATCATATCGGGGAGTTTCTTCACAACATCGATAAGGAACTTGCGCACAAATCCACCCTTCTGATCGTGGCCTACGGCATTAATTTCATCGATCTGACCGGAGCGGAAATGCTGGCAAACGAATCCAGGCGCAGGCGCAGATTGCGCGGCGATTTATATCTTTGCGGTCTAAAGGAGAAAGCCCGGGAGGTTCTGGAACGCGGCGGCTATATCGAAAGCATCGGGGCCGACCATATTTTTTCATCCGAGACAGAAGCGGTTGCCGGCATCCTTGCGAAAATCGCGAGCCCAGAATGCCGGCATTGCCGCTCCCCGCTTTTCAGCCAGTGTAAACATATGTGCGGCATGGCCGGAGAACATTAACGCGTCAATGCCTGCCTGCTGGGTTCGGACGTTCCCAATCGGGACAGCATCGCCGGCCGCAGGCGGCCAGCCCAACAGGGGCAGTTGAAAACGGATGGCCGCTTACCCCCGTCAGCGCCGCTGCCAGCCCTTTAATCCCCAGTGCAAAGACCCCAGCGCCAGCATACTGATGAGGGCGGAAACCGTTCCGGTTGCTGCAATTCCGCCGGCCAGCCAGACAGGTCCGCCCATCAGGGCGCCGAAGATGCGGCCGAGGCCGGCGGCCGCAAAGAATCCGGCCATCATGGTGGCCCGGGAGCCGGGCTGCAGCTCGGTGCAGAGGGATAAAAAAGAAACGATGGTAAATTCCAGGGTAAAAAAAATTAAAAAAAGACCGGCCAGGGCGGGGAGCAGCGCCTGGCCGCAGAAAGGGAGTACGCTGTAGCTTAATGACGAAAGCCCCAGGCCGAGAATAACCGAGCGCTTCAGGCCGAATCGGTCGGCGACACCGACGGTGAGCAGTTCACCGCACAGTTCGGCCGCTCCGATGAGGATCGTGCCCATGCCGATGCCGATAATGCTCAGCCCGAATCCGCTTTCCAGCCAGGCGCCATACACCACAAAGAGATTGTCGTTGGCGGCGCTGACGAAAAAGGCGAACCCGAAGGCGCCCAGTGCGGTTCGGTCGCCCAAAAGCGGCAGCCAGATGCGGCCCAAGTCCGTAGCGCGCGACCGTGCCGCCGGCGGTCTGTTATCTGCAGGTATAAGGATGCAAACTGCCGCGATCCCCAGAACAGCCAGTCCGCCAAGAATAAGAAAAGGGGCGCGCCAGCTCAGTTTCTCGATGAGAATCGCCGTCAGCGGGATGCCCGCCAGCGTGCTCCCGGCCCAGCTCATCTCAACGATGCCGATGACCCTGGCGCGCCGGCGGTACGGTATGTTTTCGCCGAAATAGGCCTGATAGGCCGGGTCGAAAACGCTTTTGCCCAATCCCGCGAGGAACAGACCGGCCATGACGGCTGCGTACACCGGCAGGATCCCGCCCAGAAGCATGCCCGCAGCCAGAAGCCCCAATCCCGCCAGCATCAGCCGCCGGTATCCCAGCCGGTCGGCCAACGGTCCAAAAAACATGCCTAGGAGCGTGGTGGCCTGGTTTACGGCGATGATGGAGGTAAATGCGGTCAGTGATACGCCGAGGCCGCGGCTTAAGACCGGTGCAAAGGGATAGGCAAACCGCCGGGCCGTATTCAACAGCAAGCGGCACACGACAACGGTGCCGATGGTCAGGGTCAGGTGTTGATGGCGATCGGCCGGAGAGGGGTCTTGGGCAGGGGCAGTCATTGAGAGTAAGGGGTCCAGGATTCCAGGGTTCAGGGGTACAAGGGTTTGTTTTTTGGTAATTTTATCAAGGCTTTCAGCATCCTCTCACTCTCCTTGGCATCTCTCAGGATTTTTTGACGGGTTTTTCTTTAATTCTTTATAATTTTTCAGCATTTCACTTGAATTCTTGAACCCTGGACCCCTTGAATCCTATAGGATCATCGACTCTTTTGGCGATGATTTCCGGGCTATAAAATCTGGCTTAAAAAAAGTTTGGTCCGTTCATGCCGGGGATTGTTAAACAGGGTGTCGGGAGTTCCTTCCTCCACGATGGCGCCGTGATCCATGAAAAATACCCGGTCGGCCACTTCCCGGGCAAACCCCATTTCATGGGAGACGACGATCATCGTCATCCCTTCCCGGGCAAGGGTTTGCATGACATCGAGGACTTCGCCGATCATTTCAGGATCCAAGGCCGAGGTCGGTTCGTCAAACAGCATGACCTTGGGATCCATGGCCAGCGCCCGGGCAATAGCCACGCGCTGCTGCTGGCCGCCCGAGAGGCGGTCGGGATAAACGTTGGCCTTGTCCGGGATGCCGACCTTGCTGAGCAGGGCCATGGCCTTTTCCCGGGCGCCATCTGCCGAACGTTTGCGGACCACCACTTGCGCCAGGGTTACATTTTCCAGGGTGGTTTTATGGGGAAACAGGTTGAAGGATTGAAACACCATCCCCATCTCGGCCCGGGCTTTATTGATGTCGGTTTTACGGTTCATGATGTCGATGCCGTCCACAAAGATATGCCCTTCGTCGGCCACCTCGAGCCGGTTGAGGCAGCGCAGCAACGTGCTTTTGCCGGAGCCCGACGGCCCGATGACCACCACCACTTCTCCGACCTCGATTTTGCAGGAAACGTTGTTAAGTGCTTTGACCTCATGGGGCACATAAAAAAATTTGGACACATTTTTAACGTCGATCACTAGGTGATGGTCCTCCTTTCGAGGTATTGCAGAAACATGGACAGCGAAAACGTCAAAACCAGATACAGCAGGGCGCACATGAACCAGAGCTCAAAAGGCTGCAGGCTGGTGGTGACCACTTCGCGGGTGGCCTTGGTAAGCTCCCGGATGGCGATGATCCCCAGCAGGGAGGAGTCCTTGATCAAACTGATGAACTGACCGGCCAGGGGGGGAAAAATGCGGCGAAAGGCCTGGGGCAGGATGACATGCCGCATGTTCTGGGCATAGGTCATGCCCAGTGAGCGGGCGGCTTCGGTTTGACCGCGGTGAATGGACTGAATGCCGGCCCGGACAATTTCAGCCACATACGCTCCTGCAAAAAACGCCAGCGCCGCCACGCCGAACCAGATGGGGGGCAGTTGACCGAAACCTTTTCCCGCCAGCATGGTATTGACAACCGTGCCGATCACAAAATACCAGATGAAAATCTGTACCAGCAGCGGGGATCCCCGGATCAGCTCCACATAGGTAATGGCCGTCCATTTAAAGGCCGGGTTGGCGGATATGCGCGCCAGACCGGCAAAAAGCCCGATAATAATCCCGATGACGATTCCCACCACGCTGACCTTGAGGGTCAGCCAGAGCCCGTCCAGCAGAATTCCCACTTTCCACTTTTCGTAGAAACCCAAAATGTCGCCCGGATAGATGAAATCCTTTTCGGCAACGCGCAGGCTTCCGGCCGGCAGGGTATATTTGGCCTGCTCGCCGTCGCCGCTGATATACACAACCGTTTCTTTCTCCCGCCGATCGATTTTAGCGACATCGCCCTGGATTTCCGAACGGATTTCCACATGGTCTTTGAAGAAAAAATATTGCGGAACCCGGTACCAGCGCCAGACATAATCCACCTTCAGGGTTGCGAAATAGGTCCCGGAAAAAACAGACAGCATAAATATGATAAAAACACCTACCCAGAAGTAGTAGGTTGCCTTGCTCTGCATGCGAGTGTCGCTTGAACTGAAGGCCATCGACTGCCACCTTTCAATGCTTGAGCAATATATATATCTTATCAGAATTGCGTTTAGTTTCAGCCGCCGGATATTTCAGCTTCGATCGTTAAATTTAACCGAACGGCTGACAGATAAAATGCCTGATGCAGGCAGGAGTCGAGGATCCCAGGATTTTAGGGTTCGAGTGCTTGCATGTCACCTGAATCCTTGGCCCCTCGACTCCTTGAACCCTTTTCTTTATTGAACATCCTTGATCCACTCGGTGCTTTTGATCCATTTCTGATAGATGCGGTCATAGCGGCCGTCGTTTTTGATCTGCCAGAGAAAGTTGTTGAGCCAGTTCATAAAATCGGGGTCGCCCTTGTTGATCGCCCATGCCAGGGGTTCGAAGGTAAACGGCTTATCCAGGAAAGTGAGTTTGCCCTGCCCCTGCTGCGCCATAAAGACGACGTTCATGGGCAGATCGTAAACAAACGCATCGGCCTTGCCGTTGACCACTTCAAGAACGGCTTCGGTTTCGGTTTCAAAGGATTTATAGGTGCATTTGGGGATCATGCGTTTAACAGCCTGCTCCCCGGTGGTTCCCAGCTTGGACGTAACAATGTAGTTTGATTTATTGAGGTCTTTGTATGATTTAACGGTTCCCTTGTGTTTGTTGTTGATCAGGACCGTCTGGCCCACGACGATATACGAATTGGCGAAATTGATTTTGAGGTTTCTTTCCTGGGTGACCGTCATGCCGCTCATGATGATGTCGAACTTGCCGGTAATGAGGGAGGGAATAATTCCGTCCCAGGCGGTATTGACGGGCACAAATTTTACCCCCATGGCCTTTGCCATTTCTTTAGCCACATCGATGTCAAAACCGACAAACTGTCCCCTCTTGTCCGTCATTTCAAACGGCATGTAACCGGCTTCAAAACCGACCCGCAGTTCACCTTTCTGCAGAATCTGTTCCAGGGTGGATTTCTTGGCCAGTTCGATGTCCGCCCCCAATAATGGAGCGGAAAAAAGGGTCAAAACCGCCAAAAATACGACTGTTCCTTTTAACAATTGATGCATGCCTGACCTCCTTGTGTGGGTTTAATGAATTGCTCCGTTTTAAACTATCTGCTTGTCATATGCGTGCGAATTCAATACGCTTTACCTTCGTCGAGAAGTTCCCGGATGACCATTTGGACGTTGCATTGCGGGCATTTGGGTATTTCTTCCTTGGGGATGTAAACAATCTGTGTATTTCTGCATCGGGGACATTCAACTTCTATCGCTTCCAGCTTTTCTCTCATCCCGTCCTCCTTCCCGGTGTCGGGGTGGTGGATGCCATAGCGGTCATAGGGCTGAGCGCAGACCCTATAGCTTACTGAAAAGAGCAATCTCCGGCCCCAGAAGCCGGGATGTTACAAACAGACCGCTGTTTGATGACTGTGTTTGAAATAGATTTTAATATGGACGCGCATCTTTCGGATATGAATAAAAGCATATAGCTTTAAAACCGACGAAATGTCAACCGGCAGAGGTTAATATTTAGTTAATTTCCGGAATAGAGTTCACGGCCGGTCGCTTTCCGGGCAGGGTTCGTCAGGATCAATTGTCGGACACCAGGTTTACACCGGAGAAATTCTTTGCTATGGATAGCGTCTTTTGAAAGGGGAAATGAAGGCATGGCTTCACGGGCCTATCTGCTTTGGATGGATTTTTTATTGTTTGCCGCCACTTTTTTTTGGGGGACGACGTTCATCATTGTTAAGAACGCCGTGGCGCATATGGATGTATATGTTTTTTTAGGCATCCGCTTCGGCATCGCATTTATAGTGATGATCGTTCTTTTCCGGAAAAGAATATGGCCTATTCATCTGCCGACCGTGCTTGCAGGCGTTTTCCTGGGTGCCTTTCTTTTTGCCGCGTTTGCCTTTCAAACCTGGGGTCTGACCCACACCTCCGCAACCAACGGGGCTTTTCTGACAGGCATGAACGTTGTCATGGTTCCGATCCTGTCGCTGATTTTTTTAAGACGGGCGCCGGCGCCTTTTGCCGTGCTGGGGGTGCTGCTGGCCTTTACCGGCCTGTATTTCCTGGCCGGCGGCGCCCCATCGGAGTGGAACCGGGGCGACCGGCTGGTGTTTATCTGCGCGCTGTGGGTGTCCTTCCATATCATGCTGACGGGGGTTTATGCCCCAAAATTTGATACGATGGCCCTGGCGACCTGGCAGATCGGGGCCGTAGCTGCGTTGAGCATGGGGTTCAGCATGGGGACCGGGAGCTTCAGCCTGTATGTGCCGCCTTCGGCCTGGGGCGCTGTTTTGGTCACGGCGCTGTTTTGCACCGTGTTTGCCTTTGCCGTGCAGACCCATGCACAGCGTTACACGACCCCGACCCGAACGGCGCTTATCTTTACGGCCGAACCGGTGTTCGGCGCCTTATTTGCCCACCTGTACGGGGGCGAACCGCTGCTGGAGCAGCACCTCATCGGCGGCGGATTCATTTTTGCGGGGATGGTGCTGGCGGAGATCCGGCCCGGGATATGGGGAAGGATCAACGGCCTGAGAAACGGCAGGAAATGAAATAACTTCCAAAGTAAAATATTCCCTCCCGGGGAAGGCCCTCTGGATCAGGATTCTTTACTCCCCAGGAGGTTTCTCAGCGTGGCTGCATCCGTTTCTGACAACGTTCCTTTAGCCTGTGCAATCTCAATGGTATGAAAACTCAAGTTATTAAAAAGATCCATTAATTCCGGTGTGTTGAAACGGATTTCAGAAAGATGCTTTTTGACCGTTGCAACATCGCCCCGGGCAATGGGACCGGTCAGGGCCTGGGGAATGCCGATGGATTGAATATTGGTCAGAGTGCCGTGGATCAGGGGCTGCAGGGCGCTGTAGGCCGCCGGTCCGGAAATGCCGGCTTTGTCCAGCAGCCTGAAAGCCAGCGCCAGCAGGGTTACCAGATAATTGGATGCCACAACCGCCGCAGCATGATAGAGGGTTTTGGCATCCGTTGCAATCGTCAGACAGGTGGCGCCAAGGTCCGCGGCCATTTCCCGGGCAACGGCAAGGGCCCGGGGATCGCCTTCGATGGCGATGACGATGCCGTCAAAGGGATTGCAGGTGAAACTGTCGGCGGCAAAACTCTGCAGGGGGTGCATCGATCCCGTATTTGCGCCGCAGTCGGCGGCGGCGGAAAGAACGGTCGAGGGCAGCGCTCCGCTGCAGTGAAGGACCACGCAACCGGGTTTAAAGCCTTTGTTTGCGGCTATCCGGCGGCAGGTATCGGCAATCGCACCGTCCGGGGTGGTGATCAGGACCACATCGGCGGATGCCGTGATTTCCCAGGGAATATCACTGTAGCGGGCGGCCCTTAACAAGTCCGCCGCCTCTTTGGCGGAGGAACGGCTTCTGCTGGCGGTTCCGGCAGCCTCATATCCGGCAGCCGTTAAAAATTTCCCCAGCGCTTTTCCGACCTTGCCGCAGCCGACGATGCTGAATGACCCGCCCATGGTTAATAGCAGTGCTCCTTGCCCGGGAAGGTCCCCTTTTCAACCTCCCGGGCGTACTGTTTGATGGCGGTCGTGGCCGTATCGATCAGGCGGGCGTATTGTTTTGCGAACTTGGGAACGTGCCGGTCGTTTAATCCCAGGAGGTCATGGAGTACCAGGATCTGGCCGTCGCAGTCCGGTCCGGCGCCGATGCCGATGGTGGGGATTTTCAGGGCTGCGGTAATTTTTGCGGCAATATCGGCCGGAATACCTTCAAGAACCACGGAAAAAGCCCCGGCCGATTCGACTTCCAGGGCATCGGCAAGGAGGCGCTCCGCATCGCGCTGAACCCGGAAGCCGCCCATCTGGTGGACCGATTGCGGGGTCAGGCCGATATGGGCCTGGACCGGAACGCCGGCTTCGGCGATGGCTTTAATGGTCTTGCTGACGGCTGCACCCCCCTCCAGCTTGATGGCGGTCGCCGTGGTTTCTTTTAAAAAACGCCCGGCATTGGCAACTGCTTCGCTGATGCTGGCCTGATAGGACATGAACGGCATGTCCCCGATCACCATGGCGTAAGCGGCGGCCTTGGAAACGATGCGGGTGTGATAAATCATTTCATCCATGGAAACCGGCAGGGTGCTCTGTTCCCCCTGCACCACCATCCCAAGGGAGTCTCCCACCAGAATCATATGGACGCCGGATTCATCCACCATCCGGGCAAACGGATAATCATAGGCGGTCAGGGCGACAATTTTTTCACCCTTATCCTTCATCTTGTAAAGCGTTGTCAGCGTAACTTTAGACGGCATTCCTTAATCCTCCTAACTTATTATTTTTACATATTATTTATAAATAGACCGGCCGCCTGTCAAGGGAAATATGCAGGAAGATTCGCAATTTGCCGCCGGCCGCCGGATCCTGTTCCCGGCTTTAGTGCTTATCCGGCAACCATGCGGGCCATCCACATGGTCAGGGGCGGGAAAAAAGTGATGCATAATAGATTGACGATCAGGACCAGCAGAAACCCACAGGGGGTTTTCCTGACCGTCGATAACGCCCTGTTCCAGCTCGGTGTATATCGGCCATGGCATGGGGGTGGGATTGGCGCCCAGCTCCCGCCAGATGGCCTGGTGAACCGCCGAATCCATCACCCTGATTTTCAGGCCTTTGATATCCGCCGGCCCCCTGACCGGGCGCTTGCTGTTGCTGAGGTTTCTGAACCCGTTTTCGGAAAAACACAGGCCTTTGAACCCTGAATTTTCAAGGCTTTTTAAAATCCTGGCGCCCAGAGGGCCGTCCAGGACGGCATCGGCATGGGAGTTGTCCTTGAATAAAAAAGGATAATTGATGACCCGGACGATAGGGTCGAACGTGTCAAACGGGCCGTCGGTAATAATGGCCATCTGGATGGTATTCATCTGGACCTGCTGCAGGATTTCAGTTTCATTGCCGATCGAGCTGGAGTGAAATATCCGGACCTGAAAGCTTTTTCCGGATCGTTTTTCAAGGATCTCCTTGAATTTTTCGGCAGCGATATTCTGGGCGGAGCCGGGTTTGGTAACGACTCCCAATTTGATTATCGAAGCAGCCATAATCGTGACCGGCAGAAAACAAACAATGGCACAGACCAGCAGCATTTTTTTCAGCATCGGTGACTCCTTGAGCAATTTTACCCTGTTAGATAGCAAATGTCGTTCTAAAAGCCAATAGGAATAAAAACCGGCAACATTAATATTGACTAATTCAATTTTATTGAGATACATAAATAAATTTAAATAATTATTTACAATGAAAAGATGCGGGAAATGATACAGCTCATCAGGGGATTTAAAGATATCCTGCCCGGCGAGGCGGAACTCTGGCAGCACATCGAAAAGACGGCTGTTGCCCTTTTTGAGGCGTATGGGTTCAGCGAGATCCGTCTGCCGCTGCTGGAAAAATCAGAGCTTTTTGCCAGAAGCATCGGTGAAGACACCGATATCGTCGAAAAGGAGATGTACACCTTTCCGGATCGCAAGGGGGACCTGGTGACCCTGCGGCCGGAGGCGACCGCTTCCATTGTCCGGTCCTATATCCAGCACAAGCTCTATGCCCAGGATCCGGTCCAGAAATTTTATACCATCGGTCCCATGTTCCGCCGGGAAAGGCCTCAGAAGGGGCGCTACCGGCAGTTTTACCAGATCAACGCCGAGGTCCTGGGGGTCGATTCGGCCCTGATCGACGCGCAGCTCATCTTTATGCTGGTGACGCTGTTTTCGCGGCTGGCGGTCAAAGATGTCGAAGTCCATCTGAATTCACTGGGGTGCCCATCCTGCCGTCCGGAGTTTAAGGCTGCGCTTTCCGGTTTTCTGTCCGGCTTAAAAGAAAAGTTGTGCGCGGACTGTGTGCGGCGCAGCGGCCGCAACCCGTTAAGGGTGCTGGATTGCAAGGTGCCGTCCTGCCGCGATGCCATGGCCGGGGCTCCCTCACTCCTCGATTTTTTGTGCACCGACTGCAGCACCCATTTTCAAACGGTCCAGGATGCTCTCGGGGGCCTGCATGTTCCCTTTACGATCAACAGCCGCCTGGTCCGAGGCCTCGATTATTATACCCGCACGACCTTTGAAATTCAGACCCGATCTCAGGGAGCCCAGAATGCGATTGCCGGCGGGGGGCGTTACGACGGACTGATCCGGCTGCTGGGCGGGCCGGACACGCCCGCGATCGGTTTTGCCATCGGCTTTGACCGGCTGGTCGAAACGGCCGGGCTGAATCGTTCCGATTTTATAAAAAAGCCGGATGTATTTGTGGCGGCCCTGGGTGAAAAAAGCACCCGGTCGGCGTTTGACTGGTCCTGCGCGCTGGGGTTGGCCGGGATCACGGTGGAAATGGACCCGGGGGGGAAAAGTCTGAAAAGCCTGATGAAGCGAGCCGACCGCCTGGGCGCCGCTTACGTGGCGATCATCGGCGAAAATGAACTGGATAAAGGTGAAGTCCTCTTGCGGAATATGGCAACCAAGGAGCAGAACGCGCTTCCTCTGGCGGGAATTGCCGAAAGAATAGCCGCGATTGTCCGCGCCGGGACGATGCGGCCATAATCACAGCCGAAGGAGTCAATAACTTGTTGGATATACTTGGAGATATGAGAAGAACCCATCACTGCAACGCCCTGGGTGCGGCAGATGTCGGCCGGGAAGTCGTTCTGATGGGATGGGTGCAGCGCCGCCGGGATCACGGCGGCGTTATTTTCGTAGACCTGCGGGACCGCGAAGGGCTTACCCAGGTGGTTTTTAACCCAAAGATTAATGAACCGGTCCATGCCAAGGCCCATGCCATCCGCAATGAATTTGTCATCGGCATACGCGGCCGGGTGGATAACCGGCCGGACGGAATGATCAATCCCAACCTGAAAACCGGTCAAATCGAGGTAACCGTGACGGAGTTAAAGCTGCTGAACGAAGCCAGAACGCCGCCGTTTTTAATCGAAGATACGGTAGACGTATCGGAACTTGTGCGCCTGAAATACCGTCATATCGATCTGCGCCGCAATCAGTTTCAAAAGAATCTGGTCATGCGGCACAAGGCCGCTGCGGCCGTGCGGCAGTTTTTAAACGCCAACGGGTTTCTCGATATTGAAACGCCCTTTTTAACCCGCAGTACGCCGGAGGGAGCCCGGGATTATCTGGTGCCCAGCCGGGTCAATCCCGGACAGTTTTACGCACTGCCGCAATCGCCGCAGATATTCAAGCAGCTTCTGATGATCGCGGGGTATGACCGCTATTATCAGATCGTGCGCTGTTTCCGGGATGAAGACCTGCGGGCCGACCGCCAGCCCGAGTTTACCCAGATCGATATGGAGATGTCGTTTGTGGGTGAAGAGGATGTCATGGCCGTTGCCGAGGAGATGATGGCCGCGGTTTTCAGCGAGGTCCTCGGACAGAAGTTGGCCCTGCCGTTCAGACGTCTGACCTATGCGGATGCCGTCGGTCGATTCGGCCTGGATAAGCCCGATATCCGTTTCGGACTTGAACTCAGGGATGTATCCGATATCGTGGCCGGTTCGGCGTTTAACGTGTTTGCGAGCGTTGTCGAAAAAGGGGGGATCGTAAAAGCCCTGAACGCCAAAGGGTGCATCGACCTGTCGCGCAAGGAGATCGATGACCTGGCTGAGTTTGTATCGGTTTACCGGGCCATGGGCCTTGCCTGGATAAAGGTCCGGGAGGAGGGCTGGCAGTCGCCCATCGCCAAATATTTTAGCGATGATGAAAAAGCGGCCTTGACCCGGCGCATCGGGATCGAACCCGGAGACCTGGTGTTCTTCGTGGCGGATCAGCCTAAAATCACCAACGAGGCCCTGGGGCACCTGCGCAATCATCTGGGCCGGAAGCTCGGCCTGATCGATGAGGAGGAATTCCGGTTTGTATGGGTGACGCAGTTTCCCCTTATGGAATTCGATGAAACCGAAAAACGCTATCAGGCGATGCATCATCCGTTTACAGCTCCGGTTGATGAGGACCTTCCCCTCCTGCTGGAAAACCCACCGGCGGTCCGATCACGGGCCTATGACCTGGTTTTGAACGGGTCGGAGATCGGCGGCGGGAGCATCCGCAACCACCAGACCGGGATCCAGAAAAAAGTGTTTGCCGCCTTGGGTCTGTCCCTGGAGGCTTACGAAGAAAAATTCGGATTTCTGCTGGAGGCCCTGGAGTCGGGTGCGCCGCCCCACGGCGGGATCGCCTTCGGACTTGACCGGCTGGTCATGATCCTCTGCCGGCAGTCTTCCATCCGGGATGTCATTGCGTTTCCCAAGACCCAGAAAGCCGCCTGCCTGCTGACCAACGCGCCGGCGGAAGCCGCACCCGAACAGTTGAAGGAGCTGAATATCAAAATTAAATAAGGGGTCAAGGCGTCAGGGGGTCAGTGAAATGCCGAGAAATTATCTTATTTGTTTTTTCTTGACTTTGACGGCTATCTTTATTATCTGAATAACTCCAATTTATTCCCCGATAGCTCAATCGGCAGAGCGGGTGGCTGTTAACCACTAGGCTGTAGGTTCAAGTCCTACTCGGGGAGCCAAATATAACGCCCTGCCGTTTCAGACGGCAGGGCGTTTTCCGTTACCGGAAAAATAGTGATTATCACATCACTACGAAGAGGAACCCATGAACCTGCCCCCGCCGCCCAATTTACACGCCATCGCCGTGCTGGCCCTGACCGTGCTGGCGCTGATTCTGTTCACCCGGGAAAAGATCCCGCTGGAATCATCCAGCTTTTTCGTTCTGATCAGCCTGACCGTGATATTTGAGATCTTTCCGTTCCGGTCGGCCGAGGGCGTTTTTCACGCCGTTGAATTTTTTTACGGTTTCGGACATGAGGCCCTGGTGGCCGTTTGCGCCCTGATGATTGCCGGACAGGGCATCGTCCGAACGGGAGCGCTGGAACCGGTGGGACGGGCGCTGGCCAGGCTGTGGAAAATCAGCCCGAATATTTCCCTGCTGCTGACGCTTTTGGTCGGGGCCGCCATCAGTTCCTTCATCAATAATGTTCCGGTCGTCGTTTTGTTTCTACCCATTCTGATCAGCGTTTCGCTGCGCACGGGCATGCCGGCCTCTTCAGTCCTGATGCCCATGGGATTTTCCACGCTTTTAGGCGGGACGGCCACAACTATCGGCACTTCCACAAATCTGCTCGTGGTTTCCCTGGCGGCGGAAATCGGGTTGAGACGGTTTGAGATGTTCGATTTCCTGCTGCCGGCGGCGGTTGCCGGAAGCATCGGCATCGTCTATCTCTGGCTCGTGGCTCCTAAAATCATCCCCAAAAGAGAACAACCGCTTACGGATACCTCCCCCAGGATTTTTATTGCCCACCTGGCGATTCCGGAGGGCAGCCCGTCTGAGGGTAAAACAGTGTCCGAAGTCCGGAAAATGACCGATGGCGCCATGAAAATCATCCATGTGCGGCGGTATGAAGACAACCTGATACTGCCGCTTCCCAGCGTGGTTTTGCGCGCCGGCGACCACCTGATCGTTCGGGATACCCCCGAACGGCTGAAGGAATTTGAAAAAGTACTGGAGGCAACGCTCTATCCCCAGGACTCGGAAGATACGCCGGTGGATGAAGAGAACCCCCTGAAATCTGAAAATCAACAGATCGCCGAAGTGGTGGTGACCGAAGGGTCTCTTCTCCAGGGAAGAACCCTCAGCACGGTTCGCTTCGCAGAGCGCTATGGTCTTATCATCCTGGCTCTTCATCGCGTGGGCAGGCACCTGGAAAAGATAACCGACGAAATCGGCGACGTCCGGCTCAGGGCCGGGGACGTACTCCTGGTTCAAGGTCCCAGCGAGCAGATTGCCGCGCTCAAGAAAGGAAAAGACTTCCTGGTTCTCGACGCCGCGACGGACCTGCCGTTTACCCGAAAGGCGCCGCTGGCGATTCTTATTATGGCGGGGATCGTTCTCACGGCCGCATCGGGGCTGCTGCCGATCGCCATCAGTGCGCCCTGCGGGGCGCTGTTGATGATTTTTAGCGGATGCCTGCAATGGCGGGATGCCACCAGCGCTCTGAGCGCCCAGGTTATTCTGATCGTGGCCGCAAGTCTCGCGCTGGGACTGGCGCTGCTCAAAACCGGCGGTGCGGATTATCTGGCAAGTCTTTTTGTCGCTGCAACACACGGTGCGTCGCCGACCTTTGCCGTCAGCGGATTAATGCTCTTAATGGGCATCCTGACCAATATCGTATCCAACAACGCGGCCGCGGTCATCGGCACCCCTATCGCGGTTTCCATTGCAAGCCAAATGGGGCAGCCCCCGGAACCATTCGTCCTGGCGGTGCTGTTCGGCGCCAACATGAGCTACGCCACCCCCATGGCATACAAAACCAACCTGCTTGTCATGAATGCGGGCAAGTACACCTTCAGCGATTTTCTTCGAATCGGTGTGCCGCTGCTTCTGATCATGTGGGCCGTGCTTTCGTGGCTGCTGCCGGTCATCTATGGGCTGCGATAGCCTGTCGGCGTCAACCCGGAAATAAAAGGAATTCGTTTTGACGGTTGAAATTTTGACACTCATCGTGATTATTGCCGCGGCCCTCGTTGTGTTTATCGGCGGGTGGCTGCGGGTGGATGTGGTCGGGCTGCTGGTCTTGTCGGCCCTGGCATTGACGGGTCTGGTTACGGCGCAAGAAGCCCTGGCCGGCTTCAGCAGTCCGGCGGTGGTCACCGTCTGGGCTTTGTTCATTCTGACCGCCGGACTGACCCGCACGGGTATCGCCCATCGGATCGGACAGCCGCTGCAGCGCTTTACTAAGGGAAGCGAGGTCACACTCATGGTTGCCTTGATGGTCACCGCCAGTCTGCTGTCGGCGCTCATCAACACCGTGACGGTGGCCGCCATTCTGCTGCCGGCAACGATGGAACTGGCCCGTCGCAGCGGGCGACCTCCTTCCCGGCTGCTATTGCCGCTGGCGCTCGGCTGCCTCCTGGGCGGCCCCTTCACCGGCATCTCCACCCCCCCCAACATTCTGGTGACCGATGCCGTCCGCGCGGCCGGACTGCATCCTTTTGCCATATTTGACTTCACGCCGATCACCGCGGCCATCGTTGCGGCCGGTATTGCCTTTATGGCGCTGATCGGGCGTCGCCTGCTTCCCAGCCGCTCCCAGGGGGTCGACGCCGGCACGCGCCTGGCGCTTGGGACTCCCTATCAGCTCGACACGCACATCTTTGCCACCCGGATTCCAGCGGGATCGCCCCTCGACGGCTGTACGCTCGCCGAAAGCCGGCTGGGGTCGGCCCTATTTCTGACGGTGCTGGCGCTCCAGCGCAAGGATGTCTTGATGCTCGCCCCCCGTCCGAACGACGTTTTGCAGTCCGGGGACACGCTTATCGTGCATGGTCGCCTGGACCGCTTGCAGCGCTTTCGCGCCAGCCAGCATTTCCAGGTCGAGTCTTCCGACCTTGTCAACAAACTGCTTCCTCAGCACTTGCAGGCGGCCGAGGGGCTTATTGCCGAAGGGTCTGCGCTGCTGGGCTCCACTCTGGCAGAGAGCGGCTTGCGGCGGAAGCATCGCGTGCATGTGCTGGCGCTGTATTGTCCGACTGAAGGCGAGGTTAAGGATCTGCGGCGGCATCGATTGGAGGTCGGGGACCGGCTGCTGCTGCAGGGGGAGCGTGAGGCGCTGGAAGCGCTGGCGCATCTGGGTTTTGTCGCCGAACTGCATTTCGTGGCGGCCGACAGGATCAAAACTCTTGCCGGCGATCGTACGCAGCTGTTGCCGGTGCGCGTTCCGCAGGGATCGGTCTTGGCCGAGCATGACTTGGTCGAGAGCCGCCTGGGGAATGCATTCGGTCTTACCGTGGTGGGCCTTATGCGCGGCGAGGAACTGTTGTGCATGCCTTCGCCGGATGAAAAGATTCAGGCCGGCGATCTGCTCGTGCTGCAGGGTTCCCCGCGCGATCTCGGGGTCCTCGAAGGCCTCCAGGAACTGGAGATCGCGGAGCAATCCTCCCGCCTGGTTACCGAACTGGAATCCCAGCAGATCGGCGTAACCGAAGTCCTGCTTTCACCCCGAACCACCCTTGCGGGGCGGACGCTGGCCGACCTTCTTTTCCGTGAGCGCTACGGCATCAGCGTGCTGGCCGTCTGGAGAAAGGGGCGTGCCTACCGCAGCGGTCTCCAGGACATGCCGTTGCAGTTTGGAGACGCCCTGTTGGTGTATGGACAACGCCGCAACCTGGAAACCCTGGCCCGCGATCCCGACTTTCTGGTGCTCGATGAAGCCGCCGTTCAGGCGCCGCGCCTGGAAAAGGCCCGCATGGCCGTCGCCATCATGCTGGCGGTGCTCCTGGGCGCTATTCTCGGCCTTGTCCCGATTGCAATCGCCGCCCTTGCCGGAGCGGCGCTGATGGTGCTGGTGGGTTGTCTAAGCATGGAGGAAGCCTATCGGGCCATCGAATGGAAAGTGGTGTTCCTTATTGCCGGCATGCTGCCGCTGGGAGCTGCCATCGAAAACACGGGGGCGGCGCAGATGGGAGCGGCCGCACTGGTCGCCGCAGTCGGCGATCTCGGCCCCCGCTGGGTTGTTGCCGCGCTATTTACCGTGACGGTAATCGGCACGCAGATCATTCCCACGGCGGCACTGGTGGTGTTGATGGCGCCGGTGGCCCTCAGCAGCGCCGGCGCTTTAGGGATCTCGCCGCACCTCTTGATGATGACCGTGGCAATTTCGGCCTCCTCGAGCTTTGCCAGCCCGCTGTCGCATCCCGCCCACCTACTCGTCATGGGGCCCGGCGGCTATCGCTTCGTCGACTACGTGAAAGTCGGCGTACCCATTACGATCATTGCTCTGCTCGTGTCCGTATGGCTGCTGCCGATCCTGTGGCCCCCTTTCGGATAGATGGGCCGGCCAGTCCGGACTATTCCGCATTTTCTGCTTTTTCGAGCCGGCTTTGAAATATTCATTTGACTTTCATCCCGCAAGAAAGATAATAGCCAGTCATTATTAAGGCGTGCATAATTGGGTTGACATGCTGAAGCCGGCTCTCAGAACAGTCGGGATGTCCCTATAATGATGCGCTGAAAAGCAATTCCAACAAAACGAAGCAGGGGAGGATTAGTATGGACCTTAAAACTTTGGAAGCCATCCCGCCATGGGAATGGCCGCAGGACGCCGAGAGGATGATCCTGGACATTCTCCGGAACGTTCAGGCTGATCCGTCGGACCGCCTTCTCGCTGCTTCGCTGGCCGGCGATTCCGTCGACATCAACGATGCGCTTGCCGGGGCACTCCTTGCAACCCTGCAAAACGACAATGAACCCGAAGAGCTGCGCAGCCTGGCGGTCATTTCCCTGGGGCCCGCCCTCGAGTCCGCTTTTATGGACGACTTTGATGATCCGAACGAGGTGTCGATATCCGAAGCCATGATCGGCAACATCCAGGAGACGCTGCACCGGCTTTACCGGGATGCCCGCACACCCAGGATGGTTCGCCGGCGGATCCTGGAAGCGTCGGTGCGCGCACCGGCGGACTGGCATAAGGAAGCCGTGCGGGCCGCTTATCGCAGCAACGAAGAAGACTGGAAACTGACCGCGGTCTTCTGCATGCAATATATCGACGGATTCGATGAACAGATTCTCGAATCAATCGGCAGCCAAAATCCGGACATTCTCTACGAGGCGATCTGCGCGGCGGGCAATTGGGAAGTCGATGCGGCCTGGCCGCGTATTGCTGGGTTGATTGCCGCGGAGGATACCGATAAGGACCTGCTGCTGGCCGCCATCGAAGCAGCCGCCATGATCCGTCCCGGCGAGGCGGCGGAAATTCTTGAGCCTTTCATGGACTCTGACGACGAGGACATTATTGATGCGGTTAACGAGGCTCTGGCCATGTCCGGTGAGATCTGGGATGACGAGGACGATGATGACGAAGACAACCGGACCCTGCATTGAGGCCGGGCTATTTTGATCCGAGGGGGCGCCGCTAAAAAAGGGGATATTCCTACTAACTTTTTTATTGTTGCAGCAATCCCGCAGACCTGAACGAGCAATCCGGTACCGTCGCGGAATTGTGTGATGAAATCCACCTCCAGTTGACCTTATCTGCAACATTTTTCATTGCTGATTTCATACCTGAATAAATTTCCCGCCTTGGACAGGGGTGTCTGTCATGATCGGATAAGCAATCGGAGTTGTGGTTGTCAACCGGTGCTTTGTGGAAAAAATCGAAAAAATTGTTTGTAACAATCGAATGGGATAGGCGTTACAAAAACAACGTGGATAATTTCGGCGCATTCTATCAGGCACAGCGGACCAAGCTGTTTTATTATCTGATGCGCATGACGGGGGATTATTACCTGTCCGGCGACATCATGCAGGAGAGTTTTACCCGTTTGCTGAAGCATTACGGGCCGGAGGCTCAAAATGCCGCTTTGCTGTTTACCATTGCGCGAAACGCGGTCAGGGATCATGCCCGCAAAAAAAATCGAGACACGGAATTGGAGGGCGAGGACCAAGACCCTTCGATTGATTCTGAAAGTCTGCTGATGGTCCGGCAGGAATATCGCAAGGTCCTTGCCGCCATGCAGCAGCTTGAGACAAATGAGAGAGAATTACTGGCGCTGGCGGCCGACAGCGATTTTTCCTATCATGAAATTGCCGGGATCGCCGGTATCAGTGAAGGGAATGTGCGTGTGAAAGTTCATCGGGCCCGGGTCAAGCTTAAAAATATCCTGCGGCAGGGGAGTGAACCATGAATGAATTAATCAGCCTGTTTATCGATGACGAGATGGGACTGGACGAGAAGATCGTTTTTGTGGAAACCGTTCAAAAGGATCCGCCCTTTGCAGATGAAACCATCGAACTGCTTTCGATTGAAAAGCAACTCCGCGGGGATGTGGTCGAGCGGGTGCCGCTGCTTGAACCGGCGCGGCCGGGCCTTTTGAAAAAACTTTCCGGCTTTTTCATGCAACCCCTGGGATGGACCGCAACGGCGCTGGCCGCCGCGATTGTCGCGCTGATTTTAACAACCCTGGCGCCAACCGGGACGGTTGCCAGGCAGAACCGCTTTGTTATTTATGAACCGGATGCGAGCCGCGTGGAAATTGCCGGCAGTTTTACGGACTGGAAGCGAATTCCCCTGGACAAGGCCGGCGACAGCGGATACTGGGAACTGACCTTGGCACTGCCGGAGGGGGAACATTATTTCAGCTATATCCTGGAAGGGCGACAGCGGGTTGCGGACCCGACCATCCGCACCCGTGAACCGGATGACTTCGGCGGTTACAATTCCATTCTGCGTGTTGGAGACAAGGCATGAAACGCTTGATAGCGGCGATTCTTGTTGCGTTGACCGGAGCGACCGGTTGCAGCAGTGGTCATTATTACAGCATCAGGGGAGATGCGCTGTACCTGTACCTCCAAAAACCGGAGGCGCATTCGGTTTATTTTGCTTATTCGCTGGACGATTTCAACCTTCACCCGGCCCGGGAATCTGCCACCGGAACTTGGGAAGTGCGTCTCCCCGCCAACAAAGAGTTCCGGTATTTTTATATTGCCGACGGCGAGTTGTTTATACCGTCCTGCCGGTTTACGGAGCCGGATGATTTCGGGACCCGGAATTGCATTTTTATTCCGAAGATGTAACAGATTCCGGCGGGATACGTTTAAGGATTAAAAAGCCTTGAAGCAGAATTTGTATTTTGCCGGCGATGCATTTCCGTGCCGTCCGGACAATTTCACAAAAGGATAACAATGAGGTCCCAAATGCAAAAAATTTTTATACTTCTATTCGGTATCATGCTGTTGGCTTCACCGGTTCTGGGCGACGAAGTGGATGACGGGCTGCCGCAGGGGACAAGTCCCCAAGTTCGGCTGAGCGCCAGAGAAATGGCGGCGGCCGGGGTTCCTGCTGACGTTGCGGCCGGTATGACCCGCCGGATGATGGAAAATCGTTTCCGGCAGGAACAGATCATCCGGGCGCACCGCACGGTCATGGCGGCGCTGAAGGAAGGGCTGCCCCAGACGGCCGTGATAAATAAGGCCAATGAAGGCATGGTCAAGAAAGCTTCCGCAGAGGCCGTTCTCCAAGCCATGGAAAACACCCGTTCCCGCTACTCCTTCGGCTACCGCCAGGCGAGAGAGATTGCCCGGCAGGAAAGGGAGGTTCGGCAGATCGGCAACCTTATTGCCGACAGCCTCGCTGCGGGGGTGCTGGAACCCGATGTTCTCCGTACCATGGAACAATTGCGCGAACGCGAGCGGACCCGTTCGAAGGCTGAAAGCCGCTCCGGGGAACTGGCTGTGGAAACATTTCAGGCCCTCCGGTCCATGACGCGCCTGGGAGTATCCGGCCGGACTGCAGCCGAGGTGGTCTGCCGGGCGCTGGAACAACGCTTCAGCGAACGCGAAATGAACAGTCTGCAGCAGGCGTTTATGAAGGGCTCATTGCAGGGTGCCCCGGAAAAACTGGCCCATCAGTATGTCGCGGCGATCGGCCGCGGCGAGCGGGCAGACGATCTTGGGGGCTATAGCGTCCGTGAAAGCGGCGCTGCAAAGGGCGGCGCCGGCGACCGGGACGGTTCCGGCGGCGGCATGGGCGGTTCCGATGGTTCCGGCGGTTCAGGCCATGGCGGCGGTGCCGGCGGGCCGGGGGGAAGATAAAAAATCCGGAAATCCTTAAAATCTCAGGATGGGGATACTGGGAAGATCCTCCGGCTTCAGGCTTTGAGGCGTTCTCCCTTTTTCGATGGGGAAAAGCGTCCATGTCTTTTCCTGGAGCTCATCCTGCTGAAGTTCATTTACGGTTTCAGAGAGCGGCATGTAATAAAAGGCCAGCTTCATTTTGCCGTCCTGCTGATAACGCTTTAACTTTATCTTTATGTTTCCATCTTTCCAGGTAAATATCTGCTGTTCATTTTTCATGGTTTGGGTAATTTTAGGGTCTCCGTATCCGGCCGTCAGTCGACTTTTCAGCCGGCTGTAGACGGCCGGATCATCAATTTTGACATAAGCTGCAAAAAACTTGCCTGAATAAAATCCGTAAACAACCCCGGGAACCTGAATTTCATAAAGCGTGTGGGCGACATCCGGTTTGGTGTAAAAACTGACTGCGTCCGTTTGCCACAGTTTTTCAAAGTTTTTCAGCGCCGATATGTCGGTTCCCCATTTGATTCCCAGGATTTCACTTTGAAGTATTTCCGCTGCAGCCGGTTTTGCGGCAAGCATCGCGATCAGGAAAAAAGTAAAAGATTTCAGCAAAATTTTCATGTTTGATTAACCTGCGAAGCGGGTTGTTATGGATTCTTGCCCGGTAGAAAGGGTCCTGGGATTTATGTACAAAAGGGATTGAAATATTTTTTCGCTTTCGCCCTTTCTCCTGGTCCCGTGCGTCCGGAGTCTTTAGCTACCGTTTCTCAGCTTTTTACTTATTGATACCTATAACTTTCAGCGCCTAAATGCAACCCGAATGAAGGGCGGCGACAATTGATAAAATTAAAGGCAACATTTTGACCGATTGAATCTGAAAATTAACACTGAAGCCCCTTTATTTAACGCAGTTCAATTTCTCTAAACGGCAGTCCCAGGGTTTCGGCAAGCGATCGGAGGTCCGCTTCCAAGGTGATGTCGGCGCCGCCGGCTTTTGCAACCGGGGTTGTTTTGTCCGCCACTACGGTGATCTGGATTTTTTCGGGATTTAGAAATACGGCGGCCAGGCGTTTCAACTCTTCCCGGTCGGCATGGATAAAAGCCTCCTGAATCCTGTCGAGGGTATCGAGGGGTTCGGAGCGAAGGTAATACTGAGCATAGGTGCTCACCAGCGCCGCCGGGGTGTCCACGTTGAAGACAAAACTGTTGAGGGCATCCAGCCGTTTTTGCCCAAAATCCTGTTGCGGAATTTCATTTCGCAGCGATTTCATAATGTCGAGGGTCTCCCGAATCGCCTGGCTGGTCCGGTCGCTTTTGCCGCCGATATATCCGCTCAGGAAACCGGCCTGCCATTTGAAGGACTGGTAAAAGTAGACCGCATATACCAGGCCGAGGTCGTCCCTGAGGCGCGTGTACATGAGGGAGTCGCTGCCGCCGAAGATGCTCATCAGCAGGTTCATTTTCCAGAAGTCCGGGTGGGACCGTTTAACCCCGGGAAGGATCAGGTTGACCTGGGACTGTACCTGACCGGGTTTATGGATCAGGGTCAAAACGGGCGGGGTTTCGGGCGGTTCGTCTAATTTTCGCTCGGGCGCCTTTGTCCGGGGAAATTCCCGGAAAAGGGCCTCCAGGCTGGAAACCGCTTCGGCCCTGCTGATGTCGCCGGAAATGGCGGCAGTCATGTTTGCGGGGACGAAGTAGGTGTTTATAAAACCGTTAAGGTCATCCCGGCTGATGGTCGGGACGGTATTCAGCGCCAGGAGGGGGTCCCGCCCATAGAGATGCCCCTTAAAATGCCAGATCATGCTTTCCCGCCGGGCGACTGTCCGGGCATTTTCACTCTGGCGTGCCAGTCCCATCCGCAGTTTTTGTTTGAAGGCGTTGAGAATGTCCGCATCAAAACGGGGGCGGGTCAGGATCTCCGCCAACAGCGACAAGCCTTTCTGCCAGTCCGTTTTTATCACCGAAAGATTCACGGCGGTTTCTTCCTGGCGAACCGACACGGATATTCGGATTGCATTTTCATCCAGAACAGCCGCCAGTTCGGCCGGCGAATACGTTGCGGTCCCGCCGCGGATGAGGCATTGGTTGATTAAATCGTCCAGGCCGAATTGATTATCTGCCAGATCCACTTCACCGGCCTTGATCAACAGCGTCAGGTTGATCAGGGGCAGTTCATGATCAGGGAGATAAAATACCCTGACGCCGTCAACATCCGTGGTTTCGGCCGGCGGATATTTAATTTTCTGCGGATGTCGTTCAAACGAAAGCGGATGCTTCCAACCTTCCGGAGAGGGATACCGGGAGTGGTTATCAGATGAATGAACCGGTGCAACCCTGGATGCGGCGGCGCTTCCCAACGACCGCTCCTCCGAGTATTCCTGCGGCGGTCCGTCTGGGGTTCCGCCGGGAATAACGTAGACGCTGGTCTGGTTTTCGATCTGAATATATTTTTGTGCCGCCCGCTGGATGTCTTCCGGCTTAATTTCTGAAATTTTATCAAGGTAGGTGGTAAGATACCGCCAGCCGACCTCAACTTCAAGTGAAGCCAGTGTGCCTGCCAATTCTTCGTTGCTGCTTAAACGATCCAGAAATTCCCGCTGATTGAGCTTCAGGATGCGTTCCAGTTCCTGCCGGCCGACCGGCTCTGTTTTCATTTTTTCAACTTCCGCCAGAAGCAGGGCCTCGAGCTGTTCGCAGGCTTTCAAATACGCCTGCCGTTTGGCTTCGTCGGCAAGCGCCTTCAAACCATCCGGTTCATTGGGGGATCCTCCCAGAACCACCATGCCGCCGTAACGGTTGTCCGGATTGTGTGCCCAGGCCGCGACGGCCGCCCCCCGGTTGACAATGTTCTGGTTCAGGCGGGCGCTAAGACCCTGGCTTAAAATCATGGTCATGGCATCAAGGGCGTAAAAATCATCGGTTCCCATGCGGGCGGCATGGTATCCGATGCGGACCAGCGGCGACAGGGCGCCTTTCAGAAAGCGGATGCTTTTGCGCGGGCCCTGCTGGGGAGGATCCATGGTTACGGTTTCAGGGGCCCGGCTGCCGGCCGGATATCTTTCAAAATAAATTTCCGCCAGATGTTTGGCTTGCGTTACGGTGATGTCTCCCACCAGGACGGCGACGGCATTGGCAGGGTTGTAATAGGTGTTGTGGAAGGCCATGGCGTCCCGGGTACTGAATTTTTCCATGTCGGCCTTCCAGCCGATGACCGGATTGCGATACGGGTGGGCCTGGTAGGCCGCGGCGTCGAGATCGAGCCAGGCGGCGCCGTTGGGGTTGTTGATATAGCGAAACGCCCACTCCCGCTGGACCACTTCCTTTTCAACGTAAAATTCCCGCCAGGAAGGTTCAAAGAGCTGTTCACTCACTATTGAGAACCATTGTTCGAGCATATCCGACGGAATCGACATGAGATACTGGGTTTGGTCCTTGCTGGTGAAGGCGTTTACGTTGACGGCTCCGTTTTTGCCGAGTTGGGCGGAAAATGCCTGGGGAACAAATATTTTTTGGACCTCTTCGCGCAGGGCGTCCATTTCAGCCTGTTTTTGCGCGATCAGGTTACGGTCCGGGTTGCGTTTCTGCTGTTCCTGTAATACGGTCTGATAGGCCGCTTCGATGCGCTCTTGCAGTTCCTGATCTTTTAGATAGTTCCGGGTGCCGAAATTTTTGGTCCCCTTGAACATCATGTGTTCCAGCAGATGGGCAATTCCGGTTTTGCCGGCGGATTCAAGGGCCGATCCCGCCCGGATGGCCAGACGGCAGGCGATCTGGGGCGTGGCAGGTCTTTCGACAATTAAAAACTGCATGCCGTTTTTCAGGGTGAATTCCTTAACATCGATTTGGACTTGCGAGACCGAAGTCGTTGCAGGGGAAAGACCGCTGAAGACCAGCAGCAGTGTGAAAACGGCAACCAAATACCTCAATAAACGCATGATGTTCCCTTTCTTCCGGGATGACGCCGGTGTTACTGTTTCCGGTGCGTTCAAGACCGGCACTGACGCTGATTTTACACCGACACAACAGGATTCAATAAAATTCACCATAATGTAATCGTGAAATGACTGCTTGGCAAGTTCTGTTGACATCCGCCACTTTTTTTTTGATAACGTCATGGAAAATTTCTGATTTAAGGTTGGGGTCTGAAAAAACCGGTTTATACCCGAGATAGGGACGACACTGCTATGCAAACAATCCAAATGGCGGAAGGGATTCGAAGCGTTCAGGTTAACATCCCTTTCAGCAAGCTTTACAATGGGTACCTGGGTCGATTTCTCAAATATCGGCTGAATCCGGATTTTGTTTACGGTCCCTTGGGGGCAACTTGTTTTGACAGGTATATGCTGCCGATGGCCCTTACAAAAGCTCGGACAATCAAATCCCTTTTATGGAAAAAAATAAACTAATATGAAAACGACAGGTATTGTCCGGTTTGTCCTGATAGCGGCTGTTTTGTCGGCATCGGGATTATTTGTCAGCAATGCCGGTTCCAGCGAATTATCCGGACTTCCCCCTCTGCTTACCTCTTTCGGGATGGATTCGCCGCTTGAGTTTTGCGGTGTGAAGGTCCCTCTCGAAACACCTGAAGTCCGTGAACGGTTTGAAAAGGAACTGCTCCTAACCCTTTGGAATCGCTCGCAGACAATTCTCTGGTTGAAACGATCCCGGCGATATCTGCCCCATATTGAACAGATGTTGAAACAAAACGGCCTGCCGGGTGATATCAAATACATTGCGGTTGCTGAGAGCGCTCTGCTCCCGCATGCGGGTTCCAGAAGAGGGGCGATCGGTTTCTGGCAATTTATGGCAGATACCGGACGAAAATACGGTCTTAACATCGATGAGTATGTAGATGAGCGTCGGAACTTGTTTTTCTCGACAGCGGCGGCGGTTCGCTATTTTAATGAGCTCTACCAAAAATTTGGTTCCTGGGAACTGGCTGCCGCTGCTTATAATATGGGAGAAGCCGGACTTAGGGCCGAAATAATGGAACAGGAAACGAATAATTATTACCAGCTTTATCTGCCGCTTGAAACTCAGCGGTATATTTTCCGGATCCTTTCGGTCAAGCTGATATTAACAGACCCTGAAAAGTACGGCTTTAAACTGGTTAATGATGACTATTACCCTCCATTTGCATTTGATACGGTTCAAGTGGACTGCCGGCAGGAAACCCCTATTCGAATCATCGCACGGTCTGCAAATACCTATTTTAAGGCAATTAAGGACCTGAATCCGGAGTTGCGGGGCCACTACCTGAGAGAAGGAATCCATAAAATTCTGATTCCCAAAGGATCCTCCGAAGGTTTTCAGGGTCGCTATGCCGAGCTGGTGAACACTTACAATTCAGTAAAAAAGGATAAAATATATATTGTCAGGCAAGGAGACAACCTTTCATCCATTGCAAAAAAATTTGATGTTCCCCTTGCAGCCATCATCATCTGGAATCGAATTGATTTGAAAAGTCCGATTTATCCCGGCCAGCGTCTCGTTATTTATGCGGAAGAAGCAAAAGTTGATGAAATTGAAACCGGGACAGACGGGTGAACTTCGGGATAAGTCTATCCCTGGTCAGAGTGCCCGCAGCCATTCCGGTTTGAGCGTAATCCGGCCGGACAGGGCTTCATCGATGAGCTGTAAAGTGGATTCCTTATCCCGGGGCATTCTGGCCTTGATGGGGAGGTAGTTGGATGCATGGTTGGCGTGGAAAAGACCCTTTGAAAGATTCGTATGGGCGATCATGATTTTGAGCTCTTCCAGCAGTTCGTCCGGTGTCAACAGGGGAAACCGGCCGGCCTCATAATCCGCGTGCAGGGGCGTGCCGGGAATCAGCATCAGGCTTAAGGCGCCGACATAGTCCGGATCGATTTCAGACAGGACCCGGCCGGTTTCCCGGGCATGAATATGGGAACGCTCTCTGCCGGCAATCCCCAACAGAACGGTAATGGAGAGTTTGAATCCCGCCGCCAGGGCCTTTCGTCCCGCCAGGATCATTTCAGCGCCGGTTGTACCCTTGTGGATATTCTTAAGGGTCTGATCGTCTCCGGTTTCCATGCCCAGATAAACGATCCCGAGCCCATGGGCTTTTAACGTCTTTAATTCATCCAGACTTTTCATCCGCAGGCTTTTGACATTGGCATAAGCCCCTACCCGGGTGACCCAGGGGAGCCGGTTCTCAATCTGAATCAGAATATTCAGCAGCCTTTCCTGGGGAATGATCAGGGCGTCCCCGTCACAGAGAAATACCCGCCGCTGGCGGCGGCAATACTCGGCGGCAAAGGCGATGTCCGCCATGACGATTTCATGCGGTTTGATGCGAAAGCGTTCTCCCCGGTAAGTGCCGCAAAAAGTGCACTTGTTGCGGGAGCAGCCGACGGTCACCTGCAGCAGGATGCTGTTGGCCTCGCTGGGAGGCCGGATGATATTTCCTTCGTAGTGCATAAAATAATCAATGCAGGGTTTACTTGCCGGCATCCAGGTTGTGGTTGTACACGTGCACATCTCTCTGTGGAAACGGTATGCTGATGCCGTTTTGATCAAACTGCTTTTTAATGGTTTCAATCAGATCAAACCGGGCGTCCCAGTAGTCTTCTGATTTGACCCAGGGCCGAACGGCAAAATTGACGCTGCTGTCCCCCAGTTCCATCACGGCGATTTTCGGCGGTGGATCTTTCAGGATTCGTTCGTCTGCTGCGATGACCTCGGATATGATTTTCCTGGCCGTGTCGATATCATCCCCGTAACCGATGCCAAAAACAAGGTCCATCCGCCGCGTGCCCTTGGTCGAAAAGTTTACGATATTGTCACCGGTCAATTTGGAGTTGGGGATAATAATGGTTTTGTTGTCCGGAGTTAGAAGCTGGGTTGTAAAAATTTTCATGTTTTCGACGGTGCCGCCGACCCCGGCCCCTTCAATGTAGTCGCCGGCCTTGAACGGCCGGAAAACAATCATCAGAAATCCGGCTGCAAAATTCGCCAGTGAACCCTGAAGTGCAAGCCCGATGGCCAGGCCGGCCGCGCCGATAACGGCAATAAACGAGGTGGTTTGGATGCCGAGTTGACCGAGGGCGGCAATGACGACAAAAACCAGCAGTGAGAAGTAGGCCAGATCGGCGATAAAGGCAATTAAGGCGGTGTCCACCGCCTTTTTTCGCATAATTTTTGTAAGGATGCGTTTAATGAATTGAGCGACCCAGCGCCCGACAACTAAAATGATAAGGGCGGCAATGATTCTCAGTCCGTAGATCGTCAACAATTCCCATATTTTTTGTGCTAAGTTTTCCATCGTTTTATCTCCTTTCGTTTCTGATTCGTTTTTTGAGTTCATTAATCAGAGCCGAACAGAACTGATTGGCGTCCGCCACGATGGCGACATCGGCTATTTTCATCATGGTCGCATTGGGGTTTTTATTGACGGCGATAACAAAACCGGCGTTGTTGAAACCGGCGGTATGCTGAATGGCGCCGCTGATGCCGAATGAAAAAAGGACCTGGGGTTTAATCTGTTTGCCGGCCTGGCCCACCAGGACGTCAGGATCGGCCCAACCGGCGTAAACGACCGGTCGGGTGGCGCCGACTTCCCCCCCCAGCAGTTGCGCCAGTTCAAAAAGCTTTTTGAATTTATTCTTGCTCCCCATCCCCCGGCCGCCGCACACCACCACGGGGGCCTCCTCGATTCTTTGACCGCGCTGGGGCTTGCGTTCGTAGTCGACCAGGCGCATGCGTTCTGCGGGCAGCTTTCTGGGCAAGGGTTCGTATATGACCATTCCCTGGCGGGAGCTGTCGTGGGGAATTTCCTGGAACGATCCCGGGCGGACGGTTGCCATCTGCGGCCGGCTGACGGGGGTCACTATTTTGGCCAGCAGATTGCCGCCGAATGAAGGCGCGGTCTGTTCCAGCAGGCCCTCCGCATTGATATCCAGCCGGATGCAGTCGGCGGTCAACCCGGTTCTGAGCCGTTTGGCCAGCCTCGGCGCCAGTTCCCGGCCGAAAGCGGTGGCCCCCACCAGAAAAATTTCAGGTTTATATTTTCGTACCAGCCCTTCGATTAAAGCGGTGTAGGTTTCAATTCTGTAATTGGCGATGGATGGGTGTTCGATCAGGTAAACCTTCTGGGCGCCGTGAGCGATATATTCATTGGCGTATTCGTTGATATTGCTGCCGAGCACCACCACTCCGACACTGGCGTTCATCTTTGGCGCAAGGTCGGCGGCACGGGACAGCAACTGCAGGGTGACCCGGTTTTGAAAATAATTGCGGTAGTCGCCGAATACCCATATGTTTGGTTTTGTGTGCATCATGTTGCTTGTTTAAGGTCTTTACCGATGGCGCCGCCGATTTTGTCGTCGAACTTTTCTAACAGCTCCTCGACGATTTTTTTTGGGGCGCCTTTCATGACAAGATTTTTGTTTTGGGCGACCGGCGCGAAAACATCCATAATCCGGGTGGGGGAATTTTTCCGGCTCGTAAATTCGGGATCGAGCTTGAGATCCGCCGCCTGGACGACTGCGACTTCCCCGTGTTCAAAGGCCTGCTGCATGCCGGACAGCGATACATAGCGCGGTGCGTAATGCCGGGTTGTCAGTGTGACGAGTCCGGGCAGCTCGAACTCAAGGGTTTCTAAAAAATTGTCGGACAAGCGCCGGATACGCAGGGTGCGGCCCTCCAAATCGAGTTTTTCGACATAAGCGGCGCCGGGAACATTAAGTTCTTCGCTGAGCTGGGGACCGACCTGGGCGGTTTCGCTGTCGCTGGAATGACAACCGCAAAAGACCAGATCGAAGTCCGGACACATTTTTTCAATTGCCCGCGCCAGAATATAAGAGGTCACAAAGGTATCGGCGCCGGCCATGCGGGGATCCGTCAGGAGGATGCCGCGGTCGGCTCCCAGCGCAATGGCTTCCCGCAAGACTTCCTCGGCCATGGGAGGGCCCATGGTCATGACGGTGATATGACCGCCGTGTTTTTCCTTGACCTGCAGGGCCGCTTCGAGGGCATGGCTGCAGGCCGGATTCAGCATCCCTTCAGCCAGTTCCCGTTTCAGGGTTCCGGTATGGGCGTCCCACGGCAATTCCGATACCATCGGGACCTGCTTGATGCAGGCAACCATTTTAATCATGGCATTCACGTCAGTTTACTGAGCACCGCACGGGAAATAACCATCCGCTGGACCTCGCTGGTGCCTTCATAAATTTCGGTGACTTTGGCGTCTCTGAAATAACGCTCCACATCGTATTCCTTGCTGTAGCCGTAGCCGCCGTGGATCTGGACCGCCCGGTTGGTAATGCGCGTTGCCGTCGTGCTGCAGTAGAGTTTAGCCATGGCGGCTTCAGCGCTGAAGGGTTTGGCGCTGTCTTTAAGGGCGCAGGCCCGATACAGCAGCAGCCGGGCGGCGTCTATTTCGGTGGCCATGTCGGCCAGGTAATTTTGGATCGTTTGGAACGAAGCCAGAGGTTTCCGAAACTGCTGCCGTTCCCGGGAGTATTTGACCGAAGCCTCAAAAGCGCCCTGGGCGATGCCCAGGGCTTGGGCGGCGATTCCGATCCGGCCGGTGTCGAGAGCGGTCAGACCGATCTTGATGCCGTCGCCCTCGCGGCCCAGTAAATTTTCGGCCGGGACCCGGCAATCCTCAAAAAATAGGGAAGAGACCGGGTTGGAGCGCATGCCGCACAGATCTTCAATTTCACCCACTGAAAATCCGGGAGTTCCCTTTTCCACGATAAAAACGCTGGCGGCTTTGCGGGGATTTTCCGGGTCGGTGACGGCAAAAATCAGGGCGGTTCCGCACACGCCGCCGTTGGTGACAAAGATTTTGGTGCCGTTGATGATATACCCGTCGCCGTCTTTGACCGCCGTGGTTTCAACGCCGCCGGCATCGGAACCGGCATTGGCTTCCGTCAGGCAGAAGGCGCCGATGGCTTTGCCGCTTGCCAGAAGGGGCAGGAAACGCTCTTTCTGCCGGGGTGTTCCGAAGCGTTGAATGGGGAAAGCCCCGACGCTGTTATGAACCGTCACGCAGAGTCCGACCCCGGCACATACCCGCGAAATCTCCTCGATGGCGACCGCATAACTGGTTGTGTCCAACTCGGCGCCGCCATATTCTCTTGAGACCTGCAGCCCGAAAAAATTCAGCGGCTGCATTTTTTCGATGACCTCAACTGGAAACCGGGCATCGCGGTCGATTTCATGGGCAATCGGGCCCAGTTCGGATTCGGCAAACTTGCGGACCGTTTTTCGAACCGCATTGTGTTTCATGGTTGGATTGAAATCCAAAAGATTCTCCCGTGTCAATTGTCGTTCCGGACTTTTACACCTAACTTAAAAAAAATTAAAAATCAAATTTAAAAACGACCGGCCGGTCCGGGGTAATTTTCTGCAGGATGCATGCAATTGATTTGTTGCCGGGGTTTTGTTATGGTAACCACGCTTGGATTGAACAAAAATAAACCGGGGACGGGAACGATTGCAAATGAAATTCACAACTGGAAAAATAAAAGTGGGTCGAAACGACCCCTGCCCCTGCGGCAGCGGTCTGAAATATAAAAAGTGCTGTCTGATTCAGGCGGGAGTCGAAGAAAAAAATATCAAGGATGTCTATGAAGAGAAGTATCATATCCGCCTGAAGGAACCGGCCGACATCGAAGGCATTCGAAAGGCCGGCCGTCTGGTTACGGAGGCGCTGGACCGGGTGGAAGCTGAGTTGAGGCCCGGTCTGACCACCGAAGAAATCAACACCCTGGTGCATGCAATCACCATTCAAAACGGCGCCATTCCGGCCCCGCTGAACTACAAGGGTTTTCCCAAGAGTGTTTGCACGTCGGTCAATGAGGTGATCTGCCACGGCATTCCGGGGGACTATGCCTTGCAATCCGGCGACATCATCAATGTCGATGTCACGCCGATCCTGGACGGATACTATGCCGATGCCAGCAAAACTTATTTTGTGGGAACGCCCGGTCCGGATGCAAAAAAAATCGTCGAGGTGGCCCGGGATTGCCTTAAAATCGGCATGTCCATGGTCAAGCCGGGAAACACACTGGGCGATGTCGGCTGGGCCATTCAGCAGCATGCCGAAAGCCGGGGCTGTTCCGTGGTCAGAGAATTTGTCGGCCACGGGGTCGGGTTTGACTTTCATGAACCGCCCCAGGTACTGCATTACGGTCAAAAGGGAATGGGCGTCGTTCTCGTGCCCGGCATGGTGTTTACGATCGAGCCCATGATCAACCTGGGCAAAAAGGAACTGGTCATTTTAGACGATAAATGGACGGCGGTGACAAAGGACGGTTCTCTTTCGGCCCAGTTTGAGCAGACCATCCTCGTAACCCCGGACGGATTTGAAAGCCTGACCCCCTTTGAGCTGTAACCCTCAATCAGGGTGTAACTTTTCAGAATTCATGGAGGATGTATGCGCCTTCACCTACTGAAAATCACTGAAAAAAACAAGGGGGTTTTATTTTTCAGCCTGATACTGTGCCTGTTGCTGCTGACTGCGGTCGCCAGTCCGGCCGGTGCGCAAAAGGCAAAGGTCAACTTTTCAGATTCCTCCGGCGGAGAATACAGCGCCACGAGCGACAAGCTGGATGTGCCGTATGTGCCCACAACCATGCAAGTGGTGCGAACCCTCCTCGACCTGGGATCCGTCGGCCCGGATGACTTCCTGATTGATTTGGGGTCAGGGGACGGCAGAATCGTCATCACCGCGGCCAAGGAATACGGCGCCCGCGGGTTCGGGGTGGATCTCAATAAGGATCTGGTGGCCCTGAGCAAAAAATACGCGGCTGCCGAAGGCGTCGAAAAAAAAGTCGATTTCTTTGTCAGGGATATATTCAAGACCGATGTCCGCGCCGCCAACATTGTCACCATGTATCTGCTGAACGAAGTCAATATTCAGATGCGGCCGAAGCTGCTGGCCGAACTGAAACCCGGCAGCCGCATCGTTTCCCATGATTTTCACATGGGTGAGTGGCGCCCCGACAGGGTGGTGCATCTGGATATCGGAAAATATTACCAGGCCGACACCGTCCTCTATCTCTGGATTGTTCCCGCAAGGGTCAACGGCTGGTGGCATTGGAAAATTTCCTTAGCAGGCGAGGATCATGCCTTTGACCTGGATCTGAACCAGAATTATCAGCATATCAACGGCGTGGTAAAGCAACTGGATTATACCCTGCAGATTTTTGACGCCGACCTGAAAGGGGACCGGATTCAATTTTCTCTCTTTGGCGAAGTCGACGCCCGCATGGTTCGGCAGGATTATAAGGGCCGCGTCCAGGGGAACACCCTTGTCGGAACGGTGCAGATAAAGGGCTCCTTCGATGAACCCCTCCTGGAATGGCGGGCAACACGCGCCCGTTAGAGGCGCGCCGCTATGGTAACCACCATTGACCCAAGCGGGGCCTGCATCTCCATCAGTTACAAAAAGCCCGATTAAATCAACCGGACGGAAAAAAGAATATGCTGCCGGGACCCAAAAAAGAGCTGTCGCTTTTTGATTCGACCTGCATTATCGTCGGCATCATCATCGGCGTCGGTATTTATGAAACAGCGCCGGTTGTGGCGGCATCCATGGGCGGCTGGCAGGGAGCGCTGGGCATATGGCTGGTGGGAGGGGTGCTGGCACTGACCGGGGCCCTGTGCTATGCCGAGCTGGCCAGCGCTTATCCCCAGGATGGCGGCGATTATGTCTATCAGAGCCGGGCATACGGGAGCTGGGCGGGGTATCTGTTCGGCTGGTCCCAGCTGGCGGTCGTGCGCCCGGCGGATATTGCGCTTATGTCCTTTGTTTTCGCAAGGTATTTCGGGCTGCTCTTTTCATCCCGACCGGACGGAGGACTTTTTTATGCCGCCGCCGTAGTTGTTGTTTTAACGATCATCAACATTCTGGGAGTCAAGCAAGGCAAGTGGGCCCAGAACATTCTGACCGTTATCAAGACAGCAGGTCTTATCGGCATTATCACGGCAGGCCTGACGGCTCCGGGAACGCCTTCATCCCAGGCGCCGGCTTCGGCGGTTGCCATGGGCGGCCTCGAACTGGCCCTGATCCTGGTGCTGTTTACATTCGGCGGCTGGAATGAGATGGCCTACGTGGCCGCGGAAGTCAAAGCGCCCCGGCGGAATATCGTCCGCGCCCTGGTGATTGGAACAACCGTCGTCACCGTTTTGTATCTGCTGGTCAACGGCGCTTTTCTGTATGCCTTGGGGTACGAGGGGATGTCCGCCTCCCAGGCGGTTGCGGTTGACACCGTGAAACGGATATTCCCCGGGACGGCGGCCAAAGTAATCGGTGTTCTTATTTCCATTTCCGCACTGGGCGTCATCAACGGTCTTATCTTTACCGGTGCGCGCATATCCTACGCCCTGGGCGCGGAACACCCGACTTTCCGGATGTTGGGCGGCTGGAGCCCGAAACTGGGCACCCCCGTAGGTGCCCTCGTGACCCAGGGGGGCCTGAGCCTTGCGATTATCTTTTTAGCCGGATCCTTCATCGATACGATTCTGTACACGGCGCCGGTCGTGTGGCTGTTCTTTTTGGCGACCGGTCTTTCCGTTTTCAGGCTCAGGTTCAAAGAACCCCTGGCGCCGCGACCTTACAAGGTCACCGGCCATCCTTTCACCACGGGCATTTTCTGTTTGAGCTGTCTGTTCATGCTCTACAGCTCCGTTTCCTACGCCTGGTCGCGCAAGCCGCTGGGACTGCTGATTCTGGCCGGGGTGCTCCTGTCCGGATTTATTGTCTTCCGGCTGACCGAAGGGAAAAGATCGCCGCACCCGATGAAGTAAGATCTGATCCGGAGGCGGCTGTTCAGAACTCTCTTCAAGTCCTTGATATTATTTTTGGATAGGACGGAAAAAAAACACCCTGCGCCGGTTCCGGTTGAGATTGCCCTGAAGCTGGTTCCCGCGGCAAAACGGGTCTATCTGGTGAGCGGCGCCACCGAGTCGATAGGGGTGTAGAAGCTGTTATCTATAAAGGTGTTGTTATCCATGAAACCATGGGGCTGATTCTTGGCCGGAATCTTAAATCACAAAGCCTGATCCGAAAAGAGAAATAAGTAAAGTGTCCCCCGAATTCCCGAATTATGACGGAAACCTGTGGAAGGTGTTGAAGATAAACGGGAGGAAAACAAGATGATTCTTGCCGGAGACATTGGCGGGGCCATCACCCGTCTGGCGGTTATGAATATTGTGAAGGCAAACTTCAACTTTATCTTCCCGGGCATGGATGACGACCGGGGAAACCGGGTCGTCGTTTCCGCGGGCACGGGTCTTGGCGAAGCCGTCCTCATCACGGACGGCAGGGAATACAGGCCGTTTGCATCCGAGGGCGGACATGCGGACTTTGCACCCCGAAATCACCTTGAAAAGGACCTGTTGAGCTACCTGCTCAAACGGCATTCACGCGTAAGCGACGAACGGTTGATATCGGGCCAGGGCCTGGTGAACATTTATCAATTCCTGAAGGATTGGGGAAACGTTAAAGAGCCTGTCCCATATTCTGATTTATCGGTAACCCATCAGAATATTTATCTCTTATAATAAATGTTGGTCGAAAGCCCTTGCAAAGTTTGTACTATTTGATAATTAGCATAAATATGGCAAATAAAAGCGATAGCTTATCCAATACATGATGAGGTACTGACAAATTCTAAGTATTTTTCAAATAACTATACAGATCCGAGAAAGATTGCCATGCTAGAAAAAATAAGAATCGGAATCAGCAGCTGTTTGCTCGGCAACAAGGTGCGCTGGAATACAGGACATAAGCTTGATCGATACCTCACGGAAACCTTGGGCAGTTTTGTTGAGTATGTTCCGGTATGCCCTGAAGTGGAAGCCGGTTTTGGTGTGCCCAGGGAATCATTTCGCCTGGTCGGCGATCCTGACCATCCGCGGCTGATTACCTTTAAAAGCAAAACGGATCACACCGAGCAAATGATCCGCTGGACCGGAAAGCGTGTAAGAGAACTCGAAAAAGAAAATCTATGCGGCTTCATTTTCAAAAGCGATTCCCCTAGCAGCGGGATGACGCGCGTAAAAGTATATGGTGAAAAGGGAATGCCGGAAAAAAAGGGGGTGGGATTATTTGCACGAGATTATATGATTCATTTTCCGCTCATACCCGTTGAAGAGGACGGCCGACTCCACGATCCGGGGATTCGGGAGAATTTCATCGAACGCATTTTTACGCTGAAACGATGGCGCGACGGCGTTGCCAAATCCCCAAGTTCGGGAAGCCTGGTAGATTTTCACACACGCCATAAGCTATTGATTCTATCACACAGCCAAAAACACGCCGGACTCATGGGTAAGCTGGTGGCAGCAGGCAAGAAGATGCCCCTTAAAGAACTCTCTACCCGGTATGAGGGGCTCCTGATGGAGGCATTGGCGTTAAAAGCCACTGTTAAGAAAAACAATAATGTCCTGCTGCATTTATTGGGGTATTTCAAGCAACAGTTGAGCGCTGATGAAAAGAAGGAGCTGCTTGAGGTTTTCGATCAGTATCAACAAGGGTATGTTCCCCTGATCGTTCCAATTACTTTGATTAATCATTATGTGCGCAAATATGATCAGCCGTATCTCAAAATTCAGACCTACTTGAATCCCCACCCGGTGGAATTGAAATTAAGAACCCATGTATAGGTAATCGGGCCTTTGTAAACGGATCTAAACATGGAGACTTGAGCAAGCATTTAAAATACCGTGCCGGTCTGCATGCAGGCGCCGAAGATGTCTGGCAGTCCATCAGTCGAATCGGCGGTAAAACCGGCTGGTATTAAGCCAATTTTTTATGGCGTAAGCGGTGTCGGGTTGCGACGGTGGCGCCGTCATCCTTCTGAAATTGGCATCGGCGATGCCCTGGATTTCTGGCGGGTCCTGGAAATGTAAGCGCCCCGTCGTCTGTTATTGGTAGCCGAGATGAAAACGCCGGGAGAAGCACTGCTCGAATTTCAGATCACCCCTAGCAGTAACGGTCAGGTTGAATTGCAGATGCGATCACGTTTTTTCCCCAAAGGCTTATTCGGCCTTCTTTATGGAACGAATTGAGGAAGGAAATGAAAAATGGCTTTGCAACCGGTTCAGCCCGCCCGCATTCAACAGTTAAATGATCATGAACCGAAAAAGGGCCTTTACGTTCTTTACTGGATGCAGCAATCCCAGCGATCAGAATACAACCATGCCCTGGAGTATGCCGTTCAGCAGGCCAATGCCTTCGGGCAGGGGGTGGTGGTGGGTTTCGGCCTGATGGACGCGTATCCGGAGGCAAACCTGCGGCATTACGCTTTTATGTTCGAAGGCCTACATGAAACCCAGGCGTCTCTTGCCGAACAGGGTATCAAAATGGTAATCCGGCGCGGGGCTCCGGCCGATGTTGCATTGAAACTTGGCCGCGAGGCCTCTTTGATCGTCTGCGATCGTGGGTACCTTGGTCATCAAAAAATCTGGCGGTCCCAGGTGGCCTGCTCGGCACCCTGTCCCGTGGTGCAAGTTGAAAGTGATGCCGTCGTTCCCGTAGAAGTCGTTTCCAACAAAGCCGAGTATGCGGCGCGCACCATTCGCCCCAAGATATATAAACACCTGAATGACTATCTCATACCATTTAAGTCCGGTGTTGCAGAAAAGTCATCGTTAGATTTGAAAATCAGTTCTTTGGACCTAAATAAGGTCGGCGCAGTCCTGAATAAGTCGTCTCTCGATAGCAGTGTTGCACCGGCAACCCGGTTTTTCAAAGGCGGCACATCCCAGGGGAAAGCAAGGTTTGATAAATTTATAAACGAGCAATTGTACCACTATGTCGAGAACCGCAATCAACCCCAGTTCGATGACATTTCCCATATGAGTCCGTACTTGCATTTCGGACAAATTTCGCCGATTTATCTCGCATTGCAAATTAAAGTCGCCGACAGCCGGTTCAAAGAAGCTCAGGAAGCCTATTTGGAAGAATTGATCGTACGGCGCGAACTGGCGATGAATTTTGTAAACTACAGCCCCAATTACGATACTTACGCCTGTCTGCCGCAATGGGCTCAAAAGACCTTGAATCAGCACCAAAAAGACAAACGGGAATACGTGTATTCCCGCAGCCGGCTCGAAAACGCTCAAACCCACGACGAATATTGGAATGCGGCCATGCGCGAAATGAAGACCACCGGTTTCATGCATAACTACATGCGCATGTACTGGGGCAAGAAAATCTTGGAATGGTCAAAAACTCCGCAAGAAGCATTTAGAACCACGCTGGCCATCAACAACAAGTATTTTCTAGATGGTCGCGACCCCAGTTCTTACGCCGGTGTGGCCTGGGTTTTCGGCATGCATGACCGGGCCTGGTTCGAGCGCCCGATATTCGGTAAAATCCGCTACATGGCCGCTTCCGGTTTGGAACGAAAGTGCGACATCCGGGGCTATGTCCAAAAGGTCGATTCATTGGCAAGGTGAAAAAGGAGAAACCCTTGAAAGAATTAAAGACGGTAAAAAAGGATTTAAAAGGACTATTTGAATCGCAGCCGCTGGCTGTTCTGGCCACCCAAAGCGACGCGCAGCCTTACACCAGCCTGGTAGCTTTTGCCTCCAGCAAGGATCTTAAGGAACTATTCTTTGCAACGACTCGGGCTACTCGAAAATACGCCAATCTAATGGCCAGCCCGCAGGTGTCGCTGCTGATGGACAATCGCTCCAATAAACCGTCGGACTTTCGCTGGGCCATGGCGGTTACGGCCTTGGGACGGGCACAGGAGCTTAAAGGAGCAAAGGCCAAACAAGCAAAAACCGTATACCTCGCCAAGCATCCCGAACTGGAGGGTTTTTTAAGCTCACCCACCTGCGCTCTGGTCGGCGTTGCGGTCCGGACGTATTATCTGGTAACCCGATTTCAAGACGTTATCGAAGTCCAGGTGACGCCGTGAATTATGTTTTGCCCCTTGCTGCAGTTACCCAAAACGACCGGCTGAAAGTTGGCGGCAAGGCCTTTTCGCTGGCCCTGATGGCCGCAAAAGGCCTGACGGTTCCTCCAGCCTTATGCGTTACCACGGAAGCATATAATCGGTTTCTGGATGCTACCGGACTGCGCAGCCAGATCATCTTTGAACTCTACCGCAAGCCGTTTCAGGAAATGCGGTGGGAGGAGATTTGGGATGCGGCATTGAGAATCCGCAATCTCTTTGCAAAAACGCCTATCCCTGCCGATTTAAGCGATGCTATCGGGGTTCCGATTCAACCCCTGTTCGCTAACGGCGCCGTAACGATCCGATCGTCGGCGCCCGGAGAGGATTCCACCAAGACCTCATTTATCTTTACATTCAGGAGCGGCGAAATACTGATCTGTGACGCGATGGATCCCAACATGACCTTTGTGGTGCCGCTTGCGGCCGGCATTGTCGAGCGTCGCGGAGGGATGCTGATTCATGGGGCAATCATTGCCAGAGAATACGGCCTGCCCTGCGTCACCGGCGCCGCCGATGCGGTCGCGTTGATTAAAACCGGTGATCAGGTGACGGTAGACGGATACCTGGGAATTGTCATTATCGGGAAGGCAGCCCTGACTTAGAGGCAATTAGTACCTTAGAAATAATTTTCTGCGTTTTTTTTTGGCAGAAAATTATTTCGTAAAGGTACTTATCCCTTTTATCGGGGTTAGGGTCGTAAAAAGACAGAAATACCGGCCGCCGCCTGATCCGCTCTAAGTTCGGGACAGACGACGGCAGGTATTCAGCCATGCTATAATTTTTTCCTCAAAGCGCTCAGCTCAACAACGTGTTTGCGTTCTTCCGCAATGATTTTATCCAGCTTGTCCCGGCCGTATTTGGGTGGAACCATATCTTTCAAACCGATGTAAAAAAGGATGGATTCTTTCTTCGTCGGATGCTGTTTTGGGATCCTTCAATGCGTCGAGCGGGCAAATAAACTCGTTGCCGGCGTTATCACGGACACGGACGTATAAGGTTTTCTTGTTATTCATAATGTCTACTTTTTTAATCCCTTGGGGTCAATTCCCCGTGGCTTGTCGGAGAGCAGCGGAGATCCCGTTTGCGGGGAGGCGGGGTCGTTCATCACCGATTTTCGCGCCGGTTTTAACCGACAATTTGTATAAAGTTTTATGACCTGTCCATCAGCTGAACTTAAGCTCCAAATCAACTCCATCAAGCCACGAAAGGGTTTGTGGTAAACTATGCCAGGG